>Ga0163215_100020_pt1:175000-639577 | contig 639577 bp, 629 predicted proteins | sample SynspAceP_FD_185934 | JGI IMG/M metagenome (GOLD analysis project Ga0163215, IMG submission 185934) | Saline lake microbial communities from Ace Lake in Antarctica - Synechococcus sp. Ace-P (Hybrid Assembly) | ecosystem: Environmental > Aquatic > Non-marine Saline and Alkaline >...
AAGGCTTGCCCGTAGGCCAGAGCGTCACCGGATCGATCCTCTGGAAAGAATAGGCCATGACGATGGAAGGTGTTTGGCCCCGGGCCTCGACGCTCGGCCAAGATACCCCGCGCGATCATGCGAGACTGAGCTTGATCCACTAAATTCTCAGTCTCAAAAATCTGAAAACAGCCCGGTGGACGCGCCTGCATGGCCTTGAGGCCCAACTCGCCCATTCGGTCCATCAGCAGGCTCCGAGATCGAACAGCCAGTTCATGTACGGCGGCATCAACCTCTGGATCATACATCGTACCGCCCCAGCGACAGGCTTGGGAAGGATGGATCATGCCAGAATTCGCGAAGCTAGCTCCGTGCAAAGACTTGGCCTGCGTTTCGAGGATCGTGGTCCTCGCCCCGCGCCTGATCAGCGCGTCAGCGGTCGACAGGCCGATCAGGCCAGCACCGAGAATGACGATATGAGGCGCGCGCGGTGTCATTAAATTTTCAAGGGTTGGAGGAATTTCGCAAGGCTTGGGTCCTCGCTAGCCATATTGCCGCTCAGAGCGCCTGTTCTTCGAGAAAGCGATCAATAACGTCGAGAAATTCGTTACGCATCACATCCCGTTCCAGAAACAACTCATGCTTTGCACCCGGGACAACGTGGAAGTCGCAGCCAGCCTTCATCGCAAACTGCTCGATCGTGGCCGGATCGACGATCTGATCCCCACCTGCAGCGACCATGAGCCCGGGAATACCGAGCTGAGCCGCGTTGCGATTAATAAAGGCCATCGAATTGAGTGACGCCGCAATCCAGCCAAAGGTCGGCTCCCCAACCCGCAAACGCGGCGTGTCTTGGAAAAAAGACGCCCAGCGACGGTAACGGTCTCGGTCAGAGGTCAGTTTATTATCCGCAAAAGCGACGGGCAGACCGCCGCGCTGCTTTTGGAATGGAAGGTTTTTCTTGGACAAACCAAGAGCCGACAAGCCGCGAATTGCGCTGCGCATCAATCCGTTATCAATATCCACCAATCCCAACATGGGGGCTGAACAGATCACCGCTGACGGGCTGAGCGTGGCTGACAGCACGGCATGAAGAACAATGGTCCCACCCATGGAGTGACCCATGGCGATAAAGGGCTTCGGGCAATGCGGAGCGAGCGTATCGCAAATCCAGCCGAGATCATCGGCATAGTCTTGGAATGTATCGACATAGGACTTTAGTCGGTCGTCGAGAAGCCGGCCCGAAAGCCCTTGGCCGCGCGGGTCCATCATCACGACCCAAAATCCCCGCTGCGTTAGCGAATCGACCGTTTCGAGATATTTTTCAATGAATTCGGTCCGGCCCGGGGAAAAGAAAATCGTTCCCCGAGGTTCGCCATCTGTACCATTTGTCGCCAGCATGACGCGCAGTCTCTGCGACGGACCATGATCCCCGGCCGGACGGTCGAGGAAATAGAGCGAGAGTCGCGGACCCAAGCCGTCCGGCACGGAATGACCGCCCGGCTGGACCAAATCCGCCCTGTCAAAATCTAGCATGGGAAACACCGCAACTCCGGAATACGGAGCCGCGATAGAGGCCTACATGTTCGAGAAGATGTTCTGCAGACCCATGGCAACGCTCATGTCGCCAGCAACTTTGAGCTTGCCAGACATAAACGCCATCATCGGATCGAGATTACCTTCGGCCAACGCGATAAAGTCAGACTTGTCGACGCTGATCGTGCAGTCGGCTTCTTTGTCTGAATCGACTTCAGCCGTTGTGCCGTGGGCGAAGACAGAGCCTTCGTCGCCAAAATCAAACTTAACAGATTTATCAAGGCCACCGGCCTTTGCCAGCGCCTCTGTCATGCGGGTGGCGATTGCGTCATTGTCCATGGGAAACTCCAGCGGGTTTGCGTGTTTGGGCTATATGGGGAAGGGTCGCGGGCGCGCCAAGTCTTAAATTAGCGCGCTCGCCATTCACAAACGGATTTAATCCGAGTCCCTATTTAGGTTTACGGAATTTGAGCGTTGCGCGATCAGACTCGCCGATATTGCGATATAGCTCTGCATCAAAGCTCGCCGCTTCCGCCGATCCTTCTTTAGGCTGGGCTGAACGCGGCGGCAAGGTCCAGACACCCATGGGGTGATCGGCTGTGTCCAGTGGGTTGGCGTTGACCTCAGAGCTTTCGACAAATTCAAACCCGGCGTCAGCCGCCAGTGCCTTCATATAGCTCTCTTGCACATAACCGGTTCCGCCTTTGGGATCCTGCAATCGGGTTTCCGGCAATCGATGCTCGACAACACCGAGCATACCGCCCGGCTTTAGCGCGCGGTAGAACTCAGCAAACGCTGTCTCAGCATAATCGCCGCCCATCCAGTTATGGACGTTGCGGAAGGTCAGAATTGTATCGACCGAATCGTCAGCCAATGAGAGGCCTGTATCGCCACTGAAGCTATCAAACTGAATCGCACCAAACGTATCCGTGTCGGCATAGCGCTCCTTAAAGGCAGCATTTCGGCTATCAATCCGCTCAGATATTCCGTCAGGATTAAGAACAGCGACATAAGTCCCGTCATTGTCTGCCAGATAAGGCGCTAGGATCTGTGTGTACCAACCCGGCCAAATCTCTACGACGGTTTGCCCCGGCCCAACCTCAAAGAAATCCAACGTCTCTTGCGGATTACGGAACATATCCCGAGCCGCGTCTTCAGCGCGCCTTGGATGCGCAATGGCGTCTGCAATTGTCAAACGAGTCTCTACGGCTTGCACATCTGCGGCAGGCGCAACCTGCGCATCAGTTATGGCGGCAGGTTCGGATGACCCGCCCGAGCACGCTGTGAGAAGGACGGCAGCGCCGATCAGCAATCGTTTCATCAAGAGAGTCTCCAATTTTCATTCCGGTTTTCCATAACCGCGACAGGCTGGATTACAAGCCTCTCGGGGCCTCTTGAACTCGCAGGAAGATATTCCCACCTACCCTGTCGCACGATGCCTAACGGGTTGTGCATTAACGTGAAACCGCATTGCTTGAAGAGGATGCACCTATGAGAACGACAACCACCGGGGCCTATGATCTATCGCCCCTTTACCGCTCTTTCGTTGGCTTGGACCGTATGGCCGGCCTTATCGACGCCGCCACAGCACAGGCCGGCACGAGCACCAGCTACCCGCCCTATAATGTTGTGCGATTGTCAGACGATGCCTACCGCATCGAGCTAGCCGTTGCGGGCTTTTCTGAAGCCGATCTATCGATCGAAAGTGAGCAAAATCGCCTGACTGTCACCGGCAGCATTGAAGATAAGAGCGCCAATGATGAGCTCGACTATCTGCACCGCGGCATTGCCGAGCGCGGATTTGAGCGGCGCTTCCAACTGGCTGACCATGTGTTCGTCAAAGACGCGCATCTTGCCAACGGATTGCTGACCATTTCCTTGGAACGTGAGCTACCGGAAGCCCTCAAACCGAGACGCATCGAAATCGGCTCAGCTGTACGTGGCGAAAAATTAATCGCCTCGAAAACTGGCGGCAAGCGAAAAGCTGCCTAAATAGAGGTTAGCGAACCGGCCCCTTCCTCCCCCTTAGGTGTGCCGAACGCAACAGCGGCGCCGTGTGCTAACTCCCCTCCCAGTCACACGGCGCCGCGAATTTGCAGCCTCGCAAACCGGGTTGAGACGACATCATCGCAGAAATAGCTCAACCATTTGCGCCCCGCTTAGGCGGGGCGATTTCTTTTGGGAGAAAGCCTGTTGAACGGCGTCCATGACCGCGCGGTTGACGGGCACATCAATGCCCATCCGATCCGAACGCCGTACGATCTCCCCTTGCAGATGGTCCAATTCCGATGATCGGCCCAGTTCCAGATCATCAAGCATGGAAGACCGCGCCGTGCGGTCGATCTTCACAATCCGGTCCATGATAATCCGGTAAATCCAGTCCGGGCGCGACATGATCTTAAGGAGCGCCTGTGGCGCGCGCCCATTGAAGGTTGCGACCGCAACCCCTTCAGCCTTAGCCACAGCCAGACCTTCTTCGATCATCGCAATCAGCACGCGCCGATAGTCGCGTTGAACCAGCCCGTCGCGCAACGGCCCGCCGGATAGCACGTTCAACGCATTGTTGAGATTGACCAGAAGCTTGGCCCAGAGATGAGCCTCAATATCATCCACCACTTGAACACCCACACCGGCCTGACACAGCGGGCTGGTCAAATCGTCTGGGGCTTCCGGCCCAATGATGAGATCGCCCGCTGTGCCTTGATGAAATCGCCCTGACGCGGGTGACGTGACGTTGAACGGCACCACCGCCCCGCTGATTTTATGGTTGGGGAGTTCGTCCCGAAGCACAGGCAAGTTGGACAGGCCGTTCTGGAACGACACAATCCAAGCCTTGGGCGCATAGTCGCGGATCATGCGCGCCGCGGAATTTGTGTCTCCGCTTTTGACGCACAGCGCGACGATTTCTGCGCCTTTCAATGCAGTGGGGTCCGTCTGAAAATCGATGTCCGTGAGGCGCATAATTGGCTCATCATAGCGACTGAGTGACAACCCGTTCTCAGCAATCGCCTGAGCGTAACGGTCCCGGCCGATAAAACGAACCTCTCCACCACCCTGCAGGATCCGTCCGCCAAGATAGCAACCGATCGACCCGGCCCCGAAAATAGTGATGAGAGACTGAGACATCATTCAGCGCCTAACGATTTGTCGGCTTAGCGCCGAACATCCAGCAATTATCCTTGCCGAAATACATGTCGGCCCCATCAAACCAAGTCGGCAAACCGAATAGTCCGCGATCAATGGCGGCTTGCGTGGCATCCATCAGCGCTTGCTTAATCTCCGGCTCCTGCGTGCGAGCCACCATATCAGCACCGGGCAAACCCGCCTCATTGAGAACGGCAGCCAGCACATGAGTTTGGGCGATATCTTGTCCGGTTTCCCACATGGCGATTTGCACCGCCGGGAAAAATCGATCCTCGACCCCGTCCGCATGCGCGACCATCGCCGTACGCATGGCGAGCAGCGTGTTGACGGGAAAATGCGGGTTCATCTTGAAATCCGACAGGTCGTATATCGTCGCAAAACGCCGGATCTCCGCCATCATATAATGCATTTTCGCCGGAACGCCGGCGAAGGCCTGCCAAGGGGGTTGATTATTAGTGCCTTTAAAGATGCCGCCGATCAGCACGGGCTTCAAAATCAGCGTCAGCCCATCAACTTGCGACAAGGCTTTCCACGCCAGATAAACATTTGGGCTGCCGAAATCGTAGTAGAACTCTATCGTTTTAGTCACCAACTCTCTCCGTAAGGCCGCAAGTCCAACTCGAACGTCCACGCATCGCGCGGCTGGCGGTGCAGATGGACATAATTGCGCGCAATATGGTCGGGGTTTAGAAGTCTGTCTTCGTCCCGCAGAGCATCGACGCCGGGAACATTGTCTCGAATGAAAGTCGAATCGATCATGCCGTCTATGACGGTGTGGGCGACATGGACGCCTTGCGGGCCATACTCCCGCGCCGCCGATTGCGCCAGATTGCGGAGACCCGCCTTGGCCGATGCAAAGGCCCCAAACCCAGACGCCCCTCGGACGCTGGCAGTGGCCCCAGTGAAGATCATCGTCCCGCGTCCCCGCTCAGCCATGCGCGGCAGGACATTATGCGCGGTCAGGAAGCCCGCAAAACATGCCATCTCCCAGACTTTTCGAAACACACGCGGTGTGGTTTCACCAATGCCAAATCGGACATTCGCGCCAATATTGAAAACACAGACCTCAATCGGGCCGATCTCAGCCTCGATCCGCGCCACCAATGCCGCCATTTCATTTTCGTCACGAGCATCAACGTCCAACGACGTCGCCGCGCCCCCCGCGTCGCGAATCGAATCAGCGAGGAATTTCAGTTGATCGAGGTTACGGGGGCGGCGAGACAGACAAGCATGATAACCCTCTGCCGCGAAGGCCCGCGCAATCGCGCCGCCCGTATCGGGCCCGGCTCCAATAATCAGTGCTGCGCCTTGGCTCATGACCGGACTGTGCGGGCAAAGCCTAGGCGATACAAGGTGGAGCAAGCTTCACCTATGAAGCCCTGCCAAACCGTGATGAGGGTGGAGCGCAGATCGCTCAGTCGCTAAGCGCCCGCAATGAGCATGACATTTGCCGAACTGGCCCAGCAAGCCAGAACACAAGCCCCAGAGATTTCAGAGAATTGGAAACAAGGCCGGACCGCCTATGGCGGGCTCAGCGCGGCCCTGCTTTTGGCTCACGCGCAGTCAACCGGATCAGACCTGCCGCCTCTGCGGTCTGCCCTCGTCAACTTCACCGGGCCCGTCACAGGGTCGCCTGATCTATCGAGCGAAACTCTCCGCCAAGGCCGGAACGTGACGACAATCGCATCGCGCGCCGATATAGACGGCCAAGCGGTCTGCACGGCCACCTTCTCTTTCGGCGCCGCCCGCGAGAGCCATCTTCATGTTGACTGCCCCGCCCCCGATGCGCCTTCACCGGATGCGTGTGAGCCGTTCATCGATCAGGAATCGTCCTTTATCCCACCCTTCACGCGTAATTTTGACACGCGTCTGATTGAAGGCACGCGTCCGATGACGGGCGGAACACGCGGCTATCTGCGCTGTTGGGCGCGACATAAGGATGAGGCCTCCCGCGAGGAAGAGGCTGCGCTTCTGTGCCTTGCCGATATTTTACCGCCTGCAACAATGCCAATTATGCAGCAGTTCGGGCCGGTCAGCTCGATGACATGGATCTGTAATTTTCTGCGCGCGCCAGAGACAGAAGATGGCTGGTATCAAGTCGAGGCCGACCTCACGGCCGTCATGGACGGCTATTGTTCTCAGGTGATGCGAATCTGGAATTCGCGCGGTGAACTGGTCGTCGAAGGGATGCAGTCCATCGCCGTGTTCGTCTAACGCGCCCACGCAAAACGTATTACTTCTTGACATGATACCTTTTAGTATTATTACTACATAATACCGAAAGGTATCATTAAAGGAATTATTCGTGCTCAAACTGCTTATCTCAACCTTTGCGCTTTGCGGCCTTGCGGCTCCGTCGACGGCGCAAACAATAACCAACCTTCCAGCGGACTCGCTTCCATGGAATTCCACGCCCGAAGGTGCCGAATTCGCTGGATTGGAAGGCGACCGTTTTGTCCAGCCCTACATCGCCATGGTGCGTTTGCCTGCCGGCGTGGCCAGCCCACTCCATATTAAATCCGCGAATATGTTCGGCGTCGTCATTGAAGGGACTTTTGTCCACGCGCTTAAGGACACTGATCCTGCCGACGAGGTTCGTCTCAACCCAGGTGCATATTACAAAATCCCAGCTGGGTTGCCCCACATCAGCAAGTGCGTCTCGGAAACACCCTGCACAACCTTTCTCTATCAAGACGGTGCCTTTGATTTCATTCCGGTTGACCGATGACGACGCAGCTTGTGTTCCGCGCTCTAGCCGATCCAACTCGCCGCGAGATCCTTGTCATGCTCTCCCAACAGGACATGACCATCGCCGAAGTGTCGGACAATTTCGATATGACACGAGCGGCTGTGAAGAAACACCTCACCGTCTTGCAAGATGGGCAATTGATATCCGTCCGCACTCAAGGTCGCAGCCGCGTCAATCAACTTGAGCCCCACGCCCTGAAAGCGGCCGGAGAGTGGCTCGAATATTTCCGTCAATTCTGGGACGACCGTTTTGCGGCATTAAACATGGCCATTGAGGCCGACAAATCTACTGGAGACGACACGTGACTGAGACTCTGACCAAGACCGCCATCTTTGCCGCTACGCCAGAAACCGTCTGGGAATTCCTCACAGACAAGGACAAGCTAGGGACATGGTTTCACCCAGCCCGCCAGAACCTCGCTGAGGGTGAGGACTATGAACTAATACGCGAATCTGAGGATGGCGTGCTGACACGGCAAATATGGGGCAAAGTCTTAAAGGCTGACAAACCGAACGAACTGGTGTGCACCTTCATCATCGGTCCGTTTGGCGACAAGGAAACCACAGTTACTTGGACGCTCACCCCCGTCGCTGGGGGAACTAAACTCACGCTAGGCCATGAAGGCATCGCGGCCGCGAGTCATGGCAGCTCGCTTAGTTTGATGATGGCATTAGACCATGGCTGGGACAAACATATCCAATCATTGCGAGACGCCGCAAATAACAAATAAATCGATGTCCGATGGGTTCGTCTAGCGCGCGACCTGTGGGGACGATAATCGGTAGGCCAGTGTCGCGACTATTAGGCCGAGACCAGCCCCCACGATCATAACCGCTCGGAACAACAGCGCTCCAATAATAGCGGGAGCAACTGCAACGCCCAACCCGGCCAGCACCCCGACCATTCCGCCCTCACGCAGGCCGACATTGCCCGCAGGGCTCGGTATCGAACTGGCGAGATTACCGACGGCTAGCGCAGCCAAGGCCGCGAAGTAACTGGCGTCAAGGTCCAGTGCCAACAGGCAGAACCAGACGATCACGGCCAGCACAGCATAGAGCGCCAGCGTATAGCCAAGCACACCGATAATCTTCTTGCGGGTCAGGGCGGCGGCTTCGTGAAAAACATGGCGCAGCAAGCGCGCCGCCAATGAGAGAGTTCTGCCCAAGGTGCCACGCCGAGTATCGTCCGAACGCTTCACCAAACGCCCGAGGAAGCCGGGCGGATTCTTTGAGGTTGCCAAAACTAGCAGGATCAACCCGCCTAGGATGGTGGCGATGACTGGGAATACACTATCAAACACGAACATCCCGCCAATACCTGATATAATTAAAGTCGTGGAGAATGCGATTAGCCGCATCAAAAACGTCGCGGCTGTCGCATCTTCTGGCGAAGAACCACACTCCTCCAAACGCACAACGCGATAGACATCGCCACCGACCGTTCCGACTGGCAACTGCGCAACGCAGGACATGGCAGACACGATTTTAGTGTGGAGAAGGCGATGTGATTTCGAACAGGGAAGCAGCTGCTCCATCCGGAAAACTTTGAGACCCTCGTAGGGGAGGACCAGTAAAATAGCCGATAATAGCCAAGACGGTTCACCCTGATCGAACGCTTTGCGCCACTCCGAATAGGGGGCAACGAGGTAAAGCGCGATCAGCATTCCGATGACCATCACGCCGATCGACCACGGACTTTTCAACCCGTTCTGAACTTTTCTGAGAATCTGTCTTGATCGCGGTAATGCCGCATCGCTGTTTTCAGCCCCCCGGGCCGCTGCGGTCTTCGTCACAACCTAACTCTCTAATGTCGCGCCGGCCATCTCGGCGCAGGACGCACAGCAGAAGGTCCGGTCATCAGCGGTTTCTCGGCCATGACCAATGATCCGGCAACCGCACTGGGCACAGGTCGGGGCCATCTTAGCGATGGCGCATTCGAAACTGTCAAAGAAGCCGCTGGTGCCGTCATGCAACGTCACCGTAAAGGCGCGGTCATACTTATTTCCGCATTGATCGCATTTAGCCATGACGTCTCTTCCGGTTGCAAGTCCGGTTATTTGACGCTTGGATAAGGCTGCGGTTCCGCGCGAAGCGAAAAAACTCGATCAGTTGGACGCGTTTTCAGTTGAATTCGACAGATCATAAAGATCCGCCATCACGCTTTCTGTTGTCGGCCAGCGACCGGCACCCTTGCCCCGAATCACGTAACGATCACCATCCGTGAAATCGAAGACGGCATGTGCGTCTTCACCCTCAGCCTTAGCCAGGAAGTTGTTTGGGGACAGAGCACGCAGACGGAGATCCGCGACCAATTCGCCTGTATCCCCGGACACGCGGGCGACGCGTTTGAGGACCGTGCCGGGTTCAGGTTTATTGCCGATCTGTGCGAGCGTATCGCGGGCGATCTGGTCGGGCGTTAGCTCTTCGCCAAAACCGAGCAGGCTGACGAGGCGGATTTTGGCTGCCGCATCGTGACCATCCACATCCGATGTTGGATCAGCCTCAGCGTAACCCCGGTCCTGAGCCAGTTTGAGCGCGTCCTCATAGGACATGCCGCGATCCATCTCGCCTAACATGAAATTGGTCGTCCCGTTGAGCAGCGCTTCGACGCGGGCGATCCGGCCTTTTTCGCGAACACACATTTCCAAAACGGGCATACCGCCCCCAGCAGCCGAGGAGAAGAGCAGCTGCGCGCCAGACGAGGCCGCTTGATCGAGCAGAGCTTGCCCGCCCGTCGCAATCGCTTGTTTATTGGCCGAGACGACATGAACGCCTTTGGCGAGCATGTCGCGAGTCAGCTGAAGCGCGGGTTCAATCGGACCAGAGACGTCGATAAAAATGTCTGGGTTTGCGGCGAATAGATCGGCAGACTCCGTCGTCAGGATATCTTCCGGATACCCCTGATCAATATATTTGTCGGGACTGCGAACCATGACGCGGACGATTTCAAAGCGGTCTGCATGTTCCGCAGCGCGGCGCCAGACACCGCCGCCGACAATTCCGAGCCCCATCATAGCGATTCGCAATTTGCGCGGCGCGTAAGCCTCGACAGGGCGTTCAGACACGTCCCCAACTTGAGTTGATCCAGCCACGCCGGGCGCACCAATCCGGAAGCGCTGACCAACGCTTTCTGCATAGTCGAGCGCGCGCGATGCGATTAAAGGCGCGGCCTTGCGGCGCACATCGGCATAAGACACGCGCGGATAACGACGCGCAGGCGTATCAGCGCCCTGCTTTGGGTCGCGGTCATAAACCCCGTCGACATCCTTGAGCAGCAAAGCCGGCGCACCGAGTTGATCGGCCACATAAAGCGCCGTCAGGTCAGCCCCGCCTTGTCCGAGCAATACGGCCCGATCTTTTTCGCCAATCGCGACGAAGCCGGGCATGACGACAATATCGTGATCCTTCAGATCTTGCATAAGTTGACCCGTATTCAGACCCGTCAGAACCGCGTTCATCGGGTCGCCTGTGGCTGTCAAACCCAGATCCCGGGCTTGCCGGACAAAAGCGGGCGCGCCGATCCGTTCCAGCGCCAAGGCGAGCAAGGCGGCTGAGCGGCGTTCGCCAAGCTGCAGGAGTTCTGGAAGGTTTTTTGCATCACCCTCAGGCCCAATTCGGCGGGCTTCCGCCATCAGCATGTCGGTTTGATCGCCTTGTGCCGAGGTGACGGCCACAATATTATAGCCGCGGCGATAGTGGCGATAAATCTCCGACGCCGCTTCCGTATAGTCTGACAACGAGCTGAGAACCGAGTGGCCGAAATTCAAGACAAGAGTAGGGACGGGCATGGGGCGGGCGTGTAGCGGCCTATCTGTCTGACGCAACCATATTAGCGCATGATTATGCCTTTTAGCTTCATTTTTTCTCCATTGCCCAGCACGCTTTGCCCGGATTAGGGAGGGTTCATGATGCGACTTGTCCCAATCCTCCTCCTTCTGCTGATTTTAACAGGCTGCACGGCGTCCGCGGACCCGACCCCTGTCACGCCCGAGAAACGTATTGCGCTGACTTATGATGATGCCCCGCGCAATGACGGCCTGGTATTTTCCGGAACAGACAGAACAGTGGCATTGATCGATCAATTAGAGGGCGCCGAAACGGGACCCGTCACCTTTTTCGTCACCACTCAGGGCTTTGAAAAGCCGGACGGGCGCGAGCGGATCGCGGCCTATGCCAAGGCGGGTCATCAGATCGCCAATCACAGCCACTCTCATGACTGGGCCAGCCGAACGGACACAGAGACGTATATCGCCGATATAGAGCAAGCTGAAGTCATGCTGGACGGCTTGCCCAATCGACGTCCTTGGTATCGTTTTCCCTATCTCGACGAGGGCGGGTATGGGGATGAGGAAACCGCCCTGCCCAAACGCGACCGGCTCAGAGACGCCTTGGCTGAACGCAACCTGATAAGCGGATATGTTACCGTCGACACCTATGACTGGCATCTGGACAGTCTGTGGCAAAACGCCGTGCGCGACGGCATGACAGTCGACAAGGCAGCGCTCGCCCAAGTCTATGTGGATATGGTTGTCGATGCGGCGAACCATTATGACCGGATGGGTCAAGCCGTGTTGGGCCGACGCCCGGCGCACGTGCTTCTGCTCCATGAGAATGATCTGGCCGCCTCATTTACAGTCGATATGGTCACGGCTCTGCGAGCCGATGGCTGGACGATCATTAATCCCGATGAAGCCTTTGCTGATCCGATTGCGAGCCAGCTTCCTGAAACACGCTTCTCTGGCGCAGGCCGGATCGCCGCGCTAGCTCGGGATACTGGACTGAGCGGCCCTGAAGCCTTCGATCACTGGTCGGCTAGCGAAGCAGGTATAGAGGCCCGGCTGACTGCCAACGGCGTGTTTACGGATTAGAGAACCCCGCCGCCGAGCTGCAGCTCTAGCGCAGCGACCCTGTCCGCCACGGTTTTCAATGTCGGGTGTAGACGGTTAGCCTCACTATAGGCGTCTAGCGCCTCGTCAGAACGACCCAGCCGTTCCAAAACATTGCCGAGCGTCCAAAGTGCGTAGAAATGGCGGGGCTCTATCGTCAGCGTTCGAACGGCTTCGCCGACGGCGCGCGCAAAATCGCGTTCTTCTAAGGCCAGTCTCGAAGACCGCGCCCAGCCTTCCGCATAATCGGGCTGTAGCCGCGTGACATGGTCATACATGACGCGGGCCATTGCATTGTCATCCCGCGCCTGAGCTTCGGCGCCGCGGCGCAACACCAAATTGACTGAAGCGCTGCCACTATCGAGCCAGACCGCCCAGACCTCTTCGGCAATCAGATTACCGGACTCTTCGGTTTCGGCCAAGGCGAGGCGTTCAAACATATCCTCCAACCGAGCCGTCCGTTCTTCGTTGGAAGACAGGCGTGAATAGTCGGGCGCGTCAATGTCAGGGATCGGCGCTTCGGGTATGGACTCGTCCGGGCTCGGCAGATCATCCGGGTCGGGAATCGGCAAGGCTGGCGGCTCGAGCTGCAATTCTGGAATGATAATCAATGGAGACTGACGGTCCGGGTTGGCGTCTTCGACCTGCGCCACAGCGGGCGACGCGGCCCATAAGGCCAGCGAGGCCAAAAGAAATATGAATGGACGTGTCACCCACGCAAAATGAAGCCCCTCGCCCGGTAAGGCAAGAGGCCGATACATTATAGACCTGTCAGGCTGGCGCGAAAGACGCGCCAAACACGCTTAACCTTGGCGGGCCTTAAAGCGTGGGTCAGTTTTATTGATCACGTAAAGACGGCCCTTGCGACGAACGACTTGGCAGTCGCGGTGGCGGTTCTTCAGCGATTTTAGCGAGCTGCGGACTTTCATGGCTCAACGTCCTCTAAATCAAATTCTGGCGCATTTTCAGCGGAAGCGGGCATATATGAAGCGTGTAGGCCGAAGTCAATGCAATGCCGCAGGATGGATCGAAATGTTCATTGGGCCGTATTATCTGGCTGAACCGTCATAAACCGACCCTATCGAAAGGGGTCAAGCACTGGTAGTCTGGAATTATGCGTTATTATCTCCTCCCCCTCGCCATCCTGCTCAGCGGTTGCGCCACACCGCAAGTCGAGATGCAGACCTTAGAATCAACCGTAAAATCGTCTGACACAGCTCTGCTGACGGCGGAAGCCGTCGCACCGCCCACAGCTGTCTTGAATACAGCGGCTACGGGCCAAGGCGATTCTGCAATCGCCCAATCGCAACGGTTTGCCCATTGGAAGGATGATTTTACGCGCCGCGCAATTGCGAAGGGATATTCGCCGCAATTATTGGCCATCACGGTTGGACGCGCGACGATCAATGAACGGGCGCTAGAGCGCGATAGTTCACAGCCCGAATTCACTCGACCCGTCTGGGCTTACATCAAGTCCGCCGCCAGCCCAGAGCGAATCGAGCGCGGTCAGGCAGAACTGGCTGATCACAGCGCCATCTTCGATGAGTTGGAACAAACCTATGGCGTGCCGCGCCAAATCTTGGCGGCGATCTGGGGTCTGGAGTCATCCTATGGCCGTATCCTTGGCAATCATGACATCATCAATAGTCTGGCGACCTTCGCCTTTGAGGGACGCCGCACCAAATTTGGGGAAGCGCAGCTCTTCGCCGCGCTCGACCTGATCCAATCGGGTGCCGTGCGGGCGGAACAGCTAACGGGGTCTTGGGCCGGGGCGATGGGCATGACCCAGTTTATTCCCACAACGTTCCGTGACTATGCGGTCGATTTTGATCGCAATGGCAACACCGACCTTTGGACCTCAGAAGCAGACGCCCTCGCTAGCGCCGCCAACTATCTGACCCGGTCTGGATGGCGACCGAACGAGCCCGTGATGGCAGAAGTCGTTGTTCCCGTCGATTTTGACTACTCACAATCAGAGAGCACGAAAAAGACCGTCGCAGCTTGGACCGCACTCGGCGCACGTCCCGCGAACGGCCTGCAATTCAGCCCCGCTGCGAACGAGCTAGAAGCCAAATTGCTGGCCCCGGCCGGGCAGCGCGGACCGAAGCTGCTCGTCTTCAAGAATTTCGACGTCATCAAAAAATATAATAATTCGACCAGCTATGTGATGGGCATTGCCAGTCTTGGCGAGGCCCTCAATGGTCAAACCTCCATCCGTAATCCTTGGCCCGAAGACGACCAGCCGCTAACCTTTGAGGACAAAGAAAATATGCAAAAAGCCCTCACAGCTAAGGGCTACGATACGGGCGGTGTTGACGGCCAAGTCGGACCTGCCACCCGCCGCGCCATCCGGGCTTGGCAAAGCGCGAATGGTCTTCCGGCGGATGGGTATGTCGAACAGCGCCTGCTGGCGCGGATCATGGCACCCGGTCGCTAGTCCGGCGCAACGAGATGATTTGAACGATAGGATAATCTGATGCCGCCCCCGGTGCCGCTCACCCGCACCCCTGCCCCGTCGCTCGATTTTTCGCAGCCCGGCACACCAGCGGCTGGGGACTTTGGCGACATCTATTTTTCCATTGATGGAGGCCTAGAGGAAAGCCGGGCCGTTTTCCTAGAAGGCTGCGGCTTGCCGAATGGATGGATCGGCCGAGAGGTCTTCACCATCGCCGAACTGGGCTTTGGGTCTGGCCTGAACTTCTTGGCCGCCTGGCAGGCTTGGCGCGACAGCGGAGCAACGGGCCGCTTGCATTTTCTTTCAGTCGAGGCCTTCCCGTTCGAGCGTCGCGATCTGATCCGCGCTTTGGCGCATTTTCCAGAATTAGCAGAGCTGGCGACGCCGCTGATCGAGAGCTGGCCTGGCCCTGTCCGCGGTGTGCATCGACGCCATTTCGGCCCGGTCACGCTGACCTTGATTCACGATACCGTTGCGCGCGCTCTGGCGGATCAGTCCTTTCAAGCCGACGCTTGGTTTCTCGACGGATTTTCTCCCGCCAAAAACCCGGATATGTGGAGCGCCGCAATCATGTCGGAGGTCGCTCGGCTGTCTGCGCCCGGTGCGCGCCTGGCCACTTTTACTGTCGCTGGAGCCGTTCGCCGCGCATTAAGCGATGCGGGATTCGAGGTTGAGAAAAAGGAAGGCTTCGGGCGTAAGCGACAGAGACTGGAAGCCCGTTTGCCCGGTCAAGCTGTTCCCTGGACGAAACCTCAAGCCCCGACCATTATCGGCGCGGGGATCGCTGGAGCGTCGATAGCGGCAGCTTTTATGCGTCGCGGCATCAGCCCGACCGTTGTGTTTGACCCGGATCACATCGCGGCGTCCGGGAATGGCGCGGCGCTGATTAAGCCCCGCCTTGATTTACAAGACCGACCGGAGGCGCGCTTTTTCCTATCGAGTTTCCTCTATGCCCGCGAAATCTATCGCGACGCCACGCGCTTTGAAGGACTAATTCACCGCCCGAAGACGGACGCGGAAGCTCACCGTTTAGCCCGGATCGCTGCGCAAGAGCCACTAGGACCCGACCATATGCGGTGGAGGGATGAACAGCTGGAGATGGAGAGTTCGCTCGTTATAGACACAGAAGCGGCGCGCACCTCCCTATTGGCCGGTGCGAATGTGCAAGCACGCCGCGTGGACGATCTGGACTCTTTGGAAGGACCGGCCATTTTCGCTGGCGGATACGGTATCCGGACGCTGTTACCAGACGCCGCCTTTCGCTTTTCACGCGGGCAGCTGAGCTGGGGCAGCGGCGCGGTTGAGCGACCGGTTACTTATGGTGGCTATGCGATTCCTATCCGAGGTCAGATTCTATTGGGCGCGACCCATGACCGGATTGAGGATCATGGCAGAGCGTTTGAACTGCGACCCGAAGACGATGCCGCCAACCTAGCTCAAGGCATAAGCCAAGGCTTGGATTTAGACCCTGACGTACGATCTTTTCGCGCGAGTGTCCGCGTCACGACACCGGACACTTTGCCACGATTGGTCCGCACTAAAACGACAAAGGCCGAGCAGGATTTGTGGATCCTGTCCGGCCTTGGGTCACGGGGGTTTGTCTTTGCGCCCCTTTTGGGCGAAGCGCTGGTCAGCGCCTATCTGGGAGAGCCATCGCCTTTAACAGACGTGGTCTCGGATAAGCTCAGTCGTCTCCCCGATTAAAATCAGAGGAGCCTGAAACGGATGAGTCGACAGAGCCTGAAATCGATTTGACATAGACATCGCTGGACCCTGACGCCCTTATATACGCATCGCCCACGGCGGCACGAATATCAATGTCCCCTGAGCCCGAAATATGGACGGATAGGTCTGAAATTGTTCCACTGTCTACTTCGACATCCCCAGAGCCGGACTTATCGATTCTAAACGTCCCATCGATGGTCCCGATCTCAATATCGCCGGAGCCTGATTTTTCGATTTCAACGGGACCATCGATACGATCAATGTCCACTTCGCCCGAACCGGATTGATCAAGACTGAAGCGATCAGCCTGTTCAATCTCCAGATCACCGGCTCCCGACTTATCAACGGTTAGAGATCCGACGGAGCCAATGGCAATATCACCAGAACCGGACTTATCCAGAATGATTTCATCGGCATCGCCTAAGCTGGCATCAAAACAACCGCTTAGATCGAGGTCCGCAACTCCCAGAACAACCTGACTATCAAGCCGAACGGAACTGTCGTTGATCGTCAAGTTCGATCCGCGCGGCACACTGATGCGGATTTCTGGATAGTCTTTCAGCCTCGTATTGCCTTTAGACTCGCGCCCGTTCAATTCGAGGTCCCATGACAGGCCGCCACCCTTGCAGGCTTTATCCCGTTGCTTGCGCGACAAACCGCCATCAATCATGATTGTTTCACCGGTCTCGCTATAGTCGGCCGAATGCTTGCCGTTTCGGACAATATCAACGCCGTCATTCCCATCGGTGATCGTAATTGTTCCAACAAAATCCTCCACCTTAATATCGGTGGCAAAAGCCGGAGTCATCAGCGTGGCTGAAAGCAGCGCGCCAGTCAGGATCGAATATTTCATTAGAGTCTCACTCGGATCGGTGAGCCAGATTTCAGACGCAATTCGATTTCGAAATCCGTCGTATCGGCGGCGTGTGTTTCCATTCCATCGCCGGATAGCTCTAAGGCAATCCCGGCGGCACAGATGGATAGACCATCAATCGGGTTGGAGGGCAGTGAGGGTAATGGCATGGCGGCAAAGGTGCCGGCGATGAATGCAGTGGCAATGATATTCATGTTCGTCTCTCCCTTTTTGTGTGTGAGCCGGAGGCGTTGGTCTCTGGCAGTTTAAATTTAGGTCCGACCTAGCTTTCTAGGTCGCGGAAATCGCGGCGCAGTTTCCACTCGCGCGAGGTGACGGAGCGTTCCAAGTCTTGCATACGCTCTTCGACGGAGCGGAATTTGGACCGGACGTCCGAATAGTTGACCGTATCGATCGGCAAGGCCTCAGTGCGGCCGTGGTGGCGGTCGCGACGACGCGCTTTGCGCTGAGCTCTATTCCGCTCGGTCCGTTCACGAACGTAAGGCGCTCGCTTGTCTGACGGGATAAACAGCCACATCAGGAAATAGACCAAGATCGGTAGGCCGGTGAAGATAACCGCCAGCACGAAGAAGATACGCATCGGGCCGTGATCAATACCGAGCCAGTCACCAAGACCGGCGCAGACGCCGCCTAGGATTCCGTCGATCTTATTGCGACGGAGCTTCGGACGACGACGGTGGTTACGATCTTCGTCGTAATCATAGTCGCCATAATCGCTGTCTTCATAGTCGCGGCGGGTCATGATTTGTCTCTCCAGTTCGGGATTTCGTCATCAAGGATGCGTTCCAGCACTTTCACGCGCTGGTCGAGAATGTCAGCAATGCGCGACATTTGCTCGAGTTCGGCGCGGTGGGTTCCGTTTTCCGGTGTCCCGCCGCCGCCCATGCGTTCCTTGTGCTCATAGTGTGTCTTCAGCATCTAGGAGGCCACGCCCATGACGATGGCTACGATGGGAATCATGAAGACCAGAATTTCGGGCCTGAGCATTATAGGTCTCTCTTTTTGTTACGTTGATCGGTTGAGTGCGCCCGGGAGGGTTGGCGATCGGAGAAGGGTATGTCCGGTCAACCGGGGGAGGTCTCCCCCGGGCGCGTTCTTTCGCCTTTTCGGCTGTCAGATCAACTCGCCTTTTTGGCGGGCTTGTCAGATTTGTTCGCCGCTTTCGGTTTGCTCATGCGAGCTTTCAGCGCAGCGAGTTCATCTTCGAGTTCTTCGTCGGACTCCAAGGCTGCGAACTGGCTTTCCAGACTCTCGCCTTCACCGAGGTCGAAGGCTTCGACATGGGCTTCCAATTCATCGACTTTGCGTTCCATCCGCTCATATCGAGACAGGGCGTCATCGACGCGCGTGTCGACAAGCTTGGTCCGCATCTTAACTTGGCTCTTGGCGACAGTGCTGCGCATGGTTAGCGACTTATGCTTGGCCTTGGCTTCGTCGAGCTTGGTCTGCAATTTTGACAGATCCATATCGGCTTTACCGATGGCTTCGTCCAGAACGGCGACTTCTTTACCGACGACGTCGGCCATGTCTTCCGCTTGGCGCTTAGCGTTTAGGGCGCCGCGGGCCAGGTCTTCACGGTCTTTCGTGATGGCCAGCTCAGCTTTAGCCGCCCAATCGTCGGCCCGTTTACGATAATCTTCTTCGCGACGAACCATCTCTTTGCGCTCGGCAATGTGACGGGCAGCGTCAGTCCGGACATCGACCAGCGTGTCTTCCATTTCCTGGATGATTAGCCGGGCGATCTTTTCCGGATCTTCGGCGGCCTCAATCATAGCATTTAGGTTTGAATTGATGATGTCGCCCATGCGGGAAAAAATACCCATGTTTCTCGTCTCCTTTGACAATGGTGTGGCCTCTTGGCTGAGGCCGGCGATTAAACCTGACCGCTAGGTCAGGATAGCGGCGATCAGAAAGCCTGCGGCGAAGAAGCCCCAGCATTCCTTGTCTCGCGTGGTGAGGTATTGAACAAAGCGGGCGCCTTTAGTGCGCCAGCTATCGTCGTTGCGGTCGAAGCGATCCATTAGAGAATCTCTTCATAAGTGTTCACAGAACCATGCATTGGCATGAAGCCGTAAGTATTGCCCGTACGGACGCTCATCGCTGCAAAACCGCGGCGGCGGCGAGCCCGACGAACAGAGCGCGACGGAGCAGAATTTCCGTTCACAGCGTTCAAGTCATTATCGATGGTGCGATATGTCATCATCGTCTCCTTTCATCTCTCTCTAGTCTCGGCCCGGGTGTCGGGCTGTTTGGGGCGAAGCTTTGTGCTCCGCTTCTGTGAGATCAAATTGGCTGAAAGGAGGGCTCCTGTCACGGAAAACTAAGTTATTGATTTCATTAACTTTTCTAATCTTCATATCGTTGAACGGCAAATCGTGTGGCGAATTACACAATATTTTGGCTAGATTTACTAAAGTAAATTGGCTAAAGACGCTAAATTATGCCTATACGCACCCAACCCGTCGGCTCAGGCGAATCCTTCATGGGTCTTATGGACCGCGTGTCCGATGTGGCATCGACGGAACGCCCTGTTCTGATCGTGGGAGAGCGCGGTACCGGCAAAGAGCTGATCGCCTCGCGCTTGCATTTCCTTTCGCCGCGCTGGGAAAAGGTCAATGTCCGGGTCAATTGCGCCGCATTTGATGATGAGGCTCTGGACCGCGAACTGTTTGGGCAAACCTTCATGGATGGGCGCTCAGACACAAATGGTCGCGTCTTCGGGGCCAATGAAGGCACATTATTCTTGGATAGTATCGAAGAGATGCCTCTGCATTTGCAGGAAAAGCTCATGCATACGATCGAACATGGCCAGGTTCAGGCCACGGGCGAGCTCTATGAGGAAGATGTTGATGTCCGCGTCGTTGCCGCAACCTCCGTGGATTTACCGTCCGCCGTCGCTCGCGGTGCGTTTCGCGGCGACCTGCTTGATCGTATTGCGTTTCATGTGATTACTCTGCCGCCTCTGCGTGAGCGGGTTGAGGACATTCCAGCCCTTGTCGATCATTTCGGGCGGCAAGTGGCGCGGTCGCTTGAGGCTGAACAGTTTCCCGGTTTTACCGCCGAAGCGCAGGAGGCGATGCGCACCCATCCTTTCCCCGGTAATGTCAGAGAACTGAAACTACTCGTCGAACGCAGCACGGTGCAGGCCTTCCTCCAAGATGAAAGCCTGTCTGAGCCCATCGACTCGCTCGACCTCGATCCGTTCGACAGCCCCTATCGGGTGCAGGACCGGATCATTGCGCCTCTCTCGCATAACACCAATGCTGCGCCCACCACGGCACAGCTTCAGCCACAAGCGCCGCAATCTATAGAGAGCGGCCCAACACCGGAGAGCTTTTCTGACCGCGTGATGACTTTTGAGCGCCGCCTCATCGACGAGGCGCTTCGGGCAACCAATGATCACCAAGGCAAGGCGGCCGAGCGGCTGGACCTGTCCTATCACCAATTCAGAGGGCTGTTGAGAAAGCACGGCCTTAAAAAGTAGAAAACCCGGCCCCCCCGTAAAACGGAAAGCCGGGTTCGGCAGATTATAACCGCCGCACCAATCACCCCCATGACCAGTGCGATGGCTGGGTGAGCCCACATGCATCCCCCAAACTGCCAGAGTTCGACTGACGAGCCTTGCGTGAATGCAAGATGAACAGATCGCCTCTTCCATAGGCTCTGCCGATGGTTAGCTTTGGAATGAACGATTGGACGAATGGAAAGCTACGCCATAGGATGATACTAAGCGTATAAGAGCGACTCATAACCAGACCCAGACGAAAGAGGACAACCATGAACGAGATGTCAGTGAATTCCAAAGGCAAGTGCCCCGTCATGCACGGCAGCACGACACGCGTTTCCGGACGCAGTAACAAGGATTGGTGGCCGGAAGCCCTGAATGTGGGAATCCTGCACCAGCACGATGCCCGTTCAAACCCAATGGATCCTGACTTTGACTATCGTGAAGCGGTAAAGGCGCTGGATTTCGACGCATTGAAAGCAGACCTCAACGCCCTGCTGACCGAAAGTCAGTCTTGGTGGCCGGCCGACTGGGGTCATTATGGCGGGTTATTCATCCGCATGTCTTGGCACGCGGCAGGCACCTACCGCACCTCCGATGGGCGCGGGGGCGGCTCGACTGGCAATCTGCGTTTTGCACCGCTCAATAGCTGGCCGGATAATGGCAATCTTGACAAGGCGCGACGCCTGCTTTGGCCAATCAAGAAAAAATATGGTAATTCGATCAGCTGGGCCGACCTGATACTGCTCGCTGGCACGGTCGCCTATGAAAATATGGGCTTGAAGACTTTCGGTTTCGGTTTCGGCCGCGAAGACATTTGGGCGCCAGAGATCGACGTGAACTGGGGCGAGGAGAAAGAATGGCTCGCCCCGAGCGAACAGCGCTACGGAAATCTCGAAGAGCCGGACACGCTCGGCCCCAATCTGGCGGCGGTCCATATGGGGCTGATTTACGTCAATCCTGAAGGCGTAAACGGCAATCCAGACCCGGCCCGCACGGCGGAGCATATCCGCGTCACCTTTGCCCGCATGGCGATGAATGACGAAGAGACGGCCGCTCTGACTGCCGGTGGCCATACCGTTGGTAAGGCTCACGGCAATGGTGATGCCGACGCGCTAGGCGCAGAGCCGGAAGGCGGCGAAATCGAAGATCAGGGCTTTGGCTGGATGAACCCGAATGCGGACGGCAAAGCCAGCAGCCACATAACATCCGGTGTCGAAGGCGCTTGGACGACGGAGCCGACCAAATTCGACATGGGCTATTTTGACATGCTCTTTGGTCACGAGTGGGAGCTGACAACTTCGCCCGCAGGCGCAAAGCAGTGGAAGCCTGTCAATATCGAGGATATTGATATGCCGATCGACCCAGATGACGGCACAACCCGGACGATGCCGGTGATGACCGATGCCGATATGGCGATGAAGGTCGATCCAAAATATCGCGCCATTTGCGAAAAGTTCATGGCCGATGAGGCCTATTTCCGCGATACATTCGCCCGGGCCTGGTTCAAGCTGACCCACCGCGACATGGGCCCCAAGGTCAACTATATTGGCCCAGACGTGCCTGATGAAGATTTGATCTGGCAGGACCCAATTCCGGCGGGCTCGACCTCTTATGATGTTGACACCGTCAAAGCGAAAATCGCTGCAACTGACCTGACTCCAGTTGAAATGATCACAACCGCTTGGGACAGCGCTCGCACTTACCGCAGCTCTGACAAACGGGGCGGCGCCAATGGCGCGCGCATCCGCTTCACCCCACAGCGTAGCTGGGAGGGCAATGAACCGGAGCAGCTGAACCGGGTTCTATCTGTGCTGGAACCCATCGCTAATGAGACGGGTGCCTCTATCGCCGATGTCATTGTTCTAGCCGGCAATGTTGGCGTTGAAGCCGTTGCCAAGGCTGGCGGCCTTAATGTGGATGTTCCGTTTGCGCCGGGCCGCGGCGACGCATCGGCCGAAATGACCGACGCTGAGAGCTTCGAACCGCTTGAACCGCTCGCCGACGGCTTCCGCAATTTTGCCAAGGCGCAATTTGCAGGATCAGCGGACGAGATGTTCTTGGACCGCGCGCAGCTAATGGGGCTGACGGCGTCAGAACTTGTTGTGCTGCTGGGCGGCTTGCGCGTGATTGGTGCCAATCACGGCGGCAATAAGCACGGTGTGTTCACGGACCGTGAAGGCGAACTCTCGACGGATTACTTCGTCAACCTAACCGATATGGGCAATACATGGCACCCAGTCGGCAAGGATATGTATGAAATCCGCGACCGCGAGTCCGGTGACGTGAAATGGACGGCCACCCGTGCTGATCTCGTTTTCGGCTCTAACTCGATCCTGCGCGCCTACGCTGAAGTCTATGCACAAGACGACAATAAGCAGAAGTTTGCCAACGACTTCGTCGCCGCTTGGGACAAGGTCATGATGGCCGACCGGTTTGATCTAGTGGGCTAGACAACAAAACCCCCAGCCCGCTGTCCCCGGCGGGTCAAGACGCCGCGTCACCCCTCCCTTGGTGGCGCGGTTTTTTTATTAGAAAAATAGTGAGCCACGTCACGAATGGTGGCTCGGCTTTTGTTATTTTGAGGTCTGCCTGAATCCTTTTCGCACGCGTTTCAGCAACAAATTGGAGTTTGCGCCATGGCTTTAACACCATTCGAAAAATCTCAGCAACAGCAAGACGCGAAGGCGAAATTCCGAAAATTCGTCATCTATTACGCGCTTGTATCCGTGCCAATTTGTCTGGTTATCATGTTCTGGCCGATGGCCGATAACGTCACGGTCCATGGCAAGCTCGCTCATTATTTGGCGATACCATTGGCGTTCATTCTAGGCTTAGTCTTTATGAGCATCCTATTTTTCTCATCCAATAGCGGCGGCGACGAACAACCGAATTATGTTGAGATGGCCGAAAGACAGGAACGCAGAAAGACAGAAGCCGCACGAGAAAAACTAAAGGAAACGCCCAGTGATCCTTCGCAGCCCGATATATAAACTCATGAACTAGCCCGCTTTAGGAACGCGCGACTTATAGGTAAACTGCCCGGCATCGTTCAGGCGCCGCGACACCATCCCTCTGCCCTTCAGACAGTTCAAATGCGCGACGGCTTCGCCGACCGCCATGATCCGGTTACCGTCATCAATCGGACGGCGGAAGAGGACGGAATAGACTTCGGTCGCCATTTTCGGCTCGTGGCAAAATTCATAGAGCCGGTCGAGCGCCTTTTCATGATGGTCGATCAGCTTGTTCAGGCGGCGATGCGCGCCGCGAAACGGGATACCGTGGGCGGGGCCGATCAACGTATCTTCAGGAAGTTCAGCGATCAGCTTATGACAAGATGAAATCCAGTCATCGAGCGGGTTACCTTCCGGTTCCGTCGGCCAGACGGAGACGTTAGAACTGATATTCGGCAACAACTGATCGCCGGTCAGACACAGACCTAGTTCTTCGCAATAGAGACACGCATGTTCCGGACTGTGACCAGAACCGATAATGATGCGCCATGTGCGCCCGCCAATCTTGCCAAATTCGCCATCAGTCAGCCGATCATAGGCATGGGGCAATTCGCTGACAGCTTTGCCAAAGCCGCCAAAGCGTTTTTTGTAGAGCTCGATCTGATCCGTCGTGAAACCGACTTTACGATAGAAATTTATGCCCGCTTGCGGGGCGGGATGGCCCGTATCGGCGACCAGCAAGCGGCAGAGAAAATACTCGCCGCGCGTCATTAGAAGCGGCGCGCCAAATTTGCGGCAGATCCACCCCGCCAGACCCGTATGGTCCGGGTGAAGGTGAGTGCAGATTACGCGATTGACTGGCCGTCCGCCCATCAGCTTACGGAAATGGCCTTCCCATTGCCGTTTACTTTCCGCCATGGCGATACCCGTATCGACCACCACCCAGCCATCACCGTCGCGGATCGCATAGAGATTGATGTGATTGAGCCCTGTCATGGGTAGGGAAAAGCGGAGCCAGAACACCCCGTCCGCGATTTCACGCACGTCACCGGCCTTCGGTTTTTCGTCCGTAATAAAGTCCAGCATCTTCGAGCTTCTGTCGCGCCCCTGTCCTTCGGGGAGCAGCGAAGCGTCATGCGGGCTGGCAGGTCGTTTGCTTTTCAGAATGGCGGGTTTTTTCATGCAAACTGCATAGCGGCGCGGCGCGGCGCCGTCCATGACGCTCCACGCTTATCGACTATGCAATGGGTGATGTGACTTGCACAGTCGGCGCAGAACATGGCCGCAATCTTGGATGAACCTAAGCTCAAGGGGTTTTAACCGCGCATCGTCTGGATGAAAGCATCGGCGGCTGAGATAGATTGCTCCATTTCCGCGATCAGACGCGCAACATCCCCTTCAAGGTCAGCCGTTTCCGCATTGAGCGCCGCAATCGACCGCGCGTTGAGATTATGTTTGAGATAGAGAACGCGGTCTCTGAACATGGACAAAACCGGATCCATGGAGTCGGTCGCCGCATCCATCTTGTCGGCTAGAACATCATATCGCTGCCGCGTCTCGCGCAATTGGCGTTCCGATGTACGGCGAAGGCCTGCATCTGAATATTGCGACAGCTCGCCTTCCCATTCCTTGAACAGATCACGCGACACCCGCTTCACAGAGGCGACGCGTGACCGTGTTTCGTCCGCTTGACTGTCAGCGCGCTCATAGGCCCGGTTCAGCCTGTCATAGGTCGCTTCAAGCTCGCCGCCGTCTACATCGACAACCGCGCGAAACGCTTCCAGCGCATTCTCAAATTCCTCTTTGGCCTCGCCTTGAGACTTCGCGACGTCTTCAACACGGTCGACAAGAATGTCGCGCTTCTCGATCCCGAACCGTTCTTGGATTTCATACGCAGCGGTCGCGCAGCCGGATAAGATTGTTGGTACGAAGACCAAGGCCGCCATTATCCCGATCAGGGGTCGCCCTGCGCGTCTCATTCCGCTCATGATGCCATCCTAATTATCCTGTAACCCTATCTCTAACCCTGAAGTCTTTGGTTCGTTCCGTTCAATGCCAGTGAAGTGCGTTGATCCGCTATTTAACACCTACCGATTTTCAGACCCGGCTATCATTCGTTTGAGAAATGCGGCATGAATTCACACAAGCAAGACCAACCGGAGCGCAACCATGAAAACCCTTCTTTCAATCTTAATGATCTCTGCCTGTGGGTCGATGATGGTCGCTTGCACGCACACGCCAACCCAAACCATCACAATGTCGAGCAACATGACATCCAAAACAGCGGCAACAGCGCTTGTTCAGTCGATTTATGCGGGCTTCGCCGAGGGCGACATGGCCAAGGTCACGGGCGCCATGGCGGACGACATTGTTTGGAACGAAGCCCAGGGTAACCCTTACGCCGATCTCAACCCCTATCTCGGACCGGACAAGGTTCTCAGCGGACTGTTCTCTCGGATCGGCGGGGAATGGGACTATTTCAACGCCACACCGGACGAGTTCATTGTCGATGGCGACCGTGTCGTAGTGATCGGACAATATGATGCCCGCCACAAGACCACCAACAAAACGCTCGACGCCCCGTTCGTCCATGTCTGGACCGTTCAAAATGGCGAACTCACGACCTTCCAGCAATATACCGATACGGCGGCGCATGTGGATGCGATGCAAACCGGTTTTAATAGGTAAACCGGGCAACATCCGTCAGATCATTGAGATCAAATCGTCTGTTCTTTGCTCTTCCAAGGATAAAACATCAGAGCGATCAGGATTGGCGCGAGGATGTTAAGCGAGACGGCGATCAGATCGGTCAGACCATGCGCCAGCCCCGTCCACTCCAATACCGTGACGCCAACGATGTAAAATCCGAACAGGGCGAGCCATCGCGAATTGACGCGATGCCATGCCGGAGCTGTCGCTCCATCGTCGATCGGATCGCGCCTAAAAATCCACACTAGGACAAGGGTCAGCATCAGCCCGGTGACAATCGGCATCACCCATGTCAGATCCCACTCGATCCCGGCTGTATCGCCGTAGAGAACAGTTTTATCGCCCGTGACGAGTGGACCATAGAGCGCATTGGCAAAAGGCAAAGCGTGCCAAAGGATGAGCAGCGCCGCAAACGGCGCTTTCGGGTTGCGAAACCCCATCCAAAGTATGGCGACTCCCAAAATCACTTGATAAATCAGAAACAGATAGTCGCCTTCCCAGCCAACCCCACTATATGATGCGTTAAACCACTCCACGCCCCAAACGTAAGAAGCCTGGCCAGAGAGGGTTCGTATCAGGGGCAGCCAGACTGACCAGAGGCTGAGGGCTGTTAAGAACAGGATGATGTTTCGATAGAAGGTCGCGCGCGATGACATGAAAATGCCTCCGTTTCAGTTTCGCGTGCCCTTGGACCCCTCCCCTAACATGACCAAATCCGCTTTTCCAGATATTTTCAAACGCCCCTCTTGTTAGTGTGTCCCATGTCTTTTCTTGGCAATTTTACGGGGTCACGCAGCTTTATCGTCAGCTCTAGAGGCATGAGTTTGCAACAAAGATCTTGCTCGTGGCTTGCTACGCCCGCTTTCCGTCCCTAACCAGCCACCTATGCCTATTCTGCCCACTAAGATTGATACGACCACGACGGAGTTTGCCGAAAACCGCGCCGCGATGGGTGCGCTGACGGAAGACTTGCAAAAACTGGTCGCCCATTATGCGCAAGGCGGATCAGAACGCGCCAAGGATAAACATGTCTCGCGCGGTAAGCTTTTGCCCCGTGAACGGGTTGAGCGCTTGCTGGATCCCGGCTCGCCCTTTCTCGAATTGTCCCAGCTTGCTGGACACAATATGTATGAATTTGAGGTGCCGGGTGCGGGCATCATCACTGGCATTGGCCGCGTGTCAGGCCGCGAATGCATCGTCATTTGTAACGATCCGACGGTAAAGGGCGGCACCTATTTTTCCATGACCGGGAAGAAGCAGCAGCGCGCACAAGACATTGCGCTGGAGAACCATCTGCCGGTTATTTATCTCGTCGACTCAGGCGGCGGTTACTTACCGCGCCAAGCTGAGATGTTTGCCGACAAGACTCATTTCGGGCGGAGCTTTTTCAATCAGGCGCAAATGTCGCGCCTCGGTATCGCGCAGATCGCCTGCGTCATGGGCAGTTGCACCGCGGGCGGTGCCTATGTGCCGGCCATGGCGGACGAAGCCGTCATCGTCGCCAATCAGGGCACAATCTTTCTCGGCGGGCCACCATTAGTGAAAGCCGCGACGGGCGAAGATGTCGACGCAGAAACGCTGGGCGGCGGTATGCTACATGCGAGCCAATCGGGCGTTGTCGATCATCTGGCCGCCAATGACGATCATGCTTTGTCGATTGTGCGCGACATTGTGTCTACGTTAGAACCGAAGGAGCCGCACTTTCTGCCAACGGGAACAGGTGATGAGCCGCTCTATCCAGCGCATGAATTGGGCGGCGTCGTGCCTGCTGATATTCGCAAGCCCTATGATTGCCGCGAGATCATCGCGCGCATCGTGGATGGATCCCGTTTTACCGAATTCAAATCGCTTTACAGCCCGACCTTGGTGACAGGCTTTGCTGAAATCCACGGTTATCCGGTCGGCATCCTCGGCAATAATGGCGTGCTGTTTTCAGAGAGCGCCATGAAGGGCGCGCATTTCATTGAGCTCTGCTGCCAGCGCAAAATCCCGTTGCTCTTCCTGCAAAACATCACGGGCTTCATGGTCGGTTCCAAAGCCGAGGCGGGCGGCATCGCCAAGCATGGCGCGAAGATGGTCCACGCCGTCGCGAACGCTCAAGTGCCGAAATTCACCGTTGTCGTCGGCGGGTCTTACGGGGCTGGCAATTACGGCATGTGCGGTCGCGCCTATGAGCCGCGCTTAATGTTCATGTGGCCCAATTCGCGCATCTCCGTCATGGGCGGAGAGCAGGCGGCCAATGTGCTCGCCGATGTGGCCCGCGACAGTGACAGTTGGAGCGCAGAGGAGCGTGAAGCCTTCATGAAGCCGATCCGCGACAAATATGAAGAAGAAGGTCACCCCTATTACGCCTCCGCCCGTATCTGGGATGACGGCATCATCGCACCTGAAGACACACGCATGGTCCTCGGTCTGGGGCTTGCCATGAGCGCAAACGCAGAAGTTCCAGAGATGGATTTCGGCGTTTTCCGAATGTGACGAAGCCAATTAATCCGGGGGATTGATTGGCAAGGAACCGGTTCGCGCCTGCGCGACCCGGTTGGAAACTTAGAGGGTCAATATGACGACCAAGATTACAAAAATCCTCATCGCCAATCGCGGCGAAATCGCTTGCCGCGTCATGCGAACAGCGAACGCGATGGGCATTGAGACTGTGGCGGTTTATTCCGACGCCGACCGTGATGCGCTGCATGTGCGTATGGCTGATGAAGCGGTTCATATCGGCCCGGCTCCGGCTGGGGAGAGCTATCTGGTGATCGACAAAATCATTGAAGCCGCCAAAAGCATGGGCGCAGATGCGATCCATCCCGGTTACGGTTTCTTATCTGAAAACCCCGCCTTCGTTCGCGCCTGTCAGGCCACGAATATTATCTTCATCGGCCCGTCGGCTGAGGCGATGGAAGCGATGGGCCTCAAGGATGCTGCCAAGGACCTGATGACGAAAGCCGGCGTCCCCGTCACGCCCGGCTATCAAGGCGATAATCAGGACGCGGACCATCTGGCCGAGCAGGCGCAGGAGATCGGTTATCCGGTCCTCATCAAAGCCGTCGCTGGGGGCGGTGGTAAAGGGATGCGCAAGGTCGAGGAGCCCGCCGAATTCAAGGCCGCCCTCGCCTCCGCTCAGCGCGAAGCAGCCAGCAGTTTTGGCAATGATGTCGTCCTGATCGAGAAATTCATCCAGTCCCCGCGTCACATAGAAGTCCAGGTCTTCGGCGACGCGCACGGTAACGTCGTTCATATGTTCGAACGCGATTGTTCGCTGCAACGCCGCCACCAAAAAGTCATCGAGGAAGCCCCGGCCCCCGGTATGACGGATGCGGTCCGAGCGGCGATGACAGGCGCTGCCGTCCGCGCCGCACAAGCAGTGAATTACCAAGGCGCAGGCACGGTCGAGTTTATCGTCGACGGATCCGGCGTGCTGCGCACAGACGGGTTCTGGTTCATGGAAATGAACACGCGGCTGCAAGTCGAACACCCTGTCACAGAAGAGATCACCGGTCTCGATTTGGTCGAATGGCAAATTCGCGTCGCACAAGGCGAGGCTCTGCCCGACCAGAGTGACATTGCAATGAGCGGCCACGCTATTGAAGGTCGTCTTTACGCCGAAGACCCAGACGCCGACTTCACACCGAGCGTGGGGCGTCTTCACTTGTTCAGTCTGCCCACATCTGCGCGCGTTGATACGGGATTTGAGCGCGGCGATTTGGTATCGCGCCATTATGATCCCATGATCGCCAAGCTCATCATGCATGCAAAGACCCGCAAGGCCGCGATTAGAGCCCTCTCCAGCGCTTGCGCGCAAACGGCAACGCTGCCGGTCAAGACAAACGCGGCGTTCTTGCAAGCCTGCCTGGACCACCAGGACTTCCGCGTCGGCAATATTGATACATCCTTTATCGCGACCCATGATCTCACTCTTCCGTCCGACCGCGTCGCTTCTCTGGCAAAGTCCCTCGGCCCTAAGCCCGGCACAGGGCCATTTGGGCAAATCGATGGGTGGCGGCTTAATCTACCGCCGCGAACCGTGCATCACGCCTATATTGATGGGGCGGTGATGGAGTTGCCCTTGCGCCGCGGTCACGGAGTCAGTCGCGGCCATGTGCGCACGGGAAATCGCGGGGCCATCGTCGGCGCGCCAGCCGACTTACTTGCGGCAGTGCTGGGCGCGGATACAGTTATCGCCCCTATGCCGGGCAAGGTGATTTCCATTCTGGTGAAAGCGGGCGACATGGTCACTGCCGATCAGCCGCTGATCATTCTTGAAGCGATGAAAATGGAAATGACGCTAAAATCCCCCCGCGACGGTGTCGTGGCGGAGGTCAATGCAACGACCGGCGAGCTGGTCACGGACGGCGATGCGCTGGTCAGCCTTGAGGAAGATAAATAACTATGTCCACCACCCCCTACCCCACACTGCAATTCGGTCATTCTGAAACCACTGAGGCCATTCGCGAGACCGTCTATCAATTCGCGCAAGATAAGATCGCGCCCATCGCGGCAGAGATTGATACGACCAACGTCTTTCCGCGCCACCTCTGGCCCGAAATGGGCGAGCTAGGTCTGCACGGGATCACCGTGTCGGAAGAACAGGGCGGGCTCGGGCTCGGCTATCTGGAACATATGATTGCCATTGAAGAAGTGAGCCGCGCCTCCGCCTCTATCGGCCTGTCTTATGGGGCGCATTCCAATCTCTGCATCAATCAAATCGAACGTTGGGGCAGCACCGAGCAAAAGGCGAAATATCTGCCCAAACTGGTCACGGGCGAACATCTCGGTAGCCTTGCCATGAGTGAGCCCGGTGCGGGCTCCGACGTGATGAGTATGAAGCTCAAGGCCGAGAGCGCGCAGGGCGGCTATCTGCTGAATGGCAATAAGATGTGGATCACCAACGCGCCGACCGCCGACACGCTGCTGGTCTATGCCAAAACCGATCCAAGCGCGGGCAGCAAATCCGTCTCAGCGTTTCTGATCGAACCCGGCTTCGATGGGTTTTCCACGGCACAGAAACTCGACAAGCTCGGCATGCGCGGGTCAGATACGTGCGAGCTGGTGTTTGAGGACTGTTTCGTTCCGGAAGAGAATGTTGTCGGCGAGCTCGGCCAAGGCGCAGCCATCCTCATGTCAGGCCTCGACTATGAACGCGTCGTCCTCTCCGCCGTCTCGATCGGCATCATGCAGGCCTGCCTCGATGTGGTGCTGCCCTATATTCACGAACGCAAACAGTTCGGCAAAAGCATTGGCGAGTTCCAGCTGATCCAAGGCAAGCTGGCCGATATGTATGTCAGCCTCTCAACCGCCCGCGCCTATAGCTACGCGGTCGCGGCGGCTTGCGACCGGGGCGAGACGACACGCAAAGACTCGGCAGGCTGCATTCTCTATGCCGCCGAAAAAGCCACGCAAATGGCGCTCGATGCGATCCAGCTTTTGGGCGGGAACGGTTATATCAACGACTATCCCACAGGTCGCCTGTTGCGCGATGCTAAGCTGATGGAAATCGGCGCAGGCACGAGCGAAATCAGACGTTGGCTTATCGGAAGAGAATTGTTTGGCGAAACGGCTTAGATTTTTTCTGAACCTTTCCTGCGCCTTTGACGACTAACAGTCATGAAGCAGCGGCAGAGAACAGCACTGGAACGACAAACGGCCTATCTGGCCGTGATCGCCTCCGACAAGACGAGTCCGGAAGCCCGTGACGCTTTTGCACGGCTGATCCGGCTCTGGCATCCTCGCCTGATGCGGTTCGCACAGTCCCGCGTGCCTGATATGGCCGAGGATGTGGTGCAGGACGCCGTTCTGACCATGGCGCGCAATATTGGACGGTTACGGACACCGGAGCGTTTCGGCTCTTGGGCCTTCACCATTGTCGCGCGCCGCGCGGCGGATGGTCAGCGCGCGGCAATCCGACGGCGAAATCTACAAGACCAGATCGAAGTTGATGACATCAACTCGCCCCTCAGCGAGACCGTCATCGATTTGAAACGGGCGCTCGCTGCGCTGCCAGAGACAGATCGGCGCTTACTGACCCTGTTTCATGTTCAAGGCCTGTCGCTGGCGGATCTCTCCGCCATGCTCGGAGTCCCAACCGGCACGATAAAATCGCGATTACATAAAGCGCGGGCGCGCCTGCGAGACCAACTCGATCCACCCACACATCTAAAGGAGTAGACCCATGACCGATATAGACACACAGATAGACCAAGCCTTCCGTCAATTGGACGGCGATCCCATTGATCAAACGGGATATTACAAAGAAGCGTTCGAAAGTTTCAAAGGACCGGGCAGCGTCTTGCGTATCGGCGCGATCATTGGCGCTATCTTTTTTTCGGCTGGGCTTATTATCTGCCTGTTCAAAATGTTCGGCACCAACGATCTGGCTGAACTCATTCGGCTCGGCGTCTTTGCCCTACTGTTTGGGCAGGCGCAGATCGCCCTGAAGCTCTGGTTCAACATGCAGTTAAATCGCCGCGCGATTACGTCCGAAGTGCGCCGCCTAGGCCTATTGATGGACCCATCTCGCTAAGGGTAAGCGCGGCTAAGGTTTCTTGGCCGCGCATTCCAAGCTTCGGACATCCAACCGAAAAGGTCCATCGCGTCCGTCGGCCAGAATGATACCCAACTCGCGCACGTCGGACTTGTCGAACGGATCGACCCTAACGCGACGCCCAAAGACTGTCGTTTCGAGGGCGTTGAACGGCACGAGGACGTCGGCCCATTCGCGCGCAGGCGTGTCTGGGATGGGAGCTTGGTACGAGACGGACCGCCCCCGCCAGCGCTCTGACGTGCGGAATGTCATTTTATAATCGCGCCCATCTGAGCGGATCCGCAATCGGATCCCTTCTGCGCCACTCAACTGCCCTGGTTTCATGCGTGTGCGGATTGAGGAAAAACCGCCGCCATTAGTGTTAATGACACCGCGAAAGACCATGTAATCCTCTTCGGCAAACCTTGCACCTTGGGACAGGCCGCCCATGACTCCATCATTGACGACTTGCCAAGCGTTAAGCGTGTCGGAGTCGGAGAGATCCATTTTCATTCTGCAGTCTTTCTGGGTGATGGAACCCTCTGACGAAACCTGCGCGGTCGCGTTGCAACCCACCATGCCGAAAACTGGAACAATCAGGAGGAACAGGGCAAATGTGAGGGGTCGATAACGCATGCGGTCAGGTGTTTTCTAGAATGGGAATAACGCTTGATACGGCCCGCAGAGACGATCCGTTTCATGTCGCAATGTCGCAGAGAGACGCTCGGGCCTGAAGGCCCCCGGTCTCACGGGGCGCAATGGAGACCAGGGGCGATAGGCCGGGCACAAGGCCCTTCCATAGCATCCAGATAATAACGCAGTCCGGCTCTGTCACCTCATATAGATGTGATTGACTGTGAATGACCGCATTTGAGCGCGCGCCACTAACCTATGTTAAGCGAACTGCACGACATCGCCGAGATCAGGACGAAGTCTTGGTGTCGCCGCCTGTGTTGGCGTTCCAATATAAATAAACCCGGCCACCTGTTCTCCGGCGCTCATAGCAAGCACGGTGTTGATTCTCGCGTCAAAAGCGTACCATTCGGTCAACCATTGCGCGCCAAACCCGGCGGCTTGGGCCGCGAGACATAGATTGAAACAGACAGCACCGGCCGACAATTGCTGTTCCCAAATTGGCGTGCCGCGCGGGCAGAGTTTCGGTGCGCTGATGACTGCGATAACGACTGGGGCCCGCAGGAAACGGTCCGCTTCAAACTGGTGCCGGTCCTCTGGATAGTCCGGGTAATCCTCCCGATGAACCGCCTCAAGCACCTCTCCGAAGGCGGCACGGGCCGCGCCTTGAAACACAACCAATCGCCACGGCGTGAGTTTTCGGTGATCCGGAACCCGCGTCCCGATTTCGAGAATCGTCTCAAGTGTCTCCGCATCCGGCCCCGGCTCACTCATCGACTTCGCCAGATTGCTGCGTCGGCTGGCAAGAAAATCCAGAAACCCCTCATTCCGAGCAGGAAGGGGAAAAGAATCAGGCATGAAAAACTCCTCGGGCTGGACGGCGGGTCGCGAACTTCATACGCAAATCAGGCAGACAATGGAGCCGTAAAAATGTCAATTGAGTCAAAACTGATTGAGATGGGCCTGAGCTTGCCCGAGCCAATGGCCCCCGTCGCCAATTATGTGCCTTATGTGATTAGCGGCCATCAGGTCTTTATTTCCGGTCAAATCAGCAAGGTTGGCGAGACCATGATTCAAGGCCGACTGGGTGAAGACTTAAACGTCGAAGACGGTCAGCACGCAGCAAGATTATGTGGGCTCAACATCGTCGCGCAACTGAAAGCCGCTTGCGACGGGGATCTGTCACGGGTTCGGCGCATCGTGAAGTTGGGCGGATTTGTTCAAGCCACGCCGGAGGCCACTAACGCAACCATTCCTCAGGTCATTAATGGCTGCTCTGACCTGATGGTTACCCTATTCGGAGACGCAGGGCGTCACGCTCGTTTCGCGGTCTCGGCACCTAGCCTGCCGCTGGATGTCGCCGTCGAAATCGACTGTATCGCCGAGATCGACCCAGCTTAATTGAGCCTGACAGGGTTCATTCAGGGATAGTTTCAAACCTAACTGCATTTTGCGAATGATTTGCAGTTGCCAAGATCATATACGCCTCCTATAGCCGCCACAGAACTTGCGAATGGTTTGCAAGTGCAGGAGAGCGCGGGAATGATCCTGCAATTGCCCGGACCCCATCTTGCCCGGCTGCTAGCCCAAGCAGCAAACGCGCATATGGTGGGACACGCGCCATTGTCGGATGACCGTGCAGACATAGAAATACGTCTCAGTCATGATCCCATCCCTACGCCTCGGTCATCAAGCCGGACACAGGCCTGTTCTTGCCGCGGCACTGCTAATCGGCACAAGCCTTCTCGCCGCCCCTAGTTTTGCCCAGCAGGCCAATTCTGATTTGAACAATCTCGATATTATTACCGTCATTGGCACGGTTGGAAACGCCAATGATATTCCCGGCGCGGTCACTTTCATTGGCGCTGATGTCCTTGCCAAGCAGGCCTATGCCGACATTAACCGCGTGCTGCGCCGGGTGCCAGGCGTGAACTTGCAGGAAGAGGATGGTTACGGCCTGCGCCCGAACATCGGACTACGCGGATCAGGGGCGGATCGATCGTCCAAAATTGTTATCCTCGAAGACGGCGTTCTGGCGGCACCGGCCGCCTATTCTGCACCCGCCGCCTATTATTTCCCCGTTACGGGCCGGATGAATGCGGTCGAGATATCCAAAGGCCCTGCGACTATTAAATACGGCCCCAACACAACGGCTGGCGCGATCCAGTTTTTCTCAACCCCAATTCCGCAAGAGCCATCGGGACACATCGACTTGCTCTTATCCGATCATAACCGCCTGATCACCCATGCGTGGGTCGGCGGGCGCAAAGCCTTTAACGGGTTTGAACTCGGTGCCCTGGTCGAGACCTTTCAGGACCGCACTGATGGCTTCAAGGAATTGGACACAGGCGATACGGGGTTTGTGCTGCAGGACTATGTCGTCAAGCTTGGTGCCTATCTTCCCAATCAATCCTTCGAGTTGAAGTTGCAAAGCAAAGACGAGAACGGCGACGAGACCTATCTGGGTCTCAGCCAAGCGGATTTCGATGCCACCCCGCTGCGCCGCTATAATGCGTCTGCGCTGGATCGAATGGATAATGACCGCCAGACCTACCAACTGACCCACACGATTGATCTCGGCAATGACTGGGACATGACAACGATTGTCTATCGGACCGATTTTTCGCGCAATTGGGTTAAGCTTGACCGATTCGACAATTCGCAACTCTCTGGCAGCAGTGCCTGCGACAGTCTTGATGAAATCCTGCGTGATCCATTGACCTGTTCGCAGGAATTCCAAGTGCTGGAAGGCGCGCCCGGCTATGTCTCTCCTGATGACGCCCTACAGCTTCGCGCCAACAACCGGACCTATTACACACAAGGCATCCAGTCCGCCGTTGCGGGCGCCATCCAGACCGGAACCCTGACACATAATTTGACCGCCTCGCTGCGTTATCATGAGGATGAGGTCGACCGCTTCCAGGATCAGGACGGATACCGGATCGATAATACCGCACTGGTTCTAACCACCGACAATGCGCCCGGCACACAGGCCAACCGCTTATCATCCGCCAAAGCCCTATCCGCCTATCTAGAGAATCGAACCGAAATCGGGGCCTTATCGGTCACGACAGGCCTCCGTGTGGAGGATGTCAGCACCGAGCAACGTCGCTGGGACACGCCAGACCGTGACCTCGCGCCCAATTCTGAACGTGACAATGATTATACGGAATGGCTTCCAGCGCTCTCTGCCATCTATGATTTCGACCATGGTGTGTCTTTTCTGGGTGGCGTCCATCGCGGCTTCTCCGCCCCGTCCGTCTCTTCGCGTCAAAGCACAGACGCCGAAGAAAGCACCGTGTGGGAGGCGGGCATCCGCTATGCGCCGCAGGGGAATTCACGGCCCGGGAATCTAAGATTGGAAGCGATTGGCTTCTTTAATGATTATTCCAACTTGCTGGGCGAATGCACGAATAGTGCGGGCGGCTCGGAATGCGAGATTGGCGATGCGTTCAATGCGGGCGAAGTTGACGTCTACGGATTGGAGGCCACGCTCGATTATGCATTTGCAGCGGGTCACATACGGATCCCTATATCCGCCGCCTACACATGGACCGAAACCGAGATCAAAAGCACGTTCGCGGACAGTTTCTTCGGCAATGTCTCAGCAGGTGACAGCCTACCTTATGTCCCAACCCATCAATTTACCCTGACCGTTGGTTTGGAAGGCGACAGCTGGGGCTTGGACGCGCTGCTCAATACCGTGTCAGAAACTCGCAATATTGCGGGACAGGGATCCGTTGCGAAGGATGAGCGGATCGATGCGCGCACCCTTGTTGACCTGTCAGCCTATTATCAGCTGAGTGAAACTGTCCGTCTGCGGGTGAAAGCGGAAAATCTATTCGACGAGACCTATATTGCGGCCCGTCGACCTTATGGTCTGCGTCCCGGAAAACCGCGCGAACTCTTCGCCGGGCTCAGTGTCGATTTCTAGCATGCGATTGAGGAGCACTTCCTCAATTGGACTTTCACGGTAAATACAGCGCCTTTGCCTTGATTTATGGTGGAAGTGTCGCGATATAGCGCGCTTCTCACGAACAAGTCGAAGAGTACCCTAATTTATGAGCATACCCGGTCAGACATTTAACGACCGCCTTCAGGCGCAAAAAGAGGCCAAATTGGCCATGTTGAAACGTGCGCAAGAAAAGCAACTCGATCCAGCCGAAAAAGAACGGCTGATGGAAGAACGCGCGGCCCGAAACGCCGCCCGTGAAGAGCGCGAGAAACAGCGCGCTGAGGAGAAGGCGGCTAATCTAGAAAACGAGAAAGCTGAAAAAGCTGAACGTGAACGTAAGAAGAAGCTGGCCGAAGTCGCTAAAAAGAAAGCGAAAGAAGAAATGGTCCGCTCTCAGAAAGCTCGCCGTGACGCTAAATATGCGGCGCGTAAGGCCCGGACGAAACGTTAGTCTCGTTCACAAAACGAATTTAAAACCCGGCTTAAGCCGGGTTTTTTTATGGGCGAAAATTGTCCGCCCTACCCAACTTTGCGCACAAACACGGCACCCGCTGAATAACCCGCGCCGAATGAGCAGATCAGTCCGGTGTCTCCGTCCTGAAAATCATCGCTATGTTTATGGAAAGCGATAATCGAGCCTGCGCTCGACGTGTTGGCATATTCGTCCAGCACAACAGGCGCTTTCTCAATATCCACGTCTTTACCGAGCACTTTCTTCGCAATCAGAACATTCATGCTGAGGTTGGCCTGATGCAGCCAAAGACGTTTCAGGTCATTGGGGTCAATGCCCAGTCCTTCGGCCTCATCCGTGATCAAACGCGCGACCAAGGGCACGACTTCCTTGAACACGCTACGACCATTCTGAACGAATAGCTTATCCGTTAGACCCTTGCGCCCGCGTTCGCCCTGCATCCCGTCATCTTCGGGGGCTGTGTGATTGAGGAAGCCAAAATTATTGCGGATATTATTGGAAAATTGGGTCACCAGTTTCGCGCCAATGATCTCCCAATGGCTGGCTGGAGCCACATCTTCACGTTCGACTAGAATAGCCGTGGCTACATCGCCGAAGATAAAGTGACTGTCCCGATCCTTAAAGTTCAGATGGGCCGTGCAGATTTCTGGATTGAGGACGAGCACGCTTTTCGCTTGGCCGCCATAAATCAGGCCACGCGCGGCTTCGAGCCCGAAGGTCGCGGAACTACACGCCACATTCATGTCAAAGCCGAAGCCCTGAACGCCGAGCAAGTCCTGCACTTCGACCGCAATGGCTGGATAGCCGCGCTGTAGATTTGAACAGGCGACAATCACGGCATCCACATCGGCCGCCGTTTTGCCGGCGCGGTCGAGCGCATTCTCCGCAGCCTTGACGGCCATTTCCGCCAGCACGGACGGTTCGTCATTTGGGCGCGCTGGGATGTGCGGCGCCATCGTATCGGGATCTAAAATCGGGTCTTTGCTGAGCACAAAACGGCTTTTAATGCCGGACGCTTTTTCAATGAACTCGGCCGAGGAATGGGCCAGCGCATCACGCTCTCCTGCCGCTATCAAGTCAGTATTTTCCCGATTCCACTTGTCGACATAAGCATTGAAGCTTTCGACCAATTCCTCATTGGAAATCGATTGATCCGGAGTCCACAAGCCAGTGGAGGAGATAACGGCTTTCACGAGCAATACCCTGCGCAGCTAAGCGGTCCGTTTAGCGATGCAGACACGCGCGTCAAAGGGCAAAGCGTTTCATATCGACCGGGTCTCTTTACAGGCGAGACGTGCATGGCAGTCCGTGCTGTGGTCATTGACCATCCCGACCGCCTGCATGAAAGCATAGGCGATCACAGGACCGACAAATTTGAAGCCGCGTTTTTTTAGGTCCTTGCTCATCGCTTCAGACTCAGGGGTTTTCACGGGCGCGTCAGAAAATTGCACCCATTCATTGAGGATGGGTTTACCGCCCACGAAATCCCAGAGATAGTCAGAGAAGTCGATCTCAGCCGCACGCATCTCAAGATAGATCTTGGCATTGCCAATGGTGGCGTCGATCTTTGACCTTGAACGGATGATGCCAGCGTCGCTAAGAAGACGGGCGCGATCCGCATCCGTATAGTGCGCGACAAGGTCGGGATCAAAACCGTCATAGGCTTTGAGAAGATTGTCGCGCTTGCGCAGGATCGTTATCCAAGCCAATCCGGCTTGTTGCCCGTCCTGGATCAGTTTTGAAAACAACGCTTTTGGATCCCGGATCGGACGCCCCCACTCCGTATCGTGATAGTGGCAATAAAGCGCATCGGTCGGCGGCACCCAAGCGCAACGCGGCAGATCCGGATCGTGATTGGGAAATTCACTCATCGGTGATCTCTTGATATTGGGATGTGCCGGATGCCTTAGAGCCATTGAGCCAACGCCAGTCCATATCGATCATGACTGATCCGTTTGTCGCTGCTGAGAAGACCGCTGTGGCCTCCCCGGCTTCAAGCGATCCGTCCTCGGCCCGACAATGATAGATCAGGACGGCCTGATCAGTACCCGTCATCTGACCGATTAGATGTCCGTCAGTAAAGCCTGCACCTGAATATGTAGCTTTGAACGCCGCGCCCGATTGTGAAAATGTGAACAGGGCATCGCTGGCAACCCGGCCTTCTTTCGAATTAGACACGGGCCGGAACCGTTTGCCGTCCAGATCAAAAGCTTGGCTCACAACCGCTTCTCCATCCCGATATTGCACCGCTGATAGATCGGATGCGGACCCTCATGGTTCACGATCCAACCATTGCGCTCATAAAGGCGAAGCGCCGCTTCATTCTTTGTATTTGAGAGTAAGAAGAGCGAGTCGAGTTTCAGATTTTCCCGGGCGTAAGTGTGAACAGCGTCCATAAGGCGCTGACCAATCCCATGACCGCGCGCGCTTCTGTCGACGGCCATCTTGGTCAATTCCCACCGACCATCCGGATGAGGCTTCAGCGCCACAGCACCCACAACCTCATTGTCCAGATGTGCGGAAAAGACATGACCCCCATTGTCGAGATAGATCTCAGGTGTGGCCACCATCGCCTTGTCGGAGTCTTCCAACACATGCAGGTCTTCGATCCATTCCGCGTTGAGTGCGGCAAAGCGCGGCAGAGCCGAACGGTCATTACGGCGGATTTCGACAGTGCGGGTCATAGGCCGATAATGTCCCGCAGCTAGACCTCGGTCAACGACTAGCTAATCATCCGCCCCTAAGACGCTATCCATCACGGCAACACGTTCGCCACGAACCTCTGGCGAAACACTGGCCTCGCGCAGCCGATCCAGACGGACCAGCGCCATCGCTTGCGTCCCGTTCACATGTAGCACTTGCCCCACGCTGCGCTCACCGGTTTTGATTTTATCTCCTGCCTCCGCAGGACCGCTCAAGAGGATGCCGCGCATCCGTTTGCGCACGGTCGTCATCCGTCGCATCCGTGAGACAACTTCCTGACCAACAAAACAGCCGCCATGGAAATCCACGCCGTTGAGCTGATCCATGCAAGCGTCGGCCGGAAATGTGCTAGCCGTGCCGAAATCCCATTCGCTGTCAGGCACGCCGAGTGACAGACGGTGCGCGTCCCAATCGCCCGTGCTGGCCTTTTTTGTGTCCGAGATTAACCGCCGTCCAAGGGCGGGCAAACGCGGGTCCGGATCACCGATGTCGCAATCATCATCGCAATTCCACAGGCAGTTAACATTGAGACTATCCGATACATCCTCGATCTCAATCGGAGCGCGAAGTCTGTACATCTTTAAGCGCTTATGCAGCGCCTCACCCATGGTCTGAGGGGTGTCCAGCAGCAAGTGATCGCCGCGATCCGTGATAAACATGTCGGCGATAATCTTGCCTTGCGGCGTCAGCAGCGCCGCGAATGTCACGGGCGCGGCGAGCGAGTTAGTCACGAGGCCGGACAGCCAGTCCCGCAGGCTTTCACCTGACAGTTTTAGAACGGTCCGGGCGCGGCGTTGGATCAACATAACGCGGACATAGGCGGGCGGGAGGCTTCAAACAAGACTCTGTCGATTTTCCGATAATCTGGAACGATTCTTATTGAATAACAATAAGGGTGTTCCTACCTCATTAGTATAGAACACTGACGTAGACATTGAGGAGAGGGACGTAGATGCCAACTTTTGAAGCCCAGATTGAGCAATCCAAAAAAGAAGTCGCTGAGGCGCAGAGCAAGATTTCAGAGCTGTCGTCGCAGATCGATACGGCCCGGGCCAAGATGAGTGAAGGCACCGATATCAGCCTTGATATTGAAACAGCCTCGCTCGACGATGTTCACGCGCATACTGACCTGATGAATGCCAATATTGCCGAACTCATTATGGGTTTGGACGACGTCACGGCTGGATTTTCCAAAGATTTCGATGCCATGCGGTCCAAAACCGGATGGGAGAAATTTGTTGGTGTCTTCTCCAAGCAGCGCTCGGAAAGCCTGCGGCAGGAGCGTATTCGCGCCGCCACGATTGAGGACAAGCTGCAAGATTTGATCGCTAAGTCCAACACGATCCAAGCAATGTTGCAGGAACAGCTCAATGAGCTCGGTCGCCACAAGAACCAGGTTGAAAACAATCTACAGAAGACGCTCGCGGACCGCGAAGCAGCGGTCACAACGCTGGAGCAGATTAAAGACGAGATTAAAGCGCTCGACCCGACGATCATCGAGCTGGAAAACAAGCTGTCCATGGCGACGGATGCCAAGGAGCGCGCGAAACTTGAATCCGAACTTGCCACCGTCAATTCGCGTCACAATGAGCTGGCGCAACTCGAGCAGGTCAAACTGTCCGAAAGCCAGACGCTGGAGCGCTATATCGAGAAGGGCAAGACCTGGATGGACAGCCTCCAGAACCAGATCGCAACCCAGATGGTTCTGCTCAACAAACTCACGACCGACACCAAACAACGGGTCGTGCTTTATGACGCGCTGTCGAAATCACTGAAGACCGCGCAGCAGCAGGATGTCGCGCATAAGATCAACGAAATCGGCGTGGCGACGGACAAAGAAGCGCAAGTCGCGATGGCCGCCATCGGGGCGGCAACAAACAATAAAATGGCCGAAATGATGGAAAGCCACGAAGAACATATCGTCTTCGCGCGGAAGGTTCTGGAAGAAAAAGCCAAAGCAGACGAGCGGTTTGCGCGGCGGTTTGAGAAGATTGTCGAGAAGCATGACGCCAATGCTTACGGCGAAAGCTCCTAGGGACTGTCTCAGACTTGAGCGCCCCGATGGATCTCGACCTTACTTATGAGCACCGTGTGCTGGATAGTGCAGCAGCAGCGCGGCGTTATTTTGCCAAATTCGAGCGCATCATGGGCCATTTGCGCTCAGTCGCTCAGCTCTCCGTAAAAGAGCGACAGCTGAGTCAGGGCGAAGGCGAGATTCTAGGTCAGTATCTGGTCGATTTGAACAATAGCTTCACCGCCCTGTCCTATAAATATCTGATGACCAATCGGGCCAGCAATTCCGGCCAAATCAGTATCGACAAAACCGAATCGGGATTTCCGGTTTTCTCGGAAATAATCCAACTGGCCTCTGACGCGACACAGGCCAAGAAACATCTGAAGTCCCTGCCCGATCAGGAGCGGATGAAGAAGGATATGGTCGGCCATATCTTGACCGAACAATCCGCGCCGACATCCCTGCAATATGCACTGGCTCAACGTATTTATTACGAAACACTGGAACGCCAGCCACTCTTTTTATCGCAGAATCACCCCCAAGCGGTTTGGGTTGGCAAGGATCTGAAAAAGCGCAAACGGCGCTATATCGTCCACTGGGCGGTCTATGATTCCAAGACCAATATCCCGGTCGTCTATTTGATGGAACTGGATGATACGGGATCGCGCGCCCTGCCCAATGATGAGCGCCGCTGGCCCCGCGTTCAGGATGCGCTGATGGCGCAGGCCGTGTCAGAGCTAAAGCTGCTCACCATTGCCAAAGGCTTCGACGAGGACTTCCAGAACATCCATCCCAAGTCACTGCGCCGGTTCCATCTCGGCCCGATGCATAGCCATGCCTTTACCGAGCAACATGGCCCGATCCGCGACGTATTGGCAGAAGCCAGCGGGCAACCGGGGCTAGATTGGGCCTTGGCTTGGACGGTGGAAACGCTGCTGTCAGAAGGTCAGAAATGGGTCAAAACCGGTGTGTTCAACGCGGCTTGGCGGCAAGTCTATAAGCTCGATGCTTATGGCCTCGACGGCAAGACTGACGGCTATACCGATATCAACCGCTCGCTCATCCTGCCGCACCGCGCCTATCAGGTGATGGAAGAAAAACATGCCGACAGTTTCGACGGTATCCGCAAATATGTCGTCGGCCAGAACGACAACATCCTCAGCTATACGTAAGGCCTCATGTCCAACCCATCTGACCTCATGGAAATCAAAGAAAGCGCGATCCGCGAAAAGATCGCGAGCGCGCAATCCATGCTGGATGGGTTTGACCATACGCCGCGCCTAGCCAAGGCGCGCGACGTCGCGCCTGCGCCAGGTAGTTTTGGGGGCAAATCACCCGGCATTCCAGGACGACGCCGTTTCCGGTCCACCACGCCCGGCCTCGTCACACAAAGCACCGCCCGCGCAGAAGGCGTCAATCTGATTGCCCGCATCGAAGCGACCAGCGAAGACGATGATTTGATGAGCCCGGTTCAGGCGGGCGTGTTGCATGGGTTGCGCCGGGCGCTGGCCACGGCGCTCACCGTTGTCGATCAATATGCCGATGCAACGGGTCTGTCCGCGCTGATGAAAGATAATCTGGAAGGCAAGCTGGCCAACAGCCAGTCGACCGCTTTCTCTGAAGGCCTCGCCGCAGCCTCCGTCATCGCCCTGCATGTGTTCGCCAATATGGCGAGCTTCCGGCTCTCGACCTTGCATGAAGCGGGTGAACTCTCCGTCGATGTTGGCGATGTTGAGGAGGTGTTGACCGATAATCCGCAGCTCGCCTTGACCGGGGCGCTGTGGGAGCTGGACCAGACGTTGGCCCTATTCGCAGATGATGACACCAAGCTGATCCCGACCGTCACAGCGTTTCTTGAGCAGTTGATGGATAAGGCCGCAGCGCGGGGCGCTAACCTGCCCCGACTCGACGCGTTTACGTCTGTCGCCTACCGCGTCGAAGAAGATGATTTTGAGATCCGGGGTTTTGAGGCGGCATCGCGCGCACGCTCCACCACCCTGACTATGACGTTCAAAAAACCGAACGAGGTCGTCGGCAATCACATCGCCAAATATCAGTCCATGAAACTGTCTAAAATGCTGATGGCCTATGATTTTGAACGCAAGCTCAACCCGTTTGCCGATCTGGGCGGGTTCATCTTCACCTTTATGGGCGACGGCCTGCCGGGCACGGGTAAGACGATCCTGATCCAAATGATGGCGGGTCTCATCAATGATTACTGCCAAAATGCGGGCTATCCGTTCCGCTACGCCAATCTGTCCACGGAAAGTATCGATAGCTATCAGGGCAAGTCGGCGCAGAACGCCAAGGCCTTCATTCGCGAAATCATTGACCCGAACGTGATCGGCTTCGGGACAATCGATGATATCGACCAACTGGCCGGTATACGCGGCGATCGGCAAAGCTCAGCCGGGCAGTTAGAGATCACGGCGGTGCTGATGGAAAGCTTCGCCGGGGCCAATACGGTCGTGCGCGGAAATTGCACCTTTGGCATGTTCTCCAACTATCCGGAGAAGGTCGATGACGCGCTGCGCCAGCGCGCCTCAGCCCGTTTCCTCGTGGACGGACCGCAGACGCGCGACGACTATATCGATATTCTGCACCTACTGATGGGCAAGAATCACGACATCCCGGTCGGCGATCATGAGCTATTTGCCGCGCAGCAGATCAAGAAAGCCGTGCAAGCCAGCTACGAATCCTATGCCCGCCCGAAGGAAGACGCGTTAGAGGTCGTGTTCGACCAGATTAAAAAGAGCACGGGCAAGCTCGACACCATCGCCAAGCTCGGCACATATCTCAAAGCCATTCAGGCCGCCGACCCGCGCTTCACCGGACGCGCGGTCAAAAACATCACCGACGCCGTCAAAGTCCGCGCGATGGATTTTGAACTCCCCGATGAATGGATGGAAGACACAAGTCTGTTCCTCGACAAGGATTACGACACCAAACGTGCCATGATTGCCGACCTCGCCACCGAAATCACGGTCGATATGGTGATCCAGGAAATCAATCGCTACGCCGATAGCGAGTTCCGCTACGCGGATAAGAGCGATGAAGTGGCGATAGAGAATATGGTGCGCGACTTCGGGCGACAGGAAGAGGCGAAGAAGCGGTATTTGGAGGGGAAAGGGTGATGGTTGATATTATCCAGAAAGACCTTTTCAAACAAAAAATTAGAGTCGGCTCTCTACGAATCCAAGCTCACGAATTCATAAATATTCTCAAGAGTTATGATGAGGTCAATTCATCTCAGGTGCGCGCTGAGGCAAACGGTTACCGTATGAATTCGTTTGAGGAGATAGAGTCAAATCTCGAACTTATTTGCGGAAAGCCAAACATTAGAATTGACTTTTCTTCAACAACAAACATGACCATCGATTTTGACGATGGCGCCGAGATAAAATTAAATGGCGATATTTCCGAAGCGCAAATTATTCTCGCAGAAAAGCTTAGGATGCAACTTCATTCATTTCGCAGAGAATACTTTTTTCTAGGAAATAAAGCGCTGGATATATTGTTTTATATCATGGTTTCGATAGCCTTGGTAAGAAGTCTCTATTTGGAAAGCTATGATTTTCAAGACCCACTGCAAATATATACTTCAATTGCAGCATTTATAATATTTGTTCTGTCGGTTTATATAAAAATTTTTCAACGCTTACCGGCCGTTGTTTTACGAGAGAAAGACAGTTTTTGGGGAAGATTGCATAACGGCTTTGTTGAAAAACTATTGTTTTTTTCTATAGGCGCGGCTTTTGCTTACTTAACCAGCATTCTTGGCGTACAATCATGATGCGTCTCGTCAAAGCGGGCCTCATGTTTGGCAACCTTTATCAGGTGTCCTCGCCCGCTATGGTCGAGCGTTATAATCGGGCGCTGGACTATTTGATCGGCAAAAAATCCGCGCTGACTGAATTTCATATCGACATTGCGGGCTATTCGCCGGAAATCGCGCATGAGTTTGATGATGAGCTTTATCTGAACCCGCACGGGGCGAACCAGATGTTCATTCTGCTCTCGACAGATCAGAAGACCGCGCCGTTGCTCGGCTCGCAATTCTCAACCTCTCGTTCAATCTTACGCCGCTACATTGAAGACAATGAAGATCAGCTCTTTGCCCTAACCGCGCGCGAAGCGGTGGCGGGCGAGTTGCTCGATTCCGTGTTTAAGATTAGCGAACCGGCCGACCTGCTCGACATCAACCAGATCGAAGTGACGGCGGACACGGCCCAAGCGCATGTCGCCGAGGCCGAAACGCTCGGCAAACAGATCGACCGTTTCATGACGGAAGAGGATGCGTGGTGGGACGATGTTCTGATCGCCGAGATGATCGAACTGGCCAAGCGTACCGGCAATATTCAACGCAATCCGGTCAAGCTGGAGAGCCAAGTTTTCCAGCAAGGAAATTATTACACGTCTCATTTTGGCGGCGTCTATGTGTTCCGCGATGCGGATACGCCCACCGTGATTGCGCGAACAAAAATTCCCGGACTGGACTCACTCGATATTCCGCAAACCCTGACCCTCGATGACCGCGAGGCGATTTCCGATTGGCTCTACCAAGAAGGTCTGACCGAACTGATCGTGCAGCGCCCTAATCAGGATAGCGCCTTAGTGATCCGCCAGAAAATGGATTTCATCGTCGCCTCAACGGCGGGCGATCAGGGCCACGATTTGTCCGAATTATCGCGGCAGAATATGCGCCAGCTTGAGCGCCGCTATGCCAATGATTTGCCGCCTGAATTTACCGGGCTGATGGAAGTCTGGCGTTGGGCGTCTATGGGCGGGCGCGTGCCAAAAGTTGGTCCCAAACACCCGGCCTTTTTCTACGCGCTGCGCGGATCGCAACATCGCGACCGCGATCTGGTCAATATGCTGTTATCAGACCTGTCGCGGCTGGATTTCCGTCAGCTCTTCATCTGCCATAAATCCCTATTCTACGACGCTTATCGCGACTGGTCAGACACGAAGAAAGACTTTGTCGTCCGCTTCCTCGAAGAAGAATATGCCATCGACAAGGCGGGCGCGCGCGAGACTCTGTTCGGCAAAGAGCCGAGCATGAGCGAGCCGATCTCGCGCGGGAAACCTACGCGACGATCGTCAAAACGCAATCCGTGGGACCAAGATAAATCATCAAACCGCCGAGACTCGGACGATGATGATGACGATGATATGGATTATGATGACGATTGGCGTCACCGCTCCGCCGAACGCCGCGCCTATGATAAGCGGCAGAGAGAGGCTGGAAAGTCAAAGAGCCAGACGAAAGACAGGAAACGGAGAAAATAGATGTTCGGCCTTATCCGCAATATCGTGATCATCTTTTTGCTGCTCAGCATCGTCTATGCTGTGCTGAGTTTCACCGCGCGGTTCAAACATCGACGCGAGCTTGAAGCCGAATATGAAACGCTGCCGGACTTCGACAAAATGGCGGAGAGCGAGGACGACTTTGTCGCGCGCGGCATGAAAGCCTATACGCGCTCCTATCGTCCCAAATTGTTGCTCGGCGTTTTCATCATCCCATCCCTGATCGGCATTGGCCTGATCTGGCTCGCTCAATATGGTTAGACCCGACCGCTAAGAGGACACGTCATGAAATATCTGCGACATATCCCAGCCTTCATTCTGTTCGTTGTCGGCGCGGTTCTGCTCAACTATTATCTGCCCGGGCGCGATATTGTTCAGATCGTCGGAACAGAAGTGAAGCGGATCGACGTTGAAACAGGCGCGCCCTTTTGGGATCGCGCCGATATTGGGACGGTCGAGGGGGCGACGCGCGATGTCCGCTTCATCAATGCGCAAGGCAAAAATGGCCGGACGCGGGTCTACCGCAATGAAGACACAGGCTGGGGTTTTCCGCCCTATTTCAAATTTGACAGTGGCGACGTCACGGCGCTGGCCCAAAGCCTCGCCAAAAGAGACGATGATTGGGTCGCGGTGCGCCATTATGGCTGGCGGATCAAACTCTTCTCAATTTTCCCCAACGCCACATCAATCAAGCGCGTGTCAGGGCCTGACGCCCTGTTGATCCCTTGGTTCAATATCGTGTTCATCGGCCTGCTACTCGGCCTGTGGTTCTGGATCTGGCGCACTATTCGGCGCTTTAAGGCGGCGCGGATTGACCCAACATTGGATAAGGTCGGCGACAGTGTCGGTGACGCCGCCCGCGAAGTGGGCGAAACAGTCGGTGAAGGCCGTACGCAGGTGCAAGGCTTCTGGCGCAAACTGTTCGGCTCTCCGGCGGCAAAACCACCGAAGAAATAGCGCGGCGCTAGGCCGAACGCCCGCGCGCCCAGCGGTCTGATAGAAAGACGCCCACAAACAGGATGATGATGGAAAGCAGTGTCAGCAACCCGCCCCAGAGCCAGTGCGGACCGCCCCAAATATCGGCCAATATGCCAGTATCGGATCGGTAATAATCGCCCGCCACTTCGGCATTGCCGATAAAGAAATAGCTAAATCCGCTGAGCGCCGTCAGGCACATGGCAATGGCCACAATATAGGCGATATATTGGAGGGCGCGGCGCGGCAGTTTCCAGCCGATCAATCCCATTATGACCGCGCCCGCGCCCAGCGTCGTCACCGTAAACCCATCTGCGGCCCAGATCAGCGATAAGGCGAGCAATCCAGCCAGAGACAATATGGCTGATCGGTATAAGCTGAACGCGCGCGTCATCACGATCATCAGGACGCCGAACAGGCTGGGACCGAGGAGACCGAACACTACCACCATAGCGCGCGAAAAACCGCTGCTTGTCGCCGTTAGCGCAACGCCGGAAAAGTCTGGAAAAACGGTCAGTTCGATAAATTCGCCGCCCGTGATGATCGCGCCGAGCCCGTGGCCGAATTCATGCGCCCAAGTCGTTAGAAACAGCACCGGAAGACGCACCAGCGGAAACTGCATCACCATATAAACGATGAAACACAGGCCCCAGAACTGCATCGCGGGAAGACGCGGCGGCGCGGATGGTGTGGGTGTGGGAGGCGGACCGGGCATAAAGCTTGATAGGCCGCCCGAACTGATGCGCAAGCACGGGTGATTGAGGTCGGCTAGACTTTGTCTTCCGCGCGGCTGGCGAGCAATCGAGCCTCGTCGGTCTCTGCTGTTTCCAGACGTGTATCGGCAATGTCGAGCGAGAGCCGTTCGCGGGCCAGTAGCTGCTTTTGTTCCCTTAACCCATCGCGTTCGTGTTCGAGGTGGAGGCTGATCGACCGGGCAGTGCTGCCCGCCATAGCCGCAGCCTGAAACCGCCCATCGTCCGCGCCTGCCTCAAGCCCATCGCCCTGAGCGCGCAAGGCGTCGATCCGGCGCGTCAGTTTGGTTTCCCGCATGCCGACGGCATCGATACGTGACTGGATAGCCGCCCGTTTAAGGGCCAGAATCTTACGAACCGACATGGCCTAACCTCCTGATCCTTGTCGCCTTGGCCATTAGTAGGCCCCTTTGCGTGAGAGTGTCTCCGCGAGGTGGATCGCCGAAGCGACAGCGGCATAATGTTCAGGCCGGATTTGCTCGCCAACCGGGACCGTCGCATGAAGCGCGCGCGCAGAAGGCGGATCGGAATGAATCAGGATATTGTGCTTCTTGGCCTGTTCGCGAATGGCAAAGGCGAGACCGTCGACACCTTTAGCCACACAGATCGGCGCACCGCCCGCCGCCCGGTCCCACTGCAGCGCGACTGAATAGTGGGTCGGGTTGACGATAATGACGTTGGCCTTTGCCACATCGGCTAACATGGTCGAGTTCGCGATTTCACGCGCCCGCGCCCGCCGCTGACCCTTCATGAACGGGTCGCCTTCATTCTTCTTATTTTCGTCCTTCACCTCTTCAAAGGTCATGCGGAGTTTCAGTAGGTGGGACCATTTAGCGAAGGGCAGATCGATCGCCGCAATCAGGCAGGTCGCGGCGATCATCCAACCCAGCAGCAAGAGGCTCTCTTGCGCCATCTTAGAAAAGAGATAGCCTTCCGGGCGTCCGATCTCATGACTGACCTCACTGACAAGGCGGTAGAGATAGGCGCCAGACGCGATACAAACGATGATCAGCTTAGCGGCCCGTTTGGCAAATTCCGCCATGCCGTCGCGACCATATTTCTGCTTCGCATTGGAAATCAGACTGATCTTGGACAGTTTGGGTTGTAGTTTCTCGGGCGCGAAGATGATGCTGCGCTGCACGACGAGAGCGGCAAACACGGCGGCCATCATCACCAGCAAAAGCGGCACAAATGCAAACACCACCGTCCCAAGGAGATCTGTCGCTGCTCCGCCTTTAAGAATCAGCTCGCCGGCCCGTTCGGGATATTCGAGCAAACCCGAGAGCTGGGACAATACATTCATACCGAGCGTCCCGCCCAACGTCATGATCGCGATAGCAACCCCGATATAGAGCGCGACCGAGGCCACTTCGGAGGATTTGGCAATATCGCCTTTTTTACGGGCATCGTCGATCTTGCCTTGGGTGGCCTCAAAACTCTTTTCTTGGCCTGTGTCGTTACCCTCTGACATCGCGTTATCCCGCCTCCGCCATCAAGGCCATGAAGGAGTCGACCCAAGCCGTCATCATCGCGCCCGCGCAGATGACCAGCAGAAGCAGGCCCGCCATCGTCATGCCCGGAAGACCCACAAAGGAGACGAGCAACTGCGGCATGGCGCGGTTCAAAAAGCCAAGAATGAGATTGTAGGTAAAATTCAGAATGACGAAGGGCAGCGCCAGAGACAGACAAAGCCGCAACAATCCGACCATAATCTGTGTCACCCAATTGGCTGAGACCTCAAGATCCAACATTGTCCCCACTGGCATATTGTTAAAACTGTCAGCCAGCACGCCAATCAGCGCGATATGAATATTCATAGAGACGAGCAGGGTCACACCCGACAGCATGAGCAGGGTACTGATCGTCGTGTTCGGCTCAGTCGCGATCCCCTCGCCAAGCACCTGTGACAGAGACAAGGACTGAGACACAATCATACCGAGAATTTGCAGTGCGTGAACGGCCATCCGTAAGGCAAACCCCAGTACAAAACCCGTCATGGCTTCAGAAACCAGAAGCGTCACGACGCCTGCATCACGCAAGGCCGCCAGATCGTCCTGCAAAACCGGATAAAGAAGAAACGCCGTCATCGCGGCAATACCGAGACGAAACCGGGCCGGAACAGCGCGTTCGCCGAATACAGGCACTAGCATGAAAAAGAGGGACAAGCGCGCAAACAGGCCAAAAACTGGCCAGACCATTTCGACTAACGGACCGAAAGCCTCCGCCAGTCCTGCCAGCAATTCTGCTGACCCGCCCACGGGCTAAGCCGTGCCGAGGATGAGCGGCTTCTCGTTCGCGGCAATCTCTGCATAGGAGAGAACCGGATTTTTGACGCCTTTTGTCTTGAGAACAGACCGAACAAACCGTCGCCAGTGTCCGGGCGCAGCAATCACGGCGTAGCTGCCACTGCGCGCTGCCGTATCGAGTTGGGCCCGTACGTCGTGGGCGAATTGATTAAACTCATCCGGTGACAAAGCGATATCAGACCGCCCGGCTTCGTCGCGCGTTTCGCGTTCGCCAATTTTTGTCGTCCACGTATCGCCGATCCGGATAATCGGCAATTGTCCGGTCTCATTGCGATATTGACCGACAAACTGCCGCGACAAGCGCTGGCGGGCCACATCCGTGATCGCTTCAGCATTGAGGTTCGCCGATTTTCCGTCGGCGACCGTTTCCAGCAGCAAAGGTAGGTTGCGAACAGAAATCCGCTCTTCCAACAACAGCCGCATCACGGAGTGCAGTAATTCAATCGGCGCTTTGTCAGGGAAGAATTCGTCCATCAGCCGCTTATTGCCGTCGGCCCGGTCCGACGCCGAAACCCCTTTGAAGGCATCAAGAGTCTCGCGCAGAGAGCGGCGGGTTAGCAAGGCCGGCAAATTGTCTTGAATGACTTCAAGCAGATGGGTGGCTAAAACCTCGACCGGCGCAACGGTCGTCACACCCAACAAGGTCAACTCATTCTCGCTCTCTGGATCGACCCAGCGCGCGGGGGCTTTGAAGACTGGTTCTTGTGTCGTGTCGCCTGGAATGTGAGCGTGTTCGCTCGCCTCAATCAGCGCCAGACGGCGGTCAGCCATTAAGGTCTGCGTGGCCATATCGGCACCGTGTAAGCGAATACGGTAGCTATGGCGCGGCAAGGAGGCGTCGTCCGACAGGCGGATCGGCGGCAGGATAAACCCATATTGCGTCGCAATATATTTGCGGATTTTCTGTACCCGTTTATCGACGCCAAATTCCGTGCCCATGACCGTGCCGACAAGATCGCGCGACAATTCGACGGACAGTTCATCCAGATCGAGCATGTCACCAATGGTCGGTTCAGCCACAGCTTCCGGCGCGGCGGCATCCTCTTCGACTTGCTTGGCCTCAGTAGACTGCTTCTGCCAGCTAAAAAACGCCATGGCACCCAGACCCGCCGCACCAATCAGAAACGGGATCATGGGCAGGCCGGGGAAGGCCGCGAAGACGACCATGATACCCGCCACGGCGGCCAAGGCGGCCGGATGGCGGCCAAACTGGTCAAGCAGGGCCAAATCAACCGCGCCGTCACCACGTCCGCGCGACAATAACAGGCCCGCAGCAATAGAAATAATCACGGCAGGGATCTGGCTCACGAGACCATCGCCGACAGTGAGGATGGCATAGTTGGACACCGCTTGGCTGAACGTCAATCCGTGAACGCCGACGCCAATCGCCATGCCCGCAAAGAGATTGAGCAAGGTGATCAGAATGCCGGCGATCGCATCACCCTTCATAAACTTCGACACGCCATCCAATGAGCCGAGGAAGGCGGTTTCTTCCTGTTCTCGTTCGCGGCGGCGGCTGGCTTCTTCGTGACTGATCGCCCCGGCGGCGAGATCGGAATCAATCGCCATCTGCTTGCCTGGCATCGCATCAAGGGCGAAGCGCGCGCCGACTTCGGCCATCCGGCCTGCACCTTTGGTGATGACCATAAAGTTGACGATGACGAGCACGGAGAAAACGATCAGACCAATTGCGATATTGCCGCCCATGACAAACATGGCGAAGCCTTCAATAATCGACCCGGCGGCGTCTGTGCCCGTATGGCCTTCGCCGATAATCAGTTTGGTCGATGAGACATTGAGCGACAGGCGTAGCAGCAGCGACGCTAGCAAGACTGAGGCAAAGGCCGAGAAGTCGAGGGGCTTCTCGACGAACAGCGTCATGGTGAAAATCAGGATGGCAAAGGCAAAGGAAATCGCCACGCCCATATCCAGCACCCACGCTGGCATAGGCAGGATCATCATGACGATGACCGCCATAAGGCCGACGGCAAGCCCGACAGTGGCGCGGCGTGAACTCATCCTTTGGTCCGGCCCCTATGCGCCGACAATGGCAGGTAGAACCTGATTGTCGAAAAGAGACAGACAAATATTGGTCATGAAGCCCAGTGTCAGAAACATCACAACCAGCATGGCCGCGAGTTTCGGCACGAAGGTCAATGTCATTTCTTGGATCGAGGTCAGTGCCTGAACGAGGCCCACGACCAGACCCACGACAAGCGCCGAGATCAAGAGTGGCATCGCCATCAAAGCGGTCGCCCAGAGGGCTTCACGCAGCAGGTTGAGAACCTCGACTTGATCCATCAGATCGGCATCCGCAATAGCTCTTGATAGGCTTCAACCACGCGGTTCCGGACGGTCACGGCCGTTTCCAAAGCCATTTCTGCATTGGCAAGCGCCTCGACAACAGATTGGGCGTCCGTCGTGCCCGCCGCATATTGCGTGGCCGTGGTCTCGACCGACTGCATGACTTCGGAGAAGCTCTCCACCCCTTTGGCAAGCATCCCGCCATCATTAGGCTTTGGCGCATCAAGACCCGTTGGGGCGGTGACGCGCTTGGCGGTTCCGTAGTGGCGCGCGGCCCCTGAAAGGGCGGCGGAACTTGAGGAAATATCCATAATCAGCGGCTCAGCAGACCGAGCAGACCGCGATACATTTCGCCGGCTTGTCGGAAGGTTGTTAGATTGGCTTCAAAACTACGGCCAGCTTCACGGGCATCTGCCATTTCAATAATCATGTCGACATTAGAGAGTTCAACAAAGCCGTCTGCATTCGCCAACGGGTGGTTCGGGTCATGCATCAACTCCCCCCGAGACTGGTCGAGAGAGGGCCGCGAGGCGCTCACGGTCGACGCGCCCGTTTCAAGGTCAACACGCTGAGCAAAGCTCATCATTTTGCGCTTATACCCATGCGTGTCGGCATTGGAGAGGTTTTCGGATGCCACGGACAGGCGCTGGGATTGAGCGCGCATGCCGGAAGAGGCGGCGCTCATTGTTTGGGAGAGTGGGTCAATCATCAGCGAGAAATCCTTTCTACGCAGGCGGTGATATTAGAAGCGGATCAGAGGTTCTTTCCGACGGCTGTTTTCATGAGCCCAAGAGTGGAGCGGTACATGGAAATCGCCAATTGATGGTCTTGCTTCGCGGCGGCACCGCGCATCAGCTCATCTTCCAGACTCACAGAATTGCCATTCGGCGAGCCGACGGTCGGGCGTTCAATGATCGCCATCGGGTCCAGTGCCGCTTCACCCTGACCCATGGCTTGCGCTTTCAGCACAGCGGAAAAGTCGGCGACATCCTTGGCTTTATAGCCCGGCGTGTCCGCATTCGCGATATTTTGAGAGATAAGAGCGTGCCGCGTGGCCGCATGTCGGGCCATAGAGGACGACAAGGCCAACATCGAAACAGGCTGTGACCCAGAGACTGGGATGGGGGGCGCCATGATCTGCAATCCTTGCAAGAGACGTTAATGCTGTGTTGAGATTTAGGACAGATGGTTAAACTAATGGTTAACAAGCGTGTAACGATTCACGGTCCCAAACACTCCTGAGCCCTGGAAGGGCGCTGCATGTCCACCTTCTCACACCTCACAGCCGCTTTTGATGACCCGCTGCCCAGCCTCGTCACCTATTCGGGTCGAGTTTTGTCCTGCGCGGGACAGACTGTTCAAGTCGAAGGGCTGTGCGGGAAAGCGGGCATCGGCACGAGTGTCCTAATCAATGGGCGACAACGCGGTGATGTGATCGCGGATGACGGGCAAAGCCTTACAGTAGCGCTTTACGGTTCCACTCAGGGTCTCACTTCTGGCATGCATGCGAAGCTCGTCCCTGAAAAACCATTGAACCCCGGTCCGGATTGGCTTGGCAAAGTTCTCGACTTTGATGGTCGCGATGCATTTGGAAACCGTCCGCGCCCCGGCAATGTTCCCGCCAATTTGAACGCGTCACCGCCGCCTGCCGGCCACCGCCGCACGCTCGGCCAACGCCTCTGCACGGGTTATTCAGCCATCGACACATTCTTGCCGATCTGTCGCGGTCAGCGGGTCGGCCTATTCGCTGGGTCCGGGGTCGGCAAAACCTCGCTCCTTGGCGGGCTCGCCAAAGGCAGTAATGCAGACATTACGGTCATTGCTTTGATCGGTGAACGCGGCCGCGAAGTCCGTGCTTTTGTCGATGAAATCGTCGGCTCAGAAGCGATGCGCAATACGCTCGTGTTCGCCGCCACATCCGATCAACCCCCTGCCGCCAAACTGCGAGCGGCACGATTAGCCATGGCGACGGCAGAAAGCTTTCGCGATCAAGGAAAACACGTCCTGTTTCTGTTCGACTCCCTCACCCGCTTTGCTCAAGCCCACCGTGAAGTGGCTCTGTCGGTTGGTGAAACGCCTGCCTTGCGCGCCTTTCCACCCTCGACTTTCCCGGCGCTGGCCCAACTATGCGAACGGGCGGGACCGGGAACCGAAGGCACACACGGCGATATTACGGCCGTCTTCTCTGTTCTGGTTCAAGGTTCAGATATGGAAGAGCCCATATCCGATACGGTGCGCGGCATCCTTGACGGGCACGTCATTCTTGACCGGGCGATTGCGGAAGGCGGACGGTATCCTGCCATCGATATTGGTCGGAGTATTTCGCGGTCTCTGCCGGGTGCTGCGAGCGATGATCAGAATGCGGTTCTTTCACGCGCGCGTAGCCTCATCCGTCGCTATGAGGATGGTCGCCTGATGGTGCAGTCGGGACTCTATGCGGCGGGAACAGATCCCTTGCTGGATCAGGCCGTCCTGTGTCACCCCAAATTGGATGCATTTCTGCAAATGCGATCAGACGCGACCATTGAAGAGAGCTTCGACGCGCTTAAAGCCGTCGTGGCTTAAGCCGCGTTCGAGATTAGCAAGCTGAACAGGCCCGCAGACCCCAATCCGCTATTCCCGCTTAACAAGGTCAACGCACTCGCCCCAGGCGTCAGTGCGTCAGGACCATTTTCCATCTGCCGTTGCAAAATGAAATCGCGGATCGTCAACTGGATCCCATCGTCAGTGGCTAGGGCTGTACGGGGGTCGGGCCCCAATCGTTGTTCGGCGCGTTTCTGAAGGTAGTCCGCCTGCTTATCCACATCGAGATTGGAAAACCCGTCCGGCAAAAAGAAGGCCGCGCTAAACACTTCCATCAGCGGCGCACTACTAATCACCTTGAACCAGAAAGAGCGGTCAGATGCACTGTCGCGAGCGAGCGCGCCAATGTCCTGCTCAAAATTAAGCGCCAAGCGCAAATCAGGCTCTTGTTCACCCACGGCAACTTGGAACGCTTCATCCTGATAATTCTGGACAAGCTCATCGACTTTACTGCTGCTGAGGCGGATGAGGCCATCACTGTCAGCCTCAAAGACGCTGGCCAATTCAATAAAATCGTCATTGTTGAGACGGCGGGCGAACCCACTTGGATCGTCGGGACCATCAGAGATAATGCGACGAACGAAGGCGCCTTTATCAATCTCACCCTCAAGACCGAAACTTTGTAAGACTGGCCGCAAGAGTTGCCGATCGCCCATTAGATCATCCAACGAAAAAGGCTCGGAGAGTTTCTCGCGCATGCCATCGACATTTCGTTGGATATCGCTTGAGGATTCAAACGTCGCTTGCTGGCTCTCCTGCGTTGATTGCAAGAAAGCCCAACCCGGCAGGGATCCCCCGATAAGACTGGGCGCAATCGGCATGGGTTAACTCGCGACGGCCATGTCAGCGCGCACATCACTGTCCGACACAGAGGTCAGACCCAGCAATTCGGCTTCGATTGGAAGCAGCGGCTTGAGGCGACATAGCGACGAATAGGTGCGGCCATCGACCCAGGCTTTGTAAGATTTAAACAACATTTCTGAGAGCGGTGTATTCTCAAAGACATTGGTCAGGGTTCGGAATTGTTGTTCGACCAAATCGCAGGCATCGTCACCGGCTGCGTCCCCAGACAGCAAAGTCTGGACGGCATAGTAAAGCCGAGTGACAGGCGTGCGAACATCATCCGGATGGATCACGTCAGAGAGGCGAAGCACATTAATGTCTTCGCCTTCAACGCAAATCTGGCCGCGTTTAGGGCCATTGGACAAGAGTGCGCCGTTGACGAGAAACTTCTCGTTCGGTTTTAGACTGATAAGCAGACCGGCCATGGAACGTCCCTATGCGGCTTCAGAATTTGCGACAGTCTCGCTCGGACGGCCAAGCAGTCCTTGAAGAATGGCGGTATTGATTTCGACGAGGACATCCGCAGTGCCTGTCCCGCTATATAAACCATGGGTGTGGAAGCGAACGAAGCGGCCGAGGCTGACTAATTGTGCGGCCAGCGCATCATCAAGTTGATTATCGGCATGAACAAGATCGACGATCAGCATGTCCCACAGTTTTAAATTTTCGGACAGGGCGGTGGCGGCGTCGGGCGTGAGTTTGAAGTCGAGGCCGGTAAAAGGGCGAAGGCTGGCGATGGATTTCTGAAAAACCTGAACTTCGACATCGCGATCTGATCCAATCGTGCGGCCCGTATTGCCGTAGGCGCTGTGCGCATTGAAGGCGTGAGCGGTCATCAGAGCCATAGCGAAATCCTGTGCTACCGAGGCTATCGGTCCGGCATCGTCTTGGACGGTTGGCCGGGAATTTAAAGGTCCCCCGGCCCGAAAGGCCGAGGGGAAATCTTATAGGCTTAGAGCCGGTCCTATCGGAACAGACCCAACAGAGCCTGTGGCGCTTGGTTGGCAATCGATAGAGCCTGAACACCGAGCTGCTGCTGAACCTGCAGAGCCTGCAGACGCGCTGATGCTTCTTCGAGGTTGGCATCGGTCAGTGTTGAGATACCCGCTTTTAGACTGTCGCCGAGCGAGGACACGAAATCGATCTGATTGTCGATGCGTCCCTGCTTGGAACCGAACTGAGCGGCGGCATCGATAGCGGCGTCGAGGATCGTGTTGATTGCGGTCAGAGCGCCAGCAGCGTCCGTCGTAACATCAATCGTATCCAGACCTGCCAAAGCACCAGCAGCCACCGTTGCCGTCGAAGTGACACCAGTTCCGCTCAATGAGTAGTCCGCTGTACCAGCAGCAGCAGTAAACTGTACGGCCCCACCAGCGGTCGCGGTCGCTGTTAGGCCAGCCGTGATGTCGCCCGCTGTCACAGCAGCGTTAATGACACCTGCAATACCTGTTGCAATCGCTTGAGCATCTTGACCTGCGGAAGTCTCATAAGTCAGAGCCTCACCATCGATTGTGAAGGCGTAGGTCTGGTTACCACCAGCGGCGTCTACCTGAATAGCCGTGGAAGAGGATAATGCAGAACCACCCGAAGCGTCCTGCGACGCTGTGAATGTTGCGGCACCAGCTACTGCACCACCTGCCGTCACGCCAGCCGCAGTGGTTGTTAGGTTAGCACCTGTGACCGAAATCTGACCGGTCGAGACAGATCCGTCGCTGGCACGGTTTAAAGAAGACAGGATATTAATCGAATTTCCGTTATCGAGCAGGTTCAAGCCATTGAACTGTGCGGCAGCGATAGTGGACGTGATTTGCGAAACAGACTCGTTGATGTCCGTCTGGATCTTGGCCTGATCGACATTGCTTTCCTGAGCCGCAATAATATTATCGCGAATGCTCTGCAGCTCGCCAACAACCTCTTCTGATGCAAAGCGGGCTACACCAACAGTTGCAGAACCGAGGTTCAGCGAGTTGCTGATCTGCTCGAAACCGGCAACATCAGTCTCCATGACAGTTGCAATGGACCAGATCGCAGCATTATCTTTGGCTGAGTTGATCGATTTACCCGTCGAGATTTCGTTTTGAACCTGACCGAGATTTTTGTTGATACCCTTAAGGGTGTCTAGAGCGACCATCGCTCCGATATTTGTATTAATACTGGACATTGGATTTCACCTAATGAGCGGGCTTACTTGCCGCGTTGAAATTACTTCGGCCCGATCCATTCAGATCTGTGGGCGAAGGTGACCAAGTCGTCCTGACAATATGGCCGGAGTTCCGACCGCGCTCTCCTGAGCTATGATCCTTGTTATCCACGAGTTTCTAACAAGTGGTGAACTTAAATCGTTTTATTATAGGGCGAGGCGAGTGACTTCATGACGAGCTGCCCCCCTTGCCGGTCATAGGCCCCAACTTGGCCATCTGAACGAACCAAACCCTCTAGCCTGATCCGCGCGTCCCGCGCGCCATTCAACGCGGCAGCCACGAGGCCTCGCGCCTGCTCTGCGCGTCGGTTGATGATCGTCATCGCCGTTTCGACTTTTGTTCGATCAACACCGGGCAGACGGATCGCCTGTCCGAGCGTGTCCAGACCTTTCATCGCATTCGCAGTTTCAACTTGAAGATCGCGGAGGTCTTGAAAGCGACCGTCCTGCAGCACTTCGATCTCGGCTAACAAAGCCCGATCAATCCGCGCCAGCATATCTAAAATACGGGTATCGTTCATCACGTCTCTCCCTGCTCGTAGCGGCTCAGCTGTTTATATATAGAGTCTGCCATACCGATCCCGCCCATTTCCGACATTTGCTCCGCCAACTGTTCGATGAAGAAACTGCCAAAGGCTGAAGCCATCTTCCCCTCGCCCGATGTCAACGCATCCGCCAGACCGGAATGGGTCAGCATTTGTGCGATAAAAGCGGCTTCAAAATCGGCAGCAACCGCTTTCAATGCCTCTTGATCTTGAGGTTCGCGGGCAGACGACACCGTCTGTGCGACGGGTTGCTGCTGTGAAATCAAAGATTGGGTTGGCGAAATAGGGACCATCATAAAGTCTCGATGACGCATGGCCGTAAACTATAGGTAAACCATATTCGCTTTAGTGAGAGGCTATGCCTACTCTGCCTCATGCGCTAGCGCCCCAATCTTCGCCGCTTACGGCTCTAGCGCCTAGAACTGTGGAATCTCGTGATGCACCTCGTGATGCGTCCGGGGATGCGCCAACGCAGAGTTTCGAAGACGCCGTGCAGCAGCAATCCGAACCGGAGCACGACAGACCGCAATCCGACGACATTACGATTGATACGAAAGTCGGGAAATCCGAGCTCATCCCGATTGCTGAGACAGATGATGTCGGGTCGCAACGCTCGCTAACCGACTTTGCCCCTGACACCTTACGCGTTTCCCAAGATCCTCTTTTTGTAGGTATTGCGCCTGAAATGAGCGCAGCTGAACAGCTCGATCTCGAAGTAAATATCCCGGAAACCGATGCCGTTCTGACATTGGCCAATTCGGATTTTCAGCAAGCCACTTCCACGACGCTTAGACCTGCCACGGCTCTTGCACCGACAACGCCAGATTTGCCGACTATTCAATATGGCTCTGGAACAAACCAGACCGCCGCTCCGATGACTGTCTCCGTTCCTAGTGAGCCAGCTGTGACCCTGACCACAATCACGCCCGCCACCGCTGTGGCGAGCACTCTGGCTGCAACAGAGACATTCGGCACACCGATGACTGTCGCCTCTCCCATAGCGACTACAGACGCCCCTTTACCGACCGCTATTCCTATAACGGCTGAGACTGGCCCAGCCACGAGCGCAACAGCGAGCATCCTTCCTGTGGCTGCACAGATCTCAGCGACAGTAGCACCTGATGATGTTCTCGCTGCGTCAGTCGTCAGCCGACAGGCTCTGACACTCGATCCCGATCAACCTGTTCCAATTAGAACAGCTGAGCAGGCCGTCGAGGCCTCTGACCGGGCTGCGTCTGTAAAAACTCCGATCATTGGCAGTGATCCATTTCGTACGGCCGATCTCGCAGCACTTCCGACCGCCACGACGGCGGCTGGCGATAGCACAACGCCGCTGAAAAGCCTTCCCGTCATTCCTATGACGCCCGCAGTCACACCGCTTGCTGGAATGAGTGACCGTCTGGCCGCCACCATTCTGCACTCAACGCAAATGAATGTGCCCGTTACATTGGACAAAATCCCACAAGCGGTCGTCACGGTGGCTTTGACCGCCCGCAGCGCGACCCTGCAAATTGATCCGCCAGAGCTCGGCCGGATCCAACTTGATTATCAATTTGATGTTCAAGGCCGGACAGTCGTGACTTTGACCCCTGAAACTGACGCTGCGCGTGCCGCACTTGCGGAGCGCATGTCGTCCATTACGGCAAGCTTGCAAGCGCAATCGGGCGGCGAAATTGATGTCAAACTCGGCTCATCACAGGATTTCGGGACTGAGCACGGTGAGGCTGCAAACTCCGATATGGGTGAAGGCGGGCAACAGTCTGCCGACACATCCGGAGGGGCGACCGATGGCCGTCAATCCACTAACGATCGCGCCCTTGTTGAGCTGCAACGCTTCGCACAGGCGGCTGCCAATGGCGACAGTACTCGCCTTCACATCCTCGTCTAGGACAGACTTATGGACCTTTCGATATTGACTCAGTCATCGAGTGTAAACTCGGCCAAAGCCGCAAACGCGCTTCGTAATGAAAGCACGGAGACAACCGAGCCAGACACGGGCACTGGCACAAGCAGCAGCACATCCTCAGATGTATCGGAACAGTTCGACACGTTTCTGAACCTGCTGACGGCGCAGATCCGCAATCAGGATCCGTTAGCGCCGCTGGATTCGACACAGTTTGTTGAACAACTCGCCACCTTCTCCAATCTGGAGCTACAGGCGAAGAACAATCAGATTTTGGAAAGCATTGCGTCCATGCTGGCGCAACAACTGGCGACGCAAAATACGTCAGACGTATAAAATCAATCAGCGGTCTTGGCGGGACAGATCGAGGATCAAGACGTCGCTGATCCCATCTTCACTGATATCACGGGCGGCCCGCGATAGCGTTTCACGCAATACTTCATAAGTATCAGGCGACGTTAATTCTGAATCGAAATAACCCGCATCTGAGAGCTGAAGCAGTTCGCGAATGAAGGCATCGCGAAAGCGCGGTTCCAAGCGGAACATATCGTCGCGTTTGTTGCCCGGCACTTCCAGACCGATATTCAGCAAAATCAAGGCTTGGACGTCATCATTGGCGAGCACCGGGACGACGAACTGACGTTTAAATTTAATGAACTCAATCTCGTCTCCACCGCCTGCATAGCCTTTATCGTCATGACCTTTGGAAGCTTTCGCTTTCTTGCCTTTGTCGCCGTGACCGCCCTTTTCATCCGCCTTGGCACCGCCGTGGCCACCCGCTTTGGCATCATGAGACCCGTCCTCGGCAGAGCTCGGTGCAACCGTCCCGCGTGCAAAATCCGCGGCGAGAACACCGCCTGCGGCGCTTACGGCCAAAATAACGGGAAAGAGAACAGCTTTCATAGCATCACTCCTAGAACGGAATCACAGTATCGAGCACGCGCGTCCCGGCACGATCATTGATTGAGCGGGCAACCGCGCCGCTGCCATCATAACCCACTTGGGCATTGGCAATCTTGTCGAGCGTAATGACGTTGCGGCGGCTAATATCTTCGCGACGAACAATGCCCGACACGAACAGGGTCCGAGCTTCGCCTTCGACCTGAACATTTTGACGCCCGATAATCACGAGATCGCCATTAGGCGTAACTTCGGCGACTTGCGCCGCAAGTGTGAGCGACAATGTTTCGCCCCGACGGAGCTGACCACTCCCGTCCACATTGGCTTGGCGTTGAATGTCGACAGCCGGATCGAGCGTCGACCCGTTTGGAAGAATATCTTCGATCAGACTTGTCAGCCCAAAGAAATTGGACAAGGACAGGTTCTGGCCAGAGGACCGATCCGTTGCGACAGACCCCCGCATTTCTGCCTGATCATCAATCTCGATCTGAACGGTCAGAATATCCCCAGGACCGCGGGCACGACGATCACCAAAAAGCGAGTTCGGGCTGTGGCTCCAGAGTGACGCGGATTGGTGGGTCGCTTGTTCAACGACAGGCGCGGGTTGGGCGTAGGCCAAGGGAGCCGTTTGCATCGGCGCGGCCCGTTTCGGCGCACCACTGGTTGCACAAGCGCATAAGGCTGATCCTGCCATCAGAAGGATAGTCAGTCGTAGCAAACCACTCACATCTGGTTTCATTGAATTTGTCGTCGTTTGCATCCGGCTCACGGCGTGACCTCCACTTGTCCAGGGCCGACAATCCGGCCCATGACGCGCTTGCGCGACGTCGAATTCATAACCGAAATCCGGTCTCCATTGGCGCCCTCATCCAGGGCGCGGCCGGTCGTTTCCATAGTCAGCGACCCCCGCCGAAAGATCAGCGACACTGTCTCATTGCGTTTGATCTGCAGAGGCGTTCGGACATGGCGCAGCGTCATGACGGCGCCGGCGCGAACTGGGCGCGTGAGTTCTTGGCCGAGATAATCTTCCGTCGCGTAAGGCCCGGTCAGGTCGCCTTCGCGAATGAGGGCCCCGCGCTGCAAAGCCCGCGTTGCCGTCACTTGGTCGGTTTGCGTCGCGGTCGCGGCAACAGCGACAGTCGGGGTGCAAACTAAGGTGAATAGGAAACTGATAATAAGGAAAAATCGGCTCATCACTATCTAATCCGCGTCGTCGCCGCGAGCATCTCGTCAGCGGCTGTGATGATCTTGGAGTTCAGCTCGTATCCCCGTTGAGCCTCAATCAGTTCAGAAATTTCCTCAACCACATCGACACCGCTATCTTCAAGATAGCCTTGGCGCATCATCCCAATACCTTCAGTGCCTGCCGTTCCATTGATCGGCGCGCCTGAGGCTTCAGTCTCACGGTAGAGATTGCCGCCCATGGCTTCCAAACCTTTAGTGTTGGCGAAGACGGTCAAGGTAATGCTCCCGATCGTCTGCCCGTTTGGCTCATTGTTGAAATAAGCGACAACTTCACCGTCTGGCGAGATCGTGACGCGGCGGGCATCATTGGGTATGGTGATCTGATCGGCCAGCGCATACCCATCTGAGTTGACCATCAACCCATCTGCGTCGCGATAGAATTTGCCGTCCCGTGTGAACGCTGAGTCGCCGCTCGGCTGAATGATTTCGAAGAAGCCGCGACCTTCGATAGCGAGATCAAAATCGCCGCCCGTTTCGCTTAGTGCGCCTTGGACAATTTCCATAGAGACGGTTGTCGGGCGGACACCCATACCGATTTGGATGCCCGCAGGAACCGTCGCGCCTGTTTGGGAGCTCAACGTGCCAGGAGTCTGGTATTGTTGGTACATGAGATCTGCGAATTCGGCGACGCGCGGCTGATATGCCGTCGTGCTCATATTCGCGATATTGTTCGAAATAACATCGACCCGCATTTGTTGTGCGGCCATGCCAGTTGCGGCGATTTTCAAGGCGTTCATCCTGAAGCCTCCTTTTCCCTGGTGAATCTTTCTGGGGTGAAATTTTTGTAGTTAACCCATTTGTTGGACTGCTTTGGCGACACTGCGGATACGTTCGTCTTCGAGATCCATCAGCGATTGGCCGGCATCATAATGACGTTGGACTTCAATCATCCGCGCCATTTCCAAGACCGGATTGACGTTACTCTGTTCCAGAAACCCGGATGCAATCATCGGGTCCTCAACCGGCTGCGCCCCTGGCGCGAGCCACAAATTATTACCTTCACGGGACATGTTTCCGATCGGTGCGGTAAACACACCAATACGACCATATTCGATACCGTCTGAAGAGATCGTGCCGTCACGCGCGACTTGAATATTCGAGGCTTCCAAAGGGATGGCGATCTCTCCGCCGCCGACATCCAGAACAGAATTCCCCATTGGGTCAACCAAGACCCGCTCGGCATTGAGCATGAAGTGACCTGCACGGGTGAGCCGTTCGCCCCCAGCCGTTTGAACCTGAAAGAAACCCTCGCCGTTTATCGCCATATCAAGCGCGCCACCTGTCGCGCGTAAACTACCATCTGACAGATCGGTCGCATGGGCACCGAGGCGACCCATCGACAGGCTTGTCGCGTGGTCCGGCGAACCGGCACCGCCTTCAAGTTGACTGATATATTCCGAGAACACGCCGTGTTCGGCTTTGAAGCCAGTCGTGCCCATATTGGCGACATTATTCGCCACGGTGGAAAATTCGCGCATCAACCCGGACTGGCGAGTGATCATTGTGTAGATTGCATTATCCACGGCCGAGGACCTCCTGAAAGGTTTCGAGATCGGACGATAGTTCGCCAAGATAGTCAGTGAGCGCGGGTCCACTCATATGTTCTGGGGCAGTTGTTTTCGCCAGTGTGGACGCAAAATCGGTCGTGGTTACGGGTATCGTCCCCACAGCCAAAGCCTTCAAGCGCTCTGCGGCTTTCGACTTCAACTCAGAGTCAAATACGACGCCATTCGCATCCAGACGTTCGATCACATCAAGCGCCTGAACGACTTTGAGCGGGTCGTTAGATTCAATCGCTTCTTCCAGCCGCGTGGTCAGCCGAGCGCGACTATCAGCGTCATCAGTGAGATTGTTCTTTGTGGTCACAAGTTCGGCGACCAATTCGATATCCGAGTCTTCTATGGCGCGGGCCAAGAGGCGTTGTTGCGCGCTCAACCGTAAGACCGGATCCGGGCTATCGGACAAGCGCGTCAATTCTATTTTCGCAGCGGGGGCCGCATCCAACTGACTCATAAGGTCAATGGCGTGTAATTGCTCCGGCCCATCCCGTTCGGCGATCCAAGCCAAGCGCGCGCGTGCGCCGATAGGATCGCGAGCTGTTTTGAGAATGGCATCCAGAAGGACATGTTCAACGTCATAATCGTGACGGCTTTGTCCATGCAGCCCTGAATCGGATAGCGAGTCAGCGATCCTACGCGCCAATCGAATATTGCCAGCCATGCCAGCGCGAATAGCAATCTGAACGCCGAGCTGACGACGCAATGGCGGGCTCATTTTACTCAGCCAGACTGCCAATGTTGCTTCATCCGCAGGCCCTAAGACTCGGCCGGGGTCCGCCAGAGCCTGCCACGGTAAAAAAGATGGACCACATTCAGCGGCGTTTCGAAGATCGACTGGCAAGCGCTGTCCAGAGTAAGAGAGCTCGATCAAGTCAGCGAGCGTGCTAGCGAGCGCCGCTCTATCCGTCCCATCGGTCGCCAACTCAGTAAAAAGTCCCAAAGCAAAATCACCTTGGCCGCCCCCAAACAAAGGCCCGAGCGTCTGGCAGTCGGCTGGTTCGGCAATCCATTCAGGTTCGGAGACAGGTTCAGTTTCGGCTGCAGCTATCGCCTCGTTGTCACCCGGACGACCGCGCATATTAACGAGGCCGTTACGACCCGCGACTTCGAACAGGTTCCGGAGGTTCTTGGCTTGCCCAGAAATTTCTGCGGGATCTTCAGCCGCAAAAGCGACATCGCCAAAGCTTGCGTCATCAAACGACGAAAGCCCGAGCGTGAAAACGCTCAGGCAGGTCGTGAGTATGAGGGCTCGCCTTATCATGCGGCCTGTTTGAGCGCCTTGAGGGCGTCCTCGACTTCGGAGAAACTCGGCCTGAATCCGTGCGGGGCACTTCGTCGACCCACCTCAATGCAAAGCGTAGTTTCGTTCTTGTGTAGACTGCTGACGAGAACTTCTCGCATCAATAAGTAGAAATAGGCTTCTTGATCGCGAATTTGCTTAATCCGGTTGGCCAATGGGCCGACAAATGAGTAGGCGAGAAAAACGCCGAGGAAAGTCCCGACCAAAGCCCCGCCGATCATTTCGCCCAAGACTTCCGGCGGCTTATCGATAGAGGCCATTGTCTTGATGACACCGAGAACGGCGGCAACAATGCCGAGGGCAGGGAGTGCATCGGCGATATTAGAAAGTGCGTGACTGCCGTGCAGACGCTCTTCTTTCATCGTTTCGAGCTGCTTATCGAGCAGCTCTTCAACCTGATAAACATTGTCGAAATTCATCAACATTGACCGCATCGTGTCACAAATCAGTTCGACAAAATCTTTTGAAGAAAGAATGCGCGGATATTTCTGAAACAGGGCGGAGTTTTCTGGATCTTCGATATGCGCTTCAAGCTCGACGGGGCTTTGTTCGGCCAAGCGAACCAATTCATGCATCAGGCAAAGCAGATCAGAATAATCCTGACGCTTCCATTTGGGGCCTTTGAAGGCTGAGACGACGTCAGAGAGCGTCGATTTGACCGTATGCATATCGTTGGCACACAGAAACGCGCCAATGGCCGCGCCGCCAATAATCATCATCTCATAGGGCAAGGAATGTAGAATGATTTCGAGCTTACCGCCCGCCATCATATATCCGCCAAAGACGCAGAACACTGTGAGAACGATGCCGATAATGGAATTCATAGCTTTGCGTTACACCGACAGGAGTTAATTCAACGCTAAACGTATCGCGGTGCAGGGCCGCATCAGTTTGGCACAGGTTTAGATTGTGGCACGGCCACCATATCAGACGGTGGAATTCGGAAAGATGGGTCCAAGCCTCGGTTTAACCGAACGGCTTTCTGTCCCTTATCGGCGCCGAGTGCGGCATCGACAAACGGGACTTGACCTTCACCCATTTCAATCGTCAGTTCGAGCTGGTCAAAACGGAGCCCCGGCAAGGCGACAACATGCCCGATCTCTAACCGAGAGCAATCGGCCACGCTCATGCGGACCCGATCCGCAACTGCTTTCACATCAACCTGACAAGGGCCGAGCCGTGGCGACAAGCGTCGATCATTGGCCGCGTCTAGGTCATTGGCCTCATTGCCCTCCGGTCCTGCGGCGTTCAATAGGTCCGGGGTCAGAAGGAAAACGGCCCGATGATCGTCCTGACCGTCATCACTACAATCAATTTCTATGCGAAGAATTTCCGTTTCGCCAAACTGATCAGCCAGATTATTGGCTGGTTCAAACGTCCATGTTGTCCCTTTATTACCAAAAGAGGCGAGGCAAGGCGTTCCGCCAAGCTGACGCCCGAGATCCAGCATGTTCTGTTCAATAAACGGCTTTAACGCCTCCCGGCTCGCCGCATCACTCTGCTGATCTATCCCTAAAAGCCTGCAACTGGCGAGCGCTGCAAGAGGACCAGAGAGCGCAACAGCGATCCGACTATCTTTCGCCGACCCTTTGGCCGCCATTATAATGTCAGGAAGGTTCGATGCATCAATTCGCGCCCAGACGACTGATACGTCTTGTCTAGACAGATCGTCGACTGAAAGCCACCGCGCGAGCGTATTGCGGATATCGATCAGCATAGACTGAGCCGCAGTCTCCGGGTCGGGACGAGACGGGCCTGAATTCACGGCAAATGCGATTTTCTTGGCGATGACAGTCAAGACGACTCTTTCGTTCCCGGTCCATCCTGGACCTTGCGCGTTTCGTTACTGCTCTCATCAAAAGGTTGCGCAAAGGTTGACCGATCCGAAAACTGCCTGATCGAAATTCATAGTCTATCAACCATGTCCCGAACGAATTTGAGAACCCTTCCCATTTATAGCTGGTTCAAATCAGTCCACAGAGACGTTAGCGAATTCAAAAAACATCATGAGCGCACAACAACCCATAATCATCATCAAACGGCCAAAGATCGTAAAGGCTGCTGGCCATCATGGTGGGGCTTGGAAAGTGGCATATGCCGATTTTGTCACGGCGATGATGGCGTTCTTTCTTCTGATGTGGCTGCTTAACGCGACGACAGAAGATCAACGGCGCGGTCTGGCTGACTATTTTAGCCCATCAATTCCGATCGCGGCTGTGTCAGGCGGCGGGGCTGACGCGCTTGAAGGGGAAATTGTGTCAGATGCACTGGCATTGTCAAAGCTTGAGAATACTGAGGATATGTCCAATCTCGATTCTGGTCGACCGAGCGATGACGTAAGTGCGGCGCTCGAAGCTGCATTGGTTGGTGAAGCGGCCGAATTGAGTGACCATATTAGCATTCGCATGAGCCCAGAAGGTTTGGTCATAGAATTAACCGATCGCGACAGCCGCCCACTGTTTGCATCCGGCAGCGCGGACCCCTCACCTGTCTTGGGACGCTTGGCGGTTGCCGTGGCTCAGGCTCTGGACGATGTGGAAAACTCCGTGAAGATTGTCGGGCACACAGATAGTAGCCGTTATGCAACACCGCGCGGCTATAGTAATTGGGAGCTATCGAGTGACCGTGCCAATGTCGCGCGGCGTCTCATGAAGGATGCTGGACTCCCTGAAGTCCGAATTACTGAAGTGTCTGGACGCGCCGCTACCATGCCGCTCGTCGACGATCCTCTCGATGCACGCAATCGACGGATTTCTATCACTTTGCTGCGTTCAGACGGCTAAATCAGCCCCTCAAACACGCTCATGCCTACCGCTTTGGTAAGGCCTGATTCATCCTATACACTTTCTTAAGGCTGCGCGTTTAGCGTCATCATCGGTTCCAGAGAACCCCGAACTCGGCACGTGGCCGGGACCGGTTTCAAGGATTGAAACGATGACAATTACTTCCTCGCTCAATGCGGGCGTTATGGGCCTGAACGTCAACGCGACGCGGCTCGCCGCCATTTCCAACAATATCGCGAACTCCGCGACATACGGCTATAAACGCGCCGATGTGGATTTCACATCCCTGGTCGTTAACCAGAGCCCTAGCGTCTATTCTGCGGGTGGTGTTCGGGCGATCCCGGTCCGAAACGTTTCCGACGCAGGGACCCTTATTTCGACAGGCCGAGCGACCGATATCGCCGTCAATGGTGCTGGGATGATCCCCGTCACCAATATAGCAGGCTTAGAAAAACCCGGAGCCGAACGAGATTTCTTGATGGTCCCAACAGGCGCCTTCAAACCCGATGCTGACGGTTACTTACGCACAGAAAGCGGGCTTTTTCTGCTAGGCTGGGAAATGGACGCCAGCGGTAACCCGATCACGGGCGGTCGGAGCAGCACCTCTGGTCTAGTTCCCGTTAACACGACGAACGGTCAATTCAGCGCCGATGTTACAACTCGGATTAATATGGGTTTGAACCTGCCCGGCGACCTTGCCTTAGTCGCTGTCGGAGACACGCTGGACTTGCCAATCGAATATTACGATCAACTCGGACTGCCACAATCACTCAACGCAAGTTTCACGCGTAATGCGGGCGACTGGTCTGTTATCATTGATGATCGTTCGACGGGCGCACCGGTTCAGGTCGCTGCTTTCGATGCATCCTTTAATGCGGATGGGACACTCGATACAATTACACCAGGGGCTGGCGCCGCCTATGATAGCACATCCGGCGAGGTTTCCCTCACCTTGCCGAGCGGGCCAATTGAAATGTTTGTCGGGAAGTCCGGCACGACTGGGGGTCTTAGCCAAATTGGCACAACCTTCCAAACGCAGAGTGTGTCCGCCAACGGCTCTCCTGCCGGTGAATTACAAAGCTTGGAATTCGCTCCGGATGGCTCACTCGAAGCTATTTACAATACTGGCGCTCGTCGCGTTTTGTTCCAGATCCCGGTTGCAGCCGTAACCAATCCCGATGGCATGACAGCATCCGGCAACCAAGCCTATAGTATTTCGCGTGAAAGCGGTGACGTCTATCTTTGGGATGCAGGTGACGGTCCGTCCGGTGACCTCATCGGATATTCTCTGATGGAAAGTAATACAGACATCGCTGCAGAACTCACAAGTTTGATTGAGACCCAGCGGGCCTATTCCTCCAACGCCAAGATCGTGCAGACGGTTGATGAGATGTTGCAGGAAACGACCAATCTGAAGCGCTAAGTTAGCGGCGGGACCTACGCGCCATGTCACTCTTCGGTAGTCTCTCTGTTGCTCGGGCTGGAATGTCCGCAACGGGTGCGCGTGCCCAGACGGCGTCCTCCAATATCGCAAACGTCTCGACGCCGGGCTATGTCCGACGCGAAACTGTTTTGTCCCAGAGTGGGGCGAGCGGCGTCACCGTTACCGATGTATCTCGCTCACAAGATCGTATTTTGGTGCAGTCGCGCCGCGATGCCCAATCTCAAAGCGCCCGGTCAGAAGTTGTCAATTCAGTTCTATCGCGTGCCCTGTCCGCCTTTGGTGAGCCCGGTGGCGACGGCGGCGTATTTGGGGCCTTCACGCAATTCGAAAGCGATCTACAGACACTACGAAGCACGCCGGAATCGGACGCCGCACAGTTGATCACAGTAGACTCGCTCAAGGATCTAACGAGAGCTCTGACCGACGCGTCCGAAGACCTGCAAGTCGAACGCACCAATGCCGATGCTCGGATAGCGACCGACATCTCCCAAGCGAACGATCTCGCAAAGGATATTTTCGAGCTGAACAGCGATATTCGCACAGCGGATGCCAATGCGCGCGACACAACGGCTTTGCTCGACCAGCGTGACCAGTTACTCGACCAACTCGCTGAAAAACTGCCTTTTGATGTCATCTACGAAAATACGGGTGCCGTGCAGGTCCGGACGGGAACCGGGCTTATCCTTGTCGGAGCCACGGTCAATCAAATCGAATTTACACCCGCCAATAAGATTGGGCCGCTTGATACGACGACTGATCTGGGTGGTCGTTTGTCGATCCCGACAATTGATGGAATCCCAATCGCGCCAGGATCCGGTGGACATGCGATCACTGAAGGCCGGATTGCGGCCTATCTCGAACTGCGTGACACGACCCTTCCACAACAATCCCAAGCGCTCGACGGCTATGCGCTCGAGCTGGCTACAGCCTTCGACGCGTTGGGCGAGCCGTTGTTGCTCGACAATGGGAACCCCGTTGATCCCCTCAATATGATCGGTCTGTCAGAACGCTTGACCGTCAATCCTTTGATCGATCCCAGCCGGGGTGGCGTGCCGTCCCGTCTGCGCGATGGGCTTGCGGCTGCCGTTCCGGGTGCACCCGGCAATGATACGCTCTTGACGCAGTTGGCCGACACGCTCGCGCCCTTCTCTGATAAGCTCAGCATCGTCATCAGCGATGTCTCGACAACGGCCTTGCGGGCTGAACGCATCCATTCAGGAAACTTGGCTCGGGAAATCACTCTCAGCGAAGCTGAAGCTGAACTTAGTGCGGTTGATCTTGACTATGAACTCCAGAGCCTGCTCGCGATTGAGCAAGCTTATAGCGCTAATGCCCGGGTCATCCAAACCATCAGCGATATGCTCGATACATTGGCGAGGATCTGATCATGCGCTTTTCGCTCACACCCGATACACTCTTCCAGACCCGTCAGGCCCGTCTAAACGCGGACCTACGCGCCCGCCTGCAGACCGTGGGCCAAGAAGCCATCACCGGACGACGCAGCGATCAAGTTCAAGCCACAAATGGTCGGCTCGGAGACGCATTTCTGCTCGAAAAAGCGTCACTCGACATTACGCGCCAGCGCGACACCGCCAATCTGGCCAGTGCCCGTCTTGACGGCGCGGCAAGCTCTATCAGCACAATTCGCACAATTTTGACAACTTTCGCGCCGGAAAGTCGGAACACATTGGCACAAGGTCAACCGTCGGACATTGCCTTATTGGGCGAAAAAGCGTCCGATACCTTACAACAGGTCATGGGGACGCTAGGCCGCCGCCACGGTACACGACACCTATTTTCTGGCACTCAGACGGTTGGCGGACCTCTGGCCGTCCCGGCCGATTTGATGAGCGCCGTCAATGCACAGATTGCTGCGGCGCCAAATGCAACAGACGCCATCACGGCGGTCAACGCCTATTTCAACACGGCTGGCGGCGGTTTCGAAACCGACATTTATCAAGGCAGCGTCGAAGAAGGCCCCCGTCTTCATGTCACCGATACACGAAGCTATGACCCTTTGCCCAAAGGCGATGACCCTCTCTTTCGCGACATCATGCGCGGCTTTGCCATGATGGCCGGGGCAGAGAATGCCGTAACGACGGCTGATCGTGACGCGTTGATGGAAGAAGGTCTGGCCGTACTCGACACAGCATTGAGCGGCGTGTTGGCTATGGAAAGCCGATTGGGTTCAGCGCAACAAAGTATAGAGCGCATCGATGCTTCGCTGCAAACTGAGGCAACGCTCGTCAGTTCTGCGCTCGATAAAATGCTCGGCCGGGACGTGTTCGACGCCGCGGCAGAATTACAAGCGCTCGAGGGACAGCTCGAAGCGAGCTACACCGTCACGGGACGCCTTGGCTCCCTTTCACTTGCAAACTTTCTGAGGTGATGATGCCCCGCTCCTTCTTATCTCGCACGCTCTCTGCTCTGGTGTTCAGCCTTCTGGCTCTGGCCCCCGTCACGACCTTGGCTGCAGAAGTGCGGATCAAAGACATCGCCGATGTCCAAGGCGTGCGCGGCAACGATTTGGTTGGCTACGGCTTGGTCATCGGTTTGAACGGCACGGGCGATACCATTCGCAACTCACCCTATACGGAAGAAGCGCTGACCAATATTCTCGAACGGCTCGGCGTGAATGTGCAGGATAGCAATTTCCGCCCCGACAATATTGCCGCTGTACTCATCACCGCCACTTTGCCGCCCTTCGCACGAGAAGGCTCACGCATTGACGTCAATGTGGCTTCAATCGGCGACGCGTCGAGCTTGGCGGGCGGCACACTCGTCATGACGCCGCTCTCAGCGCCGAACGGCGACATTTACGCTATTGCGCAGGGCAATCTACTAATCAGCGGGTTTGAGGCCGAAGGAGACGGCGCGAGCGTGACACAAGGCGTTCCTACGGCGGGCGCAATCCCGAATGGTGCCCGGGTCGAGCGCGAAATCCCCTATGATTTCCGCACCCAGACGACGGTCCGTCTTGCTTTGCGTATGCCGGACTTCACGACAGCGGGGCGTGTCGAAGAAAGCATCAATAAGGCGGTCGGTCGACCCGTCGCAACACTGCTTGATCCCGGTACGATCGAAGTGGATCTGCGCGGCATGCCCGGCAACCCGGCCCACGCTATGGGTCGTCTTGAGAACCTGACACTCCGCTCTGCAGAAATTTCGCGTGTCGTTATTGATCAACGCTCCGGCACGATTGTCCTCGGCGAAGCTGTGAAAGTTTCGTCGGTCGCGGTCGCCCAAGGCAATCTCACAATCAAGATCGCGGAAACCCCGGTCGCGTCACAGCCCAACCCGTTCGGTTTTGGCGACACGGTCGTTCTGCCGCGCACACAGGTTCAAGTGACCGACGGCGAACCGGGTCAGGTTGCGATTGTCGATGAAGCAGTGACTCTGCCGGATCTGGTTGCGGGGCTGAATGCGCTGGGCGTATCACCGCGCGAAATGATCGACATTCTCAAAGCGATTAAAAGCGCAGGCGCGCTTCACGCTGAACTGGTTTTACAATAGCCGCTTTAGGCGTCTTCGGCCGTTACGGTCGACAGCGTTAAGCTGCCCCGGCGAGAGAGACCGAGAATTTCGCGAACCAAAGCGCCAATGGCCCGGTCTTTAGCGGCGGCTTCCATCTCTGGCAGCGCGGCAATTTCTTCGCGATACCCATCGGCCATGCGCTGTGCGATATTGCCCAGAAGAAACTCCGAGACCTCCGGTGTCGTATCGGCGACAGCGGCCAAGCCTTTGATAAGAATATCGCGTTCCATTTCGCGAAATACAGTCTGCACCGAGCGGGTTGGAAGCCGGGATGGAATATCTTCGATCCGCAACAATGTCGCGCGAATGGCGGCCGCCCGGACTTCGTCTTCTTGCTCCAAACGCGCCAGCGCCGCTTCGCGTAGATCACGCGGCAACGTGCCGAGCGTCTCCCCGATCATAATAATTTTAGGATCACTCATAGGGTCGCTCATTGAGCCGAGGAGGTTCTCTTCGATCATCCGTTCGGCCACAGCCAGCGCAGCTGGCGACGGATCATTGGGGCGCGAGAGCTGACCAATCGCTTCAACGGCGCTGTCTTGTGGCATCAGGCCCAGAACTTCCGGAATTCGATCAGACGGGAGGCGGTGCAGCATCAGCGCGGCCACAGCCCCATGTTGTTGACCGATAAAATCGGCGATCACGTCTGAGGCCAAGCCGCCAAATTCAGCCCAGATATCGGACGGCGGTTCAACATAGACCACCGGACCTTTGATCTGCTCAACAAGGGCATCACCAAGGGCTTTCGTTAGCAACTCGATCGCCTCGCGATCACCGCCCCGAATACCATTACTCCACGCGTTCAGCTGCGTGATAAATTCAGCAAAAGCCCCGAGCAGTTCTTCCTGAGACACATAAGGCAGATCGGACAGAGCGGCTTGGACGCGGCGCATGGCGGGCACACCGAGTTGTTCGGCCAAGGGCTTCGCATGGTCTGGGCCGAGCGAGACCAGCACGACGGCGGCGCGTTGTTCAGGTGTCAATCTTGAGACAGCAGTCATAAGACGTACCCCTGCAGCAACGCTTCGGTGATTTTGAGCCATCCATCCGCCAGAACGAAGAAGCCAAGCTTAAAGGGCAGCGACACAACGGCAGGCGGCACCATCATCATACCCATCGCCATCAGAACGGAAGCAACAGCGAGGTCGATGGCGAGGAAGGGAAGAAAGATGGCGAAGCCGATCTGAAACGCAGTCTTAATCTCGGACAGCATAAAGGCGCTGGTCAGGAGGCCGAGGGACGGCTCCTCACCGGGCGTCCATTCCCGTCCCGGGAGTGAGTCTGCCAAACGCTGAATAGTCTCAGCATCGACCCGGCCCGTCATGAACGCGCGGAACGGCTCAATAGCGAGATCAAACGCCATCGCCTCGTCGAGAACACCGTCCATATAGGGCTGAACGCCCTGCGCCCAACTGTCGGCGAAGACGGGTTCCATAATGAAAAAAGTCAGGATCAAGGCCAGGCCCATAATCATCGAATTGGGGGGGGTCTGTTGCAGGCCAAGGGCCTGTCGCAGAAAAGACAGCACGATCACGATCAGGGGCAGGCACGTCACCATCATGGCGATGCCCGGCGCAAGACTGAGCACTGTGACTAAAAGAAAGAGCTGAACAATGGAGACATCGAGCGCGACCGGCGCGTCCGCAGCCCCCCGCACACCATTGGTTAGCGCATCGGAGACGGAGTCCGCGTCTGGAGCAACCTGAGCCAGGACATCAGGGGCAAACCAGAGCGCCAGCAGGCCGAGAATAACGGCATATGTCAGCCGCGACAGACTCACGCCAAAGCGTCTTCCGCAACATCAACAACCTGAGTGATACGAACGCCGATACCGCTGCCATCTTCCATTTCAACCAACTCGCCGCGCGCAATCACGCGACCATCGACGCAAAGGTCAACGGGATCTTCGATCCCGCGGTCAAGCGCCAGCAGGCTGCCTTCGTCCAGACCGAGCAATTCTGTCACGGTCGGTCGTGCGGACCCGACAACCACATCCACGGTGACAGGTAGTGCATAGATAGAGCGTTTAAACTTGGCTCCGCCCGCCTCATCGCGTCGTTCAAGCACAGGAGCGTCTGGGGCAGCGGATGCGCCATCATAGCCTGATTCTGCGGGGCCATTAGGATCCGGCAAGCCTCCATTGGGACGTGCATCTATATCGGCCGGAGCCGCTTTGGGTTCAGTGTTCTGTGTGTCGGTTGTCATGAGTGCGTCTCCGGAGCGGGTTGGCCGAGGCGAGCCAAACAAGCGGTGATCAAGCGATCGGGGTCAATTTGAGTCACCCCCTCACCATCACGCAATTGTATTTGATGCGGTGCTAGCGATGCATCGTCCTCAATCTCCAACCGAACATCATCCGCCAAAGGACCGAGATCGAGCGCTGGATGTTTGCGCAGGCGGAGCGGTTCGGTCCGTAAGGGTTCGGCGGCGTCAGATAGCTCATCCGCCAGCGCACTTCTGAGTGCCGCGTCAGCCAGATGCGGCAGAACACCGTTCAAAACAGATGCGATCAGTTCGGTCTGTTGCGCCTCAATGCGGGCAACGTGCTGTGACAAAGCATCCTCAACCAGTTGCGACACGCGCAGACCCAGATCAGACGATAGCTTCATGGCCGTTTCGACCTCGGCAGCTTGTTTCGCAACACAAGCGGGACAAGGCTGGCAGTGCGCCTCGCAATGTACTGTCTCGGCTTGGATCAGGGGACGACGTAGCGCAGCCAGTGAGGTTGGCGCAGCGGGTTCAAACGGCGGAACGTGAAGGCGGACGACGGCACTCATGCGGCGAGTCCTGACGCCGTTGTATCGGCTTGAGCGTTTCCTTGGGCGGCAGGCGGATCAAGATCCAGCCAGGTCGCAAGCAAGGCGGCTGCATCATTGAGGTTTTCGCCAACGACATCGTTCAGTTCGGCGCGTGGATCCGGGGCTGGTAGCCCGATCGCTTGGCCGCCAGAGGCGTTCAGCGCCGCCATTTCCAGACCTTGCGCTGTCTCTGCGCCGGCCATGGGACCATTCAAGCTCATCGGTGAGAGCGCCCCACCGGCGATGGCGGGCGGTGCGCCGACCCCGCCGCGCGCGGCTCGCATCAGCGGACGCACAACAAAGAAACCAAGCCCAATGGCGAGCAGGCTGAGAATGGATAATTGCGCCAAACGGCCACCATTTTGATCAATAAACCGTTCGCCCACGCCAGGGCCTTCGATCATCTCGCCAACCTCTGGGCGATTAAAGGCCAAAGTATCGACCTGCAGCACGTCACCGCGTTCTGTATTGAGGCCCGCTGCAGCGCTGGCGAGCTCTGCCAACGCCGTCAGTTCTTCCTCAGTGCGCGGCACATAGGTGACTGTGCCGTCCTCAGCGGTCTCAGGCTTATGATCGAGCAAAACCGCGACGCTCATCCGGGTCACTTTGCCGGGCAGGCTTTCCGTCGTCGTCAGAATTTCGGAGATTTCGTACCGGGTTGTCTCGCTGGTCTCTGTGCGTTCGCTGCTTGAATTCCCACCGCCCGCTGCGCCTTCGGGCAAGTTGGAGGCAACCGTCACATTTCCGCTTGTGCCGTCACTTTGATCGCTCCGGTCGCTGACCGTATTGGATCGCATCACGCGGCTTTCTGGGTCGAAACGGCGTTCGGTCGTGTTGACTTTTTCAGTCTCGACATCGAGCGCAACATTAACGCGAACATTGCCGGGGCCAACACGGGCTTCGAGCAGGCTCAGTAATTCAGATTTAATCGCCGCCGCCCGGCCGAGTTCGCCCGATGCGTCAATGGTGTTCGCATCTTCGAGACCTGGACCGGCGATTAGACCGGCCCGTGTGTCGATGACCGCGACGTCTTCAGGTTTGAGGTTCGGAACAGCCGACGCGACCATATATTGAAACGCTCGCGCACCGCGCGCATCAATGGATGGGTTTGACGTTAGGGTAACAGACGCCGTCGCGGGTTGACGCCGCGCGGTCAGACCGCGCCCAGCGCCTTGACCGACATGGACGCGAGCCGCGCGCACATTGGGCATAGCGAGAATGGTGCGGGCTAGTTCGCCTTCTTTTGCGCGCCAATAGGCTGTGTCGAACATATCGGACGACATGGCGAAGCTATTCATCCCGTCGAACAATTCGTAACCCACGACGTCTTGACGCGGCAGGTTTTCGCGAGCGAGTTCGAGTCGGAGCGAATCGCGGCGCGAGGCATCTGCATAAATGGCTCCGCCTTCAACGCGGTAATTGACGCCCAATGTATCCAGACGTGCAATGACCTCGCCCGCTGTTTGCGGCTCAAGATCAGCATAGAGAAGAGACAGGGTCGGCTGGGACACTTGTCGTGCAATCATGGCCAAAACCAAGAGTGTCGCAACGACAGCCCCTAGAGAAATGACCTTCTGTCGCATCGACATAGATCGTAGAACGGCAATCGGGTTCATCCTGAGCTCGCTAAACGTGCATCCTGCACACCACCTGCTGCTGGTCTAAAGCCCAATTCGTTAATCTAGTGTTTACCGTAACGCAGCAAGGCAGTTTCGAGTCCGTATAATTTCCACTGGAAGAAAGCTGCTCGCCCTGAATGGCCCTGCTGAAGAACAAAAAGACAGGTTCACCCGCAACACCCGCGCCTGCGGAGGGCGAGCCTGCGCCTAAACGGGGCGGAAAGTTATTGGGTCTTTTGGCCCCTGTTCTTGTTTTCAGCGCAGCTTTTGCCGCAAGCTGGTTTGCCGGGCTCGGCGCACCGGTCATTGTGGAAGCGCCGGAAACCCCGAATGCTCATGAGACCGTGGCGGCGTTTTCAGCGGATTGGTCCCCGCAGCGCGCAGCATCGACCATTGCGCTTGATCCGCTAACCATCACGGCAGGATCGCAAGGTCAGATTTTAAAGATTGGGCTAGCCATTGAAGTTTGGGACGATCACGCTGAGATTGATATTCCCCGCTTAAAGGATGCCTTCACAACCTATTTGCGCGCTTTAGATCCGGCCCAACTTTCTGATCCGAGTTTTCATGTGCGCCTTAAACGCGCGCTGTTACATCGCGCGCGGGTCGTCATTGGGCAGGACCTTATCGCTGATGTCCTCATCACCGACTTTCTGTTGACGAGTTAGGACGACCACTATGGAGATCGAATTCATTAAAGACGTCCTGTTGATTGCGCTCTGCGGCGCGTCCGCCTTTTACTGCTGGATGCTGTCCCATCGTTTGAAGAAGCTCAATGACCTCAAAAGCGGTGTCGGCGCGTCAATTGTGACATTGACCGAAGCCATTGAGCGTACGCATGCCGCCGCGACGACTGCCCGCGGTGAGCTGTTCGAGTCGATCGACGAAATTAAAGGATTACTCTCTGACGCTGAAGCCAAGGCCTCACGTCTTGAAGCGGCGACGACAAATGCTGAAGCCAAGATTGTCGAAACTGAGCGCGCCAATGCCGCGCTGCAAAAACTTATCGACACCGACGTGCCAGAAGCGCGGCACAAGGCGCTGAAAACCACCGAGAGCCTGTTGCGCGTGGTGGCCGATCTAAAGCGGCTGAATACGTCCCTGCCCGCCAAACCTGTCGATACGCCGGACACAGCTAACGCTCAGGATGCCGCATGAAATCGTCGCTCCTCATAATTCTCGCTGTCGGATTTGCTGGCTTTGGTGCCCTTGAGGTCGCCGCACTCAACCCGGATGCCAAAAGCGGCAACGCTGCTGACACTCATGCAATCGCGGATGACGTGGCGTCTGCGAACAAACCGGATAGTGCAGCGGGAATAAAACTCGCGGCCAATCGCGCCCAGCTGGCGACTGACAAGACCTGTTTGACGCCTGCCCTTGCGGCCGCGTTTGAGCCGCGCCAGCTTCAACTTGATCAACGGAACGCAAAACTCGATCTGCGCCAGGCCGAGTTGCAAGACCTTGAAACAACGATCCAAGCGCGCCTTGCCGACATGGAAGCCACGCGCGCGAGCCTGCAAGCCATGACCGAACGGCTCGACGTTGTCGCCGACAAAGACATTGAGCATTTGGTTGAAATGTATTCGACCATGAAACCGAAGAACGCGGCAGCGATTTTTGACCGGATGGATCCGGCCTTTGCCGCTGGCTTCCTGCGGGAAATCGATAGTGCTCGTGCCGGTGTCATCATGGCCGAGATGGGCGAGGAGCAATCCTACCGTGTCAGCCTCCTCATCGCTAATCGCCATGCTGAGTGGCGCAACAAGCGATAGGCTGACGCTTTCGATTCAAATACTCAACTATTTGGTTGAACGTTTTATAGCAATCTGATACTCAACCTTATGGTTGAACAACAGTCCAGTCTTGATCCCATCTTCAAAGCGCTGGCCGATCCCGCCCGGCGTTCTATCCTCGCCCAACTCTCTGATGGACCCGCCAGCATTGGTGATCTCGCGGCCCCACTTGATATAAGTTTTGCGGGAACGTCGAAACATGTCGGCATCCTCGTCAGCGCGCAGCTTGTCCAAAAGGAAAAGGTCGGGCGGCGGCAGGTCTGTTCACTCAATCCGCAACCCCTTGCCGAGATCCGCGATTGGCTTGATCGCTATGCCGTCTTCTGGACCGCCCGGTTGGATGAATTGGAGGCGGCCGTGGGCCGATATGATGATGAATAGCGAAACTCTATCTGAAGCCAAAGGGCGATTGGTCTTTCGTCGCCACCTGTCAAGTCCGCCCAAAACCGTCTGGCGCTTCCTAGTCGAAGATAAAAAGCGCGGTGAATGGCTCTGCCGGGGTTTGGTCGAACCGCACGCAGGCGGACGTATCGAATTCAAGTTTGATCCAGAAGAGTTCGGGCAATCCCGACCCCCGGATAAATCACCGACCGCTTACACCGCAGAGTTTGAAGGACAGGTCGTCACCTACGATCCAGATCATAAACTCGCGTTTACATGGCCCAGCGCGGGCGATTTAGAGGACAGTCTCATTACGATAACGCTCATGCCTAAAGGAGACGGCACTGACCTTGAATTGATCCATGAACGCGTCGTTCGCGAAAGCGACTTGATTGGCTCTGCCGCCGGGTGGCACACTCATCTCGAACTGCTCGAATGTCGTCTATCCCGGCAAATGGCGCCGAATTTCTTTACCCGGCATGATGAGCTTGAGGCAGAATATGAAGCCCGCCTGAAATCACTTCGATCAGAAAGAGACACATGATTATTTCCGGCCTCAATCTCTCTCCGTCAAAAGTGACCAGATTAGCGGTTTGTATGTCGGTCCTTGCCCTCACAGCCTGCGCGACCACAGCTATCCAGCCTGATGTGAAACCCGCGCCTACTGCCGCCCCAATTCCTTGGATGGTCGGATGTTGGGAAACGCAGGACGGAGGCGTTACTGAAACATGGCAGTCTGCCGGAGAGCAATTGATGTTCGGCCACGGTGTGACGACAAAACATGGCAAGGCCGTTTTCTATGAACAGCTCAGGGTCGAAGCGCAGGGGGATAGTATCGCCTTCTATGCCTATCCATTGGGTCGCGGACCGACCCAGTTTAAACTGACATCCGAAAGCACAGGACGCGTAACTTTTGATGCGCCGGACCATGATTATCCGCAGCGCGTCATCTATGAAGCCTCATCCAGCGGGCTGAACGCTATTGCCTCCCAGATCGATGGCAGCCGCGAAAGCCGCTGGGCCTATCGCCCCTGCAGCCATGGAGCCAAATAATGGGCGATAACTGGAAGCCAGGGCGCGGCAAAATGGGCTTTATGGCCCCCCTGATCGGACAATGGGTCGCCATTGATCCCGATACCCCCATGGGCCGGGTCGAGTGTATTCGGACCTATGAAAAAATTCTCGATGGCAAATTCATTCGCTTGCAGGCGGATTGGGATATTGGCGGTGGGAAGAAGACCTACCGCGAAATCGCCCATTACGGTTTAAATGCCGACAAGGTGCCTGCCTTTTGGTCATTCACCAGCGATGGCGGGCAATCCTACGGCGAACTCGCTGACGTGTCCGACATGGCAGAGGGCGCAAAAGGGTTTCACGCAGACATGCCATCCGGTCTGGCCCGGTTCGGGTTCTGGCCTTCTGATGATGGCCTCATTTGGGCGGCAGAGGCACAAACCAAACAAGGCTGGAAATCCATGATCCGGCACGACTGCCGACGGGTTTGATCCAATAAAAAAGCCGCCCCGATTTCCCGGAGCGGCTTCGTAAATCAGAGGCTCAACGAGCCTAGCACTTATAATACATATCGAATTCCACCGGATGCGGATGCATCGCGAGACGGTGAACTTCTTCCATTTTCATCTCAATGTAGGCGTCGATCTGATCATCATCGAACACACCGCCCGCTTTGAGGAAATCACGATTGCCGTCGAGGCTTTCTAGTGCTTCGCGTAAAGACCCGCAGACTTGTGGAATGTCCTTGGCTTCTTCAGCCGACAACTCATACAGATCCATATCCATCGGATCGCCCGGATGAATCTTGTTTTTGATCCCGTCCAGACCCGCCATCAGCAGAGCCGTATAGGTCAGGTAAGGGTTACCCGCTGGATCCGGGAAGCGCGCTTCTAGGCGCTTGCCATTCCGTGAAGCCGTCCACGGAATACGGATCGAAGCCGAGCGGTTGCGTGATGAATAAGCCAGCATGACCGGCGCTTCAAACCCTGGGACCAGACGCTTATAGCTATTGGTCGAGGCATTGGCGAAGGCATTGATGGCCTTGGCGTGTTTGATAACACCGCCAATGTAATAGAGGCAGGCATCACTTAGACCCGCATAGCCATCACCCGCAAAGAGCGGTTGCTTATCCTTCCAGATCGACATGTGCACATGCATGCCAGTGCCGTTATCATTGTGAACGGGCTTGGGCATAAAAGTCGCGCTTTTGCCGTAAGCATGCGCCACATTGTGCACGATATATTTATAGAGCTGCATATTATCGCCCATCTTCAGGAGCGTATCGAACTGCATGCCCAGCTCATGCTGCGACGGGGCGACTTCGTGGTGGTGCTTTTCAGGACGGAGGCCCAACTCCCCCATGATGGAGAGCATTTCCGAGCGCATATCCTGCTCATTATCAATCGGCGGGACTGGGAAGTAACCACCCTTCGGTCCGGGACGATGGCCCATATTACCACCCGCATATTCGGTGCCGGTGTTGTAAGGCCCTTCTGTGCTGTCGAATGAATAGCCCGTCTTGTGTTGCGCCGTATCCCAGCGAACATCGTCAAAGACAAAGAATTCAGCTTCAGGGCCAAAATAGACCTCGTCGCCAACATTAGCCGACCGCATATAGGCTTCAGCCGCCTTCGCGGTGCCGCGTGGGTCACGATTATAGGCCGAGCCATCATCGGGCTCGAGAATGTCGCAGAAGATCGCCATCGTATCTTGCTGATAGAATGGGTCCATCTTGGCGGTGCTGGCGTCAGGCATCAGAACCATGTCAGACTCGTTGATGTCTTTCCAACCCGCGATGGACGAGCCATCAAACATGGTGCCATCAGCGAACAAATCCTCATCCACCAAATCGGAATGGAAAGTGACGTGCTGCATCTTACCCTTAGGGTCGGTGAAGCGGAGATCAACAAAGCTGATTTCCTCGTCTTTAATTTTCTTGAGAACGTCTGTTGCGCTCGTTTCCTTATCGCCCATTGTGGTCGTCCTTTTCCCGAAAGGTTCTAGTTATTGAAATATTGATTGCCGTGTCGTTGACGGACGACAAAGGCATTAAAGTGCTGAGTCGCCTGTTTCGCCAGTCCGGATACGGATTGCTTGCGCGACATCAGAGACGAAGATTTTACCGTCACCGATCTTACCGGTTTTGGCCGCCGTCTGGATCGCTTCTAGCGCGGGCTCGACTTGATCATCGGCAACAACCAATTCGAGCTTTAGTTTGGGCAGAAAGTCCACCACATATTCCGCGCCGCGATATAGCTCCGTGTGACCCTTTTGGCGTCCGAAACCCTTGGCTTCGAGCACGGTCATGCCTTGAAGGCCGATCGCCTGCAGGGCTTCCTTCACCTCGTCCAGCTTGAACGGTTTGATGATGGCTTCGATCTTTTTCATGAGGGTCCCTTCCAGTCGATATGCGTCCGATCGCCTGACAGGTTAGGCGGAGCAGAAGTCAGACCTGACATGCGACCTGCATCACCCTGAGTCGAGCCAGTCCCGAGGACTATAGGTCAACCATCGTGAAAAGGCCAAAAATCGCACATATTTTCAACATTGTTAAAAGCGCGTGATGAATTGTTAGGCGAAATTTTGAGCGTTTCGAGCTGTGCCGCGGATAGCAACGGACCGATTGGGGATTGCGTCGGGCTTTCAGTGGAGTAAAGCTCGATTGTCGAGGCCGGGTCGGCGCACAGCACAGGGATGTTCGCGACTGCAGTTCATCCGTGGTGCCAAACGGCCAAAATCTTGACCTGAAAGGTCACTCTCTCGTGTCGAAACGGCACGCCCATCTATCACAAACCGGCTGTTCGCGACTGCAGTTCACCCGGTGGAGATCATCATGAAAAAGCTGACACCCCGCCCGCCTAAAAAGCCTTACATCACGGACGAACAGGCGCTTCGCTTCCACTCCCATCCAACACCCGGCAAAATATCCATGCTGCCGACCAAACCCATGGCGACGCAGCGCGATCTGTCATTGGCCTATAGCCCCGGCGTTGCCGTGCCCGTCGAAGCCATCGCCGCCGATGTCGATCTTGCTTACGACTACACCTCCAAAGGCAATACGGTCGCGGTGATCTCCAACGGCACGGCCATTCTTGGTCTCGGTAATCTTGGCGCAGCGGCGTCCAAACCGGTCATGGAAGGTAAGAGCGTTTTGTTCAAACGCTTCGCCGATATCGATAGTTTCGATATCGAAGTCGAAGAAGAAGACGCTCAAGCCTTCATCGAATGCATCAAGCGCATCGGCAATAGTTTCGGCGGCATCAATCTCGAAGATATTGGCTCGCCTGAATGTTTCATCATTGAGCAGGAATTGCGCGATCTCCTCGACATTCCAGTCTTTCATGATGACCAACATGGGACCGCAATTATCGCCACAGCCGGCCTGATCAATGCGGCCGACCTGACAGGTCGAAAATTTGAAGACATGAAGGTCGTGCTGAGCGGTGCGGGCGCAGCCGGCCTGTCCGTGCTCAACCTGATCAAATCGCTCGGTGTGCGGGACGAGAATTGTCTCGTCTTGGATAGTAAAGGCGTCATCTATCAAGGCCGAACAGAATATATGGACCAGTGGAAAGCGCCGCATGCGGTCGATACGGATAAGCGCACGCTGGCTGAGGCCATGGTCGGGGCGGATGTGCTGCTCGGCCTATCCGTCGCTGGCATTGTGAGCAAAGAGATGGTCGCTTCAATGGCGCCCCAACCAATCATTTTCGCGATGGCCAATCCGGATCCAGAAATTACGCCGGAAGATATCAAAGCCGTCCGTGACGACGCGATAATCGCGACTGGCCGCTCAGATTATCCGAACCAGGTCAATAATGTCCTCGGCTTCCCCTATATCTTCCGCGGCGCGCTGGATGTGCGAGCACGCAACGTCAATGAAGCGATGAAACTGGCCTGCGCCCATGCGCTGGCCGATCTGGCGCGTCAGGATGTGCCGGAAGAAGTCGCCGCTGCCTATCACGGCAACCGCCCCAAATATGGCCCGAATTATATCATTCCGGCGCCGTTCGACCCACGCTTAATCAGCGAAATCCCACCCTATGTGGCGCAAGCCGCGATGGATACGGGCGTTGCCCGCCGCCCGATCGAGGATATGGACGCCTATAAGCGCAGCCTCGCGCGCCGACAGGACCCAACCGCTGCCATCCTTCAAGGCATCTCGGCCTCGGTCGTTGATGAGCCAAAGACCATCGTCTTTGCTGAAGGCGAAGAACCCGCTGTTATTCGCGCGGCTCAAGCCTTCCAACAACGCGGGCTTGGGAAGGCGATCCTGATTGGCCGAGAGAAGCCAATTTACGATAATATGAAACTGCTCGGTATCGAGAAGCCGGACAGTCTGACCGTGCTCAATGCCCGGCTTTTTGACCGGAATGCGGAGTTCACGGAATATCTCTATTCGCGTTTGCAACGACGCGGCTTCCTGCGCCGGGATGCGCAACGGCTGGTGAATAATGACCGGAACGTCTTCTCAGCTCTGCTGATGCATCACGGTCTGGCCGACGGCATGGTTTCGGGCGTGACGCGGAGCTACGATGTTGTTCTACGCGATGTCCGGCTCGTATTGAGCCACCGGAAGAGCGAACGCACAATGGGCGTGTCAGTGGTAGTCAACAAAGCACGCACGCTGTTTATTTCGGATACCAACATCACCGAACTGCCGACCGCCGAAGACTTAGCCGATATCGCTGAAACGACTGCTCATTTCGCTCAAACTTTCGGGTTTGAGCCTCGCGTCGCCATGTTGTCCTATTCGACGTTCGGCAATCCGGTTGGTGAACGCATGTTAAAAGTGCGCGAAGCGGTCTCCATTCTGGATCAACGCCAAGTTGATTTCGAATATGAAGGCGATCTGGCCGCCGATGTCGCGCTCGACCCGCTGCATACGCTGACCTACCCGTTCTCGCGCCTGACAGGGGCGGCAAATGTGCTGATTATGCCGGCCATCCATTCCGCTTCGATCTCGACCAAATTGCTCGACGCCGTGGGCGGAGCAACGGTCCTTGGACCGTTTCTGACGGGATTGGAAAAGCCAGTTCAAATTTGCTCGCTCGGCGCTGCCGCGTCCGAAATTCTGCAAATGGCGACCCTTGCGGCCTACGCGCCGACCCATGATGATTAAAGGATAGGCTAGCTAGCTGAAATCAGCGCACCTGTAATACCGTTCCGTCGGTCCGCCACGCTGTGAGCGGACCGCCCGCGCGGCGTGTGTGATCGACACAAATCACATTCGGCGCGCGCAATACTTGATCATCATCGAAACCATAATGTCCGAACACGACGGGCGGCGCATCCGCTGGGTATAGGGCGTCGGGCATATGGGTTGGCGGTTGGTCAAAGAACTGCATTCGCTGCGCGGTTGGACCTGCAATCTGATCCGATAATCGTGATCCGATACGCCCGTTCCACCATGACAGGCGAACATGGGCGCGTTCATTGCCAGACTTATCAAGCACCGTCTGTCCATCGGGGAGCGGATGCTCCGTCCCGTTCAGCAGCGTGAACAGCGCGTCCCGAAACGCGGTATCGAACTGCCAACGATCCCTCCAATTAATGGGCAGCCCACCGCGTTCGTCACCAGCCTGGCGGATCTGATCAATGGCTGCAGCATCCCACTCTGCGTGGACGACGCGCAAATCATCTCGTTCAATAAAGACCGGCAGGCTTGCAAACCAGTCGATTACATCATGGGTTGCCAGATCGCCGATGGGATAATCGCGCAGGAAGGCTTCGTGTTGCGCGACGCGTTTTGCTGTGCGCTCCCGCAAAGGGTCGCCATCGGCGTTCAATGTGTGAAACAGAACGGCGTTCAGTTCGTGATTGCCCATCAGACAAATCGCGCGGCCTGATTCGACCAAAGGTCGAACCGTTTCAATCACGCCGCGATTATCATGACCCCGATCAATCAAATCGCCGACGAAGATCAACGCGTCCGTCGAATCGATTCGGGACAAGAGATCGCGCAGCAGTTCGGCTTCGCCGTGAATATCGCCGATAACCGTTGTAGTCATGACCGTCTAATCTGCCCGGAAGTTAGCACGCAGCAGGTCTTCATCGCAAAAATATTTGCACAGGGTCAGAGTGGGATCGCTAGCGTTGTCCATTCTACCCACCTTTCACATCAACGACTTAAGTCCTATCAAGGCCTTACGCTTAAAACCATTACTCACGGAAATTTGTCACAGTTTGGGCGTCGGCTCGCCAATATTCAGTGTTTCGGGCTTTCGTCTGCGCCGCATAGGGGGCAATGCGAAGCGTGAGCACTCCCCCCGAAATGGATGTCCCTGACTGCACGCCCGAAGCCGAGCGATCAGGCGCAAAGGTCGATCTGACCGAAGGGCCAATACAACGCCATGTCTTCCGCATGCTCGGCCCGTTTGCCGTCGCCGTCATTGCACTGATCAGCACAGGCTTGGTCGACACCTTCTATCTCGGCAACCTTGGCGGTCAGGAAAACCCTGAAGCCGGGACGCTCGCCCTGGCCGCTTTGGGCTTTGCTTTCCCGCTGACTTTCCTCGGTAATTCCGCGAATATCGGACTCGGTGCTGGCACGATGAGCGCTGTATCGCGCGCCATTGGCCAACGCGATATGGACCGCGCTCATCGTCATGGCGCGGCGGCGATCCTGTTTGCGCTACTGGTCATGACCATCCTCGTCCTGATCATGTATGCCCTCATGCCGTTCGCCATATCTTTGATGGGCGCAACAGGGGAGGCTCGGACCGAAGCCTTATCTTTCCTCGCCATTTCTTTGCCGGGGCTGGTGATCACGTCCGTGGCAATGATGTGCAATAATATCCTGCGCGCCAATGGCGAAGCATTGCTGCCGAGTTCGATCATGATTTTAGGCGCGATTCTCAACATTATCATCGACCCATTCCTGATTTTCGGGATCGGACCTTTTCCGCGCATGGAAGTGGCCGGGGCAGCGCTGGCCACTGTGCTCGGTAATTCTATCGCCGCTATCTATGGACTCATTATTGTTCGCTTTGTGCGCAACGCGGTCGATTTCAAACATATGACCATCGCATCGATCCGCCACGCTTGGGCGACCGTCGCCGCTGTCGGTGTCCCCGCCATGCTGACAAATTGCGTTGTCCCGCTCGGCACGATCCTCGCTGTAACCGCCATCGCCTATACGACCAGCGAAGTCGGTGTCGCCGCTTTCACATTGGCCAGTCGGGCCGAGCTTATCAGTGTGGGTCTGCTCTATGCGCTCTCGGCCTGTATTGGGGCGATCACGGGACAGAATGGTGGGGCAGGCCGGACAGACCGGGTCGAGGAAGCGTTCCGCGTTTGCTACCGGATCTGTTTCGTCTGGGGCACCGGCATGGCCGTGGTTCTGGCCCTGCTCGCGCGGCCCATTGTTAACCTGTTCTCAAATGACCCCGTGCTGATCGAAATGGCTGTGCCCTATTTCTACATCGTGCCGATCACCATCTTTGCCTATGGCTTCGTGTTTGTATCAGCGGCTGGGTTCAACGCGCTGGGACGTCCGATTTACGGATTGATTTTCACAGTGCTGCGTAGCCTTGCTCTATATGCCCCGCTGGTCGCGATTGGGGCTTGGCTCGGCGATCTGACCGGCTCTTTCATCGGTGTAGCCGCTGCCAACATCATATCGGGCATTGTCGCGCGCTACTGGTCGCTGAACAAAGCCCCGATGAGCGCCAAGAAAAGCTAATAAAAACTGAGACCGCACATTGACCTACGGGATCATCTTCGCCAAAGCCCGCGCTGCCCAAGCTGTGCGGCTGTGGCGAAATTGGTAGACGCGCCAGATTTAGGTTCTGGTTCCGAGAGGAGTGGAAGTTCGAGTCTTCTCAGCCGCACCAGTCTTAATTATAAGGCGCGGGAGCCCTTAAGACACCACTGACGGCCCGTCACGCTCGACGGTCTGCTTTAGGCCCGTAATCTCATCGGCAATCGCCGCGATCGGCGCGAGGCGCTCTGCCAAATCCGCGTCATGCACCCCGTCCTTTAGCTCATAAGCTTCCAGATAGAGCCGCAATGTCGCGCCCGCTGTTCCAGTGCCTGACAAGCGCATCACGAAGCGCGAGCCGCTTTCAAACATCACCCGCAAACCTTGGTTCTCTGCAACCGATCCATCGATAGAATCATGATAGGTGAAACTATCAGCGGTGCTGATGATTTCTGATCCGAACTGACGGCCCGGAAGCTCCGAGAGTTGATCGCGCAACGTCTCCATCACGGCTTCCGCCTTGTCCTTGGCGACTTCTTCATAATCGTGACGACTATAATAATGTCGGCCATAGGTTGCCCAGTGATCGCGCAGAATGTCCATGACGCTCTGCCGCCGCACAGCGAGAATATTAAGCCACATCAACACGGCCCAAAGCCCGTCCTTTTCGCGCACGTGATCAGACGAGGTGCCAGCGCTTTCCTCACCGCAGATTGTAATCCGGCCCGCATCCAACAGATTGCCGAAATATTTCCATCCGGTTGGGGTCTCGAAACAGTCAATGCCCATGGCTTTGGCAACGACATCAGTGGCGCGACTCGTCGGCATGGACCGGGCGACGCCGGAAATGCCGTCTTTATAGGCGGGTGCCAGATGGGCGTTAGCCGTGATCACGGCGAGGCTATCTGACGGGCTAACATAGACGCCGCGACCGAGCACGATATACCGGTCTCCGTCCCCGTCGGACGCCGCGCCAAAGTCGGGAGCATCGTCGGCAAACATACGGGCAAACAGAGCCTTAGCATAAACCGGGTTGGGGTCCGGATGACCGCCGCCAAAATCGGGCAAAGGCTGCGCGTTCATCATGGCGTCCGGATCCACGCCAAGGCGGTTGACAAAAACCTCTGTCGCATAAGGTCCGGTCACAGCATGCATGGCGTCGAAACATAGGCTCAGATTTTGGCTGATTATCTCTCGGATTGCGTTGAAGTCGAATAGTCGCTCCATCAAATCGGCATGATCCGCGACCGGATCAAAGATGGTGACTGGCATCCCGCCGATAGCGGAGTCGCCAATCACGTTTAGATCAACCGAGCCCTCAGCGATCTGATAGTGGTCGATCACTTTTGTGCGCTCGAAGATCGCGTCCGTCACAGCCGTGGACGCTGGACCGCCATTCGCGACATTATATTTAATGCCAAAATCACCGTCTGGACCGCCCGGATTATGGCTCGCCGAGAGAACGATGCCGCCGACGGCTTCATATTGCCGGATCATGTTGGAGGCCGCTGGAGTCGATAAAATACCGCCCTGCCCGACCATCACACGCGCCACACCATTCGCGGCCGCGATGCGTAGGATTGTCTGAATGGCGACATCATTGTGATAGCGCCCATCACCGCCCAAAATAAGGAGGCCGTCGCTCAACTCTGGCACCGTGTCAAAAATGGCTTGGACAAAATTTTCCAGATAATTCGGGGTCTGGAAAATACCGACTTTCTTACGCAGACCAGAGGTGCCTGGCTTCTGATCTTCAAACGGCGTCGTCTTTATTTCGGTCATTCGGCTTTCTTTCCCTTGGGTCGGGCCGCGTCAATGGCGCCCAGGATAGTCAGAACGTCTGGATCACTAACCAGCGCCTCAATCGACAGCCCGGCGCGCCGACGCCAATTGGGTTGCTCCGAGGTTGTCCCGGGCACATTGGGTTGATCTTCAGATAAGAGCAAATCGTCTAGTTGGACGGCATAGGCGAGTGATGGTCCCGCCGCCAAATAGGCTTGCAGCTGGGCCATATCGTCGACGCCGAGCGTGTTCGGCGTACCGTTGAGGTCTGCGAAATTGACCATCGCGTCTCGGTCACGCCCCCGTTGCTCACGCTCCCAGTCCAAGCTTTCCACGCCGATGCCCAAGGCCTCGCGCCACTCCAGATCGCGTTCGGTCCAGAAACCGGCCACAGTCGGAAAGTCGTGATTAGACCATGCATTCATCGCGAGGTGTCGGGATGTTTCGCGCGGCAGTAGCTCACCATGCTGGCCGCGTTCGATCATTTGAACGGAACAGCCCATCAATTGATGCTCTTTCATCCGGTCGCGAAACCCGTCAGGGACCGTACCGAGATCTTCACCAAAGACGATACAGTTCGCGGCGTCGGATTCCTCAGCAATGATCTGCAATAGCCGATCGAATGGGTAAGTCATATAACCGCCCGGCGTATCGTCGGGGATCCAGAAGCTGCGCGATAAGCCCAACACATGATCAATACGCACCGCCCCGGCGGGCTGCATCACGGCCTTCAGCGCCGCGCGAAATAGCGTTTCCGCTGCTTCGCCATCTGCGAACCGATCCGGACGGAGCGGCAGCAAGCTCCAACGCTGGCCTGCCGGATTGGCCGCGTCTCCCGGCGCACCAAGACTAACGCCGTGAGCGAAAGCCGCACGGTTTCGCCAGACATCAGCGCCACCCTCAGTCACACCTACGGCCAAATCGAGATAAAGCCCCACGGACATGCCCGCTGAACGGGCACGAGTCTGCGCGTCCTCTAACTGGAGCGCCGCATTCCATTGTAGATAGGTGTAATAGTCAATCCGCTCTTCATAATCGGCGGCGAAAGCGCGCGTCGCAGGGCTATCAGGATCGTGAAATTCAGGCGCGAAGTTTTTCCAGCCCTGATAGGTTTGACGCTCTGTTGGCAGCTGTTCGAACAAAACATCAAAGAGCGCGTGCTGTCGTAAGGTATCACCGCCTTCCTGCTTAAACGTCGCAAAACCCCGTCGGCGGGGATGGTCCTGAGGCAGTTTTTGGAAGGTCGAAAACGCCGTCTCGAACGCGATTGTCTTTGCACTGTAAACAGCGGCGTAATCGACGAACTCACCCAGTTCAAAATCAGGGCGTTCTCCCGTCCATTCAGGCAGATTATGCGGCGCGATATGCATCACATTCAAAAACTGGCGTGAGGACACCGAATAGGGCGCGAACAGATGCGGCGCGCTGGGGAACAACGCATGGACCGGATTAATGCCGATAAAATCGCACCCGGTCGGGGCGAGCTGTTCTGCTAATCGAGCCAGATCGTCAAAATCGCCTACGCCCCAGCTGTCTTCGCTCTGCAGCGCATAGAGCGCGGTCGTCACGCCCCAGACTCCGTTTTGCTGTTCCAGCGCATCCGCCCCAAAAACGGGTTTGATTGGAATTTCAACGGGGTCAGAGGCACGGGCTGGGGCCGTAGGATCCACGTCGAGCGCCTCTAGAATCGCGGCCCGGGTCGCGTCCGTTATCTCATGCCAATGACCTGACACATCGCGAAAGCCTGACAGCAATCCATTCGCTTGAGACTGCGCGTCTAATTGATCCGCATATCGCCATTTGGGGAGCTGTCCGGCGGGCAGTTCGAAAATGGCGACGCTATCGCCCTGCAAAGACCGGCTTCCAAAGACGAGTCGCCATCTGTCCGATAAGCGAATGTCGGTCGTCGCATGTCGGTTCAAGAACACGGCCAGTGTCGGTTCGCCCGCCATAGCCAGCACGAGACCCATACATGGCAGGTCAGACCGCTCCCAATCTCCGACTGTCATCAACTCACCGTCAGGCGTGATCCATTCCACATTGGGCAGGACAGAGCCTTCGACCCGCTGTCCGTGCAGGAAGTTGGGCTGACGGAAGTGGGGATAGGTGCGACGCAAGGCTGTGAGCGCGCGGACCTGTTCCGTTAGAGCCTGGTCCGCGGTCGTCCAATCAAGCCAGCTCGTTTCATTGTCCTGACAATAGGCATTATTATTCCCGCCCTGCGTCTGTCCAAACTCATCGCCCGCCAGCAACATCGGTGTGCCTTGTGATAGCAACAGCGTGGCGAGCATGGCGATCTTGCGGTCACGTCGCGCCGCGTTGATCACCGGATCATCTGTCGCGCCCTCAACCCCGAGATTATCAGAGAGATTATGACCGTGGCCATCACGGCTCTGCTCACCATTGGCGTCATTATGCTTGTGATTGAAGCTGACCGTATCGTGGAGGGTGAAACCATCATGCGCCGCGATGAAATTGACAGAGCTCCACGCTTCACGATCTTCATGATCAAATCGTTCTGCTGAGCCGAGTAACTTTCCGGCCAAGGCCTTCTGCGCATAATCATCGCCGCGCCAAAAGCTTCTCACCGCGTCGCGATATTCATCGTTCCATTCCGCCCAGCCCGACGGGAAATTGCCGAGCTGATAGCCGTGCGGACCAATGTCCCAAGGTTCGGCGATCAGCTTGACCTTTGAGAGAACCGGATCGTTGGCGATGGCCTCGAGCATTGGCGCTGAGGCGTCGAACCCTTGGCCCATGCGGCCTAAGGTCGGTGCCAGATCAAAACGAAACCCATCAATGCCATAGTCGCCAACCCAATGGCGCAGGCTGGCGAGGGTCAGATTGCGGACAGCGTCGCAGCGCATATCCAGCATGTTGCCCGTGCCCGTATGGTTCACATAGAAACGACGATCTTTTTGCAGCGCATAATAGGACGCATTGTCGATGCCTTTATAGGACAGCGTCGGGCCGAGATGCCAGCTCTCCGCCGTGTGATTATAGACGACATCGAGAATGACCTCGATCCCAGCGGCGTGGAGCGCGCGAACACTGCGGCGCAAACCCTCGTCACCTTTCGGCCCGAGATAGGCCGCATGAGGCGCGAAGTAATTGATGGGATTATAACCCCAATAATTGCTTAGCCCCATCTCGGTGAGACGCGGTTCAGAATGGAATTGCTGCATCGGCAGGAGTTCCAACGCGGTGACGCCAAGCGCCGTCAGATGATCAATCACGGCCGGATCAGCCAGAGCGTCGACTGTGCCGCGTAGAGGGGGTTTCACATCCGGATGGCGTTTGGTCAGGCCTCTGACATGGGCCTCATAAATGACTGTGTCCGGCCAGCCTGTGTTGGGGCGTGACCAACGGTTTCGCTGTCCCAGCCCGGTCACGACAGCTTTAGGCATATAGGGGGCGCTGTCCTGTTTATTGAAAGACAGATCGTCGTCACCCTCGTGACCGTATAGCGCCGGATGTTCGATGATGTCGCCCGATAGCGCTTTGGCATAAGGGTCGATCAGCAGCTTGTTGGCATTAAAACGGTGGCCTTTTTTGGGCGCGTAAGGGCCATCGACACGGTAGCCATAGAGCTGTCCGGCATAGACTTCGGGAACGTGGACGGACCAAAAATCGCCCTCTCGCGTCAGGGCGATTCGGTCTGTTTCTGTCTCGCCTTCAAATAGGCAGAGCGTGACGGCGTCCGCATTCGCTGAGAATAGAGAAAACTGCGCACCGCTTTCAGTCAGGGTTGCCCCTAAAGGCCAATCATTCATGTTTGGTAGAGTTCCAAATAGTCGCGCGCTGGGGCAGTCCAGCCGAAATCCTGCGCGATGGCTGTAGCCACCATCTGTGACCATTCAACATTGTTCGCGTATAGAGCGATTGTCTTATCAATGGCCGCCCAAAGCATGTGCGGATTGACTGGGTGGAAGGTTACACCCGTCGCTGCGCCCACGGCTTGTGTCGCGGGCGTTGCACCGATCACCGTATCCATCAGCCCCCCAACGCGGGACGTGACCGGGATCGTTCCGTACCGCATGGCGCAAAGCTGGGTTAGGCCGCAGGGCTCAAACCGAGACGGGATCAGGATGATATCTGCGCCCGCTTGCAGTCGGTGGGCGAAGGGTTCGTCATAACCAATTTTTACGGCGACGTGATCCGGGTGTCGCTTTTGCGCCGCCATAAAGGCCTGCTCAATCGCGGCGTCGCCCGATCCGAGCAGCGCCATCTGTCCGCCGCGCGCCACTATGCCGTCCAGCATATCAGGGACCAGATCGAGACCCTTCTGCCCGGTCAGACGTGAGATCACGCAGAAGAGCGGGCCTTTGGCGGCGCGAGAGAGCCCCAGTTCGTCCTGCAAAGCGGTTTTATTCTTGGCTTTTCCAGACAGATCAGACGCAGAAAACGGCGCAACAATCGTAGCGTCGGTCGCGGGATCCCAGACGGTTTGATCGATCCCGTTTAAAATGCCCCGAAGTCGATTGGACCGACTCCTCAGCAAGCCGCCAAACCCCATCCCGTCCTCATCCATCTGAATTTCCAGCGCATAAGTTGGGCTGACCGTCGTGACCCAATCGCTATAGGTGATGCCGGATTTCAGGAAACTTAGCTTGCCCCAATATTCAAGTCCCTCTTCAGTAAAGACGGAATTGGGCAGGCCTGTCTGCGCCAGTAGACCTTTTGGGAAGAGGCCCTGAAACGCGAGATTGTGGATCGTGAAGAGGGTTGTGACCTTCGCCCCACCTGTCTTCAAATAGGCCGCCGCTAATCCCGCCTGCCAGTCATGCGCATGCAGCACATCAAATCCGCGTTTACGGTTGATGCCTGTCGCAATTTGCGCCGCCAGTTTGGAAAAGCTCGCAAAAGCGATGCCATTGCCGGGGCGGTCTGATCCGTCAGCGAATTGATAAGGATTGCCGTCATAGCCAAACAGAGCGTCGCAATCCGCTGCGATCACGGACAGGCCGGTGCGAGTTTTCCCGCTGACCAACCGCACGGGTGATCCGTCGAGGGTTGTCAATTTCGCGTATGTCTTCGCGCCAGTCAGTCCGGCCAATACATCTGGAAAGCCCGGTAGGAAGACGGTGCTCTCAACCGCGCCGGTCTTATCCAGCGCGATGGGAAGTGCGCCAACCACATCAGCCAGCCCGCCGGTTTTAATCAGCGGGTAACATTCGGACGCGACGTGCAGGACGCGACGCTTATGAGATGGGCGCGGCATGGGAATGTATCGTCAGAGCTTTACAGCTTATCGATCATGGCTTGGGTGATCAGACACACGCCATTATCGGTGCGATAGAAACGCTTCGCATCAAGTTCAGGATCATTACCGACAGCCAGACCTTTCGGGATCTTGACCCCGCGATCAATCACAACATTGGTCAGCTGTGTCACCTCACCAATATCAACGCCGGGCAGAACAATGGCGCGTTTGAGCGTAGAATAGCTGTGCACATAGACATTGGTGAACAGCAGAGATTGATCCACACGGGAGCCCGAGACGATACACCCCGCCGAGACGACAGAATTGACCGCATGACCACGGCGCCCGACCTCATCATGAATAAATTTGGCGGACGGCGCCAATTCTGAATAGGTCCAAATCGGCCAATCCCGATCATACATATTCAAGGCGGGTTCAAACGAGCACAAATCAAGATTCGCTTCCATATAAGCGTCAACCGTCCCGACATCGCGCCAATAGGCTTCTTCCTCACCTTCAGACCGAACACAGGATTTTGTGAAGCGATGGGCTTGGGCTTTGCCGTTTTTGACAATGTAGGGGATCAGGTTCTTACCAAAATCCCGATCCGTATTTGGATCGGCCGCGTCGCGCTTAAGCTGCTCAAACAAGAACTCCTTGTCGAAGACATAAATACCCATTGAGGCCAGACAGGTGTCGGTCGAGCCGGGAATAGTTGGCGGATCCGCAGGTTTCTCGAGGAAATCTGTGATCACGTCATTATCGTCGACATGCATGACCCCAAAGGCTTGCGCGTCTTTCTTGCTGACTTCCAGACAGCCGACTGTCACATCCGCGCCTGAGCTGACATGCTCTTCGAGCATGATCTCATAATCCATTTTGTAGATATGATCCCCAGCCAGAACGACGATATATTCGACATTCTCATAAGCCTCAATGATTGGGATATTTTGGAAAACGGCGTCTGCCGTCCCTTCATACCAGCGGTCGTCAGACATGGTCTGAGACGCGGGCATGATGTCAAAACTCTCATTGCGTTCGGCGCGGTAGAAGTTCCACCCCCGTTGCAAGTGCCGGATCAGGCTATGTTGTTTATATTGGGTCGCGACCGCGATCCGCTTGATCCCGGAATTCATCGCATTGGACAGGGCGAAGTCGATAATACGGAATTTACCGCCAAAATAGACGGCTGGTTTGGCCCGAACTTCAGTCAAATCTTTGAGGCGTGAGCCGCGCCCGCCCGCCAAAACCATGGCCAGTGTCTTAGCGGATAATCTTCGATATCCACCGAAAGCCTTTGTCTGAACCACACACCCTCACTTTCCCCAATGTGATGCCACTTAAGCATGGTCGCGGATCACGATCCAAAGTTTTTTGGGTCATCTGATCTGGACCATCTGATCAGGGACCAGACAATGACCCCCACGCACACTTTATAGGCATTCTTATCCGATCCTTGTGAAGATTGTTGACAGCGCTGTCAATTTCTCTCGCTCTCGACTACCCATAACCAAATTTTATCCGTATGGAGCGGCTATGAACGCTATGCCTCACAAGATCGATGATACAAAAGAGCTGCACGAGGACTCGCTCGGCGAATCCGTGTTGCGCCACCTCATCTATTCTGTCGGGAAAGACAAAGCCCACGCTGAGGCGCGCGACTGGAACGTCGCTCTGTCACTGGCGGTGCGCGACCGTATGGTCGAAGGCTGGATCGACACAACCCGGCGCATCTATAAGAATAAGCAGAAGCGCGTCTATTATCTCTCAATGGAGTTTATGATCGGGCGAATGCTCGAAGATAATCTGACCAATCTTGGGCTTTTGAGTGAGGCGAAAACCTTCCTCAAGTCGCAAAATTTGGATGTCACTAATGTCATTAATGCCGAACAGGATGCGGCCCTTGGCAATGGCGGACTGGGACGGTTAGCCGCCTGTTTCATGGATTCGATGGCCACGACGGGCGTCGCCGGGATGGGCTACGGTATCCGTTACCAGCACGGCATTTTCCGCCAAGCAATTGAGGATGGCTGGCAGGTCGAAGAACCCGAAGACTGGTTGTTTGCAGGTAATAGTTGGGAATTCCGCCGCCCCGAAGTCGTCTATGAAATCGGCTTTGGTGGCCATGTCACCCATGATGAGGACGGTAAAGCCACATGGCACCCGTCCGAGTCTGTTCAGGCGGTCGCCTTTGATATGCCGATTGCGGGTTGGGAGGGCGATCACGTCAACACGCTGCGCCTATGGAGCGCGCGCCAATCTGGCATGATGAACCTCGACACGTTCAACGATGGCGAATTCATGGCCGCCGCGCGGCAACAGGTTCTGGCAGAAACGATCTCTAAAGTTCTTTATCCGGGGGATCATACGCCGCAAGGTCGAGAGTTGCGCCTCAAGCAAGAGGTGTTTTTCACATCGGCGTCGCTGCACGATCTGCTGCGGCGTTTCTTCGCCAATTATGATGATCTCGACACGCTCGGCGATCATGTCGCGGTCCAGCTCAACGACACCCACCCTGCCATCGCCGTGCCGGAATTAATCCGCATCCTGATGGATGATCACGGCTATGACTTCGACCACGCACTGAAGATCACGCGCGAGACGCTGCATTATACCAATCACACGCTTCTACCCGAAGCGCTTGAGAAATGGCCTCGCGATCTGTTCGAACATATCTTGCCGCGCCACCTGCAGATCATCAATATGATTGACGGGGCTTTCTACCGCGAAGCGATTGAAAAAGGGCTAGACCACCACATCATCGCCGGCATTCAGGTCATTCATCCGCACCAGCAAGACTGGGTGAGGATGGGCAATCTGGCCTTTATCGGGTCCCGTAAGGTCAATGGCGTGTCCGCTCTGCACACGGAACTGATGAAGCAGACCGTGTTCCACGATCTCCACACCATGTATCCGGACAAGATCGTCAATCAGACCAATGGCGTCACACCCCGGCGTTGGCTGCTGGAATGTAATCCAGGTCTCTCGGATTTGGTGACAGAGCAGATCGGCGACGGCTGGATCGATGATCTGGAACAGCTCAACAAGATCGAACCGCTCGCAACCGATGCCGACTTCCAACAACGCTATATGGCGGTGAAGGCCGCGAATAAGCAGCGTCTGGCTGACATGGTCAAGGCGCGTGTGGGCGTCGTCCTCAATACAGACGCGATCTTCGACGTGCAGATCAAACGCATCCACGAATATAAGCGTCAGCACATGAATATTCTGGAGACGATCGCGCTCTATAACGCGATCAAAGCGAACCCAGATGGCGATTGGCAACCGCGCGTGAAAATCTTCGCTGGTAAGGCTGCGCCGAGTTATTTCTTCGCCAAGCTGATCATCAAACTGATCAATGATGTCGCCAAGGTCGTAAATAATGACCCGGACATTGCCGATAGGCTCAAGGTCGTCTTCTTGCCGAACTATAACGTCTCGATGGCAGAAATACTGATCCCGGGCGCGGACCTTTCAGAACAGATTTCGACCGCAGGATTTGAAGCCTCCGGCACGGGCAATATGAAGTTCGCGCTCAACGGCGCACTGACCATCGGCACGCTGGACGGCGCTAATGTCGAAATGTTGGAGCATGTTGGCGCGGAGAATATTTTTATCTTTGGCATGAATGCGGACGAGGTGGCCGAGCGCCAGCATCGTCGCGCCCGCCCGAGCGAAATCATCAAGACGTCGCCCGCTCTACAGCAGGTGATGAAACAGATTGGCGACGGCACCTTCTCTGATGGCGACACCGAACGCTATCGGGATTTCTTGTCCAACGTCACTGAACATGACTATTTTCAGGTCGTGCCGGACTTTGGGTCCTATTGGGATATGCAACGTCAGCTCGACGCGCTTTACGGCAATCCGGCACAGTGGGCCGAAAAGGCGATCCTGAACACGGCGCGCATGGGTTGGTTTAGCTCTGATCGGACAATTCGAAGCTACGCGGATCAGATCTGGCGTGCGCCGCACAAAACGTCAGGCCCTTAGAGGATGGACGGGGCGCTTATCCATCAGCTGAACGCTGGAACCTTAAGCGACCCCTTTGCCTTGCTCGGCCGACATGTGGACGGGGCGGAAACAATCATCCGCACGTTCAAACCCGGCGCAGACCGCGTCGAATTGATTAAGGCTCGTGGTAAAAAGCCGATATTGGAGTTAACTCGTCTGACCGATGATGGTCTGTTTGAAGGTCGGGTCAAGACGTCCAAACTCGGTCAGCACAACGACTATATTGCCCATTACGGCACGCTGCAGCATCGCAGCGGGGACCCCTATGCCTTCGCGCCGGATATTGGTGATCTCGATCTACATTTACTGAGCGAAGGACGGCATCAACATCTCTACCGCGTGCTCGGCGCGCATGTGATGGAACGGGACGGTGTCAAAGGAACCCGGTTCGCCGTTTGGGCCCCCAATGCCAGCGGTGTCGCGGTCGTCGCCGATTTCAATGCTTGGCACGGTACGCAACATCCGATGCAGTCGCGCGGCGGCTCTGGCATATGGGAACTTTTCGTTCCCTGTGCGGGCGAGGGCACGACCTATAAATATGCCCTTCGCGACGCCAAAGGTCGTCAACTCCCCTACAAATCTGACCCTGTTGGTTTTGGCGCAGAAGTTCGGCCCCATTCAGCCTCCGTCGTGCGCGACCTCTCTGGGCATCATTGGTCGGATAAAAAATGGATGGAGTCTCGCGCGCCGAAGCAACGCCGCGACGCCCCGATTTCAGTTTACGAAGTTCATCTCGGCAGTTGGCAGCGCGATGAACCGCATCACTATCTCAGCTACGCCGAGATCGCCAAGCGGCTGATCCCCTATGTCAAAGAGCATGGCTTCACCCATATCGAACTCATGCCCATCACGGAGCACCCGTTTGACGGGAGCTGGGGTTATCAGCCCATTGGCCTATTCGCGCCCACGTCGCGCTTCGGCACACCGTCTGAATTTCGCGCGTTCGTTGAGGCGTTTCACAAAGCGGATATTGGGGTGTTGCTCGACTGGGTTCCGGCCCACTTCCCATCTGACGAACACGGGCTGGGTCAATTTGACGGCACCTATCTCTATGAACATGCCGATCCGAAACAAGGTTTCCATCCCGATTGGAACACGCTGATTTTCAATTTTGGGCGCCAAGAAGTGGTCAACTACCTCATCAGCAACGCCCGCTTCTGGCTGGAAGAATATCATCTGGACGGGCTGCGCGTCGATGCGGTCGCGTCCATGCTCTATCTCGATTATTCGCGCGAAGACGGCGAATGGATCCCCAATGCCGACGGCGGCAATCAGAATTGGGATGCCGTCCGTTTCTTACAAGCCATGAACCGGGATGCTTACCTGACCCTCGACGGTGTGATGACTGTGGCTGAGGAAAGCACGGCGTGGCCCGGCGTGACGCAGCCGACCGATCATGACGGGCTCGGCTTCGGCTATAAATGGAACATGGGCTGGATGAACGACACGCTGGAATATATGCATGAGGACCCCGTGCATCGGCGCTTCCATCACCATAAAATGACCTTCGGGATCGATTACGCCTTTAGCGAAAACTACCTATTGCCGCTCAGCCATGACGAGGTCGTGCATGGCAAAGGCAGTCTGATTTCTAAAATGCCGGGTGATGACTGGCAGAAGTTCGCCAATTTGCGCGCCTATTACGGGTTCATGTGGGCCCATCCCGGCAAGAAACTGCTCTTTATGGGCTGTGAGTTCGCACAATGGGGCGAGTGGAAAGCCGATGGCCAGCTGAGCTGGGATCAAGCCCAATCTGAGCCCCATGCGCAAGTCTCGACACTCGTCTCTGACCTCAACCATCGCTACCGCGATATCGCTGCTCTGCACGAACTCGACTTTGATCCCTCTGGTTTTGAGTGGGTCGAAGGCGGCGCACAAGCGGACAATGTGATTGCCTTCCTGCGCTGGGATACAAGCCGGTCAAAGCCGTTGCTTTGCGTCTGTAACTTCTCGCCCGTGCCGCGCATGGATTACCGAATCGGTGCGCCGAGCGCAGGACGATGGGTTGAGGTTTTGAACACGGACGCCAACCACTATGGCGGCTCTGGCGTAGGCAATCTCGGCGCGCGAGACACGGTCGCTAAAGGCTGGCATGGTCATCCGCAGCACTTGCAGATCAATCTGCCGCCGCTCTCAACGGTCTGGTTTTCGCCTGATACAAAATAGTTGAAGACCTACTTCGCTCTGCTGTCTGTGATGAACCGCCGAGCAAACGCAAAAATCCCGAATAGTCCCAACACCGTTAACGCCAGTCCGGTCAGAAACACGACGGCGTCATAAATCCGGCCGCCAATATGGGCAGCATGGATCGGATAGACCGCGTTGAACGCTTCTCGGCCCGCCCCGTTCTCAAGCGCATCATTGCGACCTAGCAGAGCGCCTGTGCCCGGATCAATCACCACGACGGTGCGGCCATTGGGATGCCACTCTTGAGCCTGTTTCAGACGGATCGATGATGGCCGATCATCCCCACCCCACAGCGCCATGCGCGGCGTCGCCCCGGGGAAGGTCGTTTCGGCCTGTGACAAAGCGTTCAGCCAATTTGTCTTTCCAGCCGTGAAGGTAGGAGCATCCACCGGATCGGGGCTTCCAAACTGGTCAAACACAGCGCGGGTCTGGTCAGGAAATGTCATCATCACGCCCGTCGCGATACTCACCATTAGCGGAGCCGCCACAAACGTGCCGAGGTTACGGTGAACCGATAGGAGCTGACCGCGTGAGGTCGAGCGGATCGTCAAGCCCCGACGCCAGCCACGGCGCATCGGCCAGACCGCAATCAGCCCCGTTACGATCAAAATAAGTCCGGCCATTCCGGTGAACCCGGCTATATACAAACCGACTGTTCCGGTCAGCAGACGGTGATGTAAATCGAAGAGCCAATCTTCGAGCCGACCGTTCTGACCCCACTCCGCGATGACAACGCCATCGGATGAAAGATAGGCCGCGCGGTGTTCCGTCAGATAGGCTTTGTGTAGACTGAAATCCTGTGTCCCATAGACAAGCGCCCGAAGCTGATCGACTCCGAACGTCGTTTCGGCAATCTCTGTGACCTGCGCCAGCGCGACCAGCGACAAATCCGCGGATTGCCGCGCCTCTGGCACGGTCATGCGAATATAATCATCCTTGAAGACCAGCAGGCTGCCCGTGATTGCAATGGTGATCAGGATCAGAGAGACAGCCGCCCCCGCCCAGCCATGCAGGCTGCGCAAGGTCAACCGACCCTGACGCGTCCGGCTTGGTGCCGTGCGGGGCGTCTCTCTTAGTAGGTTGTCGACCATCGTAATGTCAGTGTTCGGCCTCGACCTTGGAAGAAGCGGTCGCCACGATTGACGGCGGCGGGAGAAGATTGGCTGTAATAGGTGGTGTAATCTTCGTTCAAGGCGTTCTGCACACCCAGATCAAACCGGCCAACCGATGTGGTGTAACCGGCGTTCAGATCGATCAACGTATAGCCGTCGAAGTCCGTATTCGTCGCGGCGTCGTTGAAGCTGCGGTCGAAATTATGGGAGAGCTGGGCGCGGAATGAAAGCTTAGGCGTTGGCGATGCCGCCACAAACAGAGTCAGTCGATCCGGGCTGATATTTTCCGCGCTGAGGTCTTCATCCACGGCGCCATCTCCGTCCTGATCGGACTGGCCTTCCAGATTGGCATAACCCGCGCCAACTGTGACGGCATCACTGACGTCATATTCGCCTGAGAGCTCGAAACCGGAGATTTCCGTCGGCTCACGACGCACTTCGAAAATGCCCTGTGCGTTGGAGAATAGCCGTTGGCCGAACGCGGATTCAGACTCGAAATAACTCGCATTGGCTCGGAATCCGCCTCGTTCAAAGGCAACGCCCAGCTCCATATTATCGGCAATGATCGGTTCGATATTGAGCAGCGTTTCGACCGTCTGTCCGGGTGTGTTGACGGCCCGCAGCACTCGCCCAACATCCGGCATGGTGAAGCCTTCGGAATAGGCGACGTAAGGTGTCAGGCCTTCTGTGATTTCAAAACTACCGCCAATATTGACCATTGTTTTGCTAAAGTCAGGCTCACCGCCACCAACAGCCGTCGATCCGGACGAAAAGATAGTGACATAGTCGTCCACTTTAAGAGTCGCGTTTTCCTGACGAATCCCGCCAGAAATCAATAAGCGATCATCCAAGAACATCTGATCGATCTGCACGAACGGCGCGACTGACGTGAATTCGACTTGAGGCACCCAGAACCGTCCCGTCTGCACCAGGATTTGCGAGCTATCATCGTTCAGAATGTCCAACCCGCCGGTAACTGTCAGCCCATCAATACCCAGATCGCTATGACTATAGGTGAGCTTCGCGCCGGATTTATCGGAAATGTTGGAGGACTGATCGAACGTCTCGACACCTGCTGGCTCCGTGCCGATATTGAAGAAACCGCCAAATGTGCCCCCGCCAAACACGGATTCGAACTCGCGGTAGAACCCTTGCAGCTCTAATTTGCCGCCCAGAAGGTCGTCATGTGTGAAGCTGGCGGACAGCGTGTTGACCGTATTGGTTGGTATTTGCCCCTCGGACTGCCCGCGAACTGACGTAGCTGGAATGCCTGTTATGCGGTCGCCCGCAATTTGGACATAGTCGCCGTCGCCTTCCAGTTCGAAGAGATTGGCCATGACTTCCAGACGCATGTCCGGGCTGAGATCAAACCCCGCTTTGGCAAAGAGATTGAGCGATTGGCTGTCCTGAATTTCGCCTTGGGTACCGTCCACGCCAATGCGCCGACCGTCGCCGTCATAATAGGCCCCACGAGTTTCAAACGCCGCACTGGCGACCAGATCAATGGTGCCGAAATCTTTCAACCCGGTCAGCACGCCGCGATAGCCAAAGCCATCGCCGTTAAAGTCTGTATCTGCTGTCACAGCGGCTTCGGCGCGAATTTCGCCGATGCCGTTGGCGGCGGGGGAGAGCGTGACATAGTTGACGATCCCGCCTGTCGCGCCGACGCCTTGGATCGCATTTGCGCCATAGAGAATTTCGACCCGTTCCACGACCGCAGCATCAATGGTGAAGCCGTCGCGTGAGCCGTTTCGCAACGGGTTAGACTGCGGCACCCCGTCAATCAGATAGAGCGACTCCCGCCCGCGAAAACTCTCGCCCACGCCAGAGAGCTTCTGCCGACTGGGCGAGAAACTCGGCACGCGCGATCCGACAATGTCAATCAGACTGGTCGAGATCAGAAGCTGATCACGGATGGCCTGCGCGTCGATCAACCGGATCGTGTTGGGTAAGGCTTCGATCGGGATCGCGCGTCGCGCGGCTTGGACGATAATTTCATCGTCTTGGACGAAGCTAGACTCCGACGATTGGCTTTGCGCCACGGCGAAGCTTGGCACTGCGAGAATTGTCGCAACGCAGGCTGATTTGAAGAACACGAGACACCTCTTTAACTTGAGAACGCCTCGCAATAACACTCTTCAAAAGAATGTAAATGCGAATTGTTCGCAAATATTAGATTTCGGGTTTCCCCCGCGATAGGGGGTTCGCGCTAGGGTCCTGTTGGTCTGTCAGGGGCTTCCGACTTCACCCCTATAGGGTTAATGCGGCCCTTGTGCTGGCTGACCTCGGTTCCGGTCGGCTCTTCATCATCATCCTGTTCACCAATTTCGTTACGCAAAACCTGACGACCATAACTAATGCCGCAACTATCGTGGTAGGTCGAAAGCTCGACAATAAATCGGTAGAAATCAGGTGCAATTTCACCGCCGTTGGTATCGAAACTTCCGAGCAGCAGATTAGCCATGGTTTCGCGCTGGCGCTTGCGCCCCTTACGCACGGCTTCCAGAAGCAGATCACCATCGGCTCCGCCTAAGATGCTGTTAGACAATTCGTCTTCAACACCCTGCGACGCTGTGGAAAGAGCAGAGAGCAGGTTGGCGCTTTCGACAGGCGATGTCACGCCCGCCGCACCGGATAATATTAGAGAGGAGACGCCCAAAAAAGAGCGTGTTGTTTTCTCGGCAGTACTAATAGATTCGAGATATTTATAGCAAATATCGTCCGATGTCTTGAGCAGTATGACGCCTAATCTTTTTCTATCTTCTACCTCAGCTGCCTTGATGTTAGCTCCACTGGTCTCCGCTACCTTGATCTTACCGTAAACGCTAAGAAGGTCGTCGACCGAACATTTTTCTTCTTCACTGCAATTCACATTAGAAGAGCCGAATTTTGTCGCGATGTTGTTATCTATTTTCAACTCAGGCAAGGATTCTGCCTTAATACCGACCGAAGCACAGCCGGACAAATACATAGTCCCTGCTATGCTAGTCACCCATATTGATTGTATACTAAACTTCATGTTGCATTCCCCCTAAATGCAACAAAATACAAGCTTTGAGTAACTGTCAATAATTATTAACGATAGCTAAATCCTTACGCCACCGTTTCACCTGCTCGCGCACACGATCCGGCGCGGTGCCGCCATAGCTGGTCCGGCTGGTGGCTGAGGCGAGCGGACTGAGCACGGAGAAAATATCGTTCGTAATGCCGGGCTCGACCGCTTGCATGTCTTTGAGTGCCAGCCCGTCCAAGGTCAGACCTTTTTCTTCCGCCAGCGCCACGATGCGACCGGTAGCGTGGTGGGCATCGCGAAACGGCTTATTCAGATGCATGACTAACCAGTCGGCAATATCGGTTGCGGTCGAGAATCCTGCACCAGCCGCTTCCGCCAGCCGCGCTTCATTCGGAGTCATGTCTCGGACCATGCCCGCCATAGCACGCAACGCCAGCTCTAACGATTCGAACGCCTCGAATACGGGCTCTTTGTCTTCCTGCATGTCTTTAGAATAAGCGAGCGGGAGTCCCTTCATCACGATCATCAGCGCGGTCAGACTGCCCATGATCCGGCCGACTTTGGCGCGAACTAATTCCGCCGCATCCGGATTGCGTTTCTGCGGCATAATGGACGAGCCGGTGGTGAACGCGTCCGACAAGGTGATGAAACGAAATTGCGCACTGGTCCAAATCACGATCTCTTCCGCCAATCGGGACAAATGGGTCGCACAGATTGACGCAGCGGCGAGCGCTTCCAAAGCAAAATCGCGCGCGCTGACCGCGTCGAGTGAGTTGGCCATCGGCCGATCAAATCCCAGCGCCTCCGCCGTCATATCACGGTCGATGGGATAGGGCGTACCGGCCAAGGCTGCCGCGCCGAGCGGACTTTCGTTCATGCGAACACGGCAGTCGCGCATCCGGCCCCGGTCCCGTGCAAACATTTCTAGATAGGCCAACATGTGATGGCCGAAGGTTACGGGTTGCGCGCTCTGCAGATGGGTGAAGCCCGGCATGATTGTGTCTGCATGAGCCTCCGCCTGATCGAGCAGAGCCGTCATGAGATCCGTTAGAAGATGATCGAACAGGTCCAATGATTTCCGCGTCCATAATCGAAAGTCTGTAGCAACCTGATCGTTGCGCGACCGACCTGTATGCAGCCGTCCGCCCGCCTCGCCGATCCGCTCTTTGAGTCGCGCTTCGACATTGAGATGGATGTCCTCCAACTCTTCAGAAAACGGAAATTCGCCCGCTTCGATCTCAGCCAGAATGGCGTCTAGCCCGGACAGGATCGCGTCGCGATCTGCGGCAGAAATGATACCCTGTTTGGCCAACATGGTGGCATGAGCCTTGGACCCGGCAATATCTTCCGCTGCCAGTTTCTGGTCAAATCCGATGGACGCATTGATGGCCTGCATGATGTCAGACGGTTGTGCGCTGAAACGCCCGCCCCACATGCTCTGGCCTTTACCGCTTGCGCGTTCTATTTCGCTGGCCATGTTTAGTCTTTCCAATGCAATCAAACTGATGATCTTTGGCGGCCTCCTAGCGCTTGGCATGGTCGTCGTGAAGGCCTGCCAAGCGCCAGAAGGCGCGCTTGATCGATTTGCGGTCGGATCGCTCTCAAAATTGACGTCGCTGGACGCTCCACCGCCGCAACCTACGCTCAGCATGACCACACCGGACGGCACGGTCACCTTGGCCGATTATCGGGGCAAGGTCGTGCTTGTGAACGCTTGGGCAACCTGGTGCGCGCCCTGTGTCGTCGAAATGCCAAGCCTCGATGCCTTAGAACGTCTGCGCGGCGGTGATGATTTTGCCGTCGTCCCGGTCAGCCTTGACCGCAGTCTGGAAGAAGCCGCTGCCTTTTACGACCGCACCGATTTGACCCATCTGCCGCTGATCCATGACGGCACCTTCGCCATTAATGCGCGCCTCGAATTACCGGGCCTGCCGACATCGGTCTTATACGACAGGAATGGTCGAGAGCTCGCTCGCCTACCGGGCGAAGCGGATTGGGCCAGTGAAGAAGCGCTAGCCTTCGTCGATTATCTGCTGAGCCAGTGACCCAGAAGACGCGGTCGGATATTTGCCCGGTCTGCGACCGCCCGCTCGGACGCAAACGCGAGCGCCATCACATCATCCCAAAATCTAAGGGCGGGCGTGACGTGGTCCAGGTCCATCCGATCTGCCCCGCAAGATACACCGCGTCTTCACCAATGCCGAACTGGCTGCGCTCGGCTCTATCGATATGCTGAAAGCCTATCCAGATATGGCCGCCTTTATCCGCTGGTTGGCAAAGAAGCCGCCAGACTTTCACGCGCCCACGCGGTAGGGTCGTTATTCTGCCGCGATGAGCCGTAAGTTCATAGCAAGCCGATCTCGCTAGGTGACGAGATTAGCCAGACCTTGTTAGTCGATTGCGCCGCCGAGCGAGCGCCACGTCGCTGTGATGATACCATCTTGATCGATGAAGCCAGCCATCTCGGCCATGTCAGCAAGCGGTCCCTCATCAATGATGGCCTGAAGGCTGTTACCAGCCTCTTTCCGAACGCGAACCCGGTCATGGATTGTTTGCAGCGTATCGCGTGCGTCTTGGAGGCCAGCCTTGTCCGTGATCGGACCGTGGCCCGGAATGATGACTGTCGAATCATCAGCCAGCGCCAGTGCCGCATCATGCGCTGCAATCATGCCCTGCATTGAACCCCCAGAATCCACATCCACAAAGGGGAACATGCCGAGGAACAGCGTGTCGCCCATATGGATGGCGTTCGGCCCCTCAAAGACGACAATGGAATCACCATCCGTATGCGCTGACGGTGTGTGAACGGCGCGCGCTGTCATGCCGTTAAAGTGCAGGCTGGCTTGGTCAGTGAATGTTACAACCGGCCAGAAGGTCTCGTCTTTGGCTTCGTTCATACGACCGAACGCCTTGTTCATATAGCTTGTGCCCATGCGAGCGCGGACATTGTCATGCGCCATAACGAGCGCGCCAGCCTCTTTCATTTCCGGGTTGGAGCCCGTGTGGTCGCCGTGCAGATGTGTGTTGATGACAAAGAGCAGCGCGTCATTCTCTCCGGCAATCTCGGAAACATGATAGAGAATTTCCTCGGCATTGCGGGAAAACTTGTCGTCGATCAGGACGACACCGTCCGGACCCGAGCTGACGCCAATATTGCCGCCCGGACCGAACAGAACGTGCAGATTGTCGGTAATCGTCTCAACCGTCAGTTTTGGATCGCTCGGCGCTTCGCGTTCAGCCGTGTGAGAGCTCTGGTCATGCGCGCCAGCCGGCGCTTGTGCCGAACAGGCGATCAGAAAGGCAGCGCTCAGGAAAAGGGCAGTTTTGGTCATTGATCAGTCTTTCTGTGACACGCGGGTCGATTAAGACGCGAGGGAAAGCCGGGCACCAGGCGGAAGAACCCGATCTGGACAGGCATGATTGTCGATGTGAGCCCGAATATTGATGAGGACTTTCTCACCCATTTCGCGTCTACTCTCATGTGTAGCCGATCCGATGTGTGGAGCGAGAATCACATTTTCGAGACCCAGCAGCGCAGGATGCGGTTTGGGCTCATTCTCGTAAACATCCAGCCCAGCCCCCGCGAGACGCCCATGCGCGAGCGCGTCAGCCAAGGCCACTTCATCAATGATCTCGCCACGTGATGTGTTCACCAGATAACTATCCGGTTTCATCAGCGCCAGAGTTCGCGCATCAATCAGATGACGCGTTGACGGAGTCAGCGGAGCATTGATTGACAGAATATCGATGTCTGCGAGCATATCTTCGAGCGTATCGTGCCAATGCGCATCTAGCGCGCGTTCCATTGTGTCGGGGACGCGTTGTCGATTATGATAATGAACGGATAGTCCAAACGCATGCGCACGGCGAGCGACCGCGCTACCAATCCGGCCCATGCCCAGAATACCGAGCCGTTTACCGCGCACCCTATGGCCCAGCATATGGGTTGGGCTCCAGCCGGTGAATTCTCCGGCGCGTAGACGACGGTCGCCCTCAACCAACCGACGCGGCACAGCGAGAATCAACCCCATCGCCAGATCGGCCGTATCTTCTGTCAGAACACCAGGTGTGTTGGTCACGGTCATCCCGCGGGCGTGAGCCGCCGCGACATCGATATGATTGGTCCCAGCGCCGAAATTGGCGATCAGACGTAAACGTTTGGGTGCCGCGGCGATAATGTCAGCATCTATGATGTCCGTCACGGTCGGCACGAAGACGTCACAGTCAGCAATCGCTACCTTGAGGTCCGTATGGCTCATCGGGGCGTCATCCGTCCGCAGAACCACATCAAACAGTTCTGTCATGCGGGCTTCAACCGGATCTGGTAGTCTGCGCGTCACGATAACGCGCGGGCGGGAGGACTCTGTCTGTCCGGTATCGGTCTGGCTCTTCGGCATGATCTCTTGTGGCGCGATCACAGGGTCTAACGCAAGGGTTCGACTTGCCGAAAGAGCCAATAAATCCGCGCAAATTCACCTCACTTAACGACGACTTAACGCTACCGGGCAATGGACTGTCCCTATGCCGCACAGTTTGACATCAACTTTGCCCCTCCGGTCCCCTCTCAGCGCTCTTTTGGGCACGGGTATGATCGCCGGCCTGCTTTTGCTCGCCGCCCCGATTGTTCACGCTGATGAGCATGCAGTTGTCGCAACGCAGATCACCCAAACTGGGACAACGGGCACGGTTACGGCCCTGCGAGATATTTACCGCGTCAGTGGCAACAAGACACCGTCGGGTTTCGATGTGCCCCGTTTCGTCAGCCTCAAATTTGGCAAGGTCAATGCCCGAACCGGGCCATCGCGCAATCATCCAATCGCCTATCAGTACCAACGCCGGGGCCTGCCGCTGATCGTGGTGGCGGAGACCGAAATGTGGCGCAAAGTCCGTGATATTTACGGGGATGAAGCGTGGGTCCGAAAACCTGCTCTGTCAGGCGACCGTTACGCCGTTTTGAGCGCTGATAGTCGCCTTTACAGCAAAGCCGACAGCAATGGCCGCACCGTGGCGCGCGTTGAACGCGGCGCGCTTGTGCATCTGGAAGATTGCCCATCCGACGCCTTCTGCCGTGTGCGCACGCAGAACGGGGTGAAGGGGTTTGCTCTCAAAAATGTGCTCTGGGGCGCACAGACATTCGACTGAAGCGACGCCTGTGCTGAGCGCTAGAAGCGTTTCAGCAACCGATCCAGATAATCCTGTTCCTGCTGTTCCCGTTCGGCTTCGGACGCGCGGCGGCGCAGTTCTTCAAGAATTTCACGGGAGCGCTCTGCATTATCTCTCGGATCGATGTCGGTTTCAGCATTGTCGGAGGCAAAGCCATCATCACCGCGACCCAGCGGGTCCCCCTCACCATTTTGTTCGGCGCGGTCCCCGGCCCGCTCGACAGCCAGCGCGTCGCCGGCCTCTCGCAAAGCCTGGATCGCCTCTGCTTGGGCCTGCCTTGATCGTCCAAGCTCGCCCCGTCCTAGAGCCGCTTCAGACTCGCGCATCGCATCACGCGCACGACCAAAGGCCTCATCCGACGTGCCGCCTGCGCTAGCGCTGGCTTGACCGTCCCCGGCTCGGCCCTCACCGTCTTGTTGACCTTGCCCCCCTGATTGAGCGTCACCGGACTCTTGTCCTGCCTCGCCGTCTCCCGACTCCTCGCCCTCGCCCTCGCCCTCGCCCTCGCCCTCGCCCTCGCCCTCGCCCTCGCCGGGCATCGATTGCGTACCCTGTTCGGACAATCGCCTTTGTAAGCCTTCGATGAGCTGCTCGATCTCTGCCTGGCGGTCTGAGAGTTCTTGCGGTGAGAGGCTCTCACCGCTGCTCTCCTCACCAAATTCACGCCGGATTGCGTCACGTTCGGCCTGACGGGTCTGGTCGTCGAGGTCACGTTGCTCGCCCAATGACTCAGCCAGATCCTCCAGTGATTCGCGCATTTCCTCGCTCATCTCATCTTCGCCGGATGAATCGCCGCCACCGCCGCCCTGAGTCAGCTGCATTTGCATATTTTCAAGCAACTCTGCGAGCTGGGCCAGCGCCCGCCGCGCGCCTTCCGTGTCGCCAATCCGGTTCGCTTCCTCAATGGCATCGAGCAAAGCTTGGATCTCATCAGCGGAGCCCATCGCCTGCATGCCGCCTTCTCCATTGCCCTCAACGATGGTCGCGTTTTTGCGCAGCTCTTCCATATAGGCGTCCACCGCCTGATTATACCGCGCGAACAGTGTATCGACCTCACGCTGGGGTGCACGGCGCGCAATGCCTTCGCGGAGTGCTTCCTGTGCCTCTTGCATTTCCTGTAGCGCGGTTCCCAACACGCCAAATTCTGCGCGGATGGCCAGCTTCCACATATGCTCTGGTAGGCCAACAATAGCCTCCGCCGAGCGGGCATAGCGCAACGTTTTTCCGACATGGCGCAGACCCATATAAACGACGGGGTCGTTAAACAGGCCCGGATCGGGGTAATCTGTGACGGCTTCGATCAACTCTGTCGCGCGTTGCACGGGCGCAGGCGCGCGCCCCAAGCGCCAAGCCGTTTGATAGGTATCGAACGTGCCGTCCGATGCATCCATATCGGGGTGAGTTTTAGGCGAATCCGTATAATCGCCATCGCCCGCCAATAGCAGGGCGCGTTGCTCAACAATGGCCTTGGCCAGAGGTTCGACGAAAATCTTGTCTGGAACTGTGATGTAGAACGGCTCGGTCGTGCCGCGCTGCTCGGCCCCGTCCACGGCGACTATGCGCGCCACGACTTTCTTTCCGGCGAGCGGATGACGCGTCAGATCAAGCTTGAGCGAGCGCCGTTCAGCCTCAACAAATCCACCGCTCTGCGTATCAAACTCGGTCACATTCGTATCGAAAGCACTCGCCTCGCTTATGCCGTCTGAGAGCTCGACCATTTCCAACAGGATCTGCTCGACACCGTAATCATCGCTGGCATCGAACACCAAAACGAGCCGGTCGCGCTTATCAATCTCGGACGGCTCAGTCGTGGTGATGACGGGCCGTTGGTCGGGGGTGGCATCAACAAAAAACTGCTGACGCCGCGGCCCAATGCGCCAATCGAGCTGACCGGAGCTGTCGATGCGCGTGCGAACTTCGACGCTATTTCGGCCCAATTTGGTGGGGTTCAAGAAACGCGATCCCCGCTCGCCAATATAGCGTGGTCGCGGCAGGTTGGACGCGCCCGATGCGCGCACGACGAGGGTCGAGCCCTCCGGCGCGCGAATGACCGCATCGCCTTGAGCATAGATAGGCGGGCGACCCGTATAATCTGGTGGATCAACCCAAGCCTCAAATGTCACGGCATAAGGGTTGGTCGGGACCAGCCAAATCGGGCTGAGCGACTGACGCACCCGCTCTAATGACACGCCAAATGCCATGAAGATCGCCAGACCCAGCGCAATCGGCATCAGAATGCGTAAGCCATATCGGTCGATGAGGGAGAGCGCGGGCCTGCGCCCAACCCGGCGGATTGTGTCGGTTTGAGTCCGCGCTTTTGAGACGTGGGCTGGCCACAGATCGGGCGCGAGCACGGCGTGATCTTGCAGTGTGTCGAGTGGGCGGTGGGCTAGGCCAGCAGTTGCTTCCAAACGACGGAGCGCGTCTGACCGGGTCGGCATCCGTAACCGTCGGGCGGCGAGTCCACCCCGCACAATCACCCCGACTGTGGCGATCAGGGCGAGCAAACGCAGCGGATCGCCGGTCACTTCCCAGAGTCCCAACATTGTCAGAATGAGATAGATGGCGAGGACAAGCGCGGGCAGCGCCAGCACAGGCGCATAGGTTTCCCAGAACAAACGCAGACGCGCCCGCGTCGCAAGACGCGTCAGACGAGTGGGCAAAGCTGTCGTGGCAATCGGCACGTCATCCGCCTAGCGCAGCCATGCGATATTTGTCGCTTAAAATATCAGTCACTCTTGGCCCGTCCGCTGAACGCCCCTCATAACTTCGTCATCGCATGGCCCAACCGTGCGATCCATGGAGCCAGCCTCGCATCAGGGATCACACAATCCAGTTCTGTGATGACGGGAAATTGGTTGAGATCGTCCCACGCGCCCACGTCCCACCGGCATCGGGGCCGCGGCATATGTCGCGAGGGTGCCGAGTGACACGAGCGCGGACGCCATCCATCGACGGATGACAAAAGGAAATACCGTTTTACGACAGACACACGTCCGCGCGCTCGGCGGGCGCATCCAATCAAAAGCGTCGTGTCTACGAACGGCCCGCCATGAGCACACGTCCGGAGGGCGTTAGACGAGGCTTGCGCTTTCGACGCATCCTCGCCTGCTCCCTGTTTCGGAAGGGGCGCATCGGATGGGTCCTACCACTCCGACTCGTTCACGCTCCCGAACCATCATCGATCGCTTCGCCGAATGGAGCCGCGTGCGCCGCATAAGATCGCCCACCGCCCAGCCTACCGAACCCCGCTAAACCGAAAGCAATGCACTCTCTCGTGTCCGGAGCGGGTGAGGCTAAGAGAACACGCAAATGGAAGGCGGGGATTGAATCGAGGGGTTTTCTCTGAACTCACCTCTTATCCCGTCATTGCAAGACTTGTTCTTGCAATCCAGAGCGTGGAAGAGTGGATGTTCATGGGGTCCATCGCCCTGGACCACAAGAACACGTCTTGTGGCGACGAAGATGTGGAAAGCGCGTTCAAACACGCTCACCCCACACCTGTCATCACCCGGTTTATCCGGGTGATCCATCTCCCACAGCTTCAACAATCGCATTCAGGCGAGAGAACAGGTGATGGATGGCCCGGACACGCCGGGCAATGACGGAGGAGAGGAAGTTTCAGAGTCGATATCGCGGAGATCGTTACAAACAGGGCGCAGATGCGCCCTCGCCCATCCGGGCCAACGAATCCACGGACCGCCCTTCGCTAGCGCTCAGAGCGGTGGATTCGTTGAGTGTTAAACCATAACTCGGGGATTCATAATTCCGTCTGGGTCCATCGCCGTTTTAACCCGGCGCAATAGCGCCATTTTGACGGGGTCGGCGCGTTCTGCGAGCGTGTCTCGTTTCATGATGCCAATCCCGTGTTCAGCGCTGATTGATCCGCCGAGCGCGTCAACAATATCAAAGACGGCTTCGGAAATATCGTCCCAGCGGGCCAGAAAAGCCTCGCGGTTCGCGGCCATATCGTCGCTATCGGGCTGAGCGATATTGTAGTGGATGTTACCGTCGCCAAAATGGCCGAAGCCAACGGGTCGGCAGCCGGGGACGATGGCCGTGACAGCAGCATCGGCTTGAGCAAAGAAATCTGGAATCGTGTCGATGGGTACGGTGATGTCCTGCTTGACCGATGCGCCGAGGAATTTCTGTCCGGCGCTCATATGTTCGCGGATGGAAATCAGGGCTTTCGATTGGGTTTCGGATTGGGCCAAGACCGCGTCCCGGACCAGCCCGGCATCCATCGCGTCTTCAAGCCGCGCGGTGACGAGCGCTTCGCCCGCCTCTGCCGTCTCGACTTCAAAATCGGCGAGGACATACCAAGGATGCGGTTCAGGAAAGGGATCGCGTTCATTGTCGATATTGTCGACGACCGCCGCGAAGCCGATGTGCGGCATCACTTCAAACATGGCCAGCGCGGGTCCGCTTAGTCGCGTCAGGAGCGCCACAGCGTCTTCTACGGAGTCGACCGCCATCATGACGCGCGCAATATAGTTCGGCTTGGGAAATAGTTTCAGTGTTGCGGCAGTGATAATGCCCAACGTGCCTTCAGCGCCCAAGAACAGGCGCGATAGATCATAGCCCGTATTGTCCTTGCGCAGAGAGGTCAGCCCATTGAAAATCTGACCGTCGGGCAACACCGCTTCAACGCCGAAGACCAGTTCTTTGGTCGTGCCATATTTCAGCACATGATTGCCGCCCGCATTGGTCGAAAGGACGCCCCCGACTGTGCAAGATCCTTGCGAGGACAGGGTCAGCGGAAACTTGCGATGAGCGGCGTCCGCGGCCTCATGGACCGCGTGTAGGGTGGCGCCCGCTTCGACAGTCATGGCGTTGGCGACCGGATTGACGTTGCGCACCCGCGTCATCCGTTTAAGCGATAGCAGCACTTCGCCTTGCGGTGTCTGTCCGCCGACCAAGCCGGTATTGCCGCCTTGCGGCACGATGGGCATCTTATAGTCGGCGCAAATTTTAACCGCGGTTGCGACTTCATCCGTCGAGCCCGGCGTCAATAGGATCGGCGTTTGGCCAAAATATTTGTCGCGCCATTCGGTCAGATGCGGGGCGATGATGTCGGCGTCTTGGGTCCAAGCCTTGGCGGGCAGAGCGGCTTTCAGAGCGGCGATGCCGGGGCTGTCTGTGGTGTGAGGTGTCGATGCCATGACTGCGCTCTAGCGGCCAAGCGCGGCGCGGCGCAAGCGGTCGTTAATCGCAACGCCCAACCCGGTTTCGGGGATGGGAGCGATAGCCAGTTTTTGCCCCGGCCCATCGAGCTCGCGGATCAGGCGATAGAGATTTCGCGCGGCTTCCGACAGGTCACTTGTTTTTGACAAGCTGGGCGCGTCATAATCGGGGCCAAAGCCGATCAGGATTTCACCGGTCTGGGCCTCCGTCGCGTTCAGCCGCAGCGCAGCCTCAGGCGCGTAATGGCGCGCCAACATGCCGGGCGAGGCGAGGGGGCTCGCCGGGTCTGGCTCGGCCAAGGGTCCGGTGATGGTTTCGATCTCAGCACGGGCAATCGCGCCGCTGCGCAATAGGACGGCGCCGGTCTCTTCCAAGCGGATAACGGTGGACTCGACTCCTTTTTTGCAGGGTCCACCATCGATTATCAACTCGATACGGTCACCCAGATCATCCATGACATGCTGGGCGGTTGTAGGGCTGACATGACCGGACATATTAGCGCTCGGCATGACCAGCGGTCCGGTCCAGCCCGCCTGACACAAGCCGTCGACCCAAGGCGCATCGGGGTTTCGCAGGGCGATGGTTGAAAGCCCGGCGGAGGCGCGCCGCGCCAAATCACTGTCACGTCGCGGCACAACGATTGTCAGCGGGCCGGGCCAAAACTGCTGCATGAGGCGGGCGGCGAGATCACTGATATGGGCATAGTCATGCGCTTGGCCGCTATCCAGAACATGCGTGATCAGCGGATTGTTCGACGGGCGGCCTTTAGCGGCATAAATAGCCGTAATCGCGGCGTCGGACCGGGCATCGCCGGCCAATCCGTAGACGGTCTCAGTTGGGAGCGCGACGAGGCCACCTGCGCGCAAGATCTCTGCGGCGCGGGCATAGGCATCGGGGCCAGCGGTCATAATCCGTGCTGTCATGGCGCCAGACTATCAATCCGGGCTGTGTATTGACAGTTGAAAGCGCGCTCCACCCTTGTCATTGGCGCAGACAATGCGAGGACATAGCCAGCATATGACGACCCGGTCGACCAAGCGGGTCAAGCCATCAGGCTTTTTTGCGCGCCTGGTCGAAGAGCTGCGCTTTTTCATCAAGCTGTCCATCGTCATGCTGGCGATCCTGACGCTGGTTTGGGGCCATTACAAAATTCCCTCAGAATCCATGCAGCCGACCTTGGAAGTGGGCGACCATATTTATGTGTCCAAATTCGCCTATGGCTATTCGCGCCATTCACTGCCGCTGGGCCTGCACAAGCTGCCTCTGCCGGACGGCAAAGTCTTTTCGCGCCTGCCCAACCGCGGCGATATTGTCGTCTTCCGCAATCCCAATAATGGCACGGTGATGATCAAACGGGCCGTCGGTTTGCCGGGCGATGAGGTTCAAGTCGTCGAGGGACGGCTGATCATTAATGGCGGGATGGTTCCGCGCGAGTCGCAGGGCGACCTGCTCTACCGGGTCAACGACACGTTCGGGTCGATTTTGGGTGCGTCTCTTTATGCCGAGTCGTTGCCGGGCGATGACGAACCCCATCTCATCTTTGAGCAATCGGATGATGCGCCGCTCGACAATACCGATACTTTCGACGTGCCGCAGGGCCATATCTTTTTCATGGGCGACAATCGTGAACGCTCGACCGATTCGCGTCTGAGCCGGACGGACCCGTTTGGGAACGATATGCGCGAGAGTGATTTCGGTCCGGGCTTCGTACCGCTCGACCATTTGATCGGTCGGGCTGACTTCCTGATGTTCTCGTTCAATCGCTGCGACCGCACAGAAGGATTGCGCTGCCCGGATGTCGGCCGCGCGCCGTCACGACTATGACGCGCGGTAAGCCGAAAAAGTCGCCGCAGCAGGATACGATCATCCTTGTGCGGCACGGTAAGCCCGCTTTGTCGCGCAAAGTGCGGCTAACATGGCGGGAGTTTCGCGACTGGTGGATCCGCTATGATGAAGGCGGGATCAAGCCGGGGCAGAAGCCACCGAAAAAGGTGATTCAATGGGCTCGCGAAGCTGATTTTGTCCTATCGAGCCCGCTACCCCGCGCCGTCGAGAGCGCAGCACTGGTGGCGGGGCGTGAACCTGACGCCACTTTGCCCGGCTTGGTCGAAGCGGCCTTGCCGTCGCCGCCGCTTGGACCGCTGAAACTGCGCCCGAAGAGCTGGGGCACGGTCGCCCGGATTGTTTGGTTCATCGGTTATAGTGGCGGGATGGAAAGCCATTTCGAAGCCCGTGCGCGTGCCAATGACGTTTGTGGCGAGCTGGAACACCATGCCGCAGGCGGCAAAATCGTCTATGTCTCCGGTCACGGATGGTTTAACCGTATGATTAAGGGCAGCCTGATGGCGCGCGGCTGGCGCTGCAAGAGCCAGAATGGCGACCTGCATTGGAGCCGCCGCCGCATGGTCAGGCCGACAGACGTCCATGCAATAGGCGTTCATCAAGAGGAGTCCGCGTGAGCGACACAGCCATCAAGGATATGAGCTTCGAGGACGCACTCGCTGAACTCGAAGCGATTGTGCGCCAGCTAGAAGCCGGGGATGCGCCGCTCGAGGAAAGTATCACCATCTATCAACGCGGCGCGAAACTGAAGGCGCATTGCGAAGGCAAGCTGAAAAGCGCGCAGTTGAAGGTCGAGAAAATCGTTCTCGCCCCAGATGGCAGCGCCAGCACGGAAGCGTTCGACGCTGACTAAAGTCATGCACAAAACGTCGTCCCCGACCGAGTTTGTCGATCAGCTGCAACAGGTCGTGACTGCGGTCGAGTCTGCGCTGGACCGCCTTCTACCGTCCGCGACGGGTCATCATGCCGTCATTGCCGAGGCCATGCGCTATGCTGCACTGGGCGGTGGTAAGCGGATGCGGCCTTTTCTGGTCATGGAAACGGCCCGGATGTTGGGCGGTGAGGCGGCCATGATCAGGGAGCGGGCGCTGACGGTGGGTTGTGCGTTGGAATGCCTGCATGTCTACTCGCTCGTCCACGATGATCTGCCCTGTATGGATGATGACGATCTGCGTCGTGGTAAGCCGACGGTCCATAAGGTGTTTGGCGAGGCCATGGCCGTGCTGGCCGGAGACGGCTTGCTAACCCACGCATTTGAGTTTCTGGCGCGCGACGACGCGCATTCTGACCCAGCGATCCGAACCCAGCTTATTCTTGAACTGGCCCGAGCCTCTGGCGCGAACGGCATGATTGGCGGGCAGGTGATCGACATCACCGTCGCCGAGGACGCCCGCGATACGGCGCTGATCACTAATTTGCAGGCTATGAAAACCGGCGCGCTGATCCGCTACGCGACCAAAGCGGGCGGATTAATCTCCGGCGCGCAGCCGCATGATCTCGCTGCGCTCGACCGCTACGCCACCGCCCTTGGGTTGGCCTTTCAAATTCAGGACGATATTCTCGACGTAGAAGGCGATGCCGACCTTGTGGGAAAAGCGGTCGGAAAAGATGCCGGTCTTGGTAAGGCCACATTCGTGTCTTTGCTGGGTCTTAATGGGGCGAAAGACAAGGCGAAGCAGCTCGGCGATACGGCGCGCGCCGCCCTTGCTCCTTATGGGGAAAGAGCGCACACGCTGATCGGTGCTGTGGATTTTGTATTGCAGCGTCGTCATTAGGGGGCTTCCCTTGACGCGAATGGATTTGATTTGATGGTCGATACGCCCCTGCTAGATACGGTGACTGTACCGGCCGATATGCGCAGCTTTTCGCGCGCGCAGATCAAACAGCTCGCCGAAGAAGTGCGCTCCGAAGTAATCGATGCGGTCTCCGTGACAGGCGGCCATTTGGGCGCGGGTCTGGGCGTGGTCGAACTGACCGTCGCCATCCACCATGTTTTCAACACGCCAGACGACAAGTTGATCTGGGATGTTGGCCACCAATGTTATCCGCATAAGGTTTTGACCGGACGCCGTGAGCGTATGCGCACGATCCGCAAGGGCGGCGGCCTGTCAGGCTTCACCAAGCGCGCCGAGAGCGAATATGACCCGTTCGGCGCAGCGCATAGCTCGACCTCCATCAGCGCGGGTATGGGCTTTGCCGTCGCGCGTGACCTCGATGGCAGGAACAATAATGTCGTCTCTGTCATTGGTGACGGCTCGATCACAGCGGGCATGGCCTATGAAGCCATGAACAATGCCGGCGCATCAGACAGCCGTCAGATCGTTATTCTGAATGATAATGATATGTCGATCGCGCCGCCCGTTGGGGCAATGAGCCATCTGCTCAGCCGCACGGTTTCTTCTGGCGGTTATCAAGCGTTGCGCGGAGCCGCGAAAGCGCTGGTCAAAGACGCGCCGCGACCGATTAAGAACACGGCGAAAAAGGCTGAAGAATATACGCGCGGCATGTTTATGGGTGGCACTTGGTTCGAAGAACTGGGCTTTCAATATATAGGCCCTGTCGACGGACATGATCTGGATGCGCTGATCCCCGTGCTGGAAAATGTTCGCGACATGAAGACAGGCCCCGTGCTGATCCATGTCGTCACACAAAAAGGCAAAGGCTACGCGCCGGCTGAAAATTCTGCCGATAAATATCACGGCGTGTCCAAGTTTAATGTGGTCACGGGCGAACAGTCCAAATCAATCCCGAATGCGCCGTCCTACACTAAAGTGTTCGCCAACAGCCTTATCCATGAGGCGCGCAAAGACGACAAGATTGTCGGTATTACGGCGGCCATGCCAGGCGGCACCGGGATGAAGGAATTTGGCGAGGTCTTTCCCGACCGTATGTTCGATGTCGGCATTGCCGAACAACATGCCGTGACCTTTGCGGGCGGACTTGCCGCCGATGGTTATAAGCCGTTCTGCGCGATCTACTCGACCTTCCTGCAACGGGGTTATGACCAAGTCGTCCACGATATTTGCATTCAAAACCTCCCCGTGCGGTTCGCGATGGATCGGGCTGGCCTCGTCGGGGCGGATGGTCCCACCCATGCGGGTGCGTTCGATATCGCCTATCTTGGCTGCTTACCGAATATGGTGTTGATGGCGGCGGCTGACGAAGCCGATCTAGCGCGCATGGTTGCGACCGCTGTGTCGCGCGATGATGGCCCGACCGGCTTTCGCTATGCGCGCGGTGAAGCCACGGGCATCGAAATTCCCGAAGATCCGCAGCCGCTCGAAATCGGCAAAGGCCGGGTTTTGCGCGAAGGCTCGCAGGTCGCGATCTTCTCCTACGGAACGCGTTTGGGTGAAGCGCTATTGGCAGCGGAAAAACTCGACAGCCACGGCCTCTCGACCACGGTCGCCGACGCGCGCTTTGCCAAACCACTCGATAGTAATTTGCTACATCAACTGGCCCGCAATCACGAGGTTCTGATCACCATCGAAGAAGGCTCAGTGGGCGGTTTCGGGGCTTTCTGTCTGCACGATCTGTCCGCCTCCGGCGCGCTCGATACAGGCGTCAAAATCCGTACCATGACCTTGCCCGACATTTTCATCGATCAAGACACGCCGGAGCGGATGTATCAGCAAGCCGGTCTCGATGCGGACGCCATTGTTGAGCGTGTGTTTGCGGCGCTGGGGCGTGAGCAGGCGGCGAACCGGGCTTAGTCCAGCGCGTTGCTGCACTATTGACTTTTCCTTGTTCAATCCATTCAGGCAAGACTGTATTGCAAATGCGTCTGCTGCCGCAACCGTAAGCTCTCTCATCTTTCGGCATTTTAACAGTTTCGACATTCTTCCTGTCTTGCATAAGGTATGCATGCATAATAAATGCGTGGCATGATCGGTAAAGACAAAGACTTATTGGGTTCGCTGATCCATGATGTGGCGCATCTTTTGCGGCTTGATATCGACAAGCGACTGAAAGCGCACAATCTGACCCGCGTCAAATGGCTGGCGCTGGGCGTCATTCAGGATCAGCCGCATATCAGCCAAGCGAAATTGGCGACGATTATGGAGCTGGGAAATGCGACTGTTGGGCGACTGATTGATCGGCTCAACGAACGGGGTTTTGTGATTCGCGAAAACGATCCCGATGATCGACGCTCTTATCTGCTTGATCTGACCCCTTTGGCTAAGACGACAATCAAAGCGCTCAGCGATGTTCCGGAGGCGCTGCGGGAGGATGCCATGACGGGCCTGTCAGACCGCGACACGAGCCATCTGAACCGCTGTCTGGTGGCCATGAAAACCAATTTAAAGGACCGCTCGGCAGCCTGGCTGAGTGGTGCAATCGTTCTGGATCAAGTCGTTCCGACGGCGTTTTTGGACGGTCTCAAGGTCGCATTGACGATCTAATTATCACAGGCAATCTCATTCAAGGAGCTCCTCATGAATCTGCAAACCCTTATCGAGGAAAAAGGTCTGAAACTGGTCTCTTGCGAGCCGACGGACTTTCTCGACGAAGCCATCGATATGATCGTGTCACGCAAAAAGAATGCGATCGCGGTCATTGGCCCAGAGGGAAAAGTCGTCGGCATTCTGACGGATCACGACATCATGCGGGCTGTGCATTCGCAACAAAGCTCCGCCAATAATATTTACAGCCAGCATGTCTTCGACTGGATGACGGATGGCGTGATCACGGCCCCTCCCGACACCTCAATTTCGGTCGCTCTTAACTTGATGGGCAAACATCATATCCGCCACCTCGTTGTCACGGATGATGGCAAACCAATCGCTATTGTCAGTATTCGCGATATTCTCAGAAAGCTTTACGATGAGAATGCGCTAGAAAACAGCATCTTGCGCGACATCGCCATCGCGGCGCGGGCCTCTGTCGCGGCATGATATAGACCGCTATTAATCGCGTAACGCGACATTTCGCTCCCTGCCTCAGTTGCATCGAGTATAGGGACGATCATGCGCGCCGATCTCTACCTCGTTCAACACGGTCACTTTGACAGCCGCGCGCGGGCGCAGGCGGCGATCAAGGCTGGGTTGGTGTCTGTGAATGGGCGGGTGTTGAAGAAAGCGTCTGTGACGATTGCGGACGGATCGCGGGTCGAAGCCGGGGACGTCCATCCCTATGTGTCGCGCGGCGGGCTCAAACTGCTCCATGCGCTCGACACATTTGCTGTGAACCCTGCCGGACGCGTGTGCCTCGATATTGGCAGTTCAACGGGTGGATTTACGGATGTGCTGCTGCGGCGCGGCGCGTCATGCGTCTATGCCGTCGATGTCGGGCGTGATCAGCTGCACCCAAGCTTGCGAGATCATAAGCAGGTCGTCTCGATGGAAGGACAAGATGCGCGGGCTTTGAGTCCGGTCCAGTTCCCGGAAATGCTCGACCTGATGGTGTGTGACGCGAGTTTCATTGCTCTGTCCAAAGTCCTTTCCGTGCCTTTATCGCTGACGCGCGAAGCCGTTATGCTGGTGAAGCCGCAATTTGAAGTCGGGCGGGATAGTATCGGACGCGGCGGGATTGTACGCGACGGCGCTCAGGAGGCGCTAGAGGCGGTCAAAGTCTGGCTGCGCGGCGAAGGCTGGCGGACGGTGGCCACAGCCGATAGCCCCATTGAGGGCGGGTCCGGCAATGCCGAATTTCTATTGCACGCCAAGCGAATCCAAGACTGACATCAGGGCGATTTGTCCTGAATGCGCGTCAGGATCATCAGCGCAATCGCGGCGATGGCAATGACCAGGCTGGCGATGTCCAACGTGCCGTCAGCGAGCCAACGCCGGATCACGAGCAAGATCAGGACGGCTGCCAGCCCGGGCAGAGCCCAATTCATAACGCGCATCATAGGGCCAAGCCTAGCGCAAAGCGCGATAATCGCGAACCGCTAACTCCATAACAACGGTCTCTCTAGCTTGAAGCGCCGCGGCTCTGGCGTTAAGGCGCGCGCGACCTCCTTTCAGGACTATTTCAAATGCACGACTTCCGTAGCCATACTTGCAACGATCTACGCGCCGATCATGTCGGACAAACAGCCCGCCTTTCCGGCTGGGTTCACCGTAAGCGCGAACACGCCAATGCGCTCTTCATCGATCTGCGTGACCATTACGGGCTGACCCAAGTCGTGGTCTATCCGAACGTCGATTTCTACGAAGCGGCCAAACGCGTTCCGGCGGAAAGCGTGATCACCGTGACCGGCGAAGTGTTGGCCCGTGACGCAGACGCGAAGAACGGCGAAATCGCCACAGGCGATATTGAGCTACGCGTGGCGGAGTTCGTGATTGAAAGCCAAGCCGATCCGTTGCCGCTGCCCGTCTTTGGCGAGCCGGACTATCCAGAAGATATCCGCCTGACGCACCGCTATCTCGATCTGCGCCGAGAGACGCTGCACAAGAACATCTTGCTGCGGGGCCGGGTTATCAACTCCTTACGCAGCCGCATGATCGATCAGGGCTTCACGGAATTCCAGACGCCGATCCTGACCGCCAGCTCGCCAGAAGGCGCGCGCGACTTCCTCGTGCCCAGTCGCCTGAATCCCGGTAAATTCTACGCGCTGCCGCAAGCGCCGCAGCAATTCAAACAGCTCATCATGGTGGCGGGTTTTGACCGTTACTTCCAGATTGCGCCCTGTTTCCGCGATGAAGATGCGCGCGCGGACCGCTCACCGGGCGAGTTCTATCAGCTCGACATTGAAATGAGCTTCGTCACGCAGGAAGACGTGTTCAACGCGATTGAGCCCGTCATGGCGGGCGTGTTTGAAGAATTCGCTGATGGTCGCACCGTCGAAACGCCGTTCCCGCGCATTCCCTATTTGGAATCGATGGCAAAGTATGGCTCCGACAAGCCAGATCTGCGCAACCCGATCCTTCTCAAAGACGTGTCAGACTACTTCACCGATGAGAGCAAAACCGGTTTCGGCATTTTCGCCAAAATCACCAAGGGCGGCGGCAAAGTCATCGCCATTCCAGCCCCCGGCGCGACGGACAGCCAGTCCCGCAAGTTCTTCGACGAAATGGACAAGTGGGCGAAGAAGGAAATGCAGGCTCCCGGCCTCGGCTATGCGCGGCTTCGTGAAGAAGACGGCACGGTCGTGTCGCAAGATCCGGCGCTCAAAAATTTCGATCCGGAGCATCTGAAGGCTCTACTCGCCGAAATGGGCCTCGGCGCGGGCGACGGCGTGTTCTTCTCTGCGGGCAAGAAATCGGAGGCCTACAAGCTGGCGGGCGCGGCCCGTGACCGGGTCGGCGCTAATCTGGGTCTGATCGAGGAGGGTATTTTCAAATTCTGCTGGATCGTCGATTTCCCGATGTATGAGTGGGACGAAGACAATAAAAAGGTCGAGTTTTCTCACAATCCGTTCTCCATGCCCCAAGGCGGGATGGCGGCACTGGAAGCTGCCGATACGGCAGAGAAACAACTCGATCTGCTGGCCTATCAATATGACATCGTCTGCAACGGCGTAGAGCTGTCATCCGGCGCGATTCGGAACCACAAGCCGGACGTGATGTATAAAGCGTTCGAACTGGCGGGCTATGACAAGTCCGTAGTCGACACGGAATTTGCGGGCATGATCAATGCGTTCAAATATGGCGCGCCGCCGCATGGCGGGATTGCACCGGGTGTTGACCGGATCGTCATGTTGCTGGCCGGGACCAACACAATCCGCGACGTCATCCTGTTCCCAATGAACGGTCAGGCGCAAGATCTGATGATGAACGCGCCCGCGGAAGTGGATGCGGCCCAGCTCAAGGAACTCCACCTGAAATTGGTACCGGTTGAGAAAGACACGTAGCGTTTTAAATTTTTCGTCCTGGGGACGGAAAATAGCGAAGTGCCGAACGGCTATGTCGTTCGGAAAGACTTTTGCTCTAACGCCGGATCGCTTCGCGCGATTGGGTGAGGTCTCGGTGGACCCGCTGTAGGCGCGAGCGTGTCGGGGCGTCGGTTTCGACGGCGAGTAAGGTCTCAATGTCCAAGATGGCGCGGTCGAGCCCTTGCATAGCGGCCCGAACATGACGCGGATGGTGCGGCGGATGGGCGCTAGGTTTCGTGCCTATTGCGCCTTCGCAATAGGACAGGTTCAAACCATCCGGCAGGCGCGTATTCATGTTCCCGCAGGCCTGATCCAATTGTCCCTGCGTCAACCCAACAACATGAGTCATGTCGGCATCTGAAAAGTTGGTGTCTTTGAGTGAGGCTTCTTCGAGATTGGCAAATCCGAACCGCACGCCCGTAAATTGGCCAGCATCGAGCGTGGCTTTGGTCAGGTCGACATTGTCGAGCCGAGCCCGGTCGAAGTTGGATCGGGTAAAATCAACCGATGCAGCGCTAGCGCCGATCAGATTGGCCGATTGGAAATCATTGTCGCGAAATACGCCGCGCGTCATCTCGGCCCGGTGCAGGTTCGCTTGGCGCATGGTGGAATGAGATAGATTGGCTTCGGTCAGCGTCGCGTCTTCCATGACAGCGCCGCGCATAATGACCTGTTCGCCCGTTACGCCGTACAGCATGGCTTTGCGGAAATGCGCGCCTGTCAGGTCAGACCCGTGCAGCTTGCCGCCAGATAGGTTCGAATTATTGAAAAGAGATCCGGCAAAATTGGAATTTTTGAGCGTCATCCCATTCATGCGCTTGCCCGACAGATCACACTGCGAGCAGGAGCTGGATGAAGCAACGATCCGCGTGTCAACGCGCAACTGCCCGCTTGCCGATAATGGCAGAGCGAGCAGCGCGGCGCCTAGCATGACGCGGAAGGTTGTGGCTTGGGAGTTGTAGCGCACGAGAGGGTTATAGATGGGCCAATGTCCAAAGCTCCACTTACGGAGTCGTAAGAAAGTAAGGTTTTGTCAGTAATGGTTGATAGAGTGTTTACGGCGAAAACGGCTCCAGACTGGCCATATTCCTGTCACCCTTGCGCTTTACGCGGGTTCTCTGCACGGGCATAAGCTGCCCGAACCGAAGACGGATCCGACTCACATGGCTTTTTTCAAACGGCTTTTTACCTGGTGGAACGGCGCAACGCTGGGCACGCTGTTCTCCGTTAAACGCGGGTTCGAGATCGTCGGCGAAGACGCGTCCGGCAATACCTATCATGAGGCCAAGACGGCCAGCCCGGAATTTGAAGGCCGCAAACGCCGCTGGGTCATTTATAACGGCTATGCCGATCCGACGACCGTGCCTGCCGAATGGCATGGTTGGTTGCACCATACTTATGACGAAAAGCCGGATGAGCTGAATATCCGCCGCCATGATTGGCAATTGCCCCATCAGAAGAACCTGACCGGCACACCGGGGGCCTATAAACCTAAAGGGTCACTCGACAGAGGTGCCAAGCGCGATGAGGTTGCATCCGATTACGAAGCTTGGACACCGGGAGACTAGCGACGTGCTGCGCCGCATATCAATCCTGATAGCGATGGCTTTGCCTGTTCTGGCGAGCGCCGCTACGCCGCCGCCCAATCTGATGGGCGAAGCGGTTGAGCTGAGGGCGCTCGATAAAGTGACGGCGCGAACCTTCGATTATACGGTCCCGATTGGCGACTCGCTCGAATTTGGCAGCCTGACCATTCACGCGCGCCATTGTGAAAAAACGCCGCCGACTGAATTGCCAGAAACTTACGCCTTTCTGCAGATTGACGACCGCCTGCTTGAAGAGACAGGCGAAGCCGCTGAAGAGGGCGCGCGGGTTTTCTCCGGTTGGATGTTCGCGACACGTCCCGCGATTAGTGCGCTCGATCACCGCGTCTATGACATCTGGGTCATTGGCTGCGTCGCGCCTGAGCGAAATGAGAGCCTACGCCGCGCCGACGACTACCGCCCGGACCGGCTCTAGCGCCGCTCTACGATGGTTTCGACCCGCCAAGGTGCGCTCACCGATCTCAAGGTTATCGAAGTCGCGCAGCTGATCGCGGGGCCGTTTTGCGGCCAAATGCTGGCCGATCACGGCGCGCATGTTATCAAAGTCGAACAACCCGGTGTCGGCGATCCGATGCGGGTTTGGGGCCGCGAGGGCTATCCGCTGTCTTGGGAAATATTGGGCCGCAATAAAGAGAGCGTGTTTCTGAATTTGCGCGAGGCTGACGGCCAAGCGGCGCTCAAGGCGCTCGTCGCGGACGCCGACATTCTGATCGAAAACTTCCGGCCGGGCACGATGGAAAAATGGGGGCTGGGCTATGACGCGCTCAGCGCGATCAATCCCGGTCTCATCATGGTGCGCGTCTCTGGCTATGGTCAAACCGGACCCTATTCGAAACGCGCGGGCTATGCGTCTGTCGGTGAAGCGATGGGCGGGCTACGCGCACTGATTGGCGAGCCGGACCGTAAACCAGCGCGGGCCGGTATTTCCCTAGGCGATAGTCTGGCCGCTCTGTTTGCGACGATTGGCACACTCACGGCGCTGCACCACCGCGACAGGACGGGCGAGGGGCAGGTGGTGGACGCCTCAATCTATGAATCCGTCTTGGCCCTCATGGAAGCGACGATTCCGGAGCAAGCGATTGAGGGGTTTATCCGCCAACGCACGGGCAGCTATCTGCCGGGTATTGCGCCGTCCAACATCTATGAGTGCGGCGACGGGCAGGTGGTTATCGGCGCCAATCAAGACACGGTGTTTGGCCGGTTGGCGGACGCGATGGGCGCGCCGGAATTAGCCAGCGATCCGCGCTACGCAGACCATGTCGCGCGCGGCGCCAACCAAGCAGAGTTGGACGCGCGCATCACAGACTGGACCTCCCAACATCCGGCGGACGTCGTGCAGCGCATCATGGATGAACACGGTGTGCCCTGCAGCAAGCTCTACCGGGCAGCGGATATGCTGAACGACCCGCATTATGCGGCGCGCGACGCGATTGTGACCGTGGAGAGCGACCGTTACGGCCAAGTGCCGATGCAGGGCGTGTTTCCAAAATTGAGCAAGACGCCCGGTGCTGTCAGACATGCGGGCAAAGCCATGCCGAGCGGCGATTAACTCCGCCGAAGCGGCGTCAATTATAGGTCCAACTGCTCAACGGCCACTGCATCGCGCGGCGTGATTTCGCCGTCGCCGTGGAAATATTTCCAACTGCGCAGGCATTTTTTGGCGTCTGTGTCTTTCAAGTCGGTGACGGTAATCGCGTCGCCAAGGACCGCATTCGACACGATCAGATAGTCGGCCAATGTGTCGGTTGGTTGGGCAGGATTGGCATAATCATCCGCAATGATCACACCGAGCGCGTCGAGTGCGTCCGCCAATCCGCTTTTTGGAGCGACGACAGAGGCTTCTAGGCTGGATTTGATAACCTTCTCGGCGCGCAGGGGTTCGATGGTTTCATTGATCTGCTCGCGGGTCGCGCGCACCGTTTCAATATGCTTTGCCAAAGCGTCGTCCTGCCATGCCTCCGGACAATCTCGGAACGTTTCCAGATGCACGCTCGGCCCCGGACGCCGGGCTTGCCAGACTTCTTCCATGGTGAAGCAGAGGACCGGAGCGAGCCACGTCGTCAGCCGTTCAAACAGTGCATTCATGACCGTGCGGCAGGCGCGGCGGCGGGTGCTGTCGAGCGGATCGCAATAGAGCGCGTCCTTGCGAATGTCGAAATAGAAGGCCGACAGATCATTGGTGCAGAAGTTGAACAGGCGCGAGAAGATGGCGCGGTGATCGTGATTGCGCACAAGCTCTTCATGGTCTGAGCCGAGCTCATGCAAGCGGTGCAAAACCCAGCGTTCCAGCGCGGGCATGTCGGCATAATCGACAGCTTCGCTCTCGTCATAGCCGTCCAGCGCGCCGATCATATAGCGCAGCGTATTGCGCAACTTTCGGTAGCTATCCGTATTGGTCTTGATGACCTCGTCGGAAATGCGGATTTCTTCGGTGAAGTCTGAACTGGCGACCCAGAGGCGGACAATATCCGCGCCGAATTTCTTGATCAGATCTTCGGGCGCCATGACATTGCCGAGGCTCTTGGACATTTTCAGTCCCTTGGCATCGACCACGAAACCGTGGGTCAGAATGCCTTTATAGGGGGCTTCACCGTATACGGCACAGCTCTCCATCAGGCTCGACTGGAACCAACCGCGATGCTGGTCAGAGCCTTCCATATAAAGGTCGGCGCGGTCCGGCAGATCGTCGCGTTGTTTGAGACAGAAAGCGTGGGTGCAACCACTGTCGAACCAAACGTCGAGGATGTCGCTGACCTTTTCCCAGCCCGCATTATTCTCCGGCATCAGCTCTTCAATCGGCGTGTTAAACCAGCCGTCAACGCCGTGATGGAAGACCGCTTCAATGATTTTAGCGTTGACGGCGTCGGCATCGGCGCGCTCTGTATGCAGCTCACCATTCGGACCGACGATCAGCGTGATCGGCACACCCCAATTGCGCTGACGGCTGATCAGCCAGTCCGGGCGGTCTTTGACCATCGTGCCAATGCGGTTGCGGCCACGCTCGGGCCAGAATTTCGTGCGCTCGATCTCGGCAAGCGCTTTGTCTCGCAGGCCGTCTTTGGACATGGAGATGAACCATTGCGGCGTGGCGCGGCGAATGACCGGAGCTTTGGAGCGCCAGCTATGCGCGTCGCGCAAGGTCATCGGCGCGCGGGCCAGCAAATTGCCCGTTTCGACCAGCGCTTTGATGACTTCGGGATTGGCCTTGCCGTCTTGTCCGCGTTTTTTGCCGGATGTGCGGATCACGTCGAGACCTTGGAAGCGCTCTGGCATCACGTCGGTGTAACAGCCTTTATCATCCATCGTCAGCGGAACGGCAGGATCAATACCAAGGCTCGCCAGCTTGTCGCCATTGCTCATCCAAACATTAAAATCGTCCTCACCGTGCGACGGCGCCGTGTGGACGAAACCCGTACCCGCTTCGGCGGTGACATGATCGCCTTCGAGCATCGGGACGGGGAAATCATACTTACCATCCGCGCCGGGCATATGGCGGAGGGGGTGGTCTAGGACCAACTGCTCAAGCTCAATTTGTTCGACATCCGAAACTCTGACGGCCGCATCTACAAAAGTAGCATCTGCAATCGCATTCCATAGATCGTCAGCGACGATCAGCTTGTCGCCAACCGATTGGCCAAGTTCAAACTCAACGTCTTTAAGTTTGGTGATTTCATATAGCCCATATTTTATGTCGTTTGAGTACGAGACCGCGCGGTTAGCTGGGATCGTCCAAGGGGTTGTCGTCCAGATAACGATCGAAGCATCTTTGAACTTCGCAAGTGAAGCATCCGTCGCAGTTTGATCGTTTTGGTATCGTGTTGAACCTCCACGATTCTCAGAGAGAGCGTTCAAACTATTCGCGAGCCCACTCAAAGGCTGAAAGCGTTTGACCGGAAACCGCACATAGATTTGCGTGACGCGGCGGTCAGCATACTCCACCTCAGCTTCGGCCAGCGCGGTTTGTTCAACCGGGCTCCACATGATCGGTTTGGAGCCGCGATAAAGTTGGCCTGAATTAGCGATCTTGAGAAGTTCGCCACAGATGACAGCCTCGGATTCAAAGCGCATGGTCAGATAGGGATTATCCCAGTCGCCGACGACGCCGAGGCGCTGGAATTCTTCGCTCTGAATGTCGACCCAGCCTTTAGCGTATTCGCGGCAGCGGGCGCGAAATTCGGACGCGGGGACGTCGTCCTTTGATTTGCCTTTAGCGCGGAATTCTTCTTCCACTTTCCATTCAATCGGCAGGCCATGACAGTCCCAACCGGGGACGTAATTGGCGTTCAAGCCGAGCATCTGGTGGGAGCGATTGATCAGATCTTTGAGGATCTTGTTCAGTGCCGTGCCCATATGGATGTGGCCGTTGGCGTAGGGCGGACCGTCATGCAGCGTGTAGCTTTCGCGTCCTTCGGATTGTTCGCGCAGCGTTTGATAGAGTTTCTGCTCGTCCCAAAACTCGATCCACTTCGGCTCGGCCTTGGGTAGGCCAGCCCGCATCGGGAAATCCGTCTTCGGGAGGAAGAGCGTATCGCGATAGTCGCGGGTCCCAGAATCAGGGCCAGAATCTTGGCTGTCAGTCGTCATGATGATGTCTTCGGGTGTGGGATTGTCGGGGAGTTCGGATGTGCCGATACGCGCGGGCCACTCTGCTTAGAGGGCGCATATCGGGGTGATAATTCGAAAGCTCGACATGCGAGCGGGTTAGCCGGGTGGGATAGCGAAGGCAAGAACAGGCCGGATAGAGATTGCAATTACTTAGCGCTATGTAAATAAGATTGAAGTGACCAAGACGATTGCCGATTATAATGCAGAGAGACCTGCCGCCTATCAGGCTGTTTGCGATAAATTGCGCCAAGAGATCGACGCATCTTTGTCTGATGCGGAAAGCAAGATCTGGCACGCTCACCCCGTTTGGTTTCTCAATGGCAATCCAATCGTGGGTTACAGCGAATTGAAGACTTGTGTCCGCCTCTTATTCTGGAGCGGTCAATCCTTTGACGTAAGCGGGCTTGTTCCGACGGGAAAGTTTAAAGCGGCGGAGAGTCGAATGTCTGATGTTAATGACATCGACGACGGCCGATTGAGGCAGTGGCTGGAAGAGGCCAGAATCAAGCAGTGGGATTACAAGAATATTGTGAAGCGCAAAGGTCGCCTCGAACGCATTCTCTGATTTTCTTTCGATCATCGTATCGTCGGAAATTTCGTTCTGAAGTATATTTAGACCGACCCAAATCAAAGTGCGGTGCCTCATTCAGAGTAAAAAGAAAGCATGAAAAAGCTCCTTCTCCCCCTTCTTTTGCTCCTTCCAGCCTGTGCGACCAGCGTCACGACGACCACGCTGTCGGCTGAGCCAGTCAAACAAACCGCGTTCGTTTATCCGCATGTGAAGCGGCCCAATCTACTGGTTGCGGACATTGAGCGGTCGCTAAAAATCTACCGGGACATTCTGGGGTTTGAAGGCGCGCCGATTAGCGACAGTTCGCTCGACAGCTATTCTTATCCCGTCTTCAACATCCCGCGCGAAGGCCGGATGCGCTACACCTATCTGGGTGAACCGGGCGAAGACCGCGTGCTTGGCCTGACCGAGGTTAAGAACGTCGATCTGCCGCGTCCCGCTGACCGTCCCTATATGAGCACGGTCGTGATTGGTGTGACCGGCTTAGCCGATAAGATGGAACAGCTGGCCGAAATAGGGCTGGAGATGACGGAGCCCAAAACGACGGGCGGCACGGAATTCGTCTTCACCGAAGTCGCCTTTGTCGACCCGGACGGCCACATGATCGTGCTGTATGAGGTGGAGGATTAATCCTCGCCGCGACTTTTCACCAATATATCCCGCTTAATGCGGGCCAAGGTGAAGCCGAGGTTGACGCGCCGCAGCTCGCCTTGCGACAGTTGCGCGAGCTTTTCCCGATAGGCGTCCTCATGGTGACGCATCATCTCCCGGTGCAAGCTTCGGATCATCAGCATGTGCCCGCCGCGAAAGAGGGTGAAATAGAGCGCCGCAAAACCGACCATGACCGCCGTGTGATCCAAGGTGCTCTCGTCAGGACTGATGAGTTTAAGTGCGGCCAGAACGGTGATCAGGGTCAGCGCAGACGGCAGGACCGTGCGGACGAGCCAGCACCGCAGACTCAACCAGCGCTGGGATAGGTGTTCGGGGCTCATGGTATGGGTGTGTAAACGAAAGGCGTCGCATCGCGCCATGTTCCATTTATCTTGGAGGGAGTTGAGCCACAAACTTTAGGGTTCTGGCGATCCATGCCTCAAGTTGGCGTCTACTCAGGTCATTCGCCAGCACATAGACCATACCGCCCATTCGACGGCTCCCTAAAATAACTGGCCGCGACTCAGTTTGGTCCAACGCCTCCTCATATTGCGCTTTCCCAACCCTGAACATGAAGCGCGGATTGCCGCCTTCATCGTGATCGAAACCTCCGCTCATGTGACCGCCGACCATGAAGCATATGCCGCCCATCATGCTCTTTTCAGAGAAGGGGGATCGTTCACTTAGCGCGGTACGGTAACGGTCGATGGGTGACATGATTATCGCGTTACGAGGGTCGAAAAAGGGTGTTCGGCACGGCTGCGTCAGACATAATCATGTTTTTCAACATCATTTGTTCCAATGCGAGGTGTCTTCGGCCAGTTCCGATGGATCAGGCCGATCAAGATGCCGGTTAGTAAGAACTGAACAAAGGTTGAACTGGTTTCGATGGTTGTCCATGTCATGATCGAAGGAACCTCATATTTTGAAGGCTCAGCGACCGCAATATAGGTGCCAAGAAAGAGAGCATAACTCAGCGTTGTCAGAATTGACGATTTGAGCGAGGGCTGTGTGCCGGACACACGTTCGATCATGACGGACAGTATCAGCCCCTGAATCACCATGGTCGCAATTCCCATGATGATAACCGGATCGTCTCTCATGAAACTGATGCCAGCATAGTGATCCGCATTGATCTTAAAGTGGGATAGGCCCTGAACGGCGAAGGATATGATCACATAGGCCAACATAGATAGAATGTGTTTGACCATATGATTTCCAGACCTTGAAGTCCTGTGGTGGTAGTGCCATGCGGTGCTAGACACTTGCTAATCGCAAGCGTCTCTAAAACAGCACTTGCAATTTGCAAGTGCTAATTGGATTTTTATGGCTCGCAAATCCTCATCAGACTGGAATGGATGCCCGATCCGCTACGGTGCAGCGGTTTTCGGTGATCCGTGGAGTCTCGTCATTTTGCGAGATTTGATCTTTAAAGGGGCGCGCTATTATGGCGATTTATTGAAAAACGAAGAGGGTATTTCGACCAATATCCTTGCGTCACGTCTTGAAAGCCTTGAACAAGAGGGTCTGGTCCACCGTCGACAAGATCCTGCCAACAAGACCCGCGTCATCTACTCATTGACTGAAAAATCTATCGATCTTGTTCCGGTCCTGATGGAAATGATAAAGTGGTCGGCAAAATGGGACGGCAAGACAGAAGTGCCCCCGTCTATCCTCTCAGAAATCCAAACCGATCCAGAGGGGTATATCCGGCGTCAAACTGAGCAGTTGCACCAATTTCACGGATAAAATTCGGTCCATGTTCCAGGTGTTAGGGCCGTTTGGACGGATCAACTCTCGGGGTTGCACGATGTGAACCGGAAAAAGACGAGCTCCGGTCTTTTGAATGCTCGCGTGACGATCTATGCTCGGCGCATGACCCAAACCCCAGCTATGACTTACGATCTTCTTATTCGCGGCGGCACCATCGTCAATCACTCCGGGCGCAGCGTTGCCGATGTCGGCGTGAAGGACGGTAAGATCGTCGCCATCGGATCGCTCGGCCAAGCCAGCGCGGGGGAGGTGATCGATGCAACCGGCTTGCATGTGCTGCCCGGCGTCATCGATAGCCAAGTCCATTTCCGGGAGCCTGGACCGGCGCATAAGGAAGATTTGCGCGCCGGATCAATGGGCGCGGTACTGGGCGGCGTGACGGGCGTGTTTGAAATGCCCAACACCAATCCGACGACCTCGACGGCAGCCATGTTGCAGGACAAGCTCGACCGCGCGGCGGGCAAAGTCGATCATGGCGGCATGTTTTGTAATCATGCCTTCTACATCGGCGGCACCCACGCCAATGCCGATCATTTGAATGAGCTGGAGCGCTTGCCCGGCTGTTGCGGGGTGAAAGTCTTTATGGGCGCGTCGACAGGCGACTTGCTGATCGCTGACGATGACGGGCTCCGGCGCGTGCTGAAATCCATCAATCGCCGGGCCAGTTTTCACTCGGAGGACGAAGCCCGCATGGCGGAACGGCGTCATCTGGCGCGTGAGGGCGACTGGACCTCGCATACGGATGTGCGCGACAAACAATCCGCCATTATCTCGACCGAACGCCTCATCCGTATGGCGCGCGAAGCGAATAAGCGCATCCATGTGCTGCATATTTCGACAGCCGAAGAAGTGCCGATACTGGCCGCGAACAAAGATCTTGTGACTTGCGAAATCCTGCCGAACCATCTCTCGATCTACGGACCAGAGGCGTATGAGCAGCTCGAAGGCCGGGTGCAGCAAAACCCACCGATCCGCGATTATGAAAACGCTCAGGGGCTGTGGGAAGGCGTGCGCAACGGCACATTCGACGTGATGGGGACGGATCATGCGCCGCATACGCTGGAAGAGAAATCCATGCCCTATCCCGCTAGCCCGTCAGGTATGCCGGGCGTACAGACCTTCGTTCCGCTGATGCTGGACTGGGTCAATAAAGGCGCGCTGAGCTTGGAACGCTTCGTCGATCTGACGAGCCACGGCGTGAACCGGATCTGGGGCGTGGTCGGTAAGGGTCGACTGGCCGCAGGCTATGATGCCGACATCACAATCGTGGACATGAAGGCGACCCACACCTTGCGCGACGAAGATCAGGTGAACCGATCCGGTTGGACGCCTTATCATGACCGAGAGGTTCAGGGCTGGCCGACCCATACGATCATCGATGGCCGGATCGTGATGCAAGAGGACGAGATTGTTGGCGAGGCACAGGGCAAGCCCTACCGCTTCGCGGAATGCCTCTAAAGGACATCTGAGACACTGACGGACGGCCAAAGAGCAGTATCAGGGTTGACACGACACATGTCGTTTATTATCGTTTTTCAATAAGGATCGAGAGGAGACCCTGATGAAGACTTTATTGAGCGGCGTGATGGCTGCGGCCCTGCTGGCGAGCCCGGTTCTAGCCCATGGCGACGATGATGACGTCAAGCGTGACGTCAAACAGACACACGACTTCAAGAATTTCGACAAGATCGAAGTGGTTGGGGTCTATTTACTCGATGTCCGCGAAGGCGACGAGTTTTCAGTGCGCACAGAGGCGCGCAAGCAAGACGCCAAATGGATGCAAGTCCGACAAGAGGGCGATACGCTCGTCCTCGGTGCTGAGGACGATGAGGATCACAAGATCAAAGGACGGCACAATAAAGGCGTGCTGGCCATCGTGACGATGCCCAAACTCTCCAGCCTTGAAGTGGCTGGCATTGCGACAGGTGAGGTGAGCGCGTTCACGGGCGGCGATGTCGATGTCGATATTGCGGGGATTAGCGATCTGGTTTTAAGCGGAACCTGTGACCGGCTCGATATTCAGCTTGCGGGTATGGGCGACCTTGACGCGCACGATCTGAAATGTGCCGATGTGGACGCTGAACTAGGCGGCATGGGGTCGATGGACGTCTATGCATCGAAGAGTATCGACGCGACCGTCGGCGGCATGGGCAGTATCGATGTTCATGGTAATCCGAGCGACGTTTCGACGGATAAGTCGATGTTCTCGTCAATCAAAATTCGCTGATCCGTTTACTAAGGCGCGACGTTTTCGCGTCGTGTCTCATCGTTCCTATTCCATTCCATCCCTTAAGGAGGGCCCCATGAAATATCTTCTGGCTGCGGCCGCCACGACACTTTTGATTGCTGGATCAGCGGTCGCCCATGATGGCGATGAAGTCGACCGCAATGTCGTCGCTGATTACGACTTTAGTGGTTTTGACAGCATCGATGTGAGCGGGGTTTACAAGCTCGATGTCCGGGCTGGCGACCAGTTCTCGGTCAGGACAGAAGCAACCGAGGACAGCGCCGAATGGCTTGAGGTGAAGCTCAAGGGCGACACGCTAATTTTGGGAAAGAAAAAGACACGGAAATCCCATGACTGGAAGGGTGAACACCACGATCATGGTGTCCATGTTATTGTGACCATGCCGCGTCTGGTTGATCTGGACGTATCCGGTGTCGCGACGGGAGAGATTTCGGCCTTTACCGGCGGCCGTATCAATATCGATATTGGCGGTGTCAGCGATCTGACACTATCCGGAACCTGCTCACGGCTGGATATTGATATGGGCGGGGTCGGCAAGGTCGATGCCGAAGCGCTGAAATGCGATCATGTTGATGCCGATATGGGCGGTGTCGGAAAACTCTCCGTCTACGCCGCGAAAAGCATCAATGCTGACTCGAGCGGCATGAGCAAGATCGATGTCTATGGTAATCCATCAGACACAAATGTTGAGAGCAGCCGTATGGCCAAAGTGAATATACACTAGGTCGACGAGAAGCCCTGAATTCAACGAAAAAGGCCCGGCAATTGCCGGGCCTTTTGATTTTGGGGCTAACCCCATTTCACAAAACTGTCTTTGCTAGTGCGTGGAGTAGCAGATCGTCCGGCCATGATAGTGGCCGCGACGCGTAGGACGCGGGCGATAATGCGTGCGGGGCTGCTGATAGTGGGTGCCCGGCTGATGATAGGTCCGCGGCTGCTGATAATGCGTCCGAGGTTGCTGATAGTAAGTGCGCGTTTGGTAATGTGTCCGCGGTTGCTGGTAATGCGTCCGAGGCTGTTGATAATAGGTCCGCGGCTGCTGGTAATGCGTTCGCGGTTGTTGGTAGTACGTCCGGGGTTGCTGATAATGCGTCCGGGGCTGGTGGTAATAGGTTGACCGAGGCTGCTGATAGTAGCTGCCGCCGGAATAACTATGGTTCCGATTACCGCTTCCAGCAATTGTTGCGCCAGCTAGACCGCCGACAACAGCGCCGATAACGGATCCTTCAGTGCGCGCACCACTGCCAGCGATTTGGCTGCCGAGTACAGCGCCAACGCCCGCGCCGACGAGACCGCCAACGACTTGATTATTGTTAGAGCTCGAACCCTGATGATAGTGTTGATAGCTGGTATTATGAGCCTGAGCGCTGAATGGTGAAAGCGCCAATGCTCCCACGGCCGCTAAGGCCGTTGCAAGTCTCTTCATCATGGGTCGTGTCCTTTTGCTTTGGCAAAGCGCCCGTCCCGGCACCTCAGTGGATTTACATCTTAACAAACAGTTAAGATCCTACATCGTTCCATAAACCCACTGAAGCTGAATGAAGGCTGAACCCATTATTACGGGTCGCCGCTACCAAACGCGACGTCGGCAGACACTGCCTGAACATCCCGTTGTTATGGGTTGGCTGTAATAGGTCGGCGATGACGGCCATCTCGGCGCGGGGGCGACCTGAGGTTGATAGGCGGACGGGTAATAGGCCTGTGCCTGATAATGGTTTTGATAGTGGCGCTGATAATACGGTTGCGCGGGAGCGTATGTCACACGCGGCTGATGGGGGTAGCCATAGGCGTATCCCTGCTGAGCATAGGTCGGCTGATAGGCAGGGCGATAAGACTGGCCATAGGTCGGCCCGTAAGATGGATATTGCGGCATTGAGCCGTAGCGCATCGGTCGCGGGGCTGTTCGGTTAGCAATCGTGTAGCCAGCCAGACCGCCCAGCGCGGCGCCAATCGCCGTGCCTTCTTGCCGCTGTCCGGAGCCTGCAATGTTTGATCCGATGACACCGCCAAGGCCCGCACCGATGCCAGTGCCGATCAGGTTGCGCTGATTGAAGCCGGGATTGAACTGCCCGGCATAGGGATTGCCGTAATAAGTCGACTGAGAGTTGCCATAGGCGGCACCCAAAAGCCCGCCTGCGACCGCGCCAATCGCGGCGCCTTCTGTCCGATTGCCGGACGGGGCGATTTGTGAGCCCGCAAAAGCGCCGAGCCCAGCCCCGGCCCCGCCATAAAAAAGCGTGTTGTTGTCAACGCTGCCGAAAAGCTGCGCATTCGCGGCCATCGGCGCGCCGAAACCCGCCAGCGTCACGGCCCCTAATAGAAATAGTTTCATGTCGAACTCCTGCCATCTTCATGTGTCCGGGCTCAATGGGAGCTGAGCGTCGGGTTCCCCTGACAGGATGCAAGCGTCGGGCCATTTCCCTTTTCAGACGAAAAAACCCCGATCCTTTCGGACCGGGGTTCCTTCAGCTCTTCAGTAGTTGGCTAGATGGGACGGACCATCCACCGATGAGACCGAATAGGGTTAGTGATCTGAGTAACAGACCGTCTGACCATGATAGTGGCCACGGCGGTTGTTCGGGCGATAATCGCGATGGTCGCGACGATTATCATAGGCGCGTTTCACCCGCTTACGTTCGTCCTTGAGACGATCCAGCTCATAGCTGATCTCATTCAGGCGGCGCTGGACCCGGCGATTGCGACGTTCGTAACGCAAGCGCTGTTTCAGATCCTGACGCTCATGACGCAGCTGTTCGATCCGGTTGTCGATCCGGCGCAAGTCGCGGTCGTGCTGACGGGGCGAATAGCCATAGCTGGATTGACGCTGGCGGTCATTATAGCCTCGATGGTTGGGACGGTGACCGCGAGAACGCGTTTGATATCCATTATGGCTGACCGTCTGATACCCAGACTGGCGATAGCTAGGGCTCTGATAGGGGCTGATCGCTCGGCCATTGCGGTAGACGCGACCATCCTTTTCGCAATCACTCGCGCCGTCACCAATGGCCGCGCCGATAATGCCGCCAATGACGGCTCCGGCGATTGCACCTTCAGTCTTGTCACCGCGGCCCGCGATTTCTTCACCAAGCACGGTGCCGAGCGAACCCCCAATCAGGCCGCCAGCGATTGTGGCTTCTGTATCTTTGCATTTGCGGTAATCGCTAGCCGACGCAACGGTCGGAAGGGCGAGGGCAGCTGCGGCCAGGGAGACGGCAGCCAGGGATTTTGTAAAAGTATTTCGCATGGAAACATCTCCTGGTTGGCTCGGGCTGGGGGAAATCCCGCCGATGAGTTGTCACTAGAAGATGCTGTTTGAAGCCACTCTGAGCCGAGCGTTCATGCGCGGTTTAAGAATGGTTAACGGGCGTGGTCAGCTCAAACGAACGACCCGTGTGCCTGCCAGTCTGTCATAGGGCGGGCGGCCATCGCCGATGAATAGCGAGATCAGATAGAGCCCTGAAAGCCCCATAGAGACAGCGAAGAGTGTCCAGCCCAGTGTGGTTGGGGCGCTACCGAACGGCACATCCATGCCGTGCCAAATACCGGTATGCGCCATTTCCCATGGCGCGAATTTCAAAATGTTGCGCAGGATGATTTGTGCCGGACGCCCTTCAACGGTGAGTTTCGTGACCCGTTTACCCAGCGTCGCTTTCCACCCCGCCATCTCGCAGAGGATGAAATATAGGCAGACAGGGAGTGTCACCATCAGAAAGGCTTGGCCTTGTGCGATCCATCGGGCCTTCGTCGTAAAGACCTCGGGCATGTCGATGGTCAGCCAGCCCAAGCCTGCAGCGCCAAACAATGCGGCCATCCAAAGTAGGATCACACAATAGTCGACCAGATAGGCCCCGATACGTCGGAACGGATGTTTCATGCTTTGGCGACACCGTGTTTGCGGAAGAACGCTCCGGCTTCGTCCAAGGCTTCGCGCGCTTCGGGCAACACATCGTCAAAGATCTGGAAGACGTGGGGCATGTGTGACCAAGCCTGTAGCTCGACGGGGGATCCGGCGGCCTTGGCTTTGTTCACATAACGCACAGCGTCGCCATAGAGCATCTCCTCTTGACTGGCCTGTACGAGGGTCGGCGGTAGATCGCTGAGGTCATTGAAGATCGGGCTGACATCCGGATCTGACGGGTTGATCTTGGCCGTATAGCGCATACCCGCCAGCAGAAGTGGACGTGGCAGTTTGAGTAGTGGGCGCAGCAAGGGCTGTAACATCAGATCGGTTTCGATGTTCTGTTTAAACGTCGGTGAGGCTGCCGTGGCGTCTGACGATGGCGACAGCGCATAGGCGGCATCGGGCTGGCGCAATCCATGATCGCGCGCATAGTTGATCATCATCAAGGTCAGATTGCCGCCCGCACTATCGCCTGCCACACCAAGCGCCTCGACCGGAGCTGGGCCATCAGGGCCATTCTCTAAAATCCAGTGATAAGCCGCACGGCTATCCTCAATCGTATTGCGGCGTGAGTTTTCGGGCATCAGGCGATAATTCGGCGTGAACACAGCGCAGCCCGTGCGCTTGGCAAGGTTCCATGTGATCGGACGGTGTGAGATGTCAGACCCGACGGTGAACGCGCCGCCGTGTAGATAGAGAATGCGGCGGTCTGGGTCATAGCCCGGCAGCAAGGTCCAGCGACCATGCACGGTCTGACCGTTCATTTCGACAGTGGCTTCGCGGTACTCGGCGACCAGATCTGTGCGCGCGAGCCCGGCTTGCTCAAACCGCTCGCGTTTGCTCTCCCAACCAGTTTTCGCATTGGCGGCTTGGGCGGGCTTGATGAAATTCTCGACCAGATAGTCGTTCACGACTTTAAGCCCATCACTATTCGGGTCCGTGTCGCGGTAGAGCGGCGGGGCTTGATCGAACGCTTTAAGGTCTTTCCCAGACAGGCGTTTGGTCAGACCCCAGACTGCGAAGCCTGCCAGCCCGGCAAAAGCCGGGGGAATGAGGAGTAGGTGGAGCATAGGGATTATCCGATTTGGGCGCGGTGCATCAGGAAAGCGTCGGCGAGGACGCAGGCCATCATCGCTTCGGCGACGGGGACAGCGCGAATACCGACACAGGGGTCATGACGACCTTTGGTGACAACCTCGACCTCTTCGCCTTTGGCGTTCACCGAGCGGGTTGGGGCGAGCATGGAAGAGGTCGGTTTGATGGCGAGGCGAGCAACGACCGTGTTGCCGCTGCTGATTCCGCCGAGAACACCGCCGGAATGATTGGCGAGAAACTCGATCTGTCCATCCTCACCGATCCGCATTTCGTCGGCATTATCCGTGCCTTTAGCGCGTCCGGCGGCAAAGCCATCGCCGATTTCGACGCCTTTGACCGCGTTGATGCTCATCAGGCCCGCCGCAATTTCCGTGTCTAGCTTGGCATAGACGGGGGAACCCCAACCGACAGGCACGCCGTCTGCCTGCACTTCGACAATGGCCCCGACTGAATTTCCCGATTTGCGAATCTCATCGAGATAATCTTCCCAGCGTTTCGCGGTCGCCGCGTCGGGGCACCAAAACGGGTTGTTGCCTGTCTCGTTCCAGTTCCAGTTTGAGCGATCAATTTCCTGATCGCCGATTGAGATGACCGCGCCGCGCACGGTGACGTCGCCGATGATCTTGCGGGCAATCGCCCCCGCCGCGACCCGTGTCGCCGTTTCCCGCGCGCTCGACCGTCCGCCGCCGCGATAGTCGCGGTGGCCATATTTGGCATCATAAGTGTAGTCGGCATGGCCAGGGCGGTAGCGATCTTTGATCTCTGAATAGTCTTTGGAGCGTTGGTCCTGATTTTCGATCATCAGGCTGATCGGCGTTCCTGTCGTCATCCCTTCGAACACGCCAGACAGGATGCGGACCTGATCCGGTTCTCGCCGTTGCGTGACGAAGCGTGAGGTGCCGGGACGGCGCGCATCGAGGAACGGCTGAATGTCGGATTCCGTCAAGGGAATGCGCGGCGGGCAGCCATCGACGACGCAGCCAATGGCGGGGCCATGCGACTCGCCCCAACTCGTGACGCGGAACAGATGGCCATAAGAATTAAACGACATGGCGGCTGACTTAGCGGCCCTAGCAGACGAGGGCCAGTCATCAGTTTTGTCGTCAGTGATTTTGTTCGAAACCGGAACTTTCCCGGCGGCGACCTGTTGCAGAGGGCAGACTAGACACAATTATGGAGAATAAAATGCGTAAGATTCTAATGATGTCCGCCATGAGCCTCGGCCTTGGCCTCACCGCCTGTGCCACAATGGATAAGGGCGATGACATGGCCATGTCTGACATGTGTGAGGCGCGCGCCTTCGCCGTATTCTTTGAAACCGGTTCGGCCAAAATGGGTGTTGACGCCGACGCCACGTTAGATGCCGTTTCCAAAGCCTATGATGATTGCGACCTGTTCCAAATCGAAGTGGTTGGTTATGCTGACAGTGTCGGGAATAGCGATTCCAATCTGAAGCTTTCGGCCGACCGAGCCAGTGCGGTTCTCGCTGAATTGAATGATCGGGGTATCACGGCAGACCGCGCCGCGATTGTGCCCATGGGCGAACGCACGGTCATATATGATGACGAGTCAGATGCGTTTGAGCGGCGGGCCGTTGTGACATTGCTGCCGTCAGACGGTTAGACCACACAAAATAGAGTTAAAGCGGGCTTAGGCCCGCTTTTTTTGTGCCTGTGGTTTAGCGTCGGCTGATCCTAGAACCGGCGTCCACCCGCGCGAACGCGCATCGTTTGCGGCGCGGGCGGGATCAGGGTTTCAAACGCAGATTTGGCCTGCATGAATGCGCCGATATTGGCGTAGGGGCTGTCCGGGTGAAAGAACTTCGCCTTTTTGCGCCAAGCGCCGCGAATATCGGCTTCGCGGGCATTCATCGGGCAACCGAGGATCAGAAGCGCTTTTTGACGAGTCATTGAGGCGGGGATCCTATTCAATATGTGCGGGACATTGTGCTTAACAGACCCTAAATTGCGCTACAGAGAGTCAACGTCCCGCTAACGGACGTAGTTAACGGATCGTAATTCGAGAAAAAGATCGCATGACCCACTCCATTCCATCCTCCCCATCGGCGACAGATTATCTGTCGGACACGAGCGATCGCGACCTGTCTTGGATCGATGCCAAAGACCCGATCGACCTATTTGATCAATGGCTGAAGCGGGCCGTGGAGACAGAAGCGAACGACGCAAACGCCATGTCTTTGGCCACGGTCGATGGATCGGGACAACCGGATGTGCGGATCGTCCTGCTGAAGGGGCTCAGCGATCAGGGGTTTGATTTTTATACCAATTCTCGCTCCGCCAAGGGTCAACAATTGGGCGAGGTGGCCAAAGCGGCACTTTGTTTTCATTGGAAAACGCAACGCAGACAAGTGCGGGTGCGGGGCTCGGTCGTCAAAGTGGGATCCGATGCGTCTGATGCTTATTACCGCAACCGCGCGCGGGGGTCACGATTATCCGCTTGGGCGTCCCAACAATCACAGCCAGTTGAGAACCGGGACGCCTTAATTGCTGCGATGGAAGAGACTGAAGCGCGGTTTGAGGGTGTTGATGTGCCGCGCCCCGATCATTGGTTTGGCTATCGTGTCGTGCCGGACGCCATTGAGTTCTGGCAGGACGGCGCGTTCCGCTTGCATGACCGCATCCTATTTATGCGGTCCGGTGACGCGTGGGAGAAGACTCGTCTTTATCCCTAAGCCCGGCTAAAGCGTGTCTATGACTGATCCAACACCCACACCCGCTGACAATCCTGGCCACAAGCCCATCGTGACCGAAACGCCCGAACCGAAGGTTTTCGAGCTCGACAAAAACGAGAAGAAGCGGCTGATTGCGCGGCGTTGGGTGCTGCGCATTGCTCTGGGTCTCGCCATTCTATCGCCGCTTGTCTTTATCCTTGCCGGGTTTGGCGCGAAGTTCGGCCTCTGGTCTTGGCAGTTCGGGTTGGGCACTCTGACCCGGGAAGTCGGGCCGATCTTGCTGATCGCGACGCTGGTGGCCGGATTGATCGCGCTGGCTTTCGCGCTGCTGATCAAACCGCGCAGAGGCATTGTGATTGCGCTGATAGCGATCATCATTCCGATTGCAGGATTTGCCAATCTTAAAGCGACGCAAGCGAAGGTCGCCAGCCTGCCGCTGATCCACGATATTACGACGGATACGCAAGACCCGCCTGTATTCGGTGCAACGATCATGGCCGAACGCAACGCCGTCAAAGGCGTGAACACGGTCGATTATGCGGGTAAGCGCGCGCCTACTCGAGAGCGAGATGCGAATGGCGAACCGGTGACGAAGCTAGTGTCAGCCTTGCAAACGCAGGCCTATCCAGAAATCCGCACACTGGTCCTGAGTGAAGCGCCGGATGTGGTGTTTGGCCGGGTCGAACAGGTCGTGCGCGATATGGGCTGGGCCATTAAGGACTCAGACAGCGCCGCTGGCAGCATTGAAGCGACGGCGACGACGTTCTGGTATGGGTTTGAAGATGATATTTCGATCCGCCTACGCCCAGCGCAAGGGGACGGAACCCGGATCGATGTCCGGTCGATCAGCCGTGTGGGATTGTCTGACATCGGCGCCAATGCAGCGCGGGTCAAAAAATTCTTGGATGCCTTGGCGGATTAACGCGCTCGCGGCAGACATGTCGCGATCTGAGGCGACTTAAGCCGCGATCTGGTATTTTTGCCGCAATCCGTCCGGGCCTGACGCCGCGACGCGACCGGTTTTCCGCATATGGATCAGATGCGATAAGACACTGTGCGCAGCGGCCGGATGTAAGCGTTTGTCGACGTCCTTATAAAGGCTCGCGACGATGTCACCGATGCCGGTGAGACCAGATTCGATTGCGTCGATGATCTGGGCCTCTCGCGCCAAACGGTGGTCAATATAGGCTTGAACAAAAGTCCGGACATCAGTGATCGCCGGGCCATGGGTCGGGCGAATGATGTCGAAATCCATATCCAAGACGCGGTTTAGCGACGCTAGATAGTCGCCCATATCCCCATCAGGCGGCGACACGACTGAGGTCGACCATCCCATAATGTGATCGCCGGAGAATAAGGTGTTTTCTTCCGTCAAAGCGAAGCACAGATGGTTCGACGTATGCCCAGGCGTATGGACCGCCGTCAGTGTCCAGTCCGGTCCTTCAAACCGATGACCGTCGCGAATCTCAACATCTGGTTTGAACGAAAGATCGTCGCCGGCCTCCAGCCGGATGTCTCCGCCCTGTGGCGCGACAGGTTGCGTGCCGTAGCCATAAACCTTGCAGCCATGCATGGCAGCCAGAGGCGCGGCGAGGGGGCTGTGGTCAATATGATGATGCGTAACGAGCACATGGCTGACGGATTTGCCCTCTAGGGCCTTGTTGATGGCCGCCATATGGTTGGGCGTCGTGGGGCCGGGGTCGATGACGCAGACACTGTCACCGGCGCCGACAATGTAAACGCCCGTGCCCGTATAGGTGAACGGTCCGGGGTTGTCGGCGATAACACGGACGATCAGGGGGCTGAGTTGCTCTGCAACCCCATAATCGAAGGTGAAATTTTTGATGAATGGAATGCTCAACGTCCTAAGCCTTATCGTCTTGGGTGACTGTGATAAGTCGCTTTGTATCGACTAAAGCGCCAGCTTAGCTCCGTCCAGCCTGTCTGAGTGACAGTTCCGTGAGATCAACGCACCCGGCGGACGCGGATCGCAGCGCCTTCGCCATTGACCCTCAGCAGGTAGGATCCCAGTGAAGCCTTGCGAATTTCAACAGTGTTGGTCCGACCCGCTTTATCCTTTGGGATGCGGACGCGGCGCGTATCTAGTTGGTCCCAAACTTGGCCATTATCGAGATAGAAGCGTGTCTTTTTCGATCCACCAAACTCCTTAGTTGACCGTAAGCCCAAGGTAATGTCCCGAACTTCTCCGATTTCCCTTTCTGGCCTCAGCACCTCTTTGGGGAGGTTTTGAGTAGCCTCAGCCTGACGCGTCGATGTCGCGATCTCTGCTTCCGTAACAGGTGCCGTCAGAGCATCACGTTTAGATGGCTTTCCAGACTTGGATGATCCATCGCCGCCTCCAAAAAGGCCCTTGAGACGCGGCAAAGCTGGGAGATTGAAACCGAATGCATCCCGCTCCACAGCTTCAACTTCCGATCGAAGAACGGTCGTTAACTCACCGCTCGCTTCAGCCTGCTGAAGCTGCCCGACGGCAGTATCGTAACAGATCAACCGAGCGGCTGAATCCTCGATCTCCGCACAGGCGTAAACAGGATCGAGGGGTGCAGCTAAAGCAGGCGCGGCAGTGATTGCTGCCAACGTCATGCAGACAACTGCCCGTGTAAGTGACCGTTTATGTTCTGGTGCAGCCATCATGATCGAGTCCTGAAACGACGCGTTAAATGCGGTTGAATTGTTTTAAAGGTGTAGCAATCAATCGCAGGGATTGGAAAGAACAAAGGGCAGGACGCCGACTCTTACTACAAACTTAACATACATCAGCTTCTGGTCGACTTAGGTGACAAAATTGCAACAGTTCGCCTAAAAGGGAAAATTTTCTGTATTTTTATCCATATAGGGACTTGCTCGACTCGCCTTTCTAATTTTTAACGGGCCCTAAGTGCGCAGGGGAGGTCCCGCGCCCAAATCACATTCGAAGGGCACAAGAATGACATTTCTTGACAAGGCGCGTCTCCTGCAGACGTCCATACTAGGGGGGCTTCTTTTCGCTGCCGCTCCAGTTTACGCACAGGACAATCAGCCAGTAGATGATGTCGAACAGACAACGGCGGCTGAAGACGAAGATGATTTTGCCGAAGAGCAAGATACAATCATTGTTACTGGTTCACGTCTGCGCCGTAATGAATTTACGTCTGTTTCGCCTCTACAGGTCGTCGATGGCGAGCTCGCTCGCGATCTCGGTCTTGTCGACGCTGCTGATCTGCTTCAGCAAACGACAGTTGTTCAAGGTCAACAAATCACAACAGGTCTTTCGACATCTGCGGGTCTTGCCACGGACAATGGTCCGGGTGCTTCAAACGCAGCGCTGCGCGGTCTCACAGCCGACCGGACGCTAGTTCTTGTCAATGGTCGCCGCCTTGCGCCAGCCGGTGTCCGCGGAGCGCCATCTAACCCAGATTTGAACTTGATCCCAGGTACGCTCGTCGAGCGCGTCGACATCCTGCTGGACGGCGCGTCGTCCATCTATGGTTCTGACGCCGTTGCTGGTGTTATTAACTACCAACTGCAACGCGGTTTTGAGGGTTTGGAATTTGATGTCTTCGCCACATTGCCAGAATTTGCTGGGAATGCTGGACATCAAGAAGTCTACTCTGCCAAAGCGGGTCTCGTTAACGATAAAGGCTTTATTAGTGTCGCCGTCGAGCACAATGAAGTCGATGGTTTCAACGAAACCGCTCTGACCGACTTCTACGAGCCCTACGCCAATGGCTGTCGGGCGTCCGTATCTATCGGTGCGAGTGGCACGATCTACAATCCTGATACCTGCCGTAATGGTCAATTTGCTGGTGGTTCTGCTGGCTTTGGTCCTGCAGGTTTCTTGGCTTATGAGCCAGGCGCCAATATTCCTGGACTTCCGATAAACTGGTCGCCGGTTGGTATTACAGGTGATCTTTTACAGCCCGACAGTATTGGTGGTCAGCGTCTTCTCAACTTCCCAGAAGAATTTAATGCGGCCTTTGCGCCGGACTTCGAACGCACATCGATCTTTGCCTTTGGTGAGTATGATACCGGTCTCTACGGTGACATGACGGCCTATTTCGAAGCGTCTTATGGTGAGCGCCGGACTTACACAGAGGGTCCAAACCAAGTTGGACTTCAGATTCCAACCACTTACGGACCTAGCAGCTTCGGCGATCCGCTTGGACTTGGGCGGCCAACGACTCTGTTCTTCGAAACGCGTCTGACAGCAGATACGTCTGTTGCACAATCGCGCTTAATTGGTGGTTTCAAGGGCGATTTACCCTTCCTTGAGAACGACTTTATGAGCAATTGGGGTTACGACGTTTACGGAAGCTACTCCCGCTCAAGCGGTCAGGACTCTGTCAGTGGTTTGCCATTTGTGCCGCGTTTGGAGCAGACTCTGACGAACACACGGTTCGACGCGGCGACAGGTCAATTCGTCTGTGATTCTCGGACGATCCCGAATGAAGGTCAGACGGTCGATTGTCGTCCACTGAACTTCTTTGAGCCGACCTTCCTGTTTGGGGGTCAGTTTACAGATCCTGATGATACGGCTTACCTCTTCCCGAACCGCCTGACTGATACAGAAGTTTTCCAGACTGTTTTCGCGGGTTATGTTTCAGGTGACCTCTTTGATATCCCGTTTGGTGATACTGTCATCGTCGGTTTTGGTGCTGAATATCGTCAGGATGAAATCGAAACGCGCACCTCTTTATCCGGTGAGTTTTTGGGTTTCACAAGCGATCCGGGCGCCAATGGCGAACGTGACTTCAAGGAAGTGTTTGGCGAGATCGAGATTCCACTGATCAAAGACAAGCCACTCATCGAGTCTCTGACCGTCAACCTTGCTGGCCGTTACACGGAAGAGAGCAACTTTGGTGGCGCGGAAACTTACTCGGTCAAAGGTCAGTATCAACCGACCGATTGGCTGTCATTCCAGTCGACATACGGCACATCATTCCGGGCGCCGTCTGTTGGTGACCAGTTTGGCGGTCGCGTCGTTAGCTTCCAAAGCCCTCAAGACCCTTGCCGGGTTCCGGGTTTTGCGATCCAGTTCATTGACGCTGATAATGATCCATCGACGCCGGATACGCGGGAATATATCCCTGCGAATGATCAGCGCGCAGCAGATCTGATTGCTCGCTGTGTCAATGGTGGTGGCCCCTTCAATATTCCTGGAACGGATCCTTTCTCTTTGGGTACGACAGGTCTTGGTACGCCAAGTGCGGGCTTTATCGGTGCACCGACACGTATTGCGAGTGGTTCCAATCCGAATCTAGAGCCTGAAACCTCAACAGCATTCTCGGCAGGTTTCACGTTTGATCAGCCTTGGATGGATGATTTCGATTTCCGCGTCGCGGTGACCTATTTCGAACTGAAAGTTCGTGACGAAATCGATCAGCTGACAGGTGTCACGATTGTGAACCGTTGCTATAACTCGGCTAATCTCGATGATCCGACATGTGGGTTCTTTACACGTGACCCTCGCGTTGCGGGTAACGACTCCTCGGGTGAAATCAGCTTCGTGTCGGCGACAAACCAAAACCTTGGCGAGCAAATCGTTGAAGGTATTGACTACAACCTCGAATTTGGTTTCGATGTTGAGCCGTCCTTCCTCGAAGCTCCGATTGATTATCGTTTGATCGGTCGCGCAACTCAGTCCTTGACTCAAACGGAAGAGTTGTTCCTGGCCAATGGGACGATCCTCGACAATGATCTGGGTGAGTTTGGTAATCCGGAATGGCGGATCAACCTGACGAATATCTTTGGTTACAAAGACTTCCAGTTCTTGTTCCAGTCACGTTACATTGACAGCCAGATCGAAAACTTCGTCAACGAAGACAACCCGGCGACGGGTCAGAAAGCTGGTGATGTTGATACTGAGATCCTGACGTCAGGCTTCGGTCGCTGCGTGCAAGCCAATGACCGCACGGCTACTAGCCCATGTATCCAGTTTGATGGCTTGGCTGAGTATTGGGTCCACGACATGTCATTGACATTCAACCGGGACACCTATGCGGTTCGCGTCGGTGTCAACAACGTCTTCAATGATGCGCCTCCGATCACAGATAATAACGATCTCGCTGGTCTTGGCGGTATTGGTTACGATATCGGTGGTCGTACATTCTTCGCGAATGTCACGAAGCGCTTCTAAAAAGCCCGGAACAGCCGGTTTGATCCGGCTGGTCTGACCTCAAAATTGAAAGCGCGCTCTTCGGAGCGCGCTTTTTTTGTGAAAGACTATAGAGTGCTCTCAGACAGGATCTGACATCGATCTGATCTGATGATGGACTATGAAAACAGATCTGCGGCGACCTAATGTGGGGCTGAGCGGGTGGTGGCATCGAATGCCGGCCGTCATTGATTGTGCTATGTCTTAAGGTGCGGGGAGAGGGACCGAGTTCGCAGGGTCTTTGCCGCCCACCTGTCGCCTGCATAATGTCGCTTCAGCTCAAAAACTGTGTCGGCCGAATTGGATGTTGATCGTCTATTTGGCCACGCCGCGCCGCGCAATCTGGCCAACCTCAGTGCCACCAGAACGTCCGGGCCTGATCGTATGGGTTTTATAATGAGCTGCCTAACTCGGACCGCAGATGGCCTTAAATCTAAGCTTCACTGAAGCATGATCAACGGTAAGCAGACGAACTTTCGTATAGTCCGCGTGCTCAAGGGGCCCGAAAGGGCCTGCTGTGTCACGTTTCAACAAGGCCACAGGAAGTTCGACCACAGTGACCATAGGAGCTCTCAGTAGAGAAGAGCGCTGAAATGCAACACCTTAGAAGTCTGGGAGCGTCGCTTTCAGTTCATGACCCTGTGCGGACAGAGCTTCACGGACTTTTATAGCACTCTGGACTTCCGGCATGTTCATCAGCGCACCGAGCGTCTCCAAGTCGCGCCCAGCGCTGACTGTTCCTGAAAACAGATCGTTGAACAATTCTTCTCGGGTCTTGGCGCGCGGAAAGCGTTTGATGCGGACGTCTGCATCTTCGTCCATCTCGGCCAAGCGTTTGGCCGCCCGTAGGGCCGTGTCAAAGCCGCCTAACTCATCAACCAGTCCGCGCTCTAACGCTTGCTCGCCTGTCCAAACCCGACCCTTCGCGACGTCAATGACTGCTTCGCGGCTCATATTTCGGCCGTCCGCGACAATATCGACAAAGTTATTATAGATAGTGTCCATGGTGCGTTGATAGCCGGCGAGTTGCGCCTCGGTGAAAGGCTCGTCCACATTATAAGCGCCAGCATAGTCGCCGCCGACCCGGATGCCGTCGATATTATACCCGATCTTGGCAAAGGTGCCTTCCAGCGCGATCTTACCGCCAAACACACCGATGGATCCGGTAATCGTTTGGGGCAGGGCAACGATGTGGTCAGCTGGGGCGGCAATATAATAGCCGCCACTGGCCGCATATTGACCCATGCTGATGACCACGGGTTTGCCCCCATCCTGAACGCGTTTTACGGCAGCCATGATCTGGTCAGAGGCGTCGGCGGAGCCGCCGCCCGAACTGATCCGGAAGACCACAGCTTTGACATCTTCATCATCCAATATGGAATCCAAACCAGCCGCTAACGTGTCGCCACCCATATTCGTGATGGGCGTGAAGATATTGTCGCCACCGCCACTGCCGGGCAGGATTGTGCCTTGGCCCTCGACGACCGCAATGACGGGTTTACCGAAATTGCCTTTGGGTTTGTACTCGCTAACGGGCTTGAAGACCGTGTCTTCGTCGCCAGCCTTTGAGGCGATCCAATCCTTCATCTCTTCAAGATAGCCAAGCTTGTCGATCAGTCCCGCATCTAGGGCATCACTCGCACTGTGAGGCGCGGTGGCTAGTAGGCGCAAAACCTCATCGCGGGGCAGATCTCTATCATCCGATATATTGTCGACAATATTGTCAAAAATCGACGTGATCAGGCTCTCAGTCGCTTCGCGATGTTCGGGTGTGTAGCCAGTTTCCGTGTAGGTGTTGACGGCATTCTTATAAGCGCCGTGACGAACGAATTGCGGCTCAGCGTCAATTTTTTCCATCACGCCGCCAAAGAATTCGGACTGAGAATAAAGGCCGGCTGTCGCCATGGAGGTACTGGCCTGCAGCCAAATCTCATCGGACGCACTGATGGCATGGTAGGGAATGACGGATGTGCTGTTCAGGCCTTGGGCATGGGTCACCACGAACTTCCCAGACTTACGGAAGTCAAGAATCGCCAGACGAAGCTCCTCGGCGCTGGCAGGGGCAAGGCCGCCACTCTCACCGCGTATGAAGACGCCTTTGACTTGGTCATCAGTCTTGGCTCGGTCCAATGAACGCACAATCCCGACAATCGATGTGGGGCTATCGGCGAACAGAGTCGGGGGAACGGGGGCGTCAAGAATCGGCATGCGGAGGTCGATTTCAAGCACGATCGGCTTGGTGATTTTGTCCGAACCCGCCGCCATCGCTCCGATAGAAATCAGCAACATGAAGAGCAGAAACAGAAAGACGAAGAGGCCAATCACCACGCTCAGGATCGTGATGAAAAAAACCTTCGTGCCGCTGAGTCGTTTTTGCGGATAGGAATAGGCAGGAGAAGTGTCAGCCACGCATGCTCACTTTCGAAAAGGGTTGTTTCTTACTGTTTTTCGATATGTGCCACGTCGAACGGTTTAAGGAAAGAGGCGGATACAGAGCACTCAGACGGCATGAATCATGTCGCGTAGGGTCAGTCTGATTCGTCACAGGCGATATAAGGCGTGTTCCGTGTGCAATCCGTCGGATTTCGCCGTTGCCTTTTTGGGAGCTCGCTCATAAAAGCCGCGCTCATCAGAGACGGGTAGGAGGCGCGGTGCGGCTCTCTACTATTCGGATCGATGGGGTGTAGCCAAGTTGGTAAGGCAATGCTTTTTGGTAGCATGTACCGCTGGTTCGAATCCAGCCACCCCAGCCATCCTCGCTCGTAACGCGACCGCCTGTTCAGAAAATTTTCATTTCTGCGGAACCTTCCGAGTGCGGGAGTCGTTGCTTGACTGAACAACATGCGTTTACAATAAGGAGGCCCTGAGGTTTCCTTTTTGGACGCCAAGGCAAATTTTGCTACTCTTGTCCACGGAAAAAAACTATAAAAAACCGTTGCGAGGTGGTCGAGGTAATGATTGATTAACAAAAGTCGCCCGTGTAGGCGACCGTTCGCACGGCTCCTAAAGAAGCCGGCAATAAATGGAGGACGTGAGTGGTGCTAACCCTACCTGCCCGGCAGCTTGCCCTGTGCGCAGCTGCTTGTTTTGGGATCGCCCTGGGTGCGGTTCCGGCCAGTCAGGCTCAAGCCCAAGATGAATCTCAGACAGCCCCTTCGCTCACGTCTCAGTATGAATCCGTCCTGAAACAAATTTCTGATCGCCGCACCAATATCTCGCTGCGTGAATACTATCTGACTGAACAGCAAAAAGAGATCGACTCGTTGGCGGCTCGTCTGGCTTTGGCCAGTGATGGCAGTGCGAGCGAAGAATTGCTGCCGATGGTGCGCGAAATGGTGGCTGAACTTGAAAAAGTTATGGTCTCTGATTTACCCTTCCGGATTGAACGCCGTTTCGGCCTTCTTGATGACCTTCGTGAAGATTTGCAGGCTGAAGATGTGCTCGTCAGTGACGTCTATCGCCGTGCCTTGCAGCTTTATGCATTTGAAGCTGGCTACGGCCTTCAGGTCGGGTCTTATTCTGGGGTTAGTCCAATCATTGAGCGGCAGGGCAATCGCTTCCAAGCCTGCCTGACTGATCCTGACTCCTCTGTCTGTGATCTGAACAAAGAACAACGTCAGGCTTTGGCCACGGGTGCGGAGATGGAAGATCTTCAATCTCAGCTTTACGACGGTAACTATATCCACTTCGGGCGTCTATCGCTGCTCTATCTCGAGCGTGATAGTTCCGAAGGCTATCGCTATAATGAAGTAACAAAACAGTGGGATCCGCTGTCTAACTCCGAACTTCTGGGTCTTCGCCAGAACGTCCGTATTGCGCGTGGCGAAAGTGCCATTGGAACCATGACGGCACCGATACGAATTGGTGAAGGTGGGTCCGATGCCAGCTAGCCTATCGGTGAACGAAAAGAATCACGGGAAAACGACATGAACCAGACCTGGAAGGAAACCATGCTGATCACATCCAACGCCAAGCGAGCCTGGCTCGTCTGCGCCGCCGGGGCTATGGCCCTGACCGCGGCGCTGCCGGCTCAGGCCCAGCTTGAAACCGCTCTCTCCGCTGCGCGCCAATCCTCTGCAGCTTCTGCTGCAGCTCAGCGCCAAGTCGAAGAGGCTGATGACACTGCTGGCTCTGCGGTTCGCGAATATCGCGCCGTTCTGCAGCAGCTCGACAACACCAAATTGTTCGTCGCGCAGCAGCAAATTTTCCTCGATAGCCAAGCTTCGGAAATCAACTCGGTTCGCAATCAGCTCGGCACTGTCGAGCAGATCAAGCAGGGCATGAGCCCGATGATGTTGCGGATGGCGGTTGCGCTTGAAGACTCAATTAAAGCTGACGTGCCTTTCCGTGTGAATGAGCGCTTGGCGCGCGTCACGCGGGTTCAAAACGCGCTTGCCAATCCGGGCGTTTCGCCTGCCGAGCAATATCGTCAGGTTTTGAACGCCTATAAGATTGAGGCGACTTACGGCTATTCCACGGAAAGTTACGAAGGCGTTCACCCGGAAGAGCCGGGCAATGTCGTCGACTTCATCCGGTTTGGACGCACCTCGTTCATCTTTGTCGATAAGCGCGATGCTTCGGCCAAGCGCTATGACATGGCGAGCAATAGTTGGGTGTCACTCGACGATGTCGATTCTCGCCAAATTCGCCAAACCATCCGCGTCGCTCGTGAACAGGCTGCGCCGGAAGTGATATACGCGCCCGTCACGGCCGCTAACTAGTCAACAGGGAAGACAAGACCATGAAGTTCTATAAATCCGCCATGGCCGCCCTGATGGGTTCGGCCCTGCTCGCTGCCACTCCGGCATCCGCGCAGATCACCTCAATTCAAGAACTGCTTAATCAGGTACGCGCCGATGCGGCCGAGCAGGATCGGATCAATACGCAACGCGTCCGTGAATTCGAATCCAACGCGGCCCAGCAGACGGAAGAATTGCGCCGGGCTCGTGCTGAGCTGGCACAACTCGAAGCTCAAGCGCGTCGCGTGGAAAGCACATTTACGGCTAACCAAAACCGGATTGACGAACTTAAGGGTGAGCTGACAGCCGCTCAAGGTGAGTTCGGCGAAGTGTTTGGTCTCGCACGCTCAATGGCTGGTGAGTTTAAATCTACATTGGATCGCTCGCTGATCACGGCGCAACTGCCGAACCGGACCGAAGTTCTGGGGCGGGTTGCAGAATCTGATGCGCTTCCGTCTACCGCCGATCTCAATGCAATCTGGCGCACCATGTTGGAAGAGATTGTCCAGCAACGTGAAGTTGAAAGCTTTACCGCACGGGTTGCCGGTATTGATGGTCAGACGGGCGTGACGCGTGTCGGCCCATTTGTTTCTTTTACCAATGATGGTGGCCAGTTCCTTCAATATAACCCGCCATCCTCAAGCGGCGAAGATTTGCCGCTTCTATCGCTGCTTCCGGCTCAACCCGGTGGTGCCATTCAGTCGGCGGCTGATCGGGTGCTCAATGCCAGCCCTGGTGAAGTTGTTTATGCGCCGATCGACCCAACCCGGGGCGAGCTTCTCAAAACCTTCGACCTGCGTCCTGGTCCGTGGGAACGGGCTCAACAGGGTGGTATCATCGGTAATATCATTATGTTGCTGGGTGCGATCACAGGTCTTCTTGGTCTTCTCTTGATTGTCCGTCTGTTCCTCATCCGCATGGCCGTTGCTGGTCAGAAGCGGAAGTCGCAGCCGTCTAAATCTAATGCTCTGGGTCGCGTTATGCTGGCCTATGAAGGCGCGCGGAATGCGGATGCCGACACAGTTGAACTGAAGTTGGACGAAGCCATTCTTCAAGAGAGCCCGAAATTGGAATTCGGCCTGAACTTCATCAAGTTGATTGCCGGTATTGCACCGCTTCTGGGTCTTCTTGGTACGGTGACAGGTATGATCCAAACCTTCCAAGCCATGATGATCTATGGTGCCGGTGATCCACAGCTGATGGCTGGCGGTATCTCCGTGGCTCTTGTGACGACTATGCTCGGCCTGATCGTCGCGATCCCGCTGCTGATCATTCACAGCTTTGCGGCCTCTCTGGCACGTTCCGTCCAATCAACACTGGAAGAGCAATCTGCCGGTATTGTGGCTCGCCATGTAGAAGCGCGCAGTGCTGGCTCGGTTGGTGTGGCTCCGGTTACAAAAATCTAGCTTGAAGTAGGTCTGCGCACGCTGCGCAGACCTGCGGTTGAACCCGTGGCGAGGCTTGTGTCTCGCCGCTATTCCACTGACCCCGAAAGGACGACCCAATGGGCAATATCATCGGCGGCCTTCAAGGCTTTCTGCAACAGGGCGGTCCCGTCCTGATCCCGATTGCGATTGTTATTTTCGCGATGTGGACCTTTATCCTCGAACGGATCGCTTATTATCTTCTGGCCCATAAGCCGATGAAAAGTCGGCTAAGGTCCGAATGGGACGCTCGCACAGATCGGTCGTCATGGCGCGCTCTCGCGATCCGCGACGAAATGATCAGTCAAGTCAAAGAACGCACCATTTCCAACGTCGCCCTGATTAAAACACTGGTTGCGCTCGCGCCGCTGCTCGGTCTCCTCGGAACTGTGACGGGCATGATCGACGTGTTTGATGTGTTGGCTTACTCCGGATCTAGCTCAGCCCGCCTCATGGCTGGCGGTGTGTTCCGGGCGACCATCCCGACAATGGCCGGTATGATGGCTGCACTTTCGGGTCTTTACTTCTCCACTGTTTTGCCGCGCTGGAGCGCGCGCGAAACCGCCCGGTTTGCCGATGAACTCATCGTCGACCGCGGCGCTTACTAGGAGGCACTGTCCATGAGACGCGCCCGCCGCCGCAATAATGACGATGAAGCCGATGTCGATATGACACCGATGCTCGACATCGTGTTCATCATGTTGATCTTCTTCATCGTGACCGCTGTCTTTCTTGACGAAACTGGTCTGGATATGACCCAGCCGCCTCCGCCACCGGAAGACCAGCCTCCACCAACGAATCCTCCGCCGGCCATTACCGTTTACGTCGATGAAAACAGCCAATGTTCGGTTGATTCACTACGGTCGACTTGTAACGGCGTTCTCGCTCGGATCGAACGTCAACTGGCTGATAAACCCGGAGCATCGGTCATCTTGCGCTTCCATCCGGATGCGAAGCACAACATCCTCGTTCAGTTGAAAGACGGGCTGGATGGACGCGGCATGCAATCCAAGATCGAAGTCGTCAAAGGCGCGGCCTAACGGCTGTCTGGCAGGTGACGCACTATTCTGCGCCACACACTTGTCACGCTGCTTTGTAAATGATATAAGGTAACACTATGGCACGACGCTCCCGCACTGTCCTTGAAGATGAAGGCACCGAATTGAACATGACGCCCATGCTCGACGTCGTCTTCATTCTCCTCATCTTCTTCATCGTCACATCCGTGTTCGTTAAAACGCCCGGCCTCGAGCCAATAAAGCCTGAGGCGACAACGGATGTTGCTTGGAATCCGACTATTTTGGTGGCGATTGATAGCGCCTCGAATGTGTGGATCGACAAACGGCCTTATAAAATTGGCGAAATTCGTCCAATTTTGACGGCGCTACGCGACGAAACGCCAAAGGCAAACGCCATCATTCAAGCGGACCGTGATGCTGATGTCGGAACCGTTATGGGTGTTCAGGAGCTGTTCCAAGATCTGGGTGTAAGCACCCGGGTCGGAACTGAATAGGAAGGATAGTCCGTTATGGGTTTTCTACGCTGGTTAGCTATTGTCCCCGCTGCAATCGTCACGGTTGTTCTTTTTGTCCTGATGATGAGCCTCATTTCTGAGGAATTCAAACCTCAAGATAAACTTGATTTACAGTCCTTTGAAATCAATCCGAAGGTTGAAGATTTGAAGCTGCTCGAGCGAGAGACCAAAATCACAGAGATCAAAAAGATTGAAACACCGCCGCCACCGCCTCAAATCGAACGTCAGAAAGCTGACCGTCCGGCCGAGCCAATCGCGTCGTTGGAGGGCTCTGTCCCAGAATTCGAAGCTCCGGAAATTGACCGATCACAGTTTCAGATCACTGTCTCTGATCGCGACGCACAGCCGCTCGTTCGAATTCCCCCAATTATGCCGCCCCGCGCGGAGAAGTCTGGGCATTGCAAAGTTCGTTTCAGTGTGAGTCCAGAAGGTGCGCCCTTCGATGTTGTCGCAACCTATTGCACGGAGTCTTTGTTCGAACGACCGACGGTTAAGTCGGTGCAAAAGTGGAAATATAATCCCAAGATTCAAGATGGTCGTCCGGTCGGTCGTACTGGTGTGGAATCGAGGATCACTTTCCGCCTTGCTGATGAGCGCGGGAATGTCATTCCCGAATAAGATCGGGTCACTAATATTCTCAGCATAGGAAGGTTTGACCTGCCCGCGCTGATTTGGGTTCGATACTTTGTCGGAACCACAATAGAACCGGGCCGTGCCGGAACACGATTATGGAGACGTTCATGACTATTCGTCCGAAATTGATGAGCCTCAAAGCTAGAAGCGCGAAACTTCTAGGAGCAAGTCTGTTTGCAATGGCCTGTGTCGGCGTCATCGCCCCAGCGACACTAGATGTCGCTTATGCGCAAGATGAGGACGCGCCCGTTGAGGGCCGTCAGTTCTCGGCCAAGGCCGGTGAAAAAGTGAACGAAGCGCTCCAGATGATGAATGCGGATAATTCGCAGGGGGCTCTCAATGTTCTCAATACGCTACTGAATTCCGGGGCGGCGCTTAACCCCTATGAACGATCCACGATCTACCAGATGCTGGGTCAGAGCTATAATGATGTCGGCAACACGCCAGGCGCACTGCGGGCGTTTCAGGACGCTATTAATGCAGGCGGTCTGCTTCCGAACGAAGTCGATAATATTAAGGTCGTCATTGCGCAGTTGATGATCGTGAACGGTCAATACCGCGAAGGCGCAACGGCGCTTGAAAAATATCTTGCGCAGGGTGGTCAAGAGAAGCCGGCTTATGTTGAGCTCCTTGTTCAAGCTTGGGTTGAAGCGGAAGATTATCAACGTGCGCTGCCTTGGGCCGAGAAATGGTTTAATCGTGCGAACCCAAAGGAACGAAAGCATTTTGACTTGCTGAATTTCCTCTACAACAATCTTAACATGCCTGAACGTCAGGCTGATATTGTCAAACAGATGATCCAGAAATGGCCGGGCGATCAGACCCTTTGGAACACATGGGCATCAATGTTGGGCAATGGCGGTCGTGAACAGGATGCCTTTGAAGTCAATAAAATGCTCTATCTCGGCGGTGCGATGACCGACGAACGGGAAATTAAGAAGGTTATTCAGTACTATTCCTATTACGAGATGCCTTATCAAGCGGCCCAAATTATGGCTCGCGAAATGAACAGTGGCCGAATTAAACGGACGCCAGAGAATCTTGAGGAGCTGTCGAAATATTATCGGACTGCCCGCGAATATAAAAAGGCGATTCCGGTCTTAGAAGAGGCTGCGCAGCAATCGAACTCGGCTAAACTTTACGCCGCTCTGGGCGAGGCTTATTTTAACGAAGGTGATTGTGCTAAGGCTGAAAGCTCGTTCCGGAGTGCGATTGATCGCGGTTACGACGCAGGAAAATCCTGGATGCAGGTCGCAAACTGCATTTACGATTCAACCCAGACCGCGCCGCGATTGGATTGCTCTATGACGGAAGCGGAAATGGATAATGCGCCCATTACCCGAATTCGCGCTCGGGCTATTGAAGCCTTTAAACGAGTGCCGGCTGGCTCACGCGAATCGCGTAACGCCCGCAAGTGGCTGAAGTTTGTCTCTGAAGAACGCGATGCGGTTGAACGCCGTTGTGAGTTCGAAAAGAATGTCGAACGCGAATTGTGCTACTCTAAAATCAAGCTGGAATATGACAATATCGTCTTCGCTGGCGGTGAGTTCGTCCTGGATGATGAGAACTGTATGAAGTTCAAAGCAGATTACGACGCCCTCTATGTCCGGACCACAACCGAATAAATCGATTGTACACATATGGTTCAAACCCAGCCTTCGGGCTGGGTTTTTTTGTGCGTTAGTGTCAGTGAAAAATCCAAACCGACCCTACCATGTAGATTAGCCGGAAACGACTTTAAGATTTAACCACGATGAGAAAAGACGAGCGCCGCTGTAATGGCCGCCGCTCCGAAGTCCTCTTCGCGCGGGATCACGCCGTTCTGAATATACTTCAGAACTTCAGGGCTGAGTGAAGCGGTGAGTGACCAGTTCCAATACCGCAAGACGGTCTGTGCCTTGTCGGTCGAAATTGTGTCATAGGTTTCAAGAACACGCGCAAAGGCGGGGTCTGGCTGGCCGTCGGGCGTTTCGGTTTGCCGCCCAAGCCCTTTCCAAAGCGCCCGCATATGGTCACGTTTTAGGCCTGGTGCCTTACAGAAGATGGCAATGGGTTGGCCGCCCTTATCCGTCAGGATTTGCGCACCTGTGGCGGGTTTGATCCCGGCCATGTACGAAATTTCCTCGGTCATTTTCCGGGTTAACCCGGTGCGGGCGATATCCTCAATCGCCTGTTCAAGACTGTCATAGGGGGAGCGTTCTGTGGCTGCGCGGTTGCGCTGGCGACGTTCAATAAATTGCAGGGCTTTGCGGACACCGGCATCTTGCCATCCATCCTGTGCGGCGAGCGGGTATAAATCCCCGGCACTTTCCTGCAACACATGTCGCGTAACCGCAAACCGCTGTAGGATTTTCCGCCGATTGGATGTGTCCGCCCACCAATACATGGTCAGACCGTGGCTCGGGCGGAGTTCCTCGCGTTTGACCAAGAGTTCGACATAGGGCTGATGGGACCGCGAAATGGTCAGGATGCGTTGAATGGCGGTATCGGAGAGGTTCGAGCCCTTATTCTTGAGCAGCGTCTCGACGACATCCTCTTCCATGAATTCGACGAGAACATCGACGACGGCGTCCGAGATGTGACGGCGTTGCGCCATCACCTTTCGGTGGTCCTCTTTGACCTTGCGCGCAATATGAATGAGATCAGAATCGGTCAAGCTCTTGGAGTTCTCCAAAACATGCCGGGCAATCTCGATGTCGTCCTTCGCCAGAATAACCAGAATGGTCCGGGGTGCTTCGTTGAGCATGACGAGGCGTTTGGCGACGGCCTCACGAATATCGGGCTCAGTTGAGCGGAGCAGCTCGACCAGCACGTCGCCTGCCATATGACGTTCCTGTGGCGTGAGTTTTGACGCTGGCAGGCAGATCGCATCGGCCAGACGCCGAGATAATTGACGACGCACCGTATCCGTCGGCGTGTCGACCTGCTGGGCAGGCTCCAACTCCAAGGCTTGGGCGGGCAACGACATTGAACGTCCGGTCTGCGATTGGGGTGCGGCGAAAGGCCGACCCTCCAATAAAAAAGGGTAAGCAGAAGCCCTTAACACTCCGTGACCATCGGCTTAGAGCGCACGATATGACTGACAGTTCGACCAACGTCCGCCCCAGTATTCCTAGGGCCGAAAAACGCCCCCACCAGCAACGCCGGTTCGGTCATGATTGGACCGATGATTATGCGTGGCTGAAGGATACGGACTGGCAGACGGTGCTGCGTGACCCATCAAAACTCTCATCCGACATTAGAACGCATTTAGAGGCAGAGAATCGCTACACGGAAACAACGTTAAGCCCATTAAAGGCTCTCGATACGGCGCTGTTTGAAGAGATGAAAGCTCGGCTGGAACCCGCCCGGTCCTCGACGAAATTGCCCCACGGCCCTTGGCGATATTATCACCGTTTTGAAGCGGGCCAGGAACATGGCACCTATATTCGCGAGCCGAGAGATGGGGGTTCCGTGCAGACTTTACTGGACGCCGAAGCGCTCAGTCAGGATGCGGACGGATTTTTTGATGTCGGCGATGTCAGCCACAGTCCGGATCACGCCCGTGTTGCTTACGGTCTGGACCTAAAGGGCTCGGAAAACCACCAAGTGTTCGTCGGTCCTGCGTCGGGTGGTGACGCAGACTTCACGGGTATTGATACGGCCGCAGGTGCTTTGGTCTGGGCGGCGGATTCAAAAACACTCTTCTGGGTCGAACGTGACGAAAACCAACGGCCCTCAAAAGTTCTCTACCGAGATATTGATGGTTCGAGCGCCGCAAATACTGCCTTCACGGAAAAGGACCCCGGCTTTTTTGTGAGTGTTGGCAGTTCGGACGATGACAGGCATATTGTCATCTCTGCCCACAACCACACGACCAGTGAAGTCTGGGCCGTGCCAATGGACGCACCGAGCACGAACCCTGTCTGTTTTGCGACCCGGCGGGCCGGTGTTGAATATGACGTCGCGCCCCAAGGCGGAGCGACCTATATTCTGTCCAATGATCAGGGCGCGATCGATTTTGCTGTGTTCCAAACGAACACGCCATTGGGCGAGACAAGCGATCCAGCGAATTGGTCCTCTTATATCGATCACCAACCCGGTCGTCTGATCTTGGGTCTAGAGGCCTATTCCGGTCATCTCGTCCGACTGGAACGCGAAAATGCGCTGCCGCGTATCGTCATCCGCGACATGGCGGACGGAACGGAACATGCCATTGAAATGGATGAAGCGGCTTATTCGCTCGGTCTCGTCGGCGGGTATGAATATGACACGACGCTGATCCATTATAGCTATAGCAGCCCGACGACCCCGGCCTCTGTCTATGCTTATGATATGGCGACGCGCGAACGGAGTTTGGTCCACCGTCAGACAGTGCCGAGCGGACATGATCCCGATGATTATGTGACGGAGCGGATAGAGATTACGGCGCGGGACGGGGAGACTGTTCCCGTCACACTCCTATACCGCAAAGGGATGAAGCCGGACGGATCAAACCCACTTCTGCTCTACGGTTATGGCTCGTATGGACTGACGATTCCGGCGGATTTCCGCACGGGGCGACTGAGCCTCGTGGATCGTGGTTTCGTCTATGCTATCGCGCATATTCGCGGCGGGATGGCCAAGGGGTATGGCTGGTATGAAGCCGGGAAGCTGGATCGAAAGATTAATACATTCAATGACTTCGTTGATGTTGGCCACGCCCTCGTTGATCTCGGTTGGACGGACCGCGGCAAGGTCGTTGGACATGGCGGCTCGGCGGGTGGATTGCTCGTCGGGGCGGCGCTTAATCAAGATCCCGGTCTGTTTGGGGCGGTGATCGGAGCCGTACCCTTCGTCGACGTGCTCAACACGATGAGCGATACGGAGCTTCCGCTGACGCCGCCGGAATGGCCGGAATGGGGCAACCCGATTGAGGATGAAACCGCGTTCCGGACGATCCTATCCTACAGCCCGTATGAGAATATTCAGTCGGCCAACTATCCGCCGATATTGATTACGGGCGGTCTGACCGATCCGCGTGTGACCTATTGGGAACCGGCGAAATGGGCCGCGCGATTGCGCGACCACCAGACGGGGGAGGCTCCAATCCTTCTCAAGATGAATATGGAGGCGGGCCATCAGGGCGAGAGTGGGCGCTATCAATCGCTCAAGGAAACGGCGACGGAATATGCTTTCGCGCTCTGGGCTGTGGGCAAAGCTTAGACGAAGCGTCCGGTCTGCAGGTTTTTCCGCACATCGCGTGCAGGGATCACGCAGCCATTCATGACCGCATAAATACCGTGAGGAAGCGTTTGCGCCGCGATCAGGGCGCCGCCAAGGTTGAATTCGGCGTCTGAGCGCCAGAACGATTGTGGCCGCATCGCCCCGGTCAGCACGACAGTCTTGCCCCGGACATGGCCGAGCAGATGCTGCGCTGTCTGTTCCATCGTTCCCGTCCCGTGCGTGATGACAATCTTCTTTTCGGGGGCCTTCACAACCGCGCGCAGGATCGCGTCACGATGGTCTACCGTCATATCCAGACTGTCGATCGACATCAGACTCTCGACGCGTGGAGAGTCAATGCGCCCATATTTTAGAATATCGGAGACGGCCGTGCTGCCATCAAAAACGAGCGTTTCCGTGCGCACGTCATGCACCTTGTCGATAGTGCCGCCTGTGGTGAGGATTAGAACATCCATGTTTAGCCTCCTGAACGTAGGGTAAATGACCCGCATAGCGGGTTTGCAGAAACGTGGCTTCTCCTTTTGCGCCCTTCGGACAGACCCTATATAGGACGTGAAGTAACCGGAGCCCCCCATGATCCTCACCCTAATGAAAGGCAAGATCCACCGTGCCACGGTGACTCAGGCCGATCTCCACTATGAAGGGTCGATTTCGATCGACCAGGACCTGCTTGAGATGGCAGGAATTCTGCCCAATGAGCAGGTGGATATCCTGAACATAACCAATGGCGAGCGATTTACCACCTATGCCATTACGGCGCCTCGGGGGTCCAAGACGTTCGGCTTGAACGGCGCTGCCGCTCGCCGAGTGCAGCTTGGCGATAAGATCATCATTATCACATACGCGCAAATGGATGCTGAAGTGGCCAAGAGCTATGTGCCGAATGTCGTGCTGCTCGGTGAGAATAATGAGGTGGTGAGTCCACCGCTTGCTGCGAATGGGTGAGGTGCTCTGACAATCCTCGCAAAGACCTCATTCGTTACCTATGTAACGACTGCCTCAAGTGACTGTGCTGATAGGATAATTCTCACCCGTGCATGATCCTGCACAGGTAAGCCTTATTTAGAGCAAGCCTAGGATCAGAACATCCAACGGGATTTGCTAAATAAAATCGCGCTGTTCTCGACTGACTTTAGAGTCCAATTTCAACGCAATATCCAAATTGACGTGAGAGATTCGTTCGACAACCTCTTGTGTTACTTCACGTTTGCAGCGCTGGATTTTCATCTGATGCCTGGGCGAGAAACGATCAAATTCCTGACCACATATGTCTTCGGCCAAAATGTTTATTCTTTGGAGGACTTGCTCCGCGCCGATAGAGGTCGAAAGCTCAGATTGTGCATAGCTGAATTCAACGGTCTTTGCGGACGCGGATGTTGAGGTTAGAGCTAAGGCGAGCGCGAGGTTGCCTAAAATAAAACGTGTCTTTGAGCGCATTGTTGTCTCCTGAAGCCATGCGCAATGTTGCGCTTCATGAGATTGCTGGAGCAGAGATCGTTTTGGAATCGCGATATTTTCCGAAGGTCATGTCGAAAAATTCGCCATTGAATTCTATGACGTCGCGACCTCTTTTGTAAGCCAGGCGATCACGTCCCTTATAACGGGGTTACGGTTTGCATTCGGGGTGTGCGTTACAAAATAGGTTTTATTCCATGGAAGCCATTGATTAGAAAAGATCGTCAATTTTCCATTTTCAATATTATGGCGCGCGATAACTTCAGGTAACAAGGCGATGCCTTGTCCGGATAAGGTGGCCTCAACGGCGACCAGAGTATCCTCTATGATGAAAGGGCGGTGAGATTCGGTCAGGTCCAATTGGGCTAATTGACTCCACGCCCGCCATTCGTCCGATGAATGAATTTGGATGCGGCGGGTGCTTCGAACGAAATCGTCTCGATCCGCTTCGTCAATGTCAGCTAATAAAGCGGGTGAGCAAACGGGGACGAGCTGCCCCTTGACGAGCTGTGTTGATACGACATCATCCCAAATTCCATGTCCATAGCGTACCGTTAAATCTACTTCTTCTCTGGAAAAATCAACGAGACGTTGGGATGTAAGAATTTCTAATTCGATGTCCGGTAATTCTTCTTTGAACTTGTCGAGACGTGGCACAAAGAACTGTGCTGCAAATGACGCCATCGTCGAAACACGACAAATATTGGAGCGCGGCGATCGGCGAGAATATCTTGTAAACGCCCGTGAGAGTAATTCGAAGGCGGGCTCGACAGAGGATCTCACAGTATAGCCGGCCGGCGTTAGCGTAAGGCCGCCGGGCAATCGTTCGAACAGCTTCACTCCAATATAGTCTTCCAAAGCCAATATTTGTTTGCTGATGGCACCGGGCGTCACCCCGATCTCTTCGGCGGCTCTAGAAAAGCTTGTATGCCGGGCCGCGACTTCAAAGGCGCGAATAGAGTTTAAAGGGGGGAGGGGCTTCGACATGCGCTTGGCATATCAAATTTGCGCCAATTCAGTGGGAAAAATAGTTTAAGATGTCGTGAGAATTTTTCGCTTCAGAATACGTCCCTCATTTATGAGGGTCCGTGCTTGGGTCACGGGAGTGTTCGTGCTTCCATAAAAAAAGCCCGCCAAATTGGCAGGCTTTTCTATTTAGGACTGAAGAGGAAGTATTACTCCTCTTCCTCCGTAGAGACGACAGCCGCCTCATCAGGCTTAGCCACTGGCTCTGGATGCTGCGCGCGTGACATGTCAGCTTCGGTCATAACGCCTTCGCTGGCGTCACCCTCAGTGACAGTTTCATCGGCAACAGCCTCAGGGGCATCACCGTCGAACATTTCTGCCGCGACTTCAGCCCGTTCTTGGGCAGATTCGTTGGCATCAGCACGATCTTCGGCTTGTTGCGTTGCGATCACGTCTTCGCCTTTGGCTTGACGTACCGCTTCGTCTTCAGAACGAGCCACATTGACCGAGATCGGCACAGTGACTTCGGCATGAAGACGGATCATGAGGTCATGAACACCCAGGGTTTTGATGGGTTTGTCGATGATGATCTGGTTCCGTTTAACCGAAATGCTTTTGAGCATCAGCGCTTCATAGACGTCGCGGACGGAAACGGAGCCGTAAAGCTGGCCCGAGTCGCCGGCGCGGCGGATCATTGTGACCTGCGTACCGTCAATGCCTTTGCCCTCTTCACCAGCGCGTTCACGGTTTTCCGCATTACGCTGTTCAAGATATTCACGCTCGGCTTCAAACCGGGCCTTATTGGCTTTTGTTGCGCGCAATGCCTTGTCCTGAGGGATCAGGAAGTTACGGGCAAAGCCCGGTTTGACGTTAACAACGTCGCCCATGGCGCCGAGTTTTTCAACGCGTTCGAGAAGAATGACTTCCATTGGTCTCGCTCCTCTACTTAACTTCGTATGGAAGCAGACCAAGGAAGCGCGCGCGTTTAATGGCACGGGCTAGCTCACGCTGCTTCTTGTGGGAGACGGCCGTGATACGAGCCGGCGCGATTTTGCCCTTTTCGGACATATAACGCTGGAGCATCTTCGGGTCTTTATAATCGATTGTCTGGCCGTTCTCACCGGAGAATGGGCAGACTTTGCGACGACGCCGGAACGGGGTCCGGGACGGCAGATTTTCAATGCGAATGTCTTGTTTTGCCATGATGTTAGCCCTTTCCTAGTTGCGGTCGCGACGCTTGCGCTCTTCGCGTTTCTTGAGAATTGCAGACGGCTCTTCGTTGAACTCTTCAACGACGATCGTGATGTAACGTAGAACGTCTTCGTTGATCCGGTGCTGGCGCTCGATTTCGTGCAGCAGTCCGGGCTCAGCGTTCACTTTCAGCAAGCTGTAGTGGGCTTTGCGGTTTTTGTTCATACGGTAAGCGAGGTTACGCAGGCCCCAATATTCGGCCCCTTCGACGGTCGCGCCGAGAGTTTCGATTTTGGTAGCGAGGGTTTGCATAAATTCTTCGACTTGGGTCGAGGAAATATCTGGGCGCGTGAGCACCACATGCTCGTAAAGAGCCATAGGGTCGTCCTTCAGATCGTGGCGACGGCGATGTGGGCCCGTGAAGGTGAGACCAAACATCGATGGATGGGTAGGACGGGATCATTCCCGAAAACCCACCGTCAACCGGTGAAGCGCGCCGCATATAGAGGGGGATGAGCGGTTTCAAGTAGAAATGGCGGTATCCATCGGGCTGTAAATCATTGGCAGCCCCGAACCATTTCGGCTAGAACTCGCCTTTCACGGCCAAACAGCTGGACGAGGCATTCATGGCATTTGCATTCACATTTCCCGGACAGGGCAGCCAATTTGTAGGCATGGGTAAGGCTTTGGCCGATGCCTTTCCCTCAGCCCGCACTGTGTTCGACCGAGTCGATGATGCGCTCGGCGAAAAACTCTCAGAGCTGATGTGGGCCGGGCCGGCTGAAGAACTGACGATGACCGCCAATACACAGCCCGCTTTGATGGCGTGTGGCATGGCCGCCATGGCCGCGTTGGAAGAGGCACACGGTATCACGGTGGATCAGGCGAAGTTCGTCGCGGGTCACTCGCTCGGTGAATATACGGCGCTGTGCGCAGCGGGCAGCCTGTCCATTGAAGACACGGCGCGGCTGCTCCGAATTCGCGGCAATGCGATGCAATCGGCGGTTCCGGCTGGTAAGGGCGCGATGGCGGCTCTGCTCGGCGCGTCTTTTGAGCAAGCCGAAGCGGTTGTGGCAGCCGGTTTGGTCGAAGGTGACTGCCAGATCGCGAATGATAATGCGCCGGGTCAGATTGTAATTTCTGGTGAAAAGCGCGCGATTGAAGCCGCGGCGGCTAGCGCGAGAGATCTCGGCGTGAAGAAGGCTATCATCCTGCCAGTCTCTGCGCCTTTCCATTGTTCATTGATGCAGCCGGCGGCGGACGCGATGGCGGACGCATTGGAGGATGTCGATATGAACATTCCAAGCGTCGCCGTGGTCAATAATGTTCAGGCCGCACCCGTCACGGATCCGATCCAACTACGCACCGATCTCGTCACTCAGGTGACGGGCCGCGTGCGTTGGCGAGAGAGCATGCAATATATGTTCGATAATGGCGTTGATCTGTTCGCTGAACCGGGGTGTGGTAAAATTCTCTCTGTGATGATGCGCCGTGCCTTGCCGGATGCCAAAGGCCTGCCGTTCGACACGCCTGAAGCCTTGGCTGAATTTGCAGACTTGTTGAAGGGATAGAGAATGTTCTCACTCGAAGGAAAACGCGCGCTTGTAACCGGCGCAACCGGCGGTCTGGGCGGGGCTATCGCGCGCAAACTCCACGCGGCGGGCGCGCATGTGGCTTTGTCGGGTACGCGGGCCGAGAAACTCGAATCACTCGCTGCAGAGCTCGGCGATCGCGCGGTTATCACGCCGGCGAACTTGTCTGATGGCGACGCTGTGGATGCGTTGCCGGGGCAAGCGGCGGACGCGCTCGGCGGATCAATCGACATCCTTATCGCTAATGCGGGGATTACCCGTGACGGACTTTTGATGCGGATGAAGCAGGATGATTTTGACGATGTCATCAAGATCAATCTCGAATCTTATTTTCGTCTCGCCAAAGCCTGTTTGCGGCCCATGATGAAGGCGCGGTCAGGCCGAATCATCGGAATTACGTCAGTCGTGGGCGTGACCGGCAATCCGGGCCAGACCAATTATGCGGCATCAAAGGCTGGAATGATTGGCTTTTCCAAGGCCCTGGCTCAGGAAGTCGCCACGCGCGGCATCACAGTCAACTGTATTGCCCCCGGCTTTATTAGCTCGCCCATGACGGATGAGCTGAATGAGGCGCAGCGCGAGGCGACATTGGCCCGAATCCCTATGGGAACGCTCGGAACAGGCGATGATATCGCCCATGCAGCCCTCTATCTCGCCTCTGATGAAGCCAATTATGTGACGGGGCAAACTCTGCACGTTAATGGCGGAATGGCGATGATTTAATACTGCGCTCTCCGCAGTTTACTGGGGATTTAGCCCCCTTGGCGGGGTAGCGAAGCGATGGTCGCTGTGCTACTTGCGGGCGGGCAAAAAAAACCCGGCTGGGGTTGTATTTCAAGGGACTAACCCCAAACTAGCCAAAGAATTGGCCGGAATCGTCCGGCGCCGAACAAGGAAAATCTATGTCTGACGTACTGGCTCGCGTGAAGAAAATGGTTGTCGAGCATCTCGACGTGGAAGAAGAAAAAGTCACTGGAAACGCGCATTTCATCGACGATCTAGGCGCTGATAGCCTCGACAATGTCGAACTGGTCATGGCCTTCGAAGAAGAATTCGACATCGAAATTCCGGATGATGCCGCCGAGCACATCCAGACTGTTGGCGATGCCGTCAAATTCATCTCCGAGAAAGTCGGCTAAGGACGCATCCTTATGCGAAGACGGGTTGTCGTCACAGGCTTGGGCCTCGTCACGCCCGTCGGCTGCGGTGTTGAAGCCGCATGGCAAAATATTCTTGCAGGGCGTTCCGGCGCCCGCAAGATCACTAACTTCGATGTCTCTGACATCGCCTGTAAAATCGCTGCTCCGGTTCCCCGGAAAAGCGAATTTCCAGACCGCGCCGATGCTTTCGATCCCGATAGTGTGATGAGCGCCCGCGATGCCAAGCGCATCGACGATTTCATTCTTTATTCTATTGCTGCGGCGGACCAAGCGCTGGCGGATGCCAATTGGGCCCCGAAGGAACTTGGTGAAGAGGCTCAGTACCGCACCGGCGTTATGCTCGGATCCGGTATTGGCGGTCTTCAAACCACCTATGAAGCCTCAATCACTTTGCACGAAAAAGGGCCGCGGCGTCTTTCGCCCTTTGTGATCCCGGCCATGCTGATCAATTTGGCGTCGGGGCAAACCTCTATCCGACATGGCCTCAAAGGGCCAAACCATGCTGTCGTGACCGCCTGTGCCACGGGCGCGCACGCCATCGGCGATGCGGGTCGGCTGATCATGCATGGCGACGCCGATGTGATGGTGGCTGGCGGCGGTGAGGCCGCGATTAATCGACTTGGGATTGCGGCCTTCGTGGCCTGTCGCGCGATGACAACCGGGTTCAACGATACGCCTGAAAAAGCATCCCGCCCCTATGACAAGGATCGCGACGGATTTTTGATGGGTGAGGGCGCAGGCGCCGTTGTTCTTGAAGAATATGAACACGCTAAAGCACGCGGCGCGACCATCTATGCCGAACTCTGCGGTTACGGCCTGTCCGGTGACGCCTTTCATATTACCAGCCCGGCGCCGGAAGGCGAAGGCGGCTACCGCGCGATGAAAGCCGCGCTCGGCAACTCTGGGCTCAAGACCTTCGACATTGGCTATGTCAACGCGCACGGCACGTCGACGCCAATGGGCGACGAGTTAGAAATCAAAGCGGTCGAAAAACTGCTTGGCGATCACGCCTCCAACGTTCTGATGAGCTCCACAAAATCCGCCACGGGCCATTTGCTGGGCGCGGCTGGGGCTATCGAATCAATCTTCTCTATTCTTGCCCTGCGCGACGGCATGGCCCCACCGACCCTCAATCTGGATAATCCAAGCGTTGAGACACCGCTCGATTTGGTGCCGCATAAAGCCAAGCCATTCGACGCGAAGGCGGTCATGAGCAATAGTTTTGGTTTTGGTGGAACGAACGCCGCCGTGATTTTTGCTAAAGTCGACTAGAGCCGTCGATGGCTCGCGCTCCTCAACCGCAACAGGATAAGGCGCTTCGCCGGAAGAACCGCGTCACTCTGGTGATTGTCGCGCTTGGCGGTCTGATTACGCTCGGCATCGGACTGTTGATCGCCGGCTATTCCTACCTGAATTACCGATATGAGCGCGCGCCTGATCCCAGCGCTGAGACGGCGATTACCTTTGATGTCCCGCGTGGGTCCGGCCTGTCATCCATTGCCAATCGGCTAGAGGATGCAGGCCTGATCGATAATGCAGATGTTTTTAAGCTGGTCACGCAGATGCGCGGCAATGAAGCGAACTTCAAGGCGGGTGAATTTGCTGTCATCCCCGGCGCGTCGATGGCGACGATCTATGACCAGCTCGCCAATGGCCGCGCCATTTTATATCCGTTCACGGCCCCCGAAGGCATGACGTCCGCGCAGGTCGTCCGCGCGCTCGATAGTATGGTGACGCTGGTTGATGATAATCCGGCCATACCGCCTGAAGGCACCCTTCTGCCTGAAACCTACCTCACGCCGCGCGGCATGACGCAGTCAGCCTTATTGGCGAAAATGGCGGCGGCGCAGACGGCTTTGTTGGATGAGTTGTGGGAGAACCGCGCACCGGACTTACCTATTAAGACGAAGCGAGACGCGATTATTCTGGCTTCGGTCGTTGAGAAAGAAACCGGCATAGGCATGGAGCGCGACAAGGTGGCCGGCTTATTCATCAATCGGCTGCGCCTTGGTATGCGGCTGCAAAGTGATCCGACCATCATTTACGGGATTACGCAGGGTGAGCCGATTGGTCGTCGTATCTATCAATCGGAAATTGACCGGGCTACGGACTGGAATACGTATCAAATACCGGGCCTACCAAAGACGCCGATCTGCAATCCGGGGGCGGACGCTATCCGGGCTGTCCTCAACCCGGCTGAGACCGACGCCCTGTTTTTTGTGGCGGACGGAACAGGCGGACATGCCTTTGCCGCGACGCTGCAAGAACATGAACGCAATGTCGCGAAGTGGCGCAAAATACAGAGGGAACGGGGGCTGCGATGAGCCAAACTAGAGGGCAAGATCGCCGCGGTATTATGATCGTGCTAAGCTCGCCATCCGGCGCGGGAAAGACCACGCTGACGCGCCGCCTTCTGGCTGACAACCCTGATATTGCAATGAGTGTATCCGCGACCACGCGTCCCCCTCGGCCCGGAGAAGTGGATGGGCAGGACTATTATTTTATCAATAAGGACCGCTTCGCTGAGATGATCGAAGACGACGCGTTTCTCGAACATGCGCGCGTGTTTGACAATTATTACGGCACGCCGTCCGAGCCCGTCATTGATGCGCTGGAACAAGGGCGCGACGTGCTGTTCGATATTGATTGGCAAGGCGCTCAGCAATTATCTCTGGCGGCGGGGGACGACGTGGTCAAAATTTTCATCCTCCCGCCATCTTTGCGTGAATTGGAAAAACGGTTGAAGTCACGCGCGCAAGATTCGGATGAAACCATCGCCAAGCGTATGAGTAAAAGCGAATCCGAGATCAGCCATTGGGCGGAATATGACTATGTCATCGTCAATGAAGATATCGAGGACGCCCAAATTAAACTGCAAACCATGATTGATGCTGAACGCATGAAGCTGAAGCGTCAGCCATGGACCGCTTCTTTCGCGAAAGCGCTCGTCGATGGCACATAATTCCTCCGGGCCTCTCAAAGCGGCGAAACCTAAAAAACCGCATGATATTCGGCGTCCGACGACAAGCGATATCATTGATCGCAAGCACAGCCCGTTTACCTATATCGTCTGGGCATTACTGGCCGGGTCCGCCGGGATTGGTATTTGGACCCAAAACTGGAACCAAGTCTTTCTGGCTGGAACCGTTTTCGCTCTGACACTTCTTCCCTTCTTCTTTGAAAGTTGGGTGGATCTGCGTTTGCCTAAATCCTTTATCGGGGCCGTTATTTTCTTCATTTTCGGAACGATATTCTTGGGCGAGATCGGGGATTTTTACGAACGGTTTACGTGGTGGGATACGCTCCTGCACACCGGATCAGCGATCGGCTTTGCGATGATCGGGGTTGTCATAATGTTGTTTTTTGTGCGCGGTGACCGCCTGCGTGCGCCCGCGCTTCTTCTTGCGACCATGGCGTTTGCCTTTGCCGTATCCATCGGCGCGCTATGGGAAATTTTCGAATTTGCGATGGATCAGTGGTTCGGCATGAATATGCAAAAATCAGGACTGGTGGACACGATGGAAGATCTGATCGTCGATGCGATTGGCGCCTTTATCGGGGCCGGGGCGGGTTACTGGTATTTGAAAAAGGGCGGGAAAAGTTTCCTGCCCAAGACCATCGATCAGTTCATGACCGAAAATGCTCACATGTTCGACACTGCAGACGCGCCTCAGGTGAGCAAAACTAAACGCTGAAACTGCGCCACGCTGATCGTCTCTGGGCGCGCTTGCGGGTCGACGTCTGCGGCTGCCAACCAATCGGCGAGATCGAGCCCCTTACGTTTCGCATACCCTTTTAAGGACGCCCGAAGCATTTTTCGTCTTTGCCCAAACGCAGCCTGCGTGAGTTCACCGAGAGCTTTGAGATCTTCAAATGGCTGATCTAGAGGGTCGATCACGATGACGGCGCTGTCGACTTTGGGCGGCGGGGTGAACAACCGCGCCGGCACTTCCATGGCGATGCGACAGTCACCCACACTCTGACACAAGATGGCCAAACGGCCATAAGCGCTCTCGCCCGGTTGGGCGCAGACACGTTGTGCGACTTCCAGCTGGAACATCAGGACCAGTTGTTTCCAGAAGCGCGGACGAGCCGTGATCCAATTGACCAACATTTTGGTGCCGACATTATAGGGCAGGTTAGCGACAATCTTGCGCGGTCCGGGCAAAGTCTCCGCGATATTAAGTTTTAACGCATCGCCGTGGTGAACAGAGAGCTTGCCGGAAGCCCTCGCAATATCGTCCAACAGCGGAAGAAACCGGTCATCCATTTCAATGGCTAAGACCGACTCTGCGCCCTCTAAGATCAAGGCGCGGGTCAGGCCGCCCGGACCAGGCCCAACTTCGGCGACATGGACGCCGTCCAGAGGTGTGGCGAGCCGCGCAATACTCCGGGTCAGATTAAGATCGAGCAGAAAGTGCTGCCCCAGAGATTTATCTGCGCGCAGCCCGTGAATTCGAACGGTCTCATGGAGTGTTGGCAGGGCGTCCATACGGTCAGTGACCATGGCGATGGGTCGCGATTTCGCGGGCTTTCCACAAAGCTGCCATCAGACTGTCAGGCCTGGCAATACCCTGACCGGCAATGTCGAACGCGGTGCCGTGGTCCGGTGACGTGCGGACAATGGGCAAGCCGAGCGTAACGTTGACGCCGCGATGGAAGTCCAAAGTCTTGACCGGGATAAGCCCCTGATCGTGATACATGGCCAGCACACCATCATACGTCAGACGGGCCTCGGCATGGAACAGCGTATCGGCGGGGAGGGCATCGCTAATGTTGTGTCCCTCGCTGCGCAAAAGTCGGCAGACGGGATTGATAACATCCTGTTCTTCCGTACCGAGAGCGCCATTTTCGCCTGCGTGCGGATTGAGTCCACAGACGGCGAGGCGGGGGTTTTCGATGCCGAAATCTAGTTTCAGAGCCCCAAGGAGGGTTCGCGCTGCGCTCATCACGACGTCCGGCGTTAGCGCGTCGCTGGCCGTTCGAAGCGGAATGTGGATGGTCACAAGGCCAACCCGCAAATCTCGGTTTTCACTGTCGGGCGCCGTCAGCATCATGACCGGACCGGCATGATAGGGTGGTTCAACAGTATTACAGAGCGCGCCGAGATATTCAGTATGACCGGGGAAGGTAAAGCCAGCCCGATAGAGCACGTCTTTGGCGATTGGGTTCGTCACCACCGCATCGGCTTGGCCTGACAAGGCCAGCACAACGGCGGTCTGTATACTGCGTGTGATCGTATCGGCGTGGGCCGGATCAGCCTGTCCGGGAGTGGCGGCATTACCCTCAATCGGCAGCACGGGCAGCGCATGGCTGAACTGATCGGATGCTTCCGAGATGTCCTCAAGCAGCGCAATCGGATGGTCAGGGCGAGAGACTCGGCTCAACGCTGTTGGGGGTGCGATGACGGCAAAGGCGAGCTCAGGATTGCCGCGCAGGCGCTCCCAAGCTTTCCATGTGATCTCAGGACCAATGCCCGCCGGATCGCCCAAGGTCAGGGCGAGCGGGCGCACTGATCTAACCGCGAACCGAAATCGTCGCTTTGCGACGCAAATCGCGCAAGTGACGGCGTGAGGCTTGGGCGAGTCGCGTGTCCATCAGTCGATTTTCGATTTCGTCACGGGTTGGTATTTCTGATCCTGTCGCTTGGCGGTCACAGACGACGATGCCGACCGCGCCCGTGGGACGTTCGATAGGGGTAGACATTTCACCCACTTTGACATCTGCGAGTTGAGCCATAATCTCTTCCCCGAGATCCGTCGCTTTCAATTCGCCCATGGACGCCGTCGTCACATCATCTGATGCATCGGCAATAGTTTCGAGCGAATCGCACCCCGTGACTTGATCCCGCAGGCTTTCTAACCCTGCGCTGGCTGTTTCGAAATCATCAGCCGTGATGGCGATTTGGGATAATTTGTACAGCGTATCGGACGTTGAAATTTTTCGTTCGACCATAGCAATGACATAAACTCCGCCTGGAATAACAATCGGTTCGGACACTTCATTGTCATCCAATTCGGGGAGGACCGCGGCGATCTCTGGACGAACATCACCGGCCTTGACCCATCCCATATCCCCGCCAGCCGCCGCGGATGGGGCGCTGGAAAATTGTTGAGCTAGAAGATTAAACGGAGCCCCTTGAGCGAGTTGGGCGATCATAGCCGTGGCACCTTCGAGCGCGCCTTCAGGACCCCCAATTTCAGGGGTCGCTTCAATATAAATTTCGGCGAGCCGGAAGGACGGTTTGTCTGCATTGGCCGAGATCCGGTCCAATGTCTCATCGATAACCGTGTCTGAAATACGAATTCGCTGTCCAAATAGACCGTTGATGATCCGCTGCCACGCAATTTCAGACCGGACTTGATCGCGCAAAGTTTCAATGGAGACCCCGACATCAGCCAGACGTTGCACCACCTCTTGTGGGTCCAAACCGTTGCGCCCGATCAGCGCGCCGACAGACTGGTTCACTTCGCCGTCGGCAATGCTCAGGTCGAACTTCTCAGCTTCCTGCATCTGGATATGTTCATCGATCAGATTGCGAAGGGCCTGATTCTGCATTCGGATCAGCGTGGCATCATTGCGTTCGACACCCGTCGTCGCCAGCATGAATAAGACCCGCTGACGCAGATCGTGGCTGGTAATGATGTCGCTATTCACAACCGCAGCAATGGAATGGGCGGCGGGCGAGGCTTCTAAGGCGCCGTCTTGTGACGACGCTGGCATCGCAACGAGCGCAGAGCCCAGCAGCAGGCTAGCCGCCAAGGCGACTTTGTTCAGCGATAATCTCACATGACCCATGTGTGAACCTTCCCAATATTGCGGCTATCATCGGCATGGCCGTTAATAATCAGACGCCGCCTTAAACGGATGTGTGCGTGTCGGCAATCCAGTCACGCCGTCCATTACATAGTCCGTCGAACTCAGCGTGGGCCTTAATTATCAGTCATAAGACAGGGGCTTACCCATCTTCAATTTTTGCCATGTGACTGATACCGAGCAGCAGCACGATCAGCGGGATCGACCAAGCAGCCATATAGATCGGCACGACAGCCACTTCCCCGAACGCGCCAACCATCGAGTCGGCGAAGAACACGGCAAACCCAAGCAAGGCACCCGTGATCAGTAATTTCAGCGTACCACCCTCTCGGGTCAGACTCATCGACACGCCCGCAGCAATAAAGGTCATAGCGATCAGCATAACGGGCAAGGATAAAAGCCGATTAAACCGAAGGCGGAGTTCTCGGGCGGAGAAGCCTGCGGATTCATTTTCACGGATCGTGTTGGGCATGGACCAGAAACTCGCCCGCGAATTTCGATTGGTCTGTTCTTTCAAAGTTTCAGTATCGATGGATGTGGGCAGAGATATCGCGTCATGGCGCTGCATCGCTTCGCCGGGCGCGTTTTCGATGACATTGATAAGCTGCCAATAGCCCTGCGTAATCAGCTGTGCGCTTTCAGCGTCAAATCTCCGTGCGAAGGTCGTTTGCCCATCCGGTTGGACATCCATCAGGAAAAATGTGACGTCAGAAATCGTTCGGCTTGCTAGGTCGACATTCTTTGCGCGGATCACGGTTTGCTGTCCGACTCGCCCCCCGCGCAGCCAGATATCACTGTCGAATATCTTCGGACCCGCGCCGAGCCAGTTCGCCGATTGAACCTCAAATTGGTCATACATGCGTGACGACAAGGGATTGAATATGAGCGCCCAAGCGACGCCAACGACAGCCGCTAGCCACAGCGCCGGACGGATGATCGACCAAGCCGATTGACCCGACGCGCGCATGACGATCAGTTCAGATCGGCGATTGAGGCCGTTAATCGCCCCCAACATTCCGAACAGGACCACGAAGGGGATCGTCTGCTCAATCAGGCTTGGTGTTTTTAGGACGGTGAGGGCGAAAAGTTGGAATGTGGACACGTCTATATCCGCGCCGAGATCCCGATTGGCTTCCACGAAGTCGACGAGCATGATGATGCTGGTGACAACGAATAGCGCAATCAGTAGGCTGCGCAGAGAGCGAAAAAAGACATATCGAAACAATGTGCTGGGCATCAACTCGATACCCCAACAGGATCGTTCATGGCCGCGATCGACGCTTTGTAAGCTTCACGTCTCCGGCGCGAACCACGGGCATAAACCTTGCGGCGGCGTGAGAGGTAGACCCCGCAGATCAAGAAGGTGAGGCCAGGTATGGCATATTGGAATATATTGAGGCTGAGGCTGGCCTCCGCAGATGAGGCCGCAACAAATCCGAGTATTCGGACAAAAAATCCAATTGCTGCGCAGGCGATAATGCGTCGACCATAGCCCATCCGTAAATGTTCGCCGCGGATCATGAAGCAAAGCGCGATCATCACAAGAGCGACATTATAAAGCGGCGCTGCCAGTCTCGAATGGCCCTCGGCGGCAAACTCCTGCTTCTGAGTTCCGTAAACAAACGTTCTCGGGTCAGGCCGGAGGAGCTCATGCAGATATAGATCTGAGGGTTTCAGCCTGAGTCGCGTATCGAACGCAAAGGCGTCGGACAGATCCAGCCGGTAATCCTTGAACTCAATGACATCAAGACTGCCATCGACCAATGTCTGTTGCACAGCTCCGTTGCGAAGCAAAAGGGCCGCGCCAGCTGGCGTCCTCTGGATTTCGCCTGTCTTTGCGGTATGCGTAATAACATCCTCGGCGTCGCGGGCATCATGGATAATGATGTCCAAAAGCTCACCGCTGGGGCTAATTTCGCGGGCATAGAGTGTCAGGTTTCGGGCGGGACTAACAAACTCGCCGGGCTGAACCAGCTGTGTCGCCAGATCAGTACGGACCTTGAGGACTTCAGCCCGCATTTCCCGGAAGGATAGCGGTTGCAGGGCCATAGTGATGACCAAATGAGCAATCATTGCCATAATGCCGAGGCGAACTAGGGGAGAGCCGATCTGCCAAGGCGACGCGCCGGCGGCTTTTGCGACAATGATTTCAGAATCACCATTCATGCGATTGAGCGCGTAGAGGGCTGCCATGAACACGGCGAGCGGCAGGATGATGCCGATCAATTGCGGTAAGGCGAGTCCTGTGATTTTCAGGAAGGTCAGGGCGCTCTGTCTATTTTCAACAATAATATCAAGCGTTTGCAGAGATTGAGTCAGCAACGCCAGCAGCGCGAGCGCGGCCAGTGTCAGAACGGTTGGCCAGAAGGCTTGCGTCCAGAGATATCGCTGCAGAAGCGGCATGAAGATGAATAGCCCTTATTTGACGGTTGATGGCTGCGATCCATACACGCCACCGTCGTTATGGTGCTTTTAATTCCAAGCGCGCCGCTTTACCAGATAGAACCCGGTTACTTACCGATCATATTGCCTAATGAATGGAAGACATGGCCACTCACGAAAACAACTCCGCAGACCTGACAGAAACCGTCACCGTTACCTTTGTTGACGATGCCCCCGCGACCAGCGGCGCGGCGCTCGTTATCGCTGATCACGGAAACGGGCAGGGCTACGACCGGCTTTATCCGGACGATGTCCTAGACGCTGTTGCAAAGGCCACAGACTTTAAGGGAAAATCAGGCCAAAAATTCTCGACATTTGTCGGCAGTGGTGACGGCGCGGTTCAGGTTTTCGTGCGTGCGCGTGGTAAAGACGATGTATTCGATTACGAAAAGGCGGTCGCTGCGACGGCCAAGGATATGAAAGGCTCTGGCGTCCGTGAGCTGACGGTTCATCTCGGCGGATCCGACGCTAGCGCTGACGATGCGGCCCGCGCGGCCTTGGGCGCGCGTCTCGCGACCTATGTGTTCAATCGCCATAAGAGCAAAGCAACGCTCTCTAAGGTCAAACCGCTCAATGCTGTTCGCATCTCGACGGATAATCCCAAAGCAGCGCAGCAAGCCTATGACAATTATTATGGCCCGATTGGCGACGGCATCATTTTCGCGCGGGACCTTGTGAATGAGCCGCCGAACGTCATTTTCCCTGCGAATTACGCGGCACGTTTGCAAACGCTGTCTGAGCTGGGCGTTACAGTCGAAGTCCTCGGGGAAGCCGAAATGGAAAAGCTTGGCATGTGGGCATTGCTGGGTGTTGGTGTCGGATCTGAGCGCGAGAGCAAACTGGTTGTCATGCATTGGAATGGCGGCAAGGACGGCGACAAACCGGCTTTGCTTGTGGGCAAAGGCGTGACCTTTGATTCGGGCGGCATTAGCCTGAAACCTGGCGCCAATATGTGGGACATGAAGGGCGATATGGGCGGCTCCGCTGCTGTATCTGGCACGATGATGGCGCTGGCGAAACGCAAAGCCAAAGCCAATGTGATTGGTATCGTCGGCATGGTCGAAAACATGCCAGATGGTCGCGCGCAAAACCCGGGCGACATTGTCACATCCATGAGCGGGCAGACGATCGAAGTTCAGAACACGGATGCCGAAGGTCGCCTCGTGCTCGCCGATGCATTGCATTACGGGATCACTAAATATGAACCTTCCGCTGTGATCGATTTGGCCACGCTGACAGGCGCGATCATTATCAGCCTCGGCCATGATTATGCGGGTCTGTTCTCCAATGATGACGGGCTGGCTGAACAAATCAGTCTGGCGGGCGAAGCCAGTTCGGACAAGGTCTGGCGTCTGCCGCTGGCAAAAAGCTACGACAAACTGCTCAACAGCCCAAACGCGGATATGAAGAATATTGGCGGCCGGGCTGCAGGGTCGATTACAGCGGCGCAATTCCTTCAACGTTTTGTCGGCAAAGATACGCCGTGGGCGCATCTCGACATCGCCGGGACGGGCATGAAGAATACTCGCACCGACCCGCGTGAAACGACGTTCGGCACAGGCTTTGGCGTGCGCCTGCTGAACCGTTGGGTCGCCGACAATTACGAAGGATAAGGTGAGTTCAGAGCCGGAATACTGGTTCTATCACTTGGAAGCCTCGACGCTGAAAGGCGTCCTGCCTGATCTTCTGACGAAAACTCTATCCAAGGGATGGCGCGCCATGGTGCGCTTCCCCGACGATATGGATCTCACAGACTGGGACGATTATCTCTGGACCTATCAGGATCAGAGCTTCCTCCCGCATGGCCGCGAAGATGCAGGTCGCGCCGATCAACAACCTATTCTCTTGGCGAATGCTGCGACTGAAGCAGACGGCTTCGACGCGGTCTTCCTGATTGATGGGGCAGAGGTCGCGGACGTGTCCGGTGTGTCGCGGGTCATGGTCATGATCGACGGCCGCTCGCAAGACGCCGTGCAGCGCGAGCGCACACGTTGGAAGACCCTCAGCGATACAGGCGTAACCATGAGCTATTGGCAGCAAGGCGAACGCGGCGGCTGGGAAAAGAAGGCTTAGCCCCGGTTCCGGCGATTGACGCGTCGTTTGGCGCGGCGTTCTTCGAGTTTCTTCTTCAAAGGCGGTAATCGGGCGGGCAGCTCTGCCATGATAGCGTCGCGTTCGGTTTGGGAGCGTAGCGCCCAATAGGCGATTTCGTCTGTCGTCCGGCCACAGCCAAAACAATGGCCGCTCTCACGGTCCATCGAACAAATCAGCACGCAGGGGCTCTCGACGGGCTCCAGCGCAGCTATTTCTTCCTCGGTCATTTCATTGGCCATGAGTGTCCATAGCTGCGCTTACAAAACATATAAAGGTTTTTTTATATCGACTTCCACCTAGGTCTCGATTATGAGTGCCATCATGAGCGAACAACCCGAATTGATCCTTGCCGACCTGTCTGACGATGACCTTGTCGAGCAGATGAAAGACGATTTGTATGATGGTATGGCCGCGGAAATTACCGAAGGTACCCGCATCTTGTTGGACCGCGGCTGGGACGCAAATCGCATCCTGTCTGAAAGCTTGGTTGAAGCCATGCGTATCGTCGGTCTCGATTTCGCGGACGGTATCTTATTTGTGCCCGAAGTTCTGTCTTCTGCCAATGCGATGAAAGGCGGGATGGAGTTGCTCCGTCCGATCCTTGCCGCGTCAGATAACCAAACGTCGACGGGTCGGGTCGTCATAGGCACTGTGAAGGGGGACATTCACGATATTGGCAAGAACCTGTGCGGGATGATGTTGGAAGGGGCTGGCTTTGAGGTCTTCGATCTCGGCATCAACACCTCGCTTGACGAATTCCTTGAAGCTATCGACAAACATGATCCACATATCCTTGGCATGAGTGCGCTTCTGACGACCACCATGCCCTATATGGGCGTGGTCATCGAAGACTTGGAAAAGCGCAACATGCTCAAAAATCTACCTGTGATGATCGGCGGTGCGCCTGTGAATCAGGAATTCGCCGACGCGGTCAAAGCGAACGCTTATGGGCCCGATGCAGCAACGACAGCGGAACTCGCTAAGACCATCGTCGGCGTCAATCGATAGGTGACGGAATGAGTGTTCTCATCATCGCTTGTGGCGCGCTGGCGCGCGAAGTCGGCGCCGTCGCTGACCAACTTCCCGCCTTTGATCTGCGCTGTGTTCCTGCCACGCTGCATAACCGACCTGAGCAGATCGTCCCAGCGATCAAAACCATTCTGGACGATACAGACGGCCAATATGAGCGCACAATCCTCGCCTTCGGCGATTGCGGGACAGGCGGAGCATTGGACCGCCTCTGCGACTCGCGCGGCTTGCAGCGTTTACCCGGAGCGCATTGCTACGCTTTTTTCGCTGGTCCACCCGTCTTTGACACGATGATGGACGAAGAACTCGGGACGTTTTTCTTGACGGACTTCTTGGCCCGCCAATTTGACTCGATGGTCATGCGCCCGCTCGGTCTCGACCGGAAGCCAGAATTGCGCGATATGTATTTCGGGCATTACAAACGTCTCGTTTTCATGTCGCAAACCTCGGACGTAGATCTTTTGGCCAAGGCCGAAGCTGCCGCTCGGACATTGGGTTTGCAGTTTGAACACCGCCCCATCGGGCTTGCCCCGTTTGCGCGCGATCTCGCGCGCCTTTCCGCCCCTTTGGCCGCATAGAAGGAGCCCGCAATGGCCCGCACAGTTCTCACATCCCCGACCAAAGAAGTCATTATCGGCTTTGACCAACCGTTTGTAATGATTGGCGAACGCATCAATCCGACCAATCGACCGAAATTCGCGAAAGAACTGAAGGATGGCAATTACTGGCGCGTGGAGAAGGAAGCCAAAAAACAGATCGAGGCGGGCGCGCAAGTGCTTGACGTCAATGTCGGCGTGCCACTGACCGACGAAGCTAAAATCATGTCAGAAGTTATTACTATGCTGCAGGACGGCGTCGTGGACGCGCCTCTTGTCATAGATAGCTCGGTCAAGCCCGCACTGGAATCGGGCCTCGCCGCTTATAAGGGCCGCCCGCTCGTTAACTCTGTGACGGGCGAAGAGGAAAGCCTCGAATTCGTGCTTCCGCTGATCAAAAAGTATGACTGCGCCGTCGTCGCCATTTCCAATGACGATACCGGCATTAGCGAAGACCCGGACGTTCGGTTTGAAGTTGCCAAACGCATCGTCAATCGCGCGTCTGACTATGGCATCAAGCCTGAAGATATTGTCGTTGATCCGCTTGTCATGCCGATTGGTGCGGTCAACAGTGCGGGCAAGGACGTCTTCCGCCTCGTCGGACGCTTGCGCAACGAACTGGGTGTCAACACGACCTGCGGCGCGTCCAATGTCGCCTTCGGTCTGCCTAACCGCCACGCCGTGCATAACGCTTTCCTGCCGATGTTGCAGGCCGCTGGCATGACCAGCGCGATCCTCAACGTTTATGATGAGGGTCTCGTCCCAGCGATCAAGGCGGGCGATATGCTGGCCGGGAATGATCCGGATTGCGCCAATTGGATCGCTCGAAGCCGACCTAAGCCCGTCGCAGGCGAAGGCGGTCGCCGTGGCGGCGGTGGACGTCGTGGACGACGTGGCTAGCCATAAAATAATTTTCACCCCGTCGGGTGTTCAAACGACGGGTGAGGCGGGCGAGACCGTTTATGAAGTCGCGCTGCGATCTGGCGTGGACATTAAGTCGGTCTGCGGTGGGCAGGGGATCTGCAAGCGCTGCCAATGTTCGCTCCAGACGGGCAACCACTCGAAATTTGGTATGATGGTCGCCGAGGACGCGCTGTTCAAGCTGCGCCCGGCGGAGAAAAAAGCGATCCATGACGGCGATATGGCGGAGGGGCTGCGTCTCTCCTGCCGCGCCAAGATCATGGGGGATGTGGTCATCGATATCCCGCCCCATGCGCGCCACACGCAAAGCGCTATTCGCAAAGCGGCCTTTGATCTGCCGGGGCCGGTCGATCCGCCGATCCGCCTGCATATGGTCAAATTGCCTGAGCCGACCCTGCATGATCATCTCTCAGATACGGAAAGCCTGATCGAACAGCTCGGCGGAGACCTGACAGTGGCTCCGCGCGCGACCCTGAAAATTCAGCCGCTTCTGGCCGACCATGACCGCACCATTATCGCCGTGATCCGCGACGAGGTTGAGGTCATTGATCTTTGGTCCCCGGACCGCGAGGCGCTTTACGGCGCGGCCATCGACATTGGCTCGACCTCTGTCGCGCTTTACCTCTACAATCTGCGGACGGGCGCGCTCGTGCATCAAGCCTCGGCCATGAACCCGCAAATTCGCTTCGGCGAAGATGTGATGAGTCGCGTCAGCTACGTCATGATGAATAAGAACGGGCAAGAAAAACTGTCTGGCGCCATTCAAGGCCAGCTGCGCGATATGCTCGCGGAAGCGCGTGAGGCTGTGGGCGCAGAGGTGGATCAGCTGCTCGAACTCGTCTGTGTCGGCAATCCTATTATGCACCACATTCTGATTGGTGTGGACCCAACGCCGCTCGGTCAATCGCCGTTCACGCTCGCTGTCAAAGACTGGTTCGATCTGGCTGGTGACCAGCTAGATTTGGGTCTGGCGCAACAAGCGCGCGTCTCGCTGCTGCCCTTGATCGGTGGTCATGTCGGCGCGGATACAGCCGCTGCCTATCTGACCCAGATGGACCGCATGGACGGACGATCTGTTCTCTTGGTCGACATCGGCACCAACGCCGAAATCGTGCTCAGCCATGACGGCAAGATCGCGGCGGCCAGTTCTCCAACAGGACCAGCGCTAGAAGGCGCGGAAATCAGCTGCGGCGTCCGGGCCTGCGAAGGGGCTATTGAGCGTCTGCGCATCGATCCGGTCACCTTCGACTGCAAAGTGAAAATCATTGGTCATGATGAGTGGCTGACCGACGCCACAATCGGCGATCACGCCGTGCCGGGACTATGCGGATCGGCCATTTTCGAAGTTATGGTCGAACTCGCCCGCGCGGGGCTGCTCGACCGCTCAGGTCTGTTCTGTCCCACCATTGCACCGGATCGGTTTAGTCTGGACGGTAAAGTCTCCGTCTATCGCTTGATCGGCGACATCACGCTCAAACAGACAGATATTCGCGCGGTGCAGCTGGCCAAGGCTGCGCTGATGGCCGGTGCGCGTCTTGTCGCGGAAGAACTGGGCTGTGAGACCTTTGATGAGGTCCTGCTCGCGGGCGCATTCGGCACCCATCTTGATCCGGCCTATGTCGCCGAAATCGGGATTATCCCGCATAATGGCGCAGAGACGATTAAGGCTGTCGGCAATGCCGCCGGTATGGGCGCGGCCATGTGCCTCACGGATCAGAGTCAGCGCGACCGCATCCGCGCGGCCGTCCGAGACATTGTCAAAATCGAAACCGCGCTCGAACCCCGCTTCCAGACATATTTCATCGAAGCAATGGCGTTCCCCAGTGCGCCTGTTGGCGAGGGCAATGCCAAAGGCCGTCGCGGTGGACGCGGTGGTGGCCGACGCGGGCGGCGCGACTAAAGCGTTTTAGCAGCGTCCTTCTGGAAGAGCGATGATATCGTTTTGGGAAATTTGCGTTGGATTCTTCAAAGAATTGAGCGTCGCAAGGGTTTGCCAATCCGTGCAGTATTTTCGCCCAATACTGTAAAGAGTATCACCCAATTCAACCTGGTAGCTTGATGCGATTCGAAGATTCTGAATGTCCATCGTTTGCTGAGGTTTGGGGGCAGTCCTTCCGCTTGGTTTTTCAGCGCTTTGGGAGATCAGATTTGGATGACGAGTAGAGGCTGGAGCAGTACTGTCATTCTCGAAAAAAAGTCTCCTTGCTAAGACGTCACGGCAATCCACATCCATGTCTATCATCATCCGAGTCCCCTCGCTGATCGAGCTGATGACCGTGATTGGCATATTGTCATTATACGGGTTCTGATCGAACGCACGTCGTCGCATCTTGCGAGTATCGCAAGCCGTATAGGCGCTATCAGTAATATGAACGCTTGAATTTAGATTGCCCGCGAATGAGTTAGGCGCGGCCACAATCCTACTATCGGGTGACGATGCACAGGCAGATAACCCGATAGCAAAAACGCAAACTGACTGTCGCATGAGCTCCTCCAAAACGATTGCGTCGCTTTGATGGAGCTCAATTACTGTGGGCTTAAGCCTTATGGTTAATTGATAGTCAGACGTGCATCAATCCTGAACGAATGCCAATCAGACCTGCATGTATCCATCGGTACTTATGATTTTTGTCACAGACGATCGCTCGGTGTCTTAGATCGACTGCCCACTCTTGTCCCAGTCCTTCATGAAGGCGGCGAGACCTTTGTCGGTCAACGGGTGATTGGCGAGGGCCTTGATAACGTTGGGCGGGGCGGTGATCACGTCGGCGCCAACGAGGGCACAATCCTTGACGTGATTGGCCGAGCGGATCGAGGCGGCGAGCACTTCAGTCTCATAGCCATAATTGTCGTAGATTTCGCGAATGTCTTGGATCAGCTCCATCCCGTCGAGCGTGATATCATCCAGCCGTCCGATGAAGGGCGAAATATAGGTCGCGCCGACTTTGGCCGCGAGCAACGCTTGATTGGGTGAAAAACATAGCGTGACATTGGTCGGCACGCCTTCGCCGGAAAGCTGTTTGCAGGCTTTCAGTCCTTCCAAGGTCAGCGGCAGCTTGACGCAAACATTGTCGGCGATTTTCCGCAATGTCTGACCTTCGCTGATCATCTGCTGCGCTTCGGTGGCGACGACTTCGGCAGAGACGTGACCCTCGGTCAGGCCGCAAATCTGTTTGATCACGTCCTTGAAGTCGCGGCCAGACTTGGCGATGATTGACGGGTTGGTGGTCACACCGTCCACGAGGCCGATATCGGCGAGTTCGGAGATGGCCTCAATATCGGCAGAATCGACGAAGAATTTCATGGTAGCGTCCCTTAGAGATTTAAGGCTGGAAGATTGTGACTGATTCTACAAATCGGCCTAGTGAGATTAAAATGACAACGTTGGACAAATGATAGCATAACTGATGCGCCGACAAAATGCTCAAATCCTTTTTCCTGTTAATGTCCCCGGCGCGTTCGATTATTCGGTGCCGGAGCCTATGCGCGTGGAACGGGGCGACTTCGTCTTTGCCCCCATCGGCAAGCAGATGAAATTGGGTGTTGTCATGGGGACAGCGCCTGATGAGACGGGGCGCGATCTCAAAGACATTGCCGAAATCAAATCAACGCGACCTCTGCCGGAACCGATTTTGGATTTTATCGAGTGGGTCGCACGCTACAATGTGGCCTCGCCGGGACAAGTGCTGCGCATGGTGTTGCGCAGTTGGAAAGCGCTCGATCCATCTCCGATTGCAACGCTGTATGAGCCGACAGGTGAGCGACCTTTGAACCTTACGCCCGCCCGCCGTGCCGCGCTGACTGACGGCGGGCCATTCCCAGCGCGGGCGTCGGAGATCGCCAGTCGGGCTGGGATTTCGTCCGGCGTCATCAAAGGCATGGTCAAGGCTGGGCTGATGCGCGCGGACGAACGCCCCGTTGATCCACCTTATGACGACCCCGATCCAGAGTTGCCGGGTCGTGATTTGTCTGACGCGCAGACAGCGGCGGCGGGCGAGTTGGTGACGCAAGTGCGTAAGGACGCGTTCTCCGTGTCCTTGCTCGACGGCGTGACGGGGTCCGGCAAGACGGAAGTTTACTTCGAAGCCGTAGCCGAAGCGCTTCGACAGGGACGGCAGGTGATGATCTTAGTGCCGGAAATCGCGCTGACGCAGGCGGGACTGTCGCGCTTCGCCGCGCGGTTCGGGGCCGAACCTGTCGCTTGGCATAGCTCTATCACCGATATGGCGCGTCGACGGGCGTGGCGCGAAGTAGCGTCTGGCCGGGCCAAGCTGGTGGTCGGTGCGCGCTCTGCGCTGTTCCTCCCCTTCGCTAATCTCGGTTTGATCGTTGTGGATGAGGAACATGATGCGTCCTTCAAACAAGAAGAGGGCGTAATTTATAATGCGCGGGATATGGCGGTGTTGCGGGGCCGGTTGGAAGACCGACCGGTTATTCTGGCGTCCGCGACACCGTCGCTGGAATCGCTGCACAATGCCCGCACCGGTCGCTATGCTCACGTCGTTCTGCCGGAACGCCCCGGCGCGATCACCCTGCCAGACATCGGCTTGATCGATATGAAATTGCATAAGCCGGAGGCTGGTTCATTCCTGTCGGAGCCGATGGTGCAGGCGGTCGCAAAGCGCTTGTCACGCGGCGAGCAATCGCTGCTCTATATGAACCGTCGGGGCTACGCACCGTTGATCCTATGCCGGGTGTGCGGCGAACGGCTAAAGAGTCCCGATACGGATAGTTGGTTGGTCGAACACCGCGCCACGGGCCGGGCCATGTGTCACCTGACTGGCTTTTCCATGCGGATGCCGCGCGCCTGTCCAAAATGCGGGGCCGAAGATGGGCTGACCTCAATCGGGCCGGGCGTGGAACGCATCGCCGACGAAGCGCAGACCCATTTCCCGCTGGCGCGCGTCGAAATCCTAAGCTCCGATACAACCGCGACTCCGGATGAGATAAAGGCTCGGTTGGGCCGCATGGAACGCGGCGAGATCGATATTCTCGTCGGCACGCAAATGGTCGTAAAGGGTCATAATTTCCCGCGCCTGACCTTTGTTGGCGTGGTCGATGGCGACCTATTGATGGGCGGGGCTGATCCACGCGCGGGTGAGCGAACGTATCAGACATTGGTGCAGGTTGCGGGCAGAGCAGGCCGGGCTGACATGGCGGGGGAGGCGTTGATCCAAACTCACCATCCCGAGCATGAGGCCCTGCAAGCGCTGGTCGCTGGGGATCGTAATATGTTCGTCGGGGTCGAGATGGAGATGCGCGAAATGTTGGGCCTTCCGCCCTTTGGCCGGATTGCCGCCGTCATCATCTGGGGACCGGATTTGAAGAAGACTCAAAAGCTGGCAAAGGATTTTGTGACCAAAGCGCCGCGCGCGGATGGCATAGAAATTCTGGGACCGTCTGAGGCGCCGATTGCGCGACTACGCGGCCTCTACCGACAACGCCTGTTCATCCGGGCTGAGCAGGGCGTCGATCTCTCAAAATATATGACGGCGTGGCGGGCCAAGGTGCGTCCGCCCGCCAAGTATAAGATCCAGATCGATATTGACCCGCAGAGCTTTGTTTAACCCGTCGCGACTTATGGGTCGAGCTCAACTGGCGTGCCATCTTTCAAAGCAAATGAAATCTCTTCAATCGCTTTGATGTTTTCGAGTGGATTGTCGGAAAAGGCAATGAAGCTCGCTTCACAGCCGAGATCAAGGCAACCGACTTTTCGGTCGGGGAAGATGGTTTTGGGTGTTGTCATACTCGCCAGTTCCAACATCTCTGGCGCCGTAAAAAAGCCTTTCTCGACGCCAGCGATCAAGCCGGGCGTAAGGGTCGCGCCGTAACCATTCGTGGCGACGACGAGCGTCGCGTTAGCGGATTTCAATGTGTCGATATTGGCTCTCTCCCACTCAACCCATTTGTCGGCTCGATCCTTCTCCCACTCCGTTGTGATTAGGGTCGTTGCTAAGCCGATCTGAGCTGCTTTTTCGGCGTCCTTGTTAGAAAGGAGGCACTCTTCTGCTTTGGCAATAGAAAAATAGACACTCGCTGGATCCTCTTCCGTATCTTGGTAGCAGGGCAAATGGGTGATGATGTCGGCCTCGACGTCCAAGCCCGCGCGATAGTCAGCGAGTGACGAGGCGGATACGGCCAATCGCTTTCCAGCTTGTTTCGTCAATGTACTGATCAGCGGCAGAAGGTCTGGGTTAATCCCACCGCCCGGTCCCCATTTGCCATAGCCTTCATCATAGCGCTGACTGTCGCGCAGAAAGACTTTGATATGATCGGGATTGGCGTCCAACAAATCTGAGAGTTTGCGCCGGACATCCTCGGGCGTTTCGACGACATAGTATGCATTATCGGCGCTCAGTTTTGAGCGTTTGATGTCATCATATCGCTCGACCCGTTCCTCATAACTTCGAATGCCGAGCGCGAGCGCTTCGTAGATTTCAGCAGGGTGGCTATCGGGTCCGGTTATCCCGCCCATAGATGTCGCAACATCGACGGCGTCTGACCCATTCAGACGCTCGCGAATAGACACGACACCCGACGTTGGAGCCGTCATGGTCATGGCGTAAAATGTTCCGGAATTTCGTCCCAAGGACATGTGCCAATCAACCGTGTAAATGCCGTCAAAATGATGCGTGTGTCCGTCTCCAAATGGCGGTGTGATATATAGACCGTCAAGGTTGACCATTGTGTCAGGACGATTGCTGCAGGCGATAATCATCTTATTCGATATGCATATGGGTCTGGCTTCGAACTTGGTCCCGTCGAAGACATATGCCCCTGTATAGGCTGTCACGGGTGATTGTGATGCAGCTTGGTCTTCTGCGCTTTGCGCACAGGCCGATAGAATGAGAGCGGAGAGCAGGACAGCGCACCGTCCGGCTAAAACTATATTAGGAATATTAGGTTCGATCGTCATGAAATTGTCCCGAATTGAATTAACCGGGTGCGGTCTACCACCTGTTCAGATAGACGATGGAAAAGTTACGAAACTGACAGATCAGACGATTGAATGGACACGCATCGATTGTGAATGGTCATGATTAGACGATGGATAGGCGAGACTTTATTGCCGTCGTTCCGGCCCGACTCGACAGGACTGTCTCGTCATTCTTCATGTGAATCGCCATACGTCCATTTCCAACAGCTTCTATCGACTGGATATGGTCGATATTGATGATGGCGGATCGGTGAACCCGTAGGAAAGACTCACCCGGAAGATGTGACTCAAGCGCGCTGAGGCTGATACGGGACTCCAATTTTTCGCGGTGGCGAAAGATGAAAGTCGTGCCCTCTATGGTTTGCACGGCCGTAATCTCAGCAACATCAATGGGCAGGATTATATCATCCTTCTTAGCAAAAATTCGGGTTGAGTCTGAGGGCTCAGTTACAGTCTGACTTTGCGCGGAGAGTTTTTGTAAGGCCCAATAGGCATACGTCGCGCTACACAGGGTGAAGTAAATCGCGACGCCTTGAAAAAGCTGCCACGCCATGACGGGCGCAGGCCATTGCGGGGCCGTCCAGTCACCCGTCATAAGCCCGGAGAATATTTGCATCAGGCGAAATGTCCCCTGCGCCCAAAGCGTCGAAAATATCAGAGACCCAAACGCATGGAGCACCAGTTGGATAGACCAGGACAGGGTGTGCAAAACCCGCAGGATGAGCCAACTGGCCCCGATCCCGATTATGATGGGAACGATGATGTTGGCGACCCAGGTGGTAATAAGTGTAAGGCCGTCAATGCTGACAAAAAGACCGAGGATCATCAGGTAGGCCGCCCCGACGGGCAACCAGCCTATGAGATACGTCTTCCACCAGTTTTCCGGAGTAAGCAGCCAGTGCGGCTGGCTAACGTTTTGGGAATGTGAACCCATGATCGGCGATTAACTCACTTTCGCCTTCAGACAAAGATTTCATCCTGACTAGATCGACTTGAACGGATCTCGCATCAGGATGACGTCTTCACGTTCGGGGGATGTGCTGACCATGCCGACGGGGCAGCCGATCAGTTCCTCAATATGGCGGACATATTTGACGGCTTCGGCGGGCAGGTCGGCCCAGCTCCGCGCGCCGCGCGTACTGCCTTGCCACCCCGGCATGGATTCATAGATCGGCTTGACCTTGGCTTGTTGGCTCGCCCCAGCGGGCAGACGCTTCATGATTTTGCCATCGACCTTGTAGCCGGTGCAGATTTTCAGCTCTGGCAGTCCGTCCAGCACGTCGAGCTTTGTCAAGGCGATGCCCGTAATGCCGCCCGTAATGATCGCCTGTTTGACCATGACCGCATCGAACCAGCCGCAGCGCCGCTGCCGCCCGGTCACGGTTCCGAATTCATGGCCGCGTTCTCCGAGCCGTTGTCCGACCGCGTCGTTCAGTTCAGTCGGAAACGGTCCTTCGCCGACCCGGGTCGTATAGGCTTTGGTGATGCCGAGCACATAGTTGAGCGATTTTGGACCAAGCCCAGTGCCAGCTGCGGCTTGTCCGGCGATGGTGTTAGAGCTGGTCACAAACGGGTAGGTGCCGTGATCAATGTCGAGCATCGCGCCTTGCGCGCCTTCAAACAGGATTTTCTTTTCGCTCTTTTGTGCGTCGTCCAGAACCTGCCAGACCGGAGCCATATAGGGCAGAATTTCGGGGGCAATTTCGATCAGGCTTTTCGTCAAAGCGTCGGCATCCACTTCGGCGTGGCCAAGTCCGACTCGCAGCGCATTATGGTGATGCAGCAGGTTCTCGACGCGTTCTTTGAGATGGACCGGATCATCGAGATCGCAGACGCGGATCGCGCGGCGTGCGACTTTGTCTTCATAAGCAGGACCAATCCCGCGCTTGGTCGTGCCGATCTTGATTCCGTCGACGCGGTTTTCGCGGATGCCGTCTAGCTCTGAATGGATGGGGAGGATCAGCGCCGCGCTTTCGGAAATTTTGAGATTGTCGGGCGTGATTTTCACGCCTTGCTCACGGATGCGCGCGACTTCGGCCAAAAACGCCCACGGGTCGAGGACTACGCCATTGCCGATGACCGACAATTTGCCGCCGCGCACGATGCCCGATGGCAGCAGAGAGAGCTTGTAGACGGTTCCGTCGACGACCAGCGTGTGGCCCGCATTGTGACCCCCTTGGAACCGCGCGACAACATCGGCGCGGCTGGAGAGCCAGTCGACAATCTTGCCTTTTCCTTCGTCTCCCCATTGGGAGCCGACGACGACGACATTAGCCATGATCTATCCTTCGCGGCGCGGCATCACGAGAGCCGCGCGCCGTCTAGCGAACCTTAGCCGTGATGGCGAGGGGATAAGCTCAATCGAAACGGTAAGAAAGTCGTCCGCCGAGCACATCTAGGCCTTCATTCGGCTCGTTTTGAACCAAAATGTTACCGTGCGAGAGATGTTCAACATAAACTTCCGTCGCCCAACGGTCACTGACCCGAAAGCCCAGCGTTAGGGCTTCGCGGAATAGAACGCTGGACCCGAACTCGATCTCAGTATTGAGGCGTTCGAAATAGGGGACGTTTTCGGTCCGAATTCGCTGTAATTGCGCCGCCGTGAGGCCGCCGCCATTGATCCCGGCGACAATGGACGGGTCATTAAAATAGGATGGTAGAGCCACTTCTTTAGTGCCGTTATGGGCCACCAACCCGAAGGCAAAATCGAAATAGAGTTTGTCGCCAAGCGTTTGCCGCCACATCAGGCCGGCCCCGCCATAGCTGGTATTGCCTTCAAGGTTCAGCGATCCACCAATATAGGGTTGGGGCGACAAGGCCCATTTGAGGAAGTCTGGTTCTGCGAAAATGATCTCGGCATTGAGTGCCGCTGACGTCTCCTTGCCCTTCTTTCCGCCCAGTCCGAAAAATTCGATGTCGTGTTGGTGTGCGCCGAAACGAATTTCCGAAACCTGCGCAAAGGCAGGGGCGGATAGGCCGATGGCTGTGATCAGGCCAAGGAGCAAAGTTTTCATGTCGGTAGTCCCCTAGTTTATGGCGCTTTGACGCGGAATGGTTGTTTGGTCAACCGGGCCGAACTGGTCGATATAGCGATCCTCTTACCAAAGCATGAGACGGCTTGATTGTGTGCGGGTGCCGCCATAGATCGCGCATCATGCGTGATTATTCCGATGTCGAAATGCAAATCCAAGGCGTGTTGGATGGGGAACCCAATCGTACGGCGCGGTTGGCCACAATTGCCTGCCTGCTAAGCGAAGCGTTTGAAGATTATTTCTGGACCGGTTTTTATCTCGTTGATCCGAATAAGTCCGGCGAACTTGTTGTTGGGCCTTATCAGGGCACGCTGGGCTGTTTGCGCATTCCCTTTGGTCGCGGCGTCTGCGGCACGGCGGCGGCAGAACGTAAGACACAGATTGTTGAGGATGTTCACGCCTTTCCGGGCCATATTGCCTGTGACGGACGCACAGAGTCCGAAATTGTCGTGCCTGTCTTCGATGGCGATGAGCTGATTGGTGTTCTGGATGTCGACAGCACGCGCAAAGCGGCGTTCGATCAGAGTGATGCTGAGGCGTTGCAGCGGATCGCTGCCTTGATCGCGGCTTAGCGCGCGTCGCAGGTGGGGCAGTTTGGGTCGCGCGGCAAACTGACTGTTCGGCTCTCCGCCGTAAGCCCGTCATAAATCCAAAGCCGCCCCAATAGCGGCGTCCCTGCGCCGGTGATCCATTTGATCGCTTCCATCGCCATGATGGACCCCGCGATCCCGGTCAGCGCGCCAATGACGCCGACTTCAGCGCAACGCTCTTCCTGCGGTGGTAGATCCGGCACGAGGCAGCGGTAACAAGGTCCGGGACGTGCGAAGAGACCGACCTGTGCGTCGAACCGTCCGACGGCGCCTGAAATGAGGGTAATGTCGAGCGCAAGAGCCGCGTCATTGACCATGAAACGCGTCGCAAAGCTGTCCGTACCGTCCAGAATGAGATCATGATCGCAGAGCAGCGCCCTCGCGGTCTCGTTAGTCAGGCGGACTTGACGCGGGTCGACGACAGTATCGGGATTAAGGGCTTGAAGACGCCGCGCCACTACTTCGACTTTGCGCTGGCCTACATCTTTTGTCTCAAACTGGATTTGCCGTTGCAGGTTAGACAGGCTGACTATGTCGTCATCAATGAGGGTGATCTGACCAATGCCCGCTCCCGCCAAATAAAGTGCCGCCGGTCCGCCGAGCCCCCCCGCGCCGACAATGGCGATACGGGCTGTCAGCAGAGCGTTCTGCCCGCTCCCGCCAATCTCTCGCAGAACGAGATGGCGGGCATAGCGCTCAACTTGATCAGGCGTCATCAAACAGTGGCGTGGACAGATAGCGTTCGGCGAAACTCGGAATGATGGTCACGATGCGTTTGCCGCGCATTTCGGGCCGGGCCCCAACCTGCAGCGACGCCGCGATGGCCGCACCGGAACTGATGCCCACGGGCACGCCGTCTTCCGCAGCAACATGTTTGGCCGTGCCAAAGGCCGCGTCTGAATTAATCTTCACGACTTCATCGACCAGACTCATGTCCAGATTATCCGGGATGAAACCGGCGCCGATCCCTTGGATCTTATGCGGACCTTTGTCGCCGCCCGAAATGACCGGGCTTTCTGTCGGTTCAATCGCAATGATGCGACAGTTTGGGTTTTTCTCCTTTAGGAACTTACCGGCCCCAGACAGAGTGCCGCCCGTGCCGACGCCCGCGATGAAGGCATCAACCTCGCCCGCGCAATCTTCCCAAATTTCCGGGCCAGTTGTTGCATAATGGATCGCCGGATTGGCAGGATTGTCGAACTGTCCAGCGCGCACGGCGCCCGGTGTGCTGGCAATGATCTCTTCGGCTTTCGCCATCGCGCCGGGAATACCGCCCGCTGCGGGCGTGAGCACTAGTTCTGCCCCGAGGATGGCCATCATCTTGCGGCGCTCAATGCTCATACTCTCTGGCATGACCAGGATCGCCTTATAACCCATCGCCGCCGCCGCAAAAGCCACGCCAATCCCGGTATTACCAGAGGTCGGTTCAACGATAATTCCGCCGGGTTTCAGCGCGCCGGACGCTTCCAGCTCGCGCAGCATATTGATGCCGATCCGGTCCTTGACCGATGCGCAAGGATTGAAGAACTCTAATTTGTAGCAGAGGTCGGCCGGGACGCCTTTGGTGATCCGAGGGAAGCGGACAAGCGGTGTGCCGCCCATCGTATCCAGAATACTGTCATAAATCTTGCCGTGGGCGCGCATGGTCTGTCTCCGGAAAAAACTGTTTCGGTCGTGGCCTAAGCAAACACCTTTTCGCCGTCCATCACTATCGTAAGCTGCAGGCCGCTCGGCGTAAAGTTCCGCTCCACGGTGACGTAAGGAAGCATGTCGAACAGGCGCGTTCCGAAACCCATATCGTTAGGCGGCTCGATTTCACTCAAGCAGCTTTCACGCCAATCAACCGTCAGTTGATCACCTTTGCGCGACCAGTCGACGTTAAGATGCCCGCAGCTTTTGCGTAGGCAGCCATATTTCACGGCATTGGTGACAAGCTCGTGGCAAACCATGGACAGGTCTTTGGCCGCGTCGATGGCCAAGCGGACGGGTGGGCCGTTCAGTGTGTAGGCGGGCTCATCAGACCCGTCGAAAGGGCTGAGTTCGTCTCGAAAGATCGCTTCAACATCCAGCCCGTGCCAATCACTCTCCGCGAGCAGATCATTGGTGCGGCTCATGGCATTGAGGCGGGCTGTGAAGCTTCTGACGAAATTATCGACATTGGCAGCGTTGCGGCCGGTTATGCGCGCGACAGAACTGACCACGGCCATGATATTTTTGACGCGGTGTGAAAGCTCATATCCGATCGCCCGGTTGCGCTGTTCCAGCGCATATTGTTTCGTAATATCTTCTGCGCGCTGGATGAGGCCTATAATGTTGCCGTCTTTGTCCCGGAGCGGATCTTGTGTGGCTTGCCAGACGACTTCAATGATCTCTCCATTTTCAAGCTCAAGCCGAAAAGGTTGCGCCTCCAGCTGGGTCGTTTTGCCCGCAAGCGCTTTTAGAAACAGGCTAGAAACGGATGCGATACGCTCCGGCTCTTCGGGAAAGGCGTCGAAGATGAAGACGCCGTCGAGGTCTTCGAATGTTTTATGAACGGCCTTAAGATAAGCGGCGTTTCCATAAACGAAACGCAGATCCATATCGAGAATCATGACGGGCAGAGACGAATCGTCCAATAACCGTGTCTCTTCGGGTGTGACGATCATCCGGTGCCCGTCGAGCCATAGCCGCCCGACCCCCGGGTCGTTTCTGAGAGTTCGGTCGCGACTTCGAAGACACCTTGTGTGACAGGTGCGATGACCATTTGGGCAAATCGATCACCCCGTTGGAATGTAAAATCCTTGTCGCCGTGATTGATCAGCAAAACGCCCACTTCACCGCGATAATCCGCATCGATCGTGCCGGGTGAGTTTAAGACTGTAATCCCATGCTTAAGCGCAAGACCGGAGCGCGGTCGTATCTGTGCTTCGTAACCCGCTGGCAGGGCCATACAAAACCCGGTTGGCACAAGTTTGCGCTCTCCTGGGGCTAATGTCACTGGCTCATGAATAGCGGCGCGCAGATCGGCGCCGGCGGCTTGCTCAGTCTCGAATTGAGGGAGGGTGATACCGTCCATGTGAGGCAGACGGACAACCTCGATTGAAATCGTTTTCATGACACAATCGTAAGCTGTTTTGTCGGGCGCGCCAATGCTGAATTAAGCAGGTAACGCTATTCGTCAGAGGCTGCGCTGATCAAGCCGTGATCGCGGGCTGAAAAGTCGCTGAGTTGAGCCAGGAGCGCCGCCTCAAGTTCACCGCTCATCGGATAATCCGACGTATATTTATGCTGAAAGGCACCATCACCGAAATACAGGGTGAGGATATCCGAATCTTCGCTATCGAAATCTTGCGATAAGGAGAGGGGGATACCTGTTGCGAGAATCGCATAGTCTTTTTCGGTCGGAACCAAATCATTGCGAACGCAAATGAGGCCACGGATCGCGTGTCCATTATCTTCGATCACGAGATCGATGTCGGAGTCGTAAACACCCGCTAGAAAACCATCTGCAGCCCGGTAGGATGCGACCGTCATGCGACCGCCATCCTCGTCGACCACATCATTGACGACTACGATCTCACATTGGCTTAAATCACCGGCCATCATGACAGCCGGTGTCAGTAGAATTGCGATTATTGCGAGCAGCGCTCTCATTAAGTCTCTCCAAAATGGGCGGCGATCTTGCGCGCCAAAGAGCGGGCAGCGGCCTGTTTCGTTTGTCGCGGCAGGCGGTCTTCGCCCGTCTCCGTTACGATAATCATTTCATTCTCCTGCCCGCCCATCACGTCGCCAGAAACATCATTGGCTACGATCCAGTCACAGCCTTTGCGAACGCGTTTAGCGCGCGCCAGTTCCACCACATCATGCGTTTCAGCGGCGAATCCGACGACTAATTCGGGGCGCTTATCGGATTCGCAAACTGAACGTAGGATGTCCGGATTCTCGATAAGCTGTAATGGGGCTGGGCCATCGACGGGCTTCTGGGTCTTTTTTGAGGTCCGCTCGGCCGGGCGCCAATCGGCCACAGCCGCGACCGACACGAATATGTCCGCAGGCAGAGCGGCCTCGACAGCGCTTTTCATCTCTAAGGCTGTTTCGATGGTGGTGTTGGTTGTGCCGAGCGGTTTGGCAATCGATGTCGGTCCTGTCACCAGCTCAACGTCTGCGCCCAGATCAGCCATGGCTTGCGCGATGGCGTATCCCTGCCGACCGGAGGAATGGTTGGATAGGTAGCGAACCGGGTCGATGGGCTCGCGTGTCGGTCCCGCTGTGACGATAGCCCGGCGCCCTGCAAGCGGTTTGTGGGCCTTCAGCCCATCCAGCGTCATATCGCCCTGTAAGGCCGAGAGAATTGCATCCGCGATGGCGTCCGGCTCTGCCATGCGGCCATCACCAAATTCGCCGCAAGCCATTTCGCCCGCATCCGGTCCCACGAACAGCGCCCCGCGCTCGCGTAATGTCTCGATATTGGCTTGCGTCGCCGCACTCTCATACATGCGCACATTCATGGCGGGCGCAAACATGATCCGCTTATCCGTCGCAAGAAGCGTGGTTGTGGCCAGATCGCCAGCGACCCCATGCGCGGCTTGGGCCAAGATGTTGGCGGTCGCCGGGGCGACAACAACCAAATCACTATTTCGGGACAGCTCAATATGACCCATATCCGACTCCGCGGTCAGGTCCCAGAGATCGGTGTAAACCGTTGCGCCTGAGAGGGCTTGGGCGGACAGAGGCGTGACGAATTGTGTGCCGCCTTTTGTCAGAATGACGCGCGTATCGACGCCGCGCCGTGCGAGTTCGCGGATCAGCAGCAGCGACTTATAGGCTGCAATGCCACCACCAATAATGAGCAGGACGGATTTGTTCATGATCTGAACCTAGCGCGGCTAGAGCTGCGCCGCCACCCATGCGCCGCCAAGCGCAAGCGCGGCCCCAACGGCGGCGTAGCCAATGGGCCTTAGCGGGCTGGGACGGCGCATTTCGACCGTTTTTATGACAGGCGCGGTGGACAGATCGATCTCGCCATCAGCCCAGGCTTTCGCGAGCTTAGCAATATTATCCGTCGCTTCCGGTAGGCGGTTCAGTGTCTTGCGGGTCCGCTCCAGACCATCGAGGAAATCATTGAGATAGCGTTCAGGGCCAAGCTCAGCGCGCACAGCGTCTTCAACGATTGGTCGGCTGGCTTCCCACATGTCGAAATGCGGATCGAGACGGCGGGCCACGCCCTCGGCCTGCATCATGGTTTTCTGCAACAGGATTAGCTGCGGTTGCAGCGGCATGTCGAACATGTCGGTGATTTCGAGCAATTGTAGCAAGACTTTGGACATGGAGACATCCTCGGCCTGCTTGCCGAAGATCGGCTCGCCGACGGCGCGCAGGGCGGTGGCGAATTCCTCAACACTGTGATGCGGCGGAACATAGCCAATGTCGAAATGAACCTGCGCAATCCTGTAATAGTCGCGTTGCAGGAAGCCGTAGAGAGTTTCGATCTCAAAGCGGATTTCTTCATCGCCCAACCGTCCCAGAATGCCAAAGTCTAGCAAAACCAGATTGCCGTCCGGATCTCGGAATAAATTGCCTTCATGCATGTCAGCATGGAAGATGCCGTAGGTGAAGGTGGACGATAGAAAGCTTTGGATCACCGCCGTGGCGAGTGTCTGACGCTCTTCCAATGGCAAAGCCAAAATGTCCGGTGACGAGAAGGCGGTGCCGTCAACCCAGTCCGTCGCCATGACATTCTTATCGACCATGTCCCAATGGATGGCCGGGACTTTGAACAGGCCTGTGGCGTCGGCAATATCGGCCATCTCAGAGGCTGCGGCGGCTTCTAAGCGTAAATCCAGCTCTAGCATGACGGCGCGGCGGGCTTCGGCCACAAAGGCTTTGGGTTGCAGGCGGCGCATGTCGGGGACAGCGGCATGGGCGGTTTTCGCGACTAGCGCGATCACGTCCATGTCGCGGGTCATACGCTTGACGATATTGGGTCGCAGGATTTTAAGCGCGACCGTTTCGCCGCTCGATTTGATCACAGCCTTATGCACTTGCGCGACGGAGGCCGCAGCCACGGGCTCGGACAAAGAGGTCAGTCGGTTTTGCCACGGCTCGCCCCAATCCGCGACGAGCAGCTTTTCAGCCTCTGCCATTGGGAAGGGCGGCACATTGTCTTTCAGTCGGGATAGGCCTTCGGCGAACACTGGATCAAACATATCGCCGCGCGTGGACAAAACTTGTCCGAACTTGATGTAAGCCGGGCCAAGGGTTTCCAGCGCGTTCGCGAATCGCGCACCGGGATTGTCGTCGCGGTCCCGGATCGAGAAAAAGCGGGAGATGGCCGCGATGAACCGCACTGGAGCTGGGACAAACGGCTCATATTCCTTTGGCACCAGCGCATCATGACGCACCAGCACCCAGGCGGTGCGTAAGAGTCGGAGGAATGTTGCCAGCTTGCGGAACATTGTCGCGCCTATAGTGACGCACCCGAAACGGTTAAAGGCTTAATTACCGGACGCGACAAAAACGTAAGTTTTGTGCGCCCGGAATGACTTAGCCTGTTTTGGGCAGTCATCCCCGTTTTCCACCACAGAAAAGACAGCCCTTGATTGGACAAATGGAATCGGGGCTTTAGGATTTCATTAAGGAACACTACTACATCTAGTGTTAAGACCGACCGACACCACAATCGCTAGCGATGACAAATCGCAGGCTGATATTTTTGAGATCGAGACAGACATGGGCAAGCAGGACTATATCAGCACCGGGACTTCGGGCCTTCTCATGCCGAGTCTGACCTACAAGCCGTTTCGCTATCCGTGGGCCTATGAGTTTTGGCGGCGTCAGCAGCAAATCCACTGGATGCCGGAAGAAGTGCCTTTGGGCGAAGACTGCAAAGATTGGGCAACCAATCTAACCGATCACGAAAAGAACCTGCTGACGCAGATTTTCCGCTTCTTCACCCAGTCGGATGTCGAAGTTGGCGGCAACTATATGGAAAACTATATGCCGCTGTTCAAACCGGTCGAAGTCCGGATGATGCTGGCGTCATTCTCCAACATGGAGACCATCCATATCGCGGCCTATGCGCTGCTGCTAGAAACCATCGGTATGCCGGACAGCGAATTCTCCATGTTCATGGAGTATGAGGAGATGGCGGCCAAGCATGACTATCTGGGTCAGTTCGGCGTTGGCTCCGACCGCGAGATTCTAACCTCAATGGCCGTATTCGGTGCCTTTACGGAAGGCTTACAGCTGTTTGCGTCGTTTGCCATGCTGATGAACTTCCCGCGTCTGAACAAGATGAAGGGCATGGGCCAGATTGTATCGTGGTCAATCCGCGATGAGAGCTTGCACTGCGAAGGTATGATCAAGCTGTTCCACACATTCGCGCATGAAACTGGCGCGCTGACATCTGCGGTGAAGGACGATATTGCGGACTGCTGTAAGACTGTGGTGAAACTGGAAGACAAGTTCATCGATTTGGCGTTTGAGAAAGGCCCGGTTGAGGGCATGACAGCCGAGGATATTAAACGCTATATCCGCTATATCGCGAACTGGCGCATGGGCCAGCTCGGCCTGCCAGGCATTTATGCGGGCGTTGACGAACACCCGATCCCGTGGCTGACCGAGATCACCAACGGTGTCGAGCACGCCAACTTCTTCGAAGCCCGCGCGACGGAATATTCCAAGGGCGCGACAGAAGGCGACTGGCACGGGGATGGCGGCGTGTGGAACAAGTTCGAGACCTATGATGCCAAGCAGGCCATTGAGCCGGCTGAGTAGGCGTCAAGTTCGGGACCAACGGAACTGTGATGGTGGGAAGGCTTCCCAACATCGTCTAGCCCTGATAGCCGCGACCCATGTCTCTGATTGACCTTTCTGAGCGTTTGAAACCGTATCAATCGATTTATAATTTCCGTGATTTTGGCGGTTATTCGGGTTTGGACGGGCGTCCAGTTCGTACTGGGCTGCTGTTTCGTTCGGCCCATCTGAATAATTTGGGTGAGGATGACGTGACAGACATCGACGCGCTGCCTGTCGGCACAGTTGTCGACCTCCGCCACGCGCCGGAACGCGAACGCCAACCGTCAAAATGGCCACCCCATTCAGATCGCGCTGTGGTACTAACACAACCCCTCAGCGGTGCCAGAGAGCAGGCTACAGTCGCGCCGCATGAGGCTTTTCTTGAGACAGAGCTTTACGCCGCCGAGGATGCGCGGCGCTATATGTTGAATTCTTATCGAACACGGCCCCATGATGACGGATTTCGGGCGTTGTTTTCTGAGACTTTGAACCGCATGACGGCCGATCAACCGAATGATGCGCCCGGTATTTTGGTTCATTGCGCTGCCGGTAAAGACCGAACGGGCACATTATGCGCGCTGATCCAAGGTCTCTTAGGCGTCTCTGATACGGATATTATGACGGATTATATGTTGACGGAAACCGCCGTCGACATTGAAGCGATCCTGAAACCGGCTGCCGCCATGTTCACCCAACGCTACGGGCGTCCGATCAATGTCGATGCGCTTCGGCCTATGTTCGGTGTGGAGCCGGGGTTTCTAGAGGCGAGCCTCGACGCGATGGGTGATATGGAGCGCTATGCATCTGAAACGCTTGGATTGAGCGCTGATCGACTGGATCGGCTGCGCCAGCGCTATCTCGCCTAAAACGCGTTTAGGACTCGCTGCAGCTGACATTGTCGGCTGATCCGGAGCAGGTAATGACGGAACCCGTTCCGGCGCCAACATTGATCCGTGCTGACTTACGAGGCTTGAGCATGAATGTCTCGCTGAGGGTCACGACGCTCGGCAGAAATTTTTTCTCGCCGCTACTATCTGTCGTATTCGTCAAACCCATGGGGGAATAGCGGTAGGCGACACGGGCGATGACAAGCCCTGAATTTTCATCGAGCATATTGTCGGAAATCCCATCGACATCAACGGATTGTAGCCAGCCATTGCCGCCGGGATTGTAGACGACCTCACCCAAGCTGGTTGTCGTGCCGCCAGAATCTCGCGTGAAACTTTCAAGGTGCAGCGTGTAGTTTGACGTGTCGCTGATATTGGCAACGCGGAGAACGGCAGAGACTATGTCAGCGGTATCGGCTTCCTCCAGCTTGGATGTTTGTGTCGCCAAGTCACCCGCGACATTGGCGGATTGCGAAATCTGCCTATCAATACCGAGAACAAAGGCGAATTCGGCTAAACCGAGATAAACGCCGAGGATGATCGGGGCCATAATGGCGAACTCAATCGCGGCGATACCGCGCTCATCATCTGTAAAATTGGCGTGCTCGTGCAGGCTTTCAGTACGAGAGGAACTTTGTTTGAAACGGGTTATCAGCCGAGGTTTAGAGGCCATTGTCATCACCCTGTCAAAGCATCGACGATGGCTTCTAGTTCGTCGCTGATAGACGAATTGCACGCTGCGCCTGCCGGAAAAGGCTCATTCCGAAAAGCGGTCGATGCTGTGATAACGCGCCGACCGCTACCTGACATGTTTTCGAGTCGCGTCATCGCATTTGGCAGGACGAGGGGGTAATAGAAGGTGGCCCGCAATACGACGGGTTCGCCCGGGCCAGTTTCTGTATAAACGCCCTCTTCGATTTCCTGTTCATCATCATCAGGGTCGAGGCCACTGGCGCCGGGGTCTTCCATTGTGACGGACTGGAAGTTGGACGCCGTGACGAGATCCACTCTTAGATTGGCATTGCAGTTCATCATGTTCTTCATGCGGGCGCAGACCAACGATTTGAATTCTGCGGCTTGGCCACAGCCCTGAAATGAGCCCACACGGACTAGACGGCCCGTATCACTAATGGCTTGGGTCAAGACTGATCCGGTGAAGAAGACAAGCGCCAGTTCGATAATACCGAAGATGATGGCGAGGAAGGGTACGGAAACCATCGCAAATTCAATGGCCGTTGCACCGTCAGAGTCCGTTCCGTACCGAGCTTGCAGATTGCGAGCACGTTTCCAATTCCTCGCAAAGAATCCGGTCCGGATCATCATTCATCGTCTCCTGTGGCGCGCAGGATAAAATCTTCATCGTGCGCCGGGTTTGGCGATAGGTTTAGACAATGGCCGTTAAAGAAGGCGTGCAAGACAGGCTTAAGAGACGGTTAAAAAGGGGGTGCGCTCGGTGGCTGCGAAGAGGTGCCCGCCGGGGGTCCGCCTGCGAAATTACCGGGGCTGACGGATACGCCTGATGAAGATGGCGCGTTCTGTTCGAAGACCGGGCCGAGGGCAGGGGGCATCGTAACGGATGCCGAATTGGCCCCAATAAAGCCCGCATCGTCCCCTAAAACGGGCGACGGCTGGCAATAGGGTGAGCAACTATAGGTCTCGCGCGATTTTGCGTTGAACAGACGGACGCCATTTGTAGGCGTGACCGCCGTGACTTGAACATTCGCATCCATCATAGTGCGTCCGTCCCGGTCCAGGATAACGAGATTGGTTTCGCCGTAACCCCGACCCACTACGAAAAGTGTCGTCGGTGAATGGACGGTGACATCTGCAATGGCCGGATTGCCGATCACAATGGATCCAGCTGAGGCAGGCAGACGCACAATCTGTGTTTTGTTGAGGTCGATACGATAGATCGGTTCACCCGCAGCAGCAGGACTGGCGAGAGCCAATACTGAGAAAAGGCTGGCGGCGATCGCAGCCTGGGTGGCGAGTGTGCCTATATTGGTCAGTCGGCGCATGGCCCGTCTCCGTCAATTCCCGTTCGGTTTATCGCGGCAGGGTTGATGAAGTCTTTATATGTCGCGGGCTGATTTGGAGTGACTATATATATACAGGGAAAATGTGCGCCGTTGTGCGCCTGCAAGAAAAAGACGCATTTACTCCGTGTTCACCGTGTCTCCCAACCTCACGTTAAACTGGGTTGCCTATAAGCCTCCTCGTCAGGGATGATCCTGCCAAACGGGATATCCCGAATTAAACTAGCATACGTGGGAGCAAATTATGCAAAACCTTATCAAGAACTTCGTTAATGACGAATCTGGTGCAACAGCTATCGAATACGGCCTTATCGCCGCTCTGATCGCTGTCGCTATGATCGCTGGTGCAACGTCACTGGGCGGAAAAATCAACGGCAAGTTCACCGAAATCGGTGCCACTCTGGACACTGCAGGCGATTAATGATCCGACGGTTTTTACCGTTAGGAACTGATCGGAACGGCCAGCCATCAGGCTGGCCGTTTTTCGTCCGGGAGGGCGAAAAAGCAGATAATCTAGATCAGACGCTGATTCCCGACCAGCCTCTGTACTTCAGTGGTGGAGAGGTGTGATGAACAGACATATCATAGACTTTTTGAATGACGAGTCCGGAGCGACAGCGGTTGAGTATGGCATGCTCGTCGGTCTGTTTGCACTGGGCATTCTGTCGTGGGCGAGTATTATGACCGACTGGCTTGATACAACTTTCACAGAAGTGAAGGGGGCTCTGAATGATACTGGGGCCGAGGATGTCTCAGGATAAAGCCTCAGCTATTTGACGAACATACAGACAATCTAGGCGAGTTCTAACGCACTAAGACCAGTCAGTGACAAACTCTATCTTAACCCAGAAGATATAGTCGCTCCGACAAAGGAGACAGCCTGATGCTTGCCACTTTAATTGTGACTCTTGCTTTCGCAGCGCCGCTGTTGATCGCAGCCTACACTGATTTTTCGACAATGAAGATCCCCAACAAAGTCAGTCTTGCTTTGGCAGCTGGCTTTCTCCTGACGCTGCCCTTGCATTGGCAGGGCTTTCCGGTTCTAGGCGATCATCTAATGATTGGCGCTATGTTTCTGGTAGCCGGCTTCGCCATGTTTGCGTTTGGCTGGTTGGGCGGTGGTGATGCAAAGCTGATGGCTGCGATTGGTTTATGGCTCGGTTGGGCCGACGCATTGCCCTTTATTCTATATACAACTCTGTTCGGGGCGGCTTTGGGGCTCTTCCTTCTACTTGGAAACCAATTCTTGCCCGTCCGTTTACGCACCAGCACGGTTGGTATGCGTTTGTTTCAGGGCGATACGGATATGCCCTATGGCTTGGCACTGGCCGCTGGAGCGCTTTTCATCTGGCCGACCAGCCAGATTACAGCGGCTCTAATTGGATAGCCAACATATCCAGGTCATAAACGGCCTGAGAAAAGGCACGCTCACAGCTTTATGTTAACCATGCCTTAGCGGGTGTTTGTCTACTCCTTGGTTCGGAACCTTCCATTTGGAGCGGATGACGTGGACAAAAAACGGCTTATACTGATTGCCGCATTGGTCATTCTCATGGCCATCGTCTTCAATACGCTGCGCACGATGAATGCGTCGAGCGAGCCAACTGTCGCCCAAGTTCGGACTGTTGTTGAGCCGATTGATTACACTCAAGTTTTGGGTGTGGCAGAGCCAATGGATAGGGGTGACCGGATCGGGGACGGCGATCTGACTTGGATCGATTGGCCGACCGACGCGGTAACGCCCGCTCTGATTGTTGAAGATGCTGACGCTGATATGCCCGTGATGGAATCACTCCTCGGTGCCCTAGTTCGTGAGCCGCTGACGCCCGGCGATCCGTTGGTTATGTCCCGATTTATACAAGCGGGTGATGCGGGTATTATGGCGGCATTGCTCAACCCCGGAATGCGAGCCGTCACCGTTCGCATCAGCGTCGACACAGCAGCGGGTGGGTTTATCCAACCCGGAGATAAGGTCGACGTCATCCTGCAGGAAACGCTTGCGCCGGATGCCGCCTTCGGCGGGTCGGCACAGCCGCAAATTGTTGCATCGACTATTTTTGAGAATGTCACGATCCTGGCAATCGACCAATCGTTTAGAAACAATCCAGACGTCGGGGCGGCCATTCCGGGGTCTACCGCTACGTTGGAACTGTCGCCGCGCGACTCCGAGCGCATCACGGTCGCGCAGGTCCGGGGTGATCTGTCGCTCGTCCTGCGGGGCTTTTCGAGCTCCAGCGCGCGGGCACGCAGTCACGCCAGCCAGCCGCTCGATGCAGAAAAAGCAACGCCGCCCATGACAATCTACCGCGCTGGCGACGCGCAAACTGTCGCAGTGCGAGGCCAGTAAAGATGATATTCGCCAGAACCCGCCAAAAACCGCGCTCCGCTCTGCTCAATAGCCTGCTGCCCGCTCTCGCTCTGTCGACAGCGATGATCGTGCCTGCGCAGGCCGGAGAACGTAATTATACGACTTTAGCCTCCATTCAGACGACCACACAGACGGACGGGGTTCGGATCCAACTGCCTGGCGAGGGCCTGAACCGGTCCATTGTCCTGCCTTATTCAAAGTCGACTGTGATCGACTTGCCCGCCAATGTGATGGATGTGATCGTGTCTAATCCTGCGATTGTAGAGGCGATTACTCATACATCTCGCCGGACTGTGCTGATCGGCAAGGAGGCGGGGCAGACCAATGTCCGTTTTTACGGCCATGATGGTCAGGAATTACTCAATATTGATATTCGGGTCGAGCGCGACATTAATGGCCTGACTGATTTGGTGCGCAAACATGCGCCGGCCGCCCAGATTGAAGTCCAGTCGATCAATAATAATATCATGCTGACCGGCACCGTCCCGAACGCCGAAACAGCACTGAAAGTCGAGCGCATTGCCGAAATGTGGCAGGGCACGGCATCGGGTTCCGGCGAAATCGTCAATCTTCTCTCTGTCGAGGGCAAAGATCAGGTGATGCTCAAGGTTCGCATCGTCGAGCTGCAACGCTCTGTCGTTAAACAGATGGGCTTCAACCTTTCGGCCGTCGCGCAATTGGGCGATTCTACCGTTTCATTGATCAATAATGTCGGTGTCAGCAGTGGGGCTGGTTTCACTGGCAGTTTCGACTTTGCCAACGGAACGGGTGGCGATCTGCGTTCGCTCGGTGGGGCGATAACCGCGCTAGAACGGGTTGGGCTGGTTCGGACTTTGGCAGAGCCTACTCTGGTCGCGATCTCAGGCGAGACGGCGACGTTTTTGGCGGGCGGTGAATTCCCAGTTCTGGGCGGGGTCTTCACGGATCAGAATGGACAATTGCAGCGATCTTTCGAATTTAAGTCGTTCGGCGTCTCACTAGGCTTCACACCAGTGGTTCTGTCCGAAGGTTTGATTTCACTGAATATCTCGACCGAAGTGTCAGAGCCGACGACAGAAAATTCTTTCGAGACGGGCGGCGAGGGCGGCGATATTCTGGGTTTGCGGGTCCGTCGCGCCGAAACCGTGGTTGAGCTTCCAGCAGGCGGCAGCCTCGTCATTGCTGGCATGATCCGTGAGGAAGCCCGTAACGCTTTTGACGGTGTGCCGGGTGCGAAGGATATTCCGGGCATTGGCGCCTTATTCCGCAATCGCGACAGCCAGAGCGTGCAAACCGAATTGGTTGTGATTGTGACGCCCTATCTCGTGGATCCGACACACCCCGATAAACTTCAGACCCCGCTTGAGGGCTTCAAGCCCGCGAATGAGCGTGACCGTGTTCTGCTCGGTCGTTTGAATACGATCTACGGGGATAAGGCGACATCGGAAACGCTGCCCGGTCCGTTCGGACATGTGGTCGATTAGGGGCAAATTGATGACAGCATTCTTCAAAGCATCAGCATTAGGTCTGGCCTTCATCGCTCCAGCGCTTCTGAGTGGTTGCATACAAGGCGGAACATTACCGGTGCCGACACATAGGTTGCATCCTGTGAAAGTCGCGGAGTCAGTCGAACGTCTCGAACTGTACGCCCGGCCTGACGGGATCGAGCTCTCGGCTCGCGACGAATATGCCGTGTCTACATTCCTGCAAGCCTATGCGGCGGAAGGATCAGGCCCAATCTTTATTAATCGCCCTGCCGCGGCGTTGACCGGGCAAGGTGTTGCGCAAACTGACGCGCTTCTGAATCGTTTAATGGGCCAGAATGGCATCGCGCCCGGAACAGCCCAATCTGGCACTTATCACACCCGTCCCGGTGATCCGGCTCCAGTGGTGATTTCTTACCGGACTTTGCGCGCGATCTCGCAGGATTGTGCGAGTTTGGGCGACCTGACTGTGACGCACCGTAATAGCGTGACCCCAGAATTTGGCTGTTTTGCGTCAGCGAACCTCGCCGCCATGATTACCGATCCACGCCAATTGATCGAACCCTATGCGACGCAGGCACCCAATGCCCAGCGTCGTCAGGTTGTTTATGACCGCTACATTGAAGGCGCATCGACGGCGTCAGAGCGTCCCGCGGGTCAGGCCCAAAGTTCACAAGAAGCAGGCGGCTAGGCGGGCGATCATATGACACACCCACCGCAATATCCGCCAACCGGTCCGGGACAGCCACCCATGGATCAGTATCGACATTCGCACCCACAATTGGGACATCCGCAACCGGGGCAACCGATGCCGCGGCCTATGCCGATGCCATCACCAGTGCCGATGCCGCACCCCGTCGCGGCCAATGCGCCGGTTCCGCCGCCGCCATATCCAGGCCAAGCTTATCCGCAGGCGGGTCACGCCCCGGCACCGCATGCACCCGCACAGCCTGTGCCAACGCCTCACGCGCCTCAACATCATGCTCCTGCGCCGCACACCCCCGTGCATCAGGCTCCAGCCCATCAGGCCCCAGCCCAACAAGTTCAGCCAGCTTATCCTGCGCCAGTTCACGCCAATGCCGTGCCGATGCATCCTCAGTTCAACCCTGATCCGCACGGGCAATACGCGGCTCCGGCTCCGCATGGTGATTATCCGGGTTTGGTCGAAGCCAATCCGGCCCTGATGAATCAGGTGGAACAGCCTGCTCAAGAGGGCGGAGAACGAGCTTTACCGCAACTCTCAATCCACGCTTTTTGTGATCGAAACGACACGGCGGGCTGCATTGATCAGATGACGCGGGACTGGCGCATGCGTCGGACCAACACCAAAATTTATATGGGTGGGCTCCAAGCCGCAGTCGATTATTATCACAAAGAAACCACGCCCGGTCTGATCATCATAGAATCAGGCATGCGCGGCGCCGAGCTTTTCAACCAGCTCGAACAGCTGGCGTCTGTTTGCGATGAAGGGACGAAAGTCGTTCTCATCGGGGCGGCGAATGACATACGCCTCTATCGTCAGCTCATGGATAAAGGTGTGTCGGACTATATTGTCCCGCCGCTACATCCATTGAACATGATCCGCTCTTTGAGCGAGATTTACACAGACCCAGAGAAGCCATTTACGGGACGGGCGGTCGCGTTTTTCGGTTCCAAAGGTGGCGTCGGATCATCAACGCTGGCGCATAATTTGGCCTGGACCCTCTCTGAGCGTCTGCTGCAAGAAACCTCTCTGATCGACTTGGATAGTTCTTGGGGTACGACGGCCTTGGACTTTGCCTATGATAGCGCGTCCGGGCTGGAAGAGGCTTTATCCGATCTAGACCGCCTCGATGATACGCTCCTTGACCGGATTATGGTGCGGCACACGGCGCGCTTGTCGATCCTACCAACCTCAAGCTCACTCAATGTCAAACCTGTGGTCGACAGTGCGGCCTATGAAGCGATCATTGGTGCTGTGCGCTCGATCAGCCCGCTGGCGATCTTAGATTTGCCGCATATATGGAATGACTGGACGACCAATGTCCTGACGACCGTGGATGATGTCGTCATTACGACCGTCCCAGACTTGGCGAATTTGCGGAATACGAAGAACCTCATCGATTTCCTTAAGGCCCAGCGCCCGAATGATGCAGAGCCAATTCTGATTCTGAACCAGACGGGCCGTTGCAAAAATAAGGATGACGAGATCAGCGTTGAGAACTTCGCCGGGGCTGTCGGGCTTGATCCATCTCTTGTGATCGGTTTTGATCCAGACACGTTTAATCGCGCCTGTAATGAAGGAAAAATGTTGCCAGAGATGAAGACGACCGATGCGCTTGTGCCCGGTCTTGATTATCTCGCCAATCGTTTGCGGACTGGACAATTCACGGCACCCGCCGAGTCTGGATCCGGTCGAAAACTCGGCTTCAAGCTCAGAGAAACCAGTCCTGTCGTCGCGGGAACGGAGAGCAAATCTTTGTTCGCCTCGCTACTCCGGAAAAAAGGTTAGATCGCCATGTTCGGTAAGCGGTCCGACACGGTTGCTCTAACAGTCGATAAGAGCGCTTCTGCCCCTGCACCCGCGCCGGAGGCGGCGAAGCCTACCCCTGCGCCCGCTCCGGTGATGTCGAGAAATAGCGACGAGCCGTCTGAGGAATATTACGAAACCAAGGCGACAATCTTCAACGCCTTGTTTGAAACAATCGATGTCTCGGCGCTCGCAGGCATGCAGCCAGACAAGGCCCGGACAGAAATCCGGAACATTGTCGATGAGATCATCGCGATCCGCAACGTCCGGCTCTCTGTCGCGGAACAAACGCAACTGATCACTGAAATCTGTGACGATATTCTCGGATATGGTCCGCTTGAGCCCCTCTTAGCCCGGGACGATATTGCCGACATCATGGTGAACGGCGCCAAACACGTCTTCATCGAAACCAACGGTAAGATGCAGAAGACGAATATCCGTTTTCGCGACAACACGCAGTTGATGAATATTTGTCAGCGCATCGTGAGCCAAGTTGGCCGCCGCGTCGACGAAGCCAGCCCGATCTGTGATGCGCGCCTATTGGATGGCTCACGCGTCAACGTTATTGCGCCGCCTCTGTCGATCGACGGCCCCGCTCTGACAATTCGGAAGTTTAAGAAAGACAAGCTGACACTGAATGACTTGGTGGGCTTTAAGTCGATCTCGCCTGCGGGCGCCAAAGTGCTCCAGATCATTGGTGCTTGCCAATGTAATGTCGTTATTTCGGGCGGTACGGGTTCGGGTAAAACCACTCTGCTAAATTGTCTGACGGGTTTCATTCACCCCGATGAACGCATCATTACCTGTGAAGACGCGGCCGAATTGCAGCTGCAACAGCCCCATGTCGTCCGGTTAGAAACGCGCCCGCCCAATCTTGAAGGCAAGGGCAAGGTCACAATGGCCGACCTGGTCAAAAACTGTCTCCGGATGCGTCCCGAACGGATCATTGTGGGTGAGGTCCGTGGACCCGAAGCCTTCGATCTGCTGCAAGCTATGAATACGGGTCACGACGGGTCGATGGGGACGCTACACGCCAACAGCCCGCGTGAGGCCCTGTCGCGTCTTGAATCGATGATCACGATGGGCGGATTCTCTCTGCCGGCTCGGACGATCCGCGAAATGATTGTCGGTTCAGTCGACGTGGTTGTTCAGGCGACGCGTTTGCGCGACGGATCACGCCGCATCACACACATCACCGAGGTCATCGGTATGGAAGGGGACGTGATCGTCACCCAAGATCTGCTGAAATACGAAATGGATGGGGAAGACGCGGACGGCAATATCATCGGTCAACATCGGTCGACCGGGATCGCCCGCCCAGCCTTCTGGGACCGCGCCCGCTACTTCAATCTTGAGAAAGACCTGGCCATGGCTCTCGATGAGGCGGGTAGCTGATGGAAGGGCAACTCATTCTCGCTATTGCTGGTGCCGGTGTCGTTGGAATTATTGGCTATTTGCTTTTGGGGGGTCAGCCCTCGACCGCGAATGCGAGAGTCGGGGCCTATACAGGCAAGAAACCATCGCGGTTTAACCTGCGCGATCGTTTGAAAAACAGCGACCAAGGCGGTCGCCGTCGGCAGGTCGAAGACACGCTCAAAAAAATCGAAGAAAATCAGAAATCAAAGAAGAAGGCCGCAAAAACAATTGAGGCCAAATTGCTGCAAGCCAATGTCGACATGACACGCTCAAAATTTCTCACGATTTCGGCAATTTTGGCGGTCGTTGCAGCCGCAATTACGTTCATTCTGGGATTGCCGCCTTTGCTCATTGGTGCGGCGGCTTTCATTCTTGGTTTTGGACTGCCGCGCTTCATTTTGAACAAGAAGATTAAGCGTCGCCAGAAAAAATTCGTGATGCATTTCGCAGACGGCATGGACATCATCGTTCGCGGCGTCCGCACAGGGTTACCGCTGGGCGATTGTCTCAAAATTATCGCGCATGAGAGCCCCGATCCGATGGGCGCGGAATTCCGGCGTGTGGTCGAAGCCGAAGGCCTGGGTGTTCCGATCGAAGTTTGTCTCGATCAAATGTATGAACGCATGCCGATCTCAGAAGTGAATTTCTTCGCCACGGTGTTGAATATCCAGAAGACGACCGGCGGTAATTTGGGTGAGTCACTGGCCAACCTGTCCAATGTTCTACGCTCTCGGAAAATCCTCGCGGAGAAAATCAAAGCTTTATCCGCAGAAGCGAAGATGAGCGCCTACATCATCGGCGCGTTGCCGATTGTTGTGATGGGTTTGGTGGCCATCATGTCGCCCGATTACATGACGGAGCTGTTCACGACCGATCGAGGGCAGAAAAATCTTATGATCGGCGCTGTCATGATGTGCATGGGCATTTGGATCATGCGCAAGATGATCGATTTCAAATATTAGGATGGCAAGATGACTGAAGGTGCCATTCAAATGTTGACGAATGCAGGCTATCTGGTCCTTGCGTTCCTGCTCGCCACCACCGTCTATATGATTGTGGCCCCCATGTTCGAAGGGGATCAACTCAAGAAACGCATGGCCTCAGTCTCGTCGGCGCGTGACACATTGCGCGATGATCGGATGAAACAGCTCAATGCCGAGAAATCACTCCGCTCTAGCAACAAAGGTATGGCGAGCCGATGGGTGGATCGGTTTAGTCTTGAGAAATTGTTGGAGGCATCAGACCTCAAAGACAAAATGGCTCAGGCGGGAATGCGCGGGCAGGGGCCGATCTACAAATTCTACTTCTTCAGAATGGTCCTCCCAATTGCGCTGGGTGCGTTTGGGCTCTTGTTTCTGGTTGTTATGAACACGCCGGGTTGGGCGATGTTACAGCGTTTGGGGGTGACCCTCGGCCTAACATTGTTTGGCTACTATCTGCCCGGTATCTATGTGAAGAACATTGCCAATAAACGCCTTGCGTCGATCATGGCTGTCTTTCCCGACGCGCTTGATCTGCTGCTGATCTGTATTGAATCGGGTATGTCTGTTGAATTGGCCTTTGCGCGCGTCGCAGATGAGATGGCAGAAAATTCGGTTGAATTAGCGGAAGAGCTTCACCTCACAACGGCTGAGCTGTCCTACTTGTCGTCGCGCCGGGCCGCATTTGAAAACCTCGCTCGTCGCAATAATCATATCGGCATACGGTCTGTGGCCACGTCCCTGATCCAAGCTGAACGTTACGGGACGCCTCTTGGTGACTCACTGCGCACAATGGCGAATGAAAATCGGCAAATGCGGATGATGGCGGCAGAAAAGAAGGCGGCATCACTGCCCGCTAAATTGACCGTGCCGATGATCGTGTTCTTCTTGCCGGTTCTCTTCATTGTTATTCTGACTCCAGCCGCCATGCGACTGGCCAGTGCCTTGTCCTAAGGGCTTTGAAGCGGCACAAAAAGCCCGGTCAGAAGACCGGGCGACTCCCAAAAATTTGCAATGGTTTAACGACGTCGGCGGGCGGGGGTTCGACCCTGTTCCGGTGATCCAGCCAGACCTGAATAATCCGTGTTCCCTTGTGGCGTCGGTGCTTGGCTGGCAGGGGCTTGATAGGGGTTCGCCTGATAGGGATTGGGTTCCGTTCTGAGCGCGGGTCCGACCACATGGGGCTGCGGTTGACCTTGTGCCTGAACTTGGCCCTGAACTTGTCCTTGCGGTTGATTGTAAGCGGACCCTTGCGGCCCGACGGCGCCGGGCTGAAGCGATCGTTGGATATTCTGCATCACAGATTGCTGTTCAGGCGTCATGGGGGAATTCTGATAGTTGGTCTGGTCATTAGGCTGAACCGCTGATGGAGCCTGCAGTGGTTGCTGCGTTTGCCCTCGGTTACGTCCGCGTCTTCGCGCGGTTGCTCGCGCGGCTTCGGATGAAGAATTGAACGCGCGGCCGTCGGGTGTTGTTGTGGTCAAGCGAGCCGCTGGCATGCCGCCTTGCATGAAGGCCTGTCCCTGACCTTGGGGCTGTTGTTGCATTTGCGGTTGGCTTTGGGCCTGAGATTGGTACCCGGTCTGAGCTTGAACTCGGCCCTGATAGCCAGATTGGGACTCATAACCTGACTGGCCTTGATACCCTGACTGACCTTGGTTCGACATCTGCGCTGGCACGCCGCGCGGGGTTAAGGCGGGAACCGGGTTCGGGGGCAGGCGGTTATCGCCGCGGGTTAAACGCGACCGTCGTAATTCGCGTTCCGCATCCTCTGTCCGTCCCTGCAACTGCAAGACAAGCGCGAGGTTCTGTCGAACACTAGGGCCAGCGCCCGGCATCGCAACGGCGCGTCGCAGCCAGCCTTCAGAGGTTTGCAAGTCCCCCGCGAGCGCGTGGCTTAATCCCAAATTTGCCAGCACGTTCGGATCATTTGGGGTGATTTGAAGCGCGCGCGTAATTCATCCGGGCGGCTTCATATTCCTCCATCTGGTCCAATGCAGCCCCTTTGAGCGACCAGAGACGCCCATATCCGGGTGCGAGACTGAGCCCTTGGTCCAAGATCGGTACCGCGTCGAGTGCGCGCTCGTCCGCGATGAGGCCGGCCGCATGTTCGGCCAGCAAATAGGGATCTCTGGGATGGATCGCGAGAGACGTCTGCGTGATCTCAATTGCGCGAGAGGGATTGCCGAGCTTACGAACGGACGCGGCGAGTTTGATCGTCGCTTCCAGATCGGATGGGTTTAAGTCATACTCATGCGACCAGAAGGCGGCTTGTGCGAACAGCTCTTGGGTCTCGATATTATCGCGCATCTCGCGCGTAGCTGGCATGTAGCGGTCGACCGATATCTGATCGCGCATATCCGCTTCTTGCGGCGTGATGCCGGGAGCGATGGCGCAGGCAGATAGAAGCAGGGATGTTCCAAGCAGGAACGATAGCCGGTTTTGGGATCGGGAAAGTGCGAGCGCCATATTATCCTCGGTCCATAGATCTATTGCTCCCGTAGTGCGTCGCTAAGTCGATTGCGTAACCACCGGATTTCGTTAACAATCGTAAACAGCCAGAGTTAACGGGACCTTTACGAGGTCCGATCCGTTTCAGTCAGAATAGGGTCTTCGATCTTCGTCGATCCGCTAGAATAATGAGCTTTCTCACTATGACACGACCTGCAGCCACGACCCGTTTGGCCGATGTTCCAAACGGTGAACCGATTGTGCCGATTCACGGAATAAGACCGGAAGGTTGGGCCGATATGCGCGAGGCGCTGAGTGCCCAGCAGTCCGCTTTTGCCGATGCGAACGGATTTTCGGGCGAGGCGGGACAGGTCATCAAGCTACCGGCTGAAGATGGCGCGATAGCGAGCGTTCTCCTCGGGTGTGGTGCTGTGGACGTCGATTTTGATCGTGAGATGCGGTTGGGACAGCTTGCCGCCTCGCTCAATGGTGGGTTTTATCAACTCGCGGGAATGCCGTCCGAATGGTCAGAGCGATTGGCCGCGATTGGCTGGGGCATGGGCACATATCGGTTCACGAAATATCTCAAAGAGACGCCTGAGACGCCAGTTTTGGTCCTGAGCGACGATATCGACGCGGGCCAGGTCAGTCAGGCGGTCGATGCTGCGGCGCTGGCGCGTGATTTGATCAACAGACCCGCCGGTGATCTGGGTCCGGATGCTTTGCACCAAGCTGTGCTCGATCTTGCAGAAATCCATCACGCAACCGTCACGGCTGTGGTTGGCGATGATCTGCTCGAGCAGAATTATCCGATGATCCACGCGGTCGGACGGGCGGCCCATGAGCCGCCGCGTCTAGTTGAACTGGAATGGGGTGATCCGTCCCATCCCCGTCTCGCGATCATCGGCAAAGGGATCACTTTCGATACGGGCGGATTGAACATCAAAGGCGCGTCTGGGGCGCGACTGATGAAAAAAGACATGGGCGGCGCGGCGCACGCGCTGGCGCTAGCGTCGATGATTATGGCAGCCCGTTTGCCGATCCGTCTCCACTGTCTCGTCGCGATTGCCGAAAACGCGATCAGCGCAGGGGCTTACCGACCCGGTGATATTTTACAGTCGCGCGCCGGACTGACGGTTGAGATCGACAATACGGATGCTGAGGGACGGTTAGTGTTGGGCGATGCTCTCGCCAAGGCGACAGAAAGCGATCCGGTCTTGATGATCGACTTTGCGACCTTGACAGGCGCGGCGCGTGTCGCGCTAGGACCGCAACTGCCGCCTTTCTTCACCAATCGTCCGCATCTGCATGATCCGGTTGCGCGTTATGCGTCGGCCGAGCTTGATCCGGTCTGGCCGATGCCGCTCTGGCAGCCCTACAACGCCCTGCTGAGCTCACCGATTGCGGATATGAAAAATTCGGGCGGGTCATTCGCCGGAGCGGTTACGGCGGCTTTGTTCTTGGAACGGTTCGTCGATGGGCGACCTTGGATGCATTTTGATGTTTATGGTTGGAACCCCACATCGCGTCCGGCTCACCCAACCGGCGCGGACATGTATGCCGTCCGCGGGCTGTTTTCTTGGCTCGCGTCAGGCGGGCTGAACACGCCGATGGACGGGCCAGCGGAGTAGGTCTGCGACACCGCGCAAGATCAAGGCTAACGCGACAGTGACGAACAGACTGGCCACAACCAGTGTTGGGACAGTGATGTTCGGGTTTAGCGCCAGCAGCGTTTGTGTGACGGGCCAAATACCGAGATAGGCGGGCAGGGTGATATTCGGCCAGTTACCGAGCGGCTTGAGACCGCTGTGCAAGATAGTCATGGCCAGCCCGCAAAACCCTATAGTGGCGAACACCTCAATCAGATGTGTCCAAGGTAGGACATAATAGTGGAATACCGCGAGTCCGAAGGTAACGGCTGTCATCGCCAACCAAGAGCGTCCGCGAGACGGCAGACTGTTCCGTGCACTGTAAACGAGCGCGCCGAGCAAGAAGGCGTAACCCACCCGTAGTCCCGGTATGATCGGCTCAAACAAAGTTGATCCTGTTTTCAAGGTCCACCAGCTGACACTGAGGTGACCCAGAAGCGTGATCGTGAATAAGGCCGCGAGCCCGGCGCGGTTGCGCAGTCCTATCGTGAACAGGATCAGTAAACCGAAATAGGCCACCATGCCCCACCTTAAGGTCCAGATCGTGCCTTGCAGCAGACACGCATAGAAGGCGTTATCGAGGGCACCTGGCATAGGACCGCCCGGGTCGATCAAAAGGACCGTTTTAATAAAATATAGGCCAAGTTGCCCCGTTCCCTGCACGGCGGGCGCATCATGATTGCAGAGCGCCGGATAGAGGATGGCGACGACGATCAATGTGTAGAGCGCAACCCACGGCAAAGTTCGCTTGGCTCGGGACCGTAAGAAAGTTAGCCCGATCCGCCCCTGAGCCAGACTTCGCCACGCCAGCCAGCCGGATAAAAAGAACAAGACCTGAATGCCAAACCAGCTCGGATCATAGCCGAATGTGTGTAGCCATTCCTTCGAATGAGGGCCAACCGCCATGGTTGAGGCGTAGCCAATACCGATCATTACGACGACGATAAGCCGAACCGCGTTCAGCCGTTCTAGAATGGGGCGATCTCTTGTCATGTCCTCAACTGAAGGCTGCGAAACTGACGCGTCATATGCGGGTAAGCGGAACACGCCAGCAAGCTAGACAGAATGTCTTAAAAAAGTTGGCAGGCTTTTGAATCACTTGGCTGATTCGATGGGATGCAAGCCCGGCTTGTACTTGACCAGTGAATCCCGCTCGTGCGAGTCCCTACATGAGCAAGTGATTCAGATGGCCTTGGGAGGGGTGTTAATGTCGGCGAAGGTGACCCCTGTTTCAGACTCCCTTGCCGAGGATGCTGATCTTTCGTCGCTTCAAACACCGACCGCTCAGCCTGCGACCACGCGCGAAGACCGCGCCCCGATCCGGGCGTCACGACTATCTTCGACTTTGGCGTTGGCGCTTTGGAAAGATGTTACGGTTGCCTCTGTCGCTGGCGATATGCCGGATCTGTCCGCGCGTCAGACGGCTGTTCTGATGTGTGTCTATCTGGAAGAAGGTCCGCATACGGTTCGGTCTCTCGCCGCGCGCCTTAATGTCACTAAGGCGGTTATTTCCCGCGCGATCGACCGGTTGAAATCCTACGAGTATATTCTTCGCGCCGACGATCCGCGCGATCGCCGATCGATTGTGCTGCGTCGCACACCCGAAGGCATCAACTATCTTCGCGCCTTTGCCAATATCATCCAGCGCGAACTGCCCGATAGTCTCAATCCGAGCCGCACAGCGCGTCGCTAACGGATTATGGCTCGCGACTCCCGTCTGAGCCTCCCTAAAGGAACCGGTCCTCGGATCGCCAGACGGCGCGTTGTGATCGCTTACACGCCGCTTTTATCGCACCCAAAACCCCGTGCCGCGCAGCAGACAGAGCTCGTACAGGGACAGGAATTCGATGTTCATGTGGAACAGGGACGATGGGCGTTTGGGCGCGCTCGCCCCTTGGTTCGCGGCAGTCGCCGGTCGGGCTATGTGGGTTGGGTCAATCTAAGCGCACTGGGGGAGGTGCAGTCACGCTCCACGCATTTCGTGAGCGCGATTAGCGCCCCGGTTTTCTGCCGGGCTGACCTGAAGTCACACATCGTCATGTCGCTCCCATTGGGCGCGCGAGTGACGGTGATGAGTGAGACGAATGGCTATTGCCAGATCGGAGCCGGGGCCTATCTCAGCCGCCTGCATCTGCGACCAATGTCTAATCCAGAGACAGACTTCGTTGCCGTTGCGCGTCGCTTTCTCGGGCAACCCTATATTTGGGGCGGCAATGGCGCGCGCGGGGTGGACTGTTCGGGTCTGGTGCAGATGAGCTTGTCCGTGTGCGGTATAGACGCACCCCGGGATGCGGATATGCAAGAGGTTTCGCTCGGAGAGGCTGTCTCAGCGCCGGGTCAGATTGGCGACCTGTTATTTTGGCCGGGACATGTCGGGATATTGGCCACGAAGACACGTCTGCTTCACGCCAATGCCACACACATGGCCGTCGTGGAAGAAAGTCTGGGGCCTGCGCTCAAGCGAATAGAGCGCACAGGGGCTAAGTTGCGCGCTGTCAAAAGACTTTAGTCGACCTCGTCGATTTCTTCCGGGGTCATGACTTCAGCATCGTCGGACGCTTCGGTACCGAGATCCTGAACCGCGTCATCAGCGACGTTATTCCCATCATCCTCTGATGGATCCGTCGTTGGATCAACGCTCTGCGCGACCTCTGGTATATCAGACGCGCCTTCGGCTTCTGCCGTCAGTTCGATAAGGCCGGGGGCGGATTCAGGCTGTGGCTCTGGATTGCTAGACGCGAGGCGCAGATATTCGATGACAGCGGCGCGGTCGCTTTCTTTGCGGATCCCGACGAAGTTCATCTTTGTGCCTGGAAGATAGCTTTTCGGCTTAGCCAAGAAGCCATCCAGCGCCTCATAGGTCCAACTGGTTCCCGTATCCGACATAGCTGCGGAATAGGCGAAACCCGGGTGTACGCCTTTGGTCGCGCCAACGACATTCCAGAGGTTCGGCCCTGTTCCATTGGCGCCACCTTCTTCGGCATTGTGACAAGAGGTACAATTCTTAAAGACTTTTGCACCGCGTTCGGCATCCATGGCGGCTACCCACTCGGCTTGCGGGAACGGCAGCTCAATCTCTTCTTCAGCGCCCGTGCTCTCCAACTCGCCCACAATATAGGCAGGTACTTCGGGCAGTTCATGATGCATCAGGATTTCCGGCAAGGTGCGGATTCCCATGAAGACGAGCGCTGATGCAAGAATAGCAGCGAAGATTTTGTTATTGACAAGCGGATCCATGTGGGTCGGCGTCCTTATCGTCTTGTAAAACACGTATTTAAGCCCACGACAGGTGAGCATCGATATGGAGCGATCTAATAAGGATTTAGCTTGCGTCTGCAATTGGAAAAGGCCTTGCGGCGCAGGGACACAACCGCTCTATTCTATTGCTTAAGAGATTAGCCGGATCAGGAAACATGAGCGAACGTATTGTCTATCAGGGAGAAGCGGGGGCTTACTCCCACCTAGCCTGCCAAGAACATTTCCCCAGCCTAGAGCCGTGGGCGTGCCAGTCCTTTGCGCAAGCCTTTGCGCGTGTGCGTGATGGCGAGGCTCATCGGGCGATGATTCCCGTCGAAAACACGGTCGCAGGGCGGGTCAGTGATATTTATCACCTACTACCAGAGGGTGGGTTGTTCATCATTCAAGAACGCTACCAACCGATTCACCACCAATTGCTCGGTGTGCCGGGATCGACTCTGGAAGGAATTGAAACTGCCCGGTCCCATCCGATGGCATTGGGGCAAGTGCGCGAACGCCTCTCAGCTCTCGGTATCAATCCGATTGCGGATGTTGATACCGCCGCAGCGGCGCGCAAAGTGGCTGAACGTGGCAACAAGACTGTTGCTGCCGTCGCGAGTCGGGTCGCGGCTGACGTCTACGGGCTAGATATTCTGGCCGAAGATATTGAGGACTCAGGGTCGAATACGACCCGCTTCATTGTTCTCGCGAATGCAGCGAATATCCCGCCGCGTGACTCAGGCCCGGTCGTGTCGTCCTATGTGTTTCGGACCCGATCTGTGCCGAGCTCTCTCTACAAGGCGCTCGGGGGGTTCGCATCCAACGGGCTGAACCTGACCAAGCTTGAAAGCTATATGATCGGCGGCGGGTTTACGGCGGCGCAATTCTATGTCGATGTTGAAGGACATCCTGAGAGCGATGCGATGCGTCACGCTCTGGAAGAGCTCGACTTTTTCTCGGAAGATGTGCGTCATCTCGGCACCTATCCCGCTGATCCGTTGCGCTCGAAACTGTGATGGCATGGGGCTTGTGAGAGTCATGATGATTGGCCACATAGGTTGGATGAAACCTCTTATGATTGCGGCTTTTCTGGCCGTCACAACAGCGTTTGTGCCAGCGTCAGCGCTTGCACAAAAACCAGAAATTTATACCTCTTGGCGCAATAATGTGGCCGTGGACGGCTATGACGTTGTCAGCTTTCACGCCGGCAAACCGGTTAAAGGTCGAGCCGACTATGCGACCCGTTATAAAGCCGCGACTTGGCGGTTCGATACGCAGGCCAATCTCGACCTATTTCTCATGAACCCGACCGCTTTTGAGCCGCAATATGGCGGCTATTGTGCATGGGCTGTGGCCAAAGAAAAGCTGGCCCCCGGCAAGGCTGAGCATTGGCATGTCGAGGACGGTAAGCTTTATCTGAATTATTCAAAGCGTGTGAAGAAGCGCTGGGACGCGCTACGCGAGGAATTTATCACAGAGGCCGATGATCATTGGCCAGAGCTACTCAATGAGTAGGGCTCGCGCTATTGGTTAGACAGCCACGCTTTGAGTAATTGGTGGGCAATTGTGGTTTGCATCGGCCGCATGAAGGCCTGACCTGTGCCTTCAAACACGGCTTCGACCTCCGCACGGGAAAACCAGCGCGCATCTTCCAGCTCATTCTTATCGACATTGATCGTCTTATCCGCTGCCTGACTGACCAGACCGACCATGAGTTGCGAGGGGAACGGCCAAGGCTGGCAGAATAAATAACGGTGCTGGCTAAGCGTGGCGCCGACCTCTTCCATGCCTTCGCGCGTCGCCGCTTCCTCTAGCGTCTCTCCGGGTGACACAAAGCCTGCTAGGGCTGAGTAATAGCCGGGCGGCCAGCTCGGTCCGCGACCGAGTAAGACAGAGTCTTCGTGCTCTATCAAGAAGATCACGACCGGATTGACGCGCGGGAAATGCTCCGTCTCACAGGCACCACAGACCCGCTTTGCGCCGCCCTCACTCGATTGGGTCGCCTGTCCGCATTGGGCGCAGAAGGGATGCGTTCGGTGCCAGTCAAAGATGGATCGGGCGCGACCAGCGACAGCGAGTTCATCCGGCGCAAGCTGGTGCCCCTGCATACGCAAATCGATCAAAGCCTCTGGCGGGAGTAGGCTGTCATCCTTTAGTGACGCGGCAAAGACCGGATCGCCGTCATTTTCCAGACCGAGGAAGATCAGACCCGGATCGTAAAGCGGTAGGCCGCCGACCGCATTCGGCGCAGCGCGAAGAAGCTGCGGTCCGTCTGACGCGACCTGACCCTTATGCATCAGAACAACGCTGGCTTTGGGGTGGGTCTGTAAAAGGGCGAGCGAGCCCTCACTTCGCTCCATTTCGGCAAAATCCACCCGCGATCCCGCAAAAGGAATGGGGCAGTCGGGCATAAAAGTGTCGTTCATTCAGCGGCCCTACCCATTCCAAGGGCGTATGGCAATTACACGGAATTAATGTAATGATAACAAACTGTTGCGCTGAGACCACACTGTTTTTGTAATGTCAGGTGAGGGTTGGAACCGATGATAAACTTCTCCAGTTGAAGGCGCAGTGCACCCCCGCACAGAATTTTACGGAGCATCTCATGAAGATCGCAAAAATTACCGCAGCCGCAGCCGCCATCGCCATGATCGGCGGATCGGCTATGGCTCAAGATGGTCAAGCCTATGTCGGCGTCGGCGTCGATGCTGTCGAGTTTGATAGCTATAACCTATCCGGAAAACTGGGCTATAATTTCAACGACTTCTTCGGTGTTGAAACCCAAGGCGGCTTTGGCATTGTCGATCAAGAAGAAACCATTGGTGGTGTTCAAGCTGAAGCTGGCATCGATTACTATCTGTCCGGTTTTGTGACGGGCCGCTTACCAGTGTCAGAACAGTTCGAGTTGATCGGTCGCGCAGGCTATTATTTCGGCGAAGTCGAAGGCTCTGTTGGCAATATTAGCATCAGCGAAGACATTGACGGATTTGCCGCCGGCGTTGGTGGGCAGTTCAATTTCGGTCCGGGTAATATGAACGGTATCCGCGCCGAATATACCTATCTCGATGTGAATACCTCGACCGCCAATCTTGATGGTGACGGAGACCTCTGGTCACTCTCATTCATTCGTAAGTTCTAGAGTTACCCCAACGATTGAATTTGAGCTCGCTGCGCGCCTCGCGCAGCGAGCTTTTTTGTGCACGGCCCGGCTTGTCAGCGGTTGATGGGGTTGCCATATGCAGCCTCGGAAGATCGGCCCGGACGTGGGCTTTCGCCAACCCGGTCAGGTCGGGAACGAAGCAGCCGTAACGATCAGCTCGCGGGTCGGATCCCGGTCTTCCACCTTCACCGTTTCTCCACACGCATCATCAACGGCTTTTCGGGCCGGATTGTTACGCGGGGTTTTTCGGGCCGAATTGTTACGCGGGCCAGTGGCCATGGGACTTGAGTTCGAGCTTAGACAGCAGCAACTCGCCACTTACGCCCACACGAATTGTATGGTGGCAGGTCTTTCCGCAAAACGATGCTCTGATGGACATGCTCGCAAGACTTTAGTTCACATTCTCACCAATTATAAGAATCGAGATGCACGTTGTCGCCCAATTTGCGTAATATAGTCCATATGAACTCACTTGCATTGTAGATTTTCCAAGTATGTAAGCCAGAAATTGTATTGCCATTCTATGATGTGTCATAGTCAGAGAGGCTTAGGTGGTGCTCTACTGCGGGGGAGACAATATGGCTTGCGTTCACGGGCGGATATCTACTTCGGCATCAACGAAGCGACGGATATTTGCTTCGTCCGGTGGATTTTGCCAGAGACCGACGTGTCATCTTCCGCTTTTCCCAGATGAGTTGGATAATGACGTAACCATCGGAGAAATTGCCCACGTGATAGCGGCAAATCAGGGAGGTCCACGAGACGACGCTCGTTTCTCCGCAGAGGGACGGGCCCGCTTTGCTAATTTAATTCTTCTTTGTCCGAACTGCCATACCATGGTCGACAAAGCACCTGAGGCCTTTCCAGCGAAGATGATCTTCGATTGGAAAGAGGCACACTCGGAGCAACTTGAAACTCTGTTCGGCGAGCCATCGGTCGGTACGAGAGTAGAAGTTCGGAAACTTATCGAGCCGTTCCTTGCGGAGAACCGAATGATCCACCTTCGTTGGGGGCCCGACAATGACTACCAAGACAATCCAGAAGCAGAAGAGGCCCGTGTCTGGATACGAAAGATGCGGGCCTTCATCATTCCAAATAGCGCGCGCATCCTACGAATATTGAGCTGCAACTCAAAACTTCTTACAATAGAAGATCACTACGCCTGTGCTGCTTTTAAGCAGCATGTCGACGACCTAATCGACAAACACATATTGGGAGGGCGTGCCGTTGCCGCGCGGTTCCCAAAACAAATGGAAAACATATGCCGTTAAGAATGGACTCTCTCGCTTGGTTGGCAGGTGCCTTTTCAAACTTCGACAACGTCGCCGCCGCGACGCCTGTTCCCCCTGTAGGACTTTCACTTCAGATAAATGAAAAACCAGCAGTCCTTAGTCTCATTCTTCACGAGAAGCGGATTACTAGGGCTATTGTCGAGAAGTATCTTAATGAGGATCACGAGTTCGTAATGAATATTCCCAAAGCAGGAGTTTGGGATGGGACTGCTATCGAATATTGCCAGACTCTTGGCCTAGGATGGGGAGGTATGGGCGATCTAGTGGTTGCGGCACGTGATGAGCAACTATCACTGCAGCCAAAGGAGTACCGATGGGCTACGGATATGCTTCGCAAACACGGAAATACCCTCAGCGTGAACCGACTTATGGATAGGTTATTTGAGGTCGAGCGAGCTAACGGACCGACCTTACGTGTGGCGCTCGTCAAGACCTACGATTTGACGGCAGATGAGGTGCGCACTGCCTACGATGACTATGGGCCTTTCTCAGTGCTTTTCGATAACAATCCAAACGGTAGACCAACTGTGGAGGCGCTTGAGGCGGCAGCCTCACTAGGTATAACGTCTGGCAAAGCTAAAGCTGTCGCTCGCCGTCTCCATGAGCCTCACTAATCCACTCCATAGAACGATTTCGGACCGCTTCAGCCAGTGTCTCAGATCGCGTGGCGCGGGTAGAATCAACGTTGAGTTCTATATTTTCGGTTCATCGTCGCTCAGCTGCAAGCTTAAGTCAGATCTTGATGTACTCATTGTCTACCCGCACATCGAAGCGCTGAAAGTAGCAAAGGCTATAATTCTCAATGGTATGGAAAGATTCCAGATCGATCTGATTTGTATGACTGACCAAGAGGTGGAAGAGACCAATTTTATTGTGGCACAGGACTGCCAGCTGCTCATTCTGTGAAGGTCTTTAAGCTGCATTGACCTTTAGTTTTGTGGTTAGACTAATCGCAAGCTTCACATCCGGTTTGCCTATAATGACTTTCCATTTTGCGTCCATCAAACTTTCGTCTTACGGGAAAGAACTAAACCACCCCGAAAAACTTATGCTATTGGTTTTTTCGACAAATTGATTTTCGTGTCGGCTTTTGCCCATAATCCGTCTCTGCGGTCGCCTGCGCCTGTGCGCAACCATTCAACGGGTGGTTTGCAAGCATGGCTGGCCTGCATATAGGTTGGGGTCATGGCCGACAGTTCCAGCAATCAGACCTATCAGGTTCTCGCCCGCAAATACCGCCCGTCCACCTTCGAGGACATGATCGGGCAGGATGCGATGGTGACGACGCTGAGCAACGCCTTCAAGACGGGCCGGGTCGCTCATGCTTTCATGCTGACGGGTGTGCGCGGGATTGGCAAAACAACAACCGCGCGCTTGCTGGCGCGCGCGCTCAACTACGAAACGGACACGGTCGATCACCCGTCCGTCGATTTGGCGACACCGGGACGCCATTGTGAGGCGATTATGTCGTCGACGCATATGGATGTGCTGGAAATGGATGCGGCGTCGCGTACTGGCGTTGATAATATGCGCGAGCTGCTCGACGGGGTTCGCTACGCACCCGCTGACGCACGCTACAAAGTTTACATTATTGACGAGGTTCACATGCTCAGCGCGGGGGCGTTTAATGCGCTGCTAAAAACGCTGGAAGAGCCGCCCGACCACGCCAAATTTATCTTCGCGACGACCGAAATTCGCAAAGTGCCGATCACAGTGCTGTCGCGCTGCCAGCGGTTCGATTTACGCCGCGTCGAAGCGGATATTCTCTCCGAACATCTGAAAGCCATCGCGGCGAAAGAAGAGGTCGCGATGTCGGATGACGGCTTCGCTCTGATCGCGCGCGCGGCTGAAGGGTCCGTGCGCGACGGCCTATCACTGCTCGACCAAGCCATCGTTCAAAGTGGTTTGTCCGGCGATGAAGTCACGGGCGAGCAGGTTCGGTCTATGCTGGGTCTGGCCGACCGCGTCCGCCTGATCGATCTGTTTGAACATGCGATGAGCGGCGACGCCAAAGCCTCTCTGACCGCGATGCGGGCACAATATGATGACGGCGCCGCGCCAGAGGTGGTGATGGGTGATCTGCTCGACATTTGCCACGAAGTGTCGCGCGCACAGACATTGGGGGAAGACGCGGCGTTCGATTTTGCCCCGGATCAGATCACTCGGTTGCGCGGTCTCGGCGAGCAATTTTCGACGGGCCAACTGACTCGCGCGTGGCAGATTTTGATGAGCGCTCACGGTGAAGTTCGCCAAGCGCCGGTGCCGCTTGCGGCTGCGGAAATGGCGCTGCTTAAACTGGCGCTGGCCGGGCAAATGCCGCCGCCTGAACTTGCCGCGCAGATCATTCGTGAAGCGCAGAAACTGCAAAGCGAAGGCGGTGAGGGGTTGCCGCAACTGACGCCCGATGCGCCGAAAGCCTCAGCCCCATCGACGCCGCCGCCCAGTCGGTCGGTCAGCTCAACAGCGTCCCAATCAGCCGCCATGACCGCGCCAAAACCAATCACGCCCGCCGCGCCGACGCTACAGCTTGAGAGCTTCGCAGACTATGTCGAACAGGTCGATGATCTGCGTCTTCGTTCCGATCTCGAACGCTATGTGAGTGTTGTCAGTTTCGCGGACGGTACCGCCGAAGTGCATATCACCGAGCCGCGTCACAACGCCGTGCTCGGTCGCATGGTGCGCTCGCTGCAAGAACTGACTGGCAAGCCGTGGCTGGTAAGCCCTGTCGATAAAAGCGGTGAACCGCCGCTCGCAGATCAACGCCGCACGGCCAAGACGGAACAGGCGGAGAAAGACCGCGCCCACCCCGCTTTCGATCATCCGCTGCTGAAAAATGCCAAACTGCTTGAGATCACGGACCGCTCTCCCAATGTAATCGCAGCAGATTTCAAGACTTCTTTTGATAAGGGCGGAGATAAATCATGAAAGACCTGATGGGCCTGATGAAACAGGCCAAAGAGATGCAGGCCAAAATGGAAGCCGCGCAAGCTCAAGTCGCTGACACAGAGGCGACCGGTCGCTCAGGCGGCGGGCTTGTCACTGTGACCCTGGTCGGTGGCGGCAACATGAAAGCGCTCAACCTTGATCCGTCCTTGCTGGGCGGAGCCGAAGATAAAGAGATGCTCGAAGACCTGATCATCGCCGCCTACCAAGACGCCAAGGTCAAACTCGATCAAGCCGCGGCAGAGACCATGAAATCAGCGATGGGCGGTATGACGCTCCCGCCCGGCATGAAGATGCCGTTTTAGATGATTGATCGCCGCGCTCTGATTATTGCCGGCGCGGCAGCTGCGACGGCTTGCGCGACAGTGTCGACGGCATCGCAACCGATAGACCGACGGAAGCGTCTGTCGGGCTTTGCCTTGAATACGGAAAGTTGGTTCACGGATCGTCCGTTCCAGCAACGCTTCGATGCGGCGGCGCGGTCCGGTTTCAGCCATGTCGAATTCTGGTTTCTCAATGATGAGGACCGAAAAGCTGAAACGCTCGCCAAGGTGGCGTCCGACGCGGGGCTCTCTATTGCGCAGATCGTTGGCGACGCGCCGGAATTGGCCCGGTCAGATATGCGCGCGCAATTTCTCGACAATTGCAGACGGGCGGTCGAGCGCGCGCATAGTCTCTCGACCGACATTGTGACTCTGGTCGGGCATCAAAATGTTGAGGGCATTTCACAAGCTGACAGCCTAAAAGCCTATACCGATCATATGGCTTCGGCTGCGCCAATCTTTGAAGACGCCAAAGTGTTTGCTGCGATTGAGCCGTTCAATCCTTACGACCATCCCGGTCATTTTATCTATGGCTCATCAGACGCGGTTGAGATTGTCCGCACGGTCGGATCATCTTTCGTCAAGCTGAACTGGGACCTGTTTCACATGCAGCGCGCCGAGGGCGAGCTGATTGGCAATCTGCGCAAAGGCGCTGATGCGATTTGTTATGTCCAGATTGCGGATGCCCCAGACCGCCACCAACCCGGCACGGGCGATGTGAACTACGCCAATGTCATCCGGCAAGTTCGCGCGGACGGATATGACCGACCGATTGGTTTAGAGTTCTGGGCCAAAGACGGCGACTATGACCAGGCCGTCGCCGATCTGCTCGTTTTAGCGGATGCCATCTCAGAAGGCTAACGGGTAAGGCATCGGGCGGACTGGCGCATTGCGAAAGCTGTCGGCAACGGCGTGATAGAGCGGCTTCGGGTTCAGGTCTTCATCGTAAAGCGTTGCCCGCTTTCGAATACCGTCCTCTCGCGGCCACCATGTTTGCAGCCAAGAATAATGGTCGGCCATACCCCAAGCGAGCACATCGCTGACCTCTTTATAGTCCAGCATCATATCCAGAAAGGCACCGCCATAGGCTGCGACTTGGGCATCCCGTTTGGCAATGTCGGCTGTGATCCGTGTGTCATTAACGTCGAATTCCGACAGGATCAGCTCGTAATCCATGCCGACAATTTCGTCGACAAAATTGCGCCATTCACGCCGTTGAGGGTCCGGGTAAGCCTCCATCACGTCACCGTCACCTGTGCCGAGATGGCTCTGAATACCGAATGCATCAATCGGCACATCGCGCGCGCGGAAGCCTTCGAGCAATTTCAATATGCCGGTGCGATGCTTTTCATTTCCCGGCTCCCAAATCATATAGTCGTTATATACAAGCTGCGTGTCCGGCATGAGTGACCGAGCCTTGTGAAAAGCCCAGTCGACGACATCTGGGCCGAATGTTTGCGTGAAAAGAGTCTCGCGCGGCAGTCCGGTCTCGGGATCGATGGTCTCGTTGACCACATCCCAACTGTCGATCCGGCCCTGATAGCGCATCGCCATCTCGGTAAAGTAGCGCTCGAGATAAGCCGTCATACTGGCTTGATCGAAACCCACATCCGGCATCCAGCCCGGCAGAAAATCGTCACGATTCCACAGCAGGACATGGCCGCGCATGGCCATCTTATTCTGGTCGGCAAAATCGACAATCGCGTCCGGGCGATCCCATCGCATGGGACCTTCTTCGCCCTGCACGACATAGATTTTATGTTCGTTCTCCGCGACGAGGATACCGCAGTCATGCTTAATAATGTCGAGATAAGCCGGGTCAGTCAGAGCTTTGGAGTTGATCGCTGTGCCAAAGCGCAAGCCACGCGACTGAGCAATTGCATCCAAACCCATATCCGTTCCGACAGATTGTTTGGTGGGTATGGATGAGCAGCCGCTCAATACAGTTGTGGCGGCAGAGGCCGCTAACATGCTTCTCCGTGTCAGTCCGATCATTGCATAACTCCTCTGTTGAAGTTCATATACTCAAGTTTGACATCGTTGTCATTTGATTTTCTATTTGGTTTGGCAAGAATGCGGTTACAGTTAGCCGATGAAACACTTATTCTTCGCGGCCTGCCTTCTCATTCCAACGACTAGTTTTGCCGCTGATGCCAACCCGGCGGCGCAAGCGATTTATCAGGCGGGGACGATCCATCAGCCCAAATTATCGCGCGACGGTATGGTCAGCGCACAGGAAGCGGTTGCCGCTCAAGTTGGGGCTGACATTATGCGGCGCGGCGGCAATGCGGTCGACGCGGCCGTGGCGGTTGGGTTTGCGCTGGCGGTCACCCACCCTCAGGCTGGCAATCTTGGCGGTGGTGGCTTCATGATGCTGGCTCAGCCAGAGGGTGAAATGACGGCCATTGATTTTCGTGAAATGGCACCCGCCGCCGCGACCCGAGACATGTATCTGGGCGCGGATGGTGAAGTCGATAATGACAAAGCTCAATTCTCCCGCGCCTCATCTGGTGTGCCGGGCTCAGTCGCCGGCTTGCTCCACGCGCTCGACACTTATGGCACGATGACCCGTCGTCAGGTGATGGGTCCGGCGATCCGATTGGCGGAGCGTGGGTTCGACGTGACACCCGGTTTTGCTCTGTCCTTGGCGAGTGCTGACAAGCTCAATGCGGATGAGAGTTCTCTCGATTATTTTGGCGGCTATCAATTTGGCGATAAAATGGTGCAGTCCGATCTGGCGGAAACGCTGCGCCGGATCGTCAAAAATGGGCGCGAGGGTTTTTACGGCGGTGAGACGGCGGATTTGATTGTGGCTGAAATGGCCCAAGGAAATGGGCTCATCACGCATGAGGACTTAGCCAACTATCAGGTTGTTGAACGCGAACCTGTCACCGGGACATATGAGGGTTACACGATTGCCGCCATGCCGCCACCATCGTCAGGCGGTGTTCACATGGTTCAGATGATGAACATTCTCGAAGGCTATGAGCTGTCCGCAGACGGCCATAATTCGGCGGCCTATTTGCACAAATTGATCGAAGTGATGCGGCGCGCCTATGCTGACCGGAGTGTTTATCTGGGCGATCCAGACTTTGCAGATGTGCCCGTGGCGAAACTGACGGCGCGCGATTATGCAGACGCGCTGCGCGAGACCATAGACCTAGCGGCGGCGAGCCGATCAACCGATATTATGCCCGGCTCCGAACTCCCTGCCGAGAGCATGGATACGACTCATTATTCCGTTATCGACAAAGACGGACGCGCCGTGTCTGTTACCTACACGCTGAATTTTTCTTATGGGTCCGGCTATTCGGTCGATGGGGCGGGTTTCCTGCTCAATAATGAAATGGACGATTTTTCGTCCAAACCGGGCAGTCCGAATGGCTACGGTTTGATCGGGGGCGAGGCCAACGAGATCGAGCCGCGCAAACGACCGCTCTCATCCATGACGCCGACCATCGTCTTGAAAGATGGATCCCCTGTTCTTGCGACGGGATCGCCGGGTGGGTCGACGATCATCACATCCGTCATGCAAGCCGTGCTGAATGTGGTCGAGTGGGACATGAATGTCGCGCAGAGCCTCCACGCGCCACGCATCCATCATCAATGGCTGCCGGATGTTGTTATCGTCGAACCCGGAATTAGCCCCGACACGCTCAGCATTCTAGAATCTATGGGTCATATATTCCCGAAAGACGATGCGGGGACTTTTGCTCGCACGACGCTGGGTTTGGTCAATTCGGTTGGACGGGACGGGGACTGGTTTGTCGGCGCCGCCGATCCGCGTGATCCCGATAGTCTTGCGGTTGGTCCTTGATAGCGGGCCAAGCCTTTCTTAGAGGCCCTCATGACAAAGACTGCCGTGACCAAAACGCCACTTATCATCGCTGTCGACGGGACATTTTCGTCAGGCAAGGGAACGCTCTCCAAACGCTTGGCGACGCATTATGGCGTCGCGCATTTGGATACGGGGAAGCTCTACCGGGCCGTGGCGCGCGATGTGCTGGCGAGTGGCGGATCAGTCGACGACGCGGAAACCGCGGCAAAATTTGCATCATCAATTGATGCCTCAACCCTTGATGATCCGTTTTTAAAAAGCGGCGGCATGGGGTCTGCGGCGTCAAAGGTCAGTATTCATCCGCCGGTCCGCGCCGCGCTTCTGGCGTTTCAGCGAAATTTCGCAGCTAAGGGGGCGGTGTTGGATGGGCGCGATATTGGTACGGTGATCTGCCCCGACGCCGATGTGAAGTTGTTCGTCGATGCTGATCAAGAAGTGCGGGCCGCGCGGCGCTATAAGGAATTGCACGGTTATGGGGAGGACGTGACGCTAAAGTCGGTCCTGTCTGATCTTCGCGAACGCGATCATCGCGACATGAACCGAGCCGTCGCGCCGCTAAAACCCGCTGTGGATGCGCACTTGCTGGATACGACGCATCTCTCTATAGACGCCGCCGTTAGCTCAGCGATCATTTTGATCGATGCTGTGCTGAACGCGAAGGCTCAAGGTTGAGCGGACCCCTCCAAGGTCCAAACCCTCGAAATTTCGTGCCTATCAACCATCCCCACAATCCCGTGGGGTAGTCCGCAGGTCATGAGATCTGTTGGCATGACACATTCTGGAAACCCCAAACATGTCCATCATTGAGGAAACCCTCACCCCGACGACTGACGACTTCGCGGCTATGTTCGAAGCGGCTGTCGAAGCCTCGCCAATGCGCGAAGGCAAAGTTGTCGAAGGCATCGTCACCGCCATCGAAAAAGACGTCGCAATTGTCGACGTTGGTCTGAAGACCGAAGGTCGTGTCGAGCTACGCGAATTTTACGAACCCGGATCTGATAATAAGTTGAAAGTCGGCGACACGGTCGAAGTCTTTCTAGAGCGCATCGAAAACGCACTCGGTCAAGCTGTCCTGTCCCGCGACAAGGCCCGCCGCGAAGAGAGCTGGGTCAAGATGGCCAAGTTCTACGAAGGCGAAGAGCAAGTCAAAGGCGTCATCGTTGGTCGTGTCAAAGGTGGCTTCACGGTCGACCTTGGCGGCATCAACGCCTTCCTACCTGGTAGCCAAGTGGATATTCGTCCGGTTCGCGACATTGGCCCTCTGATGAATTCAGAGCAGCCCTTCATGATTCTCAAGATGGACCGCTCACGCGGCAACATCGTGGTCTCACGTCGTGCGATCCTCGAAGAGAGCCGTGCCGAACAGCGTGCTGAGCTCGTCGCTCAACTGCAAGAAGGCGAAGTCCGCGAAGGCGTGGTCAAGAATATCACCGATTACGGTGCGTTCGTGGATCTCGGCGGTATCGACGGCCTGCTGCATGTCACCGACATGAGCTGGCGCCGCGTCTCTCACCCAAGCCAAGTGCTGAATGTCGGCGATACGGTTCAGGTGAAAGTCATCCGCATTAATCCGGAAACTCAGCGCATCAGCCTCGGCATGAAGCAGCTGCAGGACGATCCGTGGAATGCAGCGGCCGCCAAATACATCCCGGGCACACGCCACACAGGCCGCGTCACGAACATTGCCGATTATGGTGCGTTCATTGAGCTGGAAGAAGGCGTTGAAGGCCTTGTTCACGTGTCCGAAATGTCTTGGACTAAAAAGAACGTGCATCCGGGTAAAATCGTCTCGACCTCACAAGAAGTCGAAGTCGAAGTTCTGGACGTCGATGAAGAGAAGCGTCGCATCTCGCTCGGCCTTAAGCAGGTTCAGGCGAATCCATGGGACAGCTTCACGGACCGTTTCCCGATTGGTTCGACCATCTCTGGCGAAGTCAAATCCGTTACAGAATTTGGACTGTTCATCGGTCTGGAAGACGACATTGACGGCATGGCTCACCTCTCAGATCTGTCTTGGGACAAGTCTGGCGAAGAAGCCCTCAAAGACTACCAAAAGGGTCAAATGGTTGAAGCCAAGATCCTCGAAGTTGATGTTGAGAAAGAGCGTATCTCTCTCGGTATCAAGCAGCTGCAGAAAGACACAATGCCAGCCGGCGCGAAGAGCTTCGGCAAAGGCAATATCGTCACCTGTACAGTTACAAATGTTCAGCCTGCTGGACTGGATGTGACCTTCGGTGAAGACGATACAGAAGTCGCAGCCTTCATCCGTAAGGGTGATCTGTCTCGTGACCGTACAGAGCAGCGCCCTGAGCGTTTCGCTGTCGGTGACAAGGTCGACGCCATGATCACGCGCGTTGATCGTAAGACTCGCCAATATCAAATGTCGATTAAGGCGCTGGAAATCAGCCAAGAGAAGGAAGCCGTCGCACAATATGGTTCTTCCGACTCAGGCGCGTCGCTTGGCGATATCTTGGGCGCGGCTCTGAAAGATCAGAACTAAGCTCACTATCGGGTCAAACATCCCGATTTATCGAATTACCCTCGTCTGGACTGTCCGGGCGAGGGTTTTTTTATGTCCGATGACGGATAGTCCTTGACGGGCCGCGCCTTGAGGCTGTTTACACAGGCTATGCTGCGCTCTGAGCTGATCGATAAACTCCACGAAGAAAACCCACACCTAACCCGTCGGGATATGGAACGTGTGGTTGCCGTCGTGCTCGAATCCATCACGCAGACTTTGGAACGCGGCGCGCGGGTTGAACTGCGCGGGTTTGGCGCCTTTTCTGTGCGTCATCGCAAAGCCCGTCCCGGACGCAATCCTCGCACCGGCGAACCGGTGGCTGTTCCGGAAAAGCATGTGCCGTTCTTCCGGACGGGCAAGGATCTGCGCGAGAAGATCGACTTTTCCAACTGATCCTCAGCGTTTAGCGAGACGATGCGGCCAATATGCCGCCACTCATATCCCATATTAATCTTCCATTCAGGCCAAGGCAGACTATTGTCGGGCCAAGGCTCGCGCCATGTCGGCGCGGCGACAAGGGGATAATCAGATGGGAATGATTTCAGAATTCAAAGATTTTGCCATGAAAGGCAATTTGATCGATATGGCGGTCGGCTTTGTCATGGGCTCGGCTTTTGCGACCGTGGTGAAGGACTTTATCGACGGTGTCTTTATGCCGGCGATCCAACCCGTCATGGGCGGGATTGATCTGTCCGAATGGCAAATGGTGCTGCGCGAACCGGTGACGGGGGCCGACGGCACGGTGATCGACGCCGGATGGATCATCAGTTGGGGCCAGTTCCTGACGTCATTGATCTCTTTCATCATCGTGGCTTTCGTCATGTTCCTCATCATCAAGGGCATGAACAAAGCCAAGAAGAAAGAAGAAGCCGCGCCGTCTGCGCCGCCCGCGAATGAAGTGCTGCTGGCCGAAATTCGCGATCTACTCGCGCGTCAGAACGCCAAACTATAAGTCTAGCGACACTTATGTTGATGGCCGTTGCGACAGTGTCGCTGCGGTCTTTCTTATTTTCAGGGAAGACGTTTTCGGATTTTCATGGAAACTCTTGGCGACTCCTGCGTAGTCTAACAGCGACACATCTTCATCGGAGGTTTCATGGTCTATCGACGCGCATCGCAGGGACGCACTAATTTTGGCGGCCGCCGGGTTGGTCGCCAGATTGGTCGACGCGGCGGCGGGTTCCGGTGGCAGATCATGTTGCTCTTCGCGGTCGGCGCAGCGATCTATTATTTCGTGAACCAAGAAGAAGTCCCGTTCACAGGACGCCAACAATTACGCACGATGGAGCCAGCTCAGGAAATGCAATTGGGCCTGCAGAGCTACCAACAGATTTTGGCGGACTCCAAAGTCGTGACGAATGAACCCGTCGTCGAAGTCGTCCGCGAAATTGGGGCGCGGATTGCCCGCGCCGCATCGCCAGAAGATCCGGGCTTTGAATGGGCGTTCAATGTCATCGATAGCCCGCAAGTGAACGCCTTCGCCCTACCGGGTGGCTATACGGCCGTCTATACGGGTCTGATCCCTGTGGCTCAAACAGAGGACGGGTTGGCTGTCGTGATGGGCCACGAAGTCGGTCATGCTTTGGCTCACCACGGCGCCGAACGCATGGCGCCGCAGAACATGCAGCGCATTGTCGGGACCGGAGTCGCTATGGGTGCAGGCGGTATGGACTATGAAGCTCAACGCGCTGTGATGGGCGTCTTTGGTGGGATCAGCCAATATGGCTATGCGCTACCCTTTTCTCGGGCACACGAATCTGAAGCCGACTATATTGGTTTGATCTTGATGGCGCGGGCTTGCTACGATCCGCGCGAAGCGCCGCGCCTGTGGGAGCGTATGGCGGCGGCCGGCGGCGCAACACCGCCAGAGTTCCAAAGCACCCACCCTAGCCCAGAGACTCGCATCAATGACTTTGCGACTTGGATGCCGGAAGCGGTAGAGGTTTATAACAAGAACTGTCCGAACGACATTTCTCTGCGCTAGATCCTGATGGCCTCAAATTAGGGCAGGTTGGGTGATGGGGCGGCAGTCTGACTGGCCGCGTTTTCCCATCGGTCGAGCAGGGCGTTGAACGATGATTGCTGTAGAATGTTATCCGGTTTGGCGATTTGCGGTAGTTCAGCGATCGGGCGCGTTGCTAAAGCTGCGCCCATAACGTCTGAGAATATATCAGCCGGCAGCGTGCCGCCGGTAATTCGTTTCATCGGCGCATTATCATCATCACCAACCCAGACGGCGAGACTGAGGCCCGGCGCATATCCCACAAACCAAGCATCGCGATTATCATTGGTCGTGCCGGTCTTTCCGGCCACACTGCGACCATTGACTTGGGCGCGCCGACCGGTGCCTGTCTCAACTGTTCGCACCAACATCCGGTTCATATATCGAATCTCTTCGGGGTTCAGGACGGGGATCGGCTCAGGTGATACATGGTCATAGAGCGGCACACCTTCCCCGGTTGAAATGGACAGCAGACCATAGCCGCTCGACGCGTCGCCCCCTGTCGCGAACGGCAGATAGGCCTCCGCCATATCGATGACGGAAACGCCCTGTGCCCCCAATGCGAGTGAGGCGAAAGGTTGCAGACCGCCTAAGCCCAGCTCCGCCGCCGTGGCCACGATCTGCTCGCGACCGACTTCTTCGGCGACTCGAACAGACACAGTATTGATCGACCGCGCGAGGGCATCCTCCAGCGTTATGGGTCCGGCGAATTCCTTTTTGAAGTTTCGAGGCTGCCAGCCATCAATGGAAATGGGCGCATCGACCCTCACAGTCCAGGGCCGAAGCCCGGCCCGCAAGGCGCTTAGATAGACAATGGGTTTGAAACTGCTGCCCGGTTGACGTTTGGATTGGACCGCGCGGTTAAACTGGCTGTTCCGATAATTCGCGCCCCCGACCATGGCGAGCACCTCGCCGCGATCCCCCAGCATCACCAACGCGCCTTGCGTCGCGCCGCGGTCTGGATCGAGATGGCGCGACACAGCGGTCTGCGCGGCGTGCTGCAGGGCTTTGTCCAAGGTCACTTGGATGACGAGATCCCGGTTCGGAACGCCGACGCGGGCTTCGACTTCCGGCCAGATCCAGTCGATGAAGTAATCTGACGTATCGGTGCGTCGTGGCGGCAGCACCACAACCGGAGTTGCGAGTGCCGCCGACAACACGCCGTCACCCAGCAAATTCTGACGGTCCATGCTGCGCAGGACTGTGTGCATACGGTCCGCTGCGCGCGCGGGATTATGCGTCGGGTTGAGGGCTGATGGCGCTTTGAGCAATCCGGCCAACAGCGCCGCTTCGGAGAGCGAAAGTTGATCCGGGGCGCGACCAAAATAGGTTTCGCTGGCGGCCTCCAACCCCCATGCACCGCCGCCGAAATAGACGCGAGATAGATAGAGGCGGAGCAATTCGTTCTTGGTGAATCTCCGCTCCAACCAAATGGCGATAATCATTTCCTGCGCCTTGCGGGTCAGGGTCTGCTCAGGCGTTAGGAAGACGTTCTTCGTCAGCTGCTGGGTGAGCGTTGATCCGCCCTCGACCACGCGACCTGCACGGAAATTGGCCAGCGCGGCCCGGGCTAGGCCATAAGGATCAATGCCGGAATGGGCGTAGAAACGGCGGTCCTCGGTTGCGAGAACGGCCTGCCTGACATGGGCGGGCAGGGACAAAATAGGCATAGGCGCTAAGGCATGTGCACCCCGCACCGCGAGGTCACGGCCTTGCCGATCAACGATTTGAATAGAAGGCGGTCGTGTCTGCTCCCATAAGCGGGACGGATCGGGAAGGTCAGCGCTAATATGGGCAAATGTGCCCAAGACAGCCATTCCGGTCAGATAGCCAGCCGTACCGGCACTCAGCAGCAGAATGCGCGTGGTGCGGCTGAGCCAAGCTGGAATTTTTGGAAGTGCGACGCGCATGACCGGGCCTTGCGTAAACGAGCCTCTATACTGGCCCGATTACAGTTAAGGTCCGCTTAAGTTGGTTTAGCTTGGTAGCTTTGCTGCCGGGCCCGCAAGTGTGCTGCCGCCAGCGCGTTTCGCGCCTTCACCGCGCGTCACATCTTGGTCGGTAGCGGCGCAGAAAGACAAGACGGTGGCCCCGCGGGCGCGGTCTTCCTGTCCGGGTTGGATAAATTCAAGCCCACCCTCAGCTTTTTTGGCAACGATCAAGTCGAGATTGTCACCGCGGTCGCGATAGAGGTCTTCGAGCGTATATTCGTCCGACAATTTAGTGACGCGGAAGCGCCAGCCCGACCACCAGTCCCGGGTGAGCGCGTCGAAGGACCGCCCCCGCGAGGTCAGCGTGCGTCCGCGCGATGTATAGGCAATGCCAGCATCCTCCGCATCGCCATTGCCGTCGCTATTGGTGACTTGGAAGACACGGTGACGGCCCAGTTCTGGGGCAAACTCGACACTGACAAGGGCGTTATAAGCATCATTCGGTGTGGCCGCGATCAGGTGATTAAACTGCGAGTGATCGAGCGAATAATCGGCGTTCTCAGACAGGACTTCACCAAAGAATGTATTGTGCCCGTCCAGTCGTGCAGCCCGCAGGCGACGCCAGTTGGTGTCGGCAATCAACACACCGATATTCATGTCGCGGAGCGCTTTGGCGAGGCCAAGTGACCACGGGTTCGCGCCGACAATCAAAACCCCATCACCACCGCCCGCACTCTGTCCCAACGCCTTGGCCAAGGGGCCAATGAAGAAGCCGGCAAAGATCACAGTCACACCAACGAGAGCGAAGGCGAGGGGCACAAACAGCGCACCCTGATCAAGCCCAAGCGCCTGCAGTTCGGCGGCGAAAAGGCCGGCGACCGCGACGGCGACAATACCGCGCGGGGCAATCAAGGCGACCAGTAGACTTTCGCGCCAATCCAGGCCCGACCACAGGGTCGACAACATAACCGCGATTGGGCGGACAAGGATCATCATCGCAGCGACAAAGGCCCAGACCCGCCATTCCAACAAGAAGGCTTTGAGGACCGCAGGCGTCAGGGTCGCGGTCAGGATGACGAAGACACCGGAGACCAAGATGATGGTAATCGTTTCCTTGAATCGTCGCATTTCGACCTGCGCGGCGAATTTCAAATTCGCCATCGTCATGCCCATGGCGGTCACGGTCAGTAGCCCGGTTTCATCCGCTAGCTTGTTGGACAGAACATAAACGGCGAGCACCCAAGCCAGCACGACGGGGGCTTTGAGATATTCTGGAATATGGCCGCGCCTGAAAGACCAAGCGAGCGCATAGGCGGACGCAATGCCGACCACGAGCCCAAAGATGGCGGCAAAAGCTAACCGTCCGAAGATCGCAGCCGCACTGACTCCAGTCAGCTGAAAGACGATGATTTCATAGCCGATCACGGCAAACAAAGCGCCGACCGGATCATTGACGATGCCTTCCCATTTCAGGACGTTGGCGGGGCGATGTTTGAGATGCGCCTGCCGTAACAGCGGCATGATCACGGTTGGGCCGGTCACGACGAATAGACCGCCGACCATGATCGCGATCAGAAGCGGCAGGCCGACGATATAATAGGCCGCCGCAGCCCCTAAAACCCAGGCGATCGGTCCGCCGAGAAATACCATGCGCATAACGGCACTGCGGGCGTCGCCCAGATCACGGAAGCGCAGGTTCAACCCACCTTCGAAGAGGATGATCGCTACGGATAGGCCCACAAGCGGCCTGTAGAGGTCGCCGAAATCATTGACGGGATCGAGCCTGAACGGCGTGATGACATTGCGAAGGAATTCCGGAAGGTCGAGTTGCAGCAAGGCCCCGAGAAGCGGACCGAAGATTAGACCGGCCACAGCCATCAGAACAATGGCCGGGCGTTGTAAGCGCCACGCCAGCCATTGCGCGCCAATCCCCAGAACACCGATGAGGGCGATCTTGATGGGCAAGCTGAATGCGGCGTAATGCGCGGCGTCTGCTGCGGCGGAAGCGGCCATGCGGGGTCCGTTATGGCGCGGGCGAACCCGCTACAAAGGACACGCTCTAGCGTTTGAGATCAGTAAGGGGAAGCGGGCAGACAGGCTTTAGCAGCGTATGATCCGTCTATTATCATATGATCGATCAAGTCGTCATGCGCTGGATGTCAAAACCAATTTCCTGCGTCCCATAGCGGCCATTGTCATAATCATCGATCCGGTCTTGGAAGAAGTCGGTCACATGCTGATAAACCGCTTCGAAAAGAGGCAGTAGCGCATCTTCCGTGACAGGTTGGGGAACTCGAATCTCCACCCCGTCCTCTAACCGGACAAACATGGAATCGCCTTCTTTGCGACAGGTCATTTTCAGTCGCATGAAATCCTTATCCTCGGACACACGGATAGCGAGGCCGAAGCTGATCGGTTTGAGCGGCAGATAGCCTTTCCCAGCCACAGAAAAGGCCGCTGACTGGTAATTTTCAGCCGAAAACCGGCCTTCTGGCGGAACCAGATAGACGCAATCACCGCGATCGCTCAGCCACGCGCATAACTCATCGCGCAAAGTTTCGGCCAAACTCCGGATTCGGGCATAATTCTCAAAGCTGAGCTCACCATAGCGGTGCGCCACGCTAAACAGAGCGTCCAAACGAACGCTCTTGTCGGGCACATTCGCGGTCTTTTCGTCACGCTTTTCTGCATCCGCAGTACCGGATTTTTTCTTGCTTTTAGCCATGCGCCCCGGTGCGATTTGATTGGCTCGCTGTCAAGGTCGCGGGTGGCTTGAACGGCTCAGGCCCTCACGGTCATTGCGCTGGCACGTAAATTGAATGGGAAGATAGGACGCTTGGCCTCTTTTATGTGGGCCAGTTAGGAATTTTACGGAGGCCGCAATGGCAAACGCATCAATAAAAGCTCTGGTCATTGTCGCCCTAGCGGGGACCAGCCTGTCTGGCTGTTCCATCATCGGGTCTACAGCGGGTGGCGTCTGGAGCGGAACAAAAGCCGTGGCGGGTGTTGCCACCTATCCTGTTCGTCGGGTCTTACGCGGCGCACCGGACACAGACACGCAATTTGCGACTGTCGAGACAGAAGAGGTCGTCGAGGTTAAAACGGCTAGCATTGAAGGCGGGACAACGACCACAACCTCAACTCAAAAAACGGTTGAGATCGTCGAGACAGTCAACCTCTCTGCGACAGAATCCTATGATGTTGTGACGGTCGATAGTACGTCGTTCATTCAGCTGAACGGTGAGGGGTCGCTGAAGGATTGGCGCGCCTGCGAAGTGCAGTCCAAAGGCTATTGGGTTTACAGCGATACAAATATGAGCGGATCGCTCAATCCGAAATTTGAAAGCTGCATGCGCGCTATGGATTATACGCTGGAAACCCAGCTGAGCGACGCCATGCTCGCCATGCTTAAATATGACGTCAAAGAGACGTCCGACACAGTTATGCTCGCTGAAACAGTGACGGAAACCAAAACTGTGACAACGGATGTAAAGATGGCCGCTGCCGAGCTTGAAAGCGACGTGACGATTGTTGAAACCGCACCGATCACTTTGATGGCTGAGACAATTGTTGAGGTAGAGAACCCCACAGTCATGGGCACGTCTAAGGTGACAAAAACCACCACAACGACAAAACAATCGGGCGATATCCTCGATACGGTCAAAATCTCTGCTAACAAATCCTATGATATCGTCACCGTCGATGATGTGTTGTTTATCCGGCTCAATGGTGAAGCGTCGATGACGGAATGGCGCGCCTGCGAAGTTCGCACGAACGGCTATTGGGTGTTTGACGAAACAAGCGTGATCGGATCGCTTAATCCGGATTTCGAAAACTGCATGCAGGGCCTCGATTATACACTTGAGACAGAGCTGGGCGACGACCTTCCGGCTGTTTTCCTAGACGACAGTGATGCTGTGGCGGAGATTGCTGAAACGGCTGAAACGGCTGAAACGGCTGAAACGGCTGAAACGGCTGAAACGGCTGAAACGGCTGAAACGACCAAAACGGCTGAATTGGCCGTGGATGTCCAACCCACACCTTAAGTCTCATCCATCGATTTCAAAACGGCCTGCAAGCCGTCCTGATACGTTTTGAAACGCGGCTTCCACCCAAGCCGCGTTTTTGTCCGTGAAATGTCCACTTTCTTAGACTCAGCGTAAAAGCTTCGCGCCATCGGCGACACGGATGGATCCTTAAGGGGGACGACGGGCGGGATGTCGCGCCCGATCAGCTCTGCCGCAAAGCGCAAAACATCTCCGGGCGGATCCGGATGGCCATCAGCAACATTATAGATATCCTGCGGGCTTGGCTGGGCCATCGACGCGATCAAGACTGAGATAATATCGTCAATATGGATGCGATTGACCACATGTCCGGGCGCGTCAATGATCCGGGCGCTGCCGTCGATAATCTTGGTAAAAGGCGCTCGGCCCGGACCGTAAATGCCCGCAAGCCGAAATATCTGCGTTTGGGGAAAAGTCTCCAGCCACGCCAATTCAGCGTTCGCACGGCGATATCCACGGCCTAGTCCCGGCGTCGGCGCTTCGCCTTCAAAGGCCCACTGTCCGGCCCGATCCCCATAGACAGACGTGGCGGACAAATAGCCGATCCATTTTGCGCGGCTTTCAGCGCCTTTCAACGCGCTCAAAACAGGCTCTGATCCGTCCCGGTTCGGTGGGACTGAGGTGAGAACGACGTCGGCGTGTTCAAACGCGTCTCGCATTATTGCGGATCCAAAGGGGACGTCGCCAGTCTCTCGCGACGTATACCGAACCGTCGCGCCGCCGCGCTGCAATACGGGCGCAATCGCTTGGGCGACATAGCCATAGCCGATCAACAGTACGCGCGCGTCGGATAGCGTGACGGCGGGTCCAGAGCTTAGAGGTAACTGCAATGTAACGCGCGGACGCATTGTCGCGATGATCCCCCAACCTCTATAACGCGCTCAACATGACACGATTTTCCCAAACTCTTCTTTCCGCTGCAGCGGGGCTTCTGGCAAGCTTAGCCTTGGCTTCGCCCACAAGCGCCTCTGATCGAACAGAGGTGCTCGACGCCAAGCATAAGACCTGTCTTGAACGGATTGCCGTTGATCAGGAACTGGCGCTGGAAGAGGCGATGATTTGGCGCGATCAAGGTGGTGGTCGACGGGCGCGCCATTGTGAGGCGATGGCGTTATTTGCTGTCGGTCATGAGGCAGAGGCCGCAAATCGGCTCGATCAACTGGCCTCTGGCGCGGATGGCGGCTCCAAAGAGATGCGGCGTAATTTTCGCTCGGAAGCCGCCAATTTTTGGTTAGCCGCCGCCGAGCCCGAAAAAGCCCATGCCTCCGCCACGGCGGGACTCGAATATGACGATGAATTTGCCGATCTGCGCATCGCGCGCGCGCGCGCAGATGTGATGCGGGGCGAGTTTGAAGAAGCTGAGGCGGAATTGAGTCTCGTGATTTTCCAAAATCCGAGTCATGCCGAAGCGCTGCGCTATCGCGCCGACGCTCGGCTGCGTCAAAAGCGCTTTGTCGCTGCGAAGGACGATATTGAAACATCGCTGAAAGCCGATCCGACATCGGTCGAAACGGCGCTTTTACGCGGCCATATCAATGAGGCCATTCGTCTGTCTGATCAGGAAGAGACGCTCAGCGAATAGAGGCCATACGACGTCTGCTATCGATGGAGGGGTGTGATTGCGCTACTCTGCCTCAATTCGAAAAGGAGACGTTATGATTGCTTATACCACAGTTGGCACCAACGACATGGACAAGGCCAAGGCCTTTTACGCAGAGCTGTTGGGGGAGTTGGGAGCCAAGCCAGGCTGGTCATCCGACACGTTCACAGGTTTCAGCACCGCGCGGGACCAGCCCAGCTTCGCCATTTGCACGCCTTTCGACGGCAATGGGGCGACGGTTGGTAATGGCATGATGGTCTCTTTGATGGCGGGGACGAAAGACAAGGTTGAGAGTATGCACGCCAAGGCGCTGGAACTGGGCGGCACGGATGAAGGCGCTCCGGGCGTCCGCGCAGATGCGTTCTATATGGCCTATTTCCGCGATCTCGACGGCAACAAGATCGCCCTCTTTGCGCCGAATAAGTAAAGCTCTACTCCGCGGCGGGTAGGTCCAGAGTTTCAAGGAAGAACTCTAGGATCTGCCGGTCGCGGTGGACCTTAGACGTCGCGGCGCGGAAGCCATGTTTCTCACCCGGATAGGTCATCAGGCGCAGATTGTGCCGACCTGCCTTCTGCATCGCATCTATAAACTTCACCGAATGGCGGGAAACGACATTGTCGTCGGCCATGCCGTGAATGACGAGAACAGGTTCGGTCAGCCCGCCAATATGCGGAAAAACTGAGCCATTTTCATAGGCGCCTTCAGTATAGTTTGGGTGGTCAGGGCGTGGATCGCCGAGATAGCGCTCCGTATAGGCCGTGTCGTAAAGCGCCCAATCAGTGACCGGCGCGCCCGCGACGCCCGACGCATAGAGGTCAGTCTGCGCTAACATCATCAAGCTCATATAACCGCCGTAAGACCAGCCATAGACACCCATCCGGTCCGGATCGATAAAGTCTTGGGTCTTAAGCCATTCAGCGCCAACGCGTTGATCGACCACTTCAGCCCGGCCTAAAGCGCGGTAGAGCACATCTTCAAACGCTTTGCCCCGGTTCGTGCTGCCGCGTCCATCAAGCGCGAAGACGACGAAGCCATGATGGGCGAGCATCCGCGCGAGATGCTTGCGCTCCCATCGGTTCATCACGCGCTGTACGCCGGGTCCGCCGTAAACGATGGTAATTGATGCGCGTGGTTCGCCGGGTTTGAGGTCCAGAGGCTTATAGAGCGAGTAGTGGAGCTCTGAGCCATCTTCAGCGCTCAGCATGCCATATTCTGGCTCGATGTGGGCATCCAAGTAAGGCGCATAGGGGTGATCCGCGTCGAGCGCATTCTGCGACAACCAGGTCAAGGGCGTGCCGTCGGCCTCAAAAGCTCTGACCTGTGACGGCACAGTGTCGTTGCTGTAGGTGCCGAGATAGCGGCTGCAATCAGAGTTGAATGATGCGCCGTGCTGGCCGTCGCGTGTCGTGACTGGTGTGGCTAAGACCCGTTTGTCGGTCGCGCCCTCTTCGCCCTCATGGGCCAAGACGTCCATCGTCTCAACTTTGAACAGGTGGGTAGAGAGTGGACTGTCCTGCCACCCTGTCAGATAGATCGAACCCTCGCTGGTTTCGCAGCGAATACTATCGACCAAAATGTCCGATGGGGTAAGTTGCTGTGCGCCGTCATCGGTGATCTCATAATAACGCCGCGTTCCGTCTCGCTCACTGATCAGTCTTAAACCGCCTTCGACGGGCGTGAAGTCCGACCGAATGTTGAGCCAAGTCTCACTAGTTTCCTCATAAAAGACCTCAGACGTATAATCCGACAAATCGACCCGGTAGATGCTATGCGTCTTGTGATCCCGGCTCAGCACGCCCGCATATAAGGCCCGGCTGTCCGGTGCCCAGGCGACCCGCGTGAGATAGATATCCGTATCATCGCCAAGATCGACCCAGCGCGTTGCGCCGCCCGTCACTCTGACAACGCCTAGTTTTACGGTGGCATTATCCGTGCCGGCAAACGGATAGCGCTGATCGATTGTGGTGATGCCGTCGGGGCCGATATTGGCGCGCGTTTCAATCGCGATCGGGCTTTCGTCGATCTGTGTGTAGGCGACGCGTTTTGCATCAGGCGACAGCCAATATCCCGTCGAGCGCTTGAGTTCTTCCTGCACAACAAAAGACGCTGTGGCGTTGCGGATCGTGTCTGAGGACGAGTTGGTGAGCTGGCGCTCCAGTCCCGTTCCGAGTTCCTTCACGAACAACTCATTGTTGCGAACATAGGCAATTAGGGCCCCGTTTTTGGAAACTTTTGGATCAGTTTCAAAACTGGCCGTTGCCGTGACTTGCCGCGCCTCATTGGTCGTTAGATCATAGAGGAAGATGTCGCCGCCGAGCGGGACCATGAGCAGATTGTCGCCAACCCAACTGTAATCGACAATGCCCGATGCATATTGGCGCGCGCGTTCGCGGCGATTCTTTTCTTCTTCGGACAATTCTTCGGGCGCGCCGAGTAGGTCTGTCGAGCTGACCAGTAAGCGACCTTCGCCAGTCTCGATATCGTAAGCCCAGAGGTCCTGCTGCAAAGGGGCATCGTCACGACCTTGCAATACTGTGACGAAATCTCCGCTCGGGGCGATGCGGGCCAGCGTCAGAGACGCCCCATCAAGTCCAGTGCTGGCATGAAGACGTTCGGGGGTCAGTCGCCCTTCGCCCGGATTGGATGTCAGGTAGCTCTTCCGCTGCGCTCTAGGGGTGAGCGCCTCAGACGCGGCTTTCTGCAAGGCCGAAACCGTCTCGTTCGGTTCAATTTCGCTGACTGGGGATGTCTGTTCTGTGGATGCGCCGGAACAAGCTGTGAGCGCTGCGCCAAGCAGGAGTGTCGTGAGAAGGCGAAGGCGCATGGTCGAAGCTCCGGAGTCGAGACAGATTTTACACCGGGCTTACGCAGCAGCCCGGACAACCGCAACTGCGCCAAATGACAGGAAAATCCCGGTATCATGTCAGAAATGGCGGTGTCAGTTCCTTCGGCTATTGTCTTGCCAGCTTCGCCGCAGCGCCCGATAAGCCGCCTATGCCGGACCTTCGTCCCGTCTTCTTTGTTATCGGGCTCATGGCGTCGGCCATGGGGCTGCTTATGTTTGTCCCGATGGGAGTCGATCTGCTTTACGGCGATCAATCCTGGCAGGCCTTTGCCATTTCCGGTGTGATCGTAACCCTTGTCGGCGGTGCCTTGGCGACCGCCACTTATACGCCCAAGCCTGACCTGCGCGCGCGAGGGGCCTTTGTTCTAACAGTTTTTTCCTGGATCGTTCTGGCGATCTTGGCGGCCCTTCCGTTCCTGCTCGATCCGGTTCGACTGTCGCTAACCGACGCTCTGTTTGAAGCGACATCTGGCATCACAACAACCGGCTCGACCATTCTGACGGGCCTAGACGATCTGCCGAAGGGCATTCTGCTCTGGCGCGCCATGCTGCAGTGGATTGGCGGGATCGGGATTATTGTGACGGCGATGGCGATCCTGCCCATGTTAGGGATCGGCGGGATGCAGCTATTCCGACTGGAAAGCTCTGACGTGGGCGAGAAAATCTTGCCGCGCGCACAATCAATCGCGGTGACAATCGCGCTCATCTATCTCGGCCTCACCGTGGCCTGCGCGTCAGCCTATATGTGGACGGGGATGAGTGGCTTTGATGCCTATGCCCACGCCATGACGACGATTGCGACAGGCGGCTATTCGACCTCTGACGCGTCGATGGGCGGCTTCATGGATGACGGAGCAGACATTGTCTGCATGATCTTCATGGTGCTCGGTGCGCTACCCTTTGGCATGTATATGCTCATGGTTCGGCGCGGGCAATTTGGCGCGCCCCTTCGTGACCCTCAAGTCCGAGCTTTTATTGTCGTGATTACCATGCTCAGCCTGCTCGTAATGGTCGGTCTGATTGTATCGGGGGCGCAAGATAGCGAGTTAGGGCTGTTGCATTCGCTGCGTCTGTCTGCGTTCAACACCATCTCCATTATCACCGGTACGGGCTACGCCACGGCCGACTATATGACGTGGGGCACGCTGGCCGGCGGCGCGTTTTTCTTCTTCATGTTTATCGGGGGCTGTGCGGGGTCAACGGCCTGTTCGATCAAGATATTCCGCTATCAAGTCGCGATGGAAGCGATGCGGGCCTATCTGTTCCGGATGCCGCGGCCGCACTCGATTGCGCCGATGCGCTATGGCGGCCGACCGTTGCCCGATACAGTGGTTTACTCGGTGTTGGGCTATTTCTTCCTGTTCTTCATCACGGTCGCTGTCACCGCAGGGGCGCTCAGCGCGATGGGACTCGACCCCGTCACCGCGTGGTCCGGGGCAGGCAGTGCTGTCTCCAATGTCGGCCCCGGTCTGGGTGAGATCATCGGGCCGAGCGGAACCTATCAGGATTTGCCGAATGCAGCGAAATGGGTTCTGCTCAGCGCCATGATCGTGGGCCGATTGGAAATCGTCACAGCCCTTGTGGTTGTGACACCGTCTTTTTGGCGCGCTTAGGCGTTTGCGACCTCATCGACGGGGAAAACATATTCCACGTCACAAAACTCACAGAGCGCTCTGATCATGCCGTCCTCATCGGCCATTTCGGCGCGAGCCGCCGGATCGAAGGACTTAAGCGTGTTGGCCAGCCGGTCGCGTGAGCAACGGCAATCCGCGCTCACACTCTGACGGTCCAAGATGCGCACACCGTCCTCATTAAACAGGCGATAGAGCAACCGTTCCATCGGGAGTTCCGGATCGACCAACTCAGCATCTTCAACTGTGCTCATCAGAGCTTTCGCCGTGTCGAAAACGTCTGACGTGTCGCCGCGTGTGCCGTCTTCAGCAACGCGTTGGATCATTATGCCGCCACCCGCCCAGAGTGATCCTGCTTCGCCGACAGATTGACCGACAGCGAGACGCATCATGGTTGGAATCTGGTCGGATTGTTCAAAGAAATGTTCCGCACAATCGGACAGGCGTTTGCCTTCAATCGCAGAGAGGCCCTGATAGAGATCCATGTCCTGACCTTGATCGATAGTCATCGAGAAGGTGCCGCCACCCAGCAGTGCTTCCGCGCCCGGATCGCGATCGTCCAGCATTACAGATTGCAAGGCCGCGTCATCATAGCGGGCATAGCCGCGAATTTGGCCGTCTGTCGTGCAATCGGCCATGAGCAGGCTCACCGCGCCCTCATTCGTGCCGTGGCATTGCACCACCAACCGCCCATCAAATTTCAGCGATTGGGCGACGAGCGCGCCGACAATCATCGCCTCGCCGAGCAGGCGCGCGACAGGATCAGGATAGCGGTCCGCGAGCGCGGTTTGCAGCGCGGAGGGCAGGCGCACAGCCCGCCCACGCACAGGGGCGATCACATCATCGGTCCCGCCGACCGTGAAGACGGTGAGTTCATTAGTTTGAATATCTTGCATGGGCGGGAGATGGTGTCTCGCGGGCAGGTTTCAAGCCATCTGTTCTGTAAGCGAAGAGGTTGGTTTACCGGCCTTTCCAAACGGGGGCGCGCTTTTGCAGAAACGCGATGGGCCCTTCGCGCATATCGTCTGTCTGCGCCACGCGGCCAAAGGCTTGCAGTCCCGCATTCATCAGCTCTGCATCCGTCGCGTCAAAGGCTTGCCGTGTGACCGACAAGGATTCACGAACCGCGATGGGGGCATTGGCTGCAATCTGTTTCGCCAAAGACCGGGCTTCGTCCATAACTTGATCGAGCGGAACGATACGGTTGACGAGCCCGTGTTGATAAGCCGTCTTGGCGTCAATCGGATCGCCGGTCGCCACTATTTCCATAGCAATGGCTTGTGGAATACGCCGAGCGAGGCGGTGCACGCCGCCCGCCGCAGCCACGAGCGAGCGCTTGACTTCAGGCAGGCCGAAACGCGCGGAACTGTCCGCCACGACCATGTCAGAGGCGAGGGCGAGTTCCATGCCGCCCGCTAGGGCCGAGCCTTTCACGGCAGCGATCCAAGGCTTTTTACGTTTGGAGGACGCATAGCCCGCAAACCCGCCATCCTTGGTCGACAACAGATGACCCTTGCCCTCGCTGATCGCTTTCAAATCCGCGCCCGCGCAGAATGTCTTGTCATTCGATGAGGTCAAGATCGCGACCCAGATATCGTCATCAGCCTCAACATCCTTGACCACCCAGTCGAGCGCCTCAGCCAGTTCCGGCGAAACCGCATTGCGTTTTTCGGGACGGTTCAGCGTGACAATGGCGATATTGCCCTCGCGTTCATACTGGATCAGCGTGCCAACGCCGTCGGGTTTCTCGCTCATTTTGCTCTCCTTCGTTCACAACCACTTTAGTGCAGTTGGTTTGTGCTTGGCAGGGGTAACCGCCTAGGATTACGTCCTTGATGAAGGTGACGATGGGAAAATTTTTGATGCACTAATATACGGAGCCACGCTGCCCGAAGCGTCCGAAGGCTCAACCCCGCTGATCAGCGTAATTATGGAGGCAGGGGCAGGGCTGTTTTTAAGGCTGCATCACTGAGGGCCTTATGAAAGGCAATGCGCTTTAAAAATACACAGATTCAGGGCAAACCCAACGATTACTCTTCAGCGGCTTCAAACAGTGCGTCGATTTGTTCAACCGAAAGACTCGTATCAAAGTCCGATCCTGGTAATTCTGCCATAACGTCTCCAATTCCGGACTTCATTCGGCTAGCGCGCGGGCAAGGGGGAACTGACTTTGTGCTCGGGTTCAGGTTATTCTTATGGACAGGAAAAGGTGTTCCTATCAAAGAAAAAAAGACCATATAGGTCGGTGATTTAGATGCATCACAGACTTCGCCATGATGGGTTCGGCCTTTTCTTGTTGTATAGCTGACGGCGGTTCCTTTTGAAAAACTCACGGTTTATCTCCTTCGGCGGGGGTTAGGGTTAAAATCGTGCTATAGGCATTAAATTGGCTGGAAATGACGTTGTTGGCGCGTGTCAGCGTTGTCCCATTTGTTTTGATGGCTGTTTCTTCGGCAAGGATGGTGCGCGCGAGGTACCGCAAAGCATCCTGAAAGGCTTTCTCTTGTGCTTCCCTTTCAGCGAGGGTTTTCTCTAGTCCCGCCGCTGAGGTGGAGGTCTTTTGAAAGCCCGTCTGATCCGTGCCGGAATAGGCTGTTGGCACGCCCGCGAGTTGCGTTGCGAGAAGAAGAGCCTGAGTCGTGACCTTACTCGCAATTGTCGCCATAGTGGATGGGTCAAACGTCATGCCCTTCACTGTAAAATTGCCCGACGGATCTAGTTTTATAGCAATGTTTGAATTGCCAAAACGGCCTTGACCTATCGCGCGGTTAAAGTCGGTTTTCCAGAACCGTTCATCGGCGGATCTGACTGCATAAGCATAATCAGATTTGGACAGACTCTGTCCGGGCAGTACTGAAACAAGATTGCGTTTGAGTTGGCCTGCTGCTTCCGCAACTCTCGCGACAGCGGGCGCGATAGAAGGCGTCGATCCCGACTGAGAGCCAGTTGGGGCGGCCGCTGCTCCGTCTGCTCCATCAGCAGCCCCGTCTGCTTTTGCGGGTCCGCCAGCCAATGCGACGGCAGGAACTGTCGTTTTTGCTGCGATGAAATTTTCGATGGCGGTTGTTTGAGCCGCTAATATTGGATCAAGGCGGGCCAGGATTGTGTCATCCATTTTGCTGATTATCCCGCGCCGTATTTGGATCAACTGCCGCACTTCGAGACGTCCCTTGGAGGGTTCTCCGATCGCAACGGACGTCGCGCGATTCTGAATATTTTTCTCATTCTGAAGGAGGAGAGGCTTGTATATTCTGACTATAGGGTCCCACTGATTGACCTTGAATCCTGCTTGATAGTCAGTTGTCAGACTTACGAGTAAATCCTTTTTATCCTCATCGGCCGTTAATCTGTCCGCAAGAGCATTCATTTTTCGCGCAAACTCATCAACTTGAGCCTGACGGCGCTGATATTCCCCGCTTAAAAAAACCTTTGTCGCGCCTCCCGTAACCTGTGTGTTTCGGGCCTCAAGAATATCGAATGCTTCCCGGTCAAGAACAGCCCCTTGGCGCAAGCGATCAACCTCAACAGGGTTCATAATGTCCATTTGAACGTCGAGACTGGCGCAGGCGGATAAAGCTATGACACCCGCGGCAAGCATAATCGTTTTTTGGTTATTTTTGGCCATTGGCGACCTCCTGCTCTACCGCAAACCAAGTTCGGGCGGCGGTAAAATCCGCGAAGCTTTCATCATGCCCAAGGTCTCTTGCCAGCGCGTTCAAGGCACTGAGATAAAGGGCCTCCGCGTCGGCATTCGTGGCGGTCCCCGCTGCTGTGATCAGATTTTGGAGGTTCGTTTTTAATGCGGTCGCATTGGAGGCGTTTATGGAAGCTGACGCATCCGATGCCAGCCTCTCTTTATAGCGGTCTTTCATTAATAGCGCAGATAAGGACTGCGCTAGGACCTCCGATTCCGCGAATGCGCCTATCGCATTAACGACGGAATCTGCATTATTGCTCATGACCAGAACGAAAGCGCCATTGCCGGATGTCGGTGTGAGCGGAATAAGTTTGTCGGTCGTGCCGGGGTTTATTTGGCCATCGACAAAAATCGGAGCTATATTTTCGCGGTTGACCTCTTCCGTTCCCGTAAGCGTTTTCACCTCGTTGAAGAATAAATCCACAGCCCGCTCGTCATAATAGCCAGCTATGTAACGGGACCGACTCATTTTCGAAGACCCGTTAATAGTCATGCGGTAGAAATTGACTGGTTTACTTGTTGCCTCGTCATAATGCGCGAAATAATGCTTTTCAAAGGTTGTCGTTGAGCAAGCCGATAGTCCGAAAGTTGCGCTTGCCAAACAGATAAAATGCATTCGCATAGTGGTGCCCCCTTGGAGGATTTGTTAACACATCTTTAGCAATTGGCAATAGATTTTACAAATCTGCAATCAGAGGTAGATTTTTCTTGGAGGTGATAAGAATTGACGTAATCACGAGGAAGGTTACAGTCCCCAAAAGTAGGGGGAAGGCTATGGGTCAGGCAGCTTTAAAAAGTGCGAACATTCCTGAGCCCTATTCATTGCCGCTTGAGACATTGGATGTGTCGAAAGCCGCGCTGTTTGCGGCTGATGCGCATGGCGAGTATTTTCGTCGCCTACGCAAAGAAGCCCCCATTCATTACTGTCCGGACAGCATGCATGGTCCCTATTGGTCGATCACCACCTATGAGGACATTATGGCGGTGGATACGAACCACGCCGACTTTTCTAGCCAAGATAACATCGTCATTGGCGACGCGCCCGAAGATTTCATCACGCCGATGTTCATCGCGCAAGATCCCCCTATTCACGATGACCAGCGCAAGGCGGCGCAGCCCGCCGTGCAGCGTCCACAGCTGATCGTGTTAGAGCCGCAAATCCGCGGTCATGTCTGCGACATTCTCGATAATCTGCCAGACGGTGAATTTAATTGGGTCGACACGGTGTCGCGCGAATTGACGTCACGTATGCTGGCGACCTTGTTCGATATTCCGCAGGCAGACCGCTATAAGCTGACGGAGTGGTCCGACGTGGCGACAACTGCTGAAGGGGCGGGGATTGAAGGCGTTGATGTCGAGGCGCGTCAGGCCGAACTCATGGAGTGCCTACAATATTTCGCAGCGCTCTGGGGTGAGCGGGCGCAAAAACCGCCGCAGATGGATTTCGTGTCCTTGCTGGCGCATAATCCGAACACAAAAGATATGATGAGCAACCCGCTGGAGTTTCTCGGCAACCTCATGCTGCTCATCGTCGGCGGCAATGACACGACGCGCAATTCGATCAGCGCGGGCGTCGTGCAGATGGACCGTAATCCGGGGGAATGGGCCAAGCTGAAAGCCGACCCTTCCCTGATCCCGAATATGGTGGCGGAGACAATCCGCTTTCAAACCCCGCTCGGTCATATGCGCCGGACAGCGGCGCGCGATGTGGACTTTAAAGGCCATAAAATCCGCGAAGGCGACCGCGTCGTCATGTGGTATGTGTCTGGCAATCGCGACGAGGCGTTTTGGGGCGACCCCGATGTGTACCGGATCGACCGTAATGAGGCCCGTCGCCACATGTCATTCGGCTTTGGCATCCACCGCTGCATGGGCAATCGCGTTGGCGAAATGCAACTCCGTATCCTCTGGGAAGAAGTGTTGAAACGCTTCGACCGGATCGAAGTCATCGGAGAGCCCGAACGCGTCTCCAGCAATTTCGTCATGGGCTATGAAGTGGTGATGACGCGGGTGCACCGGAAATAGACCCCTTCAAATCGGACTGACATCGATAGGTGGCATTGCAAATCGAACGCTGCCCGCTAGACAATTGGAATGACTGATCGCCAATATCCCGTCCCATCTGCTTTCGCAGCTGCGTCCAATCTGAAACCATCTGACTACCGAACGCTTTACGAACGATCTGTCACGGACCGGGAAGGGTTCTTTCGGGATCAGGGCGCGCGCGTTCAATGGATGACGGCGCCGACCCATGTTGGCGACTGGTCGTTCGAAAGCCCGGTTAAGATTGAGTGGTACCGGGACGGTATTCTGAACGTCACGGAAAGCTGCCTTGATCGGCATCTGGAAACACGCGGCGATAAGGTTGCGATCCTGTTTGAAGGCGACGAGCCGGGAGAGTCGCGCACGCTGACCTACCGCGAGTTGCACGCAGAGGTCTGCCGTTTTGCCAATGTGCTCAAGGCCCGCGGCGCGCGGAAGGGCGACCGAATTACGCTGTATATGCCAATGATCCCGGAAGCCGCGGTCGCCATGCTCGCCTGCGCCCGGATTGGCGCGGTGCATTCCGTCGTGTTTGGCGGCTTCTCTCCAGAAGCGCTGGCGGGGCGGATTGTCGATTGCGACAGCCATATTCTGATCACAGCCGACGAAGGCGTGCGCGGCGGACGCACAGTGCCGCTGAAGGTCAATGCGGACGCGGCCTGCCAGATCGCGGCGAAAGCAGGTGTGAGCGTGGACACGCAACTTGTGGTGCGCCGCACGGGTGCGGATGTCAGCTGGGACGCGGACCGCGATATCTGGCTGCATGAGGCGGTCGCGTCAGTGCCAGGTGACTGCTCGCCCGAACCGATGAGCGCCGAAGACCCGCTCTTTATCCTCTACACGTCTGGCTCAACCGGACAGCCCAAGGGCGTGCTGCACACTTGCGGCGGCTATCTCGTCTGGGCGGCGATGACCCATGACTATGTGTTCGATCTGAAAGAAGACGATGTTTACTGGTGTTCTGCTGATGTCGGCTGGGTCACGGGTCACACCTATATCGTCTACGGCCCCCTCGCGAACGGCGCGACCACGGTGATGTTTGAAGGTGTGCCGACTTATCCCGATGCGTCGCGTTTCTGGCAGGTTTGCGACGACCATCAGGTGACATTATTCTACACGGCTCCGACGGCGATCCGCGCTTTGATGCGGGAAGGTGATGGGCCCGTTCACAAGACCTCTCGCAGCTCGTTACGTCTGCTGGGCACGGTTGGCGAGCCGATCAACCCGGAAGCCTGGGAGTGGTATTTCCATACGGTCGGCGAAGGACGTTGCCCCATTGTCGATACGTGGTGGCAAACGGAAACAGGCGGGGCGATGATTGTGCCTTTGCCCGGCACGACGCCGATGAAGCCAGGGGCGGGGGCGTTCCCCATGTTCGGTGTGGAGCCCGCGCTTGTCGATGCGGACGGGAATACACTCGACGGCGCGACGGAAGGCAATTTGATCCTGAAGACCAGCTGGCCGGGCCAGATGCGTACGGTTTATGGCGATCATGAGCGGTTCGAGCAGACCTACTTCTCCACCTATCCCGGAAGCTACTTCACTGGCGACGGCGCGCGCCGCGATGAAGACGGCATGTATTGGATTACGGGCCGCGTGGACGATGTCATCAATGTCTCCGGTCACCGTATGGGCACAGCGGAAGTCGAGAGCGCCTTAGGCTCACATCCTTCCGTCGCGGAGAGCGCGGTCGTCGGCTATCCGCACGACATCAAGGGGCAGGGCATCTACGCCTATGTCACGACGACGGCGGGCACCGAGGAAACGGACGCACTCAAAGCCGAGCTGGTCAAACATGTCCGCAAAGAAATCGGCCCCATTGCGTCACCTGATCTGATCCAGTTCAGCGCGGGTCTCCCCAAAACGCGGTCCGGCAAAATCATGCGCCGCATCCTACGCAAAATCGCCGCCAATGATTATGACAACCTCGGCGATACGAGCACGTTGGCAGATCCGAGCGTCGTCGACGCGCTGATCGATGGGCGGGTAAACGGGTAAGGGGGCGTCGCCGCGCTCTCTTTGGCTACTTTTAGTTGATCTCTCCGCTAATTCCTGTTTTGGGTTTTGGGGGAGGCAGTAGAGATGTGGGCAGTTAAGCTTGTTGGGTTTCTCGCCATGCTGGTGCTTGGCGTTTGCGCATTCGCCGAAACGACCTATGGAAGTCCGCAAAACCTCCAAGTCGCACTTGCACCGCTCGGCTTGTCCTTGGAAACCGGGCTGGTCGAGAGGCTTTATAGATGGGTCCAAGTCTTGGGTGCCTTGTCGGCGATATTGGGGTTCGTCCTGACATCGTGGCAACTCTTTTTCGCTCCAAAGCCGCCAACAAACACGCAGATCGCTCGGAAAATTGGCGAGTGGTATGGCTTCACCCCGAACTCGGGTGAAAAGTTACTGACAAAAGTACAACTGCAGGATCGTCCCGCAGCTGTACTGATTGCCCGGTTTCGGGCCCTGCCTTTTGATGATCGGGCGGGTCATCTGGCAGCGATCTTAGAGTGGTCGGATACCCGTAATGAGGATAAATCTGCGCGAGATATCCGGGTCCGTCTGATTGCGGCACCCGGGGGCTATGGCAAAACCCGACTAGCCATCGAAACGCTGCGCAAACTGTCCAATAAGGGATGGGCGACGGGCTTTCTCAAACGTGAGGCCTTGGACTCTGCTGTCGCTAGAAAGAGCCTTGAGGACTATCTTAAGCTTGGGAGACCTAAAGGTTATTGCCTAGTGATCGACTATGCTGGCGTCCGCCCGGAACAAGTCTCACTTCTGTTCAAAGTGCTGTCAGATTTAGCGGTTGGCCATGGGCGACCTGTTCGAGTTCTGCTTCTGGCTCGACGCGCGGATTGGTGGGCCGCTGCCGCGACAGAAGGGGACCGTGTCGGCCTTGCCGATCTGTCACCCTATACGTTGAACCTCAATCAGATGTCGTCCGACGACCGCAACGCGTTCTTCGACGCATCAGTTGTCGCGTTTCGTGAGCGGTTCAAGCGGTCAGGAATCCAGATCGCAAATGACACGCCGTCCACACCGTCAAACGAACTTGAGACAGATCTCTATAACCGACCCCTGACCATCGCCATGGCGGCCTTCTTGGCGCTACGCGGTAACAATATCGCAGATTCTAAGGTGAGTTTGTTCGATGCGTTGATCGCTCAGGAACGGGACAATTGGAAACGGGCCGCGCCCAATACCGACGATGATGCTATCAAGCGAACGCGGCCTATGAATATCGAACGCGCCGCCATTCAGGCGACGCTCTGTGGTGGGGCGACCTTGGATCAAATGCGCACCCTCCGGGACGCAGATCCGGACGGACGTGACCGGGACGGGATCGAACGCAATGTGGTCCTTAATGCGCTTAAGGCTCTTTACCCTCTGCCGACAGCAGACCAAGACGAAGCGCTAATGATCGGGCCGATTGAGCCTGACATTCTCGGTGAGGCAGCAATCGGGCGTGTTGCGGAAACGCCAGACGGTCTCGCACTTCTTCGTGAGACGCTTCTGGGAGCGCTGGACGATAATTCAGCGGGCGATACCGTTCGAACCGTGCTGGCTGTGATGATCCGGGCAAGCTACCATCCAGAGATCCGGACCCGAGAAAATGCGACGCGCATCATTCAGGATTGGGCAGTATCCATTGTTGAGATACTTGATTCCGATCAGGCTCAACGCCTCCATAATGCGATACCAGAAGAAACACTCGCCTTTCGCGAATTTGCAGCGGTGATGATGAAAATCATTGTCGCGTCGACAGAGATGCCGACCACGGAACACGACAAATCTGCGAGGGCCAGAGCGCTCAACGATCTTGGCAACAGACTCTCCGATTTGGGTGACCGTGAGGGCGCATATGATGCGACGCAAGAGGCGGTGGCTATTCGCCGCGATCTAGCGCAGTCGCGCCCGGATACGTTCCGGTCTGATCTGGCGATGAGCCTCAACAATCTCGGCAATATACTCTCTGATCTGGGTGATCGAGAGGGCGCGCGCGATGCAGCGCAGGAAGCGGTAGATATCTATCGTGATCTGGCTGCGTCCCGCCCGGATGCGTTCCGGCCTAATCTAGCACTGAGTCTCAACAATCTCGGTGCTTCGCTCTCCGATTTGGGTGACCATGAGGGGTCGCGCGATGCAGCGCAGGAGTCGGTGGCAATTTACCGTGATCTGGCGGCGTCCCGTCCGGATGCGTTCCAGCCTGCTCTGGCTGGGAGCCTCAACAATCTATGTGGGGAGCTCTCCGCTTTGGGCGAGCATAAGGAGGCGCGCGATGCGGCGCAGGAATCGGTGGCTACTTACCGTGATCTGGCGGCGTTCCGTCCGGATGCGTTTTTGCCCAATCTTGCGAACAGCCTCAGTAATCTCGGCGATATGCTGATTGGCGTGGATGATCCGGGTAGTGCTGTTCGTGCCTATGAAGAAGCGCTCGATAGTCTTGAGCCTTATATGGCAAAATATGAGTCGGTTTATGGCGGTCTCTACGCGGTGACCAAAATGGACCTCGCAACGGCGCTGAAAGCGACAGGCCTGTCCGACTCTGAAATCGAAGCGCGTCTTGAGCGTTGGACGTGATACCGCTTAAATCAAGTCGGGGTCGGAGATAATTTCGACGAGGGATGGGCCGTCATGGGCTAGTGCTGTCTTGATCGCCCTTTCCAGATCCTCCGCATTTTTGACAATCATGCCGTGACCGCCACAGGCGCGGGCGAAGGCGGCGAAACTTGGATTGTGCAGCTGCGTTTGCCAGACCTCCCAATCACCGGCTCTTTGCTCTTTGGAAATTTTCCCGAGCTGGCCATTGTTGAGCAGAATATGTGTGATGTTCATGCCGTATTTGACGGCGGTCGTGAACTCCATGGCATATTGGCCGAACCCGCCATCACCGCTGATCGAGACGACTTTGCGGCCCTTGTGGGCCTCGACGTCCTGCGTGGCGGCCCAAGCGCCCATGGCGGCGGGGAAAGAGAAGCCAATAGAGCCGAGATAGCCTGACATTAAGACTGACTGATCTTTGCACTCGAAATAGCGACCGAATGAATAGGTGTTGTTGCCAACATCAACCGCGATCACGGCGTCTGCGGGGACGAGGTCCGACAAGGTCGCGAAAATCGTGGCGGAGTTGATGCCTTTGCCACTCTCGTCTGACACGCGGCTTTTCTTCTCGGCTGTCCAAATGTCACGGCGGGCTGCGAGTTCGTCGCGCTGATCAATAAAGTGATCGTTGCTGACGCGGGTGGCTAAGGCCCGTACCGTCTCGCCAATTTCCCCTTGGATCGGCATATCCACAGCGTGGAACCGAGCCAGTTGTGCCGGATCGAAATCGATCTGGATGATCGGTTTAGATGCTTCGATTCCCGTATGATTGGAAAAGGATGACCCCAGCGCAAGAATGAGATCGCATTCATTCATGAACCAGCTGGCGATCGGTGTGCCCGACCGGCCGAGAACGCCCGCGGCGAGCGGGTGGTGATCGGAGATTTGTCCCTTAGCTTTGAACGTTGTCGCCACGGGAGCACCAATCGTCTCTGCAAAATGGGTGATATCGCTCATCGCTTCGCGCGCGCCGTAACCAACAATGATCATAGGGCGTTTCGATTTTTCGAGCGCTGCCGTGACGGCACTGAGGGCCTCTTCATTGGGCAGAATAGGATATTGGCTCATCCGGCCTTCGGGGGAGCCGGCCTTAGCAGTCTCGTCAGCTTCGAGCGTCTGAACATCGTCAGGGAAGATGAGGTGGGAGACGTCACGATGGTTGAGCGCGGCTTTGCAGGCAAGGCTGGCCAATTCGGCGTGTTTCGATCCGGGCAGAACCGTCTGCGAAAATGCGGTCACCGGCGCAAAGGCTGCGGCGAGGTCGATATCCTGAAATGCGCCCGGTCCGAAAACTTGCATTTGCACTTGCCCGGTTAAAGCCAGAACGGGCGCGCGGTCGACTCGTGCATCCCACAGGCCCGTCATCAAATTTGTCGCTCCGGGGCCAGCAATCGCAAGGCAAGCTGCGGGTTGTCCGGTGAGCTTGGCATAGCCAGAGCAGGCAAAAGACGCCGCACCTTCATGCCTAATGCCGTAATAGGACATATCGCCTGAGCTTGTCCGGCGGCGGATGGCATCGGCCAGCCCAAGATTGGAATGCCCAACCATGCCGAAGACTGTCGTGATGCCCCAATTTTCGAATGTCTTGGCCATGACATCTGTGATTGTGCGGGCATGTTCTGGTTCTGGCGGCAAACCGACATAGACGCCGTCGTCCCGAACTTCGACGGGAAAGGTCTCCTGTCCGCTGTCTTCATGTCCGCCAGGAGGTTTCCCGGTTAAGGGGTCAAAGTCCCATCCGTGCCACGGGCAACGGATCCAACATTGGCCATCAACGCCTGTTTCAATTGAGCCTTCACCCAAGGGACCGCCCTGATGCGGGCAACGATTATCCATGGCCGCATATTGGCCATCAAAATGGGAGAGGGCGACTGTTCGGACGCCAGCTTTTGCTGACTTGACGCGACCTTCTGGAAGCTCATCAATGTCCGCGACTTTATACCAATTCACAGGATCCCCTCGTGCCACAAAGCAGGCTGTGGCTTGGGCGTAGACCCCATCACGGTCAAATCACGAACATCGGCGAAATAGTGATCTGTTCGTCGAGCCGTGTGCTGATTGTAGGACTGAGCAGAGGGGCGTTTGATGCCCGTCTGCACAATAAAATAGCGCTCTGCACAAGGGTGTGACTTTTATGTTTCACATCACAGGTAAATGACGGGACAGTGACTGCTTGGTTGACGAACGGACAGGTTGGCGAATAACAAAGCGACAGGAATGCGTGGAATCCGGGGAGATTCTGCGCTCACAAGGGAAAATACACATGAAAAATTATATGAAGGTGTTGCTTCAGACATCTGCCATTACCGCCGTTGCGATTTCGACCGCTGCGGCTCAGGACGTGCCTAATGATGAAACCGAAGAGAATGACGAGGTTGTCGTTACCGGTTCGCGGATCAAATCCAGCACCTTTAGTAGCCCCGTTTCGATGGATGTTCTGAGCGTCGAAGATGCTCGCGTTGAAGGTATCGCAGATATTGCTGGCCTGTTGCAGACAGCAACAGCGGCTTCTGGTTCATCCCAGGTCACGTCTTCAGTTTCGACTGCGTTCGTGGTCAATGGCGGTCTAGGTGCTGAAACAGTTGGCCTTCGCGGTCTGGCTGCCAACCGGACGCTCGATCTGATCAATGGTCGCCGCGCCGGTCCATCCGGGACACGTGGCTCCGTTAGCTCCTTTGATCTTGGGTCTATTCCCCTCGTTGGTATTGAACGCGTTGACATCCTTAAAGATGGTGCCTCATCTGTTTACGGGTCTGACGCGATCGCCGGTGTCATCAACTACATCACTGATAAGTCGGATGGTGGTGAGATCGACTTCTTCACATCAATTCCTGAAGAAGGCGGCGGTGAAATCTTCCGCGGCAGTGCAACTTACGGCAAGACATTTGATCATGGCCGTTTCCGCGTTACCGCTGACTATATCAAAGAAGAAGAGCTGCAACGCGGCGAACGTGATTTCCTTGATTGTGCTTCGGATTACACATTTACAGATGCATCTCTTTCGACATCAGCACAACGGATTGACCCAAGAACGAATACGCCACGCTGTGGTGGGTCTCCTTGGGGACATGTTTGGGTTTACCAAAGTGGCGGCGCTGCCGACAATATTGCGCAGAACCCGCGTAATCTGATTTTCCAATTCGACCGCGGTAATAATCTGTCTGGTTTGGTGCCTAACATCCCGACATCTCTTGACGGGACAGGCATCATTGCGCCAGCCGGTTGGTATCAGGTCGACTATACGCAAGACCACATTGCGGGTTTACCAGCTTGGGCCGGCGTAGACGTTTCAAATAACAATCCGAGAAATGTCTATGATCTCTACTCGCCACTTGAGCGGGCTGAGTCGGTTATTCCTGCGCGTGAGCGCATGACGCTCATGTTTGATGGCGAATATGAGCTGAATGATAATATTACAGCCTATGGTGAGGCGCTGTTTAACCGCCGCGAAACTTATCAAAACGCCCAAAAACAGTACTGGACGTACCAGTATGGTCAGCGGGCTGTCTTTGCGCCCGGTAACCCGATTATTTCGGATAACCCCTACACGGATTGGGGTGGCACAAACACGTGGTTCAGCCCGACCGCGATTGTCGATCATGGCGATCAAGAGACAACAATTGACTATTTCCGTCTCGTCGGTGGCCTCCGTGGCGAGCTTGGTGAAAACTTTATTCTCCCTGGCTGGGACTGGGATACCTATATTCAGCACTCCAATAGCTCTGGTAAATATTGGGAAGAATTCGTTCGCGCTGACTCAACCACAGGACAATTCTTCCAAGGCGGGTCTTGCGTCGGTCAGACAACGTCTGGAGCTACTGGTGAAGACGGTGCGAGCGTAGCAGGTGTTCCCTGTATGGACCCGCGCTGGTTTGACCCGGGTTTCTTAGCAGGTGAGTTGACTCAGGCTGAGCGTGATTTCCTTCTCACTAGTGATGAAGGCAGTACCGATTACACGCAGACGACCATTGAAGGATATGTTTCCGGCGATGTGATGAAATTGCCAGCCGGTCAAATGTCTGCCGCGTTCGGTGTTTTCTATCAAGATGACGAAATCTATGACCGTCCATCGGATACAATTCTCACAGGTAACGGTTTCAGTGAATCTAACGCTGGCATCACCGAAGGGTCACAATCGACCAAAGCTATTTATGCGGAAGCACGCATTCCGCTCTTGAGCGATGTGACTCTATTCGACGAGTTGACGGCTGTTGTTTCGGGTCGTTTCACCGAGATCACATCCCAGCGAGTAACGGGTGAGACAGCTTCAGAAGATGGTTTCAACTATCGCGCAACAGTAAATTGGACGGTTAGCGATATTCTTCGTTTCCGTGGCTCGATCGGGACATCGTTCCGCGCTCCAGGTCTGTTTGAACAGTTTTTGGCTGATGAAACCGGCTCGGCACGCCAAGGCGCTATCGACCCCTGCGTGGGTTGGGGAACAGCCCTCACTGCGGGCACCATCACGCCTCAAGTGGGTCAAAACTGTGCGGCCCTTGGTATTCCGGACGATTATACGGGAGCCCCAATTTCGGCGAGTATCGTCACAGGTGGTGGTTTCGGAGTTTTGAAACCTGAAACATCTAACAACAAAACGATTGGTTTTGTGCTGACGCCATCCTTCGCGGACCTTAGCTTAGCGGTGGATTACTTCGATATCGAAATTAATGACGAGATTTCGACGCTGACAGCCAGCCAAATCGTGACAGGGTGTCTCGACTCAGCTGACTTGGCGTCTGAGCCACTCTGCAATCTGTTTAACCGGGCCGGTGATAGCACCGGTCAGTTCCGGATCGACACGGTTCGCGCGTCATTTATCAACATCAACACTCAGTCCAATAAAGGTCTCGATTTCACGGGCCGTTACCGGACGGATACACGGTGGGGATCTGTTAGCGTGAATACACAATGGTCGCATCAGCTTGAGGACGAAGTCCAACTGCTCGCGGACGACAGCGCTCAGTTTCTGAACGGCGGTATCGGCGAACCAGAATGGACCGGTCTGGGTAACGTCAGTTTTGAACCCAACGACAAATGGTTGATCCGCTATAGCTTTGATTACATCGGCAAGCAGAACTCTCTGCGTGATCGTTTTGATGACATTGAAGACTTCTCGGATCAGATTGATGCTGATGGTGGCTTTACGCTCCTTCAAGATGGCCAAACCGTCTATGCCAAGTATATTTTGGAGCCGACTTGGTACCACAATCTTTCCGCCCAGTACAAAATGGACGGTGGTTGGACGCTTCGTGCTGGTATCAACAACATCTTTGATGAGCACCCACCAGCTTCGACGCTGGGAACAACGTTTGGCCTGACGCCAGCATTGGGTTCCCAATATGACCTTCTCGGTCGTCGCGCCTTCTTCAACGTGTCGAAGAAGTTCGGCTAGTCGTCCTAACGCGCTAAAGTTAGAAGGCGGGCTTCGGCCCGCCTTTTTCATTTGTGGAATACGCCCATGCAACCGCCTATCGTCATCGCTAAGCCTGACAATTTGAACGAGCGTAATCTCGAATTCGAACAGGCGCCGCTCAAGACCAATCTATTTTTGAATAGTGTTCCGAAAAGCGGGAGTCATTTGCTCAAGAATATTGTCCGAATGTTCGTCCCAGTGGAACAACAGTATGATGTTGATTTCATTCAGTTTCCGACGCTAAAACAGCATCATCACGCGCTGATTGCTGATCCAGCTAAACTGAGCTGGGGCCATCTGTTGTTCGCGGACACATCATCAATTTTACTCAAAGAGGCGCGGCACATTGTGCTGGTCCGAGACCCCTATGATTGGGTTCTAGCGCGAGCGCGTTTTTTCCTATCTGAGAATTTTCAGGGCGGGCTAGAAAATTTAAAACATAACGCCGTCGACATGCCTGATTTTCTGAACATGATGATCTTTGGTATCCACGAACGGTTCCCGAACATGCATGAGATCTATCTTCATAACGCCGTGGCATGGACCGGGACGCAGGCGCGCATGTTGAAGTATGAAGACCTTCTTGCGCATGTAAAAAATCTCGACACGGACGCTGCGGAAGCATTCTTCCGCGATCTCTTCGGTTTCGCTGGCATCGCGCTGCCAGACGATTGGCGCACGCGCGTCCGGATCGGATCGGATCGAAAGCAAAGTGGGACAGCGCGTGAAAACCTGGACCTAAAAGGCGTCAGTGTTCCGAACGAACTTCCAGAGGCGCAGAAGGCACTCGTCGACTTCACGTCGCCCGGTCTTCGGGCTTTGCTCGGTTACTCAGATCGCTGAGTAACCCATCCCGCTGGTGTCTGGGCAGGCGGCCACGGCGTCATCCCCAGCGCCTGATGCAGCCAGATATGATGGGGCGGTAGCGCTTTGGCACCAGCTTGGATCGTCTCAATTACGGCTCTAGCGGGATGTGAGTTGGGGCGCTCATTACCGAGGTCAGCAAATTCCGGTCCACGGAAATCCATCCCGAACAGGATTGCTTCGTAACTGGTGTGATCCCACAGACCCGCAGCATCGACAGGCGCTCTCGGATCGATCTCAGGATCGTTTGTGACGGACTGGCCATAGTCATGGCCGTAGAAAGACTGATCGTCGAAATCTGATCGCGACGGCGCCTTGCGTGTCCAGTGGTCCAGCTTTGCTTTCAACCGGTCATTGATCCGGTCGGGTTTTTGGACCTCGCGCCAAAAGGCTGTGTCGGTTCGACGCGAGAGGCAATAGTGCAAATTGATGAAGTCCAGCACCTCATAATATCGGTTCGAGACAATCCGGTTCACGCGATAGGCGTGTGACGCCATATCTTCACGGCGTTTTGGAAAATGTTCGGCCAGCATCGCGATGCCAAGCTCAGCCATATAAATGCCGGTTGATTCTAGCGGCTCGATGAAGCCGCTCGATAGGCCGATGGCCATACAGTTTTTGGTCCAGACCTTTTGTCTCTGACCAATTTTGAAATGGATCGTCCGCGTGTCGTACTCTTTCAAAGCTGGATCTTGATAAGCGAGCAGTTCAGCCCGCGCATCCTCTTCGGAAATGAAGTCGGAGCTATGAACATAGCCTATGGCGCGCCGGGTTTGGGTCGGTGTGTCCCAGATCCAACCGGCCGACATAGCCGTGCAGGTGGTGTAGGGTCGGACAACGCCTGGGAAATGGTCTTCATAAGAGAATTGGGCGACGACTGCGCGATCACAAAGTAGCCACTGCGCGTAACTATCCCATCCAACTCCCATTTCCCCTTCCATCAGCAGGGCCTTGAACCCTGTGCAGTCGATAAAGAAGTCGGCTTCGACCGTCTGACCATCTTCGAGCGTGACGCTTTCAAGGTAGCCGTCGTCATCTTTCGTTGCGCCAACGACATTGGCTCGGATGTGCTGAACCCCCCGCGCGACCGCGACTTCACTCAAATAGTCGGCATAAAGCTGCGCGTCGAAATGATAGGCATATTTGAGTTGGGCTCCGAACTGCGTCTGACCTAATGGGCGCGGGCTCAGATTAATGTCGGATAGGACGGCCTGCGCAGAGACAGTTTCGACGAATGGAATATCCCGACGACTTTCCATCCACCGTTGACCCGTTCTGTCTATCGGGCCGGGCGTGAAACGACTGAACGGATGGTGATAGGCTTCGCCTTTATTCTCGAGCCAGTTCACATATTTGATAGACTGTTTGAAGGTTGCGTCCGTCTTCTTCATGAATTCGGCTTCGTCCAAGCCGACAACGTCCAAAATATGGTGGATCGACGGCACGGTTGCTTCCCCGACCGAGATACGGGGAACATCAGGCGATTCGATCAATGTAATCTCGACGGTCTTGTTGCGACCTCGATCATTGAGAGCGCCGTCCAAATAGGCCGCACTCATCCATCCAGCGGAGCCGCCACCAACGATTACTACGCGATTCATGTCGTTAATTCCTGCGCTTGGGTCCCATGGGAATGGGGAAATAACTTTGATCACGCAAGGCTGATCGACAGGGTTTAGGGCTATGCTGCCTGAATAGGGGAGGTCCTAACATCAGGTGGGGTGAGCCGTTTTTCAATAAATCCTTATTGAAAAACAATAAGAATGCTGCTAATGAGACACTGTCACCGGCGTGCCAGCCGGCTAAAGGAGATGACAATGCAAAGCTTGGGAGCGCAAAACGCGTTGGCGCAGGGGAACGAGTCGGCTGCGAAACCGCGCCGAAAGCCCCGTAAACTCTGGATTTTGAGGGCGCTTATTTTTGTCCTACCCATTGTCGTTCTTGTCGCGGCTATCGGCGGAACGGTCGCCATGAGCGCATTTGCGCCAGAACCCGAAGAAACCGAAGACCCGATCCAAGCCTTGCCCGTCCTGACGACGCGTGCACAGACAGGTTCAGTCACGCTGACCGTCAAAGCGCAAGGCGAAGTCCAGCCGCGCACAGAAATCAACATCGTCACCGAAGTCAGTGGTCGAATTACCTACATGTCGCCAAGCTTTATCGAAGGCGGACGGTTTAGTCGTGGTGATCTCCTCATCCAAATCGACCCCGCCGAGTATAAATTGCGTGTCATTCAAGCTCGGGCCAATGTGTCTCAGGCGGACACGGTCCTCGCCCGCGAAAAATCAGAAGCTGAGCTGGCTCGGATGGATTGGGCAGACCTCGGCACGAGCGGCACGCCGACGCCGCTGACGTTGCGCGAACCACAAATGGCGGAAGCCGCAGCCCGATTAGAGGCCGCTAAAGCCCAACTCGCTGAAGCTGAGTTGCAGCTCTCACGCACAAATATCCGCGCGCCATTTGATGGCCGCGTCACAACGCGCCTTGTCGATGCAGGTGAGTTTGTGGGTGCGAATAACCGTCTCGGCGATATTTATGCCACGGACATTATGGATGTCCGCTTGCCCCTCTCGCAATCCGATTTGCGTCAGGCGGGGCTTTATCTTGGTTATGAGGCGGGCGGCGACGTAACCATCCCGGTCACACTCTCTGCGAATGTGGCGGGGCAATATACGGAATGGGAAGGCGTCATCGCGCGCACCGATAGCCGTTACGATAGCCAGTCCCGGGTGCTGCACGCTTATGCTGAAGTGCGCCAGCCCTTTGGGGCCGATGCATCACAAAAGGCGCCGTTAGCGCCGGGTCTTTACGTCGAAGCCGACATTGCCGGGCCGACCTTGGATAATGTTGTCACCATTCCGCGGGCCGCCCTTCGCGGAGATGATCAAGTTTATGTCGCGAATGATGACGGCACGCTGAGCATCAAAACTGTCGAAGTACTCTCGTCTGACCGGAACCGCGTTGTTCTCGGCAGTGGTCTGCGGGCTGGGGAGGCGACGATTACATCGCCGATCCGTGGCGTCGCCGATGGGATGAAGATCGAGGTCGTTGAACCGGCTGCAGCTGGCGCGGGAGAATAGATCATGAGCCGTATTATCCGCTGGTGGGCCTCCAATTCGGTCGCCGCAAACCTTCTCATGATTATTCTCATGGTTGGTGGATTGGTCAGTTATTTTACGATTGAGCGTGAGCTTGAACCCTATGTCGAGTTCCCGGGGGCGTGGACCTCTGTTTCGTGGCCGGGGGCTTCGCCTCAGGACGTGGAAGAACAGCTTGTCGTGCGGATGGAAGAGGCGCTGTCCGTCGTCGACGGAGTCAACCGGATGTGGTCCTTCGCGGGTGAAGGTGGCGGGTCTGTCACAGTTGTTGGCAAGAATGGCGTCGATGAAGCGCGGCTGATGGCCGACGTCAAACGTGCAGTCGATGGGATCAATAATTTCCCACCAGCGGCCGAAGAACCGCAAGTCAATATTTTTCGAAATCAAAACGAGATGATTCGTCTGGCCGTCATGGGTGACGATACAGTTTCGGAACGCGAGTTAAAACGCTTTGCCGAGAAGACCCGGCGTGAGGTCGCCCTGCTGGGTTATGTGCCGTCCGTCGATCTGTTCGGCGTTCGGAATGAAGAAGTCTCGATCGAAGTATCAGAGACGGCTTTGCGTCAATATGGCCTGACGTTTAACGATGTCGCGACCGCCGTGCGGGGCACATCGGTCAATAGTTCGTCGGGACGGGTCCGGACGGAAATTGGATCGGTGCAACTGCGCACACGCAATCAGGCCGACAGCCAAGAAGATTTTGAAAACATCATCGTTCGCCAAGAATCGGGCGGGGCGACCATCCGGGTCAAGGATGTCGCGACCGTGATTGACGGCTTTGAAGAAGTTAATCTGATGGCCACTGTGAATGGCCAGCGGACGATCTTGGTCCAAGTTATGAGCGGTCCTAGCATGGACATCATCAAGATGTCCGCCAATGTGAAAGGCTACCTAGAGAAGGTCAACGCTGACCTGCCCGACGGTGTGTCGATCACAGTCTGGAACGACTCCGCTGACGATTATAAAGGCCGGATCAATTCGATTACGTCGAATTTCTTCTTCGGACTATTATTGGTCTGCCTGACATTGATGTTGTTCCTGCGCCCCAAGATCGCAATCTGGGTGTCGATTGGGATTGCGACCGCCTTTGCAGGCGGGCTGGCCTTGCTGCCGCTCTTTGACGTCTCATTCAACATGATCTCGACCTTCGCCTTTTTACTGGTGATCGGCGTGATCGTGGACGACGCGATCATTGTCGGCGAGGCCATTCACTTTAAAACAGAAGAGGGCGAGACCGGACTAGACGCCGCTGTCAACGGCACAAACATGGTGAAGAAACCAGTCATTTTCGCGGTCTTGACCACGATGATCTTCTTCGCACCTTGGATGTATCTGTCAGGTGGCACGAGCGAATTTACGCGCGCCATCTCTCTGGTCGTGATCTTGGCCCTGTTATTTTCACTGATCGAGTCACTTCTAATCTTGCCCGCCCACCTAGTGCATATGAAGCCGATCAATCCGAAAAGCCGGATCATGCGCGTTCAGAAATCGATTTCTGATAGCCTGACGACGTTGGCAGAGAAAATATATCGCCCGATGATCACTTGGGCATTGCGACGCCGGTATCTGACCGCGGCGATCTTCGTCGGCATTATGATTTTGTCCATCGGACTGGTCAGTAATGGTCTCGTCAAATCTGTGTTCTTCCCGCAGGGCGAATCCGATCAGATCGACATTACGGTCGAGCTTCCAGAGGGTACGCCTTATTCCCGCACGCTCGAAGTCCTCGCTCAGATACAAGACGCCGAGCATAAGTTGCAGGAAGAAATTGCGGCGAAAGACGGCGAGCTGATCGAGAATTGGTACACCCGGTCACGCGACAATAATGTGCTCGCGCTTGTCAAACTGGTGCCGCCAGAAGACCGGGCGCTACAGGTCAGTGAAGCGGCTGAACGCCTTCGCGAGCTGATTGGCGACGTTCCAGATGCGGAGAATATCTCCGTTGAATATGGCGACGGCAATAATGGTCCCGCGCTACAATATGTCCTGAACGCTAAATCCTTCGAGGATCTGACCGCTGCTGGCGATGATCTGATGGCGCAATTGCGCAGCTATGACGGTGTCTTCAATGTCGTCAACGATATGGAAAGCGCAACGGAAGAGGTTCAGTTCGACCTGAAACCCGGAGCAGAAGCGCTCGGTGTGACCGCGTCTGATGTGGCGCGTCAAGTCCGTCAGGGCTTCTTCGGTGAAGAGGTGCAGCGACTGCCCCGCGACGGCGAAGATGTGCGTGTCTATGTCCGCTATCCGCGTATTGATCGTGAATCGCTCGACTTCCTGAATTCGATCCGCATTCGGACGAGTGATGGACGGGAATTACCGTTGCAAACGGTGGCCGATATTCGCTTTGAGCCGGGCACGAACCGTATTTTGCGGCGTGAGCGTCAACGCGCCATCATCATCTCGGCGGAAGTCGAGGAAGAGCGGATTGATGAAATCCGTGAGGCACTGGATGAAGACTTTTTCGACACGTTCGAACAAATTCACCCCGCTGTGACGCGGGGCAATATTGGCCGGGCGCAAGGCGAAGCAGAGTTCCAACAAGAACTCTTCACCTTCTTCCTGATCGCGATTGGCGTGGCCTACTTCCTCGTCGCGGTGTCGTTCCGGTCTTATTTTGAGCCGATCCTGATCCTGCTGGCGGCGATACCCTTCTGTTATTGCGGCATGATTTTGGGGCATCTGACTATGGGTTACACCATGTCACTGCTCTCATTGCTCGGTATGTTTGCAGCGGCCGGGGTGGCGGTGAACGACAATCTTGTTCTGCTGGATTACGTCCACAAACTGCGGGATCGCGGCATGGATGGGGCCGAGGCCTTGGTTGAAGCGGGCGTCAGACGGTTCCGTCCGATCCTGCTGACATCGCTGACGACCTTTGTCGGGCTTCTGCCCTTGCTGACGGAAAAGTCGCTGCAAGCGCAGTGGTTGATTCCAATCGGGATTAGCTTGGCATTTGGCGTTTTCTTCGCTTTGTTCGTGACACTGTTCTTCGTTCCGGCACTTTACGGCATCGGCGCGGATATCCGCCGCTTCTTCATCTATCTGGTGAAGGGCCAAGAACAGCCGCGCTTTGCCGCAATGATTGAGGACAGACCAACACCCGGAGCCATCGTGCCGGCAGAGTAACCGTCGCATTCGACGACGAGGACTTCCTGAACCACATCTCTATGCGTATGAGCCCCTGAATGATTTCGGGGGCTCTGCCGTTTATGTCCAAGTTAAGCCGTGATCCGCTGATCCATTTTCTGACTCTTGGCGCTTTGCTGTTTGTCGGTCACGCGCTTTGGTCGACCCTCGTCACGCGAGCGGATCGTCAGCTTGTCGTCGAGACGCGAGAGATCGCGCGTCAGTCCGATCTCTTTACAATTGAAAATGGTCGCGCCCCGACTGAAGCAGAGCTGCAAGGCATTATCGTCGCCTTTGTCGAGGAAGAGGCCCTCGCCCGCGAAGGCGAGAGGCTGGGCTTGGATCAGGACGACACCGTTATCCGCCGCCGCCTGGCGCAAAAGATGCGTCTTCTAACTGACACGGGGCCCGTCTCTGAACCCAGCGAAGTTGAGCTACAGACATGGTTCGAGGCTCGCCGCGAAGACTATGCGGCGGGCGAACGCAGGTCGCTACAACATGTGTTCTTCTCCGATGATCGCCGCGCCGATGCCAAAGCTGATGCTGCGGCCGCCGACCTCACCGATTGGACCCAAGTTGGTGATCCCTTCATCATCGCGCGGGAGTTAGGCCCGCTCAGCCGAAACAAAGTCCAGCAGGATTATGGCGGTCCCTTTGCGCGCATCGTGTTCGACGCCGAGATCGGAGTCTGGTCGGATCCGGTTCGCAGCCCTTTCGGTATTCACCGCATCCGCGTGACCGAGGTGACACCCCGCATCGAGCCAGACTTCACGCGCGCCCGCGCTGACGTACTCGCCGATTGGATGGATGAGGCCAACAATGCCCGCTCCGATCAAGCTATGCGCGATCTTGTCGCCAAATATGATGTGATTGTCGAAGAATGAGGCGTCTCCTCTTTCTCATTATCCTTTTGGTCGCGAGTCCGGCATGGGCCCATGAAGTCCGGCCTGCCTTGCTATCCTTAGATGCAGACGGCGACGCCTATGCCGTGACGTGGAAGCAGCCGATCACCAGCGGGCAACGGCTCGACCTGACGCCTATTTTTCCAGCCGAATGCGACGCCACCCAACCCTCCGTGACACTCGAAAAAGATACGGTGGTGGAACGCTACCGCTTGTCCTGTGACCTCGCCGCGGGTTTCATTCGCATAGACGGCCTTAACCGCACGCTGACCGATGTGTTCGTGCGCATCAACACAGCCGATGGGATGGTCCGATCTGCCCTCGTCAAACCGTCCAACCCGGTGATGGATTTGGGTGTCGCAAGGCCGCCTGCCGCGCGCGCCTATTTCGGCGAAGGCATTCTACATATTGTCATGGGCTGGGATCATCTTTTGTTCGTGCTGGGGCTCTGCCTTCTGGTCAAACGCCGCCAGATCTTGGGCGTGGCCACCAGTTTCACGCTGGCCCACAGCTTGACTCTGGCAATCTCGGCACTCGGTCTCTTCAGCCTGCCGTCCCGACCCGTCGAAATCCTGATTGCCGCATCGATTCTGCTGCTCGCCATAGAGATTATTCGACGGCGGAACGGGCAGGTTGGGCTGACAGCGGAGCGGCCTTATCTCGTCAGTTTCGGTATCGGCCTCTTGCACGGTCTCGGCTTTGCGGGCGCGTTAGCGGATTTGGGATTGCCCAAGGGACAGGGACTCGCTGCGCTCTTCCTGTTCAATGTTGGCGTCGAGGCCGGACAATTTGCGATCATCGCCGCCGCCTTATTGGCTGGCTTCATTGGCTACCGCTTAGCACCCAAATTGACGCGCCCCACCGCAATGCTCGCGACCTACGCCATCGGCACGGTTGCGGCCTATTGGGTCATCGAAAGAGTGTTGGGATATTGGGTATAAGGCCCGCGGCGTAGTGAGAGAGAGACTTGAACTCTCGACCTCAGGATTATGAGTCCTGCGCTCTAACCAGCTGAGCTACCTCACCACGCGCCAAAGCGGACCTTGGGCAGGCGCGCGATATAAGACTAGGGGCGCGAGGCGGCAAGCCTTGTTTCAGGCAGATTACGTCGCTAATGCAGCCGCATGCGCAGTAACGCTCATTCCATCCAGCAACAGCGTTCGTCATATCGGCGGACGGTGCTCGATTTGGACTAACGTCCGGCGCACCACCCCGCCACACGGCGGGGCCTTCCAGAACCAAGACGGCCTTGTCGTCCACTCCAAGGAAGGAAAATTCCGATGTTCAAATCAGATTCGCAAATCACCCAAATCGGGGAAGGTCTGCGCGATAGTTCTCTGACGGCCGAGGAGTTTACCCATGCGGCGCATGTCGCAGCGGCCGTTTGGCTGTTCGATCAATATGGGTCTGAGACGTATGATCTCATGCCTGGCATGATCCGGTCGCTGAATATTGCGGCGGGCGGAGCCAATACGGACAGTGAAGGCTATCACCACACCATCACCATGGCGTCGCTTAAAGCCATTGAAGCGAAGGCAGGCGAGGGGTCTTTATGCGAGCGGACGAACCGCTTGCTCAGTCTCGGTTATGGGCGGTCAGACTGGTTGCTGCAGCACTATTCAAAAGACAGGCTGTTCAGTCTTGAGGCGCGGCGTGGTTGGATTGAGCCCGACCTCGCGCCACTGCCCAAAGGCTAGGACAGGAACATCTCAAGCGGGTCTTCGAGGCGGCGTTTTAGGTCTTGGATCATGGAGGCTGCGTCGAACCCGTCAATGACGCGGTGATCGCAGGACACGCTGAAATTCATCACCTTGCGTTCGACCACATCGCCATTGCGCAGTTCCAGTTTGGGCCGGATTTTGTTGGGTCCAAAGATCGCCACTTGTGGGCGATTGACGACCGGCGTCGTGACGATGCCGCCGAGCGGACCCAGCGAGGTCAGCGTTGTTGTTGCGCCTTGGAAGTCGGCTGGCGACAGCTGGTTGTCGCGCGCACCATTGGCGAGACGCGTGATCTCGTCGCTCATCTCCCAGATCGATAGCGTTTGCGCGCGGCGCAGGACTGGGACGACAAGGCCAATGTCGGTCTGTGTCGCGATGCCGAGATTAAGGTCAGAGAATTGCGAGATATAATTGCCGCCGCCCGCATTGAGACCGTCCGAGCCGTCTTGATAGAGCGCGTTGAATTGCGGCCAATCTTTCAGCGTCGCGGCGAGGGCGCGGATGATGAATGGCAGAACGGTCAATTTCGACCGGGTTGGATCATCAGCGAATTTACTGTTGGCGCGTTTGCGAAACTCTTCCATCTCGGTCACGTCGATTTCGTCGACATAGGTGAAATGCGCGACGTGGCGTTTGGACTCCTGCATACGCTGCGCAATGACGCGGCGCAGGCCGATGACTTTGATTCGAGTTTCGCCTTCGACAGGCTCTAGAACAGTGGTCAGCAGGTCAAGATCCGCATGAGTGATCTGCCCGTCTGCGCCAGTCGCTTTGGCCGCAGACAGATCGAGGCCAGCATCGCGAGCCCGTTTACGCACGGCGGGGCTGGCAAGGGGTCGTGACGTTCTGTCCCCGGCATTCATTGCCGGGGCCTTTGTCGGCGTTGGAGATGTCTTGGTGGCAACAGGCGCCGGGGGCGGGCTTTCTTCAGTTGCGGAGGGAGCGACCGCGTAGCCGTCCAATTCCACCGAAAACTGCACCAGAGTTGCGCCGACAGCGACCATGTCGCCTTCGTCGCCAGCAACCGCTGTGATCGTTCCATTGACCGGACTGGTCAGCTCAATCGTTGCCTTGTCCGTCATCGCATCGGCGAGCGGATCATCTTCTTCGACCGTGTCGCCGACCTTGACGTGCCAAGCCGTGATTTCGGCTTCGACTACGCCTTCGCCAATGTCGGGCAATTTGAATTCATAGGTAGCGGGCACACCGTCCCCGGCATTCATTGCCGGGGCCTTTATCGGCTCTGGAGATATGTCGCGAGAGGCCCCGGCAACAGGTACCGGGGACGGGTTCGCGTCTTCGCCCTCTACATCGAATACGACCAGATCGGCACCGACGGCGACGCTTTCGCCTTCTTCACAGGCGACCGTTCGGACCACACCATCGACCGGGCTGGTCAGCTCAATCGTGGCCTTGTCGGTCATGGCATCGGCGAGGGGTTGATCTTCCTCGACCGTGTCACCGGGCGCAACGTGCCAGGCCGTAATCTCGGCCTCGACAACGCCTTCGCCAATATCCGGTAATTTGAATCGATAAGTGCCCATTAGGCCGCTTCTAGCGCAGTCCGCACGGCAGCGGTAACTCGTTTTTGTCCGGGGAAGTAAGCCCATTCCTGTGCATGCGGGTAAGGCGTATCCCAACCTGTGACGCGTTGGATCGGGGCTTCGAGATGATAGAAGCAGCGTTCTTGGACGAGGGACATCAGTTCCGCGCCAAAGCCTGACGTCCGCGTTGCTTCATGCAAGATCACGCAGCGCCCGGTTTTCTTCACACTGGCTTCGATGGCGTCGATATCCAGCGGGACGAGTGAGCGTAGATCAATAATATCCGCAGAAATGCCGAGATTCTTCGCCACAGCTTCGGCCACCCAAACCATCGTCCCGTAAGCGATGATGGTAATGTCAGAGCCTTCGCTCACCATCCGCGCCTTGCCGAGATCGACCGTGTAGCGGCCACTTGGGACGTCCCCGAGTTCGTGACCCTTCCACGAAACAGACGGCGTTTCATGGTCGCCGTCAAACGGGCCATTATAAAGCCGCTTGGGTTCGAGGAAGAGAACCGGATCATCGCTCTCAATCGCTGAGATCAGCAAGCCTTTGGCATCGTAAGGATTGCTCGGAATGATCGTCTTCAGCCCGGCAATATGGGTGAAAAGGGACTCAGGTGATTGGCTATGCGTCGGGCCGCCGAAAATGCCGCCGCCGACGGGCGTGCGGATCGTAATCGGCGCGGAGAAATCACCATTGGAGCGGTAGCGTAGACGCGCCGCCTCACTCGCGATCTGATCATAGGCCGGATAAATATAATCAGCGAACTGGATTTCTGCGACCGGACGTAGCCCGTTCGCTGCCATGCCGATGGCAATGCCGATAATGCCGCCTTCGCTGATCGGCGTGTCGAAACAGCGGTGCAGCCCGTGTTTTTCCTGCAAGCCAGCCGTGCAGCGGAACACGCCGCCGAAAAAACCGACATCCTCGCCAAACGTCAGCACATTCGGGTCTTCGGCCATCTTGACATCCATCGCGTCGCGAATGGCTTCAATCATCGACATTTGCGGCATTAGCCAAGCTCCCGCTTGAACATTTCTTTCTGTTCCAGCAGCATTTGCGGCGGATCAGCATAGACTTGTTCGAACATGGTGAAGTCGTCGACCTGTGGACCGCTATCGACGGTGCCTAGGGCTTCGGCCTTTTTATAAGTTTCGCGGACCAAGACTTTTGCCGCTTTGGCTTGGGCTTCGTGCCGCTCTTCATCCCATTCGCCGATTTTGATGAGGTGGGTTTTCAACCGGTCCACCGGATCGCCAAAGGGCCAGACTTCGGCTTCATTGGCCGGGCGGTATTTGCTCGGATCATCCGACGTGGAGTGACCCTCTTTGCGATAGGTGAAATGCTCAATCACGGTCGCGCCGCCGCCTTTGCGCGCGCGTTCGGCGGCCCAGCTCGTCGCCGCATAGACGGCCAGCGCGTCATTACCGTCCACGCGCAAGGTCGCGAGACCGTAGCCCGTGCCGCGCGCGGCGAAGCTCTCGCCTTCGCCCATGGCGATGCCTTGGAAGCTGGAAATGGCCCACTGATTATTGACAACATTGATGATGCAGGGTGCGCGGTAGGTCGACGCGAAGTTCAGCGCGTAATGGAAGTCACCCTCCGCCGTCGCGCCTTCGCCGGTGAAAGCCGACGCGATACTGTCTTTATTCTTATAGGCTTCGGCCATCGCCCAGCCGACCGCTTGGATCAGCTGCGTGCCGAGATTGCCCGAAATCGAGAAGAAACCGTGTTTGCGGAAGCTATAAAGCACCGGAATGTTTTTGCCCTGAAGCGGATCGCCGGAATTGGACAGGCACTGGTTCATCATTTCCAGCATCGACGCGCCGCGATTGATCAAAATGCCCTGCTGTCGATAGGTCGGGAAGATCATATCGTCGTCGCGCAAGGCTTGCGCATGACCGACCGACACGGCCTCTTCGCCCGCACTCTTCATGTAGAAGCTCATTTTGCCTTGGCGCTGCATCGCGAACATGCGCTCATCCATGGCGCGGGTCAGCATCATGTCGTGCAGCATTTTGCGCTTCACATCCGCGGTCAGACCCGGAATCCATTCGCCCGCCGTATCGCCGTTAAAGCGCATCACGCGGATCAGCTTGAGCGCATGTTCCGCCGTCTCGTGATCGTCGCACATCGGATCAGGCCGCGGCGGCGTATGGTTCGCCGGGACAGAAATGTGACTATAATCCGGCGTGTCGCCCGGCCGAAAGGGCGGCTCGGGCACATACATGCGGGACTGATTGGTCTTTTTGGTCTTGGGTTTCGCCATGAATTGGATACGTCCTAAAAGCCGTTCGGCGTTCCAGACGCCCACTTGCTGCCCGTCTATGTCACAATCGCGTGCATCGCACCTCGGCAATTGCAGAATCATTGGCAAATTATACCGGAATGCCCTAGGAAGCCCGAAAACTTCTTCGCGCGGTCTGTTGACCCGTGTGGTGCCAAGAGGGCGATGCCATGAAAACACCAGGCCAGATTGATAATATCGATGCCAAGATCCTGCATCTTCTGCAAGGGAATGCTGGATTGTCCGTCGCGGAAATCAGCGAACAGGTCGGGCTCAGCAGTTCGCCCTGTTGGCGTCGGATCAAGCGCATGGAAGAATTGGGTATCATCGACCAGCGCGTGACCCTGCTTGACCGGGAACTGCTCGGCCTTGATTTCGAAGTCTTCGTCGCGGTCAAACTCAGCCTGCCCAACCGCGTCAATATGGAAAAATTCGAACGTGAAGTGAGCCGGATGCCGGAAGTGGTCCAATGCGCCGTCGTCACCGGCGCGGTCGATTTCATGCTCCGCATCGTCACCACCGACATGCACGCCTATGAAAGCTTCCTACGCGAAACCCTGCTCTCCATCGACCTGATCTCAGACGTGCAAAGCCGGATCGTCCTGCGGCAAGCGAAAGACACGACGGCGCTGCCGTTGAATTTGATTAGCAGCGCGGTGCCGCGGTATTAGGCAGCCGGACGCTAGCCAGCATATGGGTGTAATCCGCAAGCCGGATTTGCTGCGCAGTCACCCATCTGCCATGCGTGACGTCATAATAGATAATGGGAATCGTAATGATTGGTTATGTGACTGTGGGCGTTCGGGATATGGACGCCGCCAAGGAATTCTACACCAAGCTCACCGGACATGATGTCCTGTTCGATGGGGGCCGTATCGCGATGATTGGCAAAACGATGGGCGGCCCCATGATCGCCGTCTGCGTTCCCTACGACGAAAATGACCCGCATCCCGGCAACGGCACTATGATCGCGCTAAAGGGCGGCGGACAGGACGGCTGCGACGCGATGTACAAGAAGGCGATAGAACTGGGCGCAACCTGCGACGGTGAACCGGGTCCACGCATACCGGGGCAGTTCTACGGTGCCTATGCGAAGGATCCAGACGGGAATAAGCTTTGTTTTTACGATTTCAGTTAACGTAACACTTTTTTGTGCGGCTTAGTTCGATGGCTCGCATATAGCTCAATCTGGACTTTCATCAGACCCTCTAAATTACTGAGGTCAAACTCATCTCCGATTTGGGCGATCACTCCGGTCCATTGATCACCTGGCTGCAATTTTTTTGGTAGGCTCTCTCCAGCGGGATTGTTCGGTACAAAGTAAGCTTTGTTGGAGAATTTTCTCTTGAAAATTTTCTCATTGAAAAATCTAAAACTCAAGCTTTTAAGAATCGTCGTTTGATCGCCAAGATTTGTTGCCGTAACCCTTACCCAAAGTTTTCCTTCTTCAATTGGGTCTGGAATCAGGACCGTATCTTTAGATACTTCAAGCCTAATTTTTGCACCACGAGTAAAATGCTTATAAATCTCCCATAGAAATAATAGCGACGAGAGCAGAGCAGCGTAAACGGCAATAATTTCAGTAATGCTCATAGAATTTAAACAGCCTAAGCCTCCCCCTTCAACTTCACCAACTCATCGCGCAGCCTTGCCGCTTCCTCGAACTCCAGATTTTCCGCGGCTTCGAACATGCGTTTTTCGAGGTCGGCGGCGATGGCGATCCTGTTGCCGCCCATATAGGCCTCCTGGCCCTCAGCCGCTTCGAAAAGTCTGCGTTTCGCTTTGCCCGCCATACTGGTTTGCTTTTTGCGTCCGCTTGGCGTGTAGCTGTCGCGTTCGTCTTTGATTTTTTGCGCGGCTTCGCTGTCGCCGACCATGTCTGCGACACCGCGCAGCACGGTTTGCGGGGTGATGCCGTGCTTTTCATTATGCGCGATTTGGCGGGTGCGGCGGCGGTCGGTTTCGTCCATCGCCCGTTGCATTGAGCCCGTGATTTTGTCGGCATAGAGCACGACATTCGCCTCTGAATTTCGCGCCGCGCGGCCAATGGTTTGGATCATCGAGGTCTCGGAGCGCAAAAAGCCTTCCTTATCCGCATCGAGTATACCAACAAAGGCACATTCGGGAATGTCGAGACCCTCGCGCAACAGGTTAATCCCGATCAGCACATCAAACACGCCGAGCCGCAAATCGCGAATAATCTCAATCCGTTCCAGCGTGTCGACATCCGAGTGCATGTAACGCACGCGAATGCCCTGATCGGCCATATATTCGGTCAGGTCTTCGGCCATTTTTTTGGTCAACGTCGTGACCAGCGAGCGGAAACCATTGGCAGCCACGCGTTTGACCTCATCGACCACATCATCGACCTGATTATGATGCTCGCCAGAGACGGGACGCACTTCCACGGGCGGATCGATGAGGCCAGTCGGGCGGATCACCTGTTCGACGAACACACCGCCCGTGCGCTCCATTTCCCAGTTTGCCGGTGTGGCGCTGACATAGACGGTTTGCGGGCGCATCGCGTCCCATTCTTCAAATTTGAGCGGGCGATTATCGATGCAAGACGGCAGGCGGAAGCCATGCTCGGCCAGCGTGCCCTTACGGTTGGCATCGCCCCGGCTCATGCCGCCGATTTGTGACACACCGACATGGGACTCATCCATGAAGAGCAGCGCATTTTCAGGCAGATATTCAAACAATGTGGGCGGGGGTTCACCCGGCGCGCGGCCCGTGAGATAGCGCGAATAGTTCTCGATCCCGTTGCAGAAACCAGCCGCGGCCATCATTTCCAGATCGAATTCGGTGCGCTGTTGCAGCCGCTGCGCTTCCAGCAATTTACCCTGAGATTCGAACAGTTTTAGCGTCTTATCAAGCTCCGCCTTAATACCCTTCATCGCGCTCTGCACCGTCGGGCGCGGTGTGACATAGTGGCTGTTGGCATAGACGCGAACTGTGTCGATGGTCCGCCCGGTTTTGCCGGTCAGCGGATCAAATTCGGTGATGCTATCAATCTCATCACCGAAGAAATCAAAGCGCCACGCCGTGTCATCATAGTGCGCCGGGAACAGCTCAATCGTATCACCGCGCACGCGAAAGCTACCGCGCGCAAAGGCCAGATCATTGCGTTGATATTGAAGGCTAACCAGCTGTTCCATCAGCGTGCGCGGATCGATCTCCTCGCCGCGCGCGAGATCAATCGTCATCGCCGTATATGTCTCGACAGACCCGATACCGTAAATGCAGGACACAGACGCGACGATGATACAATCATCGCGCTCTAGGATCGCCCGCGTCGCGGCGTGGCGCATCCGGTCGATCTGCTCATTCACCGAACTATCCTTCTCGATGAAGGTGTCGGTGCGCGGCACGTAAGCTTCGGGTTGATAATAGTCGTAATAGGAGACGAAATATTCGACCGCATTTTGCGGAAAGAAGCTTTTGAACTCGGAATAAAGCTGCGCGGCGAGCGTCTTGTTCGGCGCCATGATCAGAGCGGGACGTTGCGTCTGCTCGATGATCTTAGCCATAGTAAAGGTCTTGCCGGATCCCGTCACGCCGAGCAGCACTTGGTCGCGCTCATGCTCATTTACGCCCGCGACCAACGCCTCAATCGCCTTGGGCTGATCGCCCTTCGGCTCAAACGGCGAATTCAGAACGAATGTCTTCCCGCCCTCTGACTTGGACGGTTTCTCCGGCCGGTGCGGCGTCCATAGGGCCGGAGCCGCGTGGACAGGCATTTCAGTTTGAACAGGCATGACGCATAGATAGGGGAACGGACCGAGAACGCCAAGGGGCTCTGCGCCCTTGAATCGAACCGTTCAGAGTGTCGTTGGATGAAATTCAACAGCCGCGTGTCAGACTTTGGAGCTCACCAAGAGGAGTTCGTGATATTTTGTCATACGTTGAAAGTGGGCTTTGAGCGCATATTCTATTTGATCGTTCTTCTTGACCACGAGGTAGTGGTCTAAAAGTCGCGCGTAGTGATCGGCTTGTCTAGGTAATCTGACATCCGGATTTAGACGTTCTTGTCTTTCTTCATCAGAGATGACTTGGATTGTCTGTGAGGGTTTAGGCGTGGCTTTTAAAACCTCGCCCTGATTGATGCGCTTTCCGTTAATAAGCGGGCTCTCAGAATTGAACGCTTGGTAAAGCGTTGCTTCGAGAATAGGGATTTCGTCACGAGCCATGACTGGGAAAGCGTAAACGTAAGCAACCTCCCAAACATCCAACTGCCGGTTAGCAATGATATCGGAACGTGCGGATGTAAGGTGCCGAGCTACTCGGGTTCTAATTCCGTCAACTGATTGGCCAACATATAGAGGTGCGCCATCAAGATCGCCCAGCGCATAGCAGCCAATCTGCGTTGTCAGATTGGCTAATGCTTTTCTCCGATAAGCTATAGGGCCCATTACTAAGCGGCGTAAGTTCTAACAAGGTGACAGGAGGAGACTTGATTTTCACTTGCTGAATCGCGATTATAATCAAGTAGAGGTTGGATCAGGTTCTCGGAAATATGCCGCACAACTGGAACTACAACTCCGTCACCAGCAAGATACAAAGCTGAATTCGTGTTTTCTGGAATCTTATAGTTTTCTGGTAATCCCATCAATCGCACACATTCTCTGCCTGTAAGGTGTCGAGTCTTAATGTGATCTTTTTCGATAATGATCAGTGTTTGCTTCGATGAGCCGCCATTCGGTGTTCTTAAACAACCAGCAATACCGTCAAATCTCACTTCTGCACGAACCACTCGAATTCCATCTTCAATTCGCGTTCGCCTGAATATTGTTCCAATAACGCGCACATTTTTTTTGATGGCATCATTGACCTTTGTAAGATTTGTTTTGCTCATCTGTCTCAGCAATTTTTGTGTGCGGTTCGGTTCATCCCATTGGACCTCTGAGTCTCGTTCGAGAATATCGTTTAGAAATATGGAGCGCTCTGATGGCGCTCCGAAGTTCCACCATAACCATTTATCTTGAAGATGCTTCGGTAGTCTATCCACAGCATCCTGAAGGCTTTTGGGGGAGTGTTTACTGTTCTGTTTAGTCGATACGAGCGCAGGATCTACATTAAGGGCTTTATCAACCCCTATGAAAAACACTCTTTTTCTTGATTGTGGGACAAAATGTTTTGCATCAACAACAAAGGCTCCAACCCAATATCCAGCTTGATCAAAAGAGCGAGTTAACGCGCGAAAGTCATTGCCTTGGCGAGAGGTGATCAGGCCGCAAACATTCTCGAAAGCAATAACTTTTGGTCGGCGTTGAAGAAGAGTGAGCTCTCGGATCAGTCGCCAGACATTTGAGACAGTTGAGGATTTATCGCCACGCAACCCTGTGCCGGAACCGGCTAGAGAAAGGTCTTGGCAAGGGAAGGATGCCCAAAGCAAGTCAGCTTGCCCGGAGAGCTGCGATGCGGTTACGTCAGCTATATCGCCCAAGCGGAAATCAGCTCCACCCCAATTCGCAACGTAAGATGCTCCTTTTTTAGAATCTATGTCATTCGAGTAAAGACAGTCCCATTCACTGCCGAGGCCTGCGCGAGCCATGCCTCCGCCGCAGAAGAACTCATAAAAGTTATACATGTTGCTTAGTTCTGATTTTGTTCCGTATCTGTCAAGTGCTTCGAATATGCCTCAAATTCAATTGTAAGGTGAGCCCCACCTCTTGCCCCAACCGCCCCCATTTGCCACATGCGCGGCTGACGTAACCTTTGGATTCATCCACTCATGCCTACCCTGACTTTCCCAGACGGAGCCGCGCGCGAATATGACGCCGGCGTCACCGCGCTTGAGGTCGCAAAGTCGATCTCATCTGGCTTGGCTAAAAAAGTGCTGGCTGTGAAGCTGGATGGGGTGGTGCTGGATGCCACGCGTCCGATTGAGGATGACGCCAAGATCGAGCTGGTCACGGCGAAAGACCCGGAAGGGCTGGAACTAATCCGCCACGATGCGGCGCATGTATTAGCGGAAGCCGTTCAGGAATTGTTTCCCGGAACACAAGTCACCATCGGCCCCGTGATTGAAAACGGCTTTTACTACGATTTCCATCGTGATGAGCCATTCTCTGAGGACGATTTTGCCGCCATCGAGAAGAAGATGGCCTTCATCATCAATCGCAACGATAAGTTCGTGCGCGAGGAGATGGACCGTGATGAGGCGATCAAAATGTTTCGCGACATGGGCGAGACATTCAAGGCGGAACTGATTGAGGACTTGCCTGAGAGCGAGACGATTACCGTCTACCGTCAAGGCAAATGGTTCGACCTTTGCCGCGGCCCGCATCTGCCCAGCACCGGCAAAATCGGCAAAGCGTTCAAACTAATGAAAGTCGCTGGGGCCTATTGGCGCGGCGATAGCAATAATCCGCAACTGCAGCGCATCTATGGCACCGCATGGGCGAGCCAAGAGGATCTGGACGCGCATTTGAAACAGATCGAGGAAGCAGAAGCGCGCGACCATCGCCGCTTGGGCAAACAGCTGGAGCTGTTCCACTTCCAAGAGGAAGCGCAGGGCCAAGCTTTCTGGCACCCGCAGGGTTGGACGCTTTACCGCACGCTGCAGGATTATATGGCCCGGCGGCAGCGCGAATATGGCTATGCCGAAATTAAGACGCCGCAGCTGATGGACCGTAAATTCTGGGAGGCGTCCGGCCACTGGGAGAAATATCGCGAAAACATGTTCGTCGCCGAAGTGGCCGAGGAAAATAAGGATTTGGCGCTCAAGCCCATGAATTGCCCGTGCCATATTCAGGTCTTCAATCAGGGTATGAAATCCTATCGCGACCTACCTGTGCGCTATGCCGAGTTTGGATCGTGCCACCGTTATGAGCCGTCCGGCGCGCTGCATGGCCTGATGCGCGTGCGCGGTTTTGTGCAGGATGATGGTCATATTTTCTGCACATTGGAGCAGGTCACAGCGGAAGTGCAGGCGTTCACCAACCTGCTGAAATCTGTCTATGCGGACCTTGGTTTTGAGGATGTGAAAGTAAAATTCTCGACCCGCCCTGATGTGCGCGTCGGGTCTGATATTTATTGGGACGAGGCCGAAGCGTCGCTGAAAATAGCGGCGGATGCGTCAGGTCTTGAGGTTGACCTGAACGAAGGCGACGGGGCGTTTTACGGCCCGAAACTCGATTTTGTTCTGCGCGACGCCATTGGTCGTGAGTGGCAGGCCGGCACGATCCAGCTTGACCCGAACATGCCGGAACGGCTTGGCGCGTCCTATATTGGCGCGGATGATGGCAAACATGCACCGGTCATGTTGCACCGCGCTGTGCTGGGGTCGTTCGAGCGTTTCCTCGGAATCCTGATCGAAAACTATGCAGGCAAATTCCCGCTCTGGCTGTCGCCGACGCAAATCGTCGTGGCGACCATTACGTCGGATGCGGATGAGTATGCCGAAGATGTCGTTGCGAAGCTGCGCGCTGCAGGGCTTCGAGCTGAGACCGATACGCGCAATGAGAAGATCAATTATAAGATTCGTGAACTATCCGCCGACAAAAAGATCCCCGTGATCGCCGTTGTCGGTCGCCGCGAAGCCGACGAAGGCAAGCTGGCGCTGCGCCGTCTCGGTTCGCAAGGCCAAGAGATCGTGACGATTGACGAGGCGATTGCCGCATTGACGGACGAAGCCACACCGCCCGATTTGAAGCGCTAGTTTCTAGAGATGACCCTGAGCCGCCTGATCGACCGCGTCGCGACGGGTTGGTTGCTGTTGTGGCTCTCTTTTATCGCAGTCTATATTCATATGGGCGGGTTGGCTTTTGCGGGCCTCGTCATCTTGCTTGGCGCGGCGGGCTGGATTGTCTGGATGATGCAGCGGCAGGATTATCCTGTCCTGACGCGTCCCGCTCTGCTTAGCCTGTCGGCCTTTCTGATCTTTTTTCTGTGGCTCGGCGTGAGTGGATCATGGAGCGGTGCGGGTCCGGGCACGGCGATCCGGCTGGCGGGGCAAATGGCCTTATTCGCTTCGATTCCGATTTTTCTGTGCACGCGGACCGAACAAACGCGCGATACGCTGTCCCACATCCTCATGGCCATGTCCCTCGGCGGTGTGGCCGTTCTCGCGCTCGATGTGGCGTCTGGCTACGGCATCAACACGCTGCTCGATCCCATCGGGCCGGGGGAGACCCTCAACAAGCGTCAGGGCGAAGCCGAGATGAATATTGGGCGCGGTCATGTCGTCTATGCGCTGCTCACACCGCTCCTGATTGCCTTATTCGCAACCCGGCTTTCGCGCGGGCGGGCCATTGCGGCGAGCCTAGGCTTTGTTGGCGTTCTTTTAATCGGTACGCTGATGAACCGGCTCGCCGTTGCGCCCGTTATTCTTATCGGTGCCGCGCCTCTATTCTGGCTAGGGTTTCGCGCGCCGCGTTGGGGCTTACGTCTCTCGCTAGGTGCCGCCGGCGCGTCGATCATAATGGCGCCGCTGGTTGGGGTTCTCTCTCGACTGATGGGCGAGGGCGTCATGGCGGGCCTGCCCATGTCGTGGGACCACCGTTTGCGCATGTGGGATTTCAGCCTCGCCCGGATCAGCGAAGCGCCGCTGATCGGTAAAGGGCTCGATGGTTCTCGGAATATGCAAGACGCTTTCACAACCCGGATCGGCGTGGATGTACCGTTCGTGTCGCTTCATCCCCATAATCTCGGCCTGCAGACCTGGATGGAGGCGGGCGCAGTCGGGGCTGTGCTGCTGACGATCGCCCTTGTGACGCTCTATCGACCGCTTCGCCGCCTTGCCGGAACCGATCCATGGCGCAGTGCCGCTGTGTCTGGGACTCTGATGAGCGCGACGATTGCCAGCGCTGTCACGGTCGGTGCGTGGCAATATTGGTGGTGGGGTTTGGTTGGGTTTGGTTTTGCTTTGGGCGCATTGATACCATCACATCATAGGTTAAATGCGAATAAATTGACGGATTAAACGGTTGAAAAATCAGACGCGTTTGCGCAGAGGCGTCCGGATCATGTCTGCCCCTTCGACATCTAAAACTCGCGTCGATGACCGCTCTATCAGCGTCATCATTGTCTCCTACATGACGGGACCGGCGTTGATGGAATCGATCCGCGCGGTCCAGCGTGATCCGGATATTAACGAACTCATCGTTGTCGATAATGGCAATGCACCAGCGGATCGCCCGCGCCTGTTAGAGGTCGCATCGCGGACTGAGAATGTCCGTATCTTACAGGGTCACGGCAATGTCGGCTTTGCGCGTGGTTGCAATTATGGCGCGGCTATGGCGAGCGGGCACTATCTCCTCTTTCTCAATCCCGATGCCATTCTGGAAGTCGGCGCCGCGCGGCAGATGGCCGATGCGGGCGACCGGGCACAATCGCCTTGGATCACGGGTGGCTTGCTTCTCAATTCAAGCGGAGAAGAACAACGCGGCGCCAGGCGCGGGGCGCTGACAATCGGGTCGGCCCTGACCAGTTTCACGGTTCTGCACCGTTTGCCGGGCCTGCAATCCATCCACCGCGAGAATTTACCGCTCCCATCCGGCCCGGTGCCGATGCCGACCATTTCTGGGGCGAGCCTGATGATGGACCGGGCATCATTTGACGCCGTTGGCGGGTTTGACCCGGCCTATTTCCTTCATGTCGAAGACATCGCCCTATGTCGGGCGGTCCGTCGCAAGGGCGGATCGGTGACTTTTGTGCCGGGGGCGCGGGCGATGCATTACGGCTCGACGTCTGATATTCCGCGCTGGCGGGTTGAGTGCCATAAACTCAGAGGTCTGCTGCGCTATTTCTGGACGTCAGGTCCGGGGTTCGGCGCGAAAATAGCCACCATTCTAGTCGCCCCACTCATGGGCGCGGCCTTGTTTGCCCGGACGGTCTGGTTGGGCGTGCGCAAGGGTATCAGGGGGCGGTAGCCGCCCAATCCGACAGCTCGACCGCGCTGCAGCCTTCGGTCTCAAAGACTGTCAGCGCCATCTCTTGCCCCTTGGCATAATTTGTCCCTTCTAGCATTGCGCCTGCTACGGCGCAGGCGGGCGCGTTCGTATCTTGGCTCAACAGCAAGGCATCACCGGGGGCTGCTTCTGCTCGGGAGAGTTGCGTGTCCGTCCCGGCCAGAAAGACGAGCGACGGTTCGCGGTAATCGGGGGATACGACTCGCGCGCCCGACGGCAGATGCGCCGCAATTCGAGGCGACAGATCCAGTAGTGGGCTATTGGCTAGAACCCCTCCAAACCCGGTCGCCAAGAACAGGGCAGCGACAGCGATGCCGCGCATATCCTGCCCGCGCCAGATGGACAGACACGCGGCAATAGCCAGCGCGATCAACACGGCGGCGATAAGGCCAACCCAAATGGGCGATAAAGCCGTCCAAAGTGTCGCCGCGACGACGACGGATAGAGCGCCGCCAATGAGCAGGGCGATGATCAAGCCGATAAGCCGTGACTTGCGCGCATCGACCAATTGTACCCACCCCGCCCCTGCCAACAGCGCTAGCGCTGGATAGAGGGGTAATGTGTAGTGCGGCAGCTTGGTCGGCACGAATTCCAGGATTAGCCACATCGGGACGAGCCAAGCGAGCAGCAGTCGGACTTCGCTCCGATGCCGATTCCGCCATGCGAAAACCCCAGCAACTGGGAGGGCCAAAATGCCCGGCCAGAACATGACCAGGCTCGTCATCAGATAATAGCCGGGCACGCCGCCATGCGTTTCCTGCGCGCCCGCTAGCTTGCCCCCAAAATCATTGCCTAAGGCTTCAGCAAAAAAAGCGCCGTCGGTCTGGATACCGATAGCGATGAACCAAGGCAGGGTGATCAATAGGGCGACAAGGATCGGCAAGGGCCGCATCACGGCTCGAATCCGGTCCATGGACCGATCCCAAATGGCGGATCCGATCAGACCCAAAAAAGCGATGGAAAGGATCACCGGGCCTTTGAGCAACATGCCCGCGGCCATGCCGAGCCAGACGGGCCAGGCTTTTCGTGCGGCCAATCCGTACAGAACCACAGCGCAGGCTCCGGCCAGCATGGCGTCGGTCTTGGCAATATGGGCTTCAAATACGAGCGAAACGGACACGGCCAGCAAACCCGCGCCCAATAACGCTTCACGCCGTCCAAACAGCGTCAGTCCGACTAAGTAAGTCGCCCAAATCGCGATCAGAGCGCCAAGAACGCTCGGCAAACGATGCGCCCAAATGGCGCGTTCGCCGCGCTTCACATCGTCAATTTGCCCTGTGATCGTGAGGCTGGCGAGCTGCGCCCAATAGGCCCCAGCCGGTTTTTTATGCCGCGCATCCTCTTGAAAGCGGATGTCAATCAGATCGCCCGTCTCCACCATTTGCACAGTTGCTTGCGTGTAGCGCGCTTCATCTCTGTCGATCGGGGGCAAGGACGCTAATCCCGGCAGGAACGCCAACAGCGCGATCAACGACAGGATCAACAGGTCGCGCCGCGTGTTTGAGGACCAATCCAACATGACAGCGCCTTGGCCTGAAGGGCGCTTAAGGGCAAGGCTTGCGGTAATGGGCTCTTGTCCGTTCCCGGTGTGCCTGCCAAAGCTCCCACCATGTCAAAAATAGTCATTCCAGAGATCGCACCAGAGATCGCCGTCGTGCTTCCGGCCTATAATGAGAGCGGAAATCTCGGCCCGTTAATTTCAGAAATTGATGAAGCCCTTGTTGGTAAGACCTATGAAATCGTTGCCGTGGATGACGGCTCTACCGATGATACACAGGCGCGATTGGTCGCTCTGAAAGCAGACTATCCGTCGCTGCGGGTTATCGCACACCGTCAAAATGCGGGGCAATCTCGCGCGCTGCGCACGGCGATCATGGCCGCGCGCGCGCCAACCATTGCCACGCTGGATTCAGATGGACAGAATGTGCCGGGCGATATTCCGGCCTTGTATAAACAGCTCATGCGCGACGATGCACCGGATACATTGGCGATGGTCGGCGGACGCCGCGCGAAGCGCATTGATACGATCTGGAAACGTCTGGCCTCCCGCATCGGCAATGGCGTGCGCAAGCGGCTGCTACATGATGATGCGGACGATACGGGGTGCGGGCTTAAAGTCTTTCGCCGCAATGCTTTTTTAGAACTGCCCTATTTCGATCATATCCACCGCTACCTGCCAGCCTTGATGCTGCGCGAGGGCTATGTTTGCGAATATGTCGACGTCCGGCACCGTCCACGCGGGGAAGGCGAGAGCAAATATACCAACTTTGGCCGCCTCAAAGTCAGCATCAATGATCTGCGCGGCGTGCGCTGGTTGATTAGCCGATCCCGCTTGCCAGGTGGATTTGACGAACTTTGATCCGCACTTAACGGCCTTTTAACGCCTATGGGCGCACAGTAACCCCCGGTTAACTATGTTCGCGAGGGCCGAAATGGGCGCTCTGTCTATTTTCCCACTGATGACCGTGCCGGTTGTCGTTTATAATATGCTGGCCCTGTCCGGGCAGGCTTTGTCGAGCGTGGATGAAATGCGCACGCGGCTCGATACTGATTTCATGTCTGTGCCGATGGCAAGCGGCGTCAGTTGGTCGATTACACCGGGCCATGCCCTGATTGGCTTGTCGCTGGTTTGCCTGTTCTTCGAACTGATTAAATCAACAGGCACAGGCCGGGCCGCCGTGATGAACCATGCGTTCTCACTCATTCTATTTATTGTCTGCCTCGTGCAATTTTTGCTGATGCCGTCCTTTGCAACTAGCGTGTTCTTCCTGATCGGAACGATGACGCTACTGGATGTCCTCGCCGGCTTCATGGTGACCATCGCGTCAGCCCGTCGTGATTTCGGCGTTGACGCCGCTTACGCAGATTAGCCGCTTGGACGCCTCTCACATCCCAGCGGATAAGGTCGCCGGCGAAGCCCGCTCCCCCCTGACCGAACCGGCGCTTCTGGCCGATGCCTTGGCACTGGCCGGTGCTTATGCGTTTGAAATGGGCGAAGACGGCTATCTCGACTTTGCCGATGTGCCGAGCGTGGAACGGTTTATTGTCGAACGACCCGGTGAGCTCAGCACAGCGCAGAGCGATTGGGAACATCGGCTGAGTGCTGAGGATATCCGCGCGCGTCGGCGGGCCGTTGGCTCGCTGCGCTTTATCGGGGCGCGTTACCAAATCGACTATGCTTTGCGCGACGCGATGGGCGAAATCCGGTACGTCAGAGAAATCGCTGAGGTTCAAGCCTGTGCCGACAATCGCGCGACTTTGATCCGCGGCGTCATCATCGACCGAACCGATAATCGGCGCACAGATGAGGCGATTGCTTGGCGTGCGCGTCATGATCCGCTGACACGATTGCCAAATCGCGCCGCGCTGCAGACCGACGCCACGCAAATGGCGGCGCTGGGTGCCCGTATTGGTGTTCCAACCCATTTGGTCCGGTTGCGGCTCTCCAATCTCGACGCGCTGACCCTGAATTTTGGCGAAGATATGCGCGACCACCTCTTACGCGCGGCGGCGATCCGGATGCACGGCGCGATGCGCGCGCCGGATTTAGTCGCCCGGCTGGGCGGGGCTGACTTCGCCGTTTGCAGTCTGAATTCTGACCCTGAGACTTTGGCACAGCTTTTGCGCGCAACGGTCGCGGCTCAGCCCTATGCGACACCGTTCGGGCCTTTGGCGCTTGAAGTAAGCTGCACCACCGCGCCGCTGACCACAGTGGATGAGGCTTTAGACGTCACGCGTACCAAGCTGCCGACCACTGATGATATTCCAGAGCGCGCCGCTGCGGCTGAGATCGACGTGCAGGCTCTGCTCGATAATGATCGGCTCAGCCTCGCCTTTCAGCCCATTGTTCATGCGGGTTCGGGCGATTTACACCATCATGAATGCTTATTGCGCGTCCGGACCGATGATGGGCGGATTGAAAGTGCGTTCCGCGTGATTCTAGCGGCGGAAAAAGACGGGTTGGTCGCTCAGCTCGATAATCGGGCGTTTGATCTGGCGATCCCGCATCTGCACGCGGACGATAGCGTCCATCTCGCTCTGAATGTGTCTGCCGGAACCATTGCCGATGACGAGTCCAGCGTGCGCTATATTGAGCGCCTGCGTGAGTTGGGTGACGCAGCGTCGCGGCTGACGATTGAGATGACTGAAACATTGGCCGTCGACGACCCTGCCAAGGCCTCGCGCTTTGCGGCTGAAGTCCGCGGACTGGGCTGCCGGTTTGCAGTCGATGATTTTGGCTCGGGCCACACCAGTTTCCGTAATCTGCTGGCGGTCGAAGCCGACTCGATCAAGATTGATGGCAGCCTCGTGCTCGGCGTGGCGGTGGACGAAAATAAGCAGGCTTTCATTCGGATGATGGTGGATCTGGCGGCGACATTCTCCGTCGATACTGTGGCTGAAATGGTCGAAGACAAGGCTGATGCTCAAATTTTGGCCCGATTGGGCGTGAATTATCTGCAGGGCTATTATTTCGGTCGTCCGGCTCCCTCTCCAGTCTGGAGTCGCATGACGGGTTAAGCCGGTCATGCTAGTGTCTCGATATGCGCGAGTCCGCTGAAAGCCTTGAGAGTTTCTATGCCAGCCCGCTCGGTCTTATGGCGCGGGATATGGCCTTGCGCCGATTGCGTACGCTGTGGCCAGATCTAGCGGGCTGTAACGCGCTTGGCTTTGGCTATACTGCGCCGTTCCTGACGGCTTATCGCAAAAGCGCCAACCGGATCGTTCTGGTCAATCCGCGCGGGCAGGGAGCCATTGCTCATCGGTCTGCGCGCGGGGTCATGACCTGTGTGGCGGAAGAGGGACTACTACCCTTCTCTGATGCGACATTTGACCGGGTGCTGTGTGTTCACGCCGTTGAGGAAGCGGATGACTTGCCCGGTTTGCTGCGCGAGCTATGGCGCGTGACCCAGCCAGAAGGCCGCATCGTCGTCATCGCGGCAGGCCGGGCGGGCCTGTGGGCGCGGATGGACCACCTTCCGTTCGGGGCCGGACGACCTTTTTCACGCAACCAACTTCGCGCTCGGCTGATCAGCGCTGGTTTCCATCCGACTGTCGGATCGGGCGCACTTTACGGCCCGCCTTTGGCCCGGCTGTCCGGCCCGAAATTCGCGCATGGGTTTGAACGGTTTGGCGAAACGGTCTGGCCCGGTTTTGCCGGATTGGTGATGGTCGAAGCAGTCAAGCGGCTCTATGTCGAACCGGACCGGCTAGAAGTGGCCAAGGTGCGCGCCCCATTATTTGGAACATCGGCGCAACCGTCTGTCGAGAGGAACGAATGAGCGGTCAGTCTGATAGTCCCAATCCTGATTTGGAACGCGTGCGGCGCGAAATCGACCGGGTGGACCGGGCGATGCTGGACCTGATTGCTGAACGGTTGGCGCTGTCCTCTGATGTACGCAAAGCCAAAGCGGGGGCGAAGCTCTGGCGTCCGTCGCGCGAAGATAGTCATGTTGCCGATTTGGTCCAAATGGCGCAAAATACAGGCACGCCGCCTGCGCTCGTGTCCCGCATATGGGCGGAATTGATGAGCGCGTCCATTTCCGTGCAAGGCTCGACGCGGCTACATTTTGCACTCGAAGGCGATACGCGCGCCAATCTCTCGCTGATCCGAGATCGATTTGGCGGTAGTCTGCCGGTGTTGAGCTATCCGACCAGTTCAGCCGCCTTGGCCGCCGCCTATGCGGACGCAGAGGGGATTGCCGTCGTGCCCGCGCCGGGCGGAATGAATAATTGGTGGACCTCGCTTGCGCCGGGTGGGGCGATGCCTGACTTCAAAATCGTCGCATCTCTGCCGCGTATCGGGGCGGATGGTTGGCCGCAAGCGGTTGCTGTCGCGGCGATTGATCTTGATCTGGCAGACGGGCGCATTCTCTGTGCTTTGCGAGGGAAAGTAGACGGGCTGCTGCGCGCTGAAAGCGGTGATCTGCGCCTTTACGAAATGTTGGACATGGAAGCAGTGGAAAGAGACAGCATCATCGGCTACCTGCCGCCGCCTGTATCCCTTTAAGGCTGACCCATGTCGTTTGACTCACTTCTCATCATTGGCGGCGGACTGATTGGCAGCTCGATTGCGCGCGCGGCCAAGTCACGCGCCGGGGTGTCTACCGTCTGGGTGGCTGACAAATCCGCCAGCGTTATCGAAACCGTTGAGCGGTTAGGCATTGCTGACGGTGTGGCCGAAGGCTCCGCCCATCACTTCGCGTCCAAGGCTGATCTGATTATTCTCTGTGTCCCGCCCGGCAAAATCGCTGAGGTGGCCGCCGACATTCTACCTGTCATGAAGGCGGGGTCGGTCTTGTCCGATGTTGGGTCGGTTAAAGGCGCGGTGATTTCGGCCATGCGCCCGCATCTGCGCGACGACATCTCCGTTATTCCTGGTCATCCGATTGCGGGGACAGAGTTTTCCGGGCCCGAAGCGGGCTTTGCCGAATTGTTTGACCATCGCTGGTGTGTGCTGACGCCGATCAATCCCGATGATCCGGCCTTGCCCAAGCTGACGGCTTTTTGGGAAGCGCTCGGGTCCAATGTCGCCATCATGGATCCCGATCGTCACGACACGGTTTTAGCCACAACCAGCCATGTGCCGCACCTGATCGCTTACACGCTGGTCGGCACGGCGGTCGATATGGAAACGGTGACGGGGGACGAGGTCGTCAAATTCTCCGCTGGTGGTTTTCGCGATTTTACCCGAATTGCGGCCAGCGACCCGGTGATGTGGCGCGACGTGTTTTTGGCTAATCGTGGGGCAACACTGGAAGTAGTGGACCGCTTCATTGAAGATCTGACCGCCCTGAAACGCGCCATCCGTTGGTCAGACGGGGAAACCCTGCTCGACCATTTCGCTAAGACCCGCGATATTCGCCGCCGGATCGTCGAAAGTGGACAGGACGAACCCAACTTTGGCCGTGACGATTAGGACATAGGCAATGCTGCAGATGCGACCGAACTGCGAACGCTGCGACGTCGATCTTCCGGCGGACCAGCCAGGCGCGGTGATCTGCACATTTGAATGTACTTGGTGTGATCGCTGCAATGAGACCGACCTCAAGGGCGTCTGTCCCAATTGCCAAGGCGATTTGACGCCGCGTCCGACGCGCAGCCTTGAGCTGTTGAAGAAATTCCCCGCCTCGACCTAACGCATCGTGTCGAGTTAAATCTCCTCGGGCTGCGGCGAAGCCAGCTCCGGTTCTGGCAGCATCGGTTCTCGCGTCTGTCCATCGTCCGCGCGGCCCCGCGCCATAGCCAGCAGGAACTTGCCATATTCTGCCGATAGCCGCCGGAAGCGCGCGCTATCATTCCACCAGCGCATGTCAGACTCGCTCCGCACAGGCACGGGGGTAATGCGAAGCTGAGCCATTTCATGGCCAATTTCGACTTGTGCGCGCGGCATATGATAGGCTGAGGTCACTAAGATGACATGGTCATAACCCAGCGCGTCAGCCCAGGCGGCGGTCTCGCGCGCATTGCCGCGCGTATCTAGCGCCGCATAATCAACGTCGAGACAACAGGCCGCTGTTTCTTCTTTCACCCCCACCAGCCGTGACACAGTTTCGAGGGACAGGCTGGGGTTGACGCCAGAGACGAGCAAGCGCTCGCCGAGACCTGATTCAAGCAAGGCACCGCTCATTTCCAACCGCCCGCCACCGGCCCCGGTCCAGACGACGATGCCATCGGCTTTGGGCAGGTTGTCCGGGGGATTAAGGCGGTCGACATAGCTGGCAAAGACGATGAAACCGCCCGCCACGCCGCCGATCAACATGGCAGCTAGAAAGCCGACTAAGCGTCGCCAGCCCCCGCCTTTTTTAGGGGTATCAGTGGATTTACCGCTCATGCGCGCCGCCGTTCATAGGCGAGCTGACGCATTGCTGCCCAACCGGCGGCACTGGCGCAAATCAGCGCGAACAGAATGGCGAGACAGATAAGGGCGACTCCATCAAGCGCTCCATCCGTGGGCCCGCGCCAGCCGACAGACCCGCGAGCGGGTCCTAACGAGATGAGCAACCATAAGACGGCTGCCGAGGCGGCGCCTATGCTCGCGCCGATGAAGCCGCGCTGAGCGGCCTGGCCGACGAACAGGCGCGCGATAAAGCCGTCCGTCGCGCCTGCTTGGACGAGAACATGGATGATGTCGCGCTGTGCGGCGAGCCCGGCTCGGGTTGCGAACATGCTGACGGCTGTCGCCGCCAAGCCGATCAGGCCGAGTAAGACGATACCAAACAGGACCAGACGACCGACTGTGCGTTTCAACTGCCCGGAAAAGCGCGAATGATCGTCGATGACGGTTCGTAAACCAGCAGCTTCAAATTGGGTCTCAAGACTTTCGGCAGGCAATCGGATCTCTGAGTCGATTCTTATGACGCCGGGGACGGGCAAATCGTCGGGCAGGCCCGTGTCGCCAAGCCACGGACGCAGCAAGCGCGCGGACTCGGCGCGGGAGAGGGAGGTCATGCGCGCATTACTGGGTAGGGCTGCGATAAGGATATCTTGAGCCGCGCTCATTTGAGCGAATCGTTCCGATTCGGTCATGATCAAGATCTGCACAGTCGAACTGCTCGAGAGCTGCGCCGTCCAGCGGTCGGACAATCGATCCGCCCCCCGCGCAAATAACAAAGCCAGCGCGGCGAGGAAGGCCATCACGACAAGAACCGTGAGCAAAGCGCGACCTTGTTCCGGTCGTGCGGGTAGGAGGGCTTGGGGTGCGGCCATCTTGGCAGGAGTCGGCGCGCTGATGTCTGTTGCCTCGATCATGCGACGATCTCCCTCACGCGACGGCCCCTCATGAGACAACCATTGAGCCGAGGCCCTCATGAAGTTCGCCGTCGCGTAAATGAACGGTCCGGGCAGGCATTTCGCCAATCAGACCATGATCATGTGTCGCAATCAGGACAGTCGCGCCCATCCGGTTCATTTCTCCGAAGAGCCGTAATAGACGTCCGCCGATCTCTGGATCGACATTCCCGGTCGGTTCGTCGGCAATTAGCAAGTCGGGTTTCGCGATCACCGCCCGCGCGATCGCGCAACGCTGCTTTTCCCCGCCTGACAGCGTTGGCGGCAGGGCATTCATACGATGGCCGAGGCCAACCCAGTTGAGCAATTCCGTGACGTCTGGGATATAGCTGTCTCTCGGTTTGCCCGCGACCCGCAAGGGAAGAGCGACATTCTCGAAGACGGAGAGGTGATCGATAAGGCGAAAGTCCTGCAGCACAACACCAATGCGGCGACGTAAGACTTGCAACTGATTCTGCCGGAGCGTCGATACATCCTGCCCAAATAGATTGATCAGGCCGCGTGTTGGCATCAGCGACAAATAGCAGAGTTTCAGGAGACTCGATTTCCCGGCACCGGATGGGCCCGTCAAAAAGGTGAAACTCCCCGTGGGCAAGGTCAGGTCGATATTCGACAAAACTTCAGGTCCACGGTCGTATCGAAGCCCGACACGGTGTAATTCTAGCGTATTGTCATCAGAGGGAATCATGACAGAGCAATTCGATGAAAAGGACAGAAGGTCAAATGTCTTTCGTTCGTTGGCTGGACAATCCGGACGCGCTGGTCAAGAACGCCACTTATAGCGTGAATCGGGGGATGGGCTCAATGACTGGATTGTTACCACGCACGCACGTGGGAGCCTGCTCGTGAGCGGGCTTGTCATTACATGTCCGGATTGCCAAACCAGCTACAATGCGGGTGCCGATAGTATTGGTGAAAGCGGGCGCAATGTCCGCTGTGCGCGGTGTGGTGTGACTTGGTTTGTCCCGCCGCCTGATATTATCGATCAACTGATCACTGACCCTGATGCTCTAGCGCATGCGGATAATGTCGCTGCCAGTCAGCCGGTTGCACCGGAGGCTCAATCCGTCGACCCTGTTGCTGATCCACTGCTGCCAGTGACTCCATCTGTGACTCCCGCTTTTACAGCGCCGCCTCAGCCAGACCATGAGCCCGATCTGCCACCTGCGCCTGTGCCTGAACCGGCTTATCAGACTGAACCGGCTTATCGCGATGAGCCGCCTGTGGATGATCCGAATCTGGCACGACCCAGTACAATCGGCGCGGATGTGATGATGCGGGATATGGCCGACAGTGAGAAGCTTGCGCGTCGTCAGCGCACGATTCGGATCATTTGGATTGTGCCTATTTTGATCGTGCTGATCGCCGCCATCGCCGCCTGGTTCAACCGCCAGAGCATTGTGAACCGCATTCCTCAAATGGCGTCCGTTTACCAAATGCTCGGTGCTGACGTTCGGGCGGGGGGCTTAGAAATCGTTCCGCCAGATGCGCGCACGGTCCTCGTCGACGGGGCCTCTGTCATTCGTATTGAAAGTGCCGTCCGTAATCTCACGCGCAAAGCCAAGACCGTTCCATTGATCGAACTGACCTTGCATGACGAGGCGGGTCAGAGTTTGGCGCAATGGTATGTGGAGATCGGGTCGTCTAAAATTGGCGGCGGCGACAGGGTGGTCTTCACGTCCGAATATACGGACCCACCCGCTGGGGCCGTCGGTCTGCGCTACCGTTTCGTCGGTGTTCCAAGCTAAGATTTAGACCTAAGGAATGATCGCGAGTCCGTCGCCTTGCTGTCCGGCTGAAAGACGTCGCAACACCTCACCCGATTTGAAATCAATCTCTGCAACTGTATTTGTGCCTGTTTCGGCGGCGTAGAGACGTAATCCATCGGCAGAAAATAGAAGCGTAACCTGCCCTGCGCTCTGTGAACCGCTGACCGGAATCGTGCGGACGACGTCACGGCTCGACACGTCAATCACGGATAAGCCCCCATCGGCCAAGTCAGAGGTCACTGCAAACTGGCCATCTGGCGAGATGACGAGCCTGAGCGGGAACAGCCCAACCTCGATTGTCGCCTCTAATTCCAGCGAATCGGCGTCATAGACGCGGACGCGGTTATCGCCGCGCGAGGAAACCCAGACTTCTGACCCGTCCGGCGTGATGTCGATGCCTTCGGGCTCATTGCCCGCTGCCGCAGACAGAACGGCCCCGTCGTTCAAATTAATCCGGCTGAGCGTGCCTGCGCCCATATTCGCCGTAAAAGCGGTCTCTCCGGTCGGGTCGACGACGACCATATGCGTGCCGCCTTGGTTGGTTTTGATCGACCGAACGGTCCGATCTGGCGACAGCACGACGATGGATTGATTGCCTTCTGTCGTTGCGATGATGCGATCATCAGCCAGCCATTTCAGACCATGCGGCCGGGTGTCATCGCCGAGATCAATCGTTTGAACGATGGCGCGAGTTTTCACATCGAAAATGTCGATGTCATTATCGCCATAATTGACGACGGCGAATTGCGAGCCATCCGGGGATGGGGCGATTTCGTGAGGCGCACGACCGCTAACCTCTGGGCGCGCAAGCTCTTCACCAGTTTCCAGATCGATAATGCTGACGGTGTTCTCGCCCTTATTGCCAACAAGTAAGAGGGGATTGGCGAGGGCGGGTATCGCCAGAAAAGACAGGGTCGCGCCCAGCAGCCATCGCTTCATGATTCAGCCTTTTTCCGTGACTTCCGTCTTGTCTTGGATCCTACTCTGGGAACGCCTTCACCCGCCAGTGCGTCGGCGCGTTCATTCCCGAAATCGCCTGCGTGACCCTTGACCCAGCGCCAATCGATCTCTCGTGCAGACGCGAGTTCGTCCAATTCTTGCCACAGATCGACGTTTTTGACCGGTTTCTTGGCGGCCGTCTTCCAGCCGCGTTTCTTCCAGCCGGGCATCCACTCTTGCAGTCCTTTCAGCACATAGGTCGAATCAGAAAACAGCACGGTCTTGCCGGACCAGCCCTTTTTGATCGCTTTCAACGCTTCGATCACGGCCTGCATTTCCATGCGGTTATTGGTTGTGTCGGGATCGCCGCCCTTGAGTTCTTTTTGTTTGGAGCCGTGGAACATCACCACACCCCAACCGCCGGGACCGGGATTGCCGGAACAGGCGCCGTCTGTGTAAATAACCAGCGCGCCGTCTAGGCTTTCATCATCGCTAAGGCAGTCTGCGCTCACGCCGCCGTGCCTGTCGTCGGCAGCAATTGCCGAGGGAGACGGAACACAACCTGTTCCTTAGTCACTTCGATCTCGCGCAGATTGACGTCATAGCGCGACCGCAAGGCGGCAATCACGCCGTCCATAAGATATTCCGGCGCTGATGCGCCCGCAGAGAGGCCGATCGTGTCAGCGCGGTCAACCTTATCCCAATCGATACTCTCAGCCGAACTGATCAGATAAGCGTGCGCCGCGCCGATATTCAGGCCCACTTCAACAAGCCGTTTAGAATTGGACGAGGTTTGCGATCCGATCACCAGCAGCAAGTCGCATTCCGCCGCAATGGCCTTCACGGCGGCTTGGCGGTTGGTCGTCGCGTAGCAAATGTCTTCTTTATAAGGCAGGGCTAGGGTCGGAAAGCGGGACTGAAGAATTTCGATCAAAGTCGCCGTATCGTCCACTGAGAGCGTAGTTTGCGTCACCAGAGCCAGATTATCGGGATCTGCGGGCTGATAATTGTGTGCGTCATTCTCTGTCTCAATCAAGGTGATTTCGCCCGGGGGCAGCTGCCCCATTGTGCCAATCACTTCAGGGTGTCCTTCGTGGCCGATCAGCAGGATATGCTTGCCATTACTGTGATGGCGTTCGGCTTCGACATGGACTTTGGAAACCAGCGGGCAGGTGGCATCGAGAAAGTTCATCTCGCGCGCGGCCGCGGCTTTGGGGACGGATTTCGGCACGCCATGCGCGGAAAAGACGACAGGGCGATCATCTGGACATTCGTCCAACTCTTCGACGAAAACCGCGCCGAGCGCTTCTAGCCGGCTCACGACATGCTTATTATGGACGATTTCATGGCGCACATAGACAGGCGCGCCGTATTTCTTGACGCTTTCCTCGACGATCTGAATGGCGCGATCAACGCCCGCACAAAAGCCTCGCGGACTGGCCAAAAGAACAGTTTTCGCCTTGCGGCCTTCATTATTGACGGGGGTCGGGCTGGAAACGTTCATGCGGACCTGTCTTAAAGCTCTGTCACCTAAGCCTATTGGCGCAGCGTGGATGTTGCGCCGCCTTCGCCCGGCGGTTAAGCAGCGCTCTAACAGACGCGCCGTAACCCTGCCAAGGCCCGACCACTGTGGGTCAGGACCGGGGCGACAAAATGACTACGATTGATCCTGCAATGAAACAGATACTTACCATCGCGGTTTTGGGTGCTCTCACCCTTGTTGGCTGTCGCTCGACAGCCGAAGTTTTGCAAATCGGCGAAGCAGCAGAGCGCAATGTTGGACCGTGTCCACGCGCCTTTGCCCTATACGATGCCGCGCGAATCGTTGAGTTTCGCGGGGATGAGCAGCGTTTCGAGAATGTCGGCTTTACGGGTGAAATCTCTAAGGTCAGCTCGCTCTGCCGTTACGTCGGTGAGCGTCCGATTACGGGCGATGTCAATATCACCTTCAATCTGGGCCGGGGTCCGGCGACAGAGGGTCAATCCGAAGCTGTCTACCAATATTGGGTGGCAATCACGCGCAAGAATATCGCCGTGATCGACAAACAGACTTTCCCGCTGCGCGTGACCTTCCCTGAAGGTCAGGACCGCATATCGGTGACAGAAACCATCCCTGATTATGAAATTGCGCGTGTGACCGATACGACCTCAGGCGAAAACTTTGAAATCATCGTCGGTTTCGAAGTGACAGAGGCACAACGCGCGTTCAACGCCGAAGGTCGCCGGTTCCGCGTGTCCGCCGGACAGGAATAAAACCCGACATGACCCTGCAATCCAGCCTGTCCGACGCGTTCGGCGAGGCCTTTGCGGCTTTGGGACATGAGGCGTCCTTCGGAGCCGTTGTCGCAAGCATGAAGGGCGATGCCCCGTTTCAGTGTAACGGCGCTATGGCAGTTGCTGGCGCGGCTAAGAAGCGCGGTGAGAAACTGAACCCGCGTGAGGTTGCCAGTGCGGTCGGAGAGCGGATGGAAAAACATCCCCTTGTCGGCGCGCTCGAAATTGCGGGCCCGGGGTTTCTCAATATTACGCCTTCAGAAAAGGCGCTCACGGATACAGCGCAAGCTCTGGCTGAGGATCCGGTGCGCGAGCTTGAAGCGGGCGCGCAACTCTCAATCGTGATCGACTATGGCGGCGCAAATGTCGCCAAGCCGATGCATGTCGGCCATCTGCGCAGCGCCGTGATTGGCGAGGCGCTCAAACGCCTGATGCGCGCGCGGGGCCATACGGTCATCGGCGATGCGCATTTGGGCGATTGGGGTTTGCAAATGGGCCACCTCATTTCTGAGCTGGCGATTGAACAACCCAGCCTCGTCTATTTTGATCCGGACTATGAGGATAATTATCCCGAGACGCCGCCCGTCACGATGGACGATTTAGCGCGGCTCTATCCGCAAGCCTCTAACGCGGCGAAGGATGATAAAGACCGGATGGAGTTGTCGCGGTTGGCGACGGCTGAATTACAGGCCGGACGGCCCGGCTATCGGGCGCTGCTGGATCATTTCATCGCCGTATCGATTGCGGCGCTGAAAGAAGGCTATGGCAAGCTTGGTGTCGAATTTGATCTGTGGAACGGCGAAGCCTGCGTTGATCACCTGATCCCAGATATGGTCGAGGAATTCCGTAATAGTGGCTTGGCTGAGGAAGATGGCGGTGCGCTGATCATTCGGGTCGAGCGCGAATCAGACAAGAAAGAGATGCCGCCCGTGATGCTGCTCGCCAGCTCGGGAGCGGTCCTCTACCACACCACCGATCTCGCCACGCTAGTCGACCGCAAGGCGCAGATTGACCCCAATTTGATCCTCTATGTCGTGGATCAGCGCCAAGCCTTGCACTTTGAGCAAATCTTTCGCGCCGCGGTTAAAGCCAAATGGTTCCAGGAAGAACAGCTGGAACATATTGGCTTCGGCACCATGAACGGAACGGACGGCAAGCCATTCCGAACCCGCGATGGCGGTGTTCTTCGCCTCGAAGATTTGATGGAGATGATGCAATCAGCCGCAGAGGCCCGCTTGGAAGAATCTGGGATTGGGGCGGACTTTGACGAGGATGAACGCGCTGAAGTGGCGCGTTTGGTCGGTGTTGCGGCGTTGAAATTTGCGGATTTACAGAATGCGCGACTGACCAACTATGTCTTTGATCCTGAACGGTTTACAGCCTTTGAAGGCAAGACCGGGCCCTATCTGCTTTATGCCGCCGTGCGGATTAAATCGATCCTGCGCCGCGCCGAAGAAGAGGGCGCCAGTTTTGGTGATATTCATCCCGAACACGAGGCAGAAGTCGCTCTAGTACTCGCGCTCGATGCCTATCCAAAAGCGATTGCTCTGGCGGCAGAAAAGCGCGCGCCGCATTTTCTGTGCGACCATGTTTACGGTCTGGCGCAGACGTTTTCGCGCTTTTACACTAACTGCCCGATCCTTGTAGACGACACGCCTGCCGACGTGCGCGCCTCCCGCTTATCATTGGCCAAAGCCACGCTAGAACAGCTCGAACATGGGTTGAATATCATCGGATTGGATGTGCCCGAGCGGATGTAAGAAGGCCGCGCTGCGCGACGCCTCCGCGCTATCGGTAGTTAACGCGGCTGGCGAGATCGATTGCCGGATGTGGCTTCCAGACACTCCGCATACATGTCCAAAATCTCGGTGCGGTTATTCTCGCCCCAGACGCCGACACCTTTAAGTTTAGAGAGAATTTCGAACGCGACTTCTTCTTTGGATTTGCCAGTCATGAGGCGCCTTTGCTGTAATACTATGCGCCGCTCTGTTTCACACAGACATTAAGCCTTTGAGCGGCCCGCCCGATTGACTCCCCGGCAATTCGCGCGCATTTCGCTTGTTCTCCTGACCCACGGGAGAGAGCAGGCGCTTGACGTCTGCCGCCGAAGGCGCAACCGCCGCCGGAAACGCTCAGGCACAATGGACCGTGGGTTGGTCAAATTGCTGGAAAGTGGACCTACCCGTATTTTGGGTGGTGAAAAGGTCCCGCCGACGGAGTAAATCTCTCAGGCCCGTAGAGACAGCAGGTGGCACGGCGCGGACAGCCTCCGCGACTAGGTGCTCGACTATGGCGGATGATCTGAAAAAAACGGCCTTGAAGCAGACGGCTTTGCACGACCTGCATGTCGATCTGGGCGCAAAAATGGTATCCTTCGCGGGCTACGCCATGCCCGTGCAATATCCGATGGGCGTGATGAAGGAACATCTGCACACGCGGGAGGCCGCCGGCCTGTTTGACGTCGGCCATATGGGACAGGTCTTTCTGGTCGCTGACGACAAGACATTTGCGACGGCGGCGAAGGCTTTAGAGGCGCTCGTGCCCGCCTCAATCTCTGATCTGGAGCCGGGACAACAACGCTACACGCAGTTCCTGAATGAGGATGGCGGCATTCTGGATGATCTGATGGTCAGCCGCATCAATATGCCGGGCCATGATCATATGATTTATCTGGTCGTCAATGCGGGCTGTAAGGATGCGGATTACGCGCATCTACAGGCGCACATGCCGGATGATGTCGCGGTCAATGTGAAGGACGACACGCTCAGCTTGGTGGCTCTACAAGGCCCGAAAGCGGTGGAGATCATTGCGCGCCTCAATCCCGATATCGCCAAATTACTGTTCATGACCCACGGCGAGTTTGAGCTGCAGCTCCCCGATGGCGGTATTTACGCCCATGTCTCGCGCTCTGGCTATACGGGCGAGGACGGTGTCGAAATTTCCGCCCATCACGATCACATGAAACGTCTGGTTGGCCATTTGCTGACGCAGGACGACGTCGCGCCGATCGGGCTTGGCGCGCGCGACAGTCTGCGCCTCGAAGCTGGGCTTTGCCTCTATGGTCATGATATCGATACCACCACCTCGCCGATTGAGGCGGGCCTGATCTGGTCCGTGCAGAAACATCGTCGTTCGGGTGAGGGCTATATGGGCGCAGCGCGTGTTGCCAATGATCTCGCGGTCAAGACGCGCCGCCTTGTCGGTCTCAAGCCCGAAGGCCGCGCGCCCGCGCGCGAACATACGGAAATTCAGGATCTGGATGGGCAGACCATCGGCGAAGTGACGTCCGGTGGCTTTGGCCCCTCTGTCGGCGGCCCCGTCGCCATGGGTTATGTCGATGTGCCGCATAATAAGACGGGTACGACCGTCAATTTGATTGTTCGCGGTAAGCCGATGCCGGCCACTGTGAGCAAACTTCCTTTCGTTCCTAACAATTACTTTCGAGGAGACTAGGCGATGTTGAAATTCAGCAAGGACCATGAATGGGTCCGCCTTGACGGCGATGTCGCGACAGTCGGCATTTCAGATTATGCGCAAAAACAGCTGGGCGATGTCGTCTTTGTCGAACTGCCAGATGTCGGTCGCGAGGTCGAAGTCGGTGATGAGATGGCCGTCGTTGAGAGCGTCAAGGCCGCCTCTGAAGTTTATGCCCCCATTGCGGGCGAAGTGACGGAAGTGAATGCAGACCTTGAAGGCGCACCGGAAACGGTCAATTCCGCGCCGACTAAGGGCGGCTGGTTCGTCAAAATCACCGTCAGCGACAAAAGCGCGCTCGACGATATGATGGATGAAGCCGCGTATAAAGAATATTGCGAGGGGCTTTAAATGACTGAGCGATCAGGCACTGTTGGCACCGTCATAGGCCTGTCTATCTCTCTGTTTGTAGCGTCTGTCTTCGCCCATTTTACGAAGGACTGGGCTGCGGAAGCTTTGGGGCTTTTGCCCCTTGTTTGGCTTATTTTGGCCGGGACCGTCGTCAGTCTGACGATATTTTCGATCTGGATAATTCTCCAGCGAACCTACGGTAATAATCCATAATTTTGACCAAACTCGTCCCATATCTCTTTGCCGCAATAGCCCTGATCAACGCGCTGCCAGCGGTGGCCGTGTTCGCGCCTGCGCGGCTGTCCTCGCTCTATGGGTTCGATGCGAGCGACGCTGTTCTGAGCACGCTGCTGCAGCACCGCGCTTTGCTGTTCGGAATTCTGGCAGCCGCGTTGATTTATGCCATTTTTGTTCCATCCGTGCGCTGGCCCGTATTAATTGGAGCGATCATTAGTATGGGCGGATTTCTGGTGATTGCGTTGGTGCGCGGCGAAATGTCTGGCGCGCTGCGCTCTATCGTTTTGGCGGACGTGATCGGGTTGGTTATTGCCGTGTTTGCAGCGGCGCTATTATGGGCGGAGGTGCGCTAGATGGCAAAATCATTCCTGACGGGTTTACTGTCGCTTATAGGCCTGCTGATTGGGGTCATCATCCTGATCTTTGTGAATAAGATGGTCTCTATTAGGCTGCTCAAAGCGGGCTTACCTGACGGCGCCGATTGGGTGCTGTCTTTTGTAATCGTGATGGTGATCTTTGCTGCGTTGCGAGCTCTGTGGAATCGATTTGTCGATGACGACGATGAATCCACAAAATGATGTGGAGCGTTGAGATAATAGATCTGCTGTCACGGGGCGCTGATATGTCTGCGCTGATCACATGAGCAATAAATGGCTCCGCATTATCGCGCTTCTGGCGGCCATTATCGCCGCACCGGCCTTGGCGGGTCTAGTCTATCTTGAGCCCGCATGGCTTGATTTGCTCGCCTCTGCCGTGATTGGCGCAATTACCGGCCTGACCGTGCTCTTTCTTTTCAAACGTCTTCCCGTCGACAAACAGGATAAATAGATGCGTTACCTTCCTTTGACCGATAGCGACCGGGCCGACATGCTCGACGTGGTCGGTGTCAGCTCCATTGATGATCTGTTCCAAGATGTGCCGAAATCGGCACGCCTGTCAGACCTCGTCGACCTACCAAAACATCAGTCAGAACAAGCGGTTGAGCGCCATATGGCCCGCCTGTCGGCTAAGTCCGTCTCCGCCGGGTCTGTGCCGTTTTTCTGCGGGGCTGGGGCCTATCGCCACCATATCCCCGCGACCGTCGATCACCTGATCCAGCGCTCTGAATTCCTGACCGCCTACACGCCCTACCAGCCGGAAGTCAGCCAAGGCACGCTGATGACCCTGTTCGAATTTCAGAGCCAAGTCGCGGCCCTGACCGGCATGGATGTCGCCAACGCCTCCATGTATGACGGTTCGACAGCCTGCGCCGAAGCGGTGGTCATGGCGAAACGCGTGACGCGCAAGTCAAAGGCCGTGCTCGCGCCGGGCCTGCACCCCCATTACGCCGCCGCGACGCAGACGCTCGCCTCCACGCTCGATATTCAGATCAATGAGCGCGATTGCCGTCCGGGCCGCGACGATCATGTCATCGATCATATTGACGACGACACGGCCTGCGTTGTGGTCCAGTCGCCCAACGTGTTTGGCGAGATCATCGATTTGCGCCCAATTGCGGAGAAAGCTCACGCGCACAAGGCGCTGCTCATCACCGTCTTTACCGAGCCGGTCGCACTGGCCGCAATTACGCCGCCCGGAGAACAAGGCGCAGATATTGTCGTCGGTGAAGGGCAGGGGATCGGCGTCGGGCTCAATTTTGGCGGGCCGCATGTCGGTCTGTTTGCTTGTACGCAAAAGCTGGTGCGGCAAATGCCGGGCCGGGTCTGCGGCGAAACGGTCGATGCCAATGGCGAGCGTGGTTTCGTGCTGACGCTGTCCACGCGCGAGCAACATATCCGCCGCGAAAAAGCGACGTCCAACATCTGCACCAATTCGGGCCTCTGCGCGCTGGCCTTTACCATCCATATGACGTTGCTCGGCGAGGCTGGGATTAAACGATTGGCTGCGCTCAACCATGAAGCCGCCTGTGATCTCGCGGATCGGTTAGAGGCTATCGACGGGGTTGAGTTGGTCAACGAGACCTTCTTCAACGAATTCACGCTGCGGCTGTCCAAACCCGCCGCAGAGGTGGTCGACGCACTGGCCGAGATGAACATTCTCGGCGGCGTCCCGCTCACTCGCATTCAACCGGACGGCGACGAGAGCTTGCTCCTCGTCTGCGCGACGGAAACCAATGATGCGGAGGATTTCGTGGCGTTTGAAGCGGCGCTTCGCGAGGTGTTGTCGTGATCCGCGCTTTGAAATCAAGTGACCGTGAAGCGTGGGAATCGCTCTGGCAGGGTTATCTTACATTCTACAAAGCCTCGCTGTCCGAGGAGCAGACGCAATCGACATGGGAGAGATTGCTAGACGAGTTGAATCCAATCGAAGGTCTTGTTGCTGAGCATGACGGTCAGGTCGTCGGTATCGCCCATATTCAACTGCGCCCGTCGACATGGTCCCAACACGGATTCCTCTATCTGGAAGACCTGTTCGTCGATCCATCCATGCGCGGACAGGGCATCGGTGTAGACCTGATGAACAGCGTATATGATCGCGCCCGTAAATTGAATGCCGGTCGTGTCTATTGGACGACTCAGTCCGATAATCCGGCCCGCAAACTCTATGATCGCTTCGCGGCGGAGTCCGGCTTTGTTCAATATCGACACACCTTGGAGCCCGCACAATGACCGACCCCGTCAACACGCCGCTCCGTTCGGCGCTGAATAATCAAGGCCGCCCGACACGTCCGGTTGAAACGACGCAGCTTACCCCGCAAACCGTGTCCGGCTCCAAAGCGCTCGACCAAGCCGTGAAGTTGATTTTCGAAGTCGGCGATCTGGAAACGACGGGCATTGATTTGCCGGAACCCAAAGGTGGCAAAAGCCGTCTCGGCAAGAATGCCCGGCAAGGCACGATCGGTCTGCCCGGCCTGTCTGAGCCGGAAACGATGCGCCACTATGTGCGGCTGAGCCAAAAGAACTACGCCATCGATCTCGGCGTCTATCCGCTCGGCTCTTGCACGATGAAGCATAATCCGCGCCTGAACGAAAAAGTCGCGCGTATGCCCGGCTTTGCCGATGTGCATCCGCTGCAACCGATCAAAACTGTGCAAGGCGCGCTGGAACTGATGAGCGAGCTTTCGCATTGGCTGATGACACTCTGCAACATGCCCGCCGTGGCGCTGACGCCCAAAGCGGGCGCGCATGGCGAGCTATGCGGCATGATGGCAATCCGCGCGCGGCTCGACGCGGACGGCCAGACGCAGCGCCGCCGCGTGCTCGTCCCAGAGAGCGCCCACGGCACCAACCCAGCAACTGCCGTGCAATGTGGCTTCACAGTCGATGAAATCCCAGCGTCGGGCGATGGCCGCGTCAATCTTGACTCGTTGAAAGAGAAGATCGCCAGCGACCCAGATACGGTCGCTGGCATCATGCTGACCAACCCCAATACGTGCGGCCTGTTCGAGCGTGATATTATCGAAATTGCCGATCTGATCCACGCGGCGGGCGGTTATTTCTATTGCGACGGGGCAAACTTTAACGCGCTGGTTGGCCGCGTGCGTCCGGGCGATCTCGGCGTCGATGCGATGCATATCAATCTGCACAAGACGTTCTCCACCCCGCATGGCGGTGGCGGGCCCGGCTCTGGCCCGACGGTGCTGTCCGATGCGCTCAAAGACTATGCGCCTGTGCCTTATGTGGTGCAGACGAAGGATGGCTACGACCTCGTCGAAGAGGTGGACAGCGACAGCTTTGGTCGCATGTGCGCCTTCCACGGCCAGATGGGCATGTATACGCGCGCCCTGACCTATATGATGAGCCACGGCTCTGACGGGTTGCGTCAAGCGACGGAGGACGCGGTCCTCAACGCCAACTATGTGCAAGCGTCGCTCAGTGATGTGATGACCCCGGCCTTCGGCGGCGTCTGTATGCATGAAGCCCTGTTCGATGACCGTTTCCTCAAGGACACCGGCGTGGAAACGCTCGATTTCGCCAAGGCGATGATCGACGAAGGCTACCACCCCATGACCATGTATTTCCCGCTCGTCGTCCACGGCGCGATGCTGATCGAACCGACGGAAAGCGAGAGCAAGCAAGAGCTAGACCGCTTCATCGGTTCCATGCGCCACCTCGCGGAAAAGGCGAAAGCCGGGGATGTGGAAATGTTCAAACAGGCGCCGGTCTACGCGCCGATGCGGCGGTTGGACGAAACGCAAGCCGCGCGGAAGCCCGTGCTGCGGTGGCGCGAGCCGGAGGATGGGAAGTTGGCGGCTGTGTGAGGAATAATGACTAAAAGGAAGACGGTTACACTCACCCAAATGCGTAATAAGAATATGGAGACACTCAGGGGTCTATCGGATGAAGATCTTCATAAATTTATCGCTGGTTGGAAGGTAGGTACAGCTGATCATATTGCTGGAGAGCGTGAGTTACGCCGTAGAGAAGGTATGTCTGTAGCAATGAGGTCATGGATAGCAATTGGCTGTTCTGTAGTAGCTGTCATCATCTCATTTGTAGCTTTGTTTTTGAGTTAAAGGGCGAGCGATTTGGAAGCTTTTCCTCGCTAACTCGTCACCACAAGACTTGTTCTTGTGGTCCAGAGCGGTTGTCCCGAAACGCACGCATTTATGCGCTCTGGATTGCAAGGACGAGCCTTGCAATGACGGAGGTGGAGGGTGCTGAGACTAAAAGTCGACTAACCCCCACCGTATTTGCCCGGCGTGTCCGGGCAATCCATCTCTGGTTTTCTCAACTGAATGCGATTGCCGAGAGGTGTGGGAGATGGATCACCCGGATAAACCGGGTGATGACGGGATAAGAGACGGGCATCCACCTTATGCGCTTGCGCAGCACGGGTCTGATCCCCGCTCTTAGTTCCCGAACAGCCTAGCTGTCCGGCACGACGCTATGTTCAATCCCCCGGATTGAAAATTAAAACCGCTTTCGTGTCCACGCTCTCCAATTCCATGGTTTTTTAGCCTCACCCGCTCAAGGCACGAGAGAGTGCATTGCTCTTGGTTTGGCGGGGTTCGGTAGGCTGGGCGGTGTGCGATCTTATGCAGCGCACGCGGCTCCATCCGGCGAAGCGATTGATGATGGATCGGAAGCGTGAACGAGTCAGAGCGGTAGAACCCGACTGATGCGCCCCTTCCGAGACAGGGGGCAGGCGGAACGGCATCGAAAGTGCCGCGCCCGTCTAACCCCCTCCCGGCGTGCGCCTATGGCAGGCCGTCGGTAGACACGACGCTTTTGATCGGGTGCGCCAACCGAGCGCGCGGACGTTGTCTGTCGTAAAACGGTATTTCCTTTTGTCATCCGTCGATGGATGGCGTTCGCGCTCGTGTCACTCGGCACTCCCGCGACACAGGCCGACCCCATGATGGGCGGTGGGACGTGGGCGACTGCCCACTGATGAATCCCGGCTTTGATTGACCGGCCCCCGTTCTGCCCTACTGTCCGTCAGAACAAGGGGGCGCATATGAGAAATCTGATCAGTTTGATTCTGGGGGCGCTGGTGCTGGTGGGCGCCGGGTTTCTCTTCCTGCGCCCCATGCTCGCGCCGAGCTTATTTGAACGCGCTGTTGTGCAGCGCATGAGTGTCGACCGGATCGCGGATTTGGGTCCGGGCCTGCATGTCGTCTTGATCGGCACGGGGTCGCCTTTGCCAGATCCAAGCCGGGTGGGCCCGATGACCGGGATCGTCGCGGATGGGCGGCTGTTTATTTTTGATGCAGGTGGCGGGGCGGTGCGCCGGATGGGCGAGATCGGCTTTCCGGGCGGGCAGGTCGAGCGGGCCTTTCTGACCCATTTGCACTCTGACCATATTGACGGGCTGGGCGAGCTGATGTTGCAACATTGGGCTGGCGGTGGGGCGGATGCGCCGCTGCCCATTGCTGGACCGGACGGGGTAGAGGACGTCGTGGCGGGGCTGATGCAAGCCTATGCGCGCGACCGTGATTTTCGCATTGCGCATCACTGCGAAGCGGTCGTGCCGCCGTCCGGCTTTGGCGCGGTGGCCGAGGTGATTGCGCCGGGCGTGGTCTATGATGACGGTTCGGTGCGGGTGATCGCCTTTCTAGCGGAACATGCCCCGATCAGCCCGGCCTTTGGCTTTGTCGTGACCCATGCGGGCAAAACCGTCGTGATTACGGGCGACAGCACGGCCAATGTGTCCCTACCGCCAGAGGCAAACGGCGCGGACCTGCTGCTGGCCGAAGCGCTCAATATCGAGATGGTCAAGACGTTGGAAGAGGCAGCACGGGCGGCGGGTAATGACCGGCTCGCCAAGATTTTCTTCGACATTCCTGACTATCATATGACTCCTGAGGAGGCAGCGGAGTTGGGACGGCGGATCGGCGCGAAACGCACTGTGCTAACCCATTTAGTGCCAGCGGCGCCGAACCGAATGGCGGAGCGGCTGTTTCTCGGTGACGCCGATGCGGAGATTGGCCGCGACGGCATGGTGATTTCTCTGACTGACTAGCTGAACAGTTTATTGCGGCCGGATCGGGCGAGATTGATCAGCGGTGTCTCGATGAAGCGGTAAGTCAGTCCCGCGACGACCAAAGACACGCTCAGCAAGACCACGATCAAGAGCGGGGATGGCAGGTCTTGCAGGCCCGCCATTTGCCAGAGCTTCGACATAGCGACCAAGCTGAGCAAATGGGTGAGGTAGAGCGAATAGCTCCAATCGCCGAGCGTGACCGCAAAACGCGGGGATTTGACTTTGGTATGGTCGAGCCACGCCGCGCCGAGTACCAGCGCGCCCGCGGGCAGGGTCAGGCGCAAAACCCGCGGCCAACCATCCTCAAACGGCACGGTTGAGAACAACCACATGCCCATGCCGATCAGGCCGAAGATGATCAGAGCGAGTGAGACGGTCTTATCGCCCGTGCTCTTTAGATAGAGCCAACCGACCGCTGCGCCCGCGAGGAATTCGAAGACGAGCGGATTGAACAGGTGAAAGGCGATGGCTGTGGACGTCACGGAAACCGCCGGGATCTGGCTCTGCCAGCTGAACAGATTACCCGCCAGCGCGATCGCCGCCCATGCGAGCAGGCCGAGCGGACGGAACCGACGCGGGAGGAACAGCAGCAGGGCGAAGAGGATGTAGAACATCATCTCGTAAACCAGCGTCCAACCGACTTCGAGCAGCGGGTAAGCCCAGCCCGGCATCAGGAACAGCGTGTTGATGACGGTCGGATTATTGGGGGAACTGGAAAAGACCAGATCGGGCCGAACCAGCCAGACAGCGAACAGGGCCGCCGTCACGACCCAGTAGAGCGGATAGATGCGCGTGGCGCGGGCGAACAGAAATTCCGGTACGCGCCGTGCTCCGCCCGCCACCCAGTCCCGCGTGACATAGACCATGATGAAGCCGCTAATGACGAAGAACAGGTCTACGCCCATCATGCCCCAGTCGAGACTGCTTGGCAGAACAGGGTTCGCCGCCGTCCGGCCCTCGATCAAAGCGAGGTGGGCAAACAGGACCAGCATCGCGGCCAGACCGCGCAGGGCCTGAACATGATCCAAGCGAGATGGGGTGGCGATGGCCATGTCGTCCGCCATGTCAGAGGCGGCGCGGCGGGTCCAGCCCGGAGCCCTGTTTGCGCTGCGGGCGGGTCGCCGACTGCGACATCCGGTCCCACATTTCCGCAAGGTGACGGTTGGGTCACGCTCTTCACGCTCGCGTTATGTCGGCGTCTGCGCGGCTTTGAGGCGCGTAGTTACAACAGGTTCGCATCCCCGGACCGAATGAAACCTTTCGGAGATACCCGACTATGACTTTTAAGCCCCTCCTTGCCGCAACCCTGTTTGCAACGGCCTCTGTTGCCACCTCAGCTTTCGCGCATAACCATAAGAGCGAGATGAAAACTGAGATGAGCGCGACCGCTATGTCGAACATTCCTGAAACCGCCATGTCGGTAGATGCCCTGTCAACGCTCGTCGCTGCCGTTAAGGCCGCCGATCTGGTGGATGCTTTGTCGGGAGATGGTCCTTTCACAGTGTTTGCGCCGACCAATGCCGCCTTCACCGCACTGCCAAAAGGCACGGTCGACACATTGTTGATGCCAGAAAATAAGGACAAACTGTCCAAGATCCTGACCAGCCATGTCGTCGCCGGGTCGTATGACGCCGCGTCGATCATTGCGCTCGCTGAAGCCAATGATGGCAAAGCCAAGCTGACCACCCTGTCGGGCGCCGAACTCAAAGCCTACGTCAAAGACGGCAAAGTCTATGTGAAAGACGAAAATGGCGGCAAGGCCACTGTAGCGATGGCTGATGTCCAGACATCCAACGGCGTTGTGCATGTTGTGACTTCGGTTCTACTGCCAAAGTAACACTCGGTCACAGATCAAAAGAAAGGCCCGGTCGTTGTAAACGGCCGGGCCTATTTGTTGGAGGAATTGGACCGACTTAGCGCGGGGCGCGCTTGGCCAAAATACGCTGCAATGTGCGGCGATGCATATTGAGGCGGCGCGCTGTCTCAGAGACATTCTTGCCGCACAGCTCATAGACCCGTTGGATATGTTCCCAGCGGACCCGGTCGGCGCTCATTGGATTTTCTGGCGGCTCCGGCGTTTCACCGCGTTCAGCCAGCAACGCCTTGCAAACGTCGTCGGCATCAGCGGGTTTGGCCAGATAATCGACTGCCCCGCGCTTCACGGCGGAGACAGCGGTCGCGAGATTGCCGTAGCCTGTCAGCATGACCATTTTGCAGTCGGGCCGCGCCTCGTGAAGCTGTTCGATCACGTCAAGTCCGTTGCCGTCTTCCAGCCGCATGTCGAGCACGGCGAAGGCAGGCGGGTTGTCACGGACTTCGCGTTTGGCTTCAAACACAGTTTCGCAGGTTCGAACGTCAAAGCCGCGTTGCTCCAACGCCCGGCCAAGCCGGATCCTCAGGGGTGCATCATCGTCTAGGATCATCAGCGTGTGATCGTCGGGTAGCGTATATTCGCTCATCTCATTTCCTCTTCTCACAAATAGATACGGACGAAATGTCGTGATGGCGCAGTTCAGTTGTAGAAAAGCACAGTTTATCCGCTATCTGATGCAACTCGGCCTAATCGCCCCGGTCAGGCCTTCAATCGGTCAGGCCTTCAATCGATCGATGGGCCAAACAACTCGAACGCGCGCCCCGCCGATTGGGGAGCGTTCGTAATAAACGCGCCCCTCAGTCCGTTCGACCAAAGTCGATGCGATGAATACGCCCAGCCCAAGCCCGCCAGCACTGCCGCCCTTGGCTCGTGAGGTTACATAGGGTTGGCCAAGGCGGGTGCGGATCAGCGGTTCGAAACCGGGACCATCATCATCAATGGTCACAGTGACTTCGCTGTCTATGACACGGGCTGTCAGGCGCACGCGTGATCGAGCGAAGTCGACTGCATTTTCGGTGAAGTTCTTCAACGCATAGAGCAGTTCCGGTTGCCGCTGGATCGTCAGCGGCAAGCCACCATCGCTCTGGAAGCTCTCGACAATTAGATCCTTATTGCGATCAATAAAGCCTTCGGCGGCTTCTTCTAAAAGATCTTCGAGGCTCAGCGTCTCGTGGATCAGGTCCGGCGTGTCCCCGCGCAAGGCCAATTGTTCGAGGATGGATCGACAGCGTTGCGTCTGACTGAGAACCAACTCTGCATCGTCGGCTAAAGGACCGGGCGGCAAATCGCGTGTCATCTCTTTGGCGGTTACGGTGATGGTCGCGAGGGGTGTGCCGAGCTCATGCGCGGCGGCGGCGGCGAGTGATCCGAGTGCAGATAGCTTCTGCTCTTGCGCCAACATCTGTTCGGTCGCGGACAGGGCGGCACTCATGGTCCGGCTCTCGGTCGTGGCGCGCCAAGCATAGAGCGAGGTGAAGGTTGTTCCGACGACGATGCCCGCCAACAGTCCAAATTCGTACATGCGCGGCAGTTTAAACTCGACACCAGGCGTCCAAGGCAAGGGCTGGTGCCAGAACAGAAGTGAAGTCGCCAATATGAGCGCCCAACCCGCGACTGTCATCATCACCGGTTTAGACAGGGTTGTCGCCGATGTGACGACGGGCGCGAGAAAGAGCATCGCGAATGGATTCTCGATACCGCCATTGAGATAGAGGAGGAACGCCAGTTGGAAAATGTCGAAACCGAGCTGTGCAATGGCTTCAATATCTGAGACGCGCCGGTCCAAAGGCAGCAGCAAGCTGACGCCGATATTGACGAGGGCTGTGACCCCAAGAACGCTGAGCGACGGCCAGAAGGCAAAATCGAAGCCGAAGATCTGCCACACAATCAACAGTGTCAGGGCCTGACCCAAGACCGCGGCCCACCTCAGCAGCACCAGCGTATAGCGACGAAGCGCTCCGGTGAGCTGACGACTAGGGAACAATTGCGAATTCAAGGGACCCGTCGGGGCGATTATGGTCTTCGATGCGTTCATTTGACCGGGCTCCCCTATGGTGGTCGACAGGATGTCTGACTATATACGAACTCAAGACACTGTCCGACCCAATCCTATATCGAGACTATCAATGCGCGCTTCTATCTTATCTCTGACAATCGCCGCCTTGCTTGGCGTTGCGGCGTGTGGACCGTCTACCACATCTGGCGAGGCTGGACAGGCGGGCGCAACGGTGAGTTCCGGCACAGCCGATCTCGGCGGTCCCTTTACGCTGGTTGATAATACAGGCGCGGTCGTGACTGAGGCCGTCTTTGAGGGCCAACCCACCCTGCTTTATTTCGGGTTTTCTTATTGTCCTGATGTGTGCCCGACAGCGCTTCAGAAACTCGGTCGGTCGCAAGAGTTGATGGGCGATGCAGGTGAGGATGTTCAGCATGTGCTGGTGAGCGTCGACCCTGAACGCGATACGCCGGAACAGTTGGCCGTTTATGTGACGAATAATGGCTTCCCGACTAACCTACGCGGTTTTAGCGGAACGGTTGAACAGGTCGACGCGATCAAAACGGCTTATAAGGTGTTTTCTCAGAAGGTGCCGCTGGAAGGCTCCAGCATGGGCTACACGGTCGATCATCAGGACATCATCTTTCTGCTCGGCAATGACGGGACGTTCGTCGATTTCTTTACAAGCCGTAGCACGCCAGCAGAAATCGCTGCCCGGACGCGACTTTATTTGACCAAAGGGCGCTGATCTAGCGGCTGCCGCCCGGCACCCAGAGCACGTCGCCCGATCCTTGGTCGTTGCACCAACGGGCGGCGACAAACAAAAAGTCTGATAAGCGATTGATGTAAGCCAGCGCGTGAGGATTAACGGGCGCGTCGTCAGACAATGTGACCATGCTACGTTCCGCGCGGCGCGCGACGGTTCGCGCCTGATGTAGATGGGCCGCTGGGGCAGACCCGCCCGGCAGGATAAAACTGGTGAGGGCGGTCATATCATCATTGAGGCTGTCGAGATCGGCCTCCAGCTGTGAGACTTGCGAGGCGATCATTCGTAGCGCGTACTCACTATCGGCGTCGCCCTCAGCGGGGAGGGGTGTCGCCAGATCGGCGCCGAGGTCGAACAATTCATTCTGAATGCGCGCCAATATTTGGTCGAGCGATGTGTTGGTCACATGCAGACGTGCCAGACCGATCACGGCATTGGTTTCGTCGACATCGCCGTAAGCGGACACTCGGGCGCTATCCTTAGATAGGCGCGAACCATCAACCAGACCGGTTGAGCCGTCATCGCCCGTGCGCGTGTAGATCTTGTTGAGTTTGACCATAACCGCGTTTCGCTAGCCGCCATTCTTGCGGATCTGGAAGGCCAGAAAGAGCAGGCCAATCGCGACGGCTTGCGCGCCGACGCGCTTCCACATCCAGCTATTGGATTTTTCCCGCGCGCCTTTGCCCGTCCGCGCCATCTGCGACCCGCCAATGACGAGTGTTGCGACCACGTAGAGCATGGCGAGCGCGGCGAAGAAGATGAGAATGTAAAACATGGATCGAACTTTCTGTGCTTGTCCATCTATATACGCGTCAGAACGGGTTGGCGCTGTGATTAATTGACCTCATCCACAGAAAAGCGGCTGGTCCCGGCTGCCGCGACCAAATCTGTCCGGCTAGGAAACTGCCTGACCGTATAAGAGGAACGACCGCCATGATGAGTGAAGCCGACCGCCAAGATCAAATGGGTGATGCCACCCGCGAAAAACTGCGTCAATTTATTGCGCGTATTGAGCGTTTAGAAGCTGAGAAAGCCGAACTGACCACCGACATCCGCGAAGTCTATTCCGAAGTGAAAGCTTTTGGGTTCGACAGCAAGGTAATGCGTAAGCTGGTTTCGCTGCGCAAGCAGGACGTCAATGAACGCGCCGAACAGGAAGCGTTACTCGACCTCTATTTAGGTGCGCTCGACGACTGATTGATCTATGCAGATTTGTTCGCTATATGTTCTGTCGTGGCGAGTGACTTCGATAGAGACTCATCCGGCAAATCGGATTGGGATAAGCAGCAATGGCAGGCCGAACAGGCCGCCCGTGATGCTGCGCTCGACAAGCAACGCGACAAAGAGCGTAAGGCTCGCGAACGATCGGCGCGCAATGCACAGCGCAAATTGGTGCGTTTGCACCAAACACTGAAAGAGCAAGGCGAGATCAGCGAGTTCGAAGATGAGTTCGCTGAGAGTGTTTCTGAGCGTCTCGACCGATTTGGCTCTGCCTTTCAAGATCGTGAAAAAGGTCGACCCGGTGATGCGCTCTCATTCGCGCAGAAACGGGTTGTCGCGGGCATGAACCGCAAGGCCAAAGACCTCAAGAAACGACCCCCATCGGACAATGAAGACGATGGGCTTGAGCGTCCGCGCTATAAGCGCAACCAGCCGCGGTCATCTTTCAAATCAAAACGCCCGAAATTTACGCCGCGCGTGCGTCAGTTGGATGAGGACTTCGCGCCTGAAACAGAGGCAAGCACTGAAGGTGCGCGGCCTGACCCCTATATTCCTGAACCAGAACCCACGCGGCCGCCTGTTGGAAAACCGTTTCTAAGGATCGTCAAAAACGACGCCTAGCGTCCATTCTTGGGAATATCGTCGCAGGTCGTATTTGTGACAGGTCTATTCGCTTGAAACGCTCAAAGCGGTAAGCCATGGCACGGCCATGAGCAAAACGAACCCCATTTTACATCTGGACAATGTGTCTAAATCCTACGGGGGTGTTCCTGCTGTCAGCAATGTCAGCATTGATGTTCGGCCGGGCGAAATTGTTGGCTTTCTCGGTCCCAATGGGGCCGGGAAAACAACCAGTCTCAGAATGGCGCTAGGCTATGTGAAGCCCGACACGGGTGGCGTTCGCCTGTTCGGTGGACAACCGGGCGAAGCGGCCTTTGGGCGCGTCGGCTTTCTTCCCGAAGAGCGGGGGCTCTATAAGAAACAGACGGCGCGCGAAGCGATCGCGCATATGGCGCGGCTAAACGGTATGAAGAAGCGCGAAGCGTTTACGACGGCTGACGATCTGTTGGAGCGTTACGGGCTAGGCGATGCGAAACGCAAAAAGAATAAGGATATGTCCAAGGGCATGGCGCAGAAGGTGCAGCTTCTCTCCGCCATCGCCCATGACCCAGAATTCTATATTCTCGATGAACCGTTTTCGGGTCTCGACCCGGTCAATCAACAAGTGCTGGAAAGTATGGTGCGAGAGATTGCCGCGCGCGGACGTACGATCCTATTTTCGACTCATGTCATGGAACATGCGGAGCGGCTCTGTGATCGTATCCTGCTGATGAGCCGAGGCCGGAAAGTGTTTGACGGCACGGTCGAACAGGCGCTGGATCATGCGCCGCGCCGGGTCATCATTGCCTCTGAAAATTCAGGCTTGGGCCAAGTCGTCAAACCCTTTGCAGAAGATATGGACCGACGAGATGACGGCGCACTCGATCTGCTTCTAAAGCGAGAGTCGCAAACTCCCGACATATTGGAACGCTGTGTTGAAGCGGGTGTGCGTCTGACACGGTTCGAGCCGATCCGTGCTACGTTACACGAAGCCTTTGTGGCGCTGGTGGGTGAAGATGTACGGGCCGATCTGGAGGCCGACGCGGCAGCGGATCTGGCTGGGGAGGCGGCATAATGGCGACCCGACACAATATGGGCTTACCAAAGTTCTCTCGGATCTGGCTGATCGCGATGCGCGACTTTATGGGCTATGTGAAGACGTGGGGCTTCTGGCTGTCCTTCATGTTCCCGATCATTGGCGGGGTCGTGGGCTATATGTTCGCCAGTTCCGACATTGATCTATCGCCGCCCCGTTATGAAACCGTGCTGGATGAAACCGGGGTTCACGGGGCAGCTATTCTGGATTTTTATGAGGCCGAGCAGTCAGAAGTGCGGGCGAAAGCAGTCAAGGCGATGTCCGCCTTTTTACCTGAAGCTGACAGGGACGCTTTTCGTGATAATGTTGATGAACGGGGGCCTGAGGCGGGACTGAGTGAGTTGCGAGAGCGCTATCCGACAGTGGCAGACCGGATTGAATTGCCGACCCCATCCATGATTTTCATTGATCCACCGGCGGGCTCGCTTCCGGCGCTTACATCCTATCTCGACGGAGACGCTCGGTTGACGGTAGGGGACGAAACGCCGCGTTTGAACGGCGTTATTGTTATTCGCGGTACGGTCGAGGAGCCCGCCGCCCAATATTGGTCCAAGAATTTCAACAGCCCACCCGCAGAACGCCTCATAAACCGTTACTTTAGCGACCTAGCCAAACGCCGTTATTTGGAATCCGGTGGCCTCTCGGCGGATGCCTATGACGAGGCTGTCTCTGGGCGCACCCGTGTCGAGCTCTTCAATCCGGCAGAGCTATCTGGGGATAGCGGAGACGAGGCCGAGGCCATCTCCATGTTGGACCGCTTGCCATTCTTTGCCGGCCTGGGCCTAGCCTTCTTCCTCCTCATGTCGATTTTTGCTGGGGCCTTCATGCTGCTGACCTCGATGATCGAAGAGAAGATGAATAAGCTGCTGGAAATGATGTTGGCGAGCACGCGCTTCTCTGAAATTATGTTGGGCAAGATGTTGGGGGCGGCGATGCTGACCTTTGCCTCATTAGCCCCCTATATTCTGATCGCATTGGGCGGTTTGATCGGTTTCGTGCTGTTCGGCAATCCGGAGCAAGTCGCCGCGATCCGAGAGGCGTTTCCGCTCTCGACGATCCTGACGTCTCTGATCTTCCTCGTCCTGGGTTATATGTTCTATGCGTCGATCCTGATTGCTCTGGGCGCGCTGGCGCAATCGATGCAGGATGCGCAAACCTTATCGTTGCCAATCGTGTTGCTAATGTTCCTCGGTATTGGCGTGATCCAATTCGGCGCGATAGCGCCTGACAGTCCGGTCGTGGCGTTTGCGTCGATCTTCCCACTGACATCGCCCTTTGCGATGATGATCCGTCTCGCCTCTGATCCACCGCTTTGGCAGGTCCTCTTATCAATCGTCTTGCTCGCGACCTCAGTCGTGGGTGTGATGTGGGTTTGTGCGCGGATCTTCCGCTTCGGGGTCCTGTCTGGCTCTGGTGTTGGCGCGATTAAAAGCTGGTTCCGCCGGGTCATTTTGCGAAAACCCGCTTAGGCCCCATATGTCTGCTATGACCCCAGAACAGGCTAAGATCGCCATTCTTGACAAAGCGCTATTGGATGCAGCCTTTGAAGGCTGGACGGATGTGATGCTGGGCAAGGCCGCACAGAAGGCGGGCCTGCCAAAAGGGGCGGACACGCTCTACTTCCCCGACGGCGTTATTGGTGTGATCCAGTTCTGGTCGGACCAGATGGACGCGGCTGCCCGATTGAAGATCGAAGCGCTTGATCTTGCGGCGATGAAAATTCGGGATCGTGTGACCGAGGCTGTCGTGCTGCGCCTGTCCGAGATTGGTCGTCATGACGAGGCGGCACGCCGCGCCCAAGCTCGCCTGTCCTTACCGGGCGGGGTCGGGACAGCCGCCAAGATTACCTGGTCGACGGCTGATATGATCTGGCGGGCGATTGGCGACACATCAACCGACGCGAATTTCTATTCGAAGCGAACCGTGCTTTCGGTCGTATTGGCCTCGACCGCGCCCGTTTGGTTGTCTGATGCTTTGCCGAACAAACCAGATGCTCGGGCTTTCCTCGACCGCCGCATCGCCAATGTCATGCAGTTCGAAAAGACAAAGGCGCAGCTTCGCAAGGCGAGCGCTGGTCTCCCCAATCCAGCTGAGGTGCTGGGACGGATGCGCTATGGTTTGGACAAGGGCGGATTACCGACCCGCCGCCAGAAGCGACGGATCAGACGCGGATCGTTTTAGCGGCCTAGTCAGTCGCGCTCAGGCCGTCATAAAGACTTAGTGGTCGTGCTTGTAGACCACGCCGCCTTTCATCACGAAATCAACGTCCATCAGTTCGGCGACATCCTTGAGCGGATCGCCGTCGACTGCGATGATGTCGGCCTCTTTACCCGCTTCTAACGTGCCGATCCGGTCATCCATTTCGATATGTTTGGCCCCGACGACGGTGGCGCTACGAATGGCCTCCATGGGGGTCATCCCGGCAGCGACCATATATTCGAATTCTTTGGCATTACCGCCATGCTTGGACACGCCTGTGTCTGTCCCAAAGGCAATCGTGACGCCGTTCTGCCAAGCCAGCCGCGCCATATCCTGCATCGCTGGGCCCACTTCGAGCGCCTTTTTCACTGAGTTGGGCGGTAAAAATGTGTCCGGATCATTGGCCCATCCCTCAACGGTCTTCCCGGCGAGAACGGTCGGGATCAGAACCGCATTGTGTTTCTTGAACAGGGCTGCAGTCTCAGCGTCCAAGAAGGAGCCATGCTCGATTGAATGAATGCCCGCGCGTAGAGCGGCATCGATGCCGCCTTTATCGTGCGCGTGAGCCGTGACTTTCCGACCCATTGTGGCCGCTGTCTGAACAATGGCTTTAAGCTCATCATCCATCAATTGCTGGCCAGTACCAGCATTGGTGTTGGACAGCACGCCGCCTGTAGCGGTGACTTTGATAACGTCAGCCCCGTTCTTCACGGCTTGACGCACGGCGCGGCGGCAATCCGCAACGCCGTCACAAATTGTTTGAGACTGGTACATCTCGAGAATGTCGCCCTTGAAACCGTGAAAGTCGCCATGTCCGCCCGTGGCAGAAATGGCTGAACCCGCAGCGCGGATATGGGGGCCCGGAACAACGCCCTTATTAATCGCGCGTCTTAGAGCGAAAATTTCCTTTGGACCGCCGACATCCTGCACGGCTGTGAAGCCGGCCATCAGTGTAGTTTTTGCATGGGCTGCGGCTTGCAAGGCGACGTCGCCAGATTCCATTGTCACCACATCCCAACGTGATCCGGTGTCACGGTCGCTACGCAAATGAACGTGGCTATCAATCAGACCAGGCATAAAGGTCATGGTCTTACCATCGATGATAGTGGCGTCTTCGTCCGGGAGAAATCCAGCCTCGATCCCAACGATCTTACCTTCATTGATGATAATAGTCTGATTGCGCAGCGGCGCCTCGCCCGGGACGGCGATTACCGTGCCTGCATGGATCAGGGTAAACCCTTCATGAGTGTCGTGACCGTCGCCGTGAGCGAAGGCCGGAACAGCCAGCATCAAGGCGGCTGTCATCAGCAAAGTCGTTTTCATCGTTAAGTCCTCTCCCAGTCTTGAGAGAGGATTGGCCGAATAGATCGGCTACGTCCAGAGTTGAGAGTCCTAAAGCGCTTGGTGGGCGATATCGCGGCGACAGAAGCCGTCAGCCCAATCAATGTCCTCATCAATCACACGATAGGCCAAATCGACAGCATCGCGCAGTGTGTCACCCGATGCCGTGACGTTGAGAACACGCCCGCCATTGGCTTTCAGCTTGCCGCAATTACGCCCACGGCGCGTCCCGGCGTGGAAGACAACCACATCTTCGCGCGCATTGGCCGCTGGAACGCCTTCGATCACGGTGCCCTTGTCATAGGATCCCGGATAGCCTTTGGCGGCAAGGACGACATTCACGACTGGGTCATTGAACCAAGCGGGTGCCTCTACGCTATCAAGCTCGCCAACTTCTGCCGCGATGAGAATGTCCATCAGGTCGCTTTGCATCCGCCGCATGATGACCTGACATTCTGGATCACCGAAGCGAACATTATATTCGATCAGTTTCGGGCCTTCTTCGGTGATCATCAGCCCAGCAAACAGCACGCCCGTGAATGGGTGCCCGTCTTTGGCCATGCCATAGACAGTTGGTGCGATGATCCGCTCCATAGTCTCCGCGAGGACTTCATCTGTAAAGACGGGCGCGGGGCTGTAGGCACCCATACCGCCCGTATTGGGCCCCTTGTCGCCATCATAAGCGCGCTTATGGTCCTGCGCTGCGATCAGGGGCAGGGCGGTTGTGCCGTCGCAGATGGCAAAGAAGCTGGCTTCCGGCCCGCGCATGAATTCTTCGATCACAACGCGGGTCGAGGCATCGCCAAATTTGCCGGAGAAGAAATCTTCGAGTTCGGCCTCGGCCTCTTTCAGTGTTTCCGGAATGACCACGCCTTTACCCGCCGCCAGCCCGTCCGCTTTCAACACGTAAGGCGCGTCCATCGTTTTCAGATAGGCCTTGGCGGCCTCGATATCGGTGAACACACCGTAAGCAGCGGTCGGAATATTATAGCGATCGCAGAAATCTTTGGTGAACGCCTTAGAGCTTTCTAACTGAGCGGCCGCTTGGGTTGGCCCGAACACTTTCACGCCGCGAGCCTGCAAAGCATCGACCAGACCCAGCGCTAAAGGTTGTTCCGGTCCAACGACGACGAAATCATAGCCGTCACGTTGCACCAAAGCGAGAAGACCGTCGATGTCGTCGGCTTTCACGTCAACGATGTTGGCAATCTCGGCCAGACCCGCATTGCCGGGCGCGACCGTCAGATTTGTGACGCGCTCGCTCTGAATGATTTTCCAAGCCAGCGCGTGTTCACGGCCGCCGGATCCGATAAGAAGTACATGCATGGGCGCGCCTTAGCGGACGTATGGGTGGGCGGCTAGATCGGCGAACGGCTAGATCGTAAAAAGCGCACAATCGGAGTGCAAATCTTCATCGACGCAAAAAAGTCCTAACGGTCGTTAACCAAACTTTACCGAATCGTCGCATGACTGAAATCACTCTGACGAATGCGCACTGTCAGAGGAGACTGTCGGAACTGATTTCGACGCTATTTGTGAGGGCCTATGCGCTGCACTTACGGGCAACATGCCTTTCGACCCCCAACCCGGTCATCCGGAGGATTGCGAAGGAGGTTGGCGAGACTGCGCCGTGCCTGTTCGCGCAATTCCGATCGACAAAAGGCTTATTGCCAACCGTAGATAATTGAGCTGCCTATTAGAGGCCGCTTTTTATTTGCCGATCACGCGAAGGAAACGGTCCTGCAGGGCCGGGTTCGTTTTGAACTCGCCTGTGAACTGTGTGGTGATGGTGGACACATCGGGGTGATGCACGCCGCGTGTGCTCATGCACTGGTGGACGGCATCGACCATCACGGCGACGCCGCGTGGTTTCAACGCGTCCTCAATCGCATCAGCGATCTGGGCGGTCATCGTTTCTTGTGTTTGCAGACGTTTGGCATAGGCTTCGACGACCTTCACCAATTTGCTGATCCCGACGACTTTTTCAGTCGGCAGATAGGCGACATAGGCGCGGCCCAAAAACGGCGCGATGTGATGCTCGCAATGGCTCTCCACATCGATCTCGCGCAGGATGACCATGTCATCATAGCCCGACACATCTTCGAACGTGCGGGATAATTCTTCGGCCGGATCCATGTCATAGCCGCGAAACCATTCGCGATAGGCGTTGATCACGCGCTTGGGCGTATCGCGCAAACCTTCGCGGTCCGGATCATCTCCCGCCCAGGCGATCAGCGTGCGCACGGCATCCATCGCGGCTTCGGGCGAAGGACGTTCACTCTTGGGAACGGGTCTGAGGGTCGGTTTGCTCATGGCCGCGATATAGGGAGCGATTGGCGTCTGCGTAAGGGTGAATTCCGCCTATCGACCATGCGATTGCAACGAAATCGTAATCTTAGGACTAAGCTTTCTCGGAACGGAAGCACTGGGCTTGCCGTTGGTTAGGCAAGGAAGAGACAGATGTTCATGCCTCACAGGGTATTGAAATTAGTCGATTTTTATGACGAAGAGTTCTGAAAGGACATATTATGACATATTTGAAAACCACCCTTATTAGCGCCGCCGCCATCGCATTGGCCGCTCCAGCGTTCGCCGCAGATGGTCACATGGAAAAAAAGCATGACGCTATGGTGAAGGTAAAAACGACAGCGACGATGACGGATCAAGAGGTCGCGATGATGAAGAAAATGCAAATGGATGCCATGCGTAAGAAGCATATGGAATCAATGGGAATGACCACCGCAACGTCGGTTGAGATGGACACGACAACAACCATGCATACGGACAAGATGCATATGGACAAAATGCATGATGAAAAGATGCATTCGGACAAAATGCATAAAGACGGCATGCACCCGTCAAAGGTCAACGATACAGTCGGCGAAATCCTGCAAGCCGACGGCGAGCCGAGCATCCAGTCCGACCAAGAAATCATTGTGGAGGATTATACGATCACTGAAGCCAAATTCCGCAGCGCTGATGATGATGGCATGATTAAAGACAATGCGATTGTCGTGCCCGGTTCCGGTGGCACGACCACAACTGTCACCTGTCCTGCTGGCACGACAGCGCAAACTGATATGACTTGTATGGTTACAGGCGATTATATGCCCGACCTGAATGAATAGTCCGGCTTAAGTCACTCAAACACGAACCCTGATAGGGGGAGGGAGTGGAGACCCTCGGCATGCTGTGCCGAGGGTTTTTTTATGTGCTCTCGCAAATGAGTGGCGTGCTGGCGACGCGCCAGCGATTGATTTCATCGACGCTCATCCAGTGAATATCCTCAGACCCAGCGGCGTGCGTTCTGAAATCGTAAAAATCCGGATCGATACCCATGTCCGAGAGGAAGGTGCGAGAATAGCTGCGGTGCGTATCCCACGGAGCGTCCTGGGCGTCGAAACCGCTCGATCCCCATGCATGGACGCCAATCTTGGCGCCGCAGGCCACAGTCCGCATTTGACCGGCCAGAAACAAGTCCACAGCGCCAGAGGCGATGCGGGAATTGGGGCGGAGTTCCGTTGCCAGTCCGGCGCGGCGAATATCTCGCGCTAAGCGGTAATTAGAGGTCACATCCCGCGTTCCGGGCATATCGATGAACACCAGCGTATCGACATCAGGATGATTGCGCAGAAGCCGGTCGACCACGCGTTCAGATCGTCCATCGGTGAACCCAAACCCATAGGCGCGATTGCCATCGACTTCGAAGCGCAACCGGTCTGGGTTCGGCGACCGGAACAAAAGCCCACCGAGTATAACGAGCGCGACGCCCGCCAGTCCGATCACATCCCATCTCATCAGTTTGTTTTCACTATCGGGCGGATCCTGTCAGAAATCCGAACCAGTTCGTGCCTTCACACGCGCCGTCGCTCAGAATGTTGAACCGCTCCAAATCAGTCTTCGACAGAAAGTAGAGCGCGCTATGCGGCGCGGCATCACGGGCGAATTGGTAAAACTCTGGATCAACGTCGAGCGTGCTGTGAAAGGCCTCCATCCGCTCTTCAATCGGATCATAGCCGAGCTTGCGCGGCGTGTCGCCATTCTCGCCTTTCCAGCTATGCACGCCGATCCGTGCGCCGCAATCCATCGTGCGGGTCTGTCCGGCCAAGAACAGATCGACCCCGCCTGAGGCAATAAAGGATGTCCGCTCCAAATGCGTATTTAGGCCGCGCGCGCGGATCATCTGAGCAATGCGGGTATTTTCGCCCAAATGGGTCGTGCCGGGCACATGTTTTAGAACAATGGTGTGGAGTTGCGGATTGGCGTCGAGCTGCCGACGCACATCGTTGAAACTATCTTTGTCCGTGCCGCCATAGGCATAGGCGATGGTGTCTTCGACCACGAGATTGAACCGCGCATCGGGGTCTGGCGGCATTTGGAAGGCTTCCCACACGAACATGGCGGCCAGCAAAATGACGATGAACGCCGTGATCGGCGAGCGCCGACGCTTCGGAATGGGTTCGGTCCAACCGCGATTCCACTCATTCTGATCATAAGGGTTCCAAGCCATAGGCAAGAGATATAGGGAGCGCCCCCATGGAGAACCAAGACCACCCCCTCTCTTTATATGACTCACTATCGCGTGAGGTCCGTCGGTTTGTGCCGCAGGACCCCACGAATGTGACGATGTATAATTGTGGACCAACGGTCTATTCCTACGCCCACATCGGCAATGCGCGCGCTGCCGTGGTGGCCGATGTGCTGTTCCGCGTGCTGCGTCAAATCTATGGCGAGGATCACGTCCGCTATGCGCGCAACCTGACCGATGTGGATGACCGGATCATTGCTAGCGCGATGGAACAAGGCGTGCCGATCAGTGAGATCACTGAGAAATATACGAAAATCTATCAAGATGATCTGAGAGCGCTCAACTGTCTTGAACCCACGGTCGAACCCAAAGCGACCGAGCATATACAGCAGATGGCGGATATTATCGTCACGCTGATGGATAAGGACGCGGCGTACCTCGCTGAGGGCCATATCTATTTCGACGTCACCAAAGACGAGGATTACGGCAAACTGTCTGGCCGCAAACCGGAAGATAATCTGGCGGGCGCGCGGGTCGAGGTCGTGGGCGCAAAGCGTAACGCGGCTGACTTTGTACTGTGGAAACCCTCGCCGGACGGCGAGCCGGGCTGGAGCCAACAACAGACGTCCACAAGCTATTTCGTCGATTGGGGCAAATACGGCAATCGCGACTTTGCGACCAAAGCGGGCCGACCTGGCTGGCACATTGAATGCTCCGCTATGGCGAAGGAAACGCTCGGCGAGACCATCGATATTCACTGTGGTGGCATCGACCTGCGCTTCCCGCACCACGAAAACGAAATCGCCCAATCAGAGACGGCGAACGACAAGACGTTCGCCAACTACTGGGTCCACAATGAATTCCTCAATATGGGCAAAGACAAAATGTCCAAGTCACTGGGCAATGTCGTGCTGGTCCACGACCTGCTGAAGGATTGGGATGGGGAGGTTATTCGATTGGCGCTCTTGAAGGCGCATTATCGGAATGAACTGATTTGGAGTGAGGATTTGCTGCGCGAGAGTAAGGCGCAGTTGGATGGGTGGTATAGACTAGTTCGAAAACAAGACCTCAAATCGTATGATGACGAGGTTTTGGGTCGCATTCAGAACAATGCTAAAAAAACTTTGTTTTCAACAGCCTGTGTCGATCTCGATGTAGCGGCACTCATCAGAGAATCTGTTTTTGCTGACGAGATCGAAGTTGAAGGCCGAGTAACCGAGAGCAAAAAGAAATCGAGTCTCAAACTAACATCGATATCTGCATACGGTTTGCGTTCGCTTCAATTGCTGGGGTTTCTTCAACGCGACCCAGATGACTGGTTCCGCGGCAATGCGTCCGATGACGAAAGCGCCGAGTTCGACGCGCTTGCCGCTGCCCGTCACGCGGCGCGGCAGGCGAAGGATTGGGCGGAGGCAGACCGCATTCGCGATGAGGGCGCGGCGCGCGGGATCGTGTTTGAGGACAGCGCTGAGGGCACGAGCTGGCGTAAGGCTTAAACACTTACCCGTATCAGGCCGACTTGATCGGCCTGCCCATCTCCCACTCCATCACCTTTGAACAAAGTTGATGGGTTCAGTGATGGACCCGCCGATCAAGTCGGCGGGAGGCGTATAATTGATGTCTGTCATCCTCCGGCTTGACCGGGGGACCCATTGTTCGCTGTCTCGGCAACCGCTTCATTCCGACGGGTCGCCATATGGGTTCCCCGGTCGAGCCGGGGAATGACGATTTATGGAGACTAATCTTCGAACCGATAATCCGGTCCGGCCAAACAGGTGCCATCGGCTTGCGCATCAGTGCCGAGCGGGCAGGTGATGGGGAAATCGGCTTCGATCTGACCGGGCTTTTCAAGGCGCGGCTCTGCGCCCGTTGCGCGTTTGTCGTCCAGTTCGGCCAGATCATCATCGTCAATATCGTTATATTCGGTCGCTTCCCGGTCGGCGCGGTCCAGGAGAGCCGCCTCTTCGCGAATCGTCATGGTTGGGACGGGTTCGTAATCGGGTTGCTTGATATTGGCGATTTCGCGCTCTTCGAAAAAGTCTTCCAGACGCTCTTCCTTGGCGTCGAGCACGGCTTCGACCGCCGGGTCATCAGCTTCGACATCGAAGGTCGTGTCCTGCGCATTGGCAGAGCCAAATATCAGCGCAAGCAGCACAGCGAGGGACGAGGCGGGAAGAAATTTGAATCGGGTCATGCCAGTCTAACGCGCAAAGCCCCCAGAAGGTTCACGCCTCGCCAAATCAAGTGATCCTCGTTAGGGTTGGCGCATGTCCAATATCCAGATCCACCTCTTCCCCTGCCTCTCTGACAATTACGGTATTCTCGTCCATGACCCGGACAGTGGGCGCACCGCCTCTATCGACACGCCGGACGGCGAGGAGATCGCGCGGCAATGTGAGGCCAAAGGCTGGGCGCTGACGGAGATCTGGAACACCCATTGGCATCCCGATCATACTGGCGGGAATATGGGGCTGAAAGAGCGGTTCGGGGTTCAGATTTACGGTCCCGGACGCATTGAGGGCCGCATTCCCGGCATCGACACCAAATTGGGTGAAGGGGACAGCTTTGATTTTGGCGCGCATCCGGTCCGCGTCATGGAAACGCCCGGCCATACGACTGAGCATATTGTCTTTTATCTGGAAGCTGCAGGCGCGTGTTTTGTGGGCGATACGCTGTTCACGCTGGGCTGTGGACGCCTGTTTGAGGGCACGCCAGAACAGATGTGGGACAGTTTCGGTAAGATATTGAGCTTGCCCGCATCGACTCAGCTCTACTGCGCCCACGAATATACGCTCTCAAACGCGAAGTTTGCGCTCAGCGTCGATGGAGATTTGCCTGACTTGCGCGACGCCGTCGCGACCTATGAAGCGATGCGCGCGCGGGGTGAGCCGACCGTGCCAACAACGGTGGCGACTGAGCGCAAAACCAACCCGTTCTGGCTCGCGGGCAGCGCCGAAGAGTTGGGGCGGCGGCGCGCGTTAAAGGATGCGATGTAGCGGACGGCACCGCTCGGTAGGAAAGAACCATGCTAAAAAAAATTGCTCACGCCCTGATCCGCAAGGCTGAAAAACGCGTGGGGGTGACGTTCGATTACGTCCACGCGATTGCTGACGCGAGCTTTAGCCTGCTGAACCGTTATAACCGTCTGTTCGGGTTTCTAGATCCAAACCATTTTGTATCTAAGGATGCATATCATGTTGCCCGCCTGCGCGGGGCGATCAGCGCGGATTGCGGAACCTGTGTTGAGGCAGAAATCAATCTGGCGCAGCAGGCTGGCGTTGACGCTAACCTGATCGATCACGTTCTGAGCGCGACTTATATGGCTTTGCCGGAGGCTTTGGCTGCAACAGCACGTCTGGCTGATGCGGTGACGGGCAGCCGGATAGACGATCCCGACGCAAGAGAGGTCATCCGCAATGAGTTCGGTGAGGAGGGCTTGATTGAACTCTGTTTCGCCATGAATGGCGCGGCCCTATTGCCCGGCATCAAGCGTGGCATGGGCTATGCCACGGGTTGCGATATTGAAATGATGCGTAGGATCGCGAAAGCCTGACGGGGCAGAAGCCATTCAGAGACGAGAAAACGCAAAAAACCCGCCGAAGGGGCGGGCTTTTCTAATGGGTATGAAGCAAAGCGCCGGTTAGGCGCTAAGCCGGGCGCTATTTTTTAGCCCGGCCTTTTTCCATGCCGCGACCTGTGGTGCGCTCGGCGATGCGGGCAGATTTACCGCGACGCTCACGGAGAAAGTAAAGCTTGGCGCGGCGAACCTTGCCTTTGCGTTTGACTTCGATTTCTTCAACCAGCGGGCTGTAGACAGGGAAGACGCGCTCGACACCTTCGCCGTAGCTGATCTTACGCATGGTGAAGCTCTCATGGATGCCAGCACCGGACCGCGCAATGCAGACGCCTTCAAAGGCTTGCAAACGGGTGCGTTCACCTTCGGTGATGCGGACCTGCACAACCAGCGTATCGCCAGCAGAGAAATCAGGGATGACTTTACCGGAGTCCAGTAGGCGCTCGGCCTCTTTCTTCTCAAGTTTTTCAATCACGTTCATAGCGACTCACTTTCTTGCCGATGACGGCTTACGCCTTCGGGTCTTTTTTGTGTGGGTACGCAGCCCATAAATCGGGGCGGCGCGCCTTTGTAATCTCTTCCATTTGTGCTCGCCGCCAGCGATCCACGGCTCCGTGGTCGCCAGATGTGAGCACCGCCGGGATGTCCCGACCTTCAAACTCGCGGGGCTTAGTATAGAGTGGATACTCCAACAAACCCGTCTCAAAACTCTCTTCATCGAGGCTTTCCGCGCTGCCGAGGACTCCGGGGAGTAGGCGCACGCACGCTTCGATCATGGCCTGAGCCGCAACCTCTCCGCCCGCGAGAACAAAATCGCCAATGGAGATTTCCTCCATATTGCGCGATTCGATAACACGTTCGTCGAGACCTTCAAACCGTCCGCAAAAGCAAACAAGACCCGGCCCGGCAGCAAGCTCTCTGACGCGGTTTTGCGTCAGTGGCCGGCCCCGAGGGGTCATGTATAGCAACGGGCGGTCCGCTAAGACCACGCTGTCGATAGCTTTGGCTGCGATGTCGGGCTTCAGGACAAGTCCTGCGCCGCCACCCGCAGGAGGGCCGTCAACAGTGCGGTGCCTATTAGTGGAAAAGTCGCGTATGTCTACTGTGTCGAGCTGCCAGAGACCGCTTTTTTCAGCACCTCCAATGATCGATGCGCCCAAAACACCCGGAAACGCGTCCGGATAGAGGCTCAGCACGGTCGCGTGCCACGGTTTTGCACCGTCCATATGCGAGGTCTCGCTCATCGGCGGGCCTGTAGGGGAATGGGGCAGTTTGGGGAAGGGCGAAGACATAAGGGGAGGTGGTCTTCGCCCTTCCGGGGATCTGCGGAGTGGCCGAGATCAGCGAAGTGGGGAGGTTTGGGGGTACATTCCATCTTCGCTCAACCACCCTTTAGCAAACTTATTTGGGGTGTGGGGTCACAGCTGAGTCACAGCTTCGTTAGGGCCGCGTTAACCACGATCCGCCACGCCTTCATTATGCGTTGTTTGCTACTCATACCGCTATTTTTAGGCCTGTCGGCCTGCGCCAGTGCTGTTGGCGGATATGACTACACATTCCAGCCGCAACCGGGGCAGGGTCAATATGTCCGGCCAGCGTACCTTGATCCAGCCCCCACACCGCGCCTTCCAGCCATTGATCCGTGTCAGTCGCAGATGTATTTGCCGCTAGTCGGCGTGAATGAAGGCGCGATCTATATTCCCGGATTACCGGGGCAGAAGCGCATCATCCGCCCAGCCGTGTTTGAGGGCGCAGATAATGATTTCCTCAATGGGGAAATGATGACCGAGACCTATGTGCAGGTTCAGAATTACCTTCCGGGTCAGCAGCTTTACGCGCCGTCGATCTCGGATGTGTCGGAACGAATCACGATTGGTGTCGAGGACACGTCCCGTTTGACGATTGAGCTCGACCGTGACGGCTATGTCCAAGAGATTCGCTGTGGCTGATCGCCAATCGTTTCCGTGAAAATAGGCATGGCCGAGTCGTCAGATTGAATGTGCGCGCGATTCTCTTCGGCAATGACCTGTAAGAGTTTCACCTCCGGCTTAAAATTGTCGATCTGGCGGCAAGCGGGTCTGATTTTGCGGCGCACAGACTTGCTCATAATGCATCCATAGGTCGCGACAATTTGCTCGGGCGTCTGACGACGCACGGTGAGCGTCAGACAGGATGAAAACACCAAGGCATTTTCCACAAGGCGTTGCGGCACTTTCCAAGCGGAGAGTTCCTCCGTCAGAGCCGGGAGACATTGGGTCATGGCGAAACCCTGCCGATAATAGGCGCAGCCCGTCAGCCTGATCAGCGCACGCTGGATCGCGGTCAGGGGAACCCCTGGATTGAACCGAGCCATGCGCAGCTCGATCAGTTGCAGCACAAGACGGGCAACAAATTGTCCGGGCTCCTGCGCGCGCTCAGGGTCGAAGGTTAGCGTGGTGCGGTCGTCTGACAGCGGTCTGGTCGAGGCGATAAGGCGCAGATCGTTGGGGTCGATGGCCATGTCGTCCAAGATGGTCGCAAAACTATTCTGCGCCCAATCCCCCACGGAGCGCGTGTCGCGCTCATCGTAGACGATAGTATCGAGGCCCTGACTTTTATGCAGGGGGGAGGGAACTTGGGGGCGCGCTGGTAGGCCAGACTGGCGAATAAGAAACGCCAGCGCTTCGAACATGATCAGCGCATCCTCGTCCCGGATTAGTCTCTGCTGGAACATAAGCCCTCGTCTTTCTGCCACCCCCGCGCGCAAGAGCTCGATCATTGCAGAAAATGAGGCGAAATGCGGGCATGATTGGGATCAGGGTAAACAGGGCCACAATGATGCGGGGGTCACGGTTCCTTAAAGATCCGCGTCTTTTTCAGCGGCTTCATAGGCGGCGAGGGCTTCGAGCCATTGATTTTCTAGCTCATCAACCCGCTTCGCCGTCAGCCCTCGGTCGATGCCGAGTTGCACGGCATGATCTGGATCGCGATCAAACAAGCCCGGTTCGGCGAGCTTGGCGTCGATTGTTTTGATGGCCGCGACCGCCTTGTCGAGATTGCGTTCAAGGGTTGCCGCTTTTTTCTTGAGCGGTGCAATCGCTTTGCGCGCGTCGGCCCGGGCTTTGCGTTCATCGGCCTTGGACGGTCCCGTATCGACTTTGGGCTTCTTGTCTGGGCGCGCGCGTTCGGCCTGCATTTCTCGGTAATCGTCCAGCGTGCCTTCATAGGGCGTCACCGTACCGCTACTGACCATCCACAAACGGTCTGTCGTGGCTTCGAGAAGCGCCCGGTCATGGCTGATCAGTAGGACGGTGCCGGAATAATCGTTCAGCGCCCGGACCAACTCTTCGCGGCTATCAATGTCGAGGTGGTTGGTCGGTTCGTCCAGCACCAGAAGATGCGGTTTGTGAAAGCCGATCAGGGAGAACAAGAGCCGCGCTTTTTCTCCGCCAGACAGATCGCCCGCTGGCGTCTCGGCATTTTTGGCTCCGAGTCCGAATTGCGCGAGACGGGACCTCCGCTCTGCCTCGGTCGCGTCAGGCATAAGCTCGACCACATGGTCGTAAGCGGAGGCCGATTCGTTCAGCGCATCGACTTCATGCTGCGCAAAATAACCTACCCGCATCTTCCGATGCGCGCGAATACGACCCTCTTGAGCTTTGAGAATACCCAGCAGCCCCTTAGCGAAGGTCGACTTCCCTTCACCGTTGCGGCCCAGCAGACCGATCCGGTCATCAGGATCGACGGTGAGGTTGAGATTGCGGAGGATGGTCGTCTCACCATACCCCAACGCGGCTTCGTCGAATCGTACCATCGGCGGGGAGAGCATGCGTTCTGGCCCGTTCAGATCGATAGGGGCGATCGGTTCGCTGACCAAGGTCGCGATGGGCTCCATCTTTTCGAGCCGCTTGACCCGGCTTTGCGCCTGCCTGGCTTTGGAGGCCTGAGCCTTGAAGCGTGTGACGAAGGCTTCCAGTTTGCGGCGTTCATCTTCCTGCTTGGCGATGAGGGCCATATCGAGTCGGTTGCGCTCAGCCAGACGCCGCTGAAACCGCTCATAATTGCCCGCATACATCGTCATCTTGCCATATTGAAGATGGGCGATGTGAGTGACGGCGGTGTTGAGGAAATCGCGGTCATGTGAAATCATGAAAATCGTGCCGCGATATTTGCGGATATGGGTTTCCAGCCAGAGCGCGCCTTCAATGTCGAGATAGTTGGTCGGCTCATCAAGCAGCAGCATGTCTGGCTGGGCGAACAACATCGCCGCCAGCGCCACCCGCATTCGCCAACCGCCAGAGAAATCGGCGCAGGGGCGGAGCTGGTCCGGTCCGTCAAAGCCGAGCCCTGACAAGATCGATCCGGCCCGGGCTTCCGCCGTATAAGCATCAATATCGCCCAGCCGGGTATGGATCTGCGCGATGCGCATCGGATCGGTCGCCGTTTCGGCTTCCGACATGAGCGCGACACGTTCCGTATCGGCCGCCAGAACCGTCTCCATCAGGCTTTCAGGCCCGCTCGGCACTTCCTGATCAACGCAGCCCAAACGCATATTCTGGCGCATGGTGATGGCGCCGTCATCTGCGCCGATTTCGCCCTTGATCAAGCGAAACAGGGTCGATTTACCAGTCCCGTTACGCCCGACCAACCCGACCTTCTGGCCTTGGTCAATCGCGAGGGTCGCCTGCTCAAACAGCAGTCGTCCTTCGATCCGGTATGTCAGATCATTGATGTGAAGCATTTCAGCGCGCCGCTAACACGGGTTGAATTGCGGGTCATCCCGCAGAATATGTTCAGACGCTCGCTGACGGGCAAATGGCGCACAGAACTGGCAATCGGTTCGCTAGTCCTTTCCGCTCGATCTCTCTATCGGGATATGATCGATTAGGTCGCCTGGCGAACACTCCAGAACGTCGCAGATACGGTCCAGTGTTTCGAGTTTGATGCCCTTGATCTTGCCTGATTTGAGCCGGGATAGATTGGTCTCTGTAATGCCAATGGCGGCGGCTAGGTCTTTGGACTTCATTTTGCGCCGTGCCAGCATGACATCCAGTCTGATCAGGATTGTCATCGCTTAAACATAGTCCTGAACTTCGCGGGCCATGGCAATTCCGTCTTCGATTGCACTGGACGCCGCCCAGGTGACACCTGCCATGAATAACACCGCTAAATCCACAGGGCTGATCTGAAGATGCGTCCAAAGTGGCTGGTCATCGAACTCCCCCATGGCCCACCGGATTACACCGCTTAGCGCAATCGCGCTTATGGTTGCGAGGCAAGCATAGGTCGAGAACCAGCGCAATGATTTCACGGTCTTACGCGTCAGAGCGTTTCCACTGTGAATGCCCCTGAACATTTCAAAAAGATGCCAGAGAGATTGTAAAACGAGTAAGCTCGGCACCAGTGCAGCGATCAAACCAATGGTGCGCCGTTGTGGAAGCGGTGCATCGTTCGCAATAACCAAAGTGTTGTCGCCCAAACGGTCAATACCCAACCCCCAGAACATTATGAAGAACGTGACGATCGCCAGCCCCAGAATGGGAATTGTGACCATAAACGTCATAGTGACAAGCCGTGTCCAAGGGTTTTTCGGCATAAAATCTCCACTTTCATCAATAAATTATCGTGACACGATAATAATTATGTGATTTTGAACAAGATAGGAGAGTTATAGCTCCTGAACAATCATGGATCTGAATATGGCCCTCTTACCGAGCCTGCTATTGTGGAACTTCATATTTCTTGTATTTGGCGGTGTCGCTGCGATCCTGCTTCGAGGGAGTGTGCGACCGGGTTGGTTTGGACTGGCGCTTATCCTTTACAACATCAATGTCCTGCTCGTTCTCGGGCCTGTCTTCTATGACGATAGCCTCGTTTCGTTGATCGGGCTCGGGCCGTTCGAGTTCAACTGGATAGGCAAAGTGCTGGCGTTAGCTACGACGCTGGCCATTCTGATCTTTGGTCATATCAGTCTAAAGGAGGCGGGACTGACTTTCCGCCAATCGCCCAGAGCGCGCTTAGGCTGGATCGTACTTGCTGGGCTGATCGCCTTGGCGGTCGCAATGGCCCTCTACATGCCCGATCAAACCCACTCGACGGAATCGATCCTCTACCAGTTGACCATGCCATCACTGGAAGAAGAAATTTTCCATCGCGGCCTGTTGCTCGCCGTGTTGTTCCGAGCGTTTGATCCCAAAACGAAGATGCCGCCACGCCGGTTTGCTGTCGCACCAGTGATTTCTGCGGCGATGTTTACACTGATCCACGGTCTATACATGTCAGAGGGGGGGCTGGGAATATCGCTTGAAGCGCTGATCTTCGCGGGCATTTTTGCGGTGCTGCTGACTTGGCTACGTTTGCGAACGGGCAGCGTTGTTGCGCCGATAATATTGCACAGTGCGGTCAACACGATCTGGCGAGTGCTGTAGCCGCGCGCCGCTAACACGGGTTGAATTGCGGGTCATCCCGGATTAGGGGCCGCGCAAATTCCATCACTGCCAACAAAGGATGACACCATGGCCGTGCAACGCACTTTTTCTATTATCAAACCCGACGCGACCAAACGTAACCTGACCGGTAAGGTCAATGCCATGATTGAAGACGCGGGTCTTCGCATTGTCGGCCAACGCCGCGTTCATTTGAGCGAAGCTCAAGCCAAGCGCTTCTACGAAGTCCACGCTGAGCGTCCCTTCTACGGCGACCTTGTCAATTTCATGACCTCTGGCCCCGTTGTTGTGCAGGTTCTGGAAGGCGAAAACGCCATTACCACTTACCGTGACGTGATGGGCGCAACGAACCCAGCCGAAGCTAAAGCGGGCACAATCCGCGCGGCCTTCGCGGAAAGCATTGATGCCAATACAGTCCACGGGTCAGACGCGCCTGAAACGGCCGCTGAAGAAATCGCTCAGTTCTTCACTGAAGATCAGATCGTCGGCTAAGCGAACCTTACATCACAAAACAAAAAAAGGCCGGGGTGACCCGGCCTTTTTCTTTGCGGTTTGATTGATGTCTGCGATCAAGATGTGATCCGGATAACCTCGGAGACAATTTCTTCGCCAATGGTTTCGAAAGCCTCTTCTAGGTCCTCTGCATTTTCCGCAGCGATGAAGGTGCTCGCATCACTCGCGCATTCCTTGAGAAAATCATAGGCGATCTGCGTCGAGTCTGCATCCTGTGTTACCGTGCCAAAGCCACCATTGCCATATTTACCGGCCTCCAAGGCAAAGCCGATCGTATACACGGTCGCGCCCGCATTCTTCATTTGCTTGCAGTATTTTAGTGTTTCCTCATTGTCGGGCATTGTCACTCGGCCTTCGACCCACTCATAGCTATATTTGGTGTTGTTAGCCCAATAGCCTACTTTTCCAGGCGGCTTATTCGTGGACTTCTTTTCGTCTTCCCAACAACTCCAACCCCAGTAATTATAATATTGGCAATCTGTTCGACGCCAAGTTCCAGAACCTGTTTCTTCGATCCATTCACTATCATTATTATTATTCACACCGTCGGTCATGAAAACCACATATTTCAAGGGTGTCTTACCATTGGCGGCTTGGTGAATGGCGTCCTCTTTCTTGATCCAGTTTTTAGCCTTTTTCATCGAGTCGGATGAGTTCGTGCCGCCATTGGCGACCATCGCTGCAACATGGCTTTTCTTGAGTAGACGCCAGGCCATCCCTTTTTTCGCTGAGTTGATGGTACTTGTATTAAACGGGAGCATACCGGTTCGAACGATCTTGGGGTTTGACCCACTCTGATCGCCGACAATTGTACCGAGATGGTCCATGAACCCGTTGACAGACGACTGAAGCGCGCTGATCCGGCTGACAGCCCCAGACGGCGCAGAATTGCCGACATAGGGTTTGTCGTCCCATGCCATTGACCCAGAATTGTCCAGAACGAGAGTAATGGAGGCGACGTCGCGGAGCTCAGTGCTTTCAAAACTGACGGTTGCCCGCGTTGAGAAATTGAGCTTGTCGAACCCCATAATACCGGAAAATGTTGTGTTAGTCTTGCCCCGAACGGTGACGATTGCTTCGCGCGTATCCTCGTCATAGACGACATTAACATAAACGTCGTCAGCGCCGCCATCGACCCAACCTTGGAGATCATATCCCAGCGATGCCGCGGAATGTGTGCCCGGCGGCACCCCACCATTGGACCCATCTGGAATCTCCCCATGCGTGCTCACATAAATGGCTGCACTGAGCGCGACAGCGTCGGCAATTTGCTGCGATCTCGATGTAGACGACGATGCCATTGTGTAATCAATGGCGGCTCCGGCGACGGCCAAAATGGCTGTGATGCCAATTGACGTCATAATGGCGACGTTCCCAGTCTCAGAGGTCGCGAAATTTCGCGTCGTGCGTGAGGGTGTCTTTCCACGTATCTGTCTGACAAACCGCTCGAAAGCGGATGTTTTGGCTGGGGTGTGCCCAAGCTGATGAGAAGATTCAGTCATGGCCGAATATATAGGACAACTATATTTCAGCGACGTTGCGAAACAGGGTTAAGGCTTTGCTATCGCCTACGCGCTAACACGTCTTTTGCCGCAGTGGCCAGCGCTCTCGGATAAAGGATTAATTCGCGCGCCAAAACACGCTCCACCAAACTTTTCTCGGTGTCCTCCGACGTGATTTCAACAGTTTCGTGGTCGATCACACTACCGCCATCCACTTCGCCGACAACCCAATGGACAGAGGCTCCGGCGACCGTGTCACCGGCCTCTAAGGCGCGCCTATGCGTATGCAGACCTTTATATTTGGGCAGCAGAGAGGGGTGGATATTGATGAGGCGGCCTTCCCAACGCGCGACAAACCAATTGGTCAGCACTCGCATGAAGCCTGCGCAGGCGACAAATTCGATATTGTGTTCGTTAAGGGCTGCGTCCAATTCGCGTTCGAACGCTTCGCGGGTCTCGAAGTTTTTGTGATCGATAGAGATGGCTGTGACGCCCGCCGCATCGGCCCGGCGAAGCCCTTCGGCTTCGGGCTTATTCGAAACAACCAGAACGACCTCCGCCGGATAGTCGGATTGCTGCGCGGCCTGTACCAGTGCCATCATGTTGGAGCCGCGTCCCGATATGAGGACCGCCGTGCGCAATCGTCGTGGCACAGAGGGCGTCATGCCGCGCGCAATTCTCCGATCACATGGGCGGATATGCCGGATGGGTCGAGTTTAGACAGAACATCCATCACCCTGTTCGGTTTCACGCACAGAACCAGTCCAATGCCGCAATTAAACGCGCGTCGCATTTCGGCTTCCTCGACGCCGCCTGTCTCTTGCAGCCAGCGAAACACAGACGGGCGCTCCCACGCGTTAAAGTCGAACTCCGCCGTCAGGTGATCCGGCAGCATGCGCGGAACATTATCGGTCAGGCCGCCGCCCGTAATATGGGCCAATCCCAGAATATCGCCGAGCACAGGTTTCGCGGCATCCACATAGATGGTTGTCGGCGCGAGCAGCGCTTCGCCCAGGGTGCCGTCGCCAAAAGGTGAGGGATCAGAAAATGCTAATCCTGACCGCTCAACAACGCGCCGAATGAGCGAATAGCCGTTGGAATGCGGGCCGGATGATTCGAGCCCGATCAGCACATCGCCAATATCCATATCATCCATTAGAGGCAGCATCCGGTCACGCTCGACCGCCCCGACGACAAAGCCAGCCAAGTCAAACTCTCCGTCGGCATACATGCCCGGCATTTCGGCGGTTTCGCCGCCGATCAGCGCGGCGCCAGCCTGCCGACAGCCTTCCGCGATGCCCGACACAACAGCGGCTGCGCTCTCCACGTCGAGCTTTCCGGTGGCAAAATAGTCGAGGAAGAAGAGCGGTTCCGCGCCCTGTGCCAGCACATCATTGACGCACATGGCAACCAAATCGATTCCAACCGTGTCGAGCTTGCCCGTTTCGATCGCGACTTTGAGCTTCGTTCCGACCCCGTCTGTGCCGGAGACGAGCACCGGATCGTTAAATCCGGCGGCTTTTAAGTCGAACACGCCGCCAAAGCCGCCGATCGTTCCGTCCGCCCCGGGGCGGCGCGTACTTTTCACCATGGGCTTGATACGGTCGACGAGGGCGTCTCCCGCATCAATGTCAACGCCGGCGTCCTTATAGGACAGAGGTTTGGTCGCTTTTGTCATGGGTTCGCGATGTGTGCCAAAAACGCCGCAATCGCAAGCAATGAGGCGCGACCTTTTCCACAACGCAAAGCCTGCTATAGCCGCCCTATGAAATTATTCCTCACCGCCCTTGTCGCCAGCCTTCTTGCGCTGCCCGCGCTTGCCGCTGATCCATTCACGGTCGCCAAGGTTCCGGTCGACGCCCGGGCGGACTCGGCCATACAGGCGCAAACCCGAGCGATTGGGAATGGTCAGATCGCCGCGGCCCGGCTGTTGTTTGACCGGCTGACGCTGGAAAGTGAACGCGCGGCGCGCGGCTTGCCGCCCATGACGATTGAAGTGGTGGGACCGTTGATAAGAGGTCTCTCGATTGACAATGAACGGCGCTCAGCGACGCGTTATCTCGGCGATGTCTCGATTGCCTTCAATCCATCGGCTGTGCAGACGCTGTTGCGCAGTTCTGGCCTGACCATGGTCACCAGTCAGGCCCGTGAACGGCTGGCTTTACCCATCGGCGTTGATCTTGAAGGTGCGTTGGCGACGGATTTACTGTCAGGTCGCTACGCCCATGCGCTCACACCGATCAAAGTGCCGAGCGAAGAAGATATGGCGTTTCTGTATGAGGAACCGTCCAATGCCCGCTTGCAGGAACTGGCGACCCGCTATGGCGTCAATCAAGTCCTGATCATTCGGCCCCAAGGCGGAGGCAATCTTCAGGCGACCGATCTATCACTCGATAGCGGCGTGCGGCGCACCTTAAACGCCAGCGGCGGGATGGCCGGTTTGGTTGCGCGCATGGAGGCGGACTGGAAAGCCGATGCCGCTGTGCCGAGTGCCAGTGCCCAAACGTCTGCGGTGACTGTCCTTTATGGGTCTATGGATGAATGGCAGGAGCTACAGCAGGCCATCAATAATTCAGCGCAAGTTCGCGATGCGCGTCTTGATGCTTTGTCAAAAGATGGTGCCTTGATGAGCCTGAGCTATGGCAGCCTTGACCGCTTAGCGGCGGAAATGGCGCAAAAAGGCGTGCGCGTGATCGATGACCCGAGATTGGGTCTCGTTATCCGACGGTAGCCCGTCAGGGATCTATGGTGCCTATCCGCCAAATTCCGTTTGATCTGGCACCAGAGCCGGACTTCACCTTCGAGACATTCATCGAAGCGCCCTCCAATACGGGGGCGTTCAATGTTGTGCGCGCTTGGCCGGCTTGGCCCGCGCCCGCGATGATGTTGCTAGGCCCGGAAGGAACGGGAAAGACCCATCTGGGTGAAGCATGGCTCAAACACTCCCACGGCGTTTTTCTAGACGACGCGCATGTGCGGACGGAAGACGATCTGTTCGCCTTTATCAATCGAGCTTTGCGTGGCGATATTTCTGGCTTGTTGCTCGCCTCTCGTGTGCCGCCGAATGAATGGGGCGTCAGCCTGCCAGACCTACGCTCTAGGCTCTCTGCGATGCCGGTGATACAATTGCACGAAGCTGACGATGACAGTCTTCGCCCGATAACAAGCGCCTTGTTCCAGCGCCGTGGCCGTGAGGTGACGACCGATGTTGTTGATTATCTGCTGAAATATACGGATCGGAACGTCCCAGCGCTGCGGGCAACAATTCGCCTGATCGATGAGACAGCCTCAAGCGCAAAGGCGGATGTCACCAAGGCCTTCACGGCGAAAGTTCTACGCGAAACCGGCGATCTGTTCGACTAAAGAACGATCAACTAAAAACCGTCATCCTCCGGCTTGACCGGGGGACCCATTGTTTGAGGCTGGTTTGGTTCAATCATCCCAGTTGAGAGCGATCTCGCGCCATCCGGGATTATCGGTCTCAATTAAATCAATCTTCCATTGGCGGTTCCATTTCTTCAAGCGCTTCTCCCGATGAATCGCGTCGTTGAATGCGTCGAAGGTTTCGAAATAGACGAGTCTGAATACGGAATATTTGGATGTGAAAGATGCTTTCTTTTGGTTTGCCCGATGTTCTTCAATCCGAGCATAGAGATTGTTAGTCACACCAATGTAGAGCGTCCCATTTTTCTGCGATGCTAAGATGTAAACATAGCCACGAGCCATAGCCGAAACTTGACCTAATGGGTCCCCCGGTCAAGCCGGAGGATGACAAGCTTCTGTTCGATTAGAAGGGGATTATTTCGCCGTCCCAGGCGAAGAGTTGCCCGGTGTCGCTCGCGCTGACCTGATCCACAACAGACAGAAGTTTCGCGGCTGAAAAGTCGGGGGTGAAGAGCTTCCCGTCGGGCACCTGACTTTGAAACGGTTTCGATAAGTCCGTATCGACCGTGCCTGGATGCAATCCAATAATGATTTGATTTTTGAAGCGCCGCGCGACCTCGATTGAGAGTGTTTTGAGCATCATGTTGAGCGCGGCTTTAGACGCGCGGTAAGCGTACCAACCGCCCAGACGATTGTCAGAAATGGATCCGACCCGCGCAGACAATGTGGCGAACACGGATTTAGTGTCACGCCGGAGCAGGGGCAGAAAATGTTTGGCGGTCAGGGCCGGTCCAAATGTGTTGACTTCAAAACTCTTGCGCATGGCGTCGAGATCGAGCGCCCGCATATTCTTCTCCGGTGCGACTCCGTCGCCTTGCAATAATCCGGTCGCGACGATGATCAGGTCGAACGCGCCGACTTCACGGAGCGTTTCTGCCGCCGCCACGATGGACGTTTCATCGAGGAAATCAAAAGTCAGGCTGTGAACCTTAGGGGAGGGATGCGCCGCGCCTGTCCGGGATAAGGCATAGACGGCTTCGACTTGCTCGCTGTCGGTCAGCGCATCAACCAGCGCCGCGCCAATGCCGCCTGTGCTGCCGACAATGCAGGCTCGAATAGGGGTCTCGAAGCTATCTAGCATTGGGCTTGTCCTTCCGGCAGCGGGCGGAGCAATATTTCACCTCGTCCCAGCACCGCTCCCACTTCTTGCGCCAACTAAAGGGTCGCCCGCAGGTCACGCAGTCCTTGCTCGGAAGATAGCTCTTATTCCCGGTGCTCACGGACTGATTACGGGCGGAATGCTGAAACGGTTGGGCCACCAACTGCGTAATCACCCTATGACCACGCTTATCCCGATATTCGCCGATCATTTGTCGCATGATTTGTCTGCGATGCAATATACGAACAAGGCGGATGCGCGCGTCTTAATGGTTGAAGTGCGGGCCGAGACCGAGACAGTCCCGCATCACCGAAAAAAACTGATCTTTCTTTTTTCGGCGATGCGCCATTTCGCGCAAGAATTGCGAGAGGATGGATGGAGCGTCGATTACATCGCGCTGACCGATCCGCAGAACACGCACAGCTTTACGGATGAGGTGAAACGAGCGTTGGACCGTCATACCATCGCAGAAATTTTCGTCTGTCAGCCAGGAAACTGGCGGGTGCAGGAAGCCGTGAAAAGCTGGGAGGAGATGTTCGACCTGCGTGTCACGATTGTGCCGGATGACCGTTTTATCTGCTCCCCTGAGGAGTTTGAACAATGGGCGGAGGGGCGCAAGCAATTGCGGATGGAGTATTTCTACCGCGATATGCGGCGTAAAACGGGATTGCTGATGACAGGCGATAAGCCGGAAGGCGGCGCGTGGAACTATGATCAAGAAAACCGAAAACCACCCAAGTCTGGCATGGACTATCCCGAAGCCCCGCAGTTTCAACCCGATAGTCTGACGCGCTCCGTCATCGATATGGTCGCGACAGAGTTTCCGACCCGGTTCGGAACGATGGAAGGCTTTCAATGGGGGGTGACGCGCGACGACGCGCTCGCCTCATTGCAGGATTTTGTGTCGCATCGCCTGAACGGTTTCGGCCATTATCAGGACGCGATGGTCGGCGGTGAGCCCTTCCTGTTTCATTCGCTGATTGGGATGTATTTGAACTGCGGTCTGTTACGTCCGCTGGAGGTTTGCGAGGCGGTTGCGCAGGCCTATGCCGATGATGACGCGCCGCTCAATGCGGTCGAAGGCTTTATTCGACAGATCATTGGCTGGCGCGAATATGTGCGCGGCATCTATTTTCTGAAAATGCCGGACTACAAGGACGAGAATTTCTTTGGCAATCGGCGCACGCTCCCCGATTTCTACTGGACCGGGGAGACCGATATGAACTGCCTGAAGCAGAGCATCGATCAGACGGTTGACCATGCTTACGCGCATCACATTCAGCGCCTGATGATTACAGGAAATTTCGCCCTGCTGACGGGCATTGATCCGGTTCGCGTGCATGAATGGTATCTGGCCGTCTATGCGGACGCGTTTGAATGGGTGGAACTGCCCAATACGCTGGGGATGAGCCAGTTTGGCGATGGAGGCTTGCTCGGGTCTAAACCCTACGCGTCGAGCGGTAATTACATTAACAAGATGAGCGATTATTGCGGCGATTGCCGCTACAAGGTGAAGGCGCGCGTCGGCGAGGATAGCTGTCCTTTTAATTCGCTCTATTGGCACTTTATGGCGCGCAATGAAAGCAAGTTGCGCGGCAATAGCCGCCTCAACATGGTCTACCGCAATCTTGACGGCATGGATGGTGACATACGCGATGCGTTGATGGATCGGGCTGAGCAGGTGATTAGCCGGCTCAAGCCCTCCCATGCCGAGGATTACCTCTAGCCTGCTGGCAGCGCGCCAACGATCACCACGTCAAACTCGCCAATCCCTTCACGCAGTTTGATGGCTTCGGCATATTCGGGTGAGTCCCAGAAGGCTCTTGCGGCAGTCTTGGATGGCCATGCGCTGACAATAATCGCTGAATAATCGCTGTCACCTTCCGCAACATCAATGTCGGTTTCAAACGCGACATAACGCCCGCCATATTTCGCGTAGATCGGCGGCAAAGCGGCGGCGTAGGGGCCCAAAGATCCGGGCGCATATCCATTGCCCTGCACAATCATATAGGCCCCGATAGACGCAGTCGGTTCTACGCTCTGCAGGGTCTTGGCCGGGAGCGGGGCAGCTGCTGGGGCATTTGTGTTAGCGGCGGGTGTGCATCCGGCAAAAGCGAAGGCAGCGATGAGGACAAAGCGTTTCATTTGGGTCTCCTAGAACGGAACGGGCGCGCTCACACTAAGCCAGTCTCCGCCCGATGGTTTGAACAGGCTCAAAGTCTCGGCGTGAAGTAAAAGCCGGTCACTGGCGGCCAACGGGGCTCCGCTGGCATAAAACTCATCGCCTAAAATAACGTGGCCGATGGCTTTGAGGTGGACGCGAAGCTGATGGCTGCGGCCGGTTAAGGGCGTCAGTTCCAACCGTGTCCGGTCCTCGCCGCGCTCCAGAACCCGCCAATCTGTCTGGCTCGCGCGGCCCTCCTCACTACAAACCACCTGTAAGGGGCGATTGGGCCAGTCGGCGCGCAGGGGCAGGTCGATATGGCCGTCATCCGCTGCTACAATGCCGTCCACGACGGCGATATAGCGCTTCTTTAAATGCCGTCGCTCAAACTGCAGGCCGATATGGCGCTGAGCGGCTTTATTGCGCGCGAAGACCATGACGCCGCTGGTCGCCATATCCAAGCGGTGCACGGTCAGTGTTCCGGGATAACGCGCCTTTAATCGGGCTTCGACGCAATCCGGTTCGGTCTTGCCGGGTACGCTCAAAAGCCCAGCGGGTTTGTCGATAAACAGGAGATCGTCATCCTCATAGAGGACAGGGATCATAGCCGCTCTGCGACCACATCATCGCCGTCGAGTCGCAAGCCGATCTCGCCGCGCAGCAGCGCCAGCGCGTCTTCTCCGAAGACCTTACGCCGCCATCCTTTGAGGGCCTGAATGTCCGCGTTTTCGCCAAAAGCGGCGAGTTGATCGATGTCGCGCGCCCCGGCCACCAGACGCGGGGCAATGCCCTCAACTTCGGTGCGCAGTCGCAGCAGGGTTTTCAACATTTCAACACGAGGGCCCAGATTGGGCGGCATGGCGAGTGGTTTGGTCACGATCGGGGCGTAATCGTCAGCATTGTCGAGGGCCTCAACTATTTTTTCGATGAGCGATTTGGCGGCCTTAGAGCGCTCGAATCCGCGTGGAATGCCGCGCAATTTACCGAGCGCGTCCAGCGTTCGTGGTTTTTGCGTCGCTAAATCATAGATCGCATCATCCTTCAGCACCCGGCGGCGCGGGACGTCGCGATCAATGGCTTCCTGTTCGCGCCAAGCGGCGGCGGCCCGCAAAGCGGCAAGATAAGGTTTGCGCGGATTGCGGACTTTTAGTCGTTCCCACGCTTCTTCAGGATCGAACGTGTAGAGGCTCTCTTCCATCTGCGGGGCCATTTCTTCCATCACCCAAGACAGACGGCCCGCTTCTTCCAACTCATCGACCATCGGCGGGAACAGATCCCGCAAATGCGTCACATCGGCCAGCGCGTAGGAGAGTTGCTTGTCGGACAGTGGACGGCGTGACCAATCGGTAAAGCGCGCACCTTTGTCGATGCTGATGCCAAGCCGGCCTTTGACGAGGCCGCTATAGCCGACACTGTCGCCGAAACCGGCGGCCATGGCAGCGACCTGCGTATCGAAGATTGGACCGGGGACAGTGCCGTCGCACATCTCATAGAAGATCTCCATGTCCTGCCGCGCGGCATGCATGACTTTCACGACCGTATCATCCATCAACAAGTCGACAAAAGGTGACATGTCGATGTTTTCGGCCATCGGGTCGACAATGACTTCGTCGTCCGGCGTGGCCAGTTGGATCAGGCATAGAATGGAGTAGAATGTGGTTTCCCGCATGAACTCCGTATCAACGCAGACAAAGTCATGCTCGCGGGCATCCTCGCAGAATTGCGCAAGCGCATCCGTGTCACGAATAACGGTAATATCGACTGGATCGGTTATGCTGTGCCCTCTGCGCTATCGACGCCGTGCAGCTCGAAATGTTTGCGCAGCAGATCGTATGTGGCGGCCCAGCTCTGAGCTGCCGCGGTCTTATTATATTTCAAACCCAAATCCGCATCATTGGTGTCCGGGACCATGAATGCGTGTTGGGTTTTGCCAAAGGCCATCAAGGTCCAGTCGCAACCCGCCGCGACCATTTCCTCGCCAAAAGTGATCACATGGTCAGGCGGGGCCATCGGGTCGTCCCAGCCATGACAGGCGAGGATGTCGGCGACGATCTTGCCACCCTTAAGGTCCGGCGCGTCGAGCAGGCCATGATAAGAGACCGCTGCTTTAAGATCGAGACCCGCGCGGGCCATGTCGAGGGTGCAAAGTCCGCCAAAACAAAAGCCAATCGCCGCCATGGCCGTCTCGTCAACCATATCCAAAGCGGCCGCCGCTTTATAACCGGCCGTGAGGCGTTTGAGCAGAGCCGCCCGGTCTTCCTTGAGCGGACCCATCAGCGCCATTTTGTCATCGACGGTTTCGGGGCGCGCGCCATCACCGTAATTGTCAAGTGCGATCCCGACATAGCCATTGGCGGCCATCTGTACGGCGACGCCCTCAGCAAAGTCGTCCCGACCCGACCAAGCATGGTTGATCAGTACGCCCGGTTTGGCGCGAACAATGCTTTCGTCCCACGCCAGATAGCCGATACAATTTGTGTCGCCGTCCGCATATTCGAATGTTTTGGTCGAAATTGTCATGAAGTCCTCGTTAAATCGCGCGACGGATAGCCTGTCTTCGCGACAATCGAAAGCCCGCCTTAACCGAAAATTGACTCTATTCGCGCAGCTTTCGCTGGAAATTTAATGGAGACAGTCATGTCCGCCCGCATTCTTACCCTTGGAGCCGCTCTTTTGATTGGAGCCTGCTCGACCGTTCAGGAAAACCCGAACTACCAATACTCGTCAAAATATGGCGCGCCAGAGACAGCGCCCAACGTTCAGTTGGCCAGTCAGACAACGATAGAGCCGACTTACGCGAAGGCCACAATCGAGCCTGTCACGCAGGGCTCAACCACAATTGTCGCGACTCATGACGGTGGCCACAGCACGTCTCCGACGGAACAGGCTTATAATGCCGACGCTATGGAGGGGACGCCCGGCTATGCGATCTTCAAGGCCGAAGATGCGCAAGCCCAGCCAGCGACTCCCACACCTCAATCTGTACCTGTCACCGGACCAAAGCCGATTGCTTATGATTATGCGCAAAACATCATCGTGACGGACGAACCGACTGCAAGGCCTAGCACAGCGGCCAACGTGCCGACGGCGTGGAATTACACGGTCCAGCCCGGCGACACGGTTTACTCACTGTCACGACGTTTATGTACGCCAATCTCTGAGATCATGACGGCCAACGGCATTCATTCGGATTTCGGTATCGATATTGGTCAGACGCTCAATCTGCCTGCATCTCGCTGCTAGCCATTCGGCCATAAAGCCCACTTTTAGGGTGCATGACAGCGCTGTCTCCGCTAGGCGAGAGCATGCGTAAACGTTTTGCCAAAATCCTTGCAACTCTCGGTCCGGCCTCGCGGGCCCCAGACACAATGCGGCTTCTGCATGAAGTCGGTGTGGATGCGTTCCGGCTGAATTTCAGTCACGGCAGTCATGAAGACCATCTCGCCAATATCAAAACCATCCGATCAATTTCCGAGCAGGTCGGTCGTCCAATTGCCATCGTCGCCGATATGCAGGGTCCGAAACTCCGTGTGGGAGAAATGGGTGAGGGGCTCGAGCTCCGCTATGGCGACACTGTCGCTGTGGTTCGGTCAAATGAAGCGTCTGAAGGCGCGATTGTTCACCCCCACCCAGAGCTGGAGAAAATTCTCAAGCCCGGCCTGGTTTTAAAATTTGACGATGGCAAGCTACAGGCCACCATGATTAGCGAAACCGAGGCGCGCGTGGATGTGCCAGGACTGCTGAAATCTCGCAAAGGGATCAATGTCGTCAACGCTGTGCTGCCGATGTCAGCAATGACGGATAAGGACCGTGAAGATATGGCGTTCGCTCTTGAACATGGGGCGGACTGGATCGCTCTATCCTTCGTGCAAAATGCGCAAGACGTCATCGACGCGCGAAAAATTGTCGGTGACAAAGCCGGGATCATCGTCAAAATCGAAAAACCCTCTGCTGTCGAAGATCTGGACAGTATTTTGGCCATTGCCGATGCCGCTATGGTCGCGCGCGGTGATCTGGGCGTCGAACTACCGCTCGAACAGGTCCCGGTTGTCCAGCGCAAGATCATTCGCAAGGGACGGGAGCTGGGCAAGCCAGTTATCGTTGCCACGCACATGCTGGAGTCCATGATCGACGCGCCGACGCCGACACGCGCCGAAGCGTCCGATGTGGCCACAGCGATCTATCAAGGCGCAGACTGCGTTATGCTGTCGGCTGAGACCGCCGTCGGCCGCCATCCGGCCACAGCCGTTGCGATCATGGACCGGATTATCACGGCGGCCGAAGGCGACCCGATTTTGTGGGAATATTTCGAACAGACAACTTTGCCGCATGAATCCAGCGCGGAGGACGCCATTTCCCGCTCGATTGAGACTATTGCCCGCACCATCGATGCGAAAGCCGTGTTTGGCTATACGCGCACCGGATCGACGGTAAAGCGTATCGCTCGCGAACGCCCTCCCTGCCGCATCATCGGCCTGACTCCCAACAGTGCCACCGCCTCACGGTTGGCGCTGGTCTGGGGCACCCATCCGGTCGTCACAGAAGACCCCGACAATTTCGAGCATATGCTGAGCCATGTCCGCAGCCTCGCCGCCGATGTCGGTCTGAACAAAGGTGATCGCATCATGATCAGCGCAGGCGTTCCCTTCGGCGTGCCGGGAACGACCAACACGCTGAAAATCGATACGGTTTAGAGTTTTGTCGACACTGTAAATCTGAGGTTCCGACCCGGCAGCGGAACTTGGTCTTTCAGGAAAGACGTATGCTGACGTGCGTCCTGATCGAGAAGATTGTTGACGCCGAGCGAGAAGGTGACGTCATTATCGAAACTATAGGATGTGAACAGGTTGACCAGCGTGTAGCCCTCTGTTGAACGCTCAAAGGCCGAAATCCGGTTCTGCGCATCCGCCCAATCCACTTCGGCGCGCAGCGTCAGAGCCTCTGTTTTCGCTTCGATTCCGGTCAATATTGAAAGCGGCGGAATACGCGGCAGATCGCCAGTCTCTGTCTTGGCTCTCACATATTCGGCGAGGCCGTCCACAGCGACAGACCAGCTTGGACCCGTATAGAGGTCAAGCGCGCCCTGAACTTCAAAACCATAAAATTCTGCATCCGTGGCTGTGAACTGAAAGACCGGGAGCTCGTCTTGCTCCGCACCCGTTTCCCGTTCGAAAATAAAATCCTCATAATCTGTGTAGAATAAGTTGAGCGTCAGCGAGTGATTATCCTCGCGGTGGCGAATGGCCACTTCGGCCCCGGTTGAGATTTCTTTCCCTAGCGTTGGATCGCCGAGTTCGAACGCGTCGGTTGCGAGATGGGGCCCGTTGGAGAACAGCTCTTCGGTGGAGGGCGCGCGTTCCGACCGGAACAATGTGCCGCCAATGCGAACGCTGTCCGTCATGTGTCGGTCAGCCCCGACTGAGACGGATAGGGCTGTGAAATCGGCGTCACCTCCGCCGACATTATCGCTCTGCTCTGTCACCTCAATCCGGGCAGCGCCTTCTAAATGTAAAGGACCACTCGCAAATTCATGGAATGTATAAGCCGCATATTGATCGGTCGTCGTGGGCGGCACAAAGGCCTCCTCGCCAATGGCGGAGAAATCGCGCTTACGCAGCTGTACGCCGTGCGCGGCAGACCAGGATCCGCGCTCGCGCTGGATCAGCTCGGCGCGGACCTCATAGCCCTCATTGGCGAAGATCGTTCCGACCACGCCTGGGCCTTCAAATTCGGTATGGGTATAATCCGCATAGCCGCCAAAGACTTGGAAACGCTCGAATAAGCCATCGAGATCAAGAGACGCATTGAAGTCCAACCGGGTCTGTTCGAGACCGATGGTGACATTTTCTTCTTCGCCCCCTTCTTCCTCGTCGTCATGCTCTTCTTCATGGCTGTGACCGCCGGGGATGCCGTAATCGGCTTCAAACCGGTGTAAGGCAGCCCCGATTATAGCGCGTTCGCCGATCCAAGACAGGCCAATCGTTGCGGATTGGCTCTCTGAGAAACTGTTGGGCAAACGGTCGCGAATTTCAGCCTCTTCCTCGCCCTCATGATCGTCATCGTGATCATCGTCATGTTCGGCCTCTTCCTCAGCGCGCAAATCGGCGCTCTCTGCAAAGTCCGGAATGCGGTAATTGTCCGCTTCTCGCTTTGTTGCGTCGAGATGAAGCGCGAAGTTACCAAGGGCTTGTTCGACTGATGCCGCCGCTTCGAACCCGCCATCGACACTGGTCGCGCCCATACGGAAATTAGCTTCGGTGCCATCAGGTATGGTGTCGGGAATGCGCCCGTCGATGACATTGACAATGCCGCCTGAGCCCGAGCTACCATAACGCAACACGCCAGCCCCGCGTAGCACTTCAATCCGTTCGGCCTGAGCCGGTTCTGCGGCAACGGCGTGATCGGGTGAGGCGGAGGAGGCATCGATGGAGCCGATCCCATTGGTCAGGACTCGGACACGGTCCGCGCCTTGGCCGCGAATGATTGGTCGGGACGCGCCCGCGCCGAAGAAGGTGGAAGAGAGGCCGGGTTCGTTTTTCAGCGTTTCGCCGATGGTGCCAGCCATGCGGCGGGAGAGTTCTTCGCCAGAGAGGACAGATACGCCCGTGATGGCTTCATCGACAGACCGAGCGAGCGGTGAGCCGGTGACGATGATTTCGTCTTCGAAGGGAAGAGGGTCCGCAGCGTGTGCAGAAACAGCGAGAGACAGGCTCAGAAGAGCCACTTGGGCAGAGCCCAGAAGATATTTAGACATGGAATAGACTTCACAAAACGAGTGCGTTTGGGGCAATGCCCCGGTTCAAAGGTGTGAAGTCTAGTGGGGTGGGGCTCGCGGTGGTGGGGCCCGGCACGGATGCGCGTTTTGGAATGTGACTGTTTTGGTCGGACGCAGTGTGATGACCGGACTTTCGTCCACCGGAACAGTTTCGATCTCCAGCGGCACCGGGGCGACAGCTTGATCCTCACCAAGAACTGAGATTGAACAGGCTACGCCGTCATGCTCATGGCTCGCGCCAAATTCCACAACGTGTGCCTGCGCCATGCCCTGCGCGAACAGGAACAAAGCGGCAAACAAGACGGCGAGCGTCTTTATGCCAGACGGTATGAATGGTGAGCGGGTCACGAGACGTTACCTAATCACATTCTAACGCGCGATCAATAGATCAAAGCAACTTTGGATCGACCGTGCGTTGCACGACGTTTTTGATCGTCAGGCCCTGCACGATGATCGAGAAGACGACGATGCCGTAGGTCGCGGTCAGGATCAGCGGTTTATATTCATTGTCGGGCAGAGACAGCGCCAGCGCGACCGAGATACCGCCGCGCACACCGCCCCATGTCAGCACGGGGATCGCCCCCTTGGTAAAGGTCTTGAACGTGCCGAGCACCTTCATCGGTACATAAACGGCACAGAGCCGAGCGAGCAGCACTAACGGAATGGCGATCAGGGTGATAACCCCAAAGCTTGGCGAGAGGCCGAGTACGAGCAGCTCCAACCCGATGAGCAGAAATAGAACCGAATTGAGGATTTCGTCGATCATCTCCCAAAAGCCAAACAGCGCCACGCGGGTTTTGTCAGACATGGCGAAGGCCGCGCCTTTATTTCCAATCATCAGACCGGCGACGACAACGGCGATCGGGCCGGACAAATGATGGCCGAGAATATCGATGCGTTGGGCGATGGCGTAGGTTCCGGCGACTAGGGCGAGGCTGATGAGGATTTCGATGGCGGGTTCATCGATCCGCTCCATCATTTGATAGCCGATCCAGCCTGCGATCAGGCCGAGAACAGCGCCGCCGACCGCATCGACCATGAATAGCTCGACCACGTCTAACACGCCAATACTTGCGCCCGGCGTCGTCGCCATGATCGGCCCCGCCAATAGGGTGGGTTCCAGCATGGCATGTGCCGTTGCCCCGCCTGTCGCGATGGCGAGGATCAGGGTGAAGACAACAACGCCGACCCCATCATTAAACAGGCTCTCGCCCGCAATTTTGGTTTCCAGCGACTTGGGCATTTTCACCGTCTTTAGGATCGACAGCACGGCGACCGGATCTGTCGGGCTAATCAGCGCGCCAAAAACTAGCGCCCAGATATAGGGCAGCTCGACATTGAACAGACTAGCCAGTAACCAGAAGCCTGTGCCGACAATGAAGGTGGACAGCACCACACCAAAGGTCGCCATGAGGCCAATCGACCACTTTGCGTCGCGTAGCTTGGCAAAATCGACATGGAGCGCCCCGGCAAAGAGTAAGAAGCCCAACATGCCTTTCATCAGCGTTTCGTTGAAATCAATCTGCCCAATCGCGCCGCTCAGCGTCTCATAGACTTGCAGGCCGGGCGCAACGGCATGGAGCCCAATGACCAGAAAGGAGGCCAGCAAGGCCATGACCAACAAGCCAATCGTGTGTGGCAATTTCAGATAGGCCCGGTTGATCCAGGACAGGACCGCAGACAGGACAAGCAGCAAAGCTGCGATTTCAAAGATTGAAAGCATGGTCGGATGTAACAGTTAGAACGGCGGGGGCAATCCCGGTTTGCCGATGATTGGACCAGAAAATGATTGGGCGTGGGTGCCTACTCCGCCCAGTTCGGTTTCCGCTTTTCGAGGAAACTCGCCACGCCTTCACGGCCTTCATCACTTCGCAGACAGGTGGCAAAGGCGTCCGCGGCGCGGTCGAGCGCGTCATCGCGGGAGAGGGTTATACTGCTGAGGATAAGTGCCTTGGTCGCGGCATTGGCGCCCGGCGCACATTGTCTGACGCCACTCCGCACGCTGGCCTGAACAGCGTCCAGATCGTCAGTGGCATAATCCGCAAGGCCAAGCGCGTGGGCTTCAGTTCCGTCAAAGCGCGCGCCTGTTAGCATGATCCGTCGCGCCGTTGAGAGCCCAACCCGCGCCACGACGAAAGGCGCAATCTGGGCAGGCGGAATGCCGATCATGGTCTCCGTTAGGCTGAATTTGGCATCGGGCGTTGTCGCAATGACGTCAGCGCAACACATGAGGCCGAGCCCGCCAGCAATCGCCGCACCTTCGACCAGAACGAGGGTGGGTTTCGGCAAGTTATTAAAGGCATCAAGCATGGTACCGATGCGGCGATTGAAGGCGGCCGTTTCGGCCAACGTCTTTTCGTCCGACTGATAGACCTGAAAGCTGTTCAGATCGCCGCCCGCGCAGAAAAACCCACCGCGCCCGCGCATTGTCACGCCGCGAACCGTCATATCTAAGTCCAGCGCCGTGAAGGTAGCCATAAGCTCGTCGATCATGAGATCATTCATGGCGTTGCGGCGCTCGGGTCGGTTGAGCCAGATCGTGGCCCAGCCTGCATCGCGTTCGATTTCTATTGTATCCATCCTGATTCTCTAGGGCAGGAGAAACGGCTTGCAAAGCGATGGAGGTAGGTGGGGCAACAATATCGCATGGATGTTTACGTTAACGTAAACTTGCCTTCTTGCTCTGTGACCCGCAAAAGGCGTCCGACACGTCGATAAGTTTTCACTTTAGGAGCCACCCATGCGCGAAGCCGTCCTTGTATCCACAGCCCGAACCCCAATTGGCCGCGCCTATCGCGGCGCGTTCAATGCCACGCCGTCTCCAACCCTCGCGGGTCATTGTATCGACCATGCCGTCAAGCGCGCTGGCGTTGACGGGGTGGAAATCGAAGATGTGGTGATCGGTTGCGCGTTGCAGCAGGGCGTGCAGGTCACGATTGGCCGAAACGCGGTTCTGGCGTCTAGCCTGCCCGTGACAGTTCCGGCCATGAGCGTGGATCGTCAATGCTCAAGCGGAATGGTTGCCATCGGTATTGCCGCGCGCAAGATCATGTGCGGCGAAATGGATATCGCCATTGGCGGCGGTGTGGACAGTATTTCGATGGTTCAGACGCCAGAAATGCGCGTCGCGCCCGATCCAAAAGTAATCGCTAACCACCCGGCGGCCTATATGCCGATGTTACAGACGGCAGAGATCGTCGCGGCGCGTTACGGCGTAGGCCGTGACCGGATGGATGAATATGCGCTGCTGAGCCAGCAACGCACACATGCGGCGCAGCAAGCCGGTGCGTTTGATGACGAAATCGTTCCTATCGCCTCGACCATGATGGTCAAAGACAGAGAAACAGGCGAGATTTCCAAGCAAGACGTGACGCTGGAAAAAGATGAGGGCAATCGCCCATCAACGACACTGGAAGGTCTGCAAGGGCTGAAACCTGTACTGGGTCCGGACAAGACTATCACGGCGGGGAATGCCTCGCAACTGTCAGACGGGGCGTCTGTCTCTGTGCTGATGGATGCCAAAACCGCTGAGAAACGCGGGCTTTCCCCGCTCGGCTATTATCGCGGCATGGCTGTCGCAGGCCTAGAGCCTGACGAAATGGGCATTGGCCCCATCTATGCTGTGCCGAAACTGCTGAAAAATCACGGGCTCACCGTCGATGATATCGACCTATGGGAGCTGAACGAAGCGTTCGCTGTTCAAGTGCTCTACTGTGCCGATCAACTCGGCATTCCGATGGAGAAGCTCAACGTCAATGGCGGCGCGATCTCGGTCGGCCATCCTTACGGCATGAGCGGTGCGCGGATGAGTGCCCACGCTCTGATCGAAGGCAAACGTCGCGGCGCGAAATATGTCGTCAGCACAATGTGCATCGGCGGCGGCATGGGCGCGGCTGGGCTTTTCGAAGTCGCCTAGTGATTGCTGCGAGCGGCTGATCGCGACGCGGTCAATCAACGTGCTTCTGCTCACTTGGCTGCGCCAAACTAGTTTCGCGTATCACATACGCGACACATTCTTCCTCAACCTTGCGCGCCCCGGCGCGTGAGAATAGCTAACTGACCACTTCATTACCCAAAGGCCTTTCATGTCCATCGAGTTCAATAACCGCGTCGCAATCGTTACGGGCGCGGGCGGCGGTCTGGGCCGCTCCCATGCGCTGGCTCTGGCCGCGCGCGGTGTCAAAGTCGTCGTCAATGATTTGGGCGGATCGGTCGATGGCACGGGCGGTTCGGAAACGATGGCGCAAAAAGTCGTCGCTGAGATCGAAGCGATGGGCGGCGAAGCCATGGCGAACGGTGCGAACGTCACCAAAGAAGACGAAGTTGAAGAGATGGTCGCCGAGGCCATCGAGCGGTTCGGCAAGGTCGACATTCTCGTCAACAATGCCGGGATTCTGCGCGATAAATCCTTTTCCAAAATGACGATGGCCGACTGGGATCTGGTTGTCGCTGTTCACCTCAAAGGTTCGGCGGTCTGCACCAAGGCGGTCTGGAACCATATGAAGGCCAACCAGTATGGCCGCATCGTCATGACGACGAGCAGCTCCGGCATGTATGGCAATTTCGGCCAAACCAATTACGGCGCGGCCAAGGCGGGCCTGTCAGGCTTCATGCGCACGCTCTGCCTCGAAGGTGCAAAGTACGATATTCGCATCAACACGCTGTCGCCGACGGCACGCTCACGCATGACCGAAGGGCTGATGCCCGAAGAAATCCTTGAGAAGCTCAAGGTCGAGCCAGTGAGCGCGGGGCTAGTCTATCTGGTCTGCGATGATGCGCCGAACCGGGTCATCCTCGCGGCGGGCGCGGGCGGTTATGCGCTCACCAAAGTGTTTGAAACGCGAGGTATCAACCTGTCCGAAGGCGAACAGACGGCCGAGAATGTCGCCGCGCATTGGGATCAAATTGCGTCCAATGAGGGCATGGAAGAATTTACCAATGGCGGGCAGCAGGGCGCGAAGTTCCTCACTCGCATCGCGAAAGGGGAGTTTGCCAAATGAGCACGACTGATCTGGACACATTCCGCGCCGAGGCCCGCGCTTGGCTAGAAGAGAATTGCCCCGCAGAGATGCGCACGCCGATCACCGGCGACACTGATGTCTGCTGGGGTGGACGCAATTTCAAATTTGAGAGCGAGGCCCAAAAGCTGTGGCTCGAGCGTATGGCGGCCAAAGGCTGGACTGTACCAACCTGGCCGACTGAATATGGCGGCGCCGGACTGACCCGCGCTGAGGAGAAAGTGCTGCTCTCTGAGATGCGCCGCATCAATGCGCGCTCGCCGTTGACCAGTTTTGGCATTTGGATGCTTGGCCCAGCCTTGCTGAAATTCGGCAATGAGGATCAGAAGGCCGAACATTTGCCCAAAATCGCGCGCGGCGAAATCCGCTGGTGCCAAGGCTATTCAGAGCCGAATGCCGGGTCTGATCTTGCTGCACTTGCCACCAAAGCCGAGGACCCTTCTTCTGATGGCGGCAGCGATCACTGGATCGTCAATGGCCAGAAGGTATGGACATCTTACGCTGATCAAGCGGATTGGATCTTCTGCCTGGTTCGGACCGACAATACGCAGGGTAAACATTACGGCATTTCCTTCGTCCTCTTCGACATGGAAACACCGGGTGTGGAAGCGGGCCCGATCAAACTGATCTCGGGTCGCTCGCCCTTCTGTGAGACCTTCTTTGAGGATGTCAAAGTCCTGAAAAAGAACCTCGTCGGCGAGGAAAATAAAGGCTGGACGATTGCGAAATATCTGCTGACGCATGAACGCGAAGGCATTGGGGCGGGCAATAGTTCGATGCGTCCATTGCACGAAATCGCGGCGATGAGCCTTGGTCTCGATGCGGGCCGTCTGTCAGATCCCATGCTGCGCGCCAAAATCGCAGAAGCGGAAATTGACGAGTGGGCCTTTGGTCTGACCATGTCGCGTAAGCTGGCAGAATCGAAAGCGGGTCAAAGCATGGGCGCGGACAGCTCGATGCTGAAATATTACGGCACAGAGCTGAATAAGCGGAAGTTTGAACTGATGATGGACTCCGCCGGTCATGATGGGCTGGAATGGGAAAGTGAGCGATCCAAAGATGGCAAGCTGCCGCGCGGTTGGTTGCGGACCAAGGCGAACTCCATTGAAGGCGGCACGTCTGAGATTCAGCTCAACATTATCAGCAAGCACATCCTCCAACTACCCGGCGCTTAAAGCCTCTACTTTTGAGGTGCGCTTAGTCGCGCCTTTCCACTATTCAGACCCAATAAGGTGAGCAGACAATGGCTCTAGTTCTCAATGAAGATGAAGTGATGCTCCGCGATACGGCGGAAGGCTTCTTTGCCGACAAGGCATCTGTGAAGGCGCTCCGTAAACTCCGCGATGAGCGGGACGAGACCGGGTTCGACCGCGCGCTTTGGTCCGAAATGGCCGATATGGGCTTTGCCGGTATTGCCATAGGCGAGGATCATGGCGGTGTTGATATGGGCTTTCAGGCGGCAGGCCTGTTAGCTGAACAAATGGGCCGTAATCTGACGGCCTCGCCTTTCCTTTCGACGGCTATTCTCGCCGCGACGGTGCTGCGCGAAGCGGGCTCTGATGATCAGAAAAACACATGGCTGCCGAAGATCGCGTCAGGCGATACCATCATGGCGGTCGCGCTGGACGAAGGTCCAAAGCACAACCCGGCTGGTATCGAAACCACGGCGCAAAAGTCCGGCAATGGCTTCCGGCTCAACGGGTCTAAAGCAATGGTCGTGGACGGTCACGCCGCTGACCAATTGATCGTCGCCGCCAAGACGAATGATGGTCTGGCCTTCTTCCTCGTAGATCCCAAGGCAAAGGGTGTCGAGATTGAACGGACCATCATGGTCGATGCGCACAATTCTGCGCGGGTCGATCTCGATAATGTTGAGGTTGATGGCGATGCGCTGATCGGCGACGGCAATGCCGACGCGGCGCTGCGCAAAATGCTGGCGGCGGGGCGCGCTGTCGTGGCCGCTGAACTGCTCGGCGCGGGCGGTGAAGCGTTCCGTTCAACAGTCGACTATATCAAAGAGCGCAAACAATTTGGCGTCGCAGTTGGCAGTTTCCAAGCGCTGCAACACCGCGCCAGCCATCTTTATTCGGAACTGGAAATTGCGCGTTCCGCCGTTCTTGGCGCGCTGACGGCGCTGGACGCCGGCGATCCAAAAGCCGACCGTTATTGCTCAATGGCGAAGTCCAAACTCGGCGATGTGGCCAAACTCGCTGCGCTGGAAGGCGTGCAAATGTTTGGCGGTGTCGGCATGACGGACGAATATGATATTGGTCTTTATCTAAAGCGTATTCGCGTGTTGCAGGAATTACTCGGCGATGCGGCCTATCACCAGAATGAACATGCCAAAGCGAATTCGTTCTAAAGACAACAACAAAGAGGGAGAGTGACAATGCCAGCTATCAAAGCAGATGAAATCGCGGGACGTGTCGGTGAGGCGATGGGAACATCGGATTGGATCGAAGTCGATCAGGAGCGGATCAACCAATTCGCGGAATGTACGGGCGATCACCAATTCATTCACGTCAATCCAGATATGGCGAAAATGACGCCGTTCGGCACGACGATTGCGCACGGTTTCCTCACCCTCTCGCTAATCCCGAAGATGAGCTATGGCGACGCTGCCGCGTCCATCGCCGGTGCGCGCATGGGCGTGAATTACGGTCTCAACAAGCTGCGCTTCATCGCACCGGTCAAGAACGGCAAAAAGGTTCGCGGTCATTTCAAATTGACGGGCTATGAAGAAAAAGCGCCAGGCCAGCATCTGCTGACGCAGGAAGTTACGGTCGAGATTGAAGGCGAAGATAAGCCCGCTCTGGTCGCCGAAACGCTGACTCTGCTGTTTACCTAGACGCCCATGATAAGCGTCGAGGAATTCGCCCAACAGGCTGACGCTTGGTTCGCGGAGCATACGCCCCGCGACGTGCCGTTCATGCTGCCGCTGACGTTCATGGAAGTCGGCACGGATGAGCAGTTCGACTTCCTGCGCGCGTGGCAGAATAAGGTCTACACCGCAGGCTATCTCGGCGCGCATTGGCCGAAAGATTATGGCGGCGGCGGGCTGACGCAAGCGCATCAGGACGCGGCGACCCGCATCATGCGCAAGCACTATGTGCCGATCATGCTCAATGCGATTGGCATTGGTTGGGCCGGACCGCTCATCCTCGATACGGGCACGGAAGACGAAAAGCGGAAATATCTTCCCGGCATTCTCTCTGCCGACGATATTTGGTGCCAAGGTTTTTCCGAGCCGGATAATGGCTCCGATCTGGGCAACGCGCAGCTTAAAGCGGTGAAGGATGGCGATCATTATGTCCTCAACGGCTCCAAGATCTGGACGACGCAAGGCAATTACGCGAAATATATGATCTTGCTGGCGCGGACCAATTTCGACGCGCCGAATAAATATGCGGGCTTGTCCTTTTTCCTCGCCCCGATGCGTATTCCGGGCGTGGAAACGACGAAAATCCGTAAGCTGACGGGCGAGTTTGGCTTCACCCAAACCTTCTTTACCGACGCGTGCATTCCGGCGGATACGCTGATGGGTGCAGAGGGTGACGGCTGGAAAGTCGCGATGCGGACGCTGGAATATGAACGCGGCGCGCGCGGCGGTCAGGCGGGCGGCTACACGATGAGCCAGACTGATCCGCTCGAAGTTCTTGGACTGGCCAAACGCGCGATCCGCAACGGCAAACCCGCCCTTGAAGACCCTGTCATACGTGACCGGATGGTGCGACATATTATTGACGCGCAGGCGATGATGGCGAACCGCGAACGCGCGAAAATCTCATCACTCGTCAATGAAAAGCCCTTTGCCTTGCCGCTACTCAGCAAACTGCAATTCACCGAATATGCGCGCGAGACCGGCGAATTGGCCCTCGAACTCGAAGGGGCGCAGGCGGGCTATTATGTCGGCGAGGAGAATAGTCGCGAAGACGGCTATTGGCAGCGATCTTATCTGAACGCCTTCTCGGCCACGATTGGCGGCGGCACATCGCAAATCCAACGTAATATCGTTGGGGAGCATGTTCTCGGCCTCCCTAAATCCAAATGACCCGTCATCTTGCTAAAATTGCCCTGACTGAGATGCAGGCTGAACTGCGCGATCAGGCGATGCGCTTCTGCGCCGATAAAAGCCCAATCTCGCGCGTCCGCGCACTCATTCAAGACGAACCCGGGTTCGATCCAGATGTTTGGACGGAAATGGCGGATCTGGGCTGGCTCGGCATCGCGATCCCGGAAGATCAAGGCGGTCTGGGTTTGGAATTGGCTGATCTGGTGCCGATTGTCGAAGCGATGGGCAAGCATTTGATGAGCGCACCCTTCGTCTCTACCAATCTGGCAGCGCAGGCCATCCTGACAGGCGGCACAGAGGCACAGAAGACCGAGTGGCTACCCAAACTGGCCTCAGGTACGATTGCCACGGTCGCCCTGTTTGAGCCCAGCGGTGCGTGGGATCTGGATGAAGTTGCGGGGACAACCAAAACCTTCGTGATGGATTTGGGCGCCGCAGAGATCGTCGTCACGACAGTGCGTCATGAGGGAGAAACTCGGCTGGCCCTTATCCCGAGAGACAGAATTGAGGCGCGCCGCGAAACCATTATCGATGAAACCAAGCGAAGCTACACATTCGACGTCCCCCCGTTTGATGCCAGCGACCTGATGCCAGTGGACCTGACCGCAGCAACGCTAGAACGCATCGAACTGGTCGCGAATCTATTGCAAGCGGCAGAGCTGTCCGGCGCGGCGGCAGCCTGTGTCGACTATACGGTCGACTATCTGAAAACCCGCAAACAATTCGGCAAATTGATCGGTGCTTATCAGGCGCTCAAACACCCCACTGTCGACGCTTTTCTCGAGGCTGAAAATGCGCGCTCGCTGCTCTATGCGGCGGCGACCCATTGCGAAAAGCAGGGCGACGGTGAGATCGCGGTGCGCATGGCCAATGCTAAGGCGGAAGGCGCGCTAGCTTACGCCGCTGATCGCTCGATCCAATTTCACGGCGGCTTTGGCTTCACCTATGATTGTGACGCGCAGCTTTATCGCCGCAAAGCGATGTTCGCCGCCTCACAATTCGGAGATGCGGCTTTCCACCGCGCTCGATTGGCTGAGTTGCTTTTGTAAGTCGGCATGGCGCGTTCGAGTCATGGCGTAACGTCGATAGAACGCCCAAGCCAAGGTCGCCAATCCCAGATTGATAGCAATGGAATAGATAGCCAGCATGCGGGTGGTTTCATTGCCGACTTCGCTGGGCAAGGCGGCATCGGGCAAGTCGATCAAGGTCAAGCCGAGCGTTGCCATGACGAGGCCAATCGCAAAAGCAAGCTTATTGGCGAAAGTGAAAGACGCAAACAAAAGTCCCTCGCGCTTACGACCCGTCCGCAAGGTCACGAGATCTGAGACATCCGCCATCATCGAATAGGATAGGATCAATGCGCCGACCATACCCGCATAGCCCGTCCCGCTTGTGATCGCGACGAGCCAGAGCAAGGCGTCGGAGCCGAGCGGTGGTGTCAGTCCCAATAGGTAGAGCATAAAAGGAAGCGAAAAGGATAGGCCGAAAGTCCACGTCAGCCAAAGGACGGCGATCCGCTTGTCTTTTCGGTGCGACAGCCAACCCGCAAAAATCGCAGCCGGAATGATGACGGCAAAGGGGACGAGCGACGCGATGAGCTTCTGCACCTGATCAAAGCGCCAAACATAGACGCTGACATAGATCGAAAGTTGGCTGATCGAAGAATAGAGCGCCACCAACAGTGAAAATCCGACCGTGAGCGTGCGGAATTCAGCATAACGGAATGCCTTGGCGATATTACGAAAGGCGTGATGCCAAGGCGGGCCGGGGCTCCAGTCACGGGGCTGGGTCGCGGGCAATCGGTTCCAGGTACCGGCTGTCATCAGCAACGCCCCGATGATACCGATGAGGCCGAGTGTCAGGGCCAGCGGAGCATAGCCCGGCTCGAACAACATGCCATCCTCAAGCCCGGCCCGATCTGGCAGGAAGACCAGAAACCCAAGCACGAAGACCAGTAAGTTGAAGAGGTTTTCACAAATTGTGCGCAGGCCGACAATCGAGGTTCGCTCGTCATATTGGCTGCTCATATCGGCGGCGAGGGCGAAGTAGGGGACGGTGTAACCAGTGATCATCACCCGGGTGCCGATCATGAATCCCGCCATCCAGAAGAACAGCGCCGTTTCGCTCATCCCCTCTGGGGGGCTGAATAATAATGTCAGAGCCAAGGCGGTCGGCACGCTCGAAATTAGGATCCAGCCATGCCGTCGGCCCCACCGTCTGGACCGCGTATTATCACTGATCTGGCCCATGACCGGATCGGAGACGGCGTCAATGACGATGGCGAGGAATGTGGCCGCCATAACCTGCCATTCCGGCAGACCTAAAACATTGGCGAAATAGAACAGAAAGAAGAAGTGGAAGAGCATATTCTTCGCACTGATGAGGCCGTGTCCGGCCCCATATGAAACCCGGTTAAGTGTGCTGGTATCGCGGGTTTTCACCCGCTGATCATGGCGACCGGGCCATCGCCTGTCTAGCCTTTGACAACCATTTGGAACTCACCGTGCTGAAATGCATTTAATTCCTAACGGGGTAAGGATACGAACGGCTTTCATGCGCATTCTCATCGCCATTCTAACCTGCCTCATCGTCTGGTCCCTGCCAGCGATTGCGTCTGCCTACCCGGCTGAAATCATCTATGACGGCGACCTGCCGGAAGAGATCCGCGAGCAAATCGCTGATCGTATGCCCGAAGAACCAGACGCCGAGAGTCCGCTGCATGCTCGGCGGCAGGCGCGCCGGGTCAAAACCCTTATTGACGGTGTTCTGAACGCTTATGGCTATTTCGATCCCACTATTGAGATAGCGGTCGTGGGTCTCGGAGGTGAGGCTCGACCGCAATTGACGGTAATCCCTGGGGCGCAATTCGCCGTGCGCCGTTTGGTCATTCGTTATGACGGTGAAGCGCCCCGCGAGGTGGATCAAGAGACGGCTCGCACCTCGATCAGCCTGCAACCTGGCATGCCTGCTGTTTCGGCTGAAGTGCTTGATCAGGAACGCCAGATTGGCGCGAAATTGCGCGGTATCGGCTACCCCTATGCACAGGTGACGGAGCGGGAAGTCATTGGCGATCGTGATGAAAAAACAATCAGTGTGCGTTACACCGTCAAAGCGGGTCCACGCGTCCGCTTGGGCGAGGTCAAAATTCCCGATGGGCTACGGACCAAGGACCGCTATCTCATGCGGATCAATCCGCTGGAAGTGGGGCAACTTTACGATCCCGCTGAATTAGCGCTCTATAATTCTCGGCTTGCAGAAACGCGTTTATTCCAAAACTCCTTAGCGAAATTGACGGATGAACCGATCAGCACGGAGACCGACGGAACAGAAATTCGGGATGTTCAGCTGATCCTGAGTGAACGCAAGCGCAATACTCTAACGCTGGGAGCCGGGTTCGATACGTCCGAAGGATTTGGTGTCGATGCTGAACTGTTACGACGCAACCTGACGGGACGGGGCGATTTGCTGATTAGCACCGCCCGGTTGGCTGAGCGCGAATATGGACTCGATTTGGTTTGGCGACGTCCCAACCAGCTGGGCTATGGTGAAGGTCTCAGCCTTTTCGCCTCCGCATTCGACGAAAACACGGACGCGTTCGATCAGCAAACCGGCAAAATCGGCGCTGGAATAGAGGTCATTAAAGGACCAGTTTTGCAATATAGTTATGGGGCGGAAGCCCGCTATATCCGCCAGTCTGGTGAGAGTGATCGCCGTGACTTTCAGGTGCTCGCATTGAATGGCTCCGCACGGCTCGATCATGCGGATTCTCTGCTCGATCCGCGCAAAGGCTGGCGGGCTGAAGCCAGCATCAAGCCGACCTATGCGTTTTCGCCGGATGGGCCTGATACGCCCTATGTGCGGGGTCAGATTCAAGGCCGCTACTATTTACCGCTGTCACCAGAGGCACGCTTTGTAGCGGCCGGTCGCGTTCGACTGGGAACACTGCTCGGAGCAGAAGTGGCCAATGTTCCGGGTGACGACCGTTTCTTTGCGGGCGGTGGGGGATCAGTCCGCGGCTATGCCTATCAGGCGATTGGGCCGTTTGATGCCAATGACATTCCGCTTGGTGGCCGCAGCTTGGCTGAAGCCAGTTTCGAGGGACGCGCGCGGATTACCGACACTATCGGCGCGGTTGCCTTTGTCGATGTCGGGAATGTGTCGGATACCCAATACCCCTCCTTTGATAATTTACGGGCCGGGATCGGGGTTGGGGTGCGGTATATGACGCCAGCGGGTCCGCTTCGTTTGGACGTCGCCACGCCGCTCAACCCGTCTGACCGGGATGAAACGATCCAAGTCTATATTTCTATCGGACAGGCATTCTGATGTCCGAGACAGTGAAAAACCCTTGGCCCAAACGGATCGGTTTCATCCTTCTTGCGGTGATCGGACTACTCTTGATGGTCGTGATCGGTCTGCGTCTCTGGATCGGCAGCAGCGGGGGTCGAGCGTTCGTCGAAGCGACGGTCGAAGATTTGGAGATTGCTGGACAGCGAATTGAGATCGATGGTCTGGACGGCTCTGTTCTGGGGCAGTTCAAGGTGGACCGGATCGAACTCACTGGCCGAGACGGGGTTTGGCTGGTCGCGCGCGATGTCAGCGTCGATTGGAGCCCGCGCGCGCTCTTGTCCAAGACGCTCGACGTCAACGCTATACGGGTGGCTGACCTCGATGTTCTCCAACGTCCGATCTTTGTGCCCAGCGAATCCAATGGCGAAAAACGGGTTGAGACGTTCGATGTCGATGGCATTGAGCTACCGGATATATTCGTCGGCGATGCGATCGTCGGGCAGGCCATTCAGATGTCAGCGTCTGGGGATTTGCGCCACGGACCGAATGGCGGCGATGCCGTAATATCGGCCAGGTCGGATCAAGAAGATATTATCGACGCCGACCTCGCTTGGTCACCGGATTTGGTGCTGAGCGGTGAGGCCGATATTGACGGCGCGCCGGGCGGTCTGATCGCGGGCTTGCTGCGCTTAGATCCAGCTCAGCGGATTACGGCGGACGTGACCACCAAGGATGCGCAAACACAGCTCGTCGCACAGATCGACAGCACGGATTTCGCTGATCTTTTGATCCAGCGCGGCCAGTCACAAGTGTCTGTGTCGGGGACGGTGCAGCCCGACCGACTTCCCATTCTGGCCCGACTTTCGGACATTCTAGGCGGCGAAACCCAGATCGAGGCCACGCTGCCGCTGGATCAGGGTGCGCGCGCCACGGTTTCAATCCGGTCGCCATTGGTCACGCTCGACGCCAGCGGGTCGCAGCAGGACGATGTCATTGTCCTCGATAATGTGTCGCTGGACGCGCGCGATCCGCTCCGCTCGTTCAATTTTGATGATGTCAGCATCGGGACGCTCACCGCGACCGGTCAGGCAACACTGGGTGAGACATATAGCTTTGAGGGGCAGGTTGAGGGTCAGGACATTCGCTATAAGGATTATGCGGTCGACCGCTTGCAAGGCCCGGCGACGCTGACATTGTCTGACAATAGTCTATTGGCGTTCGATACGGCTCTGACCGGGAACGCATCGACCACGCAAGCTGCCATCGCCAATGGCGCGCGTGTCATCGCGACCGGACAGCTCAATATTGAGACGCGGAATATCGCCTTGTCGCGGGCTGACATCGCCTTACCCGGGCTCGGCTTTCAGGGGCGCGGCTCGATTGGCTATGGTGACGTGCGCAGCACAGAATTCTCGGGGCGCTATGATGTTGACACAAAGCTGTTCCGGGATCGTCCGCGCGCCAAACTCTCCGGTCAGGCTACACTCCGCTCGACTCCCAACGGTCCGGTCGCTGATGTCACGGGACGGGCGCGCAATATCACCGGTCTCCCAGGCGCGGTTGAGCCGCTCGTGCCGGAGGGTCTCAACTATAAGGCGACGCTGCGCTTCCGGGACGGGGCGATCATTGTGCCGCGCTTTACCGCCACCAATGCGTTGTTCGACGCCAAGGGTAACGCGCGCTGGAAAGACGGGCAGATCAAGGCGGATATTGATTATGACGTGAAGCGTTATGAATTTGCCGCCGTAAGCGCGACGGATGCGCAGGGTCGTGCGACCCTGTCCGGTCCGCCGAGCGAGATCACCTTTGAGACGACCGCAACAGCCGCAACGCTGGATGCGGGCGCTCTGAACATGACTGCGGTGGAGGTCGACGCGGACGGCACTTATGCGGGCGGCGTGATCGCGCTGCAGGGCGACCTCACGGGCGATAGCGAACAAGGTCGGATTACGACGAGCGGTCAAGTCGTGCTGGAAGACGGGGAGTGGACTGTCAGCGATCTTGAAGGGTCGCTGGGCGAACTAATAGCGACCGGAACGTTGTCCGGCATTGGCGGCGATATTGCGGCCTTGCGCGGTGATCTAATCGTGTCAGGGACGAGCCCGCTCGTGCCCGCTGACGCGATTGAGGCGAAAATCCTGCTCAGCGATGCGCAGGTGGATGTTGATGCGACCCTCACAGGCTTAAGTATCGCGCAATTGGATGAAGGAAACGTCCTTATCCTCGCCAAAGGGCCACGCGAGTCTGTGGTGTTTGACGTGCAGGCCGAGGGCCGGACCACGGTGCGGGACGTGGAACGTCCGCTCACCTTCAAGGCGAACGGGGTGGCGGATCTGAGGACGAACGCCCTCGCCACGCGCGGGGACTTCGATCTCGCTATAGGCACGCTGACCTTGGCGGGCGAGGCGTCTGCGCGCCAGACAGAGCAAGGCTGGGCCGGAGCGCTCGACGCTGCCGGATTGGGCGGCGAGATCAACGCCGCGCTTGATCCTACTGAGGGCCAAGGGCTCTCATTCGATCTGAACAAAGTCTCGATCGCGCAAGTGTTGCGGCTCATGGCGCGTCCGGTCAGCGAAGGGACGATCTCCGGCGCGGGCCGCTTTGCACCCACTGCCGACGGTCTCGAAGGCGTCGCCAATTTGAGCCTTGATGATCTGCGCAGCCCGATCAGCACCGCCGTCCCGATCTCGATTGCCACGCAAATTACCCTCGCTAATGAGCAACTCACCGCGACGATGCGCGCGACCGAGGGCGGCCTTGACGGCCAAGCCCTGATCGAAGGCCCGGTCGACACGCTGCCGAACGCGCCGTTCCTAGTCTTTCCCTTGGCGACACCGCTCCAAGGCCGTGCCGACCTGAAGGGTGAAATCGGCCCGGTGGTCGAACTCTTCTTACCGCCGCGCACGGATGTGGCCGGGCAAATCGATACGGATATCGAATTTACCGTGCCGACGACCCCAACCGGATTGGCGGGGCGGATCGCCCTGACGGAAGGCCGGTTTGAGCAAGGCGTGCTCGGCCTCAACCTGAAAAACATCACCATGATCGCCGAGCTGTCCGGCGAGACGTTTAATGTGCCGACCTTGTCCGCCGAAGGGGTCAGCGGCGGCTCACTCAGCGGATCGGGGCGCATGGGTCTGGGCGAAGGTACCGGGACTGTCGATATTCAGGCCGAGAAATTGCGCGTCGTCGACCGCCGCGAAGGCCATGCCGAAGTCAGCGGTGAACTCAATCTGTCGCGCACGACAGAGCTGTTCCGCTTGGCGGGCGAACTGCGCGTCACCGACGCCGATCTTAATATTGCGCGATTGCCCAAGCCGGGCCTGCCCACGCTGGAGGTCGATTTCGGCGATAGGCCGGAAGAAGAGGTCGACCGGAGCTTCGCCACAGCCGTCACGGAACTGGATGTGAAAGTCATCTCCAACGGACGGATCAATGTGACGGGCCGCGGGCTGGATGCGTCGATGAATTTGAATGCGCGCGTGCGCGGGGCGTTTGATAATCCTGTCGTCGCGGGCGACATGTCGATTGCGCGCGGGCGCTTTGATTTCCTCAGCAAACGGTTCGAGTTTCGGGAAAGCTCCGTCATTCTGCGCGATGATGTCATGCAATCAACCCTCTCGCTCGAAGCGGTGCGGCAGACGCCTGACCTGACGGCGGTCGTCGCCATTACCGGGACGCTGGATCGACCCGAAATCAAACTGACGTCAGAACCGAACCTGCCGGAAGATGAGGTGCTGTCGCGCATCCTGTTTGGCCGCTCACCGACCCAACTCTCCGCCATTGAAGCTGCACGGCTCGCCGCCGCCCTGACGCAACTCTCCGGCGGGTCAGGCTTCGATCTGTTTGGATCGCTGGAAAATGCGGTTGGGCTCGACACGCTCGAAATCGGCCAGAATAATACGGGTCAAGCACAGCTCACGACGGGCAAATATCTATCGGATGACGTCTATCTAGAAATCCGCACCGCCGCCGAAGGCACACCCGGTATTGCCGTCGAATGGCAAGTGAGAAAGAACATTTCGCTCGAAGCGGAGACCTTGCCCGATGAGCGGCAGAAGCTGTCCGTGCAGTGGAAGAAGGATTTTGATTGAGAGGTGGGGCGGGGCTCATGGGGACATGGATGGGGTCGTCCCTCTGGTGAAATTAGGAGGCGTTTACAGCAACGTCACCAATAAGGGAGAATAGTTCCTCGGCCCCATCGATACTTCTAATTTGAACCACGTCCCCACCTTTTTTGACAACAATACTATTAAAGCCCTTGGCTTTAACCAAGCTCACCCTCAAATTATTTGAGTTTGCCTGAAATTTAATATCACCTTGAGTCTCCAATCGATTGATAATTTTTATCGCCCTAGATGATGAGAATAGAGAGGTTCTAACTTCAGATTCAGATCGACACGATATAAATTTCAAAGTGCCGCTCTCAGCAAGAAGCTCTAGGGATTTCATCAAGCGTTCTGAATTCTTTATAAAGCTAAAATCACCTCCGAAAAGAGTCGCTGAATCTGCTTTCCTCAAAATTTTCGCGAGAATTACTTCTGAAGTCTTGTTTCGTAACGAATACCTTTTGACGCCGCCAAGAGATTTTGCATATGCCTGAAGCATCAGCACTATAACTGACAAAGCTCCTGTTGCACCAAGTGCTCCTAGAAAAAGACTTTGAGTTTCCGTGTTGGTTAAACAAACTTTATCATCGAATGCATTTTCATCGCAGGCATTGGACCATAGGTTTAATGTCTCCGCTGGAATTGAGGTTGTGATTGATAAAAGGAGAAGTAAGCCTGATATCAATAACGCAGAAATATAAACTATAGTGAACGCCTTTATCAACCACCATATCAAACGAGATATAGAGAGCCTTTCAAGAAAAAACCAAAAATCCGCTGACCAAGGATATTTTATCTTTCCAATTCTTTTCCCCTCATCGACACGGTAGTTTTCGTCAATCCTAATAATTTTTCCACTATCAGAAAGTCGAAAAACCATATGACCTAAAACAGCCTGTCCAGCACCTTCATTATTATCAAAAAAGGAAGAGAAAAAAACCCATTCGCCTTCACTTTCCGACAATCGTATTGGCTCCCAAAACACTTGCAGGTCATCCTGCCGGGTTTTATTGTTTTCGAAATAATCACATACTTGTGCTTTACCAAGCATAGGGTCCTTATCTTTTATATAATATTCTACATCGTCTTCTAGTGCAGCGTTTACAAGCTCAATATTATGGCTTTTCCAAGCTTTAAAATAGTCTACCTCGATTCTTTTACCGGGCATAAAGACAATTCACTTTCAAAGATGGCTGTCCAATAAGAGAGGTGAGTTTGTCTGACAATGAGTAGACCTGTCTAGATGCAGTCGCGTGATCGGACTCCTCTATGATTGAAGAAAATACATTGGAGATTACAGTGAAATAATCAATTAGAAGAAAGTGCCCCCCTAAAAGGGATCTTAATTTCTGGGGTGATGTACCTGAAGCTACCATTTCGCAAAAAGAATAGCTTGCTATGCGGAGCTCTTTTGTTTCTGGTTCCATCGGCTCAAGAGTGTTCTCACCGCTCAGATCAGAAACATATCCGTTCAGTACAAGTAAAGGGTTGGAAAAACTTATTCTTTCGTAATTCTTAAGTGCATCCTTTATTTGATCCGAGCTTTGATCAATCAAACGAACTTTGCCATTTGAAGTTAACTTTAGTTCTCTAGATCCAAGTAAAGCAATAGAAGCGGCTCCTGATCCACACCCAATGTCTGAGACTGCTCCAACTTTCAAACCGTCAGGTATTGCAGCTCTTATAGATAATAGAGATTTTAAAGCGTTTCGTAGAAAATAATACTTGTTGAATAGTTTCAAACTGGGTTCGGGAATTGCTTGATAGTCGTACTCACCCTTCTCCACTAATGCTCGAAGCGACAATGGTATGCTGCCTTCAGCATACTCCGAGTATAAAACACTAAGTTCAAGTATTGTATTTTCGATGTCTGGCGGTATCGGTTTCATGCTAATTTCATGGTCAGAAGCATTGATAAACACTCAATGTCTTTTGTTGGAAGTTTCAATTCACTTAGCTTGTTGCACCTATATGAGCAAGGAATCAAAAAATCCGAAACTTAATATATATTTTCCGATTAAGTGTACGGAATAAGTAGTAGTATTGACAGCCTGAACTCAATTGCGTTTTAGTACCTGTTCCTTACGTATGAGATCTTCACGCAATTCGAACCCCTCAGATTTTCAATTCCCCATGTTGAACCTCGCATCCCCAAACCAATCCCCCTTCTCGCCCGATCCAGTAAAGCCCCTCATGGGGCTTGATCGCTTTGCGACGCTAGCCTCAGAACCCCGTGCTCGCTGCGCTGCGCGCGCCGCCCTTCGGCTGTGGGCTTGATCCGTCCGCGACTCTGTTGCTGTCGCGTCCTTATGGCGGTGACTATTCTCCAATCTCCATCCTCCCTCTCCATTCGTCCGATAGAGTGGCTATCGTTCGCTACAGACACGGGGAGGTGCATGACCCTTGGCGTAGCGAGCAGGTGTGAGGGCTTGGATTTGCGTGCGGGGGACGTCCCGCGCCAGAGCGATCTGGCGGCGCTCGGTCAAACGGGAGCCGCGTAGGACTAAGCGGGCGGCACGCGGAATTATGCAACCGTGTGTGCCCTTTGGTCCTTCGCCCGTGTGTGCGTCTGGTCTGTATGGACCGCGAGAGCCAAACATCCTGTTTCGCCGCGTCTGGCGGTTCAGGTTAGGCCGCGGACCCCATAGAGATGGGCCGCGCGCGCAGGCGGCAGGGTCAGGCCGATCACCTCGCGCGGGTGTCTTCCCGTCGTAAATAGGTGTGTCTTTTGCTCTATCCTTCGACGGGTAGAGACCCGCGCCCTGTGTCACCTGAGTCGAGGTGTCGTCATTCGCCGCGCCAAGCCGCGCGGCCGCACGATGGCGGCTGCCTAAATAATTGTCCCCGGCATTCATGGCCGGGGCCTTTATCGAGATAGAGCCGGACTGAAACTGAGCTCAGCCGGACGAGGCCCCGGCCATAAATGCCGGGGACGGGCCTCTCCTCTCTGTCATTCCCCGACTTGATCGGGGAAGCCATTGTGCGCGCGTATGGGTAAACGTTGTTGCCGATGGGTCACCTTATGGGTCCCCCGGTCAAGCCGGAGGATGACGGAAGGAGGTCGGCGTCGCGGCATAGCAGGGCCGAATATGGGCGGGTTAGACCGCGCATAAAGGCTGATGATTTAAGGAGAAAAGCCCCGCGCGTGGCTCCGCAAGCAGGACTCGAACCTGCGACCCATTGATTAACAGTCAATTGCTCTACCAACTGAGCTATTGCGGATCACCACGCGGGGTGGCGCGCTATATAACGTGGGTATCACACACCTCAAGCCGTTTTCTTCACCGATCCTCATCTTTGCGCAGAGCATAAGATTGGGGCGGTGAGGAGCGGGCAAAAAAAAGGGCGCCGAAGCGCCCGAAGGTATTAGGTGAATGGTGGGTGTCTCATAGGAGACAGGGTTCTGGTAAAGACACAGGGTTAATGAAGCGATAATACGAGTCACTTTTGCTTAACCTGTTGGTTTTTGATAAGGCGGGGCATGAAAACGATCACGACCTATGCGGAGTTCTGGCCCTATTATCTGCGCGAACATGCCCGGCCGGCGACGCGGGTCTGGCACTATGTCGGGACGGCGATTGCGATTGGCGTGTTGATCGCTGTGATTGCGACGGGGCGATGGGCGTTTTTGCCGCTGGTTCTGGTCGCGGGCTATTTTTTCGCGTGGATGAGCCACGGTCTGATTGAGAAGAACAAACCCGCCACCTTCACCTATCCGCTGTGGTCGCTCTTTTCGGATTTTCGTATGTTGTTCTGCCTGTTGACCGGACAGATGGGCGCAGAGCTGCGCAAGGCGGGGGTCACGCCGGATCACGTCGCAGAATAGACGATCCGGCCATTCTTGATTGTGTGACGCACGCGCCCGGTCATACGCCGATCATCGAACGGTGTGTTCTTAGAGCGGGACAGCAGCGCCTCTGAGTCGAGCACCCACGGATCGGTTTCGCTAAAGATGACGAGGTCGGCAGGCGCGCCGACGCTGAGCCGTCCGCCCTTGAGGCCGAGCAGATCAGCGGGATTGATGGTCACGGCGCGCAGGAACGCCATCAGGTCGAGCTCTTCCTCGGCGGCGAGTTTCAGGCCGACGGCGAGCAATAATTCGAGCCCGACCGCGCCGGGGGCCGCTTCGGCAAAGGGCAGGCGTTTGCGTCCGGCGCTCTGTGGATCATGATCGGAGACGATAATGTCGATGGTGCCGTCTTCGACGCCGCGTAGCAGGGCTTGGCGGTCGCGTTCTTCGCGCAATGGCGGGTCGAGCTTGGCGAAGGTACGGTAATCGCCAATGTCGAGTTCATTGAGCGCAAGATGGTTGATCGAAACGGAGGCCGACACGTCAATGTCGCGGCCTTTAACGCGGCGCACGCTCTCAACAGTCTCGGCGCTGGAAATCAAGTCGAGCAGCAAGCGTCCACCGGTCAGCTCGGCCAGCGCCATATCGCGCTCGGCCATAATCCGCTCAGAAATCGCCGGAGCGGCGGGCAGGCCGAGCCGCGCGGACACATCGGATTCATGCGCGCAGGTGCCGTTCGATAAAGCGGGCGTGACCGGGCTGTTGCTGATCAGCGCATTAAAAGTCGCTGAATAGGCCATCAAGCGCCGCATGATTTGCGCGTCCTCGACCGGGTTCGGACCGGACGCGAACAACACGGCGCCCGCATCGGTCATCAGGCCGATTTCGGTCATGGTGCGCCCGTCGAGCCCCTTGGTCAGCGCGCCGGCGACATGAACGTCAATGTCGAGCGCCTCGCCTTTGCGCAGAATAAAGTCGACAAGCGACAGATCATCAATGATCGGCTCGGTCTGGGGCTGGACCACGATTTGCGTTACGCCGCCCGCGAGCGCCGCTTTCGCGGCTGTGGCTAATGTTTCGCGGTTTTCTTGGCCGGGCTCTCCGGCTTTGACGCGCGCATCGATCAGTCCCGGCGCGCAGGTCAGGCGGTGTCCGTCAATAACCTCGCCGCGAACAGGCGTATCACCGAGAGCAGCGATGCGACCATCCTCGATTAGCACATGGCCGACCTCGTCACGGCCACTCTCCGGATCCATGATGCGAATATCGGTGAGGGTCAGGACGCTCATCGGATGCCCTCCGCCACAATGCCTTCAGAGAGCGCATGGAGCACGGCCATGCGGATCGCGACCCCGGCAGCAACTTGCTGAGTAATCAGCGACACATCCGGGTCGTCAGCGATGTTAGAGCTAATCTCGACGCCGCGGTTCATCGGGCCGGGATGCATGACGAGCGCCCCGTCCTTGGCGTAAGCCAGCTTAGTGCGGTCGAGCCCGTAATAGTGGAAATATTCGCGTTTTGACGGGACGAAAGCCCCGCTCATCCGTTCCATCTGGAGGCGTAACATCATGATGACGTCGCATCCGGCTAGGCCCGACTTCATATCGTGAAACACATCGACGCCCCATTGATCTGCGTCGGTGGGGATCAGCGTCGGGGGACCGACAAGCCTGACCTCAGCGCCCAGCATATTGAGTAGCTGCACATTGGACCGGGCCACGCGGGAGTGCAGAACATCGCCGCAAATCGCGATCCGGATGCCGGAGAAATCGCCGTCGAAAGCCTGACGCAGGGTAAGCGCATCTAGCAATGCCTGCGTTGGATGAGCATGCATACCGTCGCCGGCATTAATGACGGAGCAAGAGACTTTCTGCGCCAGCAATGACGGCGCGCCGGAACAGCCATGCCGCACGACCAGCAAATCTGGGTTCATCGCATTGAGGGTCGCTGCTGTGTCGAGCAGGGTCTCGCCCTTCTTCACAGACGAGCTGCCGATTTGCATTGAAATCACATCCGCGCCGAGCCGTTTCCCGGCCAGCTCGAACGATTTTTCCGTGCGTGTTGAATTCTCAAAAAAGAGATTGATCAGCGTTTTTCCGGCGAGCGCCTCACGCGGTCCGTGCTTCTGAACATCAAGATCGGAATAATGCGCGCCGAGCGCCAACAGATTTTCAATATCAGCGCGATTGAAATCGGAAATATCGAGGCAGTGCCTCTTTGTGAATTCATATCCCTCGAATGGGGTCACGAGCGCTCCGGTGCAAAACTGTGCGGGCCTTAGAAAGGCAGGGCTGGCGAGTCAATCAAGCGCGCAACCTATCGAGCACACCTTGTAGAATATATCCGGCCGCCAGAGCGTCGACTTTTTCTGCCCGTTTGGAGCGTTTGACATCGGCTTCGATCATGTTTCGCGTGACGGCTGCCGTCGACAATCGCTCATCCCAGAGAAAGATCGGGAGATCGTCAAGACGCAGAAGGTTATTGCAAAAATCACGGACGGACTGGACGCGCGGGCCTTCGGTTCCGTTCATATTGAGCGGCAGGCCGACAATCAGCGCAGTGCAGTCATTGACGTGATAATGTTCCAGTAGCTGCGTTGCATCGGGCGTGAACTTCTTGCGCTTAATGGTCAGCAGAGGCGTTGCGATTAGGCGCGTACGGTCAGAGATAGCCAGACCCAGCGTCTTCGTCCCTGGATCAAGGCCGAGCAGCGCACCAGAAGACGCGGCAAGCGTGGAAAGATCAATGAAAGCCATAGGAGAGCGCCCTAGCCAGAGACCTGCATGTCGGCAAGTTGATGCATCGCCGTGCCGACCAGGGTCAGAGTGAGCAGGACCACGAGTAGGGTGCGAACCCAAGTCTTCGGAAAGCGCCGCCAAAGCACTGCCGCGCTGACTAACAAGATGCTCGCTTCGACCAGCGAGACCCAGCGCGCGTACAAATCACCCTCCCAATAGGAGACCGGGCTGTAAAAGCGCCAATCGCTGATCGGCCAGAAATGACGGTAAGCGTCATGACCGTGAACGGGCGCATCGAGGGCGATGTGAAGGAGAGCCGCAGCGGCGAACACAAGCAACAGCACGCCCCATGCGGTCTTTCGCTGCCACCAACCGATCAGCAGCAGTGCGGCGTAGATCGGGACGCTATTAAACAGGGCGATCCATGTCTGCATCGGCTCTTCGAAATAATGCTGATCCCAGATCGCACCCCAATCCCGCCCAAGGCCCCAGCGTTGCCACGGCGCCCACAGGAAGATGATGGCATCGGGGATCAGCGCCCCGATCAGAACCCAGATATTTCGCAGGCGGTCTTCGCGTTGCGACAGGGCGGCTAGAGCCACGATGGCGTGTGTTGGCGTGTTCAAGAGGCTGATCGTCGCGAGCGGGCGGCGCCTGAGTTTGAGCCTGACTGGATCATATTTGGCTTAGCCATTTCTTGGCTTAATACCGTTATAATGCGCGCTGACATAGGCACGATGGGCCTCGGCGTCGGCGTCAATGTCACCAGTCGTTTCCAGGACCTTGTCGAAAATCACGATCTTGTGCCGGGCATCAACGCCAAACAGATAGACTGGAACATTGGCGGCTTGAGCAATTCGCAAATAGCCTTTCCTATAACCGGGAACGCTGGACCGAGTGCCTTCGGGTGTTATGGCGATCCACAGCGTATCTTCTTCCGCAAAACGGTCCGCCATCTGTCCGGTCACATCATTCTTGGACTTCCGGGAGATGGGAATGCCGCCCATCTTCTTCCACAAGAGACCCAGAGGCCAGAAAAAGGCCTCCTTCTTCATCATGAAGTGGATCGGCATCCCGTAGGCCAGCATGGCGCTGAGGGCGATGATCAGGTCCCAATTGGATGTATGCGGCGCGGCGATAATGACGACCTTGGGCATGTCCGGCGGATCACTGAGAGTTGTCCAGCCCAGAATCGACAGGAGGTTGCGCCCGATCCACCGGGTGAAACGGTTTCCGATCCGGTATTCCGGCTTGACCAGAGGGGTCGGGGCGAGATGTGGATATGGATCCATAGGGTTGAGCCTACTGTGTCGCGATCAAAAGTTCGCTTTCGGGCCTCATTAAACGTCTGACAGGTTGGAGGTCGTCGGCGGGAACTGGTTTTCAGGGTTCACGCCGACCCAAGTCGCATCAACATAGTCTTTGATCGCTTTCGCATCGACCTCGATGTCGCCCGTCAGCGGGAATTCCCGGTCGAGCACGACATGTTTGTTCTGGCCGTCAAAGGCACAGATGAAGACGGGAACCTTGGCGGCATAGGCGACCCGCAAGAAGCCAGTCTTATAGCGATCCACTCTGCTGCGAGTGCCTTCTGGCGGGAAACCGATGCAGATGCGATCATTCTCTTTGAAAACACGCGTCAATTGCCGCACGGCGTTGGTCCCCTTGCTCCGATCAACCGGATAACCGCCAATGGCGCGTAACATCGGTCCCATTGGCCAGAAGAACCACTCTTTCTTGATCAGGAACGTATATTTGAAACCGCTGGCCAGCATGGCAAGGGACGCAGCAATCGCGTCCCAGTTGGATGTGTGCGGAACGCCAAGAATAATAAATTTTGGTGTGTCAGGCATTCGGCCTTTTAGTTTCCAGCCGATCAGCTTGAGACCGAACGACCCGACCCAGCGGGTAAAGGCGTTGCCCATGCGCGGCGAATGCGGAGACATATGTGGATTGTCGTGTTTCATATCGATGTGCCCGATAGCGAGGCATTTCAGATGTTTCAACGTATATGACGCGCACAATGCTTGCGAGCCGTCAGCGCCGTTGGTAACGGGCGTCGTTTCAACCTTTGGAGAGCCCCGTGGCCGAACCCAAACATGGCGTCAGCCGTGACGATGTCAAAAAGATCGCCCGTCTTGCGCGCTTGCACGTCGAAGAGAGCCAATGCGGCGCAATTGCCGACGATTTGAACGGTATTCTCGCGTGGATCGAGCAACTCGGCGAAGTCGATGTCGAAGGCGTCGAGCCGATGACATCCGCTGTCGATATGCGCGCGCCGATGCGGCCTGATATTGTCACAGCCGGTGGTATCCGCGATCAGATTCTCGCCAATGCGCCAAAGGCTGAGGACGGTTTCTTTGTTGTCCCACGTTCGGTGGAATAGACCATGACAGATCTCACCAAAATGACCCTCGCGGGCGCGCTCGATGGCTTGGCGACGGGCGACTTCTCGTCCGTGGAACTGACCGACGCGCATATCGAAGCCTGCGAAGCGGCCAGCGGCCTGAACGCGTTCATCACGCCAACCTTCGACCTAGCGCGCGATCAGGCGAAAGCGTCAGATGACCGCCGGGCGTCCGGCACAGTTGGGAAGCTCGAAGGCGCGCCTTTGGGCATGAAAGACCTATTCTGCACGGAAGGCGTGAAGAGTACGGCTGGCTCCAAAATTCTCGGCGATTTCACGCCGACTTATGAATCCACGGTCAGCGCGAATATGAAAGCTGACGGCATGGTGATGCTGGGCAAGTTGAACTTGGATGAGTTTGCGATGGGCTCAGCCAACGAAACATCTTTCTACGGACCTGTGATTAACCCGTGGCGCTCGAAAAACTCAGGGGCAGAAGATTTAGTGCCCGGCGGTTCATCGGGTGGTTCAGCGACAGCCGTGGCGGCGGACCTCTGTCTCGGCGCGACCGCGACGGATACAGGGGGCTCGATTCGCCAACCCGCTAGTTTCACTGGCACGGTCGGGATTAAACCGACCTATGGTCGTTGCTCGCGCTACGGCATTGTTGCCTTTGCCAGTTCGCTCGATCAGGCTGGCCCGATTGCCAAAACTGTCGAAGACGCGGCGATCCTGTTAGAGTCCATGGCTGGTTACGATCCGAAAGACAGCACGTCGCTGAATGAGGCCGTGCCGGATTGGCGTGGGGCCTGTAGTCAATCCGTCAAAGGTCTGCGCGTCGGTGTGCCGAAAGAATATACGATCGACGGTATGCCGTCCGAAATTGAAGCGCTCTGGCAACAAGGTGTCGATTGGATGCGCGATGCAGGTGCAGAGATCGTCGACGTCTCTCTGCCGAACACAAAATACGCATTGCCCGTCTATTACGTGGTCGCACCAGCGGAAGCCTCGTCCAATCTCGCGCGCTATGACGGTATGCGGTATGGCTTGCGGGTGGACGGTGAAAATCTCGCTGACACTTATGAGCGCACACGCACAGAAGGCTTTGGCGACGAAGTCCGCCGCCGCATCATGATTGGCACCTATGTGCTGAGCGCGGGTTATTACGATGCCTATTATTTGCGCGCGCAGAAGGTTCGCACCAAGATCGCGGACGATTTCCGCACCGCGTGGGAGAGTTGCGACGTGTTGCTGACCCCGACCGCGCCGTCCGCAGCCTTCCCGGTTGGACGCAAGATCAACGATCCCGTGCAGATGTATCTCAACGACGTGTTCACCGTGACGGCCAACCTCGCTGGACTGCCCGGTATTTCGATTCCCGCAGCCCTTGACGGCAACAGCCTGCCGCTCGGTTTGCAGGTGATCGGCAAGGCGCTGGATGAGAGTACGGTTTTCAAAGCCGCGGGTGCGCTTGAAAAGGCGGCTGGATTTACGGCGAAACCCGCAAAGTGGTGGAGCTAGATTATGTTCATCGCCCCTAGAGTTGCTGACAAAAAAGACTGGTTATCCGGAGAGACGGGTGACTGGGAATTGATCATTGGGCTTGAAGTCCATGCGCAAATCGCATCTCAGTCCAAACTGTTTTCTGGTGCGCCAACGGAGTTTGGCGCGGAGCCGAACACGCAGGTCGCGCTGGTCGATGCCGGCTTGCCGGGCATGTTGCCTGTCGTGAACGAGTTCTGCGTCGAGCAAGCCGTGCGCACGGGTCTGGGCCTGAATGCGCAGATCAATAAATTCTCGCGTTTCGACCGGAAGAACTATTTCTACGTCGATCTGCCGCAAGGCTATCAGATCAGCCAGTTTGAGTTCCCGGTTGTCGGCGAGGGCGAAATTGAAATCACGCCTCAAAACGACAAAGGGGAGGACGGCGAGCCCGTCACGGTCGGGATTGAGCGGCTGCATCTGGAGCAAGATGCGGGCAAGTCGATCCATGATCTGTCGCCCGATGAGACCTATGTCGATCTGAACCGCTCCGGTGTCGCGCTGATGGAAATTGTGTCCAAGCCGGATATGCGTTCCGCTGCTGAAGCCTCAGCCTATGTCGATGCGCTGCGCCAGATCGTGCGCGCGCTGGGCACATGCGACGGTGATATGGAAAAGGGCAATCTGCGCGCCGATGTGAATGTGTCTGTGCGCCGTCCGGGCGGCGAGCTCGGTACGCGCTGCGAGATTAAGAACGTCAACTCGCTGCGCTTCATTCGTCAGGCGATCCATTACGAAGCGCGCCGCCATATCGAAATTCTTGAAGCGGGCGGCTCGATTGATCAGGAAACGCGGCTCTTTGATAACGTCAAAGGCGAAACGCGGACGATGCGGTCCAAAGAAGACGCGCATGATTACCGTTATTTCCCGGACCCGGACTTATTGCCGTTGGAACTGACCGATGACTTCATCGCGCGGATTAAAGCCGACCTTCCAGAACTGCCTGAGGCCCGTAAAGCGCGCTTTGTCGAGCAATATGGCGTGCCGGCATATGACTCGGGTGTGCTGACGGCGGACAAGGCGACGGGCGATTATTTTGAAGCCGTCGCCACGGGCCGCGACGCCAAAATCGCCTCTAATTGGATGATGGGGGAATTGTTCGGCGCGCTGAACAATGCTGAGACCGATTTGGCAGACAGCCCGATCAGCGCCGACGCGCTCGGCGGCTTGATCGACCGGATCGCGGACAAGACCATTTCCGGCAAGATCGCTAAAGACGTCTTCGGTAAAATGTTTGCGGGAGAGGGGACAGCGGACGAGATCATCGAACGCGACGGCCTCAAGCAAGTCACAGATATGGGCGCGATCGAGGGTTATGTGGACGAGGTCATCGCCGCCAATCCGGATCAGGTCGAAAAGGCCAAACAGAACCCGAAACTGCTCGGCTTCTTCGTCGGTCAGGTGATGAAAAAGAGCCAAGGCAAAGCCAATCCGCAAGCCGTCAATGAGCTGCTGCGCAACAAGCTCGGCCTTTAGGATGGTTCTATGAAGCTCCGTGAAGGTCCGGCATTTGGCGCGCTGATTATCGGGATGGGCCTCGCTTTTCTGATGAATAGTAAAGGCTTTCCGCTTTGGCAGTCGCTCGGGGCCGCAACCGTGCTGGCGGTTGCCGATTATTATTTCATCGTCCTCATTCAGGAGCGTTTCCGCAAATGAGCTTTACGACCGATCCGACGTCCACTGTGACCGATGCGATCTTGTCGCGCATCACTGTCCGTGACTTTCTCGACACGCCCGTTGCAGACGAGACGATCAAGACTCTGCTGGAAACGGCCTTGCGTAGCCCATCTGGCGGCAATCTTCAGCCGTGGAATATCCATGTGATGCAGGGCGAGACGCTGGCCGAGTTTACACGGATCGCGACAGAACGCACGCTCCGCGGCGATCAGGAAGAGCCGACCTTTCGCGCCTATCCAAGCCCGCTCTGGGAACCGCATCGCTCTTGGCGCTACAAATTGGGCGAAGATATGTATGCGCGGCTGGGTATTCCGCGTGACGACAAGCCGGGTCGATTGCGCTGGTTCGCTGAAAATGCCCGCTTCTTCGGCGCGCCTGTTGGGTTGATCATTACGGGCGATACGCGGCTGGAGATGCCGCAGCACATGGATATTGGCATCCTGTTGCAATCGATCATGCTGTTAGCGCGCGAGCAAGGACTGCACACGGCACCGCAGGGTTGGTGGCGAAACTGGTCGTCCGTCTGCCACGAAATGCTCGATATTGCTGAGGGTCAGCATGTTATGGTGGGCATGGCGTTGGGTTATGCCAACCCCGATGCACCCGTAAATTCGCTCTATTCAGACCGGGCACCGCTGTCCGATGTGGCAAAATTCTACAAATAATCAGAAAAACCCAATCTTTTTTGTAACTGAATGATGAACTGGCATACTTGGCCAGCGCTTGCTGTATTCAAAGTATAATCGTCACTATACTTACATTATGCTCAATTTTATCTTTGAATTAATGGGTATAAACGCGAAGTAACAAGACTAAAGTCCGATTAACGCTGACTCTCTTTACCAGTTGTTAGTCTCGCCCCGCAAAAGTTCTCTCATACCGCAGACATCGGGACACACCGATGCTCGGGATGATCCGATCCGAAGGATTGGGTGAATGGAAATTTTGGAGGGCGATATGGCCTATACAATGTTGGAAGTGAAAGAAGCGACTGATGCGGTCGTAGAGGCAGCGTGCAAGGACGATCTGTTCAAACTCGGCTTGATCTACTCAACCGATGTCGAAGATCGCGGACCGGACTATGTCGAAGCACATAAATGGTTCAGCCTCGCGGCAATGATGGGATCGGCGCCTGCCAAAGCCTATCGCGACGAAATCAAGTTCGAGATGAGCGCAGAAGATCTGACGCTGGCCCAAAAAGCCGCGCGGGGTTGGATGGTCGAACATCGCGAAATGATGGCCGCGTAACAGTTTGGTGCCCAATAGGGTCTGCGGCGTAGCGAAGCGAAGCCGTCACCAAACTGACCCGTAGGGTGAGCACGCAACGCGCGCTTTCTGTAGCGGTCTGAAAAGATACGGTCGCGTGCGTTTGAAAATTACATTTGCGCCCTGCAGGCGCACGGCCTAGCGGCCCAGTTTGCTTCCGGCTGCGCCGGAGACCCCATAGGGAAGCAAACTGATTAAGGCGAAATCACCGTCGTCCCATTCCCGCCATTAGCGCCAAATTGGTAGCTGAGGTTAAAGTCGACGGGCAGGGCGTTGCGGAAGTTCTGCATGAACTGGCCCACCTCTGCGATGGTCGAGGACGGAACAAACACGATGTCGCCACGGCGCAACTGGATCGTGTCATTATACTCATGAATATTGAGAAGCCCGCCGCGAATATTGACGGTGCGTAGCATCATACCGCCATTCGGGGCGCGTCGTAGCACGGCGACTTCACGGCCCTTAGCGGTTGGCCGCATGCCGCCCGCCATTAAGATGGCTTCCAGCGCGCCAACGCGATTATTCAGCGTATAAGTACCCGGCTGGCCGACCTGACCTCCCACATAGATTTGTTCGGGCGCATAGGCGCGCGGCGTCACGGATACGCGCGGATCGCGCAATTGTTTGCCCAACTCTGCCATCAGAGCCGTTTGCAGGTCTGCGAAAGTCCGGCCCGCCGCCATGATCGGCTCGCTCATCGGCATCACCACGCGACCATCGGGACCAACTGTGAGTGTGCGTGACAATTCGGGCGCTGACCCAACGACGATGTCGAGCTGATCGCCCGGAACGAGCAAATATTGCGGTTCCCAGTTGATCCATTGCTGAAATTGACCCAGCGGCCTGTGTGGCATCTGATAGGCAACCGTCTTTTGCCCTCTCAAGCGATGGAAAATACTGTCATATTTTTTCGGCGGCTGTTGGCTCGAATCATAGCGGCCTGTGCTGACAGGACCGCGCTGCGTGGCAGGCCCTTGCGAAGTTTGGGCCTGGTGCGGAACAACGCCGTATCGTCCAATCATCGGAGATTGGGGTGTGTGCACGCGATAATTATGAGCCTGAGGCTGCACAGGGGCGGGTTTTTGTTGTGTTGTATGCCCATATCGAGACTGAGCCTCGGCGTTATCAACGCTCGCGCCGACCAGCGCCAGACTGGCGAATAAGGCCAAGGCGGTCGTCATTTTCGATGTTGTTATCCACGCGGCCATAGCCATCCCGTTTGAGCGGTTCTGCAAGCTCTGTTTCTTAACAAGAATGGATAAGGAATTGTTAAATAGCCCAAGGCATTAACCACGTTAACGCCCACCTCAGGGATGTGAGTCGAAGGATTTCGAATGGGATTGTTTAAACGCCGCGACCGAGGGAGTCGTAAATCGACTCCTGACCAGGTCAGCAGCGCACAGCCCGCTTATGCGGCGCCTGTTCGCGCAGCAGATCTGACGGTTGGCGATTATGCGAACGGCATTCCGAACATCAAGCTGGGCTCGATGTTCCTATCATTTCTGCGCCAATTGCTGTGGCTTATACCGTTATTGGTGATTGGTTGGGGCGTGGCGTGGTTCATGACAGCCGACTTTAAACGCACTTATACGGGTGAGGGGACGTTGCTGGTCCAGCTCGGCGACGAATATGTCTATCAGCCGATTGCCGGGAGCGATGCCCAATCGAGCTTATTGCAAACGCCCGACACAATTGCTCTTAACGAAGTGGCCTTGATCAAAAACCCTGAAGTTATGGACCGGGTTATTCAATCGATCATCGATAGCCCCGGCGGGCTGATGGCGTTTGACGAGCGCATCGCCAAGAAGATGGCCGGTCACTCCGAAGGGTCAATGGAGTACAAACTGGCCTATATGGAATTACGCAAGAAGATGGACAGTAATTTCCATGTTGCCGCCCGGCCTCGATCTTCGATCATTGATCTGTCTTTCAGGCATGAAGATCCGCAACTCGCGGTCTCCACGCTCAATGCGTTTATTGCTGCCTATATAGACTATCGCCGCCAAGTTTTTGTCGATGGGGCGAGTGTCCTTGTCACTCAACGCCGAGAGGATGCCGCAAGTCAACTTAAGGCGAATGAACAGCGCATGGCGTCATTCTTGGCGCGCAACCAGATTTCTGATTTTGAGTCTGAGCAGAAAGGCGCGAGTAAACGCACCGAAGATTTGCGCGCATCACTGAATACGTTACGCGCTAGGATTGTTGAAACAGAACGCTCGCTCGCCATCGTCGAAGACCAGCTACGTCAGACCCCGGCTTCGATTGATCTTTATACCGACGACCGTGTCTCTAACCGTGTTGCGCAAGCTGAGTTGGAACTGAAACAACTGCTCGCCAAATATCTGCCAACCGCCGATCCGGTGCGTCAAAAACAGCAAGAAATTGAACAGCTTAGGTCTTTACAGGAGAGCAATGGAGGTCGTGCCACAGGTGGTCGTCGTGTGGGTGTGAACACTGTCCATCAGGATCTGACACGTTCACGCAATACATTGCAAGCCACAGCAGATAGCTTGCGCGAGCGTGAAATCACGATGCAGCGTCAGCTTGAAAGCGTTGATGGAAAGCTCCGTCGAATGACCGCGCTCGGCCCTGCTTACAATGATCTGCTGCGCGAAAAAGAGACGCTCAGTACGCGGCTCAAAACCTATCTGAACAAGGAACAAGAAGCACTGATCAATCAGCAACAGGCTGAGGCGGCAGCTGAGAATGTGCGCGTCCTATCAGCGGCAACCTATCCGATCAAAGGCCGGAATACGCGGCTAATGGCATTTGCAGGTGCGGCGCTCGCCTGGGCCTTCACCTTATTCATGCTGGCCCTGTTCCGCGTGTTTTCCGATCCCCGTCTCTATGCGACGCCCGCCATGTCTGCTGGAGCGGAACCTATGCCGAGACAGGCTTATCAATCCTATGAGCCCAGTCCAGAGCCTCAAGGCCAAATGCAAGTCAGTCCTCTGGATGCCCGGTTACAGCACTATGATCCCGCGCCGCAGCCGCAGCCACGCCAGACCGTGACGGATCCCTATGCACCGCAGCAATACCAGCCAGCGGCTCACTATCAACCGCCACAGCAACATTCTGAATGGGACCAACACCCGCAGGCTTATTATCAGCCGCCTGCACAAAACCTGTTAGCCTATCCGGAGGCACCACAGTCTGGACATGAGCATGATGGCCAAGATGATACTTCAGACAATCCCTATTTGTCTGGGGGCCGCTCAGCGGCGGCGTTTCGCTAGCGCGCTTTTGAACCGTAAAGGCGGGGACTTAACCCGTCCCACCAGAAGATCTTCCCTAAGCCTTGCGCTAATCGGCCAAAATGGCCGATGCGGGACGGGCGCCTAAGCAGACGATGCAGCAGGTATAGAGGTCCGTGTATTAGGGTCTGCGCCCCACCAATCAGCGTCCATTTGCCGATCTCAGGCCATCCACGCAGGCCGCGATCCGCCGCTTCGCGCGTGGGGGTCTGACCAAAGGCAAAATGCCGACGCCAGAGATAGGACGGGGTCGCGCGGTGCGGGGGGACATGTTCCCAGGCTTTGGTTTCTGCGCACCAACCGACTGTTCCGCCTTGCGCGATAATGTGGGCAAAAAAGGCATCATCTTCGCCGCCCACTTCGTTGAGCGCCGGGTCAAAGATCGGTGAGGGTAGCGACATTCCTTTTAAATCAACAAGGCAACCGCCTGTGCCGAGCGTTTCTTCGATCACGCGCGTGTCGCCGTCCACAACGCGTGAGAAGAGCGGTGAAAGCCAGCGTTCCAGCATTTCTGTTCCCGCGGGTAGCGCAGCTATAGCGGGCGCAAAAGTCAGCGCGGTGCCGAGATCGCGTGAGGTTTTCAATATCGGGTCGAGATAGGGCGGGACGACTTCCATATCATCGTCCAGAAACAGAACGTAGCGAGAGAGAACGCCTGACATGCCAACATTTCTGGCATTGGAAACACCGGGTTCCGGGGCAACCCGGTAGTCGACGGATCGACCCGTCTGAGCTGTGAATGTTTCGACGGCCTCGCGCGCTGACTCAGCGACGTCATTGTCTGTTACAACGATGGCGGTGTCATCACGTTGGCCTAGATCCGCGTTGATACTGCTAAGCAGACGCGTGAGGTCTTTCGGTCGTTTGAACGTCGGAATGACGATGGTTATAAGAGGGGTGCTGACTGTCATGATCGGATCTGCTCCAAAGCGTCGTGCACGGGCAAAACGTCGAGATCGGATTGTTCAATGGCGTCCAAAACCGTGGCGAGCTCTGACGGCGTACAGCCAAATTCAGAGGGGTTTTCACGCACGTCGTGACCAAACAGGATTAACCAGCGTCGGTCTTTCGCGGCGGTCTCGATCAGTGACAGGGTGGCGTCGATCTCACTGCTGTAAAGTCGGGCCGAGGCCGTCAATCGAAGGTCGAGCTGATCATTCGCGGGTGCGTGAATGCCTCTGAGGAGCTCGAATTCTGAGGCGAGCGCCCGCTTAACCGTCGGAGTGACCTCGCCATACGGATAGGCGAACGTGGTCGCTCTAGGGAGCCCGACCCGCGCGAATGCAGTACGATTGAGCGCGATATCAGCCCTCACAGCGCTTGCGCCAGAGGCCAGAGCGTCAATGTGCGAGAAGGTATGATCGCCGATCTCGTGACCGCGCGTGTGAGCCTCAACCATGTCTTGCTCGCTCATATGTAAGCCGAGATGGTTGGTGGTCCCGCATAGACCCATCGCCGCATAAATCGTCGTGCGCCACCCCTTGGCTTCGATCATCGGCAAGCCTGTCTCGTAGGCCGATAGAGGGCAGTCATCGAACGATAGGCTGACCATGCCTCGTGAGAGTTGCGGGCGGACATTGTCGCACGACAGATAGCGCGCGCTGCGTCGACGCAGCTTGGCGATCAGATCGGTTCGTGGCTGGTAGGCTGCTACGCTCATTTCATCGCCTCAGCATAGTGCGACGCCCGCCACATTTTGAGCGCTAAGACCCGAATCCGTGTTGGTAGCTGTTGCATCCGAACGAGCCATCGTAGCGGAGACCGTGCAAGGCTATGACCCGGCAAATGCCGCAACCGTGTCGTTATGCGGTAAAGAGGTAATGCCTCCGCTAAGCTCGGATGGGCTTGCACGAAACGGCGATAATTCGCCCCGGACGTGGCGAAACGAGACAAGAGGGTTTCCGTACTCTCGAGTCCAAGATGAACCGCTGGATTGTCGATATGGCGCAGGCGATGGCTTTGCGACACGCGCGCGGCCCATTCGCTATCTTCCCAGCCCCAGCCCTTAAATTCTGGATCGAAGGGTTGCGCGTCGAGCACACTCTTGCGCACGCAGAGGTTGGATGAGGCAACATTCTGCGCGCCATTCCGCGCCCGGTCTGCCGCGCTGAGGCAATCGGAACTGTGGGATAGAAGGCGGTGCAAATCCGTATCGCGGTCGTCAGAATGATCTTCGACCCCAAAGCCGCCGAATAGGATATCGCAGTCATTGGCGTCGATCTGATGAAGATAGCGGCGCAGGAAATCTGGATGGTCGACCCGCATATCGGCGTCGAGGAACAGGACCCAGTCGGCTTTGGCTTGTTCTTGCAGCGCGTTGCGCGTGGCGGATCGTCCGCGATTGGCAGGCGCCGTTGTCAGGTGGGTTGGCAAAGCCATTCCGTCCACGGTGGTCTGCGCGGTTTTGGTCAAATCCGGATCGCCCGTGCCGTCATCCATAATACGAATTTCGACCACATTGGGCGTGACGTCTTGGGCGTCAAGCGAGCGCAAAAGCCCTGAGGGATCATCGCGATAGAAGGGAATGAGGATAGACAGGCGAGGGGTCATTCGGACGCCTCGATAATCTGGTGTCTATTCCTTCTTCCTTGGACGAAACCTCGGATGATTGTCCGGCAATCAGCCGCATTCAGGATCCAGCAGGTCACGAGATAGACGAGCGCTCCGACTGAGGCTTTAATCATCAGGGTCAAGGGACCGGGCGACAGAGCATCCAGTGGCAAAGCGGTGACGACGGCGGCCATTGCAAAACAGGCCAGTGCAATTTCGAACGTCGCTCTTAGGGGCCAAGGCAGTGGGTAATGACGACGGGCCAGCAGCACGGCGAAGACAAAGGCGAGGCCGTAACCGGCAATAGTGGACCAAACCGCCCCCATCAGGCCAAATTTCGGCACCAGAATTATATTGAGGGCGATGTTGAGGACGACAGGCGGAACCATCACCCAGACAAAGTCGCGGGTCTTCCCAGACAGCATAAAGGCGCGCTGGACGTAGTAGGTGATCAGGCCGTTGATCAGCCCTGCAAAAGCGATGAACGGCATCACTGTCACGGCTTCATCGCGAACGCTTTCGCCTAAGATGAAGCCTGCATCCTTGGACACAAGTGCGATCCCCATCGCGGCCGGCATGGCGAGCCAGAGCAGGCTCGCGCCATAGTCGCGCATAATGTCGCGGGACCCGTCCTGCCCGGCTTTCTCAAAGGCTGTGACCGCGACCGGCGTGACGGCCATAGACAACCAAATAAACAGGATTTCTAACGACCGATTGGCGAGGTTATAGCCCGCATTATAATGGCCCGCTGAGGCTTCGCCCATAATGGCGGCGATGATGTAAACATCTGAGGAATTCAGCGTGTAGCCGAGCAGCAGACTGATGCAAATCGGAAAGCCATAGGCGGCATAGCGTTTGGCACGCGCGGTTTGAAACCGGCCTCGCTTTTGGCGCAGCAGCATGAAGGGCAGGTCAATCGCCAAAGCGATCAACAGACCGATAATGATCCCGACATATGGGCCACTTTCACGCAACGGTGTGAAGATCACCAGCGCGATACCAATGCTAAAGGACAGCAGCATTTGGCTCGAATAGGTCAGGCTATATCGCGTCACCCGGTGCGCGGCTTTGTGCGCTTCCATGCCGAGATTGAAAATAAGTTGTAGCCCAGCCGTACCGAGCGCGAAGGCAAGCACGGTTTTGAGGTCGCTGGCGATAGGCAGAAGATAAACAATGCCGAGAAAAAGCCCGACCGATAGAACGCCGATGCTGCCACCAAGTAGATAGATAGTTCGGAGATGGGACGGCACGTCGCCGTCTTTTTCTGCCCGCGCTTGGAAGCGCGCCATGGCGGCTTCGAGCCATGTAAACGCGCCCATATGCACGAATTGCAGGGTAATCATCGCAATCGCATAGCGCCCGAATTCCTCAGGGCTAAGCAAGCGCGTGAGCACCACAATCAACCCGAAACTGACCACGATATTGGCCAGATTGACGGGCAGGTAGGCCAGAAGCGACCGACCCATTTTCACCGGATTGTCTCCCGATCACCCAACATGACCGGAATGGTCTTAGCCATGATCAGCAGATCCCAGAAGATATTGGACCGTTCAATATATTCGACGTCCAGCTGGACCCGGCGCTGCACATCGTCCCCATTATGAAGCGGGCCGCGCGAACCGTTGATCTGGGCCCAACCGGTCATGCCCGGTTTGACCTTGTGACGATGCGCATATTCTTCGACCAGTTCGATACTATCGCGCCCGGCTGTCTTCATGCCGACGGCATGGGGGCGAGGACCGACTAGGCTCATTTCGCCACGGATGACATTGACCAGTTGTGGCAGCTCATCAATTGAGGTTTTGCGAATGAATCGACCGAGGCGTGTAATGCGCGGATCATTGGCTTCGGTTTGACGCTCGGCTTTCAGATCGCACTGATCAGTCCGCATGGTGCGGAACTTCAACACGTCGAAAATGCGGTTGTTAAACCCGTGACGGGGCTGGCGGAACAAGACAGGTCCCGGGCTGTCGCGCTTGATCATGATAGCAATGATGCCCAGCGGAATGGCGAGAACCACAAGGGCAACCGACCCGATGACAATGTCTGTCAGACGTTTCAGGGCCGTATGGCTACCGGATTTCGGATTGCCGGTAATGTCGTTGAGCGAGACTTCTGCGATTTCGGCGAGGCGCTGTTTGACGTGATCCAGATTTTCAAACGCATCGGCCACATAAGCAATGCGGTTTGGCAATAGCCGGACTTTTTCGACGAAATCTTTCTTCCGCGCTGCGGCGGCGCTGGGCAGGGTGACAACGATCCGGTTGACGTAAGGCAGCCCTTCCCATTGCAGCAGATCGCCAATTTTACCGACAACTGGGACGCCGTAAATATTGAGCGGTGCACGCGCCAGACGTTCGTCGAAAATAGCGACGATGTTGAGTTCTTTGGTTTTGGCATTTTCTTCGATAATTCGACGCGCACTATCGGTTGCGCCGAGCATGACGACAGTTGGAGCTAGCCGCCCTTTGGCGTGCAGACGCTGCAATTGACGCGAATAAAGCGTGTGCAAGACCAGCAATATGGCGATGGCGCACAGCCCGGCTTGGGCCAGCGCGTCCGGCAAGAAACTATCAGGGCGCACGATGAGGGCGGTCGAGAGCCAGATGCCGAGGGCTGCGAGCCCAGCAACGAACACAGTTTTAACATGGGATCCCGTCGTTTCGGTCGGCGGGAAGCGGTAAGCCCGCGCAAAGAACATCATAAAGATGAAGACCGCTGAGCCCAATAGCGAGACGATGATCGGGGCCAGAATGGTTTTCTCATTCACCCCGACATAACCCTGCCAGATACCGAGCGCGATAACACCGAGCACGGCGGCAATATCGACGGCTTGCATGCCGAAGCGCACAGCGTTCATATTCATCTGGCGCGTTGGCACGATCAGGTCATCAATGGTCCGGCGCTTCCGCCGTCTATCGACAGCCGGCGCCGTACCGTCCGGTCCGGGTCTTGCGACCCGGCGTTCATCTTCGCGTCTCGCTCGGGTCGGCGCGGTTATATCCGCAGTCTCGGTCCGAACCGTTTTCAGGTTTTCAGCCATCTATTCCACCATTTCTGTGCGGCCCCAATACAGGCGGCACGGAAACATCCGGTAAACAGCGTTACGAATCTGCAGTTCGGCTTTGTTTGTGCAGAAATGGACGGTCGTGAGAGCAAACAAGGTCATCGCGCCCTATCTGTAATTGACTGAATTCTGGGCAGACAAATGCTTGCGGGGGCGGATTCGCATCGTTAGACGCGCCGACGGAGACGTGGCCGAGTGGTCGAAGGCGCTCCCCTGCTAAGGGAGTATGGGTCAAAAGCCCATCGAGGGTTCGAATCCCTTCGTCTCCGCCACTACCTTTATAAGCAAATTCCCCTTTCTGGGGATCACCGCCACGACGCTTGAGTGTTAGGGCGCTGGACAGTTTGCTGACTGTTAGAGCCGCTCACGACTGTAATTTAGCTATATCCCTCTAGCTGCGATGCTCCTTGGAGGACTTGCGCATATAAGAGTGAGCATCGCAGCGCGATCATCCGTGACACTGTACAACATCGAACTGTTGGTCGAGTTATCCCTGATTTTTGGGTTGGCCTCTTCACTTGTGGATACGGCGTTTGAAGGTCTCCCACAGCTTTAGACGCGAATGTCTATCTGCGGATGCCCGAGTGCGCCTACAGGATCACGTGTGGAGTAAGGTCTTAGTCAAATATGTGAAAAGGACTGAGTTAGGTAACTTGCGTTGACGAACCTACTAATTTCACTTATCAGTCTGTTTATACAAGCCGCATGTGAGACGGCATCATATCTTCGGGGAAATCTTATGAAGTTTAGGTTGCAGAGCAGTGTATTCGCCTTGACCATGGGGCTGGCTCTGGGTGGGATGACCGCTCAACCCGTCTGGGCTCAAGATAATGATGAGGCGGCTGAGGATTTTCAACTCGATAATATCATTGTCACAGCGCAGCGACGGTCCAAAAGTGTTCAGGATACATCAGCCGCCATCTCAGCCTTTACGGGTGAGAACCTAGAAAATGAGCGGATCTTAAGCTTCGAAGAACTCGCGGGTAGCGCGACGTCTCTTTCCTTCACGGCGCTATCGCCGTTGGACCAAGAATTTAATATTCGCGGCATCACCAACACACGCTTGGACTCTCCGTCGGCTGACCAATCTATCGGCATCTTCTTTGACGATGTTTATGTCGGACGGTCCGGTCTTTTCAACTTCGACATGTACGATATTGGCCGTGTCGAAGTTGTTCGCGGTCCACAAGGTGTGCTGCTGGGTCGCAATGTCGTCGGCGGCGCCATTAGTATCTATGCCGCAGAACCTGAGTTCGAAACGAGCGGTCAGGTCTCGGCGTCTTACGGTAATTATGGCGAAGTCCTGACGAACGGACATATTACCGGAGCGATCACAGATTCACTGGCCGGACGTTTTTCATTCCAGGCCCGTAAACGGAACGGTTTCAACGAAGACATTCTGCATAATGTCGACCTCGATAATATCGACTCAGTGCAGTTCCGCACACAGCTTCTGTTTGAACCTGAAAACTCAGACTTTTCTGCAAAGCTTGGCTTTGACTACACGAAGGATGAGTCGAATGGTTTCCATTCCGTCGCCATTGACGATCCATTTCCGGGTCAAGGCGGTTGGAGCTTGGCGCGCGAACTTGTTAGCGCGGGTCTCGGCCGCACGCTCTCGCTTCGCGAAAGCCTGCCTGAATGGCCACGTTACAAAGGCGATGCTCAGGAAACACCGCAGCAATTGGATCGTGAAGCCTTTGGCATCAGCCTGAAGCTAGAGAATGATTTTGATTTCGCAACGCTGACAGCCATAACCGGATTTCGCCAAGGCGACGCGTTCAATCTCTATGACCAGACAGGTATCGGTCCAGATAATGGGTTTGGCATCAGTGTATTTCCTCCGACCTTCTCTTTCCCAGTGAATGAAACCGAAGAGATTAAACAGTTTTCACAGGAACTTCGTTTAGTTTCTGCTCCGGTCGATCAAGGCTTTGACTGGATTATCGGAGGCTATTTGCAGCGTGATCACGTCAATAAGCAGGATAAGTTCTGGGCAGAAACACCGCTGCCTATTCCAACTCTGAACGGCGAGTCTCACTGGAACAATCTGGCAGAGAACCGCAGTTACGCAGCCTTCGCCCAAGTCGGATATCGTTTCAATGACCAGTTCCGTGTTGTTGGCGGTCTCCGTTATACGAAGGATGAGAAATCCGGTGTTGTGACGGCTATCGCTGTTGAAGGCGGTGACCAGTTCAGTCCGAATGATCAAGTGGCCTTAACGCCCATCGCCGGCACCTTCTCTGAGGGAGATTTCTTCACGACTGAATATGGCGAAGATTGGGGCGAACTGACGCCGCAAGTCACGCTCGAATTTGAACCCAATGAAAACATGTTCCTCTACGCAACCTACTCATCGGGCTATAAAGGCGGTGGTTTTGAAGATGATCCAGCCAATCCCGCTGCAGCTCAGGCTGGCTATGATCCAGAAAATGTCGACAATTATGAGATCGGCGGCAAATTCGATTTCATGGACAACCGGGCGCGGATCAATTTGGCTGCGTTCTACATGAAGTATCAGAATCTTCAGGTCACGCAGACGAATGCGCAATGTCTGTGCAATATCACGGACAATGCGGCTGATGCGGATATTCGCGGTTTTGAGGTTGAGGGCGAATTTCTTGTGGCGGACGGATTAGTCCTGTCTGGCGGGCTTACCTATCTCGACACGGAATATATCGACTTTGTCGACTCGCTCGGACGCGACGCGTCAGGGAATTTCCTGCAACGTACGCCTGATTATCAATTTAATGTTTCGGTCGATTACGAAACCGATCTTGGTGACTGGCAAGATGGCCTACGCGCGCATCTCGGTTACTCGCATCAGGGAAAAATGTTCTGGGCGCCTGAAAATACGAATTTTGAAGACGCTTATGGGACTTTGGATGGCCGCTTGTCCGTCACTCCCAATGGCGGTGATCTGACAGTCTCTTTGTGGGGTCGTAACCTCACAGATGAATTCTACCGCACGAACATTATTGCTTTCTTCGGCGATGAAGTTTCCCGACTGGGTGCGCCTAGAACCTACGGTGCCTCCGTTGCCGTGAAGTTCTAAAGCGTAACTCGGCAACTTAAAAAGCCCGGACAATGTCCGGGCTTTTTTTGTCTTCAATTTTGTTAAATTTAAAAGCGCGTGTAGGTCAAATCGCCTTTGCCCTTTTCGCCCATGATGGTGCGCGGGTCGTCGGGTTTAAACATGCCGAGGCACCAGCCTTCGCGAGAGGGTTCGTCCCGGTTCCAATCGAGTGCGATCTTACGGTGGGCGATCTTCCACTCGCCGTCCCGACGTTCGAACTTATCAAAAATACGGCCCCCGGTCAGCGTGTCCCACGGCTCCCCATCTTTCTGGAAGCGAGCGAAGGTCAAAAGATAGGTTTCAACCCAGGCCGTGTTGCCCTCTAGCTCGGTATGGATATTGCCAACATGATGCATCATCACGTCACCGCCCTGCAGGCGCTCCATGGCCCCATCGATATAATCGTGGGCCGGTCCCGTATAGCTATTGGCATGTTCTTCGATGGCGTCGTCCCAATAGCAGCTATGTAGCAAGGGTCCGTCAGCCCGGTCGATGGCCCGGGCATAGCGTATGATGACATCGCGAATGTCTTGCTTTGCGATGACGGTTTCGATCGTATTTTTGTACATCAGGTTCTTCCACTATGCAGAGCTTTGGCCATGGAGCGCTTAATTGTGTGAGGATCCCTAGCCAGGAAAGCCCGGACGGAGACGGAGTGCGGGTCGGTATCATGCTCCGGGATCTTCTGCTCGACAGCCAAGATGCCAGCTTTGCCAATATCGCGCGGCGTTGATTTTTCCTGCCAAGTCACATGTTTGGCCATGCGCGTGTCAACGGATCCGACGATCAGGGCGGCGACATGCGTCCCTTGCGGTTCCAACTCGGCGCGCATGCAGTCGCTCGCGGCACGGGCTGCAAATTTGGACGGGCTATATCCGCCCATGCCCGGCACGGCGATGATGCCGCCGGCTGAAAGGACATTGACGATCGCACCGCCTCCATTCTCTTTGAGGATTGGTGCAAACGCCCGGCACATGGCGACGACGCCGATATAGTTAGTTTCGATTTCTTGGCGCATGCCGGACATATCGTCCGCGCCTAGCAGCGTCTGTCGCGAGAATGCGCCCGCATTATTGACGAGCAAGTCGACGTCGGGGCAGGCTTTCGCTGCTGCCTCAACTTCGTCGGGTTTAGTGACGTCGAGCTGGATGGCGCTTAGTCGTTTGGGGTCGCGGTCGGCGATGGCCTGAGCGTCCGATAACGTTCGCGCTGCGACGTAAACGCGCTTCGCGCCTGCGTCTAAAAACTCCTCTACAAAACCCAATCCGATGCCGCGGTTTCCCCCGGTTACGAGGGCGGTACAGCCGTCTATTTTCATCTTACTCTCCCTGTTTAGGATTACTTGGCGCGTAACCAGCTGCCATACAGAATATCGTCGGGCTTCTTTGCGCCGCGTGTCAGCTTGGTCGGGTCCGGCGCGATCTCGCCGCGACCCCAGCTTTCATTGAGCGGCATTTCATGGTTCCAATCCCAAGCAAGGCGGCGATGGGCGATTTTCCAAGGGCCGCCGTCGCGGCGTTCCATTCGGTCAATCACACGCGCCATGGTGAAACTGTCGAACGGGTCTTTGATCTTTTCACGGCGCGAGAAGGTCAGGAAATAGCATTCGGTATAAGCCCGGTCGCCATCGAGCTCGATGTTTATATTCGTGACGATATGTGACATACGCGGCGCTTTGGGCAGAACGGTGCGAAGCAGGTCCACATATTCGCTCGCGGAGCCCATGAAAGTCCCACCATGATCTTCAATCGCGTCATCATGATAAGCACTTTCAATGAGCGTGATATCACCGCGGTCCGCGCCCCTCGCATAATTGACGAGGAGATCGTAAATCTCTTGGCGGTCGAATAGGTCTTCGATGGATTTGGGTCGTGCCATTGAGGTCTTCCTCTTAAACGGTTGGTTGGGTGATTTGGTGCATGAAGCTGGCAAACGCCTGCTGCGCACCGTTATATTCTTGTATGTCGGTTAGCTGGGCGAGCGTCGTGACCACGCGACCAAATCCGTCCACCGTTCCGTCAGGTATGACGCCGCTCTGGCTTTCGATCACCGCACCTCTTGCCGCGTAACCCGCACCGGTCACCCAGACCTCGCCAGTTCGCTCACACTCCGGACGGCACAGCCAGATGGCTGCGGCCGTGGCGTTGACCGGGTCGAGCCTTGGATCTGTGGCACCGCCTTCACCAGCGGTCATGGCCGTCGCGGCATAGGGTGCCAGCATGTTAACTCGGATCGACGTGCGCCGAAGCTCGTCTGCGAGGCTTTTCCCATAAGCAATCAGCGCGCCTTTGGATGCGGCGTAAGCGGCCCGACCGCGTACGCCATAAAGCCCAGCGGATGACGCGATGAGGAGGATGCGACCGGCTTTCGATGCCTGCAAATGCGGCATGGCGGCGTCGATCAGAGCGGCGTTGCTGAAGAAATTAATCTCCATGACGTCGCGGAGTTTCGTGTCGTTCTCTGAGCTGATTTTGACGGCAGGGCCTGAAATGCCGGCATTGAGCACAAGAATATCGAGTCCGCCGAAATACTCTACCGTGTCGCCGATCAGCGCTGCGGCCGCGCCTGGATCGTCTACAGCGGATTCTTGGTGGATCGCTATGCCGCCTAATTGACGAATAGACCGGGCGACATGCTCCGCCGAACTGGGTGTAGAGGGATGGGTGCGATTATTGACGACGACCTGACATCCGTCTTGTGCAAGGCCCGCCGCGAAGGCCGCGCCAAGACCCTTTCCAGCGCCTGTCACAAGTGCAATTCGCGGTCGTTCCGCCATCATACCTCCTAAACTCAAAGCTTAGCAGAGACGGTATGTTAATGAAAGTCTATAGTGGAAAGTCGGACGCTAAGGCTGGTAGTTTTTACGCTGCTGGGACCTGCGTGGCGTCGACCACCCCGGCTGTAGATGTGACATCAACCTCCCCAACAATCCGGTAAGTCACCGCCCGCACATCAATGGGTTCGCGACACTCCGAACAGATGACCTTGGGGTCGAGCGAATTATCGCACAATTTGTGGGTTAGCAGAAGCGGCGGGCCTTCGGGCGCGCAATAATAAGTGTCGCCCCATTTCTGCAGCATCAACAGCGCGTGATAGTAATCCACGCCCTTGGAGCGCAATCGATACTCATAGCGGGGCGGGTTGTTGTGATATTGTTTGGGACGGATCATGCCGATCTCTTCGAGCCAGGCCAGTCGTTCGGATAAAATGTTCGTCGCGATGGCGGTATCGGCGAGGATTTCATCAAACCGGTTGATGCCCGTATAGATCGAACGAAGGATAAGGCTGGACCATCGATCACCCATAATTTGCGCCGCTTGATCCATGAGTGAGTTGGACTTTTGCTCGGCATCGCGGCTACGGCGGCGGCGGCTGTAGAGGGCTTTCATCTGGCTAACGCCCGGACCCTCAGACCACGCCACTTCCTTTGGGTCGATCTCGACATTGCAGGCCCCGCAAGCTGGGACTGGATCGAAGACAGCGCCGCAGGATTTATGAGTCAGTTCGACGGTGATTTTTCCAGGCTCCTGCCAGCGTCGTTCCCAACGCAGCAGCATCAGGGCCACCCAATAAAGGTCTTGGCCCTTTTCAGTCATAATATATTCGTATCGGGGGGGGCTATCGCAATAGCGCCGCTTTTCCATTAGTCCCGCTTCGACCAGACGCCGGAGGCGACTGGAGAGCGACGCTTTTAGCAAACCCGTACGGCGGCGGATCCCATCAAAGCGTTTTCCGCCCAACCAGCTAACTTCAAGAATTAGCAGCGTTGGATAATCGCCGACGACCTCAAGGGCGCGCCAGATCGAACAGGAACGGATGAATTTTTCTTCCATGACCACACCTAAATGGGAGTTCATGAACCTCTTGTCTACACAGCGAGGCTTTTCACACCCACTCTTGGTCCTATCGACCTTGATTTGACCTATTTAAGCTGTCGATCAAGGCTCTTCGCAGCGACAAAGAACAGGATTGCACCAATGAGATAGCCGGAGACAGCGACGATCACGATGGCGTAGCGAATACCCGATTCGAATGGGAAGAATGTGTCTCCGATCACCGCGGTCAGCGTGGGGCCGACGCCGAGACCAATAGCGTTGATGACAAAAACATAGGCCGCAGAAATAGTCGCCCGCATCCGGTTGGGGGCGAGCTGCTGGATAACCGATGGGGCAGCGCCAACTGCAACGGCGGCCGCAGAGAAAAATAGAATAAATGAGATGGTTAAGAGGGGGATGCTCCCCGTCAGCGGAAAGAGCAAAGCGCCGAAAGAGCCAATAAGGGCTGACCAACCGCAGAAGCGCAATCGGACTTGCGGTGTTCCGCCGCCAATCCGGTCCATGATCGCCCCGCCTCCAATCATGCCGATGAGACCACCGACGATCAGCATACCGCCACTGAACCAGCCTGTTGGTGCCAAAGCCATGTCGAAGCTGCGCATGAGCATAGCTGGAAGCCAAGAGATCGAACCCAGCACCGCTAAATTGATGGCCCCGACGGCGACAAACAGGCTCCAGAAATAAAGCCGATTGTCATGCATGTGGGACAGAACAGCTTTGAAGGGCACAGGCTCAGTCGCCGCTTCTTCCGCTTTAGAAAACCGTCGACGCGGTTCAGGAATAAACAGAAACATAACCGCGATGAGAAGTCCGGGCAGGCCCGCAACAAGAAACGCCACTTGCCACGCTTTGATTTCGCCAAGGATCGGAACGCTTACATCCCCTGCATTGGCAACTGCCGCCACAACGAAAGCCCCAACCATGAAGGCCAGTCCGGCCCCGACGGCTGACCCCAAGCCATAGACCCCCATAGGCAAGCCCAACTTACGCTTTGGGAAACTGTCGGAAATGACCGAGTACGCTGCCGGTGACAAAACGGCTTCACCAACGCCGACACCCATTCGGGCAGCGAAGAACTGCCAGAAGTTAGTTACGCCCGCACAAGCCGCTGTCATCAGGCTCCAGACGAAAATTCCTGCAGCAACAATTTTCATGCGGGGGGCTCGGTCTATTAATCGCCCGATTGGAATGCCTGCGACCGTATAGAAAAGCGCAAAGGCAAAGCCCTGCAATAATCCGATTTGTGTATCAGAGAGTCCGAGATCTGCTTTGATGGGTTCGACCAGAAGCCCAATAATCATCCGGTCTATGAAAGAGAATATATAGGCAATGAAGAATGCTGCGACGATGCCCCACGCCATCCATCCGCTAGGAAAGGGGGTGTCATCCTCGTCCAATAAAAGCGCGGGGTCTATTTCGATGTCGCTCATCGAACGAACCGCCTAGCCGAAGTCTTCCTCCAGCCCCAAAGCATGAAGCAATTCAGCACGGTCGTAATATTCGCGCCACTCTTTAACCAGACCATCTTCGATTTCGAGGATGCCGACCACGGGAACTTTTCCGTAGTTGCCATTATAGGTGAACTCGTCGACCCGCTCGATCATAATCACATCGCCAACGCGGCCCATATTCACAATGTGAAGCGTGATGTCCTCAATGCCAGCACCGAGGCCGACAATCCGTTTTCGGATAGTCTCGCGGCCAATGACGGGATCAATCATCATGGAATGGAGATTGCCGTCCTCGGTAAAGAGGTCAGCGACCAAGTTCCAATCACGCACATTCCAAGCGGTAATCATCTTCTGCACAACGGCAATATCTGGATCACTCGCGACGAGCGCCTCTTTTTGCTGAGTGCTCATCCCGCGGTCTCGATAATCCGATGTTGATGTCATAGAGTGCGCGCATCCAGCCAAGGTTAATCCGCTCATCGCGGTCAAAAGAATAAACTTGCGAAAAGTCATGGAATTCCCCTCTTAGTATTGTTATGAAAGTTACGTCTGAGGCATGGGGAAGATGTCGTCAAGCCGAATGTTGGTTCAATCGATAATCCAACGAGATCGCATGAGCTTCCCAGATCGCTCTGAGCTTAGTAAGGAAATGCCTGCCATGAACATCGTCCGACACCCGTCCGTAAAAACAACGCTGAAGCAGACCAATCACCCTTATCTAACAGGGGCTTGGACACCGCAGCATGAGGAGGTGGATGTTGACGATCTGGAGGTGATTGAGGGCGTGATACCCGACGATATTGACGGAATATATCTGCGCAATACCGAAAACCAAGTTCACCAACCGCTGGGTCGCCATCACCCGTTCGACGGTGATGGCATGGTTCACCAGATTAGCTTTTCCAAGGGTCGCGCGAGCTATCGGAACCGGTTTATCCGCACACGATGCTTCGAAGCTGAGCAGATTGTGGAGGGCTCACTCTGGGGTGGGTTGATGGATCCGGGCGGCGTTTCGAAACGACCCGGCTTTGGTGCGCATGGTGGCCTTAAAGATAGTGCGAGCACCGATATTGTCGTCCATGCAGGCAAAGCGCTCGCTACATTTTATCAGTGCGGCGAAGGTCATGTGATGGACCCGAATACCTTGGATTATGAAGGGCTCGCCCCTTGGGTGCCGCTTGACGGAATTTCGGCGCATCCGAAAGTGGATGAAAGCACTGAAGAGCTAATGTTCTTCAATTACAGCAAGACAGCCCCTTACATGCATTACGGTGTCGTGGATCGGGACGGAAAACTCGTCACCTATGTACCGATTGATCTGCCCGGACCGCGCCTGCCGCACGACATGGCATTTACGGAGAATTGGTCGATCCTCAACGACCTGCCTGTTTTCTGGGACCAAGACTTATTGAAACGCGGAGTTCATGCCGTGCGCGCGCATGAGGGTATCCCGTCTCGATTTGGTCTGATCCCACGACATGGGAAGACCGAAGATGTGCGCTGGTTCGAAGCTGATCCGACTTATGTCCTGCATTTTCTCAATGCTTATGAAGAAGGCGACGAAGTCATTTTGGACGGATATTTCCAAGAGGATCCGACCCCTGGACCTCTGGAGGGCCACGGCGAACATGGCCATATGATGGGCTTTCTGGATTTGCATAGTATGAAGACTAAACTTCATCGCTGGCGCTTTAATCTGACGGATGGAACGACCAAAGAAGAGCGCTTATTCGACAAGGTCGTCGAATTCGGCATGGTCAATCAGAGCTATTACGGACGAAAACATCGCTACATTTATAGCGTGACGTCAAAGCCAGGCTGGTTCCTGTTTAATGGCTTCATCAAACATGATCTGGACACTGGAGAGAATGAGCAGATCCAGCTCGAATCCGGACGTTACGCGTCCGAAGCGCCTTTTGCGCCGCGGATCAATGCCAAGTCGGAAGATGATGGCTATCTGGTGAGCTTCATCATTGATGAGAATACGGGCACATCGGAATGTATTCTGATCGACGCGCTGCGTTTCTCAGAGGGGCCTGTCTGCCGTATTAAGCTGCCACACAAAATCAGCAGTGGGACGCATTCGACCTGGGTCGGACGCGACCGACTTTAAAGTTTCGCCGTAATGACATCCCGTAGCGTGTCGCGCACCACCTTATTCATGGCGTTGCGCGGCAGCTGATCGACCATAACGATAAATTCGGGACGCTTAAAAATCGCAGTACCCTTCGTTTCGAGCCATTGGGAAATATCCGATAGTGTAACCGTCTCATTATCATGCGGCACGACGGCGACGGCGATCCGCTCACCGAGCCGATCATCCGGGAGGCCGACCGTGGCGGCCTCCCGGATCTTCGGGTGATCGACGATGAGATCGTCCAGCTCGGCGGGCGAAATATTGACCCCGCCGCGCATGATGATTTCTTTGGACCGCCCGACAAAACTATACAGGCGTGACAGAGAGTCAGTGCCCGCAATCTCGAACAGATCGCCGGTGCTGAACCAGCCGTCTGGATCGAAGGCGCGCGCGTTGAGGTCCGGGCTGTTCCAATAGCCGCTAATGATGGTCGCGCCCGCGAGCTGTAGTTCGCCGACCTGACCGGGCTTGGTGATGACCTCGTGTGTTTCAGGATCGATGAGCCGAGACTGCATCACTTCGGCGGCCCGACTATTCCAGCTCACACCGTCAGCCCCGAACCTCGGAAAATAGCGGGCCCGCTCGGCAGGATCGGGAACGGACCGCGGCGTGGAAAAGAGCGAAGACCCTTCGTTTGATCCGAAGACATTCGTAATCTCAATATTGTGGTCAGACTTCCAGGTCTCGATCAACCAAGGCGATAGCGGTGCCGAACCCGATGCCACGGCGCGCATGGACGAAATGTCAAAACGCTCCATCAAGGCTGGCTGTTTGAGCAGCGCCCCTAAGACGGCTGGCGGGGCAATTGTGTAAGTTACCCGCTCTGTCTGGATTTGCTCTAGGAAGATGCCGATGTCGAACGGATGATGGAGCACCAATTTCGCACCGATCTGTAACCAAGGTAAGACGAGCCCGCCGATCGATCCGATGTTCACGAGGGGAAACGGATTCAGCAGCACGTCGCCAGGCGTCATCTCTGTCGCATCGACAATGACGTCGGCATTCAGCACCCAATGGGCGTGGGATCGCGGTACGCCTTTGGAGCGCGACTCTGTCCCAGACGTCCAGCATATTGTGAGGATTTCAGCGGAGTTGATCGGGTTTTTGGATTGGAAATGCTCAAGCGATCCCGCATCTGTCTTACCATCGAGAAGGCCAGATCCGTCCGTCATGTGCATATGCCTGACGCTCAAACCGGTCGTCTCGCTGGCCAGTTCGCGTCCGAGCCCGGCGTGATCAAAACCCGCGAATGTCTCGACAGTGACAAACGCGACGGGTTCAATCCGCTCAATAATATGACGCAGCTCATGCGCGCGATATTGCATCACGACTGGGCTGACGATCAGACCCAATCGCGCCGCCGCGAGAAAAACGATGACCGCATCCACCGTGTTAGGCAGTTGCGCCAGAATGCGATCATCCTTTTTCAAACCGGCTTGAATAAGGTTTGACGCCACCCGGTCGACAGCGGCGTCGAGCGCTGCCCAGCTTAGCGACTGTGGCGCGTGGCCATCCATGTCGACTCGGTTAATCGGATCAACAAGAGCGATTGTGTCTAGGCCTGTCGCGATGGCTGTTTTGAACAGATCATCGACGGTGCGGTGATCCCACCACCCCTTGTCCAGATAAGCTGACACAGTCTCTGCATTCGTCAAAATCATGGAGTGGGTCCCTATTGCCGGTCCTCAATTAACTCGCTTTCATAAAGATACTGACAGGCAAGGGCAACTCGTCTAAACCGAAATCATGGGAGTGAATGAGGTCAGGCGGGTTATTCAATGGGCGACAGGGTCTATGGGGCGAACAGCGATGCGAATGGTTGTCGATCGACCCGAGCTGGCGCTGGTTGGCGCTCTGGTTTATTCCAACAAAAAGGTCGGTGTTGATCTTGGCGAGATGATCCATCGCCCGTCTTTGGGGGTCGCAGCGACCCGTGATCGAGACGAAATTTTTGCATTGGACGCGGACGTCGTGATTCATATGCCGCGCATTACTCTACCCTATGACGCCCTTGTGCCGGATGTTGTTCGGCTGCTGGAATCCGGCAAGAACGTGATTTCAACAGCAGGATTTCATTGGCCGCAAGCGCATGGCGACGCCTATGCAGATCGGTTGCGCGATGCCGCCATTAAAGGCGGTGTGACCTTGGCTGGGGTGGGCGTGAATCCGGGTCTTGTGGCCGAACGCCTTCTGCTCAGCGCAACGGCGATGTCGGTCGAAATCGATGAGCTTCGCCTGTTCGAGACCGTCGACGCGTCGGCCATGGCCAGCGGCGCCTTCGTTTTTGACCTGATGGGTCTAGGGTCGGATCCAGAGATTCGCGATATTCGGGACGGCCCCTTGGCGAAACTTTACGGGGCGCTATTTTCCGAAGTCCTATATTTTTGCGCGCATCATTTGGGCAGTCGGATCGAGTCTATCGAGCCGCAGCATGAGCTCACCTTGGCACCCCATGACATTACCTTGATCCCGGGTACGATCACCAAAGGGACCGTGGCGGCGACGGAATGGAATTGGCGGGCCATGCTTGAAAACGGAACGGTGCTGGTCCTTTCCATCATCTGGACGGCGGATCCTTCGCTGCATGATAGCGACAAGCAAGGACATTGGACTTTGAAGATTGTCGGGCGACCCAACATCACCATGACGCTCGACATTTCAGAGGCGGATCCGACCAAGCCGCCATCACGCGCTCTGACGGACGCCGTCTGCGCTGTGGCGATCAATGCCATCCCCGCCGTCTGCGCTGCTCCGCCCGGACTATTCGCCTTCGACCCGATCGGACTCGCCTAGATGGATGTTTATATTCAGGACTGTTTGCGCACGCCGAGAGGCAAGGGACGCCCGACGGGTGGGCTGGCGCAGGAAACGCCACATGGCCTGATCGGTCATTTGGTTGATGCATTGGAGGATCGGGCTGGACTGTCGCGCGATCACGTTGACGGACTGACGCTTGGCTGTGTCGGGCAAGTCGATGCGCAGGGCGGTCATGTCGCTATGACAGCGAAAATCCACACGGACCTTATCCCGAGCTGCACGGCTCACTCGGTCAATAATTTCTGCGCGTCGGGGCTCACAGCGATAGGGCTCGCAGCCGCGGCAATTCAGTGCGGACATATGCAGCAGGCGCTCGCGGGCGGCGTGGAAATGCTGTCCCGCGTTCCCTTCATGGCCGATAAGGCAAGCTATTACTCCGACCAGAATTTCGCGCCGGATAAGCGCTACATACCGGTGGCGCTTGCGGCGGATATGTTGGCCGAAGCGCAAAACATCTCACGCGAAACCATGGACGCTATTGCACTTCGTTCGCAGCAACGCGCACTCGCCGCCGATGCAGACCCGGCCTTACAAGCGTCACGTATCGCCATTGGCGGCCTTAACCGTGACGAAGCTATTCGACCCACAGACGCCGAGACGTTGAAAAATCAGCCACCGGCTTTTGCGGCGATTTCTGAAGATTACGCATACGCACTCAGCGGCAAACCCATTGACCATCGTATGACCAAATCTCACGCCCCACCCATGACGGATGGTGCAGCGCTGGCTCTGCTCGGCGGCAAAGACAGTTTTGCATCCCCCCGTGCGCGCGTCGTGGCGTTTGCGGAAGCAGGCGGTGCCGCCAGACCCTCTTTACTGGCTGGAATCGCGGCCATGAAGATCGTGCTGGCGCGCGCAGGGATGGGTTTGGCGCAAATGGACAGGATAGAATTCATGGAAGCCTTCGCGCCGCCCGTGGCGATCTTTGAACGCGATTTCACGCCTGATATGTCCAAAGCGAATGTCGGGGGCGGCCATATTGCCAAAGGTCATCCAATGGGCGCGACCGGGGCTATTTTGCTCTCCACTCTGTTGGATGCGCTAGACGTCGCAGAGGGTCGCTTCGGCTTAGTGGTCGTCACAGGCGCTCAAGGTGCAGGTGCTGCCATCATTGTGGAGCGTTTGCGATGACACCGGATCATTTACGGTTGCTACGCCTTCCGGTGATGGTTGCGCCGATGTTCCTTGTCTCTGGACCAGAGATGGTGATTGCGAGCGCGCGCAATGGTTTGATCGGGGCATTCCCTACGCCTAATTGTCGTACCGGTGAGCAGCTTGATGACTGGATGACCCGGATTGTGGCGGAGACGAAGGATGCGCCCGGCCTGTGGGCGGCAAACCTTGTAACGCACCGCACAAATAGCCGTTTTGCAGATGATCTGGCGCTCGTCGCCAAGCACAAACCGCCTGTCGTTATAACGGCGTTGGGCAGTCCAGCTCCGGCCATCTCGGTCGTGCACGGCTATGGCGGAATTGTGCTGGCTGACATCACGTCCCCCACTTTGGGCCTTAAGGCTGCTGCGGCGGGCGCGGACGGATTGGTCGCTGTATCGTCAGGGGCCGGCGGTCATACAGGAACATTGTCGCCCTTTGCCTTCATCTCCGAATTACGCTCCATGTTTGATGGTTTAATATGCGTTGGCGGCGCAATTTCCGATGGGGCGGGCGTTGCGGGTGCGGTGGCTGCAGGGGCGGATATTGTTTATATGGGCACACGCTTTCTGGCCGCAGAGGAAAGCTTAGCCGTCCCAGACTACAAACGCATGGTGGTTGACGCGCAGCTGACAGATATTGTCGTGAGCGACATTGTTACAGGCACAGCCGCCTCTTGGCTCCGGCCATCGCTAGACGCCAATGGCTATGATTTAAGCGGCGAAGCGGAGGCAGTCGCGCGCAATTATGGCGGCCCCGATGTCGGTAAGCGCTGGAAGGATGTCTGGGCCGCAGGCCAAGGCGTTGGTGCCGTGGAGGCGAGCGAACCAGTCGCCAAAATTATTGACCAGATTGAGCATGAATTCAAAGCAGCCCAGCAACGATTGGCCGCTTATGGCCGTGCTCGCTAAGTCTTTTGGACGCTCTAGCTAAGTCTTTTTTGGGGGCATCGGAATGAAGCCGGATGTCCGTTTGACATAGTCAGCATAGCCAGGCCGGGTTTTGTGCAAACGGCCTTCAACAGTCGGCGCGCCGCTCCATTTCATAAGAGTCCAGGTTAGCAGAATAGGCCCGGGAAGAGCGAACAGTCCGTAAGGCGTCTCCGCCGCAATCAGGAATAGACCCCACCAAAGACAGGCGTCGCCGAAATAATTGGGATGCCGGGTGTAGCGCCACAGGCCCTTATCCATCACCTGACCCGCATTGGCTGGATTGCGCTTGAAGCGAACCAGTTGCGCATCGCCGATGGTCTCAAAAAGAATGCCGATAATGGCCAGCACGATTCCGACTATCGCGAGCCAACCCATCGGGACTGGACCGCCGACCTGTCCCAATTGAACCGGCAAGCAGACGATAAATAATAAGGGTGCTTGGGTCGCGAAAACGAGAATTGCTGTCGCTTTGCCAAAACCCCAACCGCGGTCTCTTTGCGCCTTGCCGATAAGCGCCTGATAGCGACGGTCGGGACCATGATCGCGCCAGCGCCACAGCATGTAGCCGCCGAGCCTCAACCCCCAAGCGGAGCATAGCCCCAGCAGGATCCATTTCCGCATGTCTGTGCCATCGGTCAAGAAGAAGGTCGTCGCCGCCAGCACGACCATGCCCAAGGCCCAGACACTATCGATGGGGGTTACATCCCGAGTCTTCAGGCAGATCAGCCACAAGACGATGAAGCCTCCGACCAAGATGAGCGCATTGGTCAACAGAAGGGTGAGAGGGGACATGATGGGCTCCGGGTCTAAGTAACGCAATGGATGGCGGGGGACGGGACGTCGGCGTAGAGCGCGTCCAGAATATCAGCTCTATTTTTTAAAACGGCGCGACGATTGATCGTGCCCTTGTCAGACACTTCATGCGCGGCTGGATTGGGCGGATGCTGCAATAGAGTGAAACGACGGATCGTCGTCGATTGTCCGCCCGGACCCGCGTTGAATTGTGCGATGGTTTCGGCAATTCTCTCAGCCGCCCCATCAGCACCGCCCGGTCGAGCCCAGATCATCGCCGTGAGGAATGGGCGGTTCGCGTCGCACAAGACCAACTCCATGACGTCATCATTCAGCGCACTGAGAAGCTTCGCTTTAAGCTCACCGCCATAGACCCAGCCGCCGTTCAGCAGCTTGAATTCTTCGGCAAGACGTCCAGCAAAGGCGAGCCCCTCATCAAGATTATCGTCCGCCACAAACCGCGCCAGATCGCCCGTGCGGTAAAACCCATCTGCGTCAAACGCCTCAGCGTTTTTCTCCGGCGCGTTGAGGTAGCCGGACATGAGGTTGGGGCCTTTAAGCCGGACTTCGTAGCGGTCATCGGACGGGATCAATTTCATGACGACGCCGGGGCAGGGTAGGCCAATACCAACCTTGCGGGTCGGGTAGTGAATAGTCAGGCAACCCGAAACGGTTTCGGTCATACCGTAGCCGGTGGTCATGTGGATCCGGCAGCCCGTCTCCTCAACGGCCATGTCCTGCAGTCGGTCATAAACGTCTTGCGACAGACCGGCACCGCCATAGAGCATCAGCCGCATTTTTGAGAAGAAACTGCGTTTTAGCGCGGCGTCCGTTTCCATCGCTTCGACCAGCATGGCGTAGCCCGTTGGGACGTTGTTGAAATAGGTAACTGGAATTTCCGTCAGATTTCGGATGGTCGTATCGATCAATCCGGGCATGGGTTTCCCCGCATCAATGTAGAGACTACCGCCAAACACGAGGCATGACCGGAGGACCGACATACCTGCCGCATGGTGCCAAGGCAGCCAGTCGAGCATCACATCATCCCACCCGGCGGCGCGCCCAACGGCCGCGTAGGTCTGAGCCGTATTCGCGGCCAGAGCGGCCATGGTCAGCGTGACGACTTTCGGCAGACCCGTCGAACCGGAGGTCATCATATAGGTGCAGATGTCCTGCGGATTGATCGCTGCAATGGACTCGGCAACGTCGTCGCGAGGCTCTGTTTCATTGAGATCAGAGAGGGCGGTTGCAGAGCGAGAGAAATTATCAGGCTGCGGCGTAACGATCGGAACATCCGCTCTGATGACTTGTTCGACTGCGGCGACGAAGGCTGGGTTGCCGGAGACATAGACACCGGCTGGATCTGTAAGGTCGGCGACGTGACGCAAGCGGGTTGGATCCGCCACCATCGCAAAAGAGGGGCTGACAGGCGTGTGGATCAAGCCAGCGCAATAACAGGCAATATTGAGGATCGCTGCATCGAGGCTGTTTTCTGAGACCACCATAAAGGCGCGGTCCCGCGGGAGTGTATCGAGCATCCATTGCGCCGCAGAGCGAACTTTGGATTGAAACACGCCGTAAGTTAGTGGCTCCCAATCGCCGTCTAAGCCCCTCTCGGCGAGGGCCAGACCATCGGGCTGGCTCTCAGCCATGCCGAAAATCGCTGCGACTAGATTGGGATTATGTGGCGGCATTGGGACAGACGATTGCAACACAATCGTACCGTCCGAAGACCGCTCAACCGCCAGGTCGACGGGCATAAACTCTGCGTCTCGGAACGGCGCGTCCCGGTAATCAACCTTATCCGTCATTTAGCGGGGCGGTTGATGAGTTCCTTGACTTGATCCGGGTATGGATTTCCGGCCTTCATGGAATCGATCACAGCGCGATCAATATAGTCGCGCCAGCCAACAATTTTGTCGCCTTTAAATTCGATAACACCGGCATAGGGCGCAGCTACGTTCGTGCCGTCTGGCGTCGTATATTCATCGACGCCTTCAACGAACAGACGGTCTGCGGTTTCGGCGTGTTCGAAGATACGCCAGCGCACATCCAAAACATTCGGTCCGAAGCGATCAAGAAAGGCGCGGGCTTCCGCTTTGCCGCGTGCGGGCGGGGCAATGGCGGCGGCATAGTGCCATACAATATCCTCATCCATTGCCGCCATGACAGCGTCAACATCCTTACGTGTCCACGCTTCGATCACGGACTTAAATTGTTGAAATCTCTTATCTGACACGTCGGTACTCCCCGTTGGATATGTTGTTTTGGCGCAAGCTGTCGCGGCTAGGCTGGCTGATAGGATCAGAACGTCTCTACGCCCCAACATCAGGCTGCGGTCTCGACGATGAAGCTGACCGTAGTGGTCGTGGAACCGCCAATATTGAGCGTCTGCACCTTGTTGGCATTCTCGACCTGATAGTCGCCGGCTGTGTTCGTGACTTGCTTGGCCGCGTCGAGAACCATGCGAACCCCCGTCGCACCCACAGGATGACCGAGACCAATTAACCCACCGGATGGATTGACCGGAATGCGGCCCCCCATTTCAATGCTACCGTCCTCAACAGCTTTCCAAGCTTCGCCCGGTGCTGTGATGCCGAGATGGTCGATCGCCATATATTCGGTCATGGCGAAACAATCATGGGTCTCGACGAGATCAAGATCATCGATGCTGTCGACGCCCGCGCGTTGTCGCGCATCCAGCACGGCGCGGCGTACCTGCGGAAAGACGTAATCGTCATTCGCGCTCGCTTCGACTTTTCGTTGGTAAGAGATCGGTCCAGAGCGGTGACCCCAGCCTGTGATCCGAGGCAGAGAGTCCAGAGACACACCATGCTGGTCCGCATAACGCTTGGCACGCGCTTCTGAGGCGAGGAAAATGACGGCAGCCCCATCGGTGACCTGACCGCAATCCATCTTGCGCGTTCGGCCCTGTATGACCGGATTGGCATCATCGTCAGCGGTAAAATTGTCAGGTGTGAAGGTCCAGCCACGGGTTTGCGCATTCGGATTATTCTTAGCGTTTCCGAAATTGATTTCAGAGATCCGCATCAGATGCTCACAATTGATCCCGTAGCGTTTTTCATATTCGTCTGTGAGGTCAGAGAAAGATTGCGGCCATATATATTTGGCGTCTTGATATTCATGTCCGCGCCAAGCGGCTGCGCCTAAATGGTCAGCGGCGACATGGCCGGGAACATTGCGCATTTGCTCAAGACCGAGAACGCAGGCTAAATCATATCGCCCCGCTTCAATTTCACTCATCGCCGCTAGGATCGCGACACTGCCGGATGCACAGGCGGCTTCGTGACGCGCTGTCGGGAGGCCATCTAATTGGGGGTCAGCCATGCCGAAAAACCCGCCCAACAGACCCTGGCCAGCAAATAGCTCCGCGACAAAATTGCCGACATGTCCAGTTTTAATGTCGCTGGTATCAAGCTTGGCTGACTCTAGCCCAGAATGAAGGGTTTCAGAAAAGGCCTGTTCAATATCGAGATCTTCTCGAGCCCAATTCTTCGAGAAGTCGGTCTGAGTTCCGCCAAGAATGTACACTTGCTTTGTTGTCATAGCGAGTATCTTTATACAAGTGTGACGCAATTGAAAGGGTATGTGGGGACGAAATCGCTGTTTCGATCAATTTTAAGGTCCTGACTGCAGGCGTAAATATTCGCGCCACGCTCTGAGCGGTTGCAAAATTCAGACCTCTGTGCCGCGCAGTGGCCGATGAACGATATACGAAAAGGGGGCTGGGCTTACTATCAAGCCAACAACAGTCGGTGCCAACTGGATCAAACTCCCCCTTTCGGGGATGTTAAGAGTATACCAGTTTCAGCGGCTTGGCGGCTCTAAATGTGTAGCTGTCGGTCTATCAGAGACGCACTTCACGAAAGCAATCAAATGCGCTTAGGCCCTTTGTGTTTCGATCCAGGCTTTGACTTTTTCGTCCAGTACCGACAGCGGCACAGCCCCGTTTTCTAATACAGCGTCATGGAAAAGACGGATGTCGAAACGCTCGCCAAGTTCGGTTTCGGCCAAAGTCCGCAGTTCACGGATTTTTAGCTCACCGATTTTGTAGGCTAAAGCCTGTCCCGGATTGCTGATGTAACGATCAATCTCATTATTGATATTGATGACCGATAACCCTGTATTCTCGATCATATAATCAACGGCTTGCTCGCGCGTCCAACCCATAGAGTGCATGCCAGTGTCCACGACTAAGCGACAGGCGCGCCACATCTCATAGGAAAGACGTCCAAAATTTGTATAGGGCGTATCGTAAAACCCAACATCCAAACCAAGCCGTTCTGAGTAAAGTCCCCACCCTTCAATAAACGCCGTGAAGCCACCATATTTTCGGAAATCAGGGAGCGTCAATTCCTGCGAGATAGCGATTTGGAAATGATGTCCGGGCACCGCTTCGTGGAGGGATAAAGCCTCCATTTCATAGAGCGGGCGCTTATCCAGACTCGTCGTATTGATATAATAGAACCCGGCGCGCGATCCATCACCCGATGGCGGCATATAGTAGGCTGTTGTTGTTTTTTCGGCCACATCCAGCGGGATTTCTTTGATTCCGTACGGCATGCGCGGATATTTGGAAAACAACTCTGGTAGCTTTCCATCCATCTTTTTTAGAATGACCGCAGCGGCGTCCAAGCGTTCTTGCGCAGTCTTGGGGTAAAATTCAGGACTTGTTCGCAGGAATGTCTGGAACTCTTTAAAAGTGCCGTCAAAATCCGCTTGTGTCTGAACCTCATCCATTTCCGCGCGAATACGCGCCACTTCGGAGAGGCCGATATTATGAATCGCATCTGGCGTCAGGTCAGTGGTTGTGAACATCCGGGCCAGATAGTCGTAATATTCTGCCCCGCCTTCGATAGATGATAGCCCCACAATGCTGCGGCAGCTCGGCGCATATTCGTCTATATAAAACCGGTCAAATGTCGCCAACGCAGGTAGAATACCGCCTTCAATCGTCGCCATGGCCCGGCTTTTATATGATTCAAAATCTTCTGCGCTAACGCCGGTTGGGCGTGTATCGAAGGGATCCATCAAAACACTATCGTTGACATCATCAACAATGTGGGTGCGAATGGACTTCTCATATCCACTCATTGGCGCACACGCTTGCGTCCATCCCGCTTCAATACCCGCGCGCAAACGGTTTGTGGCTTTTGTGAAATAGTCTGGGGCTGCGTTAAGCCGGGCTAGGTAGCTTTCAAAATCAGCGGGTTTGCTAAAGGGCAGACGGTTGGACATGCCGGTGATCATCGTATGTGGCCCGGAACGATTGCCAATAAATAGATAGTGACCGCCATAAGTGGCGGCTTCAATATTGCTCTCGAGTTCGAGTAGCATGAGCTGCAGATTAAGCTGGTTGTCGACACTTAATGTGTCGGCATCAAAAGCCCTGAATTGTTTCAAAAAATCTTTTTGACGTTCAACCTGTGCGTCGTGGGCCGCAAGGGACGGATCACTGAGTTGGTCATCATAATCCCGAACACCGAGTGAAGTTGCAAAGACCGGGCTCGTCGATAAATTCCACGCCCAATGCGCCTGCAGAGCATCCTCAAACTTGGCATCAGCAGTTTTTTGTAACTCTGCCACATCAGTTGGCATTGTCTGGGATGCATCTTGAGCTTGAGCGGTTGCTGTACCAAGCGCGACCATTAAGGCAGCGGCAGCTGCTGCAGTGGTGAACTGTTTAAATCTATAATTGCGAGACGCGACCATGTTGATCTCCTGATTATTGGTAAGGCAATAGATCAATGGACTATATTGTCAGCCTATAAAGACGATTTGCGATCATAGAGCCGTCAAATGTTTCAGACTTCAGATATCGCAGTTTATAAAAACCATTTTGAGTTTACCTGAGTATGCGCCGCGTCACTGCCATCGAAGTCAGCATGGCGAGGACGAATAATAGCACAGGTAGACCGCCGAAGAGCAGGCTTGCCAATGCTGGGCCGGGACAGAGTCCTGCCAATCCCCATCCGATCCCAAATAACGCCGCACCACCGACAAGGCGACCATCAATATCGGAGCGTGTCGGAAGACGGAAACGGTCTGAAAAAACAGGCCGCTCACGACGCAGAACAAAACGGTACCCGATTAAGGTCACCAATAGGGCGCCGCCCATAACGAATGCGAGGCTTGGATCCCAATCGCCGGATATGTCTAGGAATGCGAGCACCTTGGCGGGATTGGTCATCTGAGACACAAGCAGACCTGTTCCAAACAGGCCTCCAGCAGCGAAGCTAGCGATTAGGCGTTTCATGCTGCGCCCCCAAACAGGTGACGAACCACGAAGGTTGTGGCCACGCCCGTCGACATAAAGGTCAATGTGGCAACCAGTGACCGCATTGAGAGGCGGGCGTTGCCGCAAACACCATGGCCGCTCGTACACCCATTGCCCAATGTCGTGCCTAAGCCGACCATGACTCCCGCTACGATAATAAGCGGTAGGGAGACTGTGAATTGAGACGTCAGACCGTCAGGCCAAAATATGGCTGCAATCAACGGAGCGACGATTAGGCCACCCAGAAAAGCAAGCCGCCATCCACGATCCGATGTGTCAGTCGTGGTCAAGCCGCCGACAATGCCACTGATGCCCGCGATGCGACCGAGACTCGCCATCAGGAGCACGGCAGCCATACCGATCAGCGCGCCGCCAATCGTCGCAGAGATGGGAGTAAAGTCTGTCACGGACGCCTCTATGCTAGCTGGGATAAAAGGGAGGGCGGTGTCATCGTTTCGCTCAGCATGACACGACATAGAGTATCGATAATTTCCCGAACTCTTTCATCTTTGAGCGAGTAAAAAATCGACTTCGACTCTCGGCGTGTTTCCAAAATCATATCCCCTCGCAATTTCGCGAGCTCGCGTGAGAGGCGGGGCTGGGGTATATTGAGCACCGTCTCGATCTGCCCAACAGAAAGCTCGCCCTCGCGCAGCTGACAGCAGATCATCAGCCGCTCTGGATGAGCCAGCGCCTTGATCAGACGGGTTGCTTCTCGGGCAAGCGGGAGCATATTTTCAGTATCTGGCGACATAGGTCTCACAAGTTGGATATTCACACTTTACAAAAACGTCAAGTATAGATTAGTAGTCATGATGTGATGCAATGCGCATTCGCACTCGGGGATTTATATGGACCCTGAAAGGATAACCGCCATGACGAACCCAATCGTGACCGCATTCTTCGACGAGCCGACAAACACTGTGACCTATATTGTCGCTGATCCGTCCACGAAGGCCTGCGCAATTATTGATTCCGTGCTCGATTATGATCCGGAGTCCGGCAGGACCTCGACCGTGTCTGCCGACGAACTGATCGCTCATATCTCTGATCATGAATTGACCGTGCAATGGATTCTGGAAACCCATGCCCATGCGGACCACTTCACCGCCGCTCCTTATTTGCAGGATCGGCTGGGCGGCGTCATCGCAATCGGGCGAGAGATAGACGACGTGCAGCGCGTCTTTGGCGGACTGTTCAATGCGGGTAAGGATTATAAGGCGGATGGGAGCGAATTTGGTCGTCTATTTGATGATGGAGACTGCTTTGAAATCGGTGAACTAACCTGCCGCGTCATCCATGTGCCGGGCCACACGCCAGCCTGCGTCGCATACTATATTGGCAATTCGGTCTTTGTCGGCGACACGTTATTTATGCCAGATTTTGGCTCCGCACGTTGCGATTTTCCGGGCGGTGATGCCGGCACGCTCTACGACTCCGTCCAGAAACTCTACGCCCTCCCAGATGAGACCCGTATGTTCGTCGCGCACGACTATAAAACGCCGAGTCGAGACGTCTTTGCTTGGGAAACCACAGTTGGAGAACAGAAGCGGCGCAACAAGCATTTGCGAGAAGGCACCAGCCGCGAAGAATTTGTCAATATGCGGACAAAGCGGGATGAAACGCTGCGTCTGCCCAAATTGATCATGCCGTCCATCCAAGTGAATATGCGTGCGGGGCGTTTGCCGGAGCCCGAGGATAATGGCATCGCCTACCTCAAGATTCCTCTCAACGTGGCAATGGGCTGACATCATGGACTTTAAAAAGGTCGACAACCGGCTGAGCGTGTCGGGTCAGCTAAGCCCCGACGACCTCGCGGAGCTCAAAGCCGAAGGTGTGTCCGTTATTATCAACAACCGTCCGGACGGAGAACAGGCGGGACAGCCTGCTTCTGACGCTCTGGCGGCAGCAGCAGGCGAGTTGGGCTTGAACTACCATCATATTCCGGTTGTTCCAGGACAGGCCGATCCAGCTGACGCTCGGCAGATGGTGCAGATTGTCGAGGCGTCCGATGGTTGGGTTCACGCATTTTGCCGCACAGGCAACCGGTCCTCGACCCTTTGGGCCATGGGCCGGTCTCAAGGTTGAGAATCTGTAGTCGTCAATTCCATTGCGGGCCCTGATTTGAAACTGAAACACCCCATCAAGCGCTTTTTTCCCATTCTCCAATGGGGACGGGACTACCGAGCTGGCACCTTCGTAAATGATGGGCTTGCGGCGCTGATCGTGACTATCATGCTGATCCCGCAGTCGCTGGCCTACGCGCTGCTGGCGGGCTTGCCACCGGAAGTCGGGTTATACGCCTCCATCCTGCCACTGATTGCCTATGCCGTCTTCGGGACCAGTAAGGCACTGGCGGTCGGGCCGGTCGCCGTGATCTCTCTGATGACCGCAGCGGCGGCAGGCAATCTCGCGGCGCAAGGGTCACCCGAATATCTCGCCATTGCGATCCTGCTAGCCTTCATATCTGGGCTGATGTTGTTGCTGATGGGTATTTTCCGGCTGGGCTTCGTCGCAAACTTCCTCAGCCACCCAGTTATTTCTGGCTTCATCACTGCCTCCGGAATCCTGATCGCGGTCAGTCAGCTCAAACACATATTAGGGGTTCGGGTCAGCGGACATAATCTGATCGAGATTGGTCAGTCGCTCGTGGGGCAGCTCGGCATGACTAATCTGCCGACGCTAGTGATCGGTCTCGTATCGATGCTGTTTCTGTTCTGGGTGCGGGGCAATCTAAAGCCGCTCTTTCGCAAGTTGGGATTGGCCGAAAAGCCCGCGACTATCGCCTCGCGGATCGGGCCCGTCATCGCGGTCGTCGTCGCCATCCTCGCAGTCGCGCTGTTGCAATTGGACAAACAGGGCGTCGCCATCGTTGGCGGCATACCGCGTGGCCTGCCGGCCGTCAGCATGCCGGAATTTGATATGGGGCTTTGGGTCAGCCTGCTCGGATCCTCCTTTGTGATTGCCCTGATCGGTTTTGTGGAATCCGTGTCTGTCGCGCAAACGCTTGCCGCCAAGAAGCGCCAGCGTATCGACCCGGATCAAGAATTGGTCGGTCTTGGTGCGGCCAATCTGGCTGCGGCCTTTTCGGGCGGCTACCCAGTGACGGGCGGGTTTGCGCGTTCAGCCGTCAATTTTGATGCGGGCGCGGAGACCCCGGCGGCGGGTGCGTACACGGCAATCGGTATAGCGCTGGCTACACTGTTCCTGACACCGCTGCTCTATTTTCTTCCGATTGCCACTCTGGCTGCAACGATCATCGTGGCGGTTCTGTCGCTGGTTAATATTGCCGATATCCGGGAGGCCTGGACCTACAGCAAGAGTGACTTTGCCGCGATGATGGTGACGATCCTGCTGACGCTGGCCGTAGGTGTGGAAGCCGGTGTGTTCGCTGGCATCATCCTGTCGATCGCACTGTTCCTCTACCGCTCGTCCCGACCGCATTTTGCTGTTGTCGGGCAAGTCCGCGACACGGAGCATTTCCGGAATGTCGCGCGTCATGATGTTCAGACGAACCCGCGGTTGATCTCGATCCGCATTGATGAGTCACTCTATTTCGCCAATGCGCGTTATCTGGAAGATACGATTTACGATCTGGCTCTATCGAGCGACACAGTCGAACATGTCGTGCTGATGTGCTCTGCGGTTAACGCTATCGACTTGTCTGCTTTGGAAAGCCTTGAAGCGATCAATGATCGGCTTCAATCGGCAGGGGTCCTTCTGCACCTGTCCGAAGTTAAAGGGCCTGTCATGGATCGGCTTGAGCGTTCGCACCTTCTCGACCAGCTGAGTGGAGAGGTCTTCCTGTCGCAGATGGATGCGATACGGGGCACCACCGGTACAGCCCATGGGACAGTTCTCGATTACCACCTCTAAGGCGAGGTCTTTCCATCACTGTCTTACTCAGCAAGCTACTCTTCTGAAGAAGGGTGAGAGGAGGCGCCGCTTCACAAAGCTAGGGTGGATATTATCATCGTCACCGACCTGAAAACGATCTTGCCTCGGCCAGCCGGTCCGACCATAACCCGCCGATTCTAATGACGGACTGGATCGCTTCATCGAGGCAGGCCAGCCCCGCGAGATTGCCTTAAAGGATCCTCGGACTGTGTGCCCAGCAAAAGTAAATGATCGACATGATCGTGGCTTCATCATCCCGATTGGCGGCGGAGAGAAGAAGGTCAAAACCTCTTCAATCCTGACCCGGTTCATCGAAATTTCCGGCGGGCGAGACGCCCGTATCGTGATTATCCCGACCGCGTCCCGGCTTGAGGATACGGGTGACCGCTATCTCGAAGTGTTTACCGAGATCGGCGTCAAGAGCGTCAGCGTTGTGTCGCTGGATCACCGTGAAGACTGCGAGGACATGATTAAGCTCGCTAAGCTTGAGAATGCGACAGGCATTTTCATGACAGGCGGCGATCAACTGAGGCTCTCAACCATCATCGGTGGAACGTCAGTGTCGAAACTGATGCGCAAGGCAAATTCCGAAGGTGTTCACATTGCCGGGACGTCAGCAGGCGCGGCATTTATTCCCGAACATATGATTGCGTTTGGTCGGGGCGGGGCGACTCCGAAAAGCGGTCTAGCGACCCTAGCGCCGGGATTGGGCCTGACCAACAAAGTCATCATTGATCAGCATTTTCGCGAACGCGGTCGTTTGGGGCGTCTCTTATCGGCATTAGCCTATAATCCGTTTGCGATCGGTCTAGGCGTTGATGAGGACACGGCCGCCTTCATAGGTCCCGACGATGTGATCGAGGTGGTCGGGAGCGGTGGAATAACCGTCATTGATCCCACAGATTTGCAACATTCTTCGATGGCGGATGTCGGCCGTCTAAAACCCGTTTGTCTAATTGGGATAAGGCTGCATATATTGCTGGACGGGGGGCGCTACGATCTCTCGACGCGAGAAGCGAGTCCTGCATCTGGATAAGAGCCCAGATATAACGGACGGTGGGAGAGACTATGAAAATCCTTGAGACGTTCGTTTACAGAGGGCCTAATGTCTATGCCCTTTTTCCTATTGTCCGCCACAAAGTCGATATTGGTGTGTTGGAGGACTGGCCGACCGGACGTCTTGGAGACAGTTTCACCGATCCCCTGATTGCTGCTCTACCGAGCCTGCATGAACATGGCTGTTCCTACGGCGCACCCGGTGGGTTCATTCGACGCCTGCGCGAAGGCGAGGGCACATGGTTTGCCCATGTCTGGGAACATGTTGCGATCGAAATCCAAAACGTTGCTGGGGCAGACGTCACATTCGGCAAGACCCGAAGCGCTGACGCGCCTGGTGTCTACGACATGGTGTTTGAGTATGAGGAAGAACGGGTCGGACTGGAAGCCGCCGATCTAGCCTTGAAGTTTCTAACCTCTCTTTTGCCGGAGGACTTGGTCGATCCGGAAAACCGAATTGAGGATTTCGATTTCGATGCAGAACTCGAAAGCTTTATCCGGAGCGCACAAAGATTGGCGTTGGGTCCCAGTACTGCGTCGCTCGTTAAAGCGGCACAAGAACGTGACATTCCCTATATGCGGCTGAACAATTACAGCAGCCTGATCCAGCTCGGTCACGGCCGATATCAGAAACGCATTCAAGCGACGATTACGAGCGAGACAAATTATATTTCTGTCGAGCTTGCTTCAGATAAAGACGAGACGAATAAGATCCTGACGGATCTAGGCTTACCTGTCCCGCGCCAATTACTCGTCCAGAATCGCGACGAAGCTGTTCGAGCTGCCAAACGCCTAGGCTATCCTGTTGTTGTAAAACCGCTGGATGGCAATCATGGACGCGGCATCTCCATCGAACTCGAGGAGGAAGACCATATTCTCGAAGCGTTCGATTTCGCCAAGGAGCACAGCAGAAGCCGCAGCATCATTGTCGAGACGTTCGTCAAAGGGTTTGATCACCGTATGCTGGTCGTCAATGATGACCTCGTCGCCGTGTCCAAACGCGTGCCGGGTCACGTTGTCGGCGATGGTAAGAGCACGGTGAGCGAGCTGATTGATGAGGTCAATTCGGACCCGCGTCGGGGCGTTGGCCATGAAAAGGTGCTGACTCGGTTGGAACTCGACACAAAAGCGCTCGAGCATCTGGAAGAGAAAAATTACACGCCAGAGACAATCTTAGCGGACCGCGAAGAACTCTATCTGCGCTCGACGGCCAATCTGTCGACGGGCGGCACGGCGATTGATGTGACAGATATCGTCCATCCCGATAATCGCGAGATGGCTGTCCGGGCGGTCAAGGCCATTGGTCTGGATATTGGCGGCGTTGACTTTCTGTCGCCCGATATCTCGCAATCCTACAAAGATAATGGCGCAGCGATCTGTGAGATCAACGCAGCGCCCGGCTTTCGGATGCATGTTGCGCCCTCGGAAGGGAAACCTCGCGACGTCGCTGGTGCTGTGATGAACATGCTTTTCCCGGAAAACTCTCCGGCCCGTATTCCGATGATCTCCATCACCGGAACGAATGGCAAAACGACGACCGCGCGTATGATTTCTCATATTTGCAAAATGAGCGGCTATACGGTCGGCTTGGCGACCACTGACGGCGTTTACATTAACGGCAATCTGACGGTCAAAGGCGACCTGACCGGGCCTATGTCAGCGCAAATGGTCTTGCGTGACCCTACGGTAGATGTGGCGGTGCTGGAAACGGCGCGCGGCGGTATGGTGCGCAGCGGTATGGGCTATCGCCATTGCGACATCGGCGCGGTGTTGAATATTTCAGCCGATCATCTGGGCCTGAAAGGTGTGGATACGCTGGAAGATATGGCGCGCGTCAAACGTCTGGTCGTAGAGATCGCGCGGGACACCGCCGTGCTCAATGCTGATGATGAACACTGCCTCAAAATGGCGGAACATACAGAGGCTAAGAACATTTGTTACGTGACCATGCATGCGACCCATCCTTTGGTGAAAGAACATATCCGGGTTGGCGGCCGTGCCGTCGTGCTGGAACAAGGCATTAATGGTCAGATGATCACCATTTATGAGAAGAGTGCGCACATCCCGCTGATGTGGACGCATCTTATCCCAGCCACGATGGAAGGCCGGGCCATGCATAATGTGAACAATGCCATGTTCGCAGCCGCCATCGCGTTCAGCATGGGCCAGAGCCTTGAAGACATTAGGCATGGACTGTCGTCATTCGCGACAAGCTTCTCCCAAGCGCCGGGACGGATGAATGTCTTTGACGAACATCCGTTCAAGGTTATTTTGGATTACGGTCACAACCCAGCCGCGATTGAGGCGATGACGAACCTTGTCGACCAGCTCGTTCCTGCTGGCAAGCGGATCGGGGTCTTCGCCCTACCGGGTGATCGCCGCGATGAAGATATGGTGGAAGCCTCACGGATTATCGCAGGCCACTATGATCATTATATCTGCAAGCGAGATGACAATACTCGGGGTCGGGGACCTGAAGAGGTTCCCATGATCATGAAAGCCGCGCTGTTGGAGAACGGTGTCGCTGAAAAAGATATTAGCATCATTCCGTCGGAAGAAGAGGCCGTCGATGCCGCCCTTCGCATGGCGGGCGCGGGAGACCTCGTCGTCATCTTCGGCGATGAAATTTCACGATGCTGGAAGCAAATCATCTATTTCAACCGTCCTAATAACTCCAATCCGGATTACGAAGAGTCGCCGTCCAATAGCATGGCTGATAACAAAGCGCCCGGAACATATGGATCACTCGAAACTCGTTCAGATCAGGACTATAGTGAGGATCAGGATATCTCTATAGACCTAGAGGGTATGAAACTGGTGCGCGATAAGCGCGGTGTTCGATTGGCCGTTGAACCGGAAGAGTCGGACTAATCGTCTACGATGGAATTGACAGACTCACGACGGCTAACGGGACCGAACTTGGTTCTTGATGGCCCTGGTGCGGCTGCGGAAATCAGTCTGCCAGAGCAAGATAAGGGCAGGGCGATCACGCTTTGGGTCGCGCATGTCCGCGAACTTCTTAAGGCGGTTGGCTGGCCCGATGAACGGGCGACGACCCGTGAATATAAAGGGGGTGCCACGCTCGCCATTACAGCACCGATTGATGCTCTTTATGCCGCCACGGAAATCGTTGAGGCGGCCTGGGACTATGCCCAAACCCAGATGGAGGGCAGGGCGGCGCCTGACGTCAAGGCGGTCATCAAACGACTGAAACATGAAATTTCGAGTGAGCGTCATCCAGCCCTGATCCAGTTAGCGGATGCAGCAAACGCGAAAGGGGTCACCTGCTTGTCCGATGATGACTCCGTAACGCTCGGCCTTGGCACTTCGAGCCAGACTTGGACTCGTGAAGACATTCCTTCGCCCGATGGAGTCGACTGGAACAGCGTCGCCGATATTCCTGCGGCTTTCGTGACGGGTACAAATGGGAAGTCGACAACCGTTCGGCTCGCCGCCGCAATTGGCGCGGCAGCAGGATTGACCGTCGGGATTTCAACCAGTGACTGGGTGAAGGTCGGCGATGAGGAAATCGCGACGGGCGATTATTCCGGGCCAGAAGGCGCACGACTGGCGCTGCGGGATGACCGAGTCGAACTGGCCATTATAGAAACCGCACGCGGCGGGCTCTTACGACGTGGACTGCCGCTGCCGAAAGCGGCGGCTTGCTTGATCACGAATATCGCGTCCGATCATTTGGGCGAATATGGCATTCACGACGTGGAAGCTTTGGCAGACGCCAAGTTTACCGTCTCCAAAGCGGTTCAGCAGAGCGGTGTTCTTATTCTCAATGCTGATGATAAGCGGCTTAAGTCTCGGGGTGACGCCTTTACCGGAGCCGTTGCGTGGTACGGATTGTCACTCAGCGACCGCGATGTTCCGTCGGACGGTTATGCAGCTTTCATACGCGACGACAATTTCGCCATTGCCAGAGACGGTGAAGTGATCTCCATTTTACCCGTTGAGGATTTTGCCCCCGCACTCGGAGGTGCCGCAGCCTATAATGTGTCCAACGCGCTCGGCGCGATCCTTTTGATGAGTGTCTTGGGTGTCGAAACAGATGCCATCAAAAACGGCCTGTTGAATTTTGAAAGCACACCCGAAAATAATCCGGGCCGTGGCAATTTCATGGAGGTTGGCGGCGTAAAAGTTGTTCTGGATTTTGCCCATAATCCGCACGCCATGCGGGCGTTAACGCAAGCGTTGAATAATATCCCGTCAAAGCGGCAGCTTTATCTCTGTGGTCAGGGCGGTGATCGCAGCGATGCGGATATCCGGCAAATGACACAAGTCATTCGAGATGCTGATCCGGACGCGATTATCATAAAGGAAATTCCAGCCGTACTGAGAGGACGGAACACCGGGGAAGTCCCTGCGATTATTCGTCAGTGCTTAGTCGGAACAGATTATTCCGAGGATAGGATATTCGAGGCGCAGTCAGAATTTGGTTCTGTCGTTCAGGCCCTGGAATGGGCCCAGACTGGCGATTTGCTTGTGCTGCTGGTCTATGCGGACCGAGAGCAAAGTCTCGCGTTAATCCGGAAATTGCAGGCTGAAAACTGGCGACCGGGTCAGGCCGTTCTGCCTTAAGGCTCCGGCTCGAACACCCGCACGACCTTCATCATCTTTGTCGAAATTGCCGCGCGTTTCATGCCTTCGGAATTATACGGCATGATGATCGTTCCGGATCGATCGATAGCGATAATGCCGCCATCACCGCCAAACGTTTTGACCTTGTCCAAAGTCGCGCGCGCCGCCGTATTCATGTCCGTTCCACCATAGCGCATTTGCGCGGCAATATCGTGGGCCGCACAGGCGCGAATGAAGGGCTCGCCGTGCCCAGTGCAGGATATAGCGACTTGATCATCGGCCCATGTTCCGACTCCGATCAAAGGCGAGTCCCCAACCCGGCCGGGCCGTTTATTGAAAATGCCGCCCGTTGAGGTCGCCGCCGCCAATCGACCTTTTATGTCGAGCGCCACTGCGCCAACTGTTCCGTGATCGGCATTCTCAGCGCCGGAGCCGTGACCTTCATGTTCTGTGTAATAGCCGTCCGGATCATCGACACTTTCAAGGCCGTTTGCGAGGGCGAAATCGCGCGCGCCTTGGCTTGTCATCATGACGTGCTGTCCGTCGTCGAGGATTAGCCGGGCGGCCTTGATCGGGCTGACCATGTTTGGAATGGCGGATACAGCTCCGGCTTTCTGGGTCGCGCCGTCCATGATGCTGGCGTCGAGTTCGAATAAGCCATCCGTATTGGGTGCGGATCCCTTGCCTGCGACGTAAAGGCCAGAGGCTTCCAACTGCTCAACCATCAGAGTCACAACATCGAGTGCGCTCTCGCCGGCTTTCAGTTGTTCCTCGCCGAGGTTGAGCAACTCCCGCATATGACGTTTCTGGACAGTATAGTCCGTTCCGGGCTGAGCGCCCGCGCCGCCATGGATTACAAGTGCGTATGTCATGAATGATCCGAAATCGGTTTGAATAGGCGAGAGCGACTATCACATAATCTGCGACAGAAAACCGGACATATACTATCAAGTTAAGCAATGTCAGTTCAGACACTGACCTCATATTCGGGTCACAAAATCTGCAATCTGATCAAGTCCCAGACTAGCGTTTTATATGCCAAACTCTCAGACAAAATTACTTTTATGTACTCTCTGTCCACATTATGCGTAATCAACTTAAAGTCATTGTAGGGTGAGCTGTAAACCTGCGGTTCGCTGTTAGTAAGTGATCAATTGGGGACAACGCGCAATGGGCATTTTTACCGACATTTGGCAGTATATGCCGCATGGCATGTGCTTATTATGGAAGCCTTGGCTTGTGCTGCTGTGGGCGGGCTCGGACGCCCTAATCTTCACATCCTACTTTGCCATTCCTCTAGCATTGCTGAAGGTGCTTCAAGGCCGACGAGAAATACCGCATCGTGGATTAATTATTCTGTTTGCCTCATTCATCATGTTGTGTGGAATCACGCACCTTTTATCTATTGTGACCCTATGGGTGCCAATCTACCCGATTGTCGGTTTCGTCAAATTGGCCACGGGGATCGTCTCCATGACGACCGCGATTGCGCTGTTCAGACTTGTGCCTGCTTTAGTCAGTTTTCCGTCACCAGCAGATTTGGAAAACGCCAATAAGAATTTGCACGAAGAAATTGAAGCGCATGAAAAGACCTTGGCTTCGCTGCGCGAGGCGCGGGACTCTCTAGAGGCGAAGGTTGAAACCCGGACAATCGAGCTCAAAGACACCAACGATCGATTGGCTGTGCTGGCCCGCGAAGCCGTTCACCGCAGTAAAAACTTGTTGTCGGTCGTGTCTGCTCTCGCTCAACAGAGTGCCAGAGGAACCCAAAAAACGAGCGAATTTATTGATACGCTGCTCGGTCGTTTCCAAGCGCTCGCTCTTGCAACGTCAACCGTTCTGGAAGGCGGAGACAAAACATCCGAAGAACTTGAGGCCGTTGTGCGCAAACAGCTTGAACCGATGGTTCTGGCATTTGGTGATAGGGTCAAAATTAAGGGGTCGTCGATAAAAGTTGGCTCAGAGGCGGCGCAGCAAATCAGTTTAGTGCTTCACGAACTGGCGACAAATGCTCAAAAATATAACTTACTGTCGTCTGAGGATTCTAAGGTCGCCATATCTTGGAATTTCAAGTCATCGGATGAGTTTGAATTCCGTTGGGATGAAGACCTTACGCTGGATATGGTGACCGCGCTCAATAATGAGAAAAGTGATGGCTTCGGGACAAAGTTGCTAACGCGTATTGTCCCCGCCATGCTGCGCGGAGAGGCACGCCGAGAGATTACCGACGATAAGTTGTCCTACTGTCTTGTCGTACCAACCACGTCTCTACAGTCTTCGAAAGACATTGAGAAAGATGGGCTACTCGCCGCACGACTGATTGAGGATAGTTTTGGACTCACATGAGCATTTCAGGGCTCCCTAAACTCCAGTAATTGACCGACTTATAAAAACCGGGCCGGTCATTCCACAAGCCCCATCGCTTGTTTGGCGATATTTGTGACGGACACATAATCAAGCTTGCCAGTGCCTAGAACGGGTAGGTTGTCTACGGATATAATTTTCTTAGGCACAGCGATCTTTGGCACGCCGTGGGTCTGTGACCACCGTAATAACTCTTCACGCTTGGGTTTGGGGTGGTTGGTGATGAGGATGATTTGCTCACCTTTTTTGGGATCAGGAACAATCGCAGCGGCGTGCGTATGATCCGGCCAGACCGCGGACGCACAATTTTCAACGACTGTGAGAGAGACCATCTCGCCGCCGATTTTAGCAAACCGTTTTACGCGCCCGCGAATGACATAATAGCCCTCGCCATCAACAGAGACGACATCGCCCGTATCGTGCCAGCCTTTTACCAAAGGCATCACCTCGCCGGGCTTATCCGGTGAAATATAGCCCTTCATAATATTGGGGCCTCGGACCCACAGACGACCCGCATCTTCCAGACCTTCAACTGGGTCTAGGCGGGTTTCGATACCGGGCAGCATTTTGCCAATCGTACCAGCGCGAATGTCGCCAGGCTGATTAGCCGCAAGAACGGGCGCACATTCCGTCACGCCATATCCTTCTAAAACTTCAAAAGCGAAACGCTCTTCAGCCACTTTTCGGGTTTCTTCGCGAACGCGTTCCGCGCCACAAACAGCAATGCGCAAAGAATTCAGCCCGCCATCCACGCTGGCGCGCATATATTGCTGCAGGAATGTGTCTGTCGCGAACAGGACGGTTGAGCGTGTCTTGGAGATACGCTCAGCAATAGTTTTTGTCTGCAGCGGTGAGGGGTGCAGCACGACCGGATAGCCGCTGAAGATTGGCCATAAGGTTCCTGCCGTCAGGCCGTAGCAATGAAATGTCGGCAGGGGATTAAAGAATATATCACCCTCTTCTAACTTAACATGTTCCTCAATCTGTTCGATGTTGGCGAGGATATTGGCGTGGCTCAACACGACGCCTTTGGGATTGCCCTCGGTCCCTGATGTAAACAGGATGATACCTGTCTCATCCGGCGAGGACTTCGGAGAGAAGAGTTGAGGGAGTATGGGGCCAAGGATAGCCTTTAGCTTACCGCCCAAACCAATGTCTTCCCGCATATCCTCAAGATAGATAATATCGACTGACTCTGAGAGGTCCTCAATCAGAGAAGATAGATTGGCCAGTTCGATAAATTTACGGGCCGTGATGACTGTTTTAAGCGGCGCGGTTTTTGCTGCGGCTTTCAGGTTTTTTATCCCTGCCGTGAAGTTTAGCATCGCCGGGGTACGGCCTGCTGCATGAATCGATAAAAGCGCGATCACCGCGCCCGCGCCTGTCGGCAGAAGAATGCCAACATTGTCACGCGGATCGGTGAGTTTGCTGAGGGGTGACGATAGGGCGAACGCGGCTCGAAGAATCTCGCCGTAGCTAAATACCCGACCATCTCCATCGGTCAGGATTTTCTTTTTTGCCCCTTGTTTTTTGCTGGCATCCAGAAAGGCTTGGAACATGTTGCGTCGGATACGCTCTTGGCCATGCTTGGATAAATCTTCAGACTTCAAAACTTGTGTCCCCACGACTGTTCACTCTTTGCCATTTTATGATCAGAGTTTTCGCTCTTCTAACACAGTCGACGGAAATGTGAGGGGCAGATTTCCAATCCTTGATTTGGCCCTTCATTCTGCGGAGTGTTGCCGCCTCTAGGCTCAAGACAGACTTTGAGTTTAGAATTTGCGAGCCAAGGTGAATGCGCCGAACTGTTGCGGGCTGGATTGCTCGGTAAACTCCTTTGACCGTTGCACAAGCGTCAAGCTGGCCTGCACATCATAATATTGAAGAACAAGCCCAACTTGAACGTCATTGACCCAATCTCGGCTGGTAATTGTTCTAGCGTCATCGCGGAACAAACTTCCATCTCGGATCATATTGTGGGCAACGAAGCGCGTTTGGGTGCCCGCAAAGACATACCAGCCGAAACCCTCGCGTGACTTGAAATAGCCTGCGCCTCCCAAGGATGGTGCGACGCGCGGCGGTCCGAAATCATTGCCGACTCCGGGCCCAATCCGGGCTGTCAGACCGACATGAGCATTCGTATAGATCGTACCGAGCGTGAAACCCGCATTTGGAGTTAGATCGGCGCGCCAGTTTCCGAGTTGCAGCCGTCTGCGGCTCCGTATTTTGCGGTCATAGGAAAAATTGAGTCCGACTTCGTCAGCGATCTGATTGTCCCAGCCTTGAGCTTCGTCGATCCCTAGAAGCGTATGAAAGTTGTTCTGGGCTGTTTCGCCCAGAGCGCTGGGGCCGACGATGCCAAATTGTAAGGCGAAAGTGTCGACCACATCGGGCCTTTCAAGCACGGCATTCATTTCAGCGTAGAGCCAGCCTGCATAGGGGTGTTGATCCGGAATGAATTCGGTCGCTTCAATGTCTTCCGGCGTAAAAATTGTCTGGCCAAGCGCAAAACCCCGACGTCGAACTGTGCCTTCGCCTCGTCCCAGAATATCGGCGACAAACGTCGAGAACCCACCGGCGGGAGCCTGTCCAGAGAGCCATGAGACGCGCATACCATTCGTATAATTGCGGTCCGTGTTGGCGAAGGAGTCATTCTCCCAGATGAAAGACACGGTCGCGCGATCATCGAGGCTTGGCGTGGTTTGTTCAGCAGGAGCGCTGTCAGAACTCTCGGCAAACACCATCGAACTCAGACAGACGGCCAAGATTGCGGCAAGCCCGGTGCGATGAAAATACTGACGGACGAGGTTCACAGGGTCTCCATGGGTTTTGCCATGACATAAAATCTAATGGGTTAGGGGATCTTGGCTCAGTGCCATGGCAGCGCGATGCTTAGAATGCATTACCAGCTTGGCAAGAGTTTCGCTAAAGCGAGTTATCTCTTGTCCAACGGATATTTGTTACCGTCTCTAAGAATTGGCGAGATCGGGTCCTTTGGACGCGCTTTAACACAGCGATCCTCCCTATTCGAACGGCGCTTGGCCGTTACCCCTCACAGCTCAGAGACTTCGAGCGAACTTGACATCCATCTTTATATGTAATTATGTAATTACATGAATACATCAGAGGATATGGATTTAGTGTTCCAAGCGCTCGCGCATCGAACACGACGCGACATTCTCGATCTGTTGCGGGCGGAACCCGGACAGGCGGTTGGACATCTTGCGTCCAACTTTGATGTCAGCCGCATCAACATCATCAACCATCTACGAGTGCTTGAAACCGCGGGGCTGATTACTAGCGAGAAGGACGGGCGTTCACGCCGTCTCTACCTCAATCTCGTGCCGATCCAGATGGTCTATGACCGCTGGACGGACCGCTATAGCGGCTATTGGTCTGATCGTCTCTCATCCCTCAAATATGGCGCCGAGCAGGCTGCGAAACAGAAAGGTAAGATATGACAAAAGAGACACCGATGGCCGAAAAAGCAATCTACAAAGTGTTTATCGCGGCGCCGATTGAGACGGTCTGGGCTGAGCTTGTGAAGACCGATACGGTGTTACCCTTTTTCTTCGGGGCCGTCTGCAAGACGCCCCGGGAATTGAAGGTCGGGGTTCCTATGGCGATGCAAACCCCGAGCGGCAAAAACAGGAGTGTCGTTGGAACGGTCTTGGAGTTTGATCCACCTCATCGCTACTCTCATACTTTCATATTCACCAATTATGATGATCCGCCCTGCACGGTCACTTATGACCTTAAGGAAGTGGAGGGCGGCGTTGAGTTTTCTCTTATCACTACGAATGTTCCAGTCGGGACCAAGACCGAGAAGAGCATGGCTCAGGGCGGGAAGTTTATCGTCGAAACATTCAAGTCGGTTGTCGAAAAGGGTCAGCCCTCTTTGGTTGGGCGGATGATGTTGGGGGTTATGGGGCTGTTTGAGCCCTTAGCGCCAAAGGCGAGCCGGTCAGAAAACTGGACGTTTGATAAAATCGAAAAGCTTTAATGACGGGGAGAGTCTGATGGCTGCAACACAGAACGATCAACTGGCAACGATGATCGCGAATATTCCCACGAAAACCGGGAAGTCGCTTCCGAATTGGCTGACGCTGATCGCGCAAAGCCCGCATGAAAAGCACGGGCAAATCGTCAAATTCCTCAAGAGCGAACATGGGGTAACCCATGGGTTTGCCAATCTAATCGCGAGCAAAGCTTTAGACACTGGCGAAAGTATCGATCTTGTTGCGACTCAATATTCGGGAACGAAAGCGGGCCTCCGAGCCCTGCATGATGAGATCGTCAAATATGCTCTATCCCTTGGGAAGGATGTCGAAATTGCACCCAAAAAGTCCAGCGTCAGCCTGCGCCGGAAGAAGCAATTCGCCTTGATCACCCCTGCCACAAAAACACGGATCGATCTTGGCTTGGCTCTGAAGGGCGAAGAGGCAGAGGGACGTCTCGAAACCTACAATGCAATGTGTAGTCACCGGGTCCGATTGGAATCATCGGCGGATTTTGATGGCGGTGTTAAAGCTTGGATGAAGGCGGCTTACGACCGCGCTGGTTAGGGTCATTTACGTCTTAGCGTATCTTGGACCCGTGGCATTAAACCGCTCCAATATACCTACTTTAAAAATAACGTGATTTGCCTGTGACCGGCGTCTGGCTAACAGTCTCTATGGCTGGTGGACACCGTCAGCCAAGGGGAAGGGCGCGCGTTTGTATCAGCACATGGCAAAGGACATATGCGTCCCATCTAACTGTGGTGGGAATGGCGAGCATGAGACTGACTGCGCTCGCAAACACGTCATCACCATCCCTCCCAACGAACATCTGACTTAGGAATATAGTATGACTCCAGTGAAGGTCGCCAATTGGGCGGCACTTGAAGATCGTAAGCCTGCGGGTGCCATTGTGGCCAATGTCGACTTGGTCATCGTCCGCTACGATGACAAAGTCTCGGTTCTCTACGGACGTTGCCTCCATCGCGGCGCTTTGCTGGAAGATGGTCATGTCGACGGCGACAATCTGATTTGCGGTGTTCACAACTGGGATTTCCGGATCGATACGGGTGTCAGCGAGTACGATAATGGCGAGGCCCTGAACAAGTTTACGTCTTGGACGGAAGACGGCGACGTCTTCGTGGATGAAGACGAAGTTCGCGAGTGGGAACTCGGCAACCCGCAACCGTTTAATCGCGATACCTATCTCGGACGTTTTGCCGATCCGTCGCACGGCGTGTCGGAAGAACCGCATACGGCGATGATCCAATCTTACGCTCGCGACGGTTTGTCCAAGACCGGTCATCACGGAACGACAGATGCGATGGGCGTCCCGCTTGGCGAGCTTCCCAGATGGGATGATATTCAGTTCGTCACAGCCCAACTGTACAAGCCGCCATTGCTGGATGATACCCCCGTATCGACGAAGACCGTTATTGGGCCGAATGCGAAAAAACCTTTGGTTTTAGACATCCCTCTATTCGTGTCGGATATGAGTTTCGGAGCGCTGTCCGCCTCCGCTAAAGTCGCCTTGGCGATGGGTGCAGATATGGCCGGGACTGGGATTTGTTCAGGTGAGGGCGGCATGCTCCCCGAAGAACAAGAAGCCAATCAACGCTATTTCTACGAACTCGCCTCCGCCAAATTCGGTTTTTCCATGGACAAGCTGCTCAAGGTTCAGGCCTTCCACTTCAAAGGTGGGCAAGGCGCGAAAACCGGAACTGGCGGGCATCTTCCGGGCGATAAGGTTAAAGGCAAGATTGCCGAAGTTCGCGGCCTTAAAGAGGGCGAACCCGCGATCTCTCCAGCGCGCTTTCCGGAATGGACGAAACCCTCACAGATCCGAGAGTTTGCGGATGAAGTCCGCGACCATACGGGCGGTATTCCGATCGGCTACAAACTCTCCGCCCAACATATCGAAAAGGATATTGATGCCGCACTGGAAGTCGGTGTCGATTATATCATTCTTGACGGACGCGGCGGCGGCACAGGGGCCGCACCGCTGATCTTCCGCGACAATATCTCGGTGCCGACTATTCCAGCACTGGCACGGGCTCGGAAACATCTGGATGATTTGGGCCGGGGTGACATCACATTGGTCATCACAGGCGGGCTAAGAACGCCAGGTGATTTCGCTAAAGCTCTCGCGCTTGGGGCGGATGCCGTGGCTGTGTCGAATGCCGCGCTGCAAGCGATTGGCTGTTTGGGTATGCGGGCGTGTCATACGAATAATTGTCCCGTCGGTATCGCGTCGCAGAAGGAACATTTGGTCGCACGCTTGATCGCTGAGACATCCGCCAAACAGTTGGCGCGCTATTTCGAGACGTCAGTCGAGCTGATGAAAATTTTGGCCCGCGCTTGCGGCCATAACGATCTGTCTCAATTCAACGCTGACGATTTGATTACTTGGAAAGGTGATATGGCAGATCTGTCGGGCGTGCGCTTTGGCGGCGTGGGCCGCGGCTGATGCTGACGGTCGCCAATTGGATCGCTTATGGTCTCGGCGTTTACGTCCTGATCGGTCTTGTCTTTGCCCTCTGGTTCGTGACCCGTGGGGTCCGCGAAGCGCCGATTGAGGGCAAGGCGGTCATTCTGAGATTGATGCTCTTGCCGGGAGCTTTGCTGCTCTGGCCTTTACTCATCATAAGGCGACCATCATGAAGCGCGCCCACCGCAAGGCTCACGCGCTGATCTGGATGGGTCTTCCCGTTATGCTGGCCGCCATTCTTATCGTCGCATTCCAAATTTACGGGACTGGATTATGAGTCACGCTTTTGTCCCGGTACAATGGAACGGCCAGAAGAGGGCGTATGACCTGATATTGCTGGTCGCGATTGCTCTCTACCTTGGAACATTCATCGCGGTTGGCATCGTGCAACAGACTGCTGATCCGGTTATCTTAATCATCCGAGGCTTAGGCACTTGCGCGATTGTTCTTCTGCATATCATCTTGGCAATCGGCCCGTTGGCGCGCCTGTCAGATCGGTTCAAACCGCTGCTTTATAACCGCCGTCATTTTGGCGTGGTGACGGCCCTGATCGCGCTGGCTCACGCGGCGCTGGCCTTGATGTGGTATCACGGGTCGGGGTCGATCAATCCGATCTCCTCGGCCATCGGAGGCTATGGCGATTACGGTGTGCCGATTGAGTTTCCGTTTGAAAGCCTTGGCCTCGTCGCCTTGCTCATCCTTGGTGTTATGGCCGCAACCAGCCATGATTTCTGGCTCTCGCGTCTGTCTCCGCCGGTCTGGAAAGCGCTGCATATGGGTGTCTACGCGGCCTATGCGCTCCTCATCGGCCATGTCGCTTTGGGGACAGCGCAATTCGACAAATCGGGCGGGATTCTGATCGCGCTGACACTCGGTGCCGTGAGCCTGAGTGCGCTCCATTTGGGCGCTATTGTGAAGGGGCGGAAAGCCGATCTTAAGTCTGAATCATCCGGTGAGTGGATGTCCGCAGGACGTCCAGCCGACATCCCTCTCAACCGAGCGGTTACTCTGAGCCCAAAATCGGGTGAACGGATTGCGGTCTTCCGGTATGAAAAAGGTATCTCAGCGATTGTCGGCGTCTGTTCGCACCAGAATGGCCCGTTAGGCGAGGGCTGTATTCTTGGCGGGTTAGTGACCTGTCCTTGGCACGGTTTTCAATTCGACCCTGAAACGGGCGCAGCCCCGCCGCCGTTTGAAGACCGCGTGCAAACCCACGAAGTGAAGATCGAGGATGGGACCATTTGGGTCCGCTCGACCCCCGATCCGTTGGGGACAACGCGGCCCGCAGTTCCGGTGACGACATGACAGACGATAAGGACTTCTATGCCGGTTATAGCCCCATGCCCGAACCGGACAGGCGTTTCCTGTTCAAAGCCGTGCCAGCCGGGCTTATCGGTCTAACGGCAGCCGGAGCGGTTCTCGGAAGTCGGGCCGGTTCATCCGGCGGGGGTCGTTGGGAGACCGGAACACCGGTAACGCTGACGGGACGGTTGAGTTTTGATCCTTACCCGACACTTTGGGTCGGTGATGAGGCTATTGTCTTGGCGGGCTTCGGCAAGCGCGGGTCGGATCCCTATACACGCCCGCTTGACGGAAAAGTTGTGCAAGCGACCGGCGTTCGCATTGTACGCGGTAATTGCTTCATGCTGGGCGTTGCTGAGGGCGACATAGCGGCGATAGACGCTGACGTGCCTGCGGTTCCTGTTCCTCAGCCATCAAAAACGGTCTCGATGATCGGCGAAATTCTCGATGCGCAATGTTTTATGGGGGTCATGAACCCCGGCTATGGGCGAACCCACCGAGGGTGTGCCACCCAGTGTATACGGGGCGGCCAACCCGTCTATTTTTCACCCGGTATTCGTCCATCAGACGATGCAGGCGGTGAGCTGAGCTGCGGCGGTAATGGCTTCGTTCTGGCAGCGCCGGATGGCGGCGCGATCAACCCACTCATATTGGATCATGTCGCTGTGCCTGTGACTATGACGGGCAAGCTTGAACGCATCGGCAATCTCTCACGATTGACGATGGCAGCAGATAGCCTGCAGAGGCTCGTATGACCTTGAACCTGTTTCTGATCTTCGGGTCAGCGTTCTTTATTTTTGCGCTGGTGTCGAAGCGGATTCAGGGCAGCATTCTGACCTTGCCGATGCTGTTCACGCTCGGCGGGTTTCTGCTGAGCCGGGTTCTGATGGAGCAAGGCGGGCTGACTTATGATGAGGGCGGGCTGCACACGCTGGCAGAGCTCACACTCATTCTGGTTTTGGCCGCAGACGCATCGCAGATTTCATTATCCGAACTGAAAACGATGAAGGCAATACCCGGACGTCTTCTTGGTATTGCTTTGCCTCTGATTATTTTGACGGGAACGATTGTTGGCGTTCTCATCTTCCCAACGATGCCTTGGTTCATGGCCGCCTTAGTCGCGGCTATTCTGGCCCCCACAGACGCGGCTCTGGGCAGTGCTGTTTTGGCGGATAAATCGGTTCCACTTCAAGTTCGGCAGGGGCTGAATGTTGAAAGCGGATTGAATGACGGGATCGCATTGCCCGCCGTTCTATTTTTTGCCTGTTTCCTCAACATGACCCATCAAACGGGAGAGGAGAACTGGCTGACCTTTCTGGCGCTCCAGCTGATTATTGGGCCTCTGGCGGGCGTGGTCGTTGGATGGATCGGTGGACAACTGATTGCAAAGGCGGCGGATAAGCAGTGGATCACACCGGAGTTTCAAGGCGTGGCTGCGATGGCGCTTGCCGTTGTCGCCTATGCCGTCGCAGAGACCTTCCACGGCAACGGATTTATCGCCGCCTTCATTGCGGGACTAACCTACGGAAACCTCAAAGCGAATTACGCCAAATTCTTGAACGAGTTCACTGAGACGGAAAGCCAGTTTCTCGCTCAGTTGACCTTCTTCCTCTTCGGGGCTCTGATCCTGCCGGAGGCCGTGCATCAGGTCACGATCCAGATGGTGATCTATGCCGCATTGAGCTTGACCCTCGTGCGGATGGTGCCGGTGGCAATAGCCATGATCGGCAGTAAAATCGGGCTGCCAAAGATTGCGTTCATGGGTTGGTTTGGGCCGCGTGGGTTAGCGTCACTTCTATTTGCGCTTCTAATCCTCGAAGATCTTGGCGTGAAAGATGCTGAATTTATTCAGGCCATTGTCGCGGTCACAGTGCTGATGAGCATCGTTTTACACGGCATGACCGCAGCACCGTTTAGCAAAGCTCTGGGTAAACACAGCTCATCTCAATCGAGCGTGGACGACGTAAAGGTCTCCCAGCCTTAGCTATGAAAGCTGTCCAGAATGGCGCGTTCTTGCGCCGACAGTGTGGCGGGGTTGCCGATTAGCAAAATGCCGCGCTCTCCATCTTCCGCTTCGAGCAGGAAGAGCGTGGCTTCATCGCCCGGATCGGTGCCCGCATCTTTTTGAATAAGGTCTACGATGCGGATGGCACGGTCTATGTAGGGCCGTTTCGTTTCCCGGCAGAGTAAAGCTGTCTCACGGATTCCGAAATTCTTGACGAAACCCCGCTCTGCGGCCTCTTCGAGAAGAGCTGGGATGTCTTTGGACATGAGATGGCTCCTTTTGGGGTCATTCGAACGCATCAGAGGCCGGATGAGGCAGAACCTCAGTTGGCTGACAGGCTCGGATCATGAAACAAGGGCAAAGAAAAAGCGAGTCGCGGCTTTGGGAGGACAGAATGCGGATTTCCAGACGAGGCGCGTTGAAGACGAGCCTATTAGGCGGTTTGGCCGGGGGACTGTCAGGATGCGCCACGTCTTCGATATCAAAGCCGCAAGCGGACCTGACTGGCGTACAATTCCTACACGGCGTCGCATCGGGTGAACCGGCGACGGATGGGTTCTTGATCTGGACCCGCGTCAGCTTGCCAGACGGTATTAGCGGTGAGGTTCCCGTCGTCTATGAAGTGGCGACAGATTTGAATTTCGCCAGGGTTGTTGCGCGCGGCAATACGCAAACAAGCGGCGTCCGCGATTGGACGGTCAAAGCCGAGGTCGCAGACCTTAAAACGGGTCAGGTCTATCATTATCGGTTCAGGGTCGGCGATACTGTTTCGCCCATAGGCCGCAGCCAGACTCTGCCAGCAGGGTCGGTCGATCAGGCGCGCTTTGCCGTTATATCTTGTTCCAACTACGCGTTCGGGCATTTCAACGTCTATGACGCCATCTCTCAGCGCGACGATATCGACGCGGTCATTCACCTTGGCGATTATATCTATGAATATGGTGTCGATGGCTATGGCGGTCAGGTCTCGAAACAGATCGGTCGTGAGCATGTGCCGAGCCACGAGATCATAACGCTCGCTGATTATCGCGCCCGTCATGCCCAGTACAAATCGGACCCGGGCAGCATAGCGATGCATGCGGTTCATGCGCTGATCCCGATCTGGGATGACCATGAAACAAGCAATGATAGTTGGAAAGCCGGAGCGGAAAATCATGATCTGAGCGAAGGGGATTGGGACGAACGCCGCAGCGCCGCCTTGCGCGCCTATTATGAGTGGATGCCGGTTCGCGACCCGAAGCCGGGGACGGCTGCTGAGGCTCTGCTGCGAACGTTTCAATGGGGCGACCTGCTAACGTTAGCGACTGTTGAAACACGGCTAATGGCGCGGTCTGAACCGCTCAACTATGATAGGGTTGGCCCAACGTTGGCGACGCCTGAGGGGGTCGCTAAATTCAAGACGGTTGATCTGGTGGACGAACGCCGTGAACTGCTCGGACAGCCGCAAGCCGCCGCACTCAAGACGACCATGACCCAGTCCGTTCAATCTGGAACGCGCTGGCGCGTGATCGCCAATCAGATCATTATGGCGGAAGTCCAAGCGCCGAATTTGATGCCGCTCATCAACTCGCCTTCAATCGCCGCCTTGGCAAAGCAAGTGCCTCAGATCCGAGATTATATTGCGCTGACGACCCTAGATGTGCCGCTCAATTTGGATGCGTGGGACGGCTATCCGGCCGCACGAGAGCGCTTCTACACCATGATGGCGGAGGCTGGCGCGAGCGACCTCATCGTGTTGACAGGGGATACGCATGAATGGTGGGCGAACGAGTTGTTTGCCAAAGATGGTCGACGGATGGGCGTGGAGCTTGCGACATCCGCAGTGACATCGCCCGGTGGATCGGCCTATTTCGGCGAAGATGCGGCGACCTATTCTCGTCTGCTGAACGAACGCAATGCGATGGTTCGCCATCATAACCCGTTCGGAAAAGGCTATATCGATCTTTCTATTGGTCGGGATGCCGCGCGGGCCGATTTTGTCAGGGTCGACACGATCCTGACGACCGATTACACGGCGATGATTGATGTGAGTTTCAATATTGCTCGTCGGAATGGTTCGGTGGTTTTAGACGCGCTGTAACTGTTTGGGCACTATGCCCTGATCTGACGTCAAAGGTAAGTTTGAGGATAATCATAACGTTCGCTGCGGGCTCGTTTCATAGGTTCCCTCAGGGGAACATATTATGGCAACAGTTGATATTCTGAGATGGCTGCACATCCTAGCGATGGTATATTGGCTCGGTGGGGAATGGGGCGTGTTTCAAACGTCCTACAAAGTCTGTAATCCAAAGCTCTCTCTCGAGGAGAGAATGCGGCACATGGATACGGCTTACCGCATCGATATCATGGCCCGGACCGGGATTATCTCCTTGCTGCCGCTCGGCCTACATATGGGTTATATCTGGGGTTTCCATCCTTATGGCGGGATGTGGATGACGGGCATGTGGCTTGTGTTTGGTCTATGGTTTGCGCTGACGTGGACCGCCTTTACCAAACGCAAAGAACCGATTTCGGACAAGCTCTACAAAATCGAAGATTGGACGCGGTACCTGCTCATTCCCACGCTGTTTATCGTCTCCATAACGTCTTTGATGGGCATGGGTCCGTTTGAAGCGGGTGAGGGGCAGAATTGGTATGCGGCGAAAATCCTGACCTTTGCCTTAGCGCTTTGTATCGGGGTTGTTCTGCGCTGGGTGATGTCGGAATGGCACATCCATTTCAGAACGCTGGCCGAAGGACCGAATGCTGAGGTTGAGGCGTCGCTCAAACGCTCCATCGCGATTGGTCGCGGCGTGGCTTATTTCTATTGGATCCTGATTGCCGGAACTGCCTTCCTCGGCGCCGTCAAACCGTTCTAACGTTTCGGCTAGTTCGCTAAAGTCGCGACCATCACAGCTTTGATTGTGTGCATCCGGTTTTCTGCTTGATCGAATTGTATGCCCGCCGGGCTTTCGAAGACGTCGTCCGTCACTTCCATCTCACTAAGACCGAACGCTTTCTGGATTTTTTGACTGACCTCGGTCTCAAGATTGTGAAAAGCGGGCAGGCAATGCATGAATTTGGTCTCAGCATTGCCAGATGCCGCCATCAGTCCGGCATTCACTTGATAGGGTTTGAGCAGTTTGATCCGCTCTGCCCAAACCGAGTCGGGCTCGCCCATCGAGACCCACACATCCGTATGGATGAAATCAACACCGGCGACAGCGGCTTTCGGATCTTCTGTAATGGTCAGAGAGCCGCCGCTATCTTCTGCGGCTAATTGCGCTGCTTGGCGGACGCTGTCGTCCGGCCATAGATCTTTTGGTGCCGCGATGCGGACATCCATCCCCATAAGACTGCCCGCGATCATTAGCGAACGACCCATATTGCAGCGCGCATCGCCGACATAAGCATAGCTGATTTTGCCGAGCGGTTTGTCAGAATGTTCCTGCATCGTCATCAAATCCGCCAACATCTGTGTCGGATGAAACTCATCAGTCAGGCCATTATAGACAGGAACGCCCGCATGTTCGGCGAGTGTTTCGACAATATGCTGTCCGAAACCGCGATATTCGATGGCGTCATACATGCGGCCAAGAACCCGCGCTGTATCCTTCACGCTTTCTTTGCTGCCGAGGTGTGAGCCTTCAGGCCCAAGATAGGTGACGCCCGCGCCTTGATCAGCAGCAGCAACCTCGAACGCGCACCGGGTCCGGGTTGACCCTTTTTCAAAGATGAGCACGATATTTTTGCCGATCAAACGGCGCTGTTCAGTGCCGGATCGTTTCGCGTGCTTCAACTCAATCGCCAGATCAAGCAAGTAGCTTATCTGGCTCGAATCGAGATCGAGCAGTTTGAGAAAATGTTTTCTGTAAAGTGGGCTGGCCATGCGCGCCTCCATGCCAATCTCGGGATCGTAAGTCGAGAGCCTGACGAACTAGCGCGTTGGCTTTATGCAAATCTTTCAGTCTGAATTGACACCGCTGTCATTTTGCAAGATGTTTACCCTAAACAGGTCAGCTCGAATTCTATCGGGCGGCACGTCACAAGGGGAAAACCATGGCCAGTACGACGGTCAAGCCAGTCGATAATGACGGGCAGGCAAATGCCAGCTTCATCTTTCTAATCACAATCGTAGCCACGCTGGGCGGGTTTCTGTTCGGTTATGACTCCGGCGTTATCAACGGCACGGTCGACGGGCTGCAGCAAGCGTTCAATTCCGACAGCGTCGGAACGGGCTTCTCTGTATCGTCCATGTTGCTCGGCTCCGCCGTTGGTGCCTTCGCCGCGGGTTGGTTGGCGGATAAGTTCGGCCGCAAGAATATGCTGATTATAGCTGCGGTCTTCTTCATCATTTCGGCTTGGGGGTCAGGCGTTGCAGGGGCACCGACTGAATTCATTATCTACCGCATCATTGGCGGCCTCGCCGTCGGGGCGGCCTCCGTCATGGCACCAGCCTATATTTCGGAAATCGCACCGGCTGAGAAGCGCGGTCGACTGACCTCAATCCAACAAGTCGCGATTATTTTCGGCCTGTTCCTGTCTTTCCTGTCTAACTATTTCCTGGCCAAGACGGCCGGCGGTTCGACCGCGGAATTCTGGGGTGGATTCCAAACCTGGCGTTGGATGTTCTGGATGGAACTGATCCCAGCCTTCCTCTTCCTCGGTCTGTTGTTCTTCATTCCGAAGAGCCCGCGCTATTCCATGTTCAAGGACGACGAAGTGACGGCCATGAACACGCTGACCAAACTGTTTGGTGCTAAAAAAGCGGCAGTTAAAGTCGGTGAAATCCGCGACTCGCTCGCCAATGATCACAAGCCGCGTTTGTCGGATACACTGGCCACGAAGGCGAGTGGGGGCGTTGTCTTCCGCACCATCGTTTGGGTCGGCATTGGCTTAGCCATGTTCCAACAACTCGTTGGGATCAACGTGGTCTTCTATTACGGGGCTGTGCTTTGGCAGGCGGTTGGCTTCACCGAAAACGATGCTCTGCTGATCAACGTTCTGTCGGGTGGCCTATCGATCGCCGCTGTTTTGGTTACGTTGGCCACGATTGATAAGATCGGACGCAAACCGTTCCTCGTTTGGGGCTCTGTCGGCATGGCGATCTCATTGGCTCTTGTTGCCTTTGCCTTCTCTAAGGGTGTCGTCGTCGACGGGTCTTTGCAGCTTCCAGGTCAAATGGGCCTCGTCGCGCTGATCGCAGCCAATGCTTATGTGGTCTGCTTTAACATGTCTTGGGGCCCGGTTATGTGGGTTATGTTGGGCGAGATGTTCCCGAACCAAATTCGCGGATCGGGTCTAGCCATCGCAGGGCTAGCGCAGTGGCTGACGAATTTCGCCATCACCTTCACCTTCCCGATTTTCTTGGCAGGCATTGGTCTTGCGGCGGCTTACTCGATCTATGCGGCCTTTGCCCTGATCTCAGTCTTCTTCGTCCTCTGGTTCGTCAAGGAAACGAAGGGCAAGGAACTGGAAGATATGGATGGCTAGATCGTCCGATCTTGATTGATCGTCTTATTAACCGAATGCCGAGTTGTTCCTCGGCATTCGGCATTTGCCGTCTAGGCGCGCCGAATTTAATCTGTTAAAAAGTGATCATGCTTGAAGTGATCAAAAATCTTCTTCTGGCCGTGCTAATGTTCTTTTTAGCACTGCTGTTAGGTCTTTAACCTCACCGAACCGTGATTTTGGTCGTGTGCGAGGCTTGGCCGAGCGCGATTGCCTGCCCCTAAAACACAACGAATAGATGAAATGATCCCGCAAGCGGACCGTTCACCTTTCCGTGATGTCGATAGCCAGTAGGCGAAGTGAGAGTGTCACCCTTCGCGACGGGTCAGAAAAGCCAAACGTTCGAACAGATGCACATCTTGCTCGTTCTTGAGCAAAGCGCCGTGAAGCGGTGGGATCAGTTTGGACTTGTCGGTCTCGCGCAGCGTTTCAGGATCGATGTCCTCAACCAGCAGCAGCTTCAGCCAGTCAAGAAGCTCAGACGTGCTGGGCTTCTTCTTCAAGCCGGGCATGGCGCGAACTTCAAAGAAACGCTTCAGCGCCGCTGATAGAAGCCGGGGTTTCAGATCGGGGAAGTGAACCTCCACAATCTCGGCCATCGTTTGCTCATCGGGGAACTGGATATAGTGGAAGAAGCAACGGCGAAGAAACGCGTCCGGCAGATCCTTCTCATTATTCGACGTGATGATGATGATGGGGCGTTGTTCGGCTGTGACCGTTTCGCCCGTCTCGTAGACATGAAAGCTCATCTTATCGAGCTCATGCAGAAGGTCGTTTGGAAACTCGATATCGGCCTTGTCGATTTCGTCGATCAACAGGATCGGGCGCTCTTCGCTGGCGAACGCATCCCAAATTTTGCCGCGCTTGATATAGTTGCCGATGTCATTGACCCGACCGTCACCGAGTTGGCTGTCACGCAGGCGGGCCACCGCATCATACTCATAGAGGCCTTGCTGTGCTTTGGTCGTGGATTTGATATTCCACTCCAACAAAGGCGCGCCGAGCCCTTTGGCGATCTCATGCGCGAGGACTGTTTTACCCGTTCCGGGTTCGCCTTTGATCAACAGCGGACGCTCCAAAGTGATCGCGGCATTGACCGCCATCATCAGGTCCTTGGTGGCGACGTAATCCTTCGTACCCTCGAATCGCATCTTAAAAATCTTTCTGTTCCGGTTAATCGGTCGCTCTGTCGGGAGTAAATCCGCCTAAGGCAAGAGCGTCTGACGCTAAAAAATCAGCCTTTTGAAGCCTTCCTTGGAATTATCAGCTATATGTGTGCCTGCCTCTTGAGCTTGAACGAATTGCGAAATAACGCGCATTTATCCGGACGGTGTTCGGAACGCTCTCGATGGGATGGGCGAATTGGACCGATAGAGGCAAAATGCCCGGCGGTCTCTGCATCAACGCGTAGCGCTTGTTCGGGGAACGACCATGACCAAATCCAAATCCAAATCAAAAGCCGCTAAATCGATCATCATTCCGGCCAACTATGTTCCGAGCGACGACGAAACTTTCATGAATGACCGGATGAGGGAATATTTTCGCCGCCGCCTGATCAATTGGCGAGACGAGATCTCGGCTGAGACGCGCGGGACCGTCGAATATTTGCAAGGCGAACGGGTCAACCACCCTGATCCCTCTGATGTCGCGACCTATAATGCAGATCGTCAACTGGAATTGCGGACCAAGGACCGTCTTCGCAAACTCGTCCGCAAGATCGACAAGGCGCTCGCCCGTATCGAGGACGGGACTTACGGCTATTGCGACGAAACAGGCGACCCTATCGGCGCGCGCCGCCTCGAAGCGCGTCCGATCGCGACTCTGTCGGTCGAAGCGCAGGAAATGCATGAGCGCGAAGAGCGCCTACGGGCTGGCTAAGCCAACCCGCATTTGCCTTAACGGTTCTTGAGGTTAGGCGGTTCGGCCTAACCAGCCGCTTCGATATAGGTGTTGACCCGTTCTTCCATGACGTCGAGCGGCACCGCGCCGCTTGACAGCACCACCTCATGAAAGTCGCGAATATCGAATGCGTCGCCTAACTCCGCTTTCGCTCTTTCGCGCAACTCCAGAATTTTGATTTTACCGATCATGTAAGCGGTCGCCTGACCCGGCATGACGATATAACGCTCGATCGCATTGACGATGTCACCTCGAGGGTTGGGTGTATTCTCAGCCAAATAGTCGATCGCCTCCTGACGGGTCCATCGTTTGTGATGCAGGCCGGTATCGACGACCAGACGACAAGCCCGCCAAAGTTCCATCGCCAGACGCCCAAAGTCAGAATAGGGATCCTCATAGAAACCCATCTCCTTTGGCAGATACTCTGAATAGAGCCCCCAGCCTTCCGAATAGGGCGTGTACCCGCCAAATTTGCGGAAGTTCGGCACGCCTTCCAATTCTTGGGCAATGGCGATCTGCATGTGGTGGCCCGGAATGCCTTCGTGATAGGCGAGGGCTTCCATCTGGTAAGTGGGCATCCGCGCCATATTGTAGAGATTGGCATAGTAATAACCGGGACGAGAGCCGTCGGCTGCGGGTCTCGAATAAAAGGCTTTCCCCGCGCTTTGTTCGCGGAAGGCCTCGACGGCGCGAACTTCCATTTCCGCTTTTGGTTTCCGGCGAAACACTTCGTCCAAACGGTCTTCCATCACGCCGATGATTGATGTCGCCTCGCGCAAATAGCGCGCTTTGCCATCATCATCATTCGAGTAGTAGAATTGCTTACTGGTGCGCATGAATTCGAAGAAGTCCTTTAAATCGCCTTCAAATCGGACGGATTTCATGATTTCGCGCATTTCGCCGTGGATGCGCTCGACTTCGCGCAGACCAATATCGTGGATCTCATCAGCCGATAAATCCGTGGTCGTCATCAGACTCAGACGATAAGCATAATAGTCTGCGCCGTCGGGTAGTTTCCAAGCCCCGTCATCGTCACTCGCCCCGGCCTGCTGGCGACGTAATTCCGTCTCCAAACGCTGATAGGCTGGGCCGACAGCTTCATCCATCGCCTCAATCGCGTCAGAGAATAGTCTCTCGCGAGTCTCTTCGGGAAGGTCGAGCAGATCGACCTTCTTTTTAAAGTCGTCTAGGATCAAGTTGAGGTCTTCAGAGTCCTCAAACGGTGCTCCAGATAGAATGTTACCAATATCACGCAAAACATGCGCGTAAACGAATTTGGGTGGGGCGATGCCGCGGTCAAAACTCTCGGCGGATCGTTGGATAACAGGATCGAGCTTACCTGGAATGCCGGTCAGCCGCGCAATATAGGCTTCTGCTTCGGCTTCATTGTCGATGTTGTGCTGGTTCAACAAGAAGGTTGGCATCCCCGAATGGGTGCCGCGCATCTGATTGAACGGGTAAGAATAGCCGTACCAGCGCATCCCTTCGAGCCGGTCTTCTGCATTCTTGACATAAAGTCGGTGCGAGAGGGCAGCGTCTTCATCCAGCGCATCGACATCGACTTGCTGTGTCAGGAAATCGAGATCAGACTGGGCACGGTCCATACGGTCGAGCCACGCGGCTTTCGTTTCGTCATTCCATTCATCTTGGCGTTGTTTGCGACCAAGCTGCGCCAGATATTCCGGACGGTTGAGCGCTTCTTCTTCAAAGCGGCGGGCGAACCACGCATTGACACGGTCTGACTCAGATTGATCGGATGCTATCGGGGCGGCGTCAACTTGCGGGGTCGATGTGGTCGTTGGTGCGTCAGCCTGAGAGCAGGCGGCCAGCAGAGCGAGCGTGACGGCAAGGGGGCGGAGATAGCTCATGTTTTGTCCTTCGTATCAGTGATGTAACGGTCAATATTGGCTTCGAGAATTTCAAGCGGAACGGACCCGTTTGTCAGCACCGCATCATGGAATTTCCTGACATCAAAATCGTCGCCTAGTTCGGCCTCGGCTTTGCGGCGGAGTTCGATGATCTTGAGCTTGCCAATCAGGTACGCCGTCGCCTGACCCGGCCAGACGATGTAGCGGTCGATTTCAGCTCGCACGTCGCCTTCGGGATTAGGGATGTTTTCTAGATAGTAGCCGACGGCTTGTTCGCGGTCCCATTTCTTTGCGTGAATGCCGGTATCGACAACGAGGCGCGCAGCCCGGAAAATCTCCATGCCCAACTGTCCGAACTCCTTATAGGGGTCGGTGTAGAGACCGAGTTCTTTGGGGATTTCTTCGGCATAGAGCGCCCATCCTTCAACGAAGGCTGTATGGCCGCCCAGCGTGCGGAATTGCGGAAGCCCCTGCAATTCCTGTGCGATGGCGATCTGCATATGATGGCCCGGAATACCCTCATGATAAGCCAGCGCCTGTTGCAAAAACTTCGGCTGATCAGCCATGCTTTTGAGATTGATATAATAAGTGCCGGGGCGAGACCCGTCGAGCGCCGGGCTATCGTAGAAAGCGCCAAATGCCGTAGCTTCGCGAAAAGGCTCGACCCTTTTGACGATCATGTCGGCTTTGGGCTTGGTCAGAAACAATCCGTCCAACTGCGCGCGCATATCGTCGATAATCGCTGTCGCATCGGCGATATAGGCGGCGCGACCCTCTGCATCATTGGCGTAGGTAAATTGCGGGTCGCTGCGAAGGAAGGCGTAAAAGTCTTGCAAGCTGCCTTCAAATTCCACCCGGTCCATGATTTCCTGCATTCGGGCCTGAATGCGGGCGACCTCTTTAAGGCCGATTTCATGGATCTCATCGGCGGTCATATCCGTCGTCGTGTAATGTTTCAGGCGCGTGGTGTAATAAGTGTCGGCGTCTGGCAGCTTCCACGCACCGTCTTCATCTGTCGTCATCGCCGCTTGTTCTTCAAACATGCGCAGCAAAGAGAGATAGGCGGGCTGAACAGACGACAGCATGGCGGCTTCGGCTTGGTCAAGCAGCTCCGATGTGACCGCATCACCGAGGTCAGTTGTCTCTAACTTGGCTTTGAAGTCGGTCAGGATCGGGCTGTCGCCATCCCCTTCGGTAAAGGGGGCGCCGGTAATGATGTTGCGCGAAGGTCCCGAAATTTTGTCATAGACAAAGCGGGGTAATAATACGCCGGCTTCGGCCTGCGCGCGGGCCCGCGCTTCAGCTTGCCCGAAATAGTCGTCAAACGCTTCAAGTCGCGAAATATAAGCGCGGGCGTCGCTTTCGCTCTCGATCTTATGGAAGTTGATCAGAAAGCTCGGCAGGCTCGAATGCGGCCCACTCATATGCTGAAAGACATAGTCGTTCTGTGAGGCTGAATGGGTAGCCAGCCAATCAGTCTGTTCGACCTCAAACAGTTCGTAAGACAGTCGTGTCTGAGTATCGAGGCGGTCAATATCGAAGTCGCGGCGCATTTCTGTAAGCCAGCTGCGACGCAGCGCGGCTTCCTCATCAATCGCGGTCTGGCTGATGTCATCAAGGCGGTCCAGACCTTCAGACCGACCCAGATAGGTTTGACTCATCGGGGATCGGGCGAGGCCTTCCTCGTAACGCTCCGCAAACCAAGCGTTGAGACGTTCACTCTCTTGTTCCACAATCGCCTCGCGACTGACGTCTTGACCGCTTCCGGGGAGACATCCCGGCAGAATAGTCATCCCGATCATCAGGCTGGCGATGGTGGTAGTGGAGAGATGTTTCATGAAGCGGAAATCCGTGGGAAGAGCACTGTTGTTCACTACGGTCTTAAACTCTCGCCACAATGTCAATTTAAACGCTAAAGCTAGAATGATGAGTGACGTGATTCCCACTGATACGACGCCCTATAAGGAACCGAGCCAATTGGCGGGGTGGATTGGCATTATCGTGCTGATCGCGCTGGTGTTGGTCGGCAGTGTCTGGGGGGCGTTGGCTTGGAATAGTCTTGAGCCTGGCTTGCAGGTCTTGGTCGGCGGCGTGATTGCGTTATCCGTCCTACTGGCATCAGCCATGTTGATCGTCATGCGCGCCGGGGGGCGCGTTGATCGACGCGCAGAACGCCGCGATACGCTTTACAGCGATGCGTTCTTCCAATCCGTTCGTCCGCAACTGATCACGCGCGACGGAAAACCGACCCTCGCTAATCGTGCTTATCTAGATGTGGCGCGTAAACTCGACGTGCAGGTTCTGGGTGACACGTTGCCGACATTGGATCGCATCTTTTCTACCACTGAGTCCGAAGGCTCCGCGGCGATCTTCCGACTGCATCATATGGCCGTCGATACGCAGCGCGCAGAAGAAGAACTCAATCTCATCATGCCGTCGGGCGTTCTGTCCCGGTTTCGGATTACGGTCTCACGTCTCGCTGCAGGCCCGAATGATCTGTTGTGGCAAATCGACGAAATTGCGGGGGCGGATGACGCGACATCCTCGCTGGCTGAGGCCCCAATAGGCCTGTTTTCAGTCACGCGCGACGGACGGGTTCTGGCGATCAATGCGACCATGGAACGCTGGCTTGGCGGTCCTGACGCACTGACCCCGGCGCATATCAACGAATTTATTGAAGACCCGCTTGTGCTGCTCGAATCAGACGCGGTCCACGGTAAGACCGTTCGCGCTGATACGCGGCTGCTGACTCGCAAGGGTGTCGTCACGCCAACGGTGATGATCGCGCGCTGGACGGCAATTGATGGCGGCGAGTTGATCGCCTCTGTTGCGCTGCACGGACATACGTCCCGGCCCAACACCGATAAAGGCGCGTCGGCGCGCCCTAGTCTCTCTACCTCCCCAGTCGTTGGGCAGGTTCACCAGCAAGCCTCGGCGTTTGCCTCCGTTCCGTTCGGTGTTCTTCACATCGATGGCGCGGATATCAACACGGCCAGAGTGACTTATTCGAACAAGGCCTATCGAAGCTTATCCGGTCGCTCTGACCCTGCGGGCGAAACCTTCGCCTCTCTGTTCGAGGGACAAATGGTCAAAAAGATGCTGGCTGGCATGTCGCCTGCGGATATGAGCGATCTTGGCGCCATTGACGTCAAACTGTCCGGATCGAACAGCGTACCTGTAGCGCTCTATGTCGTGCCGGATCCCATCGTCCCAGAGCGGCTTTGGGCCTATCTTGTCGATATTAGTGCGCGCAAATCCCTGGAAGAACAGGTGCAACAAAGTCAGAAAATGCAAGCTGTCGGTCAATTGACGGCGGGCGTTGCGCATGACTTCAACAATCTACTGACGGCCATCCGCCTCAATACGGATGAACTCCTACAGCGGCATCCTGTGGGTGATCCGTCCTATCCGGAGCTGCAAAATATCAATGCCACGGGGGCAAGAGCGGCAGCTTTGGTCAAAAAACTGCTCGCCTTCTCCCGCCAGCAAACGCGCCGGGCCGAGCGTATCGATGTTTCCGAAGCCCTGTCCGATATGTATCTGACGTTGAAACAGACCTTGGGCGGACAGGCTCAGCTGGAAATCAACCACGCTCGCGATCTTCCGCAGGTGATGGTGGATCGGTCGCAATTCGACAATGTGATCATGAACCTCTGTGTGAATGCGCGCGATGCGATGGAAGCGCAGGGCGGGGGCCGCATCATTATTGCGTCGGAACGTATCTCGCGCGCATCCGTGTCCGATACGGGGCTACAGTCCGCGCTGAAGGAATTTCCGGTCGATGATGTCGTGCTGATCTCCGTTTCAGACTCTGGCACGGGCATGTCCGATGCCGTGAAAGGCAAGATTTTCGAACCCTTCTTCACGACGAAGGATCAGGGCAAGGGCACGGGCCTCGGACTCGCCACCGTTTACGGTGTCATCCAGCAATCGGGTGGGCATCTGGCCGTCGATAGTAAGCTGGGCGAGGGGACAACGTTTAAGATCTACCTGCCCGCAGCCCCTCAACTGGCTGAGGACGAAAAAGTCGTGGTCAAAGCGCCGCCAGCCGAACGCAAGCCCGCCGATCTGGCCGGGCAGGGGCATATTCTGTTTGTTGAAGATGAAGCGGCCGTCAGAGTGATCGCCGCAAAGAGCCTGCGCAAACGCGGCTATCAGGTCACAGAAGCAGAAGACGGCGAGGAAGCGCTCGAAATACTGGAGAACGCCAAAGAGCCATTCGACCTACTGCTTTCGGATGTCGTCATGCCGGGTCTGGACGGGCCAGGATTGCTCAAACAGGGGCGACATCTTCTGGGCCATGCGCGCATTGTGTTTATTTCCGGCTATGCAGCGGAGAAGTTTTCCGACCTTTTGGCGGAGGAACGCGATGTCACCTTCCTGCCCAAGCCCTTCACATTGGCGGAACTGGCCGAAAAGGTGAAATCGGAAATTGGTGAGGCCGCTGGGTAAGAGGCGTATCTTAACTTGGAATGAGGCGAATTTAAAATTTCTGTTCTTTTTTTGTTCTTTGCTTGAAAAGCGAGAACAAACGTGAAACATAGCAATACGGCAGTCCGATAAAAGCCGCGACTTTCCTGGGGGACCGAAGGGCTCCGGTACCCCGCGATTGGAGACTTCTCATGGCGAGAAACACAACCCCGCTCAAAGTTGTCGAGAAGGCAACTGATAAGAACAAATCCGCAGCACTGGACGCGGCCCTGTCACAGATCGATCGTTCGTTCGGCAAAGGCTCGGTCATGAAGCTAGGCGATAAGACGTCCATGGATGTGGAGAGCATCTCTACCGGGTCACTCGGTCTGGATATTGCGCTGGGTATAGGTGGCCTACCAAAAGGTCGGGTTATTGAGATTTACGGCCCCGAATCATCCGGGAAAACAACACTCACCTTGCACGCGATTGCTGAGTGCCAGAAAGTGGGCGGCGTCGCGGCGTTCATCGATGCCGAACATGCACTTGATCCTGTCTACGCTGGGAAGCTCGGTGTTGACGTCAATGAGCTCTTGATCGCGCAACCCGATACAGGTGAGCAGGCGTTGGAAATTGCTGATACGCTGGTCCGGTCGGGCGCCGTTGATATTCTTGTGATCGATTCCGTCGCCGCTCTGACGCCGCGAGCGGAACTAGAAGGCGATATGGGCGACTCACTACCGGGTCTTCAGGCGCGGTTGATGAGCCAAGCGCTGCGTAAGCTGACAGCGTCCATCTCAAAATCGGGCTGTATGGTGATCTTCATCAATCAGATCCGCATGAAGATTGGCGTGATGTACGGCTCTCCGGAGACGACGACGGGCGGTAATGCGTTGAAGTTCTACAGCTCAGTCCGACTTGATATTCGCCGCATCGGCGCGATCAAAAACCGCGATGAAGTTGTGGGTAACCAGACCCGCGTGAAAGTGGTCAAAAACAAGGTGGCCCCGCCTTTCCGTCAAGTCGAATTCGATATCATGTATGGCGAAGGTATCTCTAAAACAGGCGAGCTCATCGATATGGGCGTCATCGCCGGCGTTATCGAAAAGTCAGGGTCTTGGTATTCTTACGGGGATGAACGCATCGGCCAAGGCCGCGAAAATGTGCGAAGCTTTCTGATTGAGCATCCAGATATGATGGCAGAGATCGAGCAGAAGATTCTTCGCGAGAAAGGTCTGCTAGACGAGGAACTTCTGATGCCATCCGACGAACAGGTTGCAGATGACGGTGAAGCCCCAAAATTGGGAATTACTGCCTAAGATACCCCTGTAACTTTAGGGGCTGAGCTTAGTTGATGGCTCGGCGAAAATTGGACGCGGACCGCAAGAGGGGTTCGCGTCTTTTTTGATTCAAAGCAGGCTCTGTTTGAGCGGGTCTTCGGCAGAGACGACTTGGCACTGGTGGCGGGTCTGACTATAGGCCGCGCCATGACTAACTCGACCGTGTCCCTTGCGGAAATCCGCGCGCAGTTTCTCGATTATTTCGAGCGCAATGATCATGTGGTCCTGCCATCCTCTCCGCTCGTTCCCGATAATGATCCGACGCTCCTCTTCGTCAATGCGGGCATGGTGCCGTTCAAAGACAATTTTACGGGTCAGAGAACCCCGGATGCGCCGCGTGCGGCGACCTCGCAGAAATGCGTCCGGGCGGGTGGCAAACATAATGATCTCGACAATGTCGGCTATACGGCGCGCCATCATACCTTCTTCGAAATGCTTGGGAATTTCAGCTTCGGAGATTATTTCAAAGAACAGGCGATCAGCCATGCTTGGGAGTTAGTGACGAAGGATTTCGGTCTCGCCAAAGATAAGCTGCTGGTCACCGTTTACCACACAGATGATGAAGCGTTTGATCTGTGGAAGAAGATTGCGGGTCTGTCTGATGACCGCATCATCCGCATTGCGACCTCAGACAATTTTTGGGCAATGGGCGACACAGGGCCTTGTGGCCCCTGTAGCGAAATTTTCTATGATCACGGCCCTAGCATCGCTGGGGGACCCCCCGGCTCCCCGGATGAGGATGGCGACCGGTTCATCGAAATCTGGAACCTCGTCTTCATGCAGTATGAGCGCCATGCCGATGGTCGTCAGGTTGAACTGCCCAAGCCTTCAATTGATACGGGCATGGGCCTCGAGCGCACAGCCGCGATCTTGCAGGGCAAGCACGATAATTACGATACGGACCTGTTCCAGACCCTCATCGGCGCGTCTGTTGAACTGACCGGGGCGAAGGCAGAGGGTGAGGCGAAATTCAGCCACCGCGTCATCGCCGATCATTTGCGCTCTTGTTCTTTCCTGATGGCGGACGGGGTTAGCCCGTCCAATGAAGGGCGCGGTTATGTGCTGCGCCGGATCATGCGCCGCGCGATGCGCCACGCGCATCTGCTAGGGGCCAAGGATCCGTTGATGCACCGCTTGGTTCCAACATTGGTCGATGAAATGGGCGATGCGTTTGGCGAGTTGAAACGGGCTCAGCCGTCTATTGAGGCGACGTTCGAGCAGGAAGAAGAGCGGTTCCGCCGCACACTCGGACGCGGCATGGGTTTGCTTGAGGACGCCACGTCAAGTCTTGGAAAAGGCGACGAATTACCGGGCGAAACAGCGTTTAAACTCTATGATACATACGGCTTCCCGCTCGATCTGACGCAGGATGCCTTGCGCGGACGCGGTATCGGGGTCGATGTCGATGGGTTCGAGACCGCGATGGAAAAACAACGCGCGCAGAGCCAAGCCGATGGCGGTAAGTTCGATATGGCGGGCGCTGATGATGTGTTCAAAGAGCTTCGCGAGGAAAGCGGAGCCACGGCGTTCACAGGCTTTGATCGCCTGTCTGAAACGCACGAAATTGTTGCGATGCTCCAAGACAATCAACGGGTCGAGCGTGCGCAGCCCGGCCCGATCATGTTCCTGACCAAAGAAACCCCGTTCTACGCTGAATCTGGTGGTCAGGCGGGGGATCACGGCGTGGCGCAGTTCGACAATGGGGCTCGGATCGAGATTTCCGATGTTCAAAAGAAGGCGGGCGATCTGCACGTTCATATCGGAACACTGACGGGCGAGATATCAGTCGGTGATCGCGCGCTGATTAGCGTCGATCCGGATGTGCGGGAACGCACCAAACGCAATCACTCTGCGACACACATCATGCACGAGGCGCTGCGTCGTGTGCTCGGCGATCATGTGACCCAAAAGGGGCAGATGGTTGATGGCGAGCGTATCCGCTTCGACATCAGCCATGGCGGCGCGATCACGCGCGAAGAACTAGCCAAGGTCGAGGATGAAGTGAATGCGATCATCCAACAGAACGCCCCGGCCTCAACCCGGTTGATGGCGCCTGAGGCCGCGATCAAGGCTGGCGCGATGGCGCTGTTTGGCGAGAAATATGGCGACGAAGTGCGCGTTCTTGCGCTCGGTCGCGACACAGACGGATCCGATTATTCTGTCGAGCTATGCGGCGGGACGCATGTCGACCGGACCGGGGATATCGCTTTGTTCAAAATCGTGACTGAGGGAGCTGTGGCCGCTGGCATCCGGCGCATCGAAGCAGTGACCGGTGAGGCGGCGCGTCAATATCTTGAAACGCAAGCGGGGTATACGCGGGCGGCGGCGGATCAGCTCAAGGCCAAGCCAGAAGATGTCCCAAGCCGGATCGAAACGCTGATGGCGGAGCGCAAACAGCTGGAAAAAGATCTCGCGGAAGCCCGCAAACAACTCGCGCTGGGTGGGGGCGGAGGCGCAGCCGCTGGGCCGGAAGAAATCGGCGGCGTGCAGTTTGTCGGACGTGTGCTTGACGGGATCAGCGGTAAGGAACTCCGCCCGATGCTGAACGAACAGCTCGCCAAGCTCGGTTCCGGCATCGTGGCATTCGTTGCGACGGAAGGGGCAAAGGTCGCGGTTGCGGTCGCCGTGTCCGATGATTTGACGGGCGAACACTCCGCGGCCGATCTGGTCAATGCCGGCGCGGCGGAAGTGGGCGGTCGCGGCGGCGGTAAGCCCGCCATGGCGCAGGCCGGCGGCAGCCAGCCCGAAAACGCCGATAAAGCTTTAGCGGCAATCAAAGCGTTGCTTGCGGGGTAGATAATCTTATCCCGACCGGGGTCGGGACAAGACACGTCTACTAGATACCGAGATCGACTTCCAACTCACCAATGGAATGGGTGAAGTTGTTGGGCAGCACCGTCTGTTTGCCAGTCCAGGCAATGTGCGGGAAGCGATTGAAAATCTGCGTATAGGCAGCGTTGAGCTGCATATTGGCGATGCGCTGCCCCATACAAACGTGGCTGCCCACTCCGAAGGCGATGTGTCGTGACGCGTTCTCGCGCGTGATGTCAAACTGATCCGGATTGGCAAAGACTTCCGGATCACGATTGCCCGCGCCGTACCACATGACGACCTTTTCGCCCTTGGCGATCTGTTGGCCGCGGATTTCCGTGTCGGTCAGCGCCGTGCGGCGCATATACATGACGGGGCTGACCATTCGCACGATCTCATTGACCATGTTGGGGATAAGAGATCGGTCGGCAAGGACTTTGGCTTTCTGGTCTGGGAACTGCCCAAGCAGACGCAGTCCACCTGACATAGAATTCCGCGTCGTATCATTGCCCGCGATAATGATAAGCAACCATGATCCATCCAAAAACTCGTCGGGCAGGCGCTGCCCATCAATTTCAACATTGGCGATGGCGGACAGCAAATCATCTGTCGGTTCGGCCCGGCGTTTCAGCAACATGTCGCGCCCATAGGCAAACATGGCTTCGACTTGAGTGAGGAAATTCATGACCAGTTGCGGATCGACGGACGACAGATCCTGCGTGCCGAGCACGTAGGCTGCCATTTCCAGCATATCCATCCACTCACGGATTTTTGGACGGTCAGCTTCTGGCACGCCGAGCATTTCGCAGAGGGCGAAGAGCGGCAGTTGGGATGAAAAATGCTCAACCCAATTAAGTTTCGGCCCGACCTTGGCGACATTGTCCAACAGATCTGAGATCTTCGTGTCGACCTTCGTCTTCAAGTCAGCGACATAGTTGGGTTTGACGAACTGCATATGTTCGCGGCGCAGTTGCATATGATGCGGCGCGTCGAGACAGATCATGGTGTTGAGAGAGGCGGAGTGGAGCTTAGGGTGCTGCCGCTCGCCTGTGGCATAGGCCATCATGATCCCGCCCATTTGCGACGACCAGGTCTGCGTATCGAGGCTGACCGCGCGGATGTCGTCATAACGCGTCAGCGCCCAGAACCCTTCGAGCTTTTTATTGGCCAGAGGGTGCCACATGACAGGCGCGGACTCCCGCATCGCCTTGAACGCGTCCCAAGGTTGTTCGCCCGCAAAGTTAAGCGGTTCGCCAAGGTCGACTGGCGGAGTCATGGGGAATTTGATCGGATTGACCGGGTCTTTTGGGCCGCGATCCGGAAGGACCGTTTCCGTCACCAACTGCAAACCCATATGTCTCTCCGTCTATGGTTCGGCGTCAGGTTCCTTCCGGACGGCCGATAACTAATTTGAATGGCCGGATATCGACATGGCCGGGCAATCCGGCCTTGGTGTAGGGATCCTGCGCTAACCACGCGTCCAATGCCCCACGCGACGGCGCTTTGACAATGAGGAGGGACCCACGCATCGCATCTGTGTCATCAAGCCAGGGTCCAGCCGTCATAACAACGCAATCGGACGGCTGTTTTAGCCAATCGAGATGATCCGACCGGACTTTTGAGCGAATCGCAAGGCCATCAGGGACGTCGCGAGAGAGGATCATAAAATCGGGCATGGGTCTGCCCTATAGCGGTCAAGCCGGAACGACAATCGGAACGCTCTAGCGGGACATGAAAAATTCGTCCGAGATCCGACAGCGCTGCGAAAACTGGGCTGAGTCGATAATGGTCTGAATGACCGGATCCATCGGTATGGCTGGACGGTCGGGCTTTTTGCGATATCTGTCGATCGCGAGCGCTGGGGTCTTGCTCTCGGACGGTTTCACGCGACTGGCGATGTTGCGATAATCCCCCACCGACAGTTCATATTTCATAATTTTGGTGACGCAGACGCAGTCTGCCTTCTGGCGGCCCGCTTCGATACAATGATTGGTGATCTGACGATCTTCCATATCGGTAGGCACAAGTTTGGCGGGTACGAGAGATGCGGGATTACTCGTGACGAGAGCTTGGGTCGTGCCAGCTTCTGCGCCGGAATTAATCGCGAACAAGGCGACTAAAGCGGATGCTGCCAAGGGCGCAGCGACGATTGACCAATTTAAAGGGCCCATTGGGCTTATATCCTAAGAAAGATGTGTGGGAATAGAACGCTCGGTTATGACAGCGGTTCCCACTGAGCCGTCGAGTTCTCCTATATTCAGTACTCTAAAACAACAAAGGCCCTCCGGATAAACCAGAGGGCCTCGTTTTGAAGTTTGGGTCTCACGGGACACCATGCCCGCTTCGTTTGTGGTCGACGCTGTGGACGCATCCGGCGCGTCAGCCCTACCCAGTTTCGCGTTTACGAAAGGCTGAACTAACAGTTCTGGGCAGACCCCTCAAAAAAGATAGACAAACTACACCTCCTTTCTCAACGCGGCCCCAGAATGGGACGGCTACCGATAAAACATCTCTGCGGTGACTCTGTGGTCGCTGCAAGTATGAAATTATGTGAAATTTCAGTGCGCGTTAACCGACCATAAACTGTCGAATCAGGTGGCGTCCGGGATGAAATCTAGGGCGACACCATTATTGCAGTAGCGCAATCCCGTCGGTTGCGGTCCATCCTTGAACACATGGCCTTGATGTCCGCCGCAGCGTGAACAATGATATTCAGTCCGAGGCACGATCATTTTGAAGTCGCGTTTGGTCTCGACCGCGCCGTCGATGAAGGTGAAATAACTTGGCCAGCCCGTGCCGGAATCAAATTTCATCTCGGTCTTAAACAGCGGCAGAGCACAGCCTGCGCAAGTGAAGGTGCCGGACCGCTTCTCATCATTAAGTGGACTGCTGAACGGGCGTTCTGTGCCTTCCTTGCGAAGGACATGGAATTCTTCAGGGCTGAGCCGGTTCTGCCAGTCTTCTTTAGAGAGATTGGCCCAATCTATGTTGCTTTCGGTTTCGCTCATGACGTTGGTCTTTCTTTCTGTGTTGGTGCGGCTTTGCGGCGGCGTCTGGGCTTGGCTGCCGCCACAGGCGGCAAGGATGAGGGCGGATCCGCCAAGGGCAAATGTGCGTCGGTCGAGCATATCGGTCTCCATGAATACAAGCCCTAGATGGTATCCCTACGCGCGGCGCGCCAATCAGGTTTCCCTCACAGTTGAGTGATGAAAAGGACGATGATCAATATCAGGGCTGCCCAGCTGTTGGATTTAAACAGTCGCAGCGCTCGCGACGTGTCGCTTGGGTCAAGACGAAAGACTTGCCACATCAAGTGAGCGGCGAAAGGGACCGCAGCGAAGGCCGATATGGGTGACTGCGATAAAAGCAGCCCCGACACTATGAAGATGACGGACAGGCCGTAGCTGAGTGCCACTCCGGTTCGTACAAGATCCCCGAAACGGCGCGCCGTGCTGCGAATGCCGATAACAGCGTCATCCTCAATGTCTTGCAGCGCGTAAATCGTATCAAAGCCGACCGTCCAACAGGCGAGGCCTGCATAGACGAGCCCGATCGTAGCATCGAGGCCGCCTGTCTTGATCGCGTAAGCAACGAGCACAGCCCAGTTGAAAGTCAGGCCCAGCCAGACCTGCGGCCACCAAGTGATCCGTTTCATAAAAGGATAGGCCGCGACAAGCGGAAGGGCGGCAAGGGCGATCAGTTTCGCGCCCCACGGTAAAGCGAGCCAGACGCAGAATCCGATTGTGAGTTGTAAAGCCAGCCAGAGCCAAGCCTGCGGCAGCGTTATCCGGCCCGATGACAGAGGCCGGGAGGCGGTCCGGTCAACTTGGCTATCCAAATCGCGGTCAATAATGTCATTATAAGTACAACCCGCGCCGCGCATGGCGATGGCCCCGATCAAGATCAGTGCGCCCCAATAGATCGGTGACCAACTTTGCCAATCGGGTTGGCAGAGCCATGCCGGGACAACCAGCCCAATCCAGCCCGGAAGAGCGAGCAACCAGTAACCGACCGGACGATCTAGACGGGATAGTTGCAGATAGGGTCTCAGCCCAACAGGCGCGCGGTTGACCCAGTGCGTTCGGGTCGAATCAGCAACTTTCACCGACGCGCCTCATAAAGCGCAATGCCAGCGGCTGTCGCCACATTCAGGCTTTCCGCTTCCCCGGCAACGGGTCCCGACTGCATCGGGATACGGGCCAATACGTCGCAGTTTTTGGCGACTAGCTCTCGCAAGCCCGGACCTTCGGCCCCCATGACAAGGGCGAAGCGTCCGCCGCCTGACAGAGCGTCTGCGACGGTGGTCTCAGTCTCGCCCGCGAGTCCGACCACTGTGTAGCCGAACATTTGCAGGGTCTTGAGCGATTGCGCGATGTTGACTTCAAGGCAGATCGGAACGGTTTCGATACAGCCCACAGCGACTTTGGCGGTCGCGCCCGCCATCGGCGGGGCTTTGCGGGTCTGCATGACCATGGCTGTCACGCCAAAGGCGCTGGCTAGGCGAAGCATGGCACCGACATTATGCGGGTCTGTGATCTGATCGAGGACAAGAATCAGCGCGTCGTCGTCAGCGTCGTCAGCCAATTGTGACAGGTCAGGCCATTGCAACGGCGCTGCCTTCACGGCGACCCCTTGATGCGCCGCGCCGCGCGGCAGGGCCGTGTCGATATAGTTCATCGCGACAATCTTCAGATTAGCGTGACCTTCAGAGAGGCCCAGCCGTTCTGCAGCTTGTTCCGTCACCATAATCTGGTGAATCGTGCGCCTAGGATTGGAAATAACAGCCTGAACAGCGTGCCAGCCCCAAATCCAAGGATTCGTAGGAGTTGTGCGGTTGCCGCTATGCTTCCCACGGTTGTGATTCGGTCGCCGAGGTGTGCTTGTCGTCCCTTGAGAGCGCGTACCAGAGGATTTTCGCGGCGTGTCCCGAGACGCGCCGGGGATCATCCCTTTGGACTTATAAGGCGACTTATTCGCTGATTGCCCCGGTTTACCCGAGGATCGGGCAGAGTCAGGCTCTTTGCGCCGACCACGCTTTTGCCCGGCTCTACCTGCGTTTTCGTTCTTGCGCGGACCATCGTCCATAGTTATATGCCCGCTTCGATCAACATCATGTCTCTGTTCTCGGCGCGGCTAACACGATGGCTGCTTGGGTGACAGAGCGTTTTTTGTTGGAAGCAGCACTTTCGCGGATTTCGACCCTCGGCCGGGTCGATTTTCGGAGCAGGAGTTTTCCCTAAGGAGGGGTGGCCGAGTGGTTAAAGGCGCCAGACTGTAAATCTGGTCACTTAGTGTACGTTGGTTCGAATCCAACCCCCTCCACCACTTCCGCGAATTGAGAACGAGGCAAGGAAAGCGGTCACGCTTGACGGGGTCTCGAAAAGGACGCGGCGGGTATAGCACAATGGTAGTGCAGCAGCCTTCCAAGCTGAGTATGCGGGTTCGATTCCCGCTACCCGCTCCAGAATAAAGGTTCACCGCAAGGTGGGCTAAGACGAAAAACAAACCCTTAACGGCCCGATGGGTGGGCCAGATGAGAGGACTAGCCAGATGGCGAAGGAAAAGTTCGAGCGTAACAAGCCGCATGCGAACATCGGCACGATTGGTCACGTTGACCATGGTAAGACGACGTTGACGGCAGCGATCACCAAATATTTTGGTGATTTCAAAGCCTATGATCAGATTGACGGCGCGCCGGAAGAAAAAGCGCGTGGCATCACCATTTCGACGGCTCACGTTGAGTATGAGACGGATGCCCGTCACTATGCCCACGTCGACT